>JACDJB010000038.1_pt1 | contig 199433 bp, 180 predicted proteins | sample 7454121 | NCBI WGS metagenome assembly JACDJB01 (sample SAMN14253290, study PRJNA609438) | sludge metagenome | isolation source: sludge after 25d culture with pyrite | collected 2018-12-20
GTTTTGGTCATCGATAGTAGCAGACGGCTCCGTACCAATAATGTTTCCTGGAAGACCAGCGGCATCATCGTAATAGGTTACGTCTACATTGGTAATACCACCATTGGCCAAAATATTTGCAGTAATAAGGGTAAGCGTAAAGGTTTCATCGGGAGCCACGGTTATGTCATTAGCCGTGTCAAACGCAGATGCTGAGGAACAATTAAAACCATTTTCTACAGTTCCACTGCTTTGGTTCTCCTCTTCACAAGGGCTATTTATACCTCTATTAGTCAATGTGGAATTAGAGGAGTCCACAGGCAATTGAACCGTGCGTTCGGATGCTGGGTTTACATTTGGCAGATCCGAGATTGCCCGAACATCTTGTGCATTCACAAAGCTTGTTGAAGCGATAAGGCATCCAATTAAAAAGGTAATTTTTTTCATGTCTATATTGTTTTTAGTTAAACTTCCGTAAAAATATAATAATATAGTGACAATCCAAAAGATAGGGAAGGTTTTTATTAAAAAGGCCACCCAAAGAAATGGGCGGCCTTTTCAGGAAAAATATTTAAAAGATACCTACTTCTTAATAATCTTATAGATACCAGTTTCTCCATCCACAGTGACCTTCATCATGTAGGTGCCTGTACTGAATCTTGAGATATCAAGGGCAGCAGAAGTAGCTTCCAGTTTACTGCTAAGCACTTCTTGGCCTAGCAGGTTATAAATAGAAACCTCTTCAATGTTCTTGTTACTACTCAGATTCAACATATCGGTAGTTGGATTTGGATAATAGGAGAAGCCCTCAATAGCATTGTTGGAAATCCCAAGATTGGTTCCTCCAATCTCTATATCGGTTATCGCTCCTGTGTTCAGCACAAATACATAATAGGCCTGTCCAGCTTCGGTGTTGATAGATGCCGAAGTACCAGGCACACACTGGTTGGTATTCTGTGGCACGAGCACCAAATCTGTCTCCACCGCGTTTTCGTTAGGCGCAGTATAGAAAGTTACAGAACTCGCACCGCCGGGGGTAACAATATTGGCATAAGCCGTACCGTCACCAGTTGGGGTAAAGTTATACCACACTCCATTTGCTCCTGTAAGATCACATCCTTGTGGATTTCCATTTTCTGGAGTAGCGGCAGGCATTGCCACTGCAGGATCGGTATAAGGGAATCCAATCTCATCAACATCTATTGAATTCTGGATCATATCGTTTGGCGGAGGAGTTGGCGAACAGGTAACATCTAAAGTATAGTTACCAGTGGCGCCCCCAAAGCTATGGATGAGGATGTAGAACTTGGTGTTTCCGTCAGTAGCAAATGTGTATTCACTCTGAAGTCCACAAAAATCATCGTTCCCTCCAATACATACCAAGTTACTGCAGGTACCCGAATAAACGGAAAGCTTAGAGTCGAAATCCGTACCATTACACAAGGACACCGTGATTTCACCTGCAAGACCGCTGTTGTCGTCAAAACTATACCATACTCCCGGAGAATTAATGGTAGGACCACAAGCAGGAACTCCTGAATCAACTGTTGCTCCCAGGGTAGATCCGGTAACGGTATCACCACAGTTCACAGCGATGGCACCGCTACAGTCATCATTTAGCAATGGATCATCACACGTAACGTCCAGGCTAAAGTTTCCACTGTTGGATCCGAAACCTTCGACCATTATATAATAGGTAGAGGTTCCATCACTCTGGAAAGTTACTTGTGACTGAGTTCCACAGAAATCATCATTAAAGGCAATTTCATTGGCCAAATCACAATCGTCAAAAACGCGAAGAACAGAGTCAAAGTCAGTACCCCCGCCACAAAGTGAAACGGTAACCAGTTGTGCATCGCCTGTTCCCGTAAACTTGTAGAACAAATCGGGTGCCGGGTTTCCTCCAGAATCTGTGGCGGTAATTGTTTCACCGGTCACACTATCCCCGCAGGAAACAGCAATGGCTCTGGAACAATCATCGTTAGAGCTTCCCACAATAGGCATACAGGTACCTGCAAAGGTATAAACACCTTCATTTGTAGGCTCGGTAACGAAACCAGTTCCATCGTTATAACTTTGTCCATAACCGATTACTCCGGCACTGGAAAATTCCCAGAAGGTATTACTGCCATCGGTGGGCTCTAAGGAAATTCCAATCCAATAGGTTTTTGCCAATCCAGTTTGCCCCAGAAGGGGAACATCATCAATATCGAGCTCAACATCCCACGCATCATAGCCGAAATTATTTCCGATCACGGTTTGAGACGTTGGGACGAAATTCAATTGAGAGGTTATGAGCGTACCTGGTTTACCACCGGCATCCTCGTAAATAAAGATATCGACATTATCGGCATTTACACCGGATCCTTGCGAACCTATAAAGGCCGTAAGATTAATGGTTTCAAGGATGAAATCTTCATCTGCCGCCACGGTTACGTCATTGGCCACAATACGTCCAAGGTTTTTGGTAAAACTCTTTCCATCCTCAAAATTATTGCTCGGTCCCACTTGGGCACAAGGATTTCCAGGAGGTAAAGGTTCACAGTTACCACTAAAGGTATAAATAACTTCCTGGTCTGGGTCATCTATGGCCCAAGCTCCTACGCTTGCATCATATTTTGCATAGGGCTGTCCTTCCACTGGAATATCATCTGTGTATTCCCAGAAAACAGTACCCTGATTGGTTGCGGTGCCCATACTCACTTCTATCCAATAAGTAGTATCGGATGAATTATTTCCTTCAAAAGTAAACGGGGTCATTGCCAAGCTAGTCTTAAATTGGAAAGCCACAGGGTTGGCCCAAGGACCCGAACTCAATATGGTGGGAACAACCGTTTCACTTCCTATCATAACTCCAGGCAAGCCACCAGCATCCCTATAGTACACAACATTGGCTGTAATTGGAGGATCTTCAGGCGCAAAAGTCAAGAAAGGAACCTCTATGGTATCCAAGATGAAATCTTCACCTGCAGCTACGACGATGTCTGCGGCTGTTTTATAATCAGAATCAACTGATGAACCGGATCCACCCGCAGCTGCCGCTCCAAAAGGATGGTCTTGAGAACAAGCAGTGCTGCCTCCTCCGCTATCACAACTATAGGTTCTAAAAGTATAGTCGAAGTTAGGGAACGCAGAATAATCATTAGCAAAGGTCATTCCATCAGAATACGGATCATTGGTTGAACCGGCAATACACGGCAAAGCGGGATCTCCATCAATAACTATATAATAAGTGGTGCCCACAGTAACGCTCACTACGGGATCCCAATACACATCGGCCCATTCGCCTCCATCGGTTTGAGAAGTAGCCGTGGCGAGCATGGTACCTCCAGCATTAGGAAGTCCATCCCAAAGCGAAAGCGTAACATCAAGACCCGTAGAGGGATCTCTAAATTTGATTCCCGCTCCGGCCGAATTTTCTTCAAGTGGTATATAGGACTGCGCCAATCCTCCTTGACCGATATTAGCCATACAAGTATCGTCAACATCCTGATTGACCTCCAGTACGGGGTTCGCACAAACACCACCGCCGCCACCACCGGAAGTAACGTTCATTGTATAGTCTTCTGCCTGACCCCAACTGGTGCCCGTACAGGCATCCGTTGGATAGGTGGAACCGAACTTTTTCACCACCCGCATTCTGGTAGGACCATCGGCCACACCCGCGGGAACTGTAATTGTATTGGTGGCCTGCTGGCCATCGGTACCCGTGGAATTAACTATAGTACCAATGTCATAGCGTTCCGTACCGTTATCGAAAACTCCATCCTGGTTCCAATCGATAAATACCGTAAAGCTGCAAGTAAAATTACCATTGGTATTTCCTTCCAAGGCCACGTTATAGGTTTGGCCTTCCACCATATCGCCCTCGATAGCGGTAAAGTCTTCGTGAGCAGGACTTCCGTTTATTACCTCGCTACTTCTGTTACTAATACCGGCCACCTCTACCAAGGTAATGGGTTCCACCGTTGAGAAACTAATTGGACAGTAAGGATCTGGGAAAGAACCTCCACCACCGCCAGCAGCGATTATCTCAACATCCCAGCCTCCGTAATCAACTACGGCAGAAGCATGGAAAAAGAAAAAGAAATTCCCTGAAGTCGCAGTAAAGGATGCTGAACCGTGGGAATCAATCATATCGTCCAATGTAATATCACCTGAATTCGGACCTCCTGAGCCATTGCTATAAAGCAATGTACCCGAGGCATCGGTACCGTCATAAATCTCTAAATAATCAAAAGTACTAAACACACTGAAGTACTGAAATTCAATTTCAGAAACGCCAGCCAAGGTGGTCTGCGTGTCGCATCCACAGTTTGGGTAATTTCCTGGAGTCCCTCCGGTACTACTTCCTCCAGGTCCTCCTGGATCAAAGAAGTGGTCCCCTACATCCGGCGTAAATGTTTCCGTAGCTCCCGCTGTGGGAATAATATCAGCCATAGGCCTATTTCCCATTGCAGGGGAATCATTGGCAGAAGGATTGTTGGATTGATACAAGCGATTGGCCAAAATCTCAGCTTGTATCTCTCCCTCATTCGAAGGTGTTGTTCTCTGCTGATAAAAAATAGGGTTATTTCCACCCAGATGCCTTGCCTCTTGAGGGCCAATGATTGGATTTTGAGACTGGGTGTTAGTCCGAGCATGGATTCCCTCTGGATCCGTTGCCGAAGTACCGTCTCCCGAAGGTCTATTTCCCGTCTGGCTTTCCTCCTGTACTACGGAATGCTCGTTTTTATCAAAAACAATGTTGTATTCCACGCTGTTTTTCGCTTTCGAATTAGAAAATTGAGGCGGAATGGTGGGATTCAAAACAGCTTGCTTTTTTTGCTGTTGATCATGAACAACGGGATTGTCCACCCCGTGTGCCCTTAATGTTGTCTTCTGCGCAAAACCAACCGCACAGAAGAACAATAAAATTAGCAAAGTAAATTTTTTCATAATTTGATATATTTAGTTAATAGAATGCTAAATATATGTAATTTTTTATTAATTTATCAAAAATGCGATAAAATTTTTCCAACTCCATTTTCTTGATCAATTCACCACAATTAAATCCTGCACAGGGCCTTTGAATCAAAAATAAGCTGTCAATTTTTACTTTTTCAATGAATGGAAAAGAAAGCAGTCTGGATTTCACATACCATAAAGGCATAAAAATGGCTATCCACTAAAGCAGATAGCTCTGGTTTAAAACAATTGGATAATAACCCATGAACGAAATATCGAATTGAGAACAATTCATTTTTATCCCAAAAAGAATTACTGGGATTTCCCGAAGACTCTTAGGTTTCTCAATACTTCTTTCCGTCGGATCTTTCCCGTTTCAGTATAGGAAAATGGGAAGTGGAAATATATTCTTTTAGGTCTTTCATACGGGGAAAGTTTTTGGAAAATTTTAGAAAATTCAGCACTATCAAGGGGACTCTCACTTTCTACGATCATAACAATCCGTTCGCCCAAGGCCTCATCTTTTTCTGAGGCTATAAAAAACACTTCATTAATGGCACCTGAAAGCGTAGATTCAATCGATTCAGGATATACCTTAATCCCGCCAGTGTTTATTACGTTGTCCCTTCTTCCTAAAAATCTAAAAGAGGTGGGTGAAAGAAGCTCCACAACATCATTGGTGATTACTTCCTTTTCTGAAATCAATGGGGCATGAATCTGTAAGCAACCTTTTTCATCTTGGGAAAAAGACACATTCGGAAGAGCCGAAAACAAAACGGATTTCTCTTTTCCGTTTATTGGGCGAATGGCAATATGGCTGATGGTTTCGGTCATTCCATAGGTAGCAAAGACCTTCGTCGTTACCTGTTGCAATTGCTTTTCGAGTTTCCAAGGCACCGCTCCCCCGCCGACAATAAGTTTGGATATCTTGTGAAGTTCTGGCAGAGAATGATAAACCTGATAGGGAACCATGGCGGCAAAATCAAATTTCCGTTGGATGTTTCTCAACGGATTTTTTCCCGGAGGAGCCACGTGCAAATCCCATCCGGCAACCATGGCCCGAACAAGCATCATTTTTCCTGCTATATATTCTGCAGATAGGCAAAGAAGAGCCGTAGTTCCTTCGTTTAGATGGAAAAATGAAACTGTGGCAGAAGCACTATTGAAAGCGCGGTCCTTTTTTAATTGAATTGGTTTCGGCACTCCTGTGGAGCCTGAAGTTTTAACCGTTATGGAATCACTTGGGTCCAGCCATTCCAAAATAAATTTTCCCACTGCCCGCTGATCTTCTTCTCCTTCTTTCCCTATAATAATCGCATGGTCCCTCAAAGCCTCCACAGTTGGAAAGCTCTGGCCATTTAATTTAAATTTAGGGTGTAAATAGGGTTTCATACCAATTATCATTTGCTTCCACCTGTCAATATCTCAAAAACCATTTTCAGTTTGCTACGTTGAATGGCCAATAACAAAATAATCGAAATCATTCAGTTCTAAAAAGTATCGTGGAATTTCTTGTGGGCATCGTCTTCCTTGCTTCCAGATATAAGTGTTGGGTCATTGACCTTTCCGAATAATTTTTCGCCCCAATTATGCCATTTGTAACGCCAGGCCATCAGAAGAAGGAAAATGGGGTAAATTATAAACACGGGGGCCACTATATCAAAACCCGCAGATGGTTCTGATATATCCTTTAGGATGGAATCGGTCTTGAACACGGTCCAATCTGCCGTAACAAGCAGTGCGGCAATCAAGTTGTTTCCCGCGTGAAAGCCCAACGCAAGCTCCAGCCCTTCGTCCATTAAAGTCATGATTCCCAAGAAAAACCCAGTGCCAATATAATAAACCATGATGATCGGCCCCAACTTATCCACCTCTGGATTGGCCAGATGGAGTCCTCCAAAAACCAAGGAAGTTACAATCAAGGGAAGCCACCTATTTTTGGAACTCACCCCTATTCCCTGCATCAAATACCCTCGGAAGAGATATTCCTCAAAACTGGTTTGCAAGGGTATCATAACAATGGCAATTACCGCAAGTATCAGGAAGGGACCGAGCCTAAACTGCAGTTCATAATTTTCAGGATTATTGTAGTAGTCGAGTCCAGTAATTATTAAAGTAGTGATCGCGATAAGAGCAAAACCAAAAAACACCCTTCCCCAATCTACTTTTTTCCGGGAAGTGGTCAGTTCAACAAAGGGTTGTTTGTGAAGAAAACGAATGACAATATATACCGCCAAAAGCCCCACGGCGAAACTGAGCAACATTAAAAAGAGTGTGAGGTTTGAATCCAAGACCGTCATCATAACATTCGGATTCTGTAAACTTTCAATATCCCCTCCTTCAGAAAAAATCTTTAGGGCAACTGCTACAATGAGCGGAACGGTACCAATCTGAGTGGCGAGAAAGATGACGAGGAAGCCCACAAGATATCGCCACCAATCGTGCAGGGATTTAAAAGCTTGCTGAATATACATGGAGGTTTGTTGTTTGTTGTTTATTGTCTATTGGGATTAAAATTCCAGTCAATCGATGGATCGTACCACAGGGCTCCCTTTATAACTTCCAGCGGACTTTCAATATTGTTGGTATAAAGACTGCCGGTGCCCAATCCTTGCGGCAATTTACTCTTTTTTATATAGGTATATTGTGAAATTGCGTTCAGTCCCACATTACTTTCCAAGGATGACGTAATCCACCAATCCACATTATTGGCCTCGGCGAGGTTAATCCAAGAATCACTCCCCTTAAATCCACCTATTAAAGAAGGTTTCAAAATTATATACTGTGGTTTTATCGTATTGAGCAATTTTGTTTTTTCTTCTTCGGAAAAATTGCCAATAAGTTCTTCGTCCAAGGCAATCGGCAGCGGTGTTTCCTCGCAGAGTCGCGCCATTTCCTGCCACTGCCCTTGTTTTATAGGCTGTTCTATGGAGTGCAAATCTAAGTCTGAAAGCACCTTCAGCTTTTCCAATGCATCTCTATAGGAAAAGCCACCATTGGCATCTACCCGCAATTCTACTTCAGAGGCTGAAAATTCCTTTCTTATTGATTGTAATAGTCCAATCTCGGTATTGAAGTCTATCGCTCCGATTTTCATTTTGATACAAGAAAATCCGTGCTCGAGTTTCTCGGAGATCTGTTGCCTCATAAATTCTTTATCTCCCATCCAGACCAAGCCATTTATGGGGATTCTATCTTCCCCAGTGGTAAATTCAGAAGGAAACAGAATAAAAGGGTTTTCAGATACCAATGATTTAAAAGCCATTTCCACTCCCAATTGTATTGAGGGAAATTCGGTCAAAACTTCGTAGAGTTTTTCCTCTCCCAAGGAAATATTATCGCAGACCCATTGCAGTTTATCTTCATATTCTGGTACATCGTCAATACTCAACCCACGTAATATACCGCACTCCCCTATACCCAACGCGTCATTGGCCTTAAGGATAAGATAGTAAGTTTCTTTGATTTTCAATACCCCCCGGGATGTTCCGCTGGGGCGTTTGAAGTTTAGGATATGTTTCTGAAAGGAGGCTGTCATCTTTCTGGTAAGGGAGTGAGAGTGCATGACGTTATACTGTGTAAGTTTAGACTCCCACACTCGACCCAATTCGTTTTACAGTTCAATACTCTCCCCAATTTCCAAAAGCATTAAATCCTTCCCCGCATCATAAAACTTGCGCTTTGCCTCTTCGTGGTCGATCTCAATAAATCCAAAAGTGTCGTAATGGACCCCCAACACCTTGTCACATTCTACAAAATCACTCGCAATAATGGCGTCATCTATTCCCATCGTAAAGTTGTCTCCAATGGGCAGGATCGCTAAATCCAATTTGGTATTCATCGGAATCAATTTCATATCCATGGTCAAAGCGGTATCCCCTGCAATGTAGATGTTTTTGTGTTCTCCCTCAATTACAAACCCTCCCGGTTGTCCTCCATAGCTGCCATCGGCAAAGCTGCTGGTGTGATGGGCAATTACATATTTCACTTTTCCAAAATCAAACTTCCAGCTTCCGCCGTGGTTCATAGGGTGAACTTCAATTCCCTTTTTCTCGTAATAATTTGTTATTTCAAAATTGCTCACAATCACAGCCCCAGTTCTCTTGGCAATGGTTTCCGCGTCCAGAACGTGGTCGCTATGGGCATGGGTCAAAAGAATATAATCTGCTTCAATGGTATTGACATCCACCTTATCCTTTGTCAGTTCGTTCCCTGAAATAAACGGATCCACAAGAATGTGTTTTCCCTTAATTTCAAGTCCGAGACAGTTTTGTCCGTAAAATGTAATTTTCATGATCCTAATAGTGTTTTTACTTTTAATAATGAAACCTCATCGAGATTTCCGTTGACTTTCGCAGAAAGAAAATATAAAGTTTCCTTCCACGAATTGTATTCCGACATTGAAATCATCACAACATCCTCTTGGCCCGATCGATGTACAATCAGGGTTTGCCCGCCTTCAGAAATTGGATCTAATCTTGTTTTGGGTTTTCCTTAAATCGGTTGCGGTTGAGGTTTCCATCCATCCAACGTGTCGTACACAAACGTACAATATAAGGTGCTTTTTTACAACTATCTAAAACAATTGTGAAATAAAAAACAGCACTGAAAACAAAAACGTACTCAATGCCACTTTCTTTAATTCAGGGTCAAGGAGAGGCGGAGATGTATTGTCCTTTACCTTTTTGAGATGGATAAATAACGGAATGAAAGCCAGCAATGGAAGGAATTGTATCCATGAGTTTTCTTTCAAAAAAAAGTAAATCAAGGCACAGATAAAAGAAATACCGATCAGCAAATAGTGATACCTCTTTATTCTCATTTCTCCCATTAATACGGCAAGGGTGGTTTTATTGGCTCGTGCGTCAGCCGCTCTATCGCGCATATTGTTCAAATTTAATACTGCGGTGCTTAAGGCCCCAATTACAATGGCCGGAAGAAGAATGTATCCATCCAGTCGTTTGGTAAAGAGAAAATAACATCCCAACACGCTCAACAGTCCAAAAAACAGAAAGACAAATACATCCCCCAATGCACGATATCCATAGGCCATCTTTCCCACGGTATAAGTAATCGCTGCAAATATGGAAGCTATTCCAAGAATCAAGAATACCGTGGAATGAAAGATATTCTGGTTTTCGAAAGCCACAAAAATGAGCGATGCCGCAAGAATTAAAGTAATCACGGATGTTATTACCATTCCTTTTTTTAGGTCGATAGCAGAGAGCACCCCACTTTGCATGGCACGCAGGGGCCCCACACGTTCGTGGTTATCGGTTCCCTTAACCCCATCGCCATAATCGTTTGCAAAGTTTGAAAGGACCTGAAGCCCCAAAGTGGTAGCCAACGCGAGGCTGAAGATAGACGTGGAGAACATTTGGGCTTCCTTTGCAGCTGCACCGGCAGTGACGATGCCCGAGACAGACAGAGGCAAAGTTCGCAATCGTGCCGCCGAAACCCAGGCTTCTAGTTTAGTCATTACCAAATAATTTGAAACGGCAAAAATACGTTTAAAAAATAGTCACGGCAATTTTATTAATATTAACTACTTTCGTCCTTTTTTAAATGCACTTTCAGTTTATGAAAATTTTTACACAATACAACTTGGGCCTTTTATTGCTTCGTGTGTCATTTAGCGGGATGTTACTCACCCACGGAGTTCCAAAACTTATAAAACTGCTCACCGGCGATCACGTTTTCAAAGACCCCATAGGGCTCGGAGCTCCGGTGGCTCTATCGCTGGCGGTTTTTGGTGAGGTGGTTTTTCCCGTTCTTATAATCCTGGGATACAAAACTCGTTGGGCTACCATTCCGGTAATGGCTACTATGATAATTGCCGCCTTTGTGGTCCACGCAAATGATCCCTTCGCAGTTAAAGAGATGGCTGTTCTGTATTTCATCGCTTTCCTTTCAATAATGGTGTTAGGCCCAGGGAAATATTCCCTGGAAGGCCGATAAATGTTTCAGAATACGAAAAAATCAATTCATTAACTTTACCAACAATTCCTTTAGCAAATCGCCCTGCGAAATATTTGCAGCCCCCACTCCCTTGCCCTTCATATCCACATCACGAATGACAGCAATGGCCGCACTTACTTTTTTCATTGGGAAATTCCTGGCCGCCGTTTGATAATCCTTAATAAAGAAAGGATGCACCCCGAGTACTTTTGCTGCTTCTCCCTTATTGGAAAGTGCGTGGTATTTTAGCAGTTTCGAAAAAAAACTGTGCAAGAGCGCAATGGTTACTACCAGAGGATTGTTTTTTGGATTTTGCGAAAAGTACTGGATAATGGCGAAGGCCTTTTTCATATCGCGCTCACCAATGGCATTTTGGAGTTCAAAGTTGTTGAAGTCTTTGCTGATACCAATATTATCCTCTATGGTCTGGGGAGTAATTTGTTCGCCGGGCTGTAGGATGAGCTGCAATTTCTCGAGTTCATTGTTTATTTTTCCCAAATCGTTGCCCAAAAATTCCACGAGCATTTGTGCCCCTTTTGGGGTTATGGTATGTCCCTTAGTGGCCAATACCCGTTTTATCCAGTCGGGCACTTGGTTTTCATAGAGTTTTTTGCTTTCAAAAATCACACCCGACTTGGCGATCTCCTTGGCCAGCTTTTTACGTTTGTCAAGAGTCTTGTATTTATAACAAAGCACTAAAATGGTAGTGGGTTGGGGATTCAGGACATAATCCACCAAGTTTTCAATGGTGCGCGAAAGATCCTGTGCCTCCTTAACTATTACCACCTGTTTTTCGGCCATCATGGGATAGCGCTTGGCCTGGCTCACAATATCCTCTACGGAAACATCCCTCCCGTACAGTACCACTTGGTTGAAACCTTTTTCCTCTTCCGTCAGGACATTTTCTTCTATATATTTCGAAATGCCGTCTATATAATACGGCTCCTCCCCCATCAAAAAGTAAATGGGTTTGGTTTTTCCGTTTTTAATTTCGTTTAGAATGGATTTTACTTTGTCGAGTGGCATAAAAAGGTTTCTTGTTTCTAATGAATTTCACGGATATTTGCCTTATGGTAAAACTGGATTTCCCTGAATATTCGTTTCGCTTCAAAAATAGCAAAAATAAAACCCTGGTTTTTGATGAAATTCGAAAAAAGTTTGTCACCCTCACCCCGGAGGAATGGGTGCGCTTGCATGTGGTGCAGTACCTACAGCAAGAAAAAAACTACTCCAAGAGCCTGATAAATGTTGAAAAACAGCTGAAGTTGAACGACACTTTAAAGCGCTATGATGTGGTAGTCTTTAATAATGATGGAAGCATTTTCTTGATTGTAGAGTGTAAAGCTCCCACCATTCCCATTACTCAAATCACTTTTGATCAGATTGCACGCTATAATCTATCGTTACAAGCTGAATATTTAATGGTGACCAATGGACTGGAACACTATTTCTGCCAAATGGATCTGGAAAATAAACGCTATATCTTTCTGAGGGATCTCCCAGCACGCTAACTTTTTAATATGTGAATCGGTTTCCTGCAGCCGTATGGCGATTTTGGTTAAATTTGCGCCCGTGAAAGTAGCGGTAGTCATATTAAATTGGAATGGGCGTGATCTATTGGAAAAGTTTCTCCCCTCAGTAGTTGGATTTTCCCGCGAGGCCCAGGTGTATGTCGCTGACAATGCCTCAACGGATAGTTCGGTTTCCTTTATCGGAAACAGCTTTCCCTATGTAAAAATCCTTCAAAACACCGTGAACGGGGGTTATGCGAAGGGATATAACGATGCCTTAAAGAATCTTTCCGAAGATATTTTCGTTTTGCTAAACAGCGATGTGGAAGTAACCGAAAACTGGCTGGCTCCCATTATTTCGGAATTTGAACGAAACCCCTCTGTGGCGGCTGCCCAGCCAAAAATTCTCGATTATAAAAGAAAAGATCACTTTGAATATGCAGGTGCTGCGGGAGGTTTCATAGACAAATACGGCTATCCGTATTGTAGGGGAAGGATTTTTGAAACTTTGGAAAAAGATCTCGGGCAATATAACGATATAATGGAGGTTTTTTGGGTGTCCGGGGCCTGTCTCTTTGTCAGGGCCTCTTCCTTTTGGGAAGCAGGGGGATTCGATGAGGATTATTTTGCCCACCAGGAAGAAATCGACCTGTGTTGGCGAATACGGGGAAAGGGGGGAAAGACACTGTCAATAGGTACCTCGAAAGTATATCATTTGGGCGGGGCAACCTTAGCTACTGCAGATCCCAGAAAAACCTTTTTCAATTTTAGGAATTCACTTTTAAACCTGGTTAAAAACGTCGGGGGAAGCAAAATTATCGGTATTGTTTTTATCAGGATGATTCTCGATGGTGCAGCAGCATTTCAATTTTTATTCACCGCAAAGCCCAAACATTTCCTCGCGGTTTTAAATGCTCATTTAGGCTTCTATTCCCTTCTGCCAAAATTCCTGCGCAAAAGAAAGAAATTTGCAGGGCGAAGAAGGTATTTTAGCGTAGAATCCATTGTTTATCAATATTTTATAAAAGGAAAAAAATATTTCAATCAATTGTGATCTATTTTACTTAAAGTATTGTTAATCGTTTTCAGACTGTAAGCTATTTTAATAATTTTGGCTGAATATGTTTGAATTGAACCATCTAAAATAAACATCCAAAAATTATGAAGAAGTTATTGATTTTAGTAATGTGCTCGAGTATAGCGTTTACTTCTTGTGTTTCCAAGAAGAAATATGCAGAACTTGAGGCGAAGCAACAGAACACCCAAGATCTTTTAAACACCTGTACGGTCAAACTCAATGACTGTCTTACTGAAAAAACAGCAGCCTCTGTAAGAGCTAAGCAACTTGAAGAGCGTTTGGCAGATTTAAGACAGACCAATGCCGATTTGATCCAGAGCTCGAAAGAATTGACAATGCTAACTTCAAAAGGAGCTACAAATCTGGAAAAATCATTGGAAAGCCTAAAGGAGAAAGACCTGAAGATCTCTCGTTTACAAGATGCCCTGAACAAGAAAGACAGTGTTACCTTGGCATTGGTTACCAGCCTGAAAAGGGAAGTGGGAATAAACGACCCAGACATTGAAATTAATGTTGAGAAGGGAGTTGTTTACATCTCGCTTTCTGACAAAGTTCTGTTCAGAACCGGAAGCTATCAAATTTCTTCAAGAGCCAATGAAATATTGGCCAAAGTTGCGAAAGTGATCAACGGAAAACCCGATTTCGAAGCGATGGTTGAAGGCCATACCGACAACGTACCTTATAGAAGCGGTGTACTTTTAGACAACTGGGATTTGAGCGTAAAAAGAGCGACAGCAATTGTGCGTGCCCTACAAGACCTTGGCATCAGTCCTGAGCGATTGGTTGCTGCCGGACGGGGAGAATACGATCCATTGGTGCCCAATACAACTGCTGAAAATAGAGCAAAAAACAGACGTACACGAATCTTGGTCCTTCCAAAAATCGACCAGTTTTATGATATGATTGAAAAAGAAATGAAAAACCTTGAAACACAAGGGTCGTAAATCGTATTAGAAAAAAATTAAAGAGGCCGTCTCAATAATCAAATTGGGACGGTTTTTTTATTTGAAAAACTCAGGTGTATTTCCGGGGCATTTCGTATCTTACTTACGGAATAGAAAATCTACAAACCCCTTAAAGAATGGAAGAGTTTAAAACAGATTGGACCCACCGAGAGCTCAAAGCCTACATGTTGTTGTACTGTGCCAATGCCGATTTTATTGTGACTCCAGAAGAGAAGAACTATATTAAATCCAGGGTTGGCGAACAGGAATACCGAAGGATCCACAGAGAATTTGAAAACGACAACGACTATCAGCGTATCCAAAAAATCAACGCGACCATTGAACGGCTCGACTATTCAAAAGAGGAATTAGACGATGCCTTCAGAAGCATAAAGGATTTATTTTTGGCCGATGGCGAAATTGATACATTGGAGCAGAATATTTATCGAGGGCTAAAACAATTGCTCTCAAAGTAAATGTGGGTTAGTGGTGACAACCTCACAATTCCAAACTTCCTTTTCCCTCCCTTACAATGAAAGGTTCGCTTCCTGTAAGATCCACAACAGTTGAGGCCACATTCCCTCCATACCCCCCATCTATCACCAAATCGACCAATTTATTCCACTTCTCATAGATCAACTCTGGATCGGTGGTATATTCAATCACTTCATCCTCATCCCTAATAGAGGTGGAAATTATGGGATTGCCCAATTCGCCCACAATCGCCCTTGCAATGGCATTGTCCGGTACTCGAATGCCCACCTCCTTTTTCTTTTTAAAGACTGTGGGAAGATTATTGTTCCCAGGTAAAATAAAGGTATAAGGGCCAGGTAGATTCCGTTTCAGTATTTTAAAAGTAGCCGTGTCAATTTGCTTTACATAATCGCTCAAATTGCTCAGGTTTTCACAAATGAAGGAAAAGTTTGCCTTTTCAAGTTTAATCCCACGAAGCTGTGCCACACGTTCCATTGCACGATTATTGGTTATATCGCACCCCAGAGCATATACCGTATCACTGGGAAAAATGATGACCCCACCATCTCTGAGTATTTTTACCACCCGTTTAATTTCTTTCGGATTGGGGTTTTCTTCATAAATTTTAATCAATTCTGCCATAGTGGGAATTTTCATTAAATATAAACTAATTAAAAGAAAATGTCAACTTCTCCAGCTCGCGAAAACATAAAAACATTTTTTTGTCGTTATAGAAAAGATTTAAAAATAATCCATGAGGAAATTCCTGATAATAACAATTCTGTTATCCGCCCATCTTTTTATTGTTTCGTGCTCCAAAGACAAAGACAGTCCCTCAGAGAACCAGCTAATTGCCAAGACACTTTTGGATATATCCTATGGAAACAATGCACAACAAAAATTCGATCTCTATTTACCGGGCGGTCGCTCGGTAGAGAAGACAAAAACGATAATCCTCGTGCACGGGGGAGGCTGGGTAGAGGGCGACAAGGCCGATATGGCGTTTTTGATCCCCTATATTAAACAAAACCATCCCAAATACGCCATCGCGAACGTCAATTATGTGCTGGCAGATATAAACACTCCAGCCTTTCCCAATCAGTTTTTGGATCTGGATGCTGTTATAAAAAAACTTACGGAGGAAAAAGATGAATTTCAGATACTTCCTGAATTCGCGCTTATTGGCGTTAGCGCTGGAGCCCACCTCTCCCTAATGTACGACTATGTATACGATACCGACAACCAGGTAAAAATGGTGGCGGATATTGTAGGCCCAACAGATTTTACAGACCCTTTTTACATAAACGATCCTAATTTCCCAGTATTGATGGCTGTATTGGTGGACGAAAATGCATACCCACCCGGAACAGATTTTGCGGCAGAATTGAGTCCGGCACTGAAGGTGTCCGGTCAAAGCAGCCCAACCTTATTGTTTTATGGAAACAATGATCCCTTGGTACCACTCTCCAATGCCAATACCTTAAATGCTGCTCTCAATGACCACGAAATAGATCATACCCTTACCGTGTACAACGGGGGGCATGCCGATTGGGCTCCCAATGATTTAGAGAATGTAAAATCCCAAATAAGTTCGTATATCAACGTGTATTTGAAAATTCTGGAATAGAGAGGTGTGGACGTATCAGTATTTGGTGTGGCCCCAAGAAAAGGACCGCAACCCATGGCGTATTTTGGGTTTATGTTGGTATGGGGCCTCAATTTAACACCTTCAGTTTTGCAAAGCGCAACAAAAGTTTTTTTAAACCTCCATTTTCAAAATCGATTTCAGCTTTAGTATCCGCTCCTATTCCTTCAATCTTAAGAATCCTACCCTTTCCAAAACGCACGTGTTCCACCATTGTCCCTTCATTTAAGTTCGCATCCTTGGCATTAAAGTCTTTATTTGTATCACTGGTCAAGGGTTTTAGCCGGCGCAGCTTTTTTAGCTGTTCTTCGGTAGGGCCTTTAGGAGGGCGTCCGGCAACCGGTTTTTTTAGCCGCAACTTGCTGTGGTCCACATCGTCAAAAATATCGGCATCCAACAAGGGTTTGTACCTGTTTTCAGTGATTGGGGTAAGGTATTCTAAAAAACTCTCATCAATTTCTTCTATAAAACGGCTGGGCTCGGCATCAATGAGTTTTCCCCAGCGATAACGCGATTGGGTGTAGGTGAGATATGCTTGTTTTTCGGCACGGGTAAGAGCCACATAAAACAGGCGACGCTCCTCCTCCAGCTCACTACGCGTATTGAGGTTCATCGCGCTGGGAAACAGATCTTCCTCCATACCTACGATGTAAACAAACGGAAACTCCAACCCTTTGGCCAAATGTACCGTCATCAAGGCCACGCGATTGCCATCTTTCTTGTCATTGTCTAAATCAGTGGCCAAGGCAACATCCTCCATAAATTCTGAAAGAGAACCGGTGGTATCGGCAATTTCCTTCTGTTCCTCAACAAAATCACGCATCCCATTGAGCAGCTCCTCAATATTTTCTATCCGTGCAATACCTTCAGGCGTGCCATCCTTTTTTAATTCTTGCAGCAAACCCGTTTTCTTTGAAACATGTTCTGCAATCTGAAAAGCATCCTGGCTTTTATTTAGAACTTGAAAACTTTCGATCATCGTGACAAAATCCTTCAACTTATTCTTTGTTCCGGAATTGATTCTCAAATTTACCTTGTCAATATTTTTGATCACTTCAAAAATAGAGCGATTGTAAGTGTTGGCAGCAACAATAAGTCGTTCCATAGTGGTCTCGCCAATTCCACGGGCAGGATAATTGATTACCCTTCTCAATGCTTCCTCATCTTTGGGATTCAGGATCAATCGCAAATATGCCAGCACATCCTTTATCTCCTTTCTTTGGTAAAAACTCAAACCCCCGTAAATTCTATAGGGAATATCCTTCTTTCGGAGTGCATCCTCAATGGCGCGACTCTGTGCATTTGTTCTATATAATACCGCAAAATCCCCATCCTGCATTTGATGGTTCATCTTGTTTTCAAAAATAGAGCTGGCCACAAACCGTCCTTCATCCCCATCGGTCATGGTTCGGTTTACGAGAATCTTGTTTCCCTCGTCATTGGCAGTCCACACCACTTTTTCAAGGCGTGTTTTGTTTTTTTCAATAATAGCATTGGCAGCATTGACAATGTTTTTCGTCGATCGATAATTTTGTTCCAATCGATATACCTTTACATCGTCATAGTCTTTTTGAAAATTAAGAATGTTGTTGATATTGGCACCTCGAAATGCATAGATGCTCTGGGCGTCATCCCCTACTACGCAAATATTCTGAAACCGGTCTGAAAGGGCCCGCACAATCAAATACTGACTGTGATTGGTGTCTTGGTACTCGTCTACCAAGATGTATCTAAATCGGTTTTGATACTTCGCCAGCACCTCTGGAAACCGCGTGAGCAATTCATTTGTCTTTAGCAAAAGGTCGTCAAAATCCATGGCTCCGGCCTTAAAACATTTATCTACATACGCCTTATAAATGTCGCCCAAACGTGGCATCTTGGCCATGGCATCAGCTTCCATCAATTCAGGGTTATTAAAATATGCTTTTACGGTAATCAGGCTATTCTTATAGGAAGATATACGGGAATAGACCTGTTTGTATTTGTAAACATCCTTATCCAGGTGCATTTCTTTTATCACCGCTCGAACCACGCTGTGGGAATCTTGGGTGTCGTAAATCGTAAAGTTGGTAGGGTAGCCCAGTTTGTCGGCCTCAAAGCGGAGTATCTTTGCAAAAATACTGTGGAATGTTCCCATCCAAAGATTTTTGGCTTCACTGGAGCCCACAATCTTTGAAATTCTATTTTTCATTTCCCTTGCCGCCTTATTGGTAAAAGTAAGTGCCAGGATATTAAAGGGATCCACCCCTTGCGACATTAAATGGGCGATGCGATAAGTAAGCACTCGGGTTTTTCCAGATCCGGCGCCGGCGATAACGATCATGGCACCGTCTTTCTGTAATACCGGTGCAAGCTGGGCCTCATTAAGCTCTTTTAAATACGATTCCAAAATCTTATTTTTTAACGATGTGAAATTAACCAATATAAGCTTTTTTCACTCGAATATTACACACAAATTATAAACAAGCCACCCCCAATTTCTCCAACGCAGTAACCAACGGAACATTTCACTTCCTAAGAAAATGCCTGTGGAAATGAAGACAGTTTTTAGGGAAGTGAAAAAAACTCAATTTCAGAAGGAAAGTTGGCTCCCACAAAACCTGTGTTAACCGGGTTTCTTTACAAATGCATTCAGCTAAAATTACAGGTATTTTTTCCGTTTTAAATACCAAAAAAAGAAGAGTAAGATAAAAAAGATAATCCCAATTAAATAGAGGTAGCCCATGAAAAAACAGTAGTGTACTTTGAATCCGATAAAAATTTCATTCAAACATACCCAATATCCAGGGATTATGGAAATTCTATTTAGACAGGAGTGGCAAGGGTTCCTCCTGCCAACTCCCATCTTGTGCTCTCCGCAAAAATTTATAGGCTCCGGCTTCGGCATAATAGGGATTGAACTGATAGGCTATCAATTCCAAGTTTATGCCATCGCCATCAATATGGGTTATGCTCTGATCTTTTCCAAAGATTCCGGTAAAATCCAGGGATAAAACCGGTAGATTTATATCGCCTTCCATTCTATTGAATCCATAGACCTGATAAAAATTTACAGGAATCATGTCAGTGGCGTAAACAATCTGTGTTCCTGCTACTTTGCGAAAATCCCATCTGTATTCATAGCAAACAATAGGTTCTCCCCGCACCGATCCATCCCCTATCTTTTTGCTTTTACCGGTTTTCTCCACATGGATAAAGTCGTCAGAAATGGGGTAGGAAACATTTTGTTCATAAAACTCTGGATTGTTCCCCCATTGAACCGTTTCCATAAAAACCGACTTAACGCCATGGCCATCCTCCCCGAAAAAATAATAATCGCCTGAAGGATCGCTTATCACAAAATCCACCATGGGGTCATCGGGCACGTACAGCAACTGACCGTTTTTGGGATTGTGATATATCCAGAACTCTCCTTGCTTCCCCTCAAGCTTGTATTCGTAAATGAAGGCATGACTGAAATATAGGGTATTCCCGGGATCATAGGTATCCTCTATAACTTGGACGGATTCTTCAAGAGGATCGAGGTCTTTTTCCACTCGTTGTACATGGGGCGGTGGTGCTTCAAACATATCTGTTTTCCTTTCGATGCCCGACTGACATCCCCAAAAACAGCACGCCGCAAAAACAACGGAAATAATTAGTGTCTTCATTGATTTTTAATATGAAATAAGATTAGCATTCCCCCACTATTGCTTCGCGGAAATATTTTAACAACCTTTTTGGCACAATAACAAACATAAGGATTGATTTATGAAGAGTTGCTATTTCATAAGGTATTCCTAACAAGATGTTTTTATTTTTCAAACTCCTTATATTTTAAATACCTTTATATAAAAATTTCATCTATGAACGAGTTTCTATCATTTCTAGAACAAATTCCATGGTGGGCGTGGATCTTAATAATTCTCTTGATCGTTGCCGTTCGCGACATATTTTTTAATAAATATCACGCTGTTAGCCACAACTTTCCCATCATTGGCCACTTTAGGTACATGTTGGAAAGCATCGGTCCGGAACTTCGGCAATATATAGTTGCCAACAACCGGGAGGAATTGCCTTTCAATCGAATTGAGCGCAGTTGGATTTATGCTTCTGCCAAAAACGAGAATAATTATGAAGGGTTCGGGACAGATAGGGATATTTATAAGCCCAATTACATTTTTATAAATAATTCCCTTTTGCCCTTTAAGGTGCAAAAAGACAATCCAAACTATAAAAACCCCTATTTCCTACCCTGTGCCAAAGTAATGGGCAGCTATAACAAACGCCGAAGGCCCTATCGTCCGGCATCAGTTATCAACGTATCTGCCATGAGTTTTGGGTCTCTGTCGGCACGTGCAGTTGAAGCGCTGAACAAAGGGTGTGGGTTGGCGTATTGTTATCACAATACAGGCGAAGGGGGACTTTCTCCCTATCATAAAACAGGTGCTGATGTAGTGTTCCATTTTGGGACGGGCTATTTTGGGGTACGAGATGATAAGGGTAATTTTTCAATGGAGAAAATTATAAAGCTGGTGAACGAGAACCCACAGGTAAGGGCCATTGAGATAAAACTTTCCCAAGGGGCCAAACCGGGAAAGGGCGGGGTACTGCCTGGAGCCAAGATCACTAAAGAATTGGCTGAAATCAGACACGTTCCTTTGGGAAAAGACGTACTCTCCCCCCCAAACCACACCGCATTTGAGGGGGTATCTGGCTTAGTTGAATTTGTTGAAAGTATTGCGGAAGCCACCGGATTGCCCGTAGGTATAAAGTCTGCCGTAGGGCGCTTGAATGAATGGGAGCAATTGGCGAAAGTTATGAAGGATACGGGAAGAGGTCCAGACTTTATAACCATCGATGGCGGTGAAGGGGGAACGGGAGCGTCTCCACCAAGTTTTGCCGACCACGTTTCTTTACCGTGGCTCTTTGGTTTTGCGGAAGTGTATAAAATCTTTAAGAAACACGATTTATGCGATAGGATCGTTTTTATAGGAAGCGGAAAACTGGGCTTCCCCGCCCCGGCGGCCATGGCATTTTCCATGGGGGCAGATTTGATTAATGTTGCACGGGAAGCAATGATGTCTATAGGATGTATCCAAGCACAACTCTGCCACACCAATCGGTGTCCCACGGGAGTGACTACCCAGAACAAATGGCTGCAACGCGGACTAAACGTGCAGGATAAATCCATCAGAGCACATTTCTACTTTAAAAACTTTAGAAAAGAATTGATTGAAATGACCCATGCCTGCGGATATGAACATCCTTGTCAGTTCACCATGGACGATGTTGACTTGACAGTGGGGGATAAAAACTTGATCAAAACATTGGCGCAGTCATTTATGTACCACAAATGTCCTGTGCCCTTTGAAGGTATGAAGGCCCTGTCAAAATGTGAATTCTTGGGGGGAAATTATCACGAGAAGGAGGCGAAAAAAGAAGTGAAGGCTATGAGAAGAGAAAATCTGGTGAGGTATTAGGTTCTCATTCATAGCCGTGGTTTTTGGCTGCTTTTTGAACGATCTTTAGCACAAAAACAGAACGGCAGCCTTCATTGATTATTTCCCTCCCGAATTTCTACCATGGCTGTGGGGGTTAGCTTTTAAAGACACTCTAAGGTTTTCACCTCTACGGGTCGCCAGGAAAATTCAATTTTTGAAAATGGGAGAATATTTGTATAATTAACCGAAGTGAATTATGTTTGCTCACCTTTAAAAATCCCCATGGAAGAAGCAACCCAAGTAATCAGTTACGTAGCCTATCTCTTACCTGCTATTGTGGTGGGAATAATCGCCTATTTCTTTTTTAAGGGACATATTGCCAATGAAGAGGGCCGCCGCAGGTATCTAATCCAAAAAGAAGCACAGAACCAAATATTGCCGCTACGACTTCAGGCCTATGAACGCGTTGCCCTATTTCTTGAGCGTATTGACCCCAAACGATTGTTGGTTCGGGTAAAACCATTTTCAGACAACAAGGAAGATTATGAAAACTTGCTCATCAAAAATATTGAGCAGGAATTTGATCATAACCTCACCCAGCAGATTTATGTGAGTACTGAGTGCTGGAACGTAGTGAATACTGCTAAAAATGCTACTATCCATCTTATTAGGCAAGGGTCTATGCATGAAAAAGAAGGGAATGTTGATAAAATGCGGGAAGGATTGCTTCAAAACTTAATGGAGGAGATAAGTCCGTCACAAAAAGCGCTTGCGTATGTAAAACGTGAAGTATCTGAAATGTTCTGATGGATATTTATTAAGGAACAAAAAGATTTTCACGGATTGCATACAGCATAAGGCCCATCCTATTTTTCAATTGCAGCTTTTGGTAAAGTTGGTCGCGATACCCTTCCACAGTTTTAGGACTCACGCACATGACATCGGCTATTTCCCTGTAAGTCATTTCGGTACATGCCAGTTTCATAAATTCCAGTTCGCGATCCTTCAGTTCTACTATTTCTTTTCCAAAAGACCCTATCAAAATCTGTGATATGGTATTGGTATAATAATGGCCTTTTTCCATCACTTGGAGAAGGGCTTCTTCCAAAATTTCTTTTTTGGTGTCTTTTAATAAATAGCCCTTTGCTCCTGCTCGCAACATCTTAATTATAGTGTTTTCATCTTCCTCGATGGATAGTGCCAATACTTTTATGGAAGGATAAGACTTGGTCAATTCTGCGGTAGTCTCTATTCCGTTCAATATGGGCATTTTGATATCCATCAATACCACATCGGGGATATTTTTTGTGTTTTGTAATTTATCCAAGAGCTCGCGACCGTTGTTACAGAGGTACAACACGCTAAAATTTTCAAAATCCTGAACCAGCGCTCCAATGGCCTCAGACAATAAAAAATGATCATCTACTACTGCAACTGTGTATTTCATGGTTTATTCTCTTTTTTGGTCGGCACTCATTGTGCCGTAGTCGTATCTCAATTGTAGGGCAGTTCCCTTACCCAATTCTGTTATTATTTTAAGATCGGCTCCAATCAACTGGGCACGATTTTTCATGTTTTTTAGTCCTATCCCAGAAAATTGGCCATCATGGACAAACCCTATTCCATTGTCCTCAGCGGATATGTCCAAAACCCCATCTGAATATTTCAGCCAAACAGATAGGGAAGAAGCCTTTGAGTGTTTGATGGTATTGGAAAAGAATTCTTGAAGAATTCTAAATATAATCACTTCACTATCCTTTTTCAAGGGCATTATTCTCCCGTCTACCGATACGTTGGATTGAATAAACTTCAGCCGGTTAAATCTTGCAATTTCCAGTCGCAGCGATTCCACCAAGTTCATAGTGTTTAAGGCCTCTGGATTTATGAGTTTGGAAAGGGCACGGAGTTCGTTTATTCCGCTTCCTATCGTTTCAGAAACCTCCCTAATCATTTCAGGCCTTTCTACAGCAATTTGGGCCTGTATTTTAGCCAAGGTCATCAACTGGCCAATATTGTCGTGAAGTTCCCAACTTATATTTCGCAGGGTCTCTTCCCTGATCTCAATCTGTGATTCTGCCAACTCACGTTCAAAATTCTTTCTCGCCGACTGCTGCTCTTCGATCAGACGATTTTTTCGTTGTGAAAAAACCGTAAAAAGAACAATTACAATGATTACCAAAACCATCGGAATGGCTATTGCCAGCAATATTATGGTTTCCTTTTCATCCATAGAAATCCTATCAGAAAACAGAGGTACATTACCACGATAAGCGAATAATGAATGATGAACAACATATCAAAAAAAACAGTTTGACTAAAAAACCAGGTCTTCAGTATTTTAATGGGAATATAGCCAATATAAAACAGAAAGAGTCCCACACTTATCCAAAATAGCAAATCGTTCTTAACCACAAGCACCTTAGGCGATTGTAACACGTCTATATAGTATAGGATTATGCTGTACACCAAGAAAAGAGAGCCCGCCAGATAGGTCCACATAAAGGATTTTGTATATACATCCGTTATCAGCACATCCATAAAAAACACTAAGATGAATATGCCAATGCTCACGGCAATATTTCTTTTAAAGGCTCTATTGTCCACCATTCGCATAAATACATATAGGAAAAATGAAAAGTGGAATAAATAATAGACATTATAAAGTGCCAAATTGGGAATTCCGAGAATCTCATAAAGATAGGCGCCCGTGTATTCGGTAGCGAACGTAAAAAAGAATATTAGGGGCAACAGCCTTAGGGCGGTATTTCTATAAAGGGGAAATCTTAAAATGGAGAAAGCCAATACTAGGGCATAAAGCGCCAAGTATGAATAATTCAAGATCTGTTTAATTATTTCCAAAAGATGTTTCCTTAATTCCCTTCGAAATCCTTTAATGGCGGTGGTGGACCCACGTGCCCATCATTTAATATCAAACTAATGGGCTGCTGGACAACAGTGGTATTTGCTGTGAAAAAACCAGCTTCGTTTATCGAGCCTTGCTTTTCTTTTTCCTGTTCCACTCTCTCCTTTATAACGCCCCGTCTATATTTATATATAGGAACAGCTCTGGAAACGTCATCGGTTTGCTCAATATAAAACCCTACTTTTTCACCCTCCAATTGGGTGGTGGGGACCATCATTACACTTGTGCGTCTTGGATATTTCACTGGATCTCCATTGGAAAAGGTGGAATTATCGGGATAATTGGTTAAATAAAAACGCAAGGAACTAATTTCAACGTTGGCATTTTTAGATTCCTTTTCAATAAAAGCTATATAGTGTTTTAAGGTTTCGTAGTCATATTCTATAAATCGAGCAGCTTCAAATTTTGCTGTTTTCGAATCAATACTGTCCTCAAATTCCTCAATAATTGGGACCCGACGCTTTGAGTAGGTGTCGTACATCTCCTGTGCTCTTTCCAAGGATATAATTTCTTTAGGGGGTCCTGTATATGGATATTGTACTTCCGGGTCCTGACAGGAAACCATACTCAACAGTAAGGATCCCAGCAAGAATGACTGAATTGTAGTTTTTGCTATCATATTTTCACTTGTTTGGATTTTTCATAAATGTACTGAGAAAAAGGAAATTCGAGAAATGCAAATCAAGAGCCCACAGGACAGTTTCAATAAGCTTCTCATAATACTTGGGTGCTGTACATAGAACCATTATATTAAGTTTAGGGTCGCGTCTTTCATAAAAGCAAAATGAACTATACAAATTCGATACTCATTTTTATGAACTCCCCTTGATTTCGTTAAGGCCGCTGTTCTTTTGTTTGGCATATCGCAATCCGCGAGCCCACCATTGCGTCATCATTTTTTTATCAAATATCAAGGAATTGGTCGTGAGTACGGTGGGAGTATAATACAGATTTATGATCACATCTTTGTTGGTAGCTACAAATTTCCCAATACGTATATTCTGTTTTTCAATACGGTCTGCCATATACCTGTGCATATTTGTGATGAGCGAAAATACATTTTTTGAGGGAAGTCGATTGTAATACGTAACTTCGGTTTCCAATATGATTACATCAACGGTGGTCGCTCCCCTATTTATGGCCTCCTCGATAGGAACCATACTGCCAAAGCCTCCGTCGGCGTATTCACAACCATCTTTCAACGCAAGGCTCATAAACGGAGTAAAGTTGCAGGAAATCCAGATCCAATCACAAAAATCCTTGTACTGATAATCTTTGATCGATTTGTACTCTACTTGGTTCAACGAGAGGTTGGAAACAGTGACCACAACTTCTTTTGAGGATGACTTTAATTTTTCAAACTCCGATGGGGTAAGTGTTTTTTCTATCAGCTTCCGCAAGTTTTGACTTTGCCCAAAAGTTTTTTTTCCCTTCATGAAATTTTTCAGCACAGTAAAATGATTGATCGCAATTTGTTTTCCTCCAAAGTTGTCCTTTTTTACGGTAAACGGACAACTATTAAAAATACTGTGCTGGTCTACTGAGGTATAAACCTCTTTCACCTTTTCCACCTTGTCTAAGGCCAAATGTGAAATGAGTAAACTCCCTGTGGAAGTACCGACAAACAGATCGTAATCCACCTTCATTTCCTCAATTAGGAATTGGGCCACTCCTCCAGCGAATGCGCCTTTGCTACCACCCCCAGAAATGACCAATGCTCTCATTCTTTAATAATTGAGTTTAAATAATCTGCAGCTTTTTTTGTGACATTTTTCCCTAGAACCTTTACCTGCTCGTGATATTGTTTATTTCTAAGCACCTCCCCGAGCAACTCTTTTGATGATTTTGCAAATCTCCAAGCGGGATGGACACATGCTTCCACCAGGTTTTTAAGGGTTTCGACATCCCAAAACTGGAGCTCATTTACATATTCAAATGCCTTTTCTCGAATTTCAAAACTATAACGGGGGGAGGTGTAATTTTTCAACTCCAGTAAATACTCTTCCTTCTTTGAGTTGTTATAGTCCTTAGTGATCCATGCCAAAGCCAGCCACAATTGCCGAATATTCTTATTCTGAAAACCCTCAATTCCTTTGGTTTGATCAAGGTATTGATGTCTATTCCCTGGAAACTGGGCCCATATTTGATGCAAGGCAAATTCCAAAGTTACATACGAGGGGTCATTTAATAGACTTCTATATTCGGTTTGAAGTTCCATCGGTATTTCCCGCATCGAAAGAGCCACGGCCTGACGGATATAAGGATTCTCACTTTTAAACGCTTTTTTATACAGGGGGATTGCCTTAGAAACCGGTTCACTGGCCAATTGATAAACGACCTCCTGCCCTATAAAATCGTTTGGAAGGGTAAGAGCCGACCTCAATTGGGCTTTTTTATCGATCAAGGGAACAGCCCGCAAAGCGGCCACTTCAAAATAAGCCATAATAAAAGGGGACTTTTTTAACGACTGGTATGCTTCCTCACTCCTAAAAGCCGACTGCTGTAGCCAATTTATCTCAAACGGTGAAATAGCTGTATCGGATACAGCTCGGACCTCGATTAAAAAATCTTCTGTAGAAACATTAGTGAACCTATGTTTCTCCAAATAGTTTTTAATGGCCAATTTAAATGCGCTATCTCCTATCGTTTCTCTTAAAATATGAAGTGCCCACGCTCCTTTTTGATAAAATGTAAGCGAGCTGGCCTTTGGATTCAACAGCGATTCGCCTTTGCCTTCATCGCTTAAAGCCTTTAGCTGTTCAGCGGTTTGGTACAACTGCCAATAAAAATACTCATCGCCAAAAATCTCCTTTTCGGCCAATAGGGCATAATAAGTAGCAAAACCTTCTTGAAGCCAATGGTCCTTATCAGACTTTGCGGTAACCATATCACCAAACCATTGGTGAGCCAATTCATGGGCATTTACATTTACATAATTTCTATCGTTGAAACCAATAGAATCCACTACAAACGCCTCTGAAAAAAAAGTAGCAGTGGTATTTTCCATACCTGCATAAAGAAAATCCCGTAAGGGAACTTGTTTATAATTCTGCCATGGATAGGGCACGCCGATTTCTGTTTCCAGGAAATCAAAGATTTGCTTGCTGTATCGATAAGTGGGCTCAACTTTCAAGGAATCATCGGGCTTGTAATACAGTTCTATAGGAATTCCAGAACTTGAAAAAAGTTCCTTTTTAGTAAAATCACCCATGGCAAAGGCCACCAAATAGCTGGACATGGGCTCCTTCATGTCGAAATGCCATATGTTCCGGGTATTTTCAGAAGTGATATTCATTAGTTTTCCATTGGCGATTACATTCTTGTTCTTGGGAGCGACGAAACTGAGGTCAAACTCGATTTTGTCGTTCACATCATCTATGCTCGGAAGCCAGTGGGAAGTGAATTTGCCTTGGCCTTGGGTCCAAATTTCGGTGGAAACACCTGAAATTCCCCAAGGCATGAAATATAAGCTCTGAGTGGGAAAAACAGCATATTCAAAAGATGTAGTATATGTTTTTCCTTCCTGGAAATGTCCCGTCATCCAAATTTTATCATCGGCAGAAGATAAAATAAGGTCGCTGTTTCCATCGGGCTTCAATGTCATCCCTTTCGCATCCAAATAGATGGAATCGGTATTTTTTAAGACCTTAAACGAAACAGTATAGTGGGCATCTACTCTTTTTTCTGTGGTATCTATGGAAACAACGGCGGCAATCTGCTTAAAATCCACACGGTTTATCTGCTGTGCTGAGGCTTCAATGCTAAAACCCAATAAAAAAACCGAAAAGAGCAAAAAGGATAACAAAAAGGTTGGTAACCAGTAATTCCACTTGCTATTTAAATCGAGATACATGAAAAAAAGATTATTCTTATCTCCCAAAAATAATCTTTTTAAAATCTACACAATATTATTTGCTATTCTAATATGATCCTTTTTACACCCGTACCATACGAATTTTCAATATTGATGAAATAAATCCCACTGGAAAGGTTGGAAACATCAAAGGAATAGTCGTTCAATTCCGTGGACGAATTAAAGTAATAGCTCTTCACAGACTGCCCATCAATAGAGTTTATGGTTATAAGTGTAAGTCCGTCGGGATATTTTGTGCTTATCTTAAAAGTTCCTGTGGACGGATTTGGAAATACCGTGATGTCATACACGCGCGTGTTATCAATAGGGGGGGTACCTAAAGTATTGCCGTAAACCATGGGGTGATTACTAAAGTTGACAATATGTGTATCCACGTAATAAATAGGGTTTGAACCATCGTTGCAATCTGGACACGTCTGTCCCGATACACAATTGGGATTGTTGGGATGACAGTAATCCTGGTACGTGGGGTGGAACCTGTAGTCCAGGTTGAATGTGGTCCCTGTATACGGTGTAAGATCATAGATACTGGGTGGGGCGATAGACCCGGGGCACCAGCCTGCCCTATTGTAATACCAAGTGCCCAGTTGTCCGGTACACCCATCGGGGTTCGGATTACAAATATTCCACAGATGCTGGGTAAATGTTTGGCTGCCGTCTATATCCAAATAATGGGTAGCATTAAAAAATTCGGCTGCGTTTCCCGTATTGTTTGACCCCCAATTATGGCCCGTAGTTGAGACCCGTAAATGAGAGGCCCGTACTTGTTGTGGAATTTCCACCTGAAAAGTAGGTACCGGCTGTAAATTTGTGGGGTTGCCAAAAGGAAATTCATCGTCCCATACTTCCACCACATTGCTATAGGTGTATTGAGGTTCGCCCGCCGAATAATTTGTATCCAGAGTGAGCTGCCATCCCCCGGTTCCCCATGTGTCGATGAATACGCGTAGCTCCACCTCTCCCTGTAGCAATGACCTATAATCAGTGATGTCAAGTTGATGGTTACAGGCTACACCATAAGGAGTGATATAACGGATCAATTGTATCCAATTCCCATCCGGGGCCTTTACATCGATAAAGGCCCATCGATCCCAATCATCGCAGCCACCTGGGATATTTGGACATTCTACATTCAAAAAAGCCTCGATCCCCTCATAGGCTCCCACAAATTGGGGAAAAGTATATGTTCCGTAGTACCAACGGCTGTTTTCACCGCCGAACTCAATAACCACGTCTTCCAAGCTCGTTACCATTTGGGTAACCGCTGTATCCGTTACCGTTATATTCCTTGTAAGGGAAGTCTCATCTCCATCCGCGGTCCGTGCAGTCATTACTATTTCGTGGCTTCCATAGACTTCGGGTGTCCACAGATAGTAGTAAAATCCGGTTTCCGCCACAACATCATATTCAGTGCCATCAATGGTTATTTTCACCTCTGAAATACTATCAGGGTCTTCAACTTCGGCATTTAAATAGATGGGGTATGCCTTTAATTCTGGCATTTCAATGGGGTAATCCTCGGTCAACCGAGTTGTAAGCTCTGGTGAGGACGAGGGACGGTTTTGAGCAAAAGCTAAAAAAGGCAGCAAACACGCCAAAGTAAGGAGATAATTTTTTTTCATGGGAAGAAGGGTTTGAAAATTAAAACGAACGCTCTATTGAGTATCCACCCTTGTGCTGTAATATCTTTCTTAATAAACATTCCATAAGATAGATTTATTAAATTAGCCGATGGACAGACAAATATATAATTTATCAGTTCCCTCAACACCAATTATCTAATTTAATTTGGTAATCGACAGAGTCATTTTTATGAATTCCAGTTTTCTTCAAACCCCCATAGAGTATTTAAAAGGTTTAGGGCCAAAGCGGGCCGAACTGCTTAAAAAGGAGCTCGGCATCCACACTTTCCAAGATTTGCTCAACCTGTTTCCCAATCGTTATTTGGATCGCACTCAGTATTACAAGATAATCCAATTGCAGCGCACCAATGCTGAAGTACAAATAATTGGTAAAATAACACACATTAAAACCGTTGAACAAAAACGCGGTAAAAGATTGGTGGCCACTTTTCGGGATGAGACGGGGGTTATGGAACTGGTTTGGTTTCGCGGGATAAAATGGATGCGAGAAAATTTAAAGATAAATGTCCCTTATGTCATTTTCGGTAGAACTAATTATTTCAACGGTAACTTTTCCATGCCCCATCCCGAAATGGAATTGCTCGAGGCCCACGAAAAAAGTATCCGCTCAGCCATGCAGCCGGTATATCCCTCCACTGAAAAATTGGCCAACAGCGGCATTACAAATCGGGTGCTGAATTCTTTAATGCAACAACTGTTTCTGGTTAGTAAAAATGACTTCGCAGAGACCCTCTCAAAGCCACTTTTGGAACAACTGAAATTGGCATCAAAAAAGGAAGCACTCCTGAACATACATTTTCCAAAAAGCCAAGCTCATTTGGCAAGGGCACAATACCGATTAAAATTTGAGGAATTGTTCTATATCCAATTACAGTTAATAAGAAAAAACCTCCTCCATAAATCAAAGATAAAGGGCTATACTTTTGATAAAATAGGCCATAGATTCCACAACTTTTTTTCAGAACATCTGCCTTTTGAATTGACAGAAGCACAAAAACGGGTTATCAAGGAAATCCGCAACGATTTGGGAAGCAATGCACAGATGAACCGCCTCTTGCAGGGCGACGTGGGAAGCGGAAAGACCATTGTTGCCTTCATGGCAATGTTAATAGCACTTGACAATGGTTTTCAAGCGTGCTTGATGGCGCCTACTGAAATTTTGTCAGTCCAGCATTACAACGGATTGAAGGAATGGGCTAACAGACTGGGAACCAGTATAGCATTATTGACGGGATCAACTAACACTTCAAGACGCAGAAAAATTCACGAAAAACTGGAAAGTGGAGAGTTGGACATTCTAATAGGAACCCATGCCCTGCTCGAAGATAAGGTAAAATTTAAGAATTTAGGTCTGGCGATTGTAGACGAGCAACATCGTTTTGGCGTGGAGCAACGCAGCAAGTTATGGCACAAAAATGAGTATCCCCCACACGTACTGGTCATGACTGCCACACCCATTCCCCGCACCTTGGCTATGAGCATTTATGGCGATCTGGATATCAGTGTAATTGACGAGCTTCCACCGGGACGAAAAGACATTAAAACCGTACACCGTTTTGATGCAAATAGACTAAAGGTTTTTCGCTTTATCAAAGACGAGATTTCCAAAGGAAGGCAGGTGTATATCGTCTATCCACTGATACAGGAAAGTGAGACCATGGACTATAAGGATTTGATGGATGGATACGAGAGCATTGCCCGCGAATTTCCACTACCCAAATATCAAGTGTCGATAGTCCACGGACAAATGAAATCTGCCGACAAGGATTATGAAATGGACCGATTTGTCAAAGGTGAAACACAGATTATGGTAGCTACCACAGTTATTGAAGTGGGCGTAAATGTGCCAAATGCAAGTGTGATGATTATTGAAAGCGCCGAGCGATTCGGGCTTTCCCAACTCCACCAGCTTAGAGGTCGGGTGGGTCGTGGGGCAGAACAGAGCTACTGTATTTTGATGACCGGACATAAACTTTCTGCCGATGCGAAAACTCGTTTGCAGACCATGGTAGAAACAAGTGATGGTTTTAAGATTGCCGAAGTAGATTTAAAATTGCGCGGGCCAGGGGATATGATGGGGACTCAACAAAGTGGGGTGTTAAACCTTCGCATTGCCGACATCGTAAAGGATTCAGAGATCCTAAAGATTGCCAGGAGTTATGCAATGCAGGTTTTAAGGACGGATACCAATCTATCCTCTGAAGAAAATATTCCTATAAAAAACACCTATGCACAATTGGTGAAGTATCGAAATATTTGGAATTACATTTCATAAATCAATATCGTCAAAATTTCTAATCCCTTACGAATTATCCCAGTACGTGTATAATTTTGGTTAAACTGATACCCATTAGCACTATTTTCATCCTTGGATTCTCGGTGACAAGTTCTGTGTTAACACAGGAGGGTCTTGAGCCAGTTCCTGGCACCGTTTTTGGAATGATGCTTCTGGCAATTCAATAGGTTTAGCGAGCACATTCCTAACGAGGAGCAACTTGTAAGGCTTTGTAAACAATAGAACTCGAAAAAACAGTGGCAATTCCAATCCATGCCAGGTAAAACAATCAGATTCTATCCATTTCCTTTAAATTACGGAACGATTGAATTGGAAATTTAAAACCATTTTTAATCGTCACTTCCGGCCTTAAAACTTTTCATAAGAAATCCATCTTCGCTCCTCCTTTATTTTCTTGTCAATTAAATTACTTATCATTACTTTTAGCTATATGACTGAAGCCGCATTAGAAAAAGAAAACAAAGAGATTGCCAAGCAGTACAAACAATTGCTTAAAATCAGTTATCGCACTCTTTCCAAGGAAGATAAAAAGCTGATCAGAAGTGCCTTTGACCTCGCTGTAGACGCTCATAAAGAGCAGCGAAGAAAAAGTGGGGAAGCCTATATCTTTCATCCCATTGCCGTTGCGAAAATTGTCGCCTCTGAGATCGGCCTGGATGCCACATCCATTGCCGCCGCACTTTTGCACGACGTTGTCGAGGACACGGAATACACTTTAGAGGATATAGAGCGCATGTTTGGTACGCCCGTAGCTCGAATTGTGGACGGACTTACAAAAATTGCCCACATTGCCATGTCTGAAGATGTTTCCATGCAAGCCGAAAACTTCCGAAAAATGTTGCTCACATTAAATGAGGACATCCGTGTAATCATCATAAAAATAGCAGACAGGCTACACAACATGCAAACCATGGATTCCATGCCCATGGACAAACAACGCAAAATAGCATCGGAAACTCTTTATATTTATGCCCCCCTTGCCCATAGAATTGGACTTTACAACATAAAATCGGAACTGGAGGATCTGGGCCTGAAATTTACGGAACCCGAAGTCTACGCCGATATCTTAAGTCATATAAAAGAGAGCAAGGAAGAACAGGATGCCTATATCGATGCCTTTAACAAGGTAATCAAACAATCCCTGGACGCCGAGGGCTTAAAATATGAAATAAAAGGCCGGCCCAAGTCCATATTTTCTATCCGCAAAAAAATGCTCGCCCAAAACGTAAGCTTCGATGAGGTGTATGATAAATTTGCCGTTCGCATTATCTATGAGAGCACTCCTGAAAATGAAAAATTCTTTGCCTGGAAAATCTATTCCATCGTAACAGATCATTTCCGACCCAACCCCATTCGGTTGCGGGATTGGATTTCCTCGCCCAAATCCACAGGGTATGAGGCCCTCCACATAACGGTAATGGGCCCAAAGGGACGATGGGTGGAAGTGCAGATAAGAAGCGAGCGCATGAATGAAATAGCGGAGAAAGGATTTGCCGCCCACTATAAATACAAACACAAGGAAAAAGACGAAGCGGGTCTTGAGGACTGGTTGAACAAACTTCAGGAAACCCTTGAAAATTCCGAGATAAGCGCAGTGGATTTCGTCGAGGAATTCAAATTAAACCTCTACGCAAAGGAAATTTTCGTCTTCTCTCCAAAAGGCGATCTGTACTCTCTCCCAAAAGGTGCAACGGCGCTTGATTTTGCATTTCACGTACACACCGAGATAGGAATGCACACGCGCGGAACAAAAGTAAATGGAAAACTTGTGCCTTTAAGCCACGAGCTCAAAAGCGGCGACCAAGTGGAGGTGATCACTTCAGAAAATGCCAAGCCCACTGCAAACTGGTTAAATTATTCCACTACAGGAAGGGCGCGTTCCAAGATAAAATCCTCCCTAAAAGAGGAGAAAAAAGAACTTGCGGAAGAAGGAAAGGAAATTCTCACGAGAAAGCTCAAATCGTTAAAAATAAACCTGGACGAAAACACAGTCAATCAATTGGTGGTCTTCTTTAAAGTAAAGACAAGTCTCGATCTATACTATCGGGTGGGTGCGGGGATTATCGACAACCAAAAATTAAAGGATTTTGCTGCCTCTAGAAGCAATGCATTTATCAGTTTCTTTAAAAATAGGATTCGAAAACCAGAAAGGCCGGAAGATGTACATCGGGAGGAAATCACCGAAAAATTTGACCAACTGGTTTTCGGCAAAAATGAGGAAAAGTTAGATTACAAAATGGCCAACTGCTGCAATCCCATTCCAGGCGATAATGTATTTGGTTTTGTAACGGTAAATGAGGGCATCAAGGTCCATAAAACCAACTGCCCGAATGCACTCCAGTTACAAAGCAATTACAGCTACCGCATCATGCCCGCCAAATGGATAGATTCTACACAACGTGAATTTAAGGCCAATTTGATCATAAGCGGTATAGACACCATTGGACTGGTAAATGAGGTGACTAAGGTAATCTCCAGCAATCTTCATATAGATATGAAAAGCGTTCATTTTGATAGCGATGACGGCATTTTCAAAGGAAAAATTGTTGTGATAGTCAAGAACAAAACGATTTTGAACAACCTAATGGAGAACATTAAAAAAATCAATGGAATCGACAAGGTAACAAGACTGTAGTTTTCCATCTTGTAAACTAGAATCAGAGGTGCCCATAAGAAAAATACATCTTCATAAGAGCAAATACGAACAGGACGAACCCATCGTTTTCATTAAAAGTGCCTTACCTGGTATCCAAGATTTCCGAAGTTTCAATTTATTCGCTTTGCTCGATGCCACATCCAAAATTTAAGTAACTTTGTATCCCAGATTATGAGTTCAAAAACCGATATACACCACCAGGAAATTGTAAGGAAAGTTTTTATAGATTTTCTGGAGGAGAAAAACCATCGTAAAACGCCTGAGCGGTTTGCCATCCTTCAAGAGATTTATGATCACGATGACCATTTTGACATAGAGTCATTGTACATAAACATGAAGAATAAGAAGTATCGTGTAAGCCGGGCAACCCTATACAACACAATTGAACTTTTATTGGAATGTGGGCTCGTTCGCAAACATCAATTTGGGCAAAATCAAGCACATTACGAAAAATCCTATTTTGACAGAAATCACGATCACGTAATTCTTTCAGATGGAGAGGTCATAGAGTTTTGCGACCCGCGAATCTACACTATCAAAAAAACCATAGAAGAGGTTTTTAATATTGAGATTACCAATCATTCACTATATTTCTACGGAAACAAAAAAACACCCGGCAGCGACACGGACGGGAACAATCAGTAAAAAAATTATGGCAGTAGATTTACTACTTGGATTGCAATGGGGCGATGAGGGCAAAGGAAAAATTGTCGATGTGCTCACGAAGGATTATGATATTATCGCCCGTTTTCAAGGAGGGCCCAACGCAGGGCACACTTTGGAATTTGATGGAATAAAACACGTTTTAAGAACCATCCCCTCAGGCATTTTTCATAAAAACTCCATGAACATCATTGGCAATGGTGTGGTCATAGACCCGGTGGTTTTTGTTAAGGAACTGGAGGGTTTAGACAAATACAATCTCGATTATAAAAAGAATCTGTTGATCTCGCGCAAGGCCCACCTCATCCTACCCACCCATCGGTTGCTGGACGCCGCTTCAGAGGCCTCAAAGGGAAAAGCGAAAATTGGCTCAACCTTAAAGGGAATCGGTCCTACCTATATGGACAAAACCGGAAGAAATGGTATTCGTATTGGCGAATTGGAAATGGAGAATTGGCAAGAAAAATATCGCACGCTTGCAGATAAGCACGAAGCCATGATTTCTTTCTACAACGTCGATGTGCAATATGATCTGGCAGATTTGGAATCGGAATTTTTCGCCGCCGTTGAAACATTGAAGACCCTGAACTTTATCGATAGTGAAGAATATCTGCACCAGGCCCAGAAAAACGGAAAAACCATTCTGGCAGAGGGAGCACAGGGCTCCTTGCTGGACATTGATTTTGGCACCTATCCCTTTGTAACCTCATCAAATACTACTGCGGCAGGAGCCTGCACCGGCTTGGGAATACCCCCGAATAAGGTAAAAGATGTTTTTGGTATTTTTAAAGCATACACCACCCGCGTGGGAAGTGGCCCCTTCCCTACCGAGCTATTTGATGAAACGGGAGAGAGAATGGCTAAAATTGGGAATGAATTTGGAGCCGTAACTGGGCGTCCACGAAGGTGTGGCTGGTTGGATCTCGTGGCCTTGCGCTATGCAGTACAGGTCAATGGAGTTACCCAGCTGATAATGATGAAAGCCGATGTGTTAAGCGGCTTCGAATCGCTTAAGGTCTGTACGGCCTATAACTATAAAGGCGAAACGATCCATCATTTTCCCTATAATATCGAAGCCGAAAACGTAACACCGGTCTACACTGAAATGAAAGGTTGGAATGCCGATCTTACGGCGATGGCCAATGCTTCCCAACTACCCAAAAACCTAATCGATTATATAGATTTTCTCGAAGGGGAATTGGAAGTGCCCATTAAGATCGTTTCAGTTGGCCCAGACCGAAAGCAAACCATTCATCGAAATTAGGAATGGTATTCTATGAGGTTCCCAAGACCTCGAAGGTTTGAAGTGCGAGGTTTGAGGATTTAAAAAAATAAGGACGCATTTGAAGGCAATTTCGGTATATAATATTTTTCTGCTTATCCTTTTTATTTGTAGCACAGACGTATCTGCGCAGGAAAAACAAAAAGTGGATATCGAGTCTGGTTATTTGGAAATTCGGCCCGAGTTTCCCGACGCAGCCATCTATACCAAAGACGAAGCCGGCCAAGTCTACATTGTCCACGAAGGCGTGCAAATGTGGTGCGATCAAGCTTTTGTATATCTAAAAAACAATTTCGTAAAAGCCTATGGCGATGTTAGAATAACCCAAGGCGATACCATTTCCATGACCAGCAAATATGCTGAATATAACGGCAACACCCAATTTGCCTTTGCCAGTGGAAATGTGGTGCTGACCGAACCACAAACCACACTTCAAACGGACACCCTCTATTTTGACCGAATAAAGCAACAGGCTTACTACAGAACGGGTGGAACAGTACGGGACACTTCAAGTGTTTTGACCAGTAGATCGGGAAGGTATTTCGCCGAGAGCAAAAAGTATCAGTTTCTTTCCAACGTAAAGATTGTAAACCCTAAATACATCGTCAACAGCAATCAACTCGATTTTTATTCTGAGTCTGGCGGGGCGTATCTGTACGGCCCGTCAACCATAGTGAGCGATGCCAGCACGGTATATTGCGAACGAGGATATTACGACACTCGTGAAGATACAGGGTATTTCGTAAAAAACTCTAAAGTAGATTACGAAAATCGGACACTTTATGGGGATAGCATCTATTTTGACCGAAACAAAAGTTTTGCATCTGCCACCAACAATATCAAGGTACTGGACACCATTAACCACAGCGTAGTAAGAGGGCATTATGCCGAAGTGTTTAGAGATAAGGATTCTGTTTTTATCACAAAACGGGCGGTAGCCATCACCGTCCGGAATCATGATTCTATTTATGTACATGCAGATACGTTACAAATTACGGGAAAACCAGAAAATCGAATTTTAAAAGGCTACTACAGAGCGAGAATGTTCAAGCCGGGAAAAGATGGCGATGATCCCACCAGCGGAAAGTGCGATTCCATTTACGTAAATGAGAAAAAAGGAATAACCAAACTCTTGCGGAACCCTGTTTTGTGGAGTGGAGAAAACCAAATGACCGGTGACACCATCCATCTTTTGTCTGATACAATAACAGACAAGCTGGACACTCTTAAGGTTTTCAACAACGCTTTTTTGGTGCAAAAGGACAGCATGGGATACAACCAGGTAAAGGGGGAAAGATTGATCGGCCTTTTTACAAACAATGAGTTGGATACCGTAAACATTGATAAAAATGCCCAAGTAATCTATTATTCCAGGAATGACGCTGGTGAACTGGTGGGCATAAACAATACTGTATCCAGTTCCATACAAATGTATTTGGAAGAACAACAGATTACGGGGATTCGTTTTATTAAAAACGTACCCGGAAAGGTTTACCCTCCCTCTATGTTTCCTGAAAATGCACGGCTCCTACCAGGATTTCAATGGCGTGGCGAGGAGCGTTTACATTCCGTAGAGAATTTATTCAAAGGAAAGCCGGCACCTGTACTTCCAAAAATAACCGGAATACCTCTTCCAAAAGATGAAGGTGAGTTTTTTGAAGACGTTCCCGAAGATGAAATCGATCTTCCTGAAGAATCTAAATTGAGCCCGAAAGATCTTCAAAATAGACCTGATGACCCAAAACCGGAAACAGAAAAAAGTCCGCCCAATCCTGAAGACAGCAAGAGTACTCCATAAAGGGCTATGAGGTAAAAGTTTGGGGGCATCCCAATTCCATCAGGAAAAGTTTAAATAATTTAATCGAGTTGAAAGACTTGTGTCAAAAAATGAAAAGCGATTTTTACAAATACCAAGCACAAACCACACCGCATCCATTGGCTGTGGAAATTTCACGTGCAAAAGGAAGTTATATCTACGATACCTCCGGAAAAAAACATTTGGATTTTGTTGCAGGGGTTTCGGCCTGTACACTTGGCCATTGCCATCCCCGTGTGGTTTCGGCTATACAAAGGCAGGCCGAGAAATATTTGCACGTAATGGTTTATGGGGAATACATTCAACAGCCAACGGTGGAACTGGTGAAATTACTCGCCAAAAACCTTCCGCAGAATTTAAACACCACCTATTTGGTAAACAGCGGTACCGAAGCTATTGAAGGCTCATTGAAGTTGGCACGAAGAGCCACAGGACGCACCCAGATTCTCTATGCCAATAACGCTTACCACGGTAATACCATGGGGTCGATGAGCGTAATGGGGTTTGAGGAGCGTAAAAATGCTTTTAAACCTTTAATCCCTGATTGCTATTCCATCACTTTCAATCAGAAGAAAGACCTCCAACAAATCACCTCTGAAACCGCAGCAGTTATTTTAGAGACCATACAGGGAGGGGCAGGTTTTATTCAACCGAAAGATGATTATTTAAAGAGGGTAAGAGATCGTTGTGATCAAACGGGTACCCTGTTGATCCTCGATGAAATCCAACCGGGATTTGGCCGTACGGGAAAACTTTTCGCCTTTGAACATTTCGGGATCGTACCGGATATTTTGGTAATGGGAAAAGGAATGGCCGGAGGACTTCCCATAGGCGCGTTTACAGCGTCCCATGAGGTGATGGCACAGTTGCAGGAAAACCCAAAACTCGGCCATATTACCACTTTCGGGGGCAATCCCGTTATTGCCGCTGCAGCCTTGGCAACACTTCAAGAATTGACAGAAACCAATATCATTCAAGAAACACTTGAAAAGGAAAAACTGTTTCGGAGCCTTTTAAAACACCCGTTGATCCAGGAAGTTCGGGGAAGGGGCCTGATGCTCGCTGCAATGATGGAAACTGCCGAAATCGCTTCCGAAGTAATTCTATCGTGCAAAGAGCGTGGCCTGGTCCTTTTTTGGCTGCTTTTTGAGGGTCGTGCCCTTCGGATTACCCCTCCTCTTACAATCGGCAATGATGAAATTGAGGAAGGATGTAATATACTGACAGAGGTATTGGACAGCATTCAGAAATTATAACTTCATTTTAAATGCTTAATACACAAATAGTTAGGGCTTAGGTTTTTGTTGATAAGTCCGTTAACAATAATCACGGCATAACTATTGAACTCGTGTATACATTATTATCTTTAAAATAGAAGAAACCGTTAAACCCTTCGTATGCAATTAAGTTCAGACGAGCATAACAATTTTTCAATCGATAGGTTCGAGTCCATGCTTAAAACGAATAGTGTTCTCTTCTTTGATTCGGATGAGTTTGAGGATATTGTGCATCACTATCTTGAAAACGGAAAAATCGCTCTTGCCAAAAAGGCGGTCAAACTTGGTTTGGAACAACATCCCTCCTCTACGAACCTGAAACTCTTTCAAATAGAGATGTACATATTTGAAAACAAGCTGGAACTCGCCGAAGAACTTTTGGATGGATTGTACCTTTTGGAACAAAGTAATGAGGAAATCTACATTCAAAAAGCCAATATTTCGTCAAGAAGAGACAACCATAAGGAAGCCATTCAACTTCTGGAAAAAGCCCTGGAAATAACCAATGATGAAACCGATGTACTTTCACTCCTTGGAATGGAATATCTTTTTATGGAAGATTATGAACACGCAAAATACTATTTTATGCGGTGCTTGGAAGAAGATGAAGAAGACTATACGGCTCTTTACAACATCATATACTGTTTTGAATTTTTAGAAGAATACGAAGAGGCCATTGTCTATCTCAATGATTTCTTGAACAAAAATCCCTATTGCGAGGTCGCTTGGCACCAAGTAGGAAAACAATACTACCATTTAAAGGATTATAAAAAAGCACTTGCAGCATTCGATTTTGCCATCATTAGCGATGACAGTTTTATCGGTGCCTATCTTGAAAAAGGAAAAGTGTTGGAAAAACTCAAGAAATATGAACAGGCTATTGAAAGCTATTCTATAACCTTAGGCTTGGATGATCCAACCTCCTATGCTTTACTTCGTATTGGAAAGTGTCATGAAAAGCTGGGCAGCGTAGAGTTGGCACTTCAGTTTTATTCAAAATGTATTGCCGAGGACAGTCTGCTGGATAAAGGCTGGATTGCCATTACCGATTTTTACAGCAAAAACAACCAGTACCAAAAAGCGTTATACTACATAGAAAAGGCTATCGCCATCGATTCTGAAAACGTCGCGTATTGGAAGCGCTATGCCAAAATAAACAATCGTCTTAAGCACTTTGAAGAGGCCGAGGTGGGGTATCGAAAAGCCTTGGAACTGGGCAATTACGAGCTGGATTCCTGGCTCACTCGAGGCGATATTCTTACCAATCTCGGAGAATACGAAGCAGCGATAAACAATTTTAACCAAGCATTGGAATTTTACCCGTCTCATCCGGAAATTGAATATCGGCTCTCTGGACTGTATTTTTCACTTCGGGAAGCAAACAAAGGAGAATTCCATTTGAAAAATGCGCTAAAATCAGAACCGGAATTTCTTATGATTATCGAAGAAATTTTTCCCCTGGTTTTTCGTATGAAGAAAGTAAAACAAATAATAGCTCAGCACAAAAATCCATCTCTCTAAATTGCTTATTTTTGGGGCTGATCATTAAAAACTATGCCTCAAAGAAATCTCTTCCAATATTTATTGATTACTGCAAAAGGACTTGCCATGGGAGCTGCAGACGTCGTACCTGGAGTTTCCGGGGGCACCATTGCCTTTATATCCGGCATCTATGAAGAACTGATTGAAACCATCCACAAACTGGATATCGCATTTTTCAAAACTTGGAAAAAAGAGGGGTTTCCGGCCGCTTGGAAAGTTTATAACCTTTCCTTTCTCCTATTCCTTTTTGCCGGGGTCTTCATCAGTATCCTGTCTTTGGCCAAGCTCATCACCTGGCTTCTGGACACCTATCCCATTGCAGTTTGGTCCTTTTTCTTTGGATTGGTCATTGCCAGCATCCTCTATGTAGGAAAACAAATTACCCATTGGCGCATCGTGGTTGTCTTGGCGCTTATTCTGGCCTCAGTCGTTTCATATTTAATAACCATTTTAGATCCAATCGGTTCTCCAGACAGCACATGGTTTCTTTTACTTGCTGGCTTCATTGCCATTATCGCCATGATACTTCCTGGAATTTCCGGTTCCTTTATTCTTTTGTTAATGGGGGCTTACACTACAGTCATCGGTATTGTAACACAACTCGGGGATGGAATTTCAACCCTTAACAGCACACTCTTTTTTGATGCCCTAGGAAAGCTCCTGATCTTTGGAGTGGGAGCCGTTTTAGGACTGAAAATTTTCTCAAAGGCTCTTAATTGGATGTTTAAGCATCACAAAAACATCACACTTGCTGTGCTTACCGGGTTTATGATTGGAGCCCTAAATAAAATATGGCCGTGGAAGGAAGTGCTACAATACAGATTAAACCATGCCGGAGAAGAAGTTCCATTTATAGAAAGAAGTATCCTTCCTCAAAATTATGATGGATCTCCCCAAGTTTTTCTCGCGTTGATTTTTACATTAATAGGCTTTCTTACGATCTTTTTATTGGAAAGAATTGCATTAAAAAAAACGCGGACGAAAACCAAAAGCAAGTGAACAATCCTATAAAATGAATTTGAGTAGCTGTAAAACATTTAAAGCGCAATCCAGTTGAAGCCTGCATCCCAAAATATGAGAATGTACGAAAATCGATCCTTTTCAGACAAGGTATGGTTAGTCCTAAAAGGACTGGGGATGGGTGCAGCCAATAAAGTCCCGGGTGTTTCGGGGGGAGTAGTAGCCTTTGTGGCCGGTTTTTACGAAGAATTCATTTATTCCCTACAAAAAGTCAATAGAAAAGCTTTTAAACTTCTGATCGATGGACGGTTCAAAAGTTTTTATCGCTACATCAACGGGCAATTTCTTGGCCTACTTATTTCAGGCATGGTAATAAGTTATTTCAGTATTTCAAAGTTACTGGATTATCTCATCGACCATTACGAACTATATGTTTGGAGTGCCTTTTTTGGAATGATTATCGGTTCCATATATTTTATCGCCAAGGATTTTGGAAACTGGAACCGCAAATACGCCGCCTATCTTCTTTTGGGCATCACTGTGGGAGTGGCCATCAGTTTTTTGGAGCCTGCAAAGGAAAACAGCAATCTTCTTTTCGTATTTTTCTGTGGTATTATCAGCGTTTCAGGGATGACCTTACCGGGGCTTTCTGGATCGTTCATTTTAATTCTCTTTGGAAATTACGTCTTGCTTCTAGTGGATTCGGTAAATGCGCTTTTCGATACATTTGCCAATATTGTCCAACTCGATTTCAGTTGGGTACACAATACAGAACGTATTGCCCTCTTAAAAATATTGGCTGTTTTCTCCTTGGGAAGTTTAGTGGGCCTAGTCTCCCTCTCGCATCTTCTGGCCTATGTTCTAAAGCGATTCAAAAAAGCCACCTATGCTGTGATCATTGGTTTTATTGCCGGTTCCTTAGGCGTGGTGTGGCCGTGGAAGGAAGTCATATATAAAACCGACTCCTCAGGGCACATCCTCTCTGATGCAAATGGGAGATATATCATCCAGAGCTATAATCGTCAACTCCCTTCCGAGTTTGGCCTGGAAACACTCATGGCAATTGGGTTTATAATTTTAGGAATTCTTATTGTTCTCAGCCTTGACTGGTATGACAACTATAACAAGACGCGTCATGTCTAAATTTGGATTGCTCGGAAAAAATATTGGATATTCCTTTTCAAAATCATTCTTCACAAAGAAATTTGAAAAGGAAAACCTCCCCCATTCTTATGAAAACTTCGACATCCCGAACCTAGATCGGTTTCCTAGGGTATTCCTACAAAATAAAGAACTGCAAGGACTGAATGTTACCATTCCCTATAAGGAAGAGGTGATTCCGCTTTTGGACGACTTAGAAGAAAAAGCTGCGCAAATTGGTGCGGTGAACACTATCAAGCGCTTGGACAACGGTACTCTAAAAGGATACAACACCGATTATTGGGGGTTTCAAAAGGCGCTGGAAGAATATTTGCCACTCCCTAAAAAGACCGCGCTTATCCTCGGTACTGGAGGGGCTTCAAAAGCGGTAGCTTTTGCACTGGACAATTTAGGTTTCAAGTACAAATTTGTGAGTCGCACGAAAAGCACAACCTATCTATCTTACCCAGAACTAAATAAGGCCATATTTCAAAAATATCTATTGATCGTAAACTGCACACCCTTGGGCACCTTCCCCAATATAGAGGATTTTCCCCCTATTCCTTATAAATATCTTTCAGAAAACCATTTGCTGTTTGATCTTATCTACAACCCGGCAGAAACCGTGTTCTTACAAAAAGGCAGACTTCAAGGAGCAAGAATTTCTAACGGTTTAAAAATGTTGGAATTACAGGCTGAAAAAGCATGGGAAATATGGAATTCTTAAAAACGATCAAAATTCCTTCAAAAAACGGCTGCATGCTTTGCCATTTCAGCAGTTGTTAGTATCTTGACCGACCAAGAAAAAACGAACCCAAACATTGAAACAAATGTCTGACGAAAAATCGCCGCAGGGAGAAAGCGCAAAAGAAATCACTTCCACTGAAATAAATTCGGAAACACAGAATACTTCAGAAAATACTGAAAAACAGAGTCCCATTGCTTCCGAATCTTCTTCGGGGGAAGGGGAGAAAACGGAGAAGAGCACAACCGAAAAAGCGGAGAACGCTTCAGATGACGGCTTTATAGAAGGAGCAATGCTAGCAGAGAAAAAAGCGGGAGAGGCCACTATGGAAGAGAAACCTCTTACGGCCGAACCCACCCAAAGCGATAATGCAACAACGGAGGAATTATCCCCTGCGGAAGTTTCTTCTGAAAACGATCCAGACAAAACAGCATCAGACGATAAGTCGACACCTCCGGCTGGCGAGGTTTCGGAAGGGGAAGTAAAATCTGTAGAGGAGAAATTCTCTCTTGCCGAAGCAACACAAAACGGCAGTCTGGACATTGCGGAAACACCAGAAACAGAGCTTCCCTCTGAAAAACCTTCAAAAAAGGATACACCCAGTGAAACGGCCACCATTCCGTTAGATGACGCGTTGGACGAAGAAGAGGAAGAGGAAGAAGTGGAGTCATCTGAAGACGAAGAGCCGGAAGAAGACAAAGAAGAAAAGGCACAAAAGGATTATTCTTCCTTATCGAAAAAAGAATTGATTGCAGAATTGGAACATCTTCTTAAAAACAGGAAAATCCAAGATATTAAGCCAGAAGTAGAGGAAATTCGGGCTGAATTCAATAGTCAATTCAACGAAGAACTGGAACAGAAAAAAGAGGAGTTTCTTGCCGAAGGGGGAAACATTATTGACTTCCACTACACCACCCCCTTAAAAAAAGAGTTCAATTCGCTCTATTTCGACTATAAGGAAAGACGAAACAATCACTACAAAAACCTTAAAAGGGACCTTCAAGCGAACCTAAACAAGCGTTGGGAACTGATCGAGGAGCTCAAGAGCTTACTGAGTGCAGAGGAAAATATAAACACCACCTATAAACATTTTAAAGACATTCAGGAAAAATGGCATACTGCGGGAGCCATTCCACGAGATAAGTACAATACCGTTTGGAACACCTATCATCATCACGTAGAAAATTTTTACGATTTTCTTCATTTGAACCGCGAGTTCCGCGATTTGGATTTTAAGCATAATCTGGACGCCAAGTTAAAGCTCATAACCCGTGCTGAAGAACTGGCGCAGGAAGAAGATGTAAACAAGGCCTTCCGTGAGTTGCAAATGCTCCACAGAATGTGGAAGGAAGACATCGGTCCCGTAGCTAAGGAATATCGTGACGAGGTTTGGGATAAATTCAGCGAGGCCACAAAAGTAATCCACGACAAACGCCAAGAGCAACTGGCCCAGATGGAAAAAGAGTTTGAGGCCAACTACGAAACCAAAAAGCAGATCATCGCAGACATTCATAAGGCTACCGAAGAAGCAAAACCCAGCCATCAAGGGTGGCAAAATGCCATCAAAAAGGTTCAAGAACTGCGCGATTCCTTTTTTAATGCCGGAAGGGTACCTCGGGCCAATAACAAAGAGATTTGGAAAGCTTTTAAAGAAGCAACCGGCACTTTCAACCATCAAAAAAACAGTTTCTATAAAAATCAGAAAAAAGAGCAGTACGCTAACCTGGAAAAGAAAAGAGAGTTAATCAAAATTGCGGAAGAGAACAAGGACAGCGATGATTTTGAAACGGTAACTCCGTTGATGAAAAAGATCCAGAGCGAGTGGAAAAACATTGGCCACGTACCGCGAAAGGATAGTGATAAAATCTGGAAACAGTTTAAGAAGGCGTGCAATCATTATTTTGATCGGTTGCACGCTCAAAAGAATGAAGCCAATAAAGAGGAATTGGAGCATTTTGAGACCAAACAGCAACTATTGGAAAAACTGGTCAATTTTGAATTGAGCGGGGACCATAAGGCAGATATTAAAGCGATCAAGAAACAGATCACTGCCTGGAAGGAAATTGGCCGGGTGCCACATAACAAACGCAATATTGAGCAAAAGTTCAACAAGACTTTAGACGGCCTGTTCTCAAAATTGGATTTGGGCAAAAAAGAAAAGGAACTCATCAAGTTTGACAACAAACTGAATACCTTGGTAAATCGCGAAGATGAACGTAAACTTCAAAATGAACATTTCTTTATCTCGAAAAAGATAGAAGAAACAAAAGATGAAATTCGACAACTGGAAAACAACCTAGGCTTTTTCCACCATGTGGACGAAAACAACCCCTTGGTCAAGGAAGTACATAAAAACATTGCACGTCACAAGGAACAATTGGACGTATGGAAGGCGAAGCTCACCAAAATAAAAGAGGTGAGGGAAGATTAGAGGAAATCAACGATGTTTGGCTTCCTCCCAGAAAACATCCATTTCGGCAAGGGTCATGTCCTTTAACGATTTGTTTATCTCCTTGGCCTTGCTTTCCAAATATTGAAACCGCTTGATAAATTTCTTATTGGTGCGTTCCAGGGCATTTTCGGGATTTATATTAAGAAAACGCGCGTAGTTGATCATGGAAAAAAGGACATCCCCAAATTCAGCTTCCATTTTTTCGGGGTTGTGCTCGGATATTTCGTGCTGCAATTCTCCCAATTCTTCCTGAAGTTTTTCAAAAACCTGCTGGGGTTCTTCCCAGTCAAAGCCTACTCCTGCAACCTTATCTTGAATTCGGCTAGCCTTAACCACAGCCGGCAATGATCTTGGAACTCCCTCCAACACACTCTTTTTACCTTCTTTAAGCTTGAGGTTTTCCCAATTTCGCTTGACATCCTCCTCATCTGCAACCTTGACATCCCCATAGATATGAGGATGGCGTGAAATCAGTTTTTCACAAATAGAATTACAAACATCGGCAATGTCAAAATCACGGGTTTCGCTGCCAATTTTCGCATAGAAAACAATGTGCAAAAGAACATCCCCCAGTTCCTTTTTCACTTCTTCCAAATCATTGTCCAGAATGGCATCGCCTAGTTCATAGGTTTCCTCAATGGTCAAGTGCCGCAAGGTCTCCATAGTTTGTTTTCTGTCCCAGGGACACTGCGCACGCAGCTCATCCATGATGGTCAACAATCGATCAAATGCCTTGAGCTGTTCTTTTCGGGAATTCATAAGAATTATTTTTTCAAATTGGGAGGGTTCTAATTTGCACGGGAAATTTCACTTCAACTTATAATGCTTCAAGAGCAGATTTTCATATACCTTATCGGGTAAAATCCGTTTTAAAACAATAGAGAACTTTTGCATCGGTGCCCCTACCCTATAATGGATCTTTGGGTTTGGTGTATTTATTATTCCATACACCACTTTTGCCATTTTTAAGGGATCTTCGCCTCCTTCCACGTGCTCATCCATCAATTTAAGCGTACTTCCATATCCTTTTTTATAGGGTGAGTTTTCCAATACGGGAGCGTGATAACGGCCTGCGGCTATATTGGTTGCAAAATCCCCCGGTGCCACATTGGTCATTTTTATTCCAAACTGAAGTGTTTCCATTCGCATGGCTTCAACGGTTATTTCCAAAGCTGCTTTGGTTGCGGAATAAATTCCCCGGTACGGCAATCCCATATATCCAGCTATCGAAGTAATATTGAGAATATGACCCCTGCCCTGTTCTCTCATTTGTGGTAAGACTGCCTTTATCACATTGATGGGCCCGAACAAATTGGTACTGAATGCATTTTCAATCTCCGCCTGGGGCGTTTCTTCTATGGGGCCAGTAATTCCCACTCCTGCATTGTTTATAAGCACATCAATCCTTTCGGTTGCCGCCAGTATTTCAGAAACTGCTGCATGAATGGAATCCCTATCGTTCACGTCCATCTTTATCAATGGAAATTTGGAGTTCTTTATCCGCTCAGGATTTCTACTCGTCCCAAAAACCCGATAATTTTTGGAGGAAAGGTAGTCGCCGATCGCTTTTCCAATACCCGAGGAAGCACCGGTAATAAAAATTACTTTAGACATAAATCGTTGATGAAGTACAAAGGTGCGCTTATGCCGTTAGTTTTCCAAATTTGATTTAGGTCAAATTTTTTCTTGTGGCGATGGCAAACTAATTTTTATTTATACTTCAACTAGAAGAAATTTAAATCTTCTTACTATTTTGAAAACTAAATTTACTGCGATGTCAAATAGATTGGATCAAGAATATTTTCGCTCCCAAAATGCTCTTATTATAGCCGAAGATCTGTTAGGGAAAACTCTAGTGCGCAATTTTGGAAATGGGCAAATCCTTCGATCTCGCATTATAGAAACGGAAGCGTATCTCGGCCCCAATGACTTAGCGAGCCACGCCAGCAAAGGCAGGACAAAACGTACAGAGATTATGTTTGCCGAAGGTGGAGTGGTCTATGCTTATTTAATTTACGGAATGCATTGGCTATTAAACTTGGTGACCGGCCCCAAGGATCACCCGGAAGCGGTATTGATCAGAGGAGTTGAAAATTGCATCGGCCCGGGAAGAGTAGGAAAACTGATCGGGCTTGATCGATCCTTTTACGGAGAAAATTTAGAATTTTCCGAAAGGATATGGGTAGAGGATGGAATTAGGGAAGGAAAGATTATAGCCTCATCCAGAATAGGGATTGATTATGCCGGCGAACCATGGAAAAATAAGCCATGGCGATTTGAACTCGACTTAAGTTGATTATTGAAAATTGAATGCTGCATGACGGGTCACATCCAAAAAAGAAGTGGCAAGCTACCTACATCACACCGCTACGACCGTTTACCTTTGCTGCGTTCCCGCCCTGGAGGATTCAACAGGAGCTGGTTGTGTAGGACTTGCCACGGCGCAAATATAAGGTTTTTTAGATGTCTTCCCAAAGCTTTTAGATTTCAATTTTAATAAATACCTTGCAGAAAAATTTTTATATCCAATGAAATTTTATAATTTTTTAATCCCTGCGATTTTAAGTCTTTTTTTCATCGGTTGCGGCAATAACCTGGAAAAGGAAAACGACATCTTTTCTCTCGAAATACGGAATCCTCAAAAAGCTTATTCTCCCAAGGATGTACTTACCGTTGATTTAATTAACAAAAAAAACATTGAAACTGATTCCATAGTCTATTTTTTAAACAAAGAGAGGTTGACAATTTCAGGAAACAAAATTTCTCTCGTGGGGCAGAAACTGGGGCAAAGGACCTTAAAAGTCAAGATATACAGCAAGGAAAAGGAATACGGGGCCTTTAAGAATATTACCATTGTTTCCTCGATAAAACCCAAGCTTTATACCTACAAAATTCTTGAAACCTATCCTCACGATATTAAGGCCTATACCCAGGGATTGGAGTTTGCAAACGATACCTTATATGAGAGCACGGGCCAGTACAAGGAATCATCCCTTCGTAAAACGGATTATAAAACAGGGGAAGTGCTCCAGGAAGTTCTTCTGCCGGATGCCTATTTTGGAGAGGGACTTACCATCCTCAATAACAAAATCTATCAACTTACTTGGCGGGAAAAAACGGGGTTTATCTATAGCCTAAAGACTATGGAACAAACGGGTACCTTTGTATATGGGGAAAGCAAGGAAGGCTGGGGCTTGTGCAACGACGGACAAAATATTTATAAAAGTGATGGCACCGATCGGATTTGGACGCTCAGCTCCAATACTTTGGCCGAAAAGGATTATATCGAAATCTTCACGAACACCAGTAAGATCAACAGTGTCAATGAATTGGAATGGGTGGAAGGTAAAATTTTCGCCAATGTATACCAACAAGGCTCCATAGCAATCATCGATCCCAAAAACGGCGCGGTTGAAGGGGTAATTGATCTAACCGATCTAAAAGACAAAGTGACCCAGCATCCCACCTTAGATGTTCTGAATGGCATTGCATACAATGGCGAACCAAACATCCTATATATAACCGGCAAAAACTGGGACAAATTGTTTAAGATCGAGATAATCGAGAAGTGACTTCAAATTCCCTTAAGAAATATGAATTGGGGCTTTATCAACTTTACTCCCATTACAATAATAACCGCAACAAAAAGTTATATTTTTACCAAAAGTTTACTCTTATGAAATATTTATACGGCTTGGCCATTTTGTGCTGCCTGGTGTTGTGGAGTTCCTGTAGGAATGATTTTGAAACAGTGGCCAGCAGTGGAAATCTCACGTTTTCTAAGGATACTGTCTATCTCGATACCATTTTCACCAATATTGGATCTAGCACCTACAACCTAAAGGTTTACAACAACAGCAGTGACGACATCCATGTTCCAAGCCTTCGTCTCGCCCAGGGAGAATCTTCCCAATACCGTTTAAATGTGGATGGTATTCCAGGCAAAGTGTTTGAGGACGTACAGATTCTCGCCAAGGACAGTATTTTCATATTTATTGAAACCACTTTGGACATCAACAATCTTCCTGGCAACTCCAATAATTTCCTTTATACCGATCAGCTTCTTTTTGATACTGGGGCAAACCAACAAAAAGTAGAGCTCGTCACCTTGGTAAAGGATGCAGTTTTTCTCTATCCCGAAAAATTTCCCGATGGCACCGTGGAGACCCTTACACTAGGCTCAGGAGATAATACCGTAGAAATACCCGGCTTTTTCCTTGAAGACGACCAATTGACATTTACAAACGAAAAACCTTATGTCATTTATGGGTTTGCAGCAGTTCCTGGCAATAAGACCTTAACAGTAGAGGCTGGGGCACGAGTCCACTTTCACGCAAACAGTGGAATTTTGGTTGCCGAAAACGGATCGATGAAAGTGATGGGCACTCAAAGTTTTGATCGTGAAGCAATGGAAAATGAAGTTATTTTCCAGGGAGATAGGCTGGAGCCTTCTTTTTCAAAAACTCCCGGACAATGGGCTTATATAAGGCTTACCAGTGGCAGCACAGGCAATGAATTTCATCATACCACCATCAAAAACGGTACGATCGGTATTCTGGTGGAAGACAGTCCGCTCACGCTTAAGGATGTTCAAATTTACAACCAAACCAATTTTGGTCTCTGGGCGCTTACTGGGGTGATCTACGGGGAAAACATGGTGATAAACAATTGTGGCCAGTCGTCTTTGGCCTGTCAAGTGGGTGGAAGCTATGTTTTTAACCACTGTACCTTTGCCAATTATTGGACCAATGGATTTAGGGATTTTCCTACCGTTTTGCTGGACAATACCTTGGAGACCGAAGATGTTCTTTTCCTGGCAAATTTGGTAAAAGCAGATTTTACCAATTGTATTATCTACGGAAGCGATCGCCGTGAGTTTTTGCTAAACAGAAACAGTGAAGTTGCATTTAATTTCAACTTTAGGAACTGTTTGATGCGCTTTGAAGACCCCAGTGGAGAATTCCAAAATAATCCATTATATGACTTTTCCGATTCTTCTCTGTATACAGACGTGGTCTTTAATGCAGATCCGGTTTTTCAGGATACGGAGAAAAATAATTTTAATATAGAAAAAGGAGAGTCTGGCGCAGAGAATATTGGGTTGAACGGTGTTCCTCCCTCTATTGACCTGAACGGAACGAACCGAGGTACTCCTCCAGATGCCGGGGCCTATGAAAGCACTGAATTTCCCGAAGAGTAGGGAAGTTTAAGGTGTTAGCCCAAATTATGGCAGCCACCTTTTTTCAAAATTCGGTTTTCGTTTTTCAAGAAAGGCATCCCTACCTTCTCTTGCCTCCTCCGTCATATAAGCAAGTCGGGTGGCCTCCCCTGCAAATACCTGTTGGCCTACCATACCGTCATCTGTGAGGTTCATGGCAAATTTGAGCATCTTGATGGATGTGGGAGACTTGGCAAGGATTTCCTGTGCCCACTCATAAGCAGTATCTTCCAATTCTTCATGCGGGATCACGGCGTTTACCATTCCCATTTCAAAAGCTTCTTGTGCTGAATAGTTTCTTCCGAGGAAAAAGATTTCCCGAGCTCTTTTTTGACCGACCATTTTAGCGAGATAGGCGCTTCCGTATCCCCCATCGAAACTGGTAACATCGGCATCGGTCTGTTTAAAGATAGCGTGTTCCTTGCTCGCCAGCGTCAAATCGCAAACTACATGCAAGCTGTGTCCACCGCCCACAGCCCAACCCGGAACTACGCAGATAACCGCTTTTGGCATAAACCGGATCAGTCTTTGCACATCCAGGATATTCAAACGGTGGTACCCGTCGTCGCCCACATATCCTTGATGCCCCCTGGCCTTTTGGTCTCCCCCGCTACAAAAGGAATATACCCCATCTTTGGAAGAGGGTCCTTCTGCCGATAACAGAACTACGCCTATCGAGGTGTCCTCCTGGGCATCGTGAAAAGCATCCAACAATTCGGCAGTGGTTTTGGGCCGAAACGCATTGCGCACCTCCGGCCTATTAAAGGCAATCCGAGCTACACCGTTTGATTTTTTATAGGTGATATCTGTATATTCTTTCGCTATTTTCCAATTAGGTAAAGCCATAATATTTATTTTTTCCAAAGATAACGATTCCCTTGAATGCGGAAATCAAGAGAAGCAAAACTTCGAATAAAACTGATTGGCTGCCAATCAAGATCTCAACCGGCCAGCAATCCGACGATTTATAAATTGGCTCAAATTTTGATATCTTTGTACTATGCAAAAATTACTGTTTTTACTGCTATTCTTCCCCCTGGTGACTTCAGCCCAATTGGACTTTGAATCGTATAAGGGTAAACTGGATTTTGTCCACCTGCCAGAAATAGAAGGTTTGAGCAGCATCCCCTTCACCAGTGAAAATACGTTTATTAAAAACCATTCTAAACAGCTGCCTTCGTTCAGATTGAGCAAGGAAAATTTTAGAACTCCCGTGAGCATGAGGGAAGCCATGGAGACCACAGAAAGCTATGTGAAATCCGATTTGAAGATTTCTCTTGATCCCCGGGAATATGGTGTCTATAGCAATAGTAGCTACACCCCGGACAGTTCCACCAAAGTTAGAAACACAGTTTATAAAGACGTGGGGCGTGGCTTTCTTTTTCCTGATATTTATAGTCCCTATGGTGTTGGGGGATATCCCTATTATTCTTCTTATCGGATAGGGCGGGGTCCGTACAGGATCGGACACAGTTACTATTAGGCCTAATATAACGGCACCGGGAAACACCTGTTTTCTTTAATTTAAAACTTACCGGACCAAAACCCTTTTGGTAATCTCGGAGCAGCAATGAGGGTGATTTTAACTTTCAAGAAATCAGCTTCTTTTTCTATATAATTTTTTTAAGGATTTACTGGCTAAGCCTTTACTTAGCACCTAAGCCACGGACATTTTAAACTTTTCCCCCCAATTGTATTTATCGATTTCTATAAGAATATAAAATAATATTTGTTTTAGTTAGGACTCCTTACTATATTTGTATTAGCAATATTGCTATAATTTTTAAATCTTTTAGTTATCATGAAAAAATCAATCTTCTATCACGCAGGATGTCCGGTATGTCTTAGTGCCGAACATGAAATTCTCGAACTGATTAAACCTTCCTCTGTTGAAGTGGTTCATTTAGGCAAAGAAAAATCAAAGATTGCAAAAGCTGAGGCTGCTGGTGTCAAATCTGTTCCAGCCTTGGTAACCCCAACGGGGAATGTACTTCACATTAACTACGGCGCCTCCATGGCTGATCTAAAAAAATAAGAAACCAACCCATACAGAGGTTTTCGTGTGAAAGCCTCTGTGTTTAAAGTATTTGAAAATGAAAAAACCAATAATTATTCTATTCACGTTTTCCCTTTTCTCGAATTTTTATTCGCAAAATTCAGATTATGGAAACGATGATTTCATAATCACGAAGGCAATAGTTACAAACCATACAGATTTAGGCATCCTAGTCTGGGAAATAACCGTCGCCGGAAATGCCGGCGCCACAACGCCGACTCCCGCAGGGAAAATGGACGGAGCACCAGTTTTGGGCTATGTCTTTCCCACTTCCCTGAAATCCATAGATGTCGGTTTCAGCGAAACTGAGGGGATTGTTGCCCTGGCCCTTACCTCCCATCCAGATTTTGACGACACCCCTTTATGGGACGAAAATGGCGATGGAATCTACAATAACGACGGTATAAAATGGCATTCCCATTGGGTTGTACTTGTAGAAGATAAAAGGGTTGAAGGAGGACTCTCCGTTAAGGAATTTAAAAAGGGAGAAACCTCAGTCACTTTACCACCCACCAATCCGGGAATGCCCATGTATATGGACTCTCCAGGTTATGGAGTGAAAACGGAAGCCAATACCATCAAAGTAATCGTTCCCACCTATAGAATGCGGAACAAAATTGACTTTATGTATGATGGGGTCGCTGCCTATATGCAGGTGAATACCGAAAACAAAAACAAACCAATGCTCGGGGTTTACAAAGTTTACAGCGTAGCGAGCGGCAATCTATCATTACCCTATACCGTAAAAATCCAATAACTATGAAAATAGCAGTTTGGGATACTTACGCAGAAAAAACCAATGGCACGAAAATGCACTTCGATATTTTGGTTCCAGCGGAATTGACGGATAAAAACCAAGTTTACGCCTTTGGCAACCAATATTTGGAGCGAAAACCATTTGACACCCGCTCCCTCGATTCAAAAAAATGCAACTTCTGCCATTGGGAGAATGCTACTCCAGAAATAGAATCAGCAATCCGGCAAAATGGTTTTTATATTCTGGAAATGGAAAACTGTTCCTGAAAATTGGAAAAACTAATTAGGATTTCTAACTTTGCCTGCTAAGGTTCTATCCTCAGCAGGTATTTTTATGGAGAAAAGTGTCTTCAATACAAGCTTTCAACAAGAAAATTTACCCAGCAAAATAGTCGCTGGACTGGAACGGATCTCGGAAGTCTTCCGAACACTGTTATGGGCCGAAGCCAAAAAATCCGGTGTAAGTCCGATTCAGATCCAGATACTTATCTTTTTGGCCTATCACAAAAGTTCGCTCTGCACCGTCAGTTATTTAGCGAAGGAATTTGACGTAACCAAGCCTACCATCAGCGATGCGGTAAAAGCCTTGGAACAGAAGAAATTAATATTGAAGGATTATTCTGGGTCGGACAGCCGAAGCTACCTCATCGTACTTTCAAAAAAGGGAAAAGAATTGGTTTCAGTAACCGAAAATTATGCAAATCCTCTTAAAAAACAGTTTGATTCCTTTGAACAAGAACAATTGGAATCGGTTTATGACGCCATTCTAAAACTTATCCTCAGTCTAAACAAAGCAGGAATAATCAGTGTACAGCGCACCTGTCTTGCCTGTAAGTTCTATAGAAAAAATGACGACGGCGACTATTGCGACTATCTTCAAAAGCCTTTAAAAACTACGACTTTACGTATTGACTGCCCGGAATTCGAAGAAAAATAAGGTAGACCACAAGCCGAGCACTGAAGTTAAATCAATTCTATCCCATCCTCTTTAATGAGTATCTGCCTGTCCTTATAAAGCGTTCCGATTGCTTTCTTAAAACTCTTTTTGCTCATCCCCAATTGGTTTTTAATGGCTTCGGGATCCGACTTATCGTGAAGCGGAAGGAATCCGCCAGCGGCCTCGAGTTCTTCCCTGATGTAATTTGCGTTGGGCTCAATACTTCTGTACCCAGGTCTTTGCAACACCAAATCGATCTTATTGTCCTCCCGTATCTTTTTCACGTAGGCTTTTATCCGATCACCGCTTCTTATATCCTCAAAAATATCCTCTATATAGATCAAGCCCTTATGGACCCCATTGATAACGGCATTGGCACCTTTTTCCGTGATATGGGTCACTAGGATTTCAACTTCGTCAAAGGGTTTCACCGTAAGATTTTCATTCTGTAAAAACTTATCGGTTTTACTGGAACCTACCAACCGATTGGTCTTCTCGTCCAAATAAAGATAGATAATATACCAACTTCCTTTTTTCATCGGCCTGGCTTGTTCCTTAAATGGAACAAACAGCTGTTTTTCAAGCCCCCAGTCCATAAATGCACCGTATTCGGTAACATCACTACAGTGTAGGTATCCAAAACTGTTGAGCTCCAAAAAAGGCTCTAAAGTAGTGGCAATCGGCCGCTCTTCATTGTCGAGATAAACAAATACCTTCAGTTGATCCCCAATTTCATATTCCTCTGGCTTATACTTGTGGGGCAAAAGAACCACATTTTCCTCATCATCACCCAAATACAGCCCCGGTTCAGTTTCCCGAAGGATTTCTAAAATATTATACTCACCCAATTTTATCATAAGTGCAAAGGTACTGTATTATCGTGAAAAAAGTGTGAAACACGTATATGCGGTTCGAACAAAAATTGTAATTTCAATTTATGAAAAAAATCATCCTCCAACATCTCCCTTCCGAATTCCAACTGACCAAAAAGTTGGAGACCGATGTCGGCCTCATTTATTTGTATGGCAATATTGCCGTATTTGAGGCAAAGGAAGGCGCGGTAATATCTTACCAAAGTGGTTTTTCTGTGTTGCTGAAAGGATTGGACTTGCTGGAGGGCGCGCCTTGGTCTTATATATCAAACCGCGTGAATTCGTACTCCATAAAGCCCATTGATTATAAATATCTGAATAATCTTTCCAGTTTAAAGGCAATAGCAGTGGTATGTTACAGTGATCTGGTCCGGAGCAATGCGGAATTGGAATCGAAATTCTGCAAGAAACCGTTTCGAATCTTTAACAACCTATCGGAATCTGCTTTTTGGGCAAAGGGATTTTTATGAAATAAATTTAAAGTATTCCATCAATACTCTATCGTTTACGGCTGAGGGGGTAAAAACCTCTAATAACGCCGGTCCTTCCTCTTTGCTTAGGAATTTACCCATATTTTCTTTTAAACCTTCCCCTTCGGATACAGATCCATAAGAAAAACCAAACATTTCAGAAAGATGTTTAGCGCTTAAACTGTGTTTTGTCTCAAAATAAGTATCGAACAAATCAGTATCCCTTTCTCCGGGAAGTATCCTAAAAATACCCCCGCCCCCATTGTTGATAACGATTATCTTAAAATTCCTCGGAATATAATTGTTCCACAGGGCATTGCTATCGTATAAAAAGCCCAAGTCGCCCGTGATAAAGAGTGTGGAAAGTTTGGAGGCATAGGCGGCTCCCACGGCCGTACTACTGCTTCCATCTATCCCACTTGTACCCCGGTTACAGAATATTTCAGTAGAAGACGGCATATCAAAAAGTTGTGCGTAGCGGATCGTGGCACTGTTGCTAAGCTGCAATTGAATATTTTCAGGTAACTGTTGAAAAATTTCTGAAAAAACCATAAAGTCGGAATACGGAATTCCGTTCCTATAGGTTTCGTGCCGGCTCCTACGATAGTCCCTAACGGCCAGCCATCGTTTTTTATAATCACTTTCCATTAGATGTGTCTGTGGCAGAAATCTGGCAAAAAAGGTATTTACATCGCATTTTATATGATGTTCAAGCACAAAATACGTATCAAAGGCTTTTTTGATATCCACATGCCAATGGGTTTTTGGAGGGTAGTCCCTTAAAAATGCCTTAATCTTTTTTGAAACCACAAGGCCCCCAAAGGTAAGGAGTATGTCAGGCTGCAAGCTTTTGAATTCTTCTTCGGTCAAGGGCGCGATCAATTGGTCAATGGAATTTATCACATCTGGATGATATAGGTTGGATGTAGATTCAGTCATAATCAGCACACTCGGATCTGCCATAAGCACATTAAGAAGCTGTCTTTCAATGCTATGGGGAGAAAGCACGCCCACCAATATCAACTTTCTCTTGGCCTCGTTCCATTTCTTGGCAAAAGAAGATACATCTGTTTCCAGGCATTCCCCCCGCAATCGAGGCTCTACATTCTGTGGCCTCACCAATTGTTTATCGGTAGTTTTATAAAGCGGTTCCGCAAAAGGAATATTTATATGAACGGGGCCATTCAGTTCGAAAGCTGTGTTTAGTGCGATGTTTATTTCTGTTTCATTAAACACCTGAAATTCTTCGCCCTCCTTACAATTGGCACTGTATAAAATATGGTTTTGGAAAACGTTCTCTTGACGGATAGTCTGCCCATCGCCAATATCTATAAATTCTGCCGGTCTATCTGCCGAAAGGACCACAAGAGGAATGTCGCTGTAATAAGCTTCGGCAATGGCGGGATAATAGTTGAGCAATGCCGAACCTGAGGTGCAAACCACAGCCACCGGTTTTTTATACTGCTGTGCCATCCCAAGAGCAAAAAATGCCGCGCTCCGCTCATCGACCACGCTAAAACATTTGAATCCCGGATGATCTCCAAAACCGATGGTTAATGGAGCATTGCGAGATCCGGGAGAGATAACAATATGATTGATGCCCTTCTCTAAGCATAATTGCACAAGGGTCTGCGATAATAATTTTGTGGAGAATTTCATGGAAGACAAAGGTACGAAGACGCCCAAAATTTTAAAGCATCGGTTGCAATACTTGTAACATAGTTTGCATTTTATTTTGAGTTTCCTTCCACTCTTCCTCCGGAACGGAATCGACCGTGATTCCCCCTCCCACAAAAACAGTGGTTCTCCCGTTGTTAATTTTCATACACCTCAAGTTGACCATCAGGGCAGCAGAAGCGCCATTATTGTCAATGGGGCCAATAAAACCTGTATAATATTCCCTTGGATAGCCCTCATTCTCAACGATGAAAATCCTGGCGAAGTCCCTAGGCGTACCACAAATGGCAGGAGTTGGATGCAAAGCTCGAGCAACTCTGGCAAGAGCACCTCTCTCATCTTGTAGATCTCCTGAAATGTCTGTACAGAGATGTAAGAGTGAACCCGCGCGATGACTTGTGGTTGCAGAAACCTGAATCTCCTTTACAATACCCTTCAAGTTTTCCAAAATTGCTTCGGTTACAAAATGTTGTTCCTCCAATTCCTTCTTTCCCCAAGTTATTTCGCCTGAAGTATATGGTTGTGTTCCTGCCAAAGCCATGGTTTTAAAATGGTTTTGGTTTATATCAACGAGGATTTCAGGCGTGGCGCCACACCAAATTCCCGTTTCAGGATGGTACCAAACATATCTAAACGCAGTTGGATAGGCGGAGAAAAGACGTTCTATCAAACTGGCAATCGAAAAATTATTTAGCGAAAAATCCTTTTTTCGAGAAAGAACAATTTTTTGCGCCGAACCATTTTTTATGGTATTAATTGTTCTTTGGATAAGTTCTTCATACAGGATCCTTTCACTTTCCAACTCCGAAATTTCAACCCGCTCCTTCTTTATTTCCGAAGTATTTAAAAGGGTTTCAAAACTATCTGATTCATTCTGAGGAATGAGATAACTTTCTAACCGGCTATCGAACGGGCACAATACAAAACCACTTTTACTTAATGAGTCATCGATATACAAATCGTCATTCTTCTGACAATAACATCTTATAGTTTCACTATTTGCCATTGAAAAAACCACAAAAGGCAACTTTTTCTCGTATTGCAGGGAAACCTTTTTAATCAGGGTCTTGAAATCCATCAATTGCGTTTAGGGAGGGTTATGGTGGTAAGTTTTACCAGGGAAACCAAGTCGCCGGCTTCATTGGTGATTTTTATCTGCCAAAGTTGCGTGGTGCGGCCTTTATGAAGAATACTGGCATTGGCGTGAACATAGCCATCGCGCACACTTTTGACGTGGTTGGCGGCTATTTCCAGGCCACGAATAACAATATCCTGAGAGTTTAAAAATATGAATGCCCCCGCACTGCCCACACTCTCGGCCAAGGCGACCGAAGCCCCACCGTGCAATACGCCATCAGGTTGGTGGATTTTTGGGGTAACGGGCATGCGCGCCACCAAAAAATCATCGCCCACATCGGTAAACTCTATCTCCAGCGTTTCCATTAGGGTGTTCTTGCACATATTGTTGCAGGCGGTAAGGATTTCTGTTTTGGTCATTTTTTCAGGTTTGGGATTGGACGGTAAAAATACGAATAGAAATGAATATGGAAGACGATGCCCATCTGATAGGCCGCAAAAGTACATTTTTAAGCTTGAAGTTTTCATTCGCCATTTATTGCCATACTTTTGCAATCCAATCCTTAGACATAAAATGAGCATCGAAAAACAGGTCTCCTACACCACCTCAAATAGTTATTCCACCCTTAATTCCTTCACCGAAAAAACAAAAAACGTATGGATGGTTTTTCACGGCTTGGGGTATTTAAGCAAATATTTTATCGAGTATTTTTCTGAACTGGATTCCGATGAAAACTTCATTATTGCGCCACAAGCTCCTTCAAAATACTATCAGGACAAAGGGTTTAAACATGTAGGTGCTTCTTGGCTAACCCGGGAGAACACAGAGATAGAAACCGAAAACGTATTAAACTATGTCGATGCGGTCTTTAAGAAAGAAATATCACGTGAACTTCCCAGACTCATCGTGTTGGGATATTCCCAAGGCGTTTCTATTGCCGTACGATGGGTTGCAAAACGAAAAATTCAGTGCAATACGCTAATTCTCCATTCTGGAGGGATCCCCAAGGAACTGAAACCTGGAGATTTCGATTTCTTGGACCCCCTTGCTGAGGTTTATTATCTGTATGGCAACAGCGATCCCTATATAACGGAAGCACGGAAGACCGAGGAGCACTTAAAGGGGACATCTCTTTTTAAAGATCGTTTACGGATAGAGGTTTTCAAAGGGGTGCACGAAGTGAATAGAAACTTTCTTTTAACTATTTCCGACTAAAATTCAAAAAACCCGTACCATTCATCGAATAATTTTGTTTTTTAACTTTCTTTTCGCTTCTTTTACTCTGTTTTAAGCCCCAAATTATGAAAAGAGCAATACTAACCTGCATAGGTATATTTACTTTATGTCTCTCCGTGGCACAGGTAAGCACCCTTGAAAAAGAGGTTCTTCTGGATTTGTACAGATCGACAAACGGTTCCCAATGGACCCATCCATGGGATTTACTGAAACCGGTTGATACATGGCATGGCATTTCCGTGGAACATGGACATGTTACGGAGATCAGCTTACTATTCAATAATATGGAGGGATCTCTACCCAATTCTTTAGGAAAACTTGAACACTTAAAAAAACTGGAACTTTCCTTTAATCCTATCTCTGGAAATATTCCTCCGGAAATTGGAGATCTAAAAAACTTAGAGGTCTTAGCGATAAATGGAGCCAACCTGGAAGGGGAGATCCCGACAGAACTCGGAAATCTGGCAAACCTCAAGCAACTTCACCTAAGCAGTAACAAACTGAATGGCTTAGTACCTATCAGTCTTGGAAACTTAAAGAACATTGAGGTCTTCAATGTTTTTGACAATCAACTATTCGGTGCCCTTCCTTCCGAACTGGCACGGTGCAAAAACCTAAGGGAACTCATGGTGGCAAAGAATAATTTCAACAATCCCCACGAATTTTCAATAATATTACTAGCCAATTCTGGCGCCAGCTTAAACCTAAATGAGGAGTCCCCACAAATAGAATCAACCCGCTCTGTGATAGCCGTGGAGCGGGAGGATTCAGACGAATAAATCCTTTATTTTTATCCTCACTCCTGTCCTGCGGTCTTTCAAGGCCGCTTTTTTTATGGAAATCGAAGATAGCTCCAAAACTATATTTTACAGAACACGATGAAAAACACATTTAATCGTTAAAACACATTGCCTAATGGGAAATATTTCGTAGCTTGCCCCCGTGTGTTGGTCAGTAGCCCCCACCTACTACCAAGACCATAAAGCTTAATATTTGGTTAAAACAAAGCTTTTTAATGGAGCGAACCTTTTCAGGGTCGCTCCTTTTTTTTGATCTTGGTTCGTTCTAAAAAGTTTTAAATCCTTCAATTGTATTCCGCAGGGCAGAACAACAAATGGTTATTTGTGAATCTTTATCTACATTGGTCATCCAAAACCTCCAACAATAATGTCCTGGATCAGGTGAGGTGGAGTTCTTATCAAGAATTATAAGAGTAATTAATAAAAAAACCGCAACCTTTTCAAGTCGCGGTTTTTGCATTAAAATAGTTATTTGCTTTTAAGGATCCCTCGACTCTGCTCGGGATAAGCAATTCGCACCTTTTCGCCTTTCAGCGAAAAAGGGCTCTCTGCTTACTTGACCTCTTCGAAGTCTACACTTCGTCTCCGCTCAGTGCAAGCTACTTGACTTCTTCGAAGTCTACGTCCTCAACGTCGCTGTTTTCAGCTCCGCCATCATTGCCATCTTGGCCTGCTCCCGCACCAGCATCACCGGTTGGGGCGCCTTGGGCATCGGCTTGGGCTTTGTACATCTCTTCAGAAGCGGTTTTCCAAGCTTCGTTGATTTTGTCCAAAGCAGGTTGGATTGTCGCAACGTCTTGAGCTTGATGCGCTTTTTTCAATTCTTCCAGAGCTTCTTCAATTGGTTTCTTTTTATCGTCAGATAGTTTATCACCAAATTCTTTTAGTTGCTTTTCGGTTTGGAAGATCATGGCATCAGCCTCGTTCAACTTGTCCACTTTTTCCTTCGCAGCCTTATCGCTTTCGGCGTTTGCTTCCGCATCTGCTTTCATCTTCTTGATCTCCTCTTCGGTCAGCCCAGACGAGGCTTCAATTCGAATATCCTGTGATTTTCCAGTGGCCTTGTCGGTTGCGCTTACTTTAATAATACCATTGGCATCAATATCAAAGGTTACCTCAATTTGTGGTACTCCTCGTGGTGCGGGTGGAATTCCGTCCAAATGGAAACGACCAATTGTCTTGTTGTCATTGGCCATTGGGCGCTCTCCTTGCAATACGTGGATTTCAACACTTGGTTGATTATCTGCTGCAGTGGAGAATACTTGACTTTTCTTTGTGGGAATGGTCGTGTTCGCATCAATCAATTTCGTCATCACACTTCCCATAGTCTCAATACCGAGAGAAAGTGGGGTTACGTCCAGAAGCAATACGTCTTTTACGTCTCCTGTCAAAACACCACCTTGAATAGCAGCGCCAATTGCAACTACCTCATCAGGATTTACCCCTTTATGTGGTTTTTTCCCAAAGAATTTTTCCACAGCCTCCTGAACTGCAGGAATACGGGTAGAACCTCCTACAAGGATGACTTCATCGATATCGCTCTTGCTAAGTCCTGCAGCCTTCATAGCAGTCTCGCAAGGCTTCATTGTCTTTTTCACCAAATCGTCTATCAACTGCTCAAACTTCGCACGTGTCAAAGTTTTTACCAAGTGTTTAGGTCCACTGGCAGTAGCAGTAATATATGGTAGGTTTATTTCAGTCTGGCTAGAAGATGAAAGTTCAATTTTGGCTTTCTCGGCAGCTTCTTTCAAACGCTGAAGCGCCATAGGGTCTTTGCGAAGATCAAAATCCTCCTCGGCTTTAAACTCATCTGCCAGCCATTTGATAATTTTTTGGTCAACGTCGTCCCCCCCTAAGTGCGTGTCGCCATCGGTAGCAAGTACCTCAAAAACACCATCGCCCAACTCAAGGATACTAACGTCGTGGGTACCTCCACCAAAGTCAAAAACTACGATTTTTTGGTCTTCACCTTTTTTGTCCAAACCGTAGGCAAGTGCCGCCGCGGTAGGCTCATTGATAATCCTTTCTACCTTTAAGCCCGCGATCTCACCGGCTTCTTTAGTGGCGTGACGCTGACTGTCATTAAAATATGCGGGAACAGTAATTACAGCACGAGTCACGTCCTGCCCCAAATAATCCTCAGCAGTTTTCTTCATTTTCTGAAGAATCATTGCACTGAGCTCCTGGGGGGTGTACAAACGGCCATCAATATCCACACGGGCAGTATCGTTGTCTCCCTTTACCACCTTATATGCTGAATGCTCTACTTCATCCTTTATTTCGGAAAATTTGTTCCCCATAAATCTTTTTATAGAGCTAATGGTCTTGGTTGGGTTGGTCACTGCCTGACGTTTTGCAGGATCTCCCACTTTAATTTCACCACCTTCCACAAATGCAATTACGGAAGGAGTAGTTCTTTTTCCTTCGGCATTAGGAATAACAACTGGCTCGCTACCTTCCATTACGGCAACGCAGGAGTTGGTTGTACCTAAGTCGATTCCGATTATTTTACTCATAACTTGTTGTTTAATGTTATTTTTTACTGTTTGATTATTTTTTACTTTTTAAACTCGACCATTTCCCAGATTGCAGAGGGCAGTCGAAGCGCGGACTGTATAAGTCAAGGATTGTGCCAGCGAAAAGATTATGACATGATGGCAGAAATGACTCCGCGGTTTCTTTGAGTAATAGGCTATCAATCGAAAGTCTATATGTTTTCTTATCTCTTTAAATTGGATAAATCGAAGAAGCTCTAAAACATGTCGATTAGGATATTATAATGTTTATAGAATACAACAGCACATTCTTAAAATCATTACTTTTATCAGACACGGAATTTTCAAAAAACATTTCATTGAATATTAAAGGAGGTACCCAACAACATATATTTTATATTGTATTGCTCATCCTTTCAGGAGAAGCCGTTTTCGTGCTTCCTTTTGTTTTGGCCCGTGTTTTTCGCGCCACGGTTCTGGACGTGTTTCAAATAAACAACACCGAACTGGGGTTCTGTTTTTCCATTTATGGGATTGTTGCGGTCTTTTCATATTTATTCGGTGGTCCCTTGGCAGACAGATTCCAACCGAGAAAACTAATGGGTACCGCTTTGATCCTGACCGCTCTTGGCGGCTTGGTTTACGCAAATAATCCGTCGTTAAAAACATTGGCCTTTCTCTATGGATTTTGGGGATTCACCACTATTTTTCTTTTCTGGTCGGCAATGATAAAAGCCACTCGTGTGTGGGGCGGTTCTAAAAACCAAGGAAAAGCATTTGGGTTTTTGGATGGAGGTCGAGGTTTGGTGGGAGCCCTTTTTGGATTGTTGGGAGTTTATGTTTTTTCTCTCTTTATTTTAGATCCCCACGCAGAATTGAGCTCCACTGCACAGACCGAAGCTTTTCAATATGTAATATACGTTTCCTCCACAATTGTGGCTCTTATTGGGATCATCGTCTTCATTTTTCTAAGGATAAATAAAGAAGAAGAGGTGGAAACACTTGATAAAATTACATTCCAAAACATAAAAACAGTTTTAAAACTCCCTTCAGTCTGGTTATTGATGATCATCATTTTATGTGCTTATGTAGGCTATAAAATAACCGATATCATTTCGCTGTACGCAAGAGACGTGATGCAATATAGCGAAGTCAAGGCTGCAGAAACCGGAACATTCCTCTTATTTATCCGTCCTATTGTTGGCGTAGGCATTGGTTTTCTGGCAGACAGATCGCGAGGCTCCATCTATCTATGTGTTGGATTCCTGCTTTCCATTATCGGTGCGATATTTTTCGCTTCCGGAATTCTCGATGAAAACAGGGATCTACTATTTTTTATTTCCATAAGTATAACCGCGGTTGGGGTTTACGCTGCACGGGTGCTTTATTTTGCAGTTATGGAAGAAGGCAAGATTCCTTTGGTATTGACGGGAACAGCGGTGGGAATCATTTCGTTCATCGGGTACACTCCTGAAGTTTTTGCCGGCCCCTTGATTGGATATTTCTTGGATGCATCGCCAGGAAAAGAAGGACATCAAAATGTATTCTGGATGCTGACTGTTTTTTCTATTCTGGGATTTGTGGCTTCCTTTATTTTTTATCGTATTTCTAAAAGAAGTGGCAACAGGCAGTTGCAGTAAGCAGAAGACGACGTTTGAAAAATATCTACATGGTCAAGGTCTTAAAGACCTTGCAGGAAGCTGTCATCGTCAGCCTCGCCACTAAACTCTTAAACTTTTAAATTCCTTAACTTTTTCTATTGGAATTATTCCATATTTTTGGAACAAATCCAATAGTCATGTATTTAAACTGCCATACTTATTATAGTCTTCGTTATGGAACCCTGAAAACACAGGAACTGCTGATGCTTGGACAAAAGAATGGCGCCAAGTGTATGGCGCTTACCGATATCAATTCCACCTCGGCCTGTTTGGAATTTGTGCGGGTTGCCAAGGATTTCGAAGTTAAACCTATCCCGGGCGTGGATTTTAGAAACAGCGCAAAACAACAATTTGTGATGTTGGCCAAAAACAATACCGGGTTTCAAAATATCAACGAATATCTATCGGAATTTCTACATCAACGAGCTGAGAAGTGTGTGGAAATCCCTTCAAGAGCACAACAACTTTCAGATACTTTTACCATTTATCCCTTTGCTTCTTTCGAAAATGATTTTCTCTCAGAAAACGAATTCCTTGGAGTAAAAATAGAAGACCTCAACCGATTGAAGTTTTCGCCTTGGAGAAACCGTCAGGAGAAATTGGTAATCCTCCACACGGTTTCCTTTCAAAATAAAAAAGGGTTCAATGCCCACAGACTGCTTCGCGCCATTGACAACAATACCTTGCTCAGCAAATTGCCCATTTCGGAACAGGGCAGTGAAAAAGACATATTTATTTCCGACGAAAAACTTAAGGAAATATTCGGTGAATTCCCGATGCTTATCGAAAACACTGAGAAGTTATTGAAGGCCTGCTCCATCAATTTCGATTTTTCCAAGAAAAACCCCAACAACCAAAAATCCTATACCGCCAACGAAGAACTGGACTTCAGATTGTTGAAAAAACTAGCTTATTCAGGAATCCATTATCGCTATAAACGTCCTGGTGAACGAGTGATGAACAGAATAGAAAAGGAATTGGAAATTATCAAGAAAAAAGGTTTTGTCTCCTATTTTCTTATCAATTGGAAAATATTGAAACACGCCCGCAGCAAAGGCTATTTCTATGTAGGCCGTGGCAGCGGCGCCAACAGTATTATCGCTTATTTGCTTCGGATTACGGATGTGGATCCAGTAGAACTCGACCTGTATTTTGAACGGTTTATCAATCTCTATCGCACCAATCCACCGGATTTTGATATCGATTTTTCGTGGCAGGATCGGAATGATGTTATGGAATTTATTTTTAGGAAATTCAAGAACACCTCTCTCATCGCAGTCTACAATACTTTTAAATACAAGGCTTCCGTCCGCGAACTGGGCAAGGTTTTTGGATTGCCCAAAGAAGAAATAGACAAACTTTCAAACGGAGACTACCAATTTGAATCCTTGGACAAATTGTCGCAGTTGGTCGTTATTTATGGAAAATACATTGAAGGATTTCCAAATTACCTCGGAATCCATCCCGGCGGAATCTTGATTTCGGAAAAATCCATCCATTATTATACGGCGACCTATATGCCGCCCAAAGGTTTTGCCACTGCCCAATTTGATATGGTAATTGCGGAAGATATTGGACTCTACAAATTCGATATCCTAAGTCAGCGTGGTCTTGGGAAAATCAAGGACGCGGTAGAAATAGTACGCTACAATCATCCGGAACTCCCCCCTATCGATATTCACGATATCAAGCGTTTTAAAAAAGATGAAAAGATAAAATCGCTCTTGCGAAATGCCGAAGCTATTGGCTGTTTTTATGTGGAATCGCCAGCAATGCGAATGCTGATGCGCAAACTGCAAGTGGATGATTATCTGGGATTGGTAGCTGCCAGTTCCGTTATCCGCCCCGGCGTGGCAAAAAGTGGAATGATGCGCGAGTACATTCTCCGCTATCGTTTTCCAGAAAAAAGAAAGGAAGCCCATCCGGTTCTGTTGGATATCATGCCCGAAACCTATGGCGTGATGGTCTATCAGGAAGACGTAATCAAAGTGGCGCACCATTTCGGCCAACTCACTTTAAGCGAAGCCGATATGTTGCGACGCGGAATGAGCGGCAAGTTTCGTTCCAGAGAAGAATTTCAAAAAGTAAAGGATCATTTTTTTGAAAACTGTAAAAACGCGGGGCGTCCCGAAGCTTTTACCGCCGACGTATGGCGACAGATAGAAAGCTTTGCCGGTTATGCCTTTGCCAAGGGACATTCCGCTTCTTATGCCGTAGAAAGCTATCAAAGTCTTTTTCTAAAAGCGTATTTCCCCTTGGAATATATGGTGGCCACTTTAAACAATGGCGGCGGGTTTTACAGCGTAGAGCTCTATGTGCACGAAGCGCGGATGCAAGGCGGAAATATTCTCGCGCCCTGTATCAATCGCAGCTTTGCTGAAACGGTTATCGATGGTAAGGATATTTATCTCGGCTTTGGGTTTTTGCAATCCTTGGAAACCAAGCTCATTCAAAAAATCATTGCAGAACGAAATAAAAACGGTGACTTTGAGAGTCTGAACAACTTCCTCGATCGTGTTTCCATCGGAATGGAGCAGGCCACGATTCTTATAAAAATAAACGCATTTCGGTTTACAAAAAGAAACAAACGCGAACTTTTATGGGAAGCTTATATGAAAATAAACAAGGTGAGTTTTGAAGAAAATGTATACACTTTATTTAAAACACCCACAGTAAATTATAAGACCCCTTCCCTACCCAACACCACTTTCGAAGATGCTTTTGACGAAATGGAATTGCTTGGATTTTCGCTATGCAATCCGTTTGATCTGCTTTTGGAACCCTCCACTAACTCGTTGCGGGCAGCAGCCTTGCATCAATATATCGGACGACAAGTCACCATAGAAGCCTATTTGGTAACGGTAAAAAGAACCCGGACCACTCGTGGAGATACCATGTATTTCGGGAATTTTTTGGACAGGGATGGCCACTTTGTCGATACCGTGCATTTCCCACCCGTGGCCAACCAATATCGTTTTCGCGGAAAAGGAGTTTATGCCCTTACGGGAAAAGTGGTGGAGGAATTTGATTGCATAACCCTTGAAATTTCAAAAATGGAACGACTGGCGATTATACAAGATCCACGGTATGCGATGCAGTCTGTGGCTTATGAAAAGTTGGCAGTTTACAAGGAGAGACGTAGGACTTTAGGACATAAGACGTAGGACTGTCCTTTAAAAAACCTCACAGGTCGATGCTTGTCCGCCGGAGCTGTTTCAGCAAAGGAGGAAGACCTGTGAGGTTTGGGGCAGCTAAAAACCCCAAAGGTTTCAAAAACCTTTGGGGTTTGGTTTCCGCTTAGCTTCGAAAAGTTGGCTCATTATGATCAATATCATATCCCCACTTTTCTCAAAATCCGTACCTTTATATCTTTTATTTCAATTAAAGATATGGTCAACAAACAACTTCTTCAACCCAAAAGCATCGTAGTAATAGGTGCCTCCAACGACATCAAAAAACCGGGCGGAAACATGCTCAAAAACATTCTCGCTGGCGGATTTAATGGGCAATTGTATGCGGTAAATCCCAAGGAAGAAAGAGTTCAAAGTATTAAAAGCTATTCCACCGTTGAAGAAATCCCGAATACCGACCTAGCCATACTGGCCATTGCCGCAAAGTATTGTCCGGCCGCCATCAAAACCTTGGCGGGAGAAAAAAACACCAAAGCTTTTATTATCATTTCCGCAGGTTTTGGGGAAGGAGATGAGCAGGGAAAAAAATGGGAAGATCAAATTAAAGAAACTATCAACAGCGTAAATGGGTGCTTGATCGGTCCCAACTGTATCGGAGTCATTACTGAAGCTTATAAAGGAGTTTTTACGGCTCCCGTTCCTCCTTTCAATCCACGAGGATGCGATTTAATTTCGGGGTCTGGCGCCACGGCGGTCTTTATAATGGAAGCCGGAATGGCTTTGGGAGTTTCCTTCGCGAATGTATTTTCCACCGGAAATGCGGCCCAGACCACTGTGGAGGACATCCTGGAATATATGGACAACCATTTCAATCCGGAAACCGATCCCTTGATCAAACTGCTCTATTTGGAAACTGTTTCCAACCCAAAGAAGTTGCTGAAACACGCTTCCTCCTTAATTAAAAAAGGTGCAAAGATCGCAGCGATCAAGGCCGGTAGCACGGCGGAAGGAAGTCGCGCCGCTACTTCGCACACAGGTGCCATCGCGAGCAGCGATATGACGGTTCGAGCCTTATTTCACAAAGCGGGAATCGTGTATTGCACCAGTAGGGAACAGTTGCTCAGCGTGGCAGCTATTTTCAATTACAGAAAATTAAAGGGAAAGAATATTGCCATTATCACTCATGCAGGTGGATCGGCAGTAATGTTGGCCGACCAGCTTTCAAAAGGAGGATTAAAAGTTCCGGAGATTTCCGGATCAGATGCCGAAAAACTAAAAACCTTTTTATATCCCGGGTCTTCAGTGGCCAATCCCATCGATTTTTTGGCTACAGGCACAGCCGAACAATTGGGAATCATCATCGATTATTGCGAACATAAATTCGACAATATCGATGCCATGGTGGTTGTTTTTGGTAGTGCCGGCCTATTCAATGTTGAAAATGTTTACAATGTTCTAAGCGTGAAATTAGAAATATGTGATAAACCAATCTTCCCAGTTTTGCCTTCTGTAATCAATGCGCAAAAAGAAATCCAATCCTTTTTGAAAAAAGGCCATATCCATTTTCCCGATGAGGTGGTTTTGGGAAAAGCCTTGGCGCAAGTATTCAATACGCCTGCACCCCAATCTTTGGAAGTTCCATTACCGACCGTCGATTTGGAAAAAATAAGAAAGGGTATTGACTCCGCCTCCGAAGGATATCTTTCTCCGAAACAAACGGTTATATTATTGGATGCGGCTGGAATTCCACGGGTTCAGGAGATTGTGGAAAATTCAAAAGAGAAATTGCTTTCCGCAATGGGAAATATGGATTTTCCCGTAGTGATGAAGGTGGTCGGGCCCCTTCACAAATCGGATGCCCAAGGGGTAGTGTTGAATATTGCCAACAGGGAAGAAGCCGCCGACACCTTTGACCTACTGATGAAGATTGAGTCTGCAACCGCAGTTATGGTACAACCCCAGTTGACGGGGTTGGAATTATTTGCGGGAGTGATCAAAGAACCGGGCTTTAACCATACCATTCTCTGTGGATTGGGAGGAATTTTCATCGAAGTGCTGAATGACGTCTCAGCGAGATTGAGTCCGATCTCAAAAAGTGAGGCGGAAAAAATGGTACAGTCGCTCAGAGGTTATAAATTGATTCAAGGTACCAGGGGAAAAAAAGGTGCCAATGAAGCAATTTTTGTGGAAATCATCCAACGCCTTTCTGCCTTGGTCGAAGCTGCTCCGGAAATTGTGGAAATGGATATCAACCCATTATTGGGCACCCAGAGGGCGATTACTGCGGTGGATGCTCGGATTAAAATTAAGAAGATTTAATAGAATTATAGGCTAAAGCCCAATCCCGCTCAAACATTTAATCCCCCAAGCCAAAAGAAGAGACTAATCTTCTAATTCTCTACCAGTTTTAACAGACGTTCATCCAGACCCGGTAAATTGACTAATTTCAAGCCGAACTTCTCCCTTAATACGGATCGAACTTGTTCGGTAGTAGTTAAGGTTTTTTGTTCTACATCCTGTTTGTTAAAATGACAGGATAACACATTATTTCTGAGATTGTACCTCGCTGATTCATCGACACGTGATATCATTAGTTCGTGCAAAAAATGTGATTTTGGGTTGGTGGAGGTATACCAGTTGGCCATTTCAAAATCGACCAAATACTGTGTTTGGAAATCGAAAGTATAAAGTGGATGCCATTCCGAATCTTTTAAAAATAAAAGTTGATACTCATTTCCTTCTTTTTCGATTTTATAAGAATTGTGTAGAGTTTCCTGTGCTGTCGAAACATCCATTTTAAGCGGGGCGGTTGGTGTCATTCCACCGAAGCCAACATCGGCTAAATATTTACTTCCTCCAAGATTTACCATCAAAAGCATATGTGTGCGAGCATTTAAAGCTCCCGAATCTGTATGGACACGAGCCGATAGAGGTTCAACCTCAAATCCAATTTGCTTTAATACTTCCATAAAAAACAGGTTCTGTTCATAACAATACCCACCTCGTTGGTCATAAATTATTTTTTGGAAGAGGCTTTCAATGTCGATTTTTACCGGAATCCCCAAAAAAGGATTTAAATTTTCAAAAGGAATTGAATGGGTATGCCTTAAAATAAGTTGATTTAAAATCTCTAGGTCAGGTGGAAAAGAATTTTCCGAAAATGAAATACGGTGAAAGTAATCTTGAAGTACAGTTTTCATATTTGAAGAATAGTGAAACTCTAAAATTACAAAAGCGTAACCTATCAATTATCGAATGGTGCCAATTCTTTGAAAAAGTAGAGAAAATAATGTCAGACGACCAACTATTAGGAAGAAAGATGAATAAATTACATCAACTTAAAAACTATAGAATCATGGCGATAAGACAAACCCTGAAAACAGACCGCGTCCCCAGCCTTAAATCTCTTTTAACAGACAAAAACGCAACAGGTCTCCAAAAAACCTAAGAGGTCTTTGAGTATCTGTTAGGTTTATAGATTAAGTCATTTCCTCATTACCGCCAAAAGTCTCCTTCATCATCCCCATCTGCTCCACACTTGGCTTGGAAAAGTAAATCCCAGTATTCTGCCCATTTCGCATTCCTCTCACAAAAAGGTAAATAGCCCCTCCAAAATCTCTTTCATAGTCGAAGGAATCTCCAAGACGATGTTCGAGATAAAGCTTTACCGCATAGGAATAAATGAGGTATTGCAAATGGTAATTGTTATCGCTCATTGCTTGGGTCACGGCTTTGGGAGAGTAATCTTCTAACTTGGGGCCTAAGTAATTTGTTTTCCAGTCCAAGACATAGTATTTCCCGTTATGCCTAAAGAACAGATCCACAAATCCGGTCATTATTCCTTCGATTTGCTGGGGAAACTCCTCGGGATTCTTGACGGTGATACCATTCTCGATTAGTTTCTCCAAAGTTTTTATAGGAAACAGTTCCATCGGAAAATCAAATTCCATTTCGTGGAGGAGCTCGCTGTGGGATATGTCGGCTATCTTAAACTGTTGGGTGTCTGTATCGATTTTGGTTTGTAAGACTTGTTTAAGAAAAGCCTCAATCTTTTCGGGATAAACTTCTTTTTTGTCGGGCACAAACCTGCCAATGGCGCGCTCGATGGCGAATTCCCATTTTCCTGCGTCGGAAAAGTCAATGTTTTCAAAGATATGGTGAATGAAGGTTCCGGTTTTGGCACCTTTTGTCAATTCCCGAAACACGAAATCGTCATAATCATCTTCTTTTAAGGTGTAATTTTCCCTTTTGATATATTCCGGATGGGCGGCCAATCCGCTGTAACTGGTCTGGGTCCAGTTTCTATGGGCCAATTGGAAATTTCTGGCTTCCAAGGGAAATTGCTTGTTTTCTTTTTCGGGCCTATACGCTTTCGGAGTGGTTTCCAAAGCGGGAATTTCCTCGATAAGACCTTGGGTTTCTTCAAGGTTGATGGCGTCCAAAAAGGTTTTTAGGGTGGAGTTTTTGTAATAATGCCAAGTGTTATTATAAATAAAGCATTTATAAACAGCACGTGTAAGAGCCACATATAGTAATCTTCGGTTTTCCTGCTCGCTCTGTTTTTGATACAACTGCTCCATTTGGGCATCCGCTTCTTCTCGTTTGAGACTGATATAGTTACCACTTTCATTCCGAACACCAATGATTTTATCCTTGTCTTCCTTCTGGGACCGAATAACAAAATCCAAACTCGGTGCAATCACTATATTATATTCCAATCCTTTACTTCGGTGAATGGTCACAATGCGAATGGCCTCCTCGTCCGATTCTATTCGCTGCACCATTTCATCGTCACTGCTTTCGGGTTTATTCCGATTGATTTTCAACCAGTCCAAAAGTTCCGCGGGACCAAAGTGCTGACGGTTTTCGGTACGGTAAAGCACTTCCATCAAATGGTAGAAATTGGTTATAATGCGCTCGCCGTTTTCGGTATGGGAAGAAAGCAGGTATCGCTGAATTTGGAATCCGTGGATAAAATCGGTCAAAGCAGCGTAGATTCCCGCTTCCTGCCATTTCAAAAGATAATTTCGAAACCGTTCGATAATGACGTCTTCGTCCAATCTTAAAATTTCATCAGGCGTCCAGTTGATAAAAGAAGTAGTCAACACCCGATTCACCTTCGCCCGCGTGTGATTGAGAATGGCATCCAGCACATAAACCAATTCCTGTGCCTCCAGCGATTGCAAAACCTTTGTATCCGTAACGGTCACCGCCGGGATATTGACGCGGGACAAAGCTGATTTAATCTCAAACGCGTGTTTGTTGGAACGCACCAAAATCCCAATATCCGAAGGTTTGATACGACGTCCCTGAATGCTGTATTCGGGATTGTTCAACAAATCGCTAATCTGTTTGACCATCTCCTTTCCGAGATTGGCTTTGTTGGAATCCTTATAAATACTGACGGGCACCACTGGTTCTCCGGCATATTCCATCTCGCCTTTTTTGGATTGTTTTGGAGTTGTTACAGGAATGTAAGTGATGGCAGAAGATTCGACATTTCCTTCAGCATTGTAGTAAAATGTGTCAAATCTTTCATAGGGCAAAAAGAAATGGTTAAGAGCAGTAACCAAATTTTTCGAGGAACGAAAGTTGGTCTGCATCGAATATTGATGGTCCACATTCCGCCGCGCTTCAAAATAGGTTTCAATATCCGCTTTTCGCCAAGCGTAAATGGACTGCTTTGGGTCGCCGATAAAAAAGAGAATGGTATTGGTTCCAAAGGCTTTTTTGAAAATCTGGTATTGCAAATTATCCGTATCCTGAAATTCGTCTATAAAAACAGCCTTGTATTTCCATTGCATTTGCCTGATCAAATCCTGCTGTAATTTCTGCTTTGCGGGATTTGGGTTATCGTGATTCAAAGCGAAATACAATTTTGTGATGACGTCGTCAAAGGTCATTTGGTTTAGCTGGACCTTTTTTCGGTCCACCAGTTTGCTGATTTCCTGGATGGCAAAATTATAGACATAGTTCAGGCAGGTATTACACCGATCGGTGTAAATTTCTTCCGAAGAAACAATTCGGTTAATATTTTCAAGATAGGGTTCAAAAATATCTTTAACATAACCTGTATCACGTTTTTCAATGATAAGATTTATCACTGCGTTCGCTTCGTACAACAATGGACTAAACGCCTTTTTCGCATAGCGGTTTCCATCACACTTTGACCTCAGTTCATCCAGGTCACGCGTAATGGCTTCAGCAATACTATGGCGATGGGACTCTACTTCCGCTTTGGCATTTACAATGGAATCGCTCAATTCGGTTTGCTTGTTCTTATCCAAGGAATAAGTTTGGCTTTTGTCAAAACCGTAAAATAATTTGCCATCCAAATGATTTTTAACCACGTTCATAATAGAAGGAATCGACAATCCTCGATCAAGCATCAAGGAAAGCAAATTGCTGTGCATTCCGGTAATATTCTCCCGCCAAAATTTTTGCGCGGCCTCTTCCAAAACCGGATTTAGGTCGCTGAGCATTTCGACGTTGAAAAGTTGGTTGGTTTCAAAAGCAAATTCGGTCAAGGTCTGTTGGCAAAAACTGTGGATGGTGAGCACGGCAGTCTCATCGAGATTAATCACAGCGGAATTCAGTTTTTGCTGAACATATTCCATTCCTTTTTCCTGGGCAACCGCATCGACAATAGCTTTGATTGAAGGATCATCAATGTTTTCGCCATCCGCATAGCGATGGGCAAAACGGACAAATCTTCTTATCCGTTCTTCCAATTCGGCTACTGCGGCTTTGGTGAAAGTCACCATCAAAATCTGGTTGATATGAATGTCATTTTCCAAAATCAACCGCAAAACCATTATGGCCACCGAATAGGTTTTCCCGGTTCCGGCACTGGCTTCAATGAGGTTTTTATCCGCTAAGGGAACTTTTACTACGTCAAAATTATCTGGAAGCGTCATAGCTTAAATGGTTTCATATTTATTTTCAATGATATCCGTATAGAAATTATGCAATTCCTCATAGCGTTCAAACTTGCCTTCTTTGGTAAATTCGCCTGCGCGGATGGCTTTTTGCAAATAGATATCGGGAAACTTATTGTAATCGTCCACAACGAGATAGGAATCCAATTTGGTTTCATAAAAATTGCGCAAATCTTTTTTATCCTTTTCCTTATCCGGAACCAAATCAAAATGAAATGGCAGCATTTCTTTGTGTCCTTCGGTATAAAGTGAAACGAGATAAGACAGTTTTTCCAAGGCTTCCTCTTTATTAATTGGCAAAGCGCGAAAAACATTTCCGGTCTTGTCCACAAAATGCAGTCTCCTATCAATCCCTTTTGCCGCCAGGATTAGATTTTCAATATAAGCCGCCAATTTCCGCTCATCCGATTTTGAAGAGACCGAATAGCGAATGAGATTTTCCCCAAAATTCCCGTCGATCTTGCCGGTCAAAATAGAATTCTTGATTGGAAGGTGTATTTCCACTTGCGCTTCCTCTTCCCCACCGCAACAATCGATATAAGCATCCCGCGTAGGATTTATATTTTCAATAATCTTATCGATTTGGATATGGGCCATATTTTTTAAGGGCAATTTTCCCAACTTCTTGTGGCGGTCGATAAACTGAGCAGAAATTTCTTCCGCTTCAATTACATAGCGATCCTTAAAAACCCATTCTTCCAGCTTGTTTAAATCGAATTTTTCTACTTCCTCCAACCCGATTTCCTCTTCATCGTAATAACAATTCAGCACCCTTTGGTAATAACCTTTTGGCGGATTCCTAAGAAAGGAAATAAGCCGGGAAATATCGATTTCATCAAAATCAAATTCCTGCTCCTTCCGCTCCCCTAACGGCTTGGTAATTTCAGTATCCGTTCTCAATAAATAGGAATACAATTCCGGATTTTCGCGGGTATTGTATTTTTTGCTAAACCCGTGCAAGGGGTGTCTTTGAATGAAATTACTTCGAACTTCATCGGCATCTTCGGAACGGGTGGCAATAAAATCGACCAGTTCATCCACCAAAGCGGAGGGCGGAATGGGCTCGTTATTTTTGGAGCTTTGGCCCACATAACTGAGATAAAAATATTTTTCGGCAGACAAGAGCGTGTCCAAAAACAACTGTTTGTCGTTTTCCTTAATATCGCGGTCGCCGGTCTGTTTTTTCTTTTCGATCAAATCAAAACTCACCGGACGGTTTTGCCGTGGAAATTTATCCAAATCCATTCCCAAAAGCGCCACCACCTTAAATGGAATACTGCGCATCGGGATCAACGAACAAAAAGTAATGCCGTAGGAAGCAAAGTTGCTGCTGCGGCGGGCATTGGTGAGGGTGGGCAGGAAATTGTATTTAAACACTTCGTAATCCACGTTCTTTTTGTAAAAATCCTCCAGGCGATTGTACTGTTCCAAATGGTTTTGCAGCAAAATGTAATCTTCATCGGGATCTTCATTGATTTCGCCTATAAAAGTGTAAAGCGATTCCTCCACATATTTCACCCACTGGGTAATGTCGCGATTCTTGGTCCTGCTCTTGATATTTTGTTTCAACACCCGCACAAAATTGACAAAGCGAACGAGGTTGAACATATCAAAACCTTCGGCCATATCAATGGGATAAAAACTGGTTTCGCCCTCGCCGTATTCCTCACCTCCGTGCATACACAGACCGAACATAATGCGGTTAAGGCCGTATTCCCAACTCACATAATCGGTGTCGTCCTCCCGCTTTCCGGCAAAGCCGAAACGAATGTTGGCCGATTCCACAGCTCTCCGTACGCTGTCCAAATCCTCAATCTGAAACCGTTTTCTGATGGCGCTAAAATCCAAAAGACTGATGACTTTTTCTGAAGTGAATTGCCCTTCGCCCATTGATAAAATGGAATGAAGCGCGTTCGAAATGGTATCCGAAACCACATAACTTTCGTCGGCAATGGTGTAGTTGAATTTGTAAGGGGCATTGTCAAAAACCGCTTTGATATACGACCCATAAAGGTCAATATCCGAAACCATCACAATGATATCCCTAGCGGAAAGGTTTTCCTTTTTTTGGTCGATCAAGTGGACGAGATAATTGTAAAGCACTTCCACTTCGCGCGTGGGACTGTAACAGGAATTGAGGGTGATACTGCCGTCTGAAATTTGATTGTAAGAGAAATGAATATCATTCTTTTCGTTGTTAAAAATGCTGTTTTGAACGTAATGCAAAAGCGAATCCGACGAAGGTTCGATAACGCCAAAATCTTCCAAAGCATTCAGCGTATCATCGTCCTTGAAAAACATTTTAAAGGTATTCTGCGTCAGTCGTCCCCAACTGGTCAAAAGGGGATTTCCTTCTGCCTGCTCGTGGGATTCGTATTTTCCAATATGTTTTAAAAAATCTACAATTTTTTCTGAGCGATCTTCATACCAATATTTCCAAGGAGCGGGATTTTGAAAGAGGAATTCCACTTTAATGTATTCCGAAACTTTGTAGATGATTTGGAGGTGGTATTCCGTAATTAAACTCAGACCAAAAAAGTAGATTGCGGGCACTTCCTTTTGTAGAAACGCAACGCTTTCGGGGTTGTCCAGTTCCGCAAGAATGTATTTTCCGATATAGGTTTTGTCCGAAAATTTTTCCTTGGCGATTTCGCGGGTGCAGTTCCAAATATATTTTTGCCAGGCCTCATCCGTTTCATCCCGAACGATTTTTAGACTTTCCCAATTCTTCCCTTCGTTCCAATGCTCGATTTCGGAAGCGCGATAGACTTGATATTGATCGAAAAGATCAGCGATTTTTTCTGCCAAGGCCATTCTTTTAATTTCCCCTTCCAATCCGTCCTGATTATAATATTCGGCAATCTTTTGAAAATTGGATTTGAATTCCTTTTCCTCAAGAATGTCGAAAATCAACCAGTTCAGGTCGTGGGCGGAAATGGAATTGGCCAGGTAACGTCCCGATAATTTCCGAAACAAGAGATGAATGGCGTCATTGGGTTTTAGGAATTGGATATTGGCGGCAATTCCCAGTTTTTGGGCCAATTGCTGCTTCAACCAGATATTCATCCCAGCGGTTTGGGTAACGATATAAACCGGTTGAAAAACCGAGCTATGCTGGTTGAGTTGTCCGGAAAGCTGATCGACCAGACTTTTTAAAGAATTTGAGATTCCGAGTTGGATGGGCATTTTTCTTGTGTCTTTTTTATTGATTAAGCTTCGAATCTTTCAGCAATTCCGGAACCCCGTTTTACGCGGCGTTGACAGGTTTCCAAGATTACTTCCTTACTTCCTTGAAGAATGACGTTTTTCTTGGCACGTGTAACTGCGGTGTAAAGGAGTTCGCGGGTGAGGATGGCATTGTCGGCATAATTGGGAAGTTGGACAAAAACCCGGTCAAATTCCGAGCCTTGACTTTTATGGATAGTCATTGCAAAAACCGTTTCGGACGCGGTGACAAAGGCGGGTTGAATTCCCTTTAAGTTGCCGTTGGCATCTTCAAAATACACGCGTAATTTCCCGGTTTCATCCTTCCGAACAATGCCGATATCGCCATTGAAAAGTCCGAGTTCGTAGTTGTTTCCGGTGACGATGATAGGACGGTGTTCGTAGAAAGTACCCGAAATTGAAATCAGACCTTTTTCCTGTAGATAGCGTTCAATCTTTTGGTTGGTTTGATAAACTCCCTGCGCTCCTTCGCGCACCGCACAAAGCACTCGAAGGTTGTTCAGTTTTTGAAGCGCTTTTTGAATGTCGGGTTCCAGAATGTATTCGCGGTAGCCGTTTACAAAGGCAGTGAGCGTATTGTCGTTATAATCAAAATCCAAAGCAATATCAGAAGCGTGATTGTCGAAAAAACTTTCAATAACCGGCACGTTGTTTTCGATGATGGCACGGCTAAAAACGCCAATATTTCCGCCTGCGGCAAATCGGTAGCTGTGTTGGAGTTCGATAATGTGTTCAAATAAAACGTGATTGCTTTCTTTTATATTTTCTTGTGCTAAGGTCGTTTTCCCAGAAGGCGTTAAGGAATTGATAAGCATTGCACGTTCGGGGCTAAACAAATTCAATGTGCCTTGGGCAGTACACAGATCGCCAAAGAGACTACCCGCTTCCACCGATGCCAGTTGGTCCTTGTCTCCGAGAAAAATCACTTTGGTGGAAGGCTTTATAGCGTCCAATAATTTGGCGAAGAGCGCCACGTCTATCATCGAGGATTCGTCTACAATGAGCAAGTCGTGTGAAAGGGGATATTTAGCGTCGTGTTTAAAATAAATATTTTTCGGTTTGGCGCCCAGCAAGCGATGCAAGGTTGATGGTTCGAGTTTTTTAAAGACCTCTTTGATGGTTTCATCAAAATTCATCGTGCTTTTTTGGGCCGTTTCCTTGAGCGATTCGGCCATCCGCGCGGCGGCTTTTCCGGTGGGCGCGGCGAGGGCCACTTTTAGATTGGGATTGAGTCGCAGCAACAGTGCAAGGATTTTGGCAACGGTCGTAGTTTTCCCCGTTCCTGGTCCACCGGTGATGATATTGAATTGGTTGAATACCGCGGAAATTGCGGCGACCATTTGCCAGTCGGGTTTATCAAGATTGTCCGGCGGGAATAAAACGGCTATGTTTTCCTTTAAAGAAGTTAACTGATTTTCTAAATTTTGAGTTTTCTCCCTTTCCTCCCGAATGAGCTCCTTAATTTTTTTAAAGACGACTGTTTCATAATGGAAATAGCGCTGCATATAGAGCTTGTTTTTCCAAAGAATGAAGGGTTGATAATCCCCATCATTTCCGACAAGATCTACTTCTGAAAGTCCTTCCGCATTTACATATTTAAATCCAGCCTCCTTAAGTTCTTCGGAACGGAGATCATCTAAATCCAAACAGATATGGCCTTCGCTAAAACGTTTTGACAACAAATAAAGGAAGGGTTCAAGCTTTTTGTTTTCGAAATAATTTGAAAACTGATGGTGGACGTCCGGGATATGGGTCATTGGTGGTTTTTTTAATGGGATTTAAAAATAGGGAAATAGGTGGGAAATCGAAAACGAAATCAAGAATGAAGATGAAGTTGAAGTTGAAGTTGAAGTTGAAGATGAAGATGAAGTTGAAAAAAGATGAGGAGAATCTATTCTCCTTATATAATTTTATGTGACAGCACTAAAATCATTAAGAAAATACCTATAAAATTTAAAAATAAGTTTCTAACTTTATAATTCAAGTTTATCAACTGCCATCAAAAACCTTTCGAAGCTCGATAAATGGGGATATTGTGGTTTTTGAAATAAAGCAATGAATGTATTATCTCGATATTGCATTTGCTTTCTTTTGGCCTTCATCTATTCTCTGAAGGCCCAGCCATCCATACATTCTTCAGAACAATTGAACCGGTGCTACGGACTGATTAGCAATGAAATAAGTGATATTGTACAGGACCGAAATGGATTCTTTTGGATATTCCCAGAGGTAAGCTTCAAACGGACAGCTATAAATCCTTATGCTAACAAGGCAAACTTTACAAATGAGGGAGGCATTGGTAGTGGCAGAGACATCCAAAAGGGACTTAAATGGGAAGAAATTTACTTAGGCCACCTTACTCCGGGGAATTACACCTTAATTTTAAGGCCTTTGGGAACTGAAGGCGTTCTAACCCCTTCTCCGTATCAACTTCATTTTACTGTTCGGAAGCCATTTGTAAAGACTTTGTGGTTTTATTTTCTAATCCTATTGTTTCTATGTGCAATTCTTTTTGGCTGGTATAAATATCGTCTTATTACTTTTTCACAATTGGAAAAACTGCGCACACAAATTTCCCACGACCTCCACGATGATATCGGCTCCCATCTAACCAATATCAGTTTGATGAGCCAGATGGCCGCACAGGAGAAAGGAATGATTTCACAAAAAGAAAACTTGTTGGACAAAATTCAGGAAGAGAGCCAAGCTGTCTTCGAAGGTATGCGAGAAATCTTGTGGAACATCAATCCCAACAACGATTCGGTCGAAAAAGCCATGCCGCGATTGCTTCAATTCGCATCAGATCTATTGGAGAAGAAAAATATTAAACTTCACGCCTCCATTGCAGATCTTACGAAGATTAAAATGGATATGGATAGACGGCGGGATCTGTCACTGATTTTTAAGGAGGCCCTGCACAATATTATCCGACATTCTGGGGCACAAAACGTTTGGATAACCGCAGAAAAGAAAAACAAAATCCTAAAACTCCAAATAGTTGATGATGGAAAAGGATTTCAAATAACGCGCCTGCCCCATAAAAATGGTTTGGACCACATGGCGGAAAGAGCACAAAAACATCATTGGAAGTTCAGTATAGTTACCCATCCGGAAAAGGTAACACAGGTACTTCTGGAAGTTGGTATACCTTAAACATGGATTTTCTGTTTCACGCAGTCATTTCGTAATTCCCATAATATGATACCTACTAAAATTCTCATATTCGAAGATAACAAGACCCTGCGCCTGTCGCTAAAAAAGCTTTTGAATAGAACCAAGGGGTATAAAGTTGTTGGAGATTTTGAAAACTGCGAGAACGTTGCAGCACTTATCGACAGATGAGCTTTTGATTTGGTGATCATGGATATAGAAATGCCCAAGGTAAACGGTCTTGAAGGTCTGAGGATCATCAAAGAACACAAGCCAGAATCGGATATTATAATGTTTACGGTTTTTGAAGACGACCAAAGACTTTTTGATAGTTTATGTGCAGGCGCAAACGGGTATATGCTTAAAAATATTTCTTTTGCCCAACTGCTAACGGCCATTGAAGATGTCAAGCATGGCGGTGCGCCCATGTCTCCCTCCATCGCCAAGAAGATACTGAATTCTTTTCAGGTAAAGCACAACTACGAACTTTCCCCAAGGGAAAAAGCAGTGTTACACTACTTGGTGAAAGGCTATAGTTATAAAATGATTGCAGACACCATCTTTATAAGTCTGTCTACAGTGCAAACCCATATAAAAAGCATCTATGCAAAGCTGCAGGTAAATTGTGGCAGACAAGCAGTAGCCATCGCGCTTAGAGATAAGCTTGTGTAAAAATCACATATTTATGTGATTGATTAACCGATGCCGTTTCCAGAACTTTAATCGCACGTTCAAGAATATAGAATTCGGTCTATTCATTCTTGTGAACTCACATTTCCATTTTAAAAATATGTGGCATGAAAAACTTATCAGAAATACGGATTAAGAGGGAAATAACAAAGTTATTCCCAGTAGTTATTTTTTTGCTCATCTTATGTTTGGGGTGCTCTGATGACGACGATAGCGCTCCTCCTACCCCTCCAGTCTTTAAATTAAACACAGTAGCCACGGGTCTTGCTGGACCCATGGGGCTTGAAGTGGACGACAACCAAAATATTTGGGTTGCCATCCCCGGAACCGCCAATAATGACGGGAAGGTTGTAATCATAGACCCTTCAGGAAATAAATGGGATGCCATCATTAACCTACCATCCCGCATGCATCCAGTGACGAACGAACTGGAAGGTCCCGCCAATCTTCTTATGGACCAAGGAACACTTTATATTTTGGTGGCCAACTATTTATTTAAGGTGGACGTATCCAACTTTTCGCCCGGCCAACCGGCTATAGATGGATCGACGCTTTCTGGAGAAGACATTTCGGCCTTTGTGTTAAATTATCCATTTGTGAACAACTATCACGACTCCCATCCATACAATCTGACCAAAGGTGCTGAAGGCGATCTCTATATTGCGGATGCAGGAGCCAATGCCATCATTCATCGAAAAGGTGTAGGGGATTACGTTGTTTTGGCCGAGGTACCCCCAATTCCAAATCCAACCTCTACCGGTCCACCCATGGTGGAAAGTGTGCCGACTGGAATTTTATATGACGGCCACGATTTCTTAGTCACCACCTTGTTGGGGTTCCCATTTCCTGAAGAAAATGCCGTGGTGTATAAAATTTCAATGCAAGGAAACATTTCAGTATATCAAAATGGATTCACCAGTCTGGTCAATATCGCCGAGGGATATGGAGAGAATAATCTGGTTCTTCAGTACGCCACCTTTGGTGCCACTGGATTTAATCCCAATACCGGAGGGCTGTTTCTTATTGATGGATCTTCCAAAACAAATTGGGCAGAATCCCTCAATATGCCCGTTGGGATCAAGAAGGTGGACGATGGTACTTGGTTTATAACAAGTATGGGGGATGGAAGTGTTCTTAAAGCAACCTATTTATAAAAAATCCTCGGTAACTCCTGTTTTACAATTGGATAGCAAGAGGTAGGCAAAAGTATTTTTTAAACTAAATTATGAGAAGAATTGGTTTCGTTTTCTATTTGATGGCTTTGCCTTTTTCCATGGTTTCCCAAGACACAGGAACAGACCAAGTGATAGCCTTGGAAAAGGCAGAACCTCAGGCCTTGATTGCAAAAGATACGGTTGCATTAAAGGAAATATGGGATGAGGATTTTATGGTAAACGCTCCGATTAACAAAGTATCCAAAAACAGAAGGGAAGCCTTGCAGCTTGTAAAATCTGGATTTATAAGCTACTCTTCCTTTGAAAGAAATTTGGAAGAAATGCGCAGGATTGGTGACTTTGTCATTACCATGGGAAATGAAATAGTAGTTCCTTCCAAAAACAAGGGTATAAAAAACGGGGCAATCCATAGGCGTTACACGAATATTTGGCAGTACAAAAATGGCCATTGGCGAATGATTGCCCGACACGCAAATGTGATTTGTCCCCTCGGAAAAGATTAATGTAGGGCAACTTCAAAAAACCACATAAATATGGGATTGATAAACCAAAAATCATAACTGAATTTTATTCTCAATAGTAACACATTAAAATCTTTCCGTTATGCCTATTCCGAAAGAAAAAACACACAACACTTGCAGCCTTTCTTTGGCCAAGAAGGAGTTTTGTGAAGTGATGCACTTTAATTATCGCCTGAACTACCGGCCCGAGTCAGAGGAATTCAACCAATTTGCGAATTATCCGATAGGAGTTGAACTGAAGTTTGCTTTTACGTATAATCGCTGTCCAGGAGACTTGGTTCAGGGCGATCTGGTATATTGCAATACCCTGTTGCCGGGTGAAAAAGTGAAATTATTTACTTCAGACAGGCGCACGAAGTTCACTTATGACTCATCCACAGCGGCAGCAAACCGGAATGTACAATCGTCGGAGGAGAGCTTCCAGGCCCAACAAATGAGCGATGCCATGTTTGACTTTACCAGTAGAGACGAGCAAAACTCCAGCTATACCAATAAAGCACATGTAGATGGCCACGGCGACGCGAGTGTGAATTTACTAGGTTTGGGAGGAGAAGCCAATATGAGCGGAAATTTTAATTCGGAAGGCGCCGCCTCCTTTGCCGATGAATTGACCCAGCACGCCCACAGCAAACATAACGAAACCTCCTTGGGCACGCGGAAGGCATCGAGCGTTTCCATTGGCGAAACCCAAACTCGGGCCCATACAGAAACCTCTTCCGAAGATCAATATGAATCGTCATCGCGCGAATTTAAAAACCCAAACCAATGCCGTGCCCTCACCTTTCTATTCTTCCAAATCGATAAAACCTTTACGGTCCAATTTCGATTGGATTCCATTGGCATTCGGGTTTACAACAATCAGTTGGACAATGCGCGCATCTCACCCAATCCATGGAGAGAGAGCACGGGAATTGGAGTGCTATCTACCTTGGTCCCAGCTACCGATCTTGAAAATGCATCACTCGCATCCAGTAGAGCAAACAAATACAGCCGGCAGCAATTTGGAAACATGACCTATATCCCTTCCGAAATCAAACCTCTACCTACGGAAGTGGTTCGGGAAGTGACCAAAATCGTGACCAGCGAATTGGTAAAAACGCAATTGCTCAACGAGGACGGAACTGTTTCAGAGGAATCCCAAAAGAAATATGGTTTTGAGACTGAGATGGCCTTGCCCACTTCAGGTATTATGGTTAAAGGTTCAATGGATGATTGTGATATCTGCGAAAGAAATGTGCAAGAAGCCAACTCATTGGAACTCGAAAACAAGAGACTTCAAAATGAATTGCTAAAACGCCAAATAGACTTACTTGAAAAATCACAGGAGTACCGCTGCTGTCCCAATGAAAGCGAGGAAATTCCATAATCACACCAAAATATCAAGAACTGAAAAGTGCATTAATTAAGGATTTTCCGCATAAATAACTTGTTTAATCTTTAAAAAACGAAACCCATGCCTACCGAATCATTTATTTCCCGCGAAAAATTTATTTCGATTGCCAGTGATCTCATAAGTAAGTATTATCCTAATCCGGAAGATCCCGAGCCTATCGGACCGTGGGGTCCTATAATAAGAGAAGCAAATCGTTTTTCCAAATGGGAAGGAAACATGCTGAATCCACAACCACTTCCTCCCGGAATTGTACGCAAAGTTGTAGATAGGGCAAGGCTGATGCACGAAATAGCCAATGCCTTATCCGACGGTGAAAACCAACGCGGAATCATAATTGTTGGCGGATATATATCCAGGTTTATTGATGATTGTGGAAATGGAGTTATAAAGATTCCAATACCAAAAAAGGGGCCAATCCCAGAACCAAATCGCGCTTTAGATTCCATTGATCTGATAGAAATGGGCATACAATTCCATTTAGAGGCACGGACCATAGAAAATAGAGAAGTGCAAAATATTTTTGCCGAGGCCGGAAATAAACTTATTGATATAGGGGTAGATCAACTTTAATTGGCTTAAAATAAATAGCCCCCTATATGAAATAAGTAGTATGACTGAAAATCTAAGACTTCGGTGGATTGATCTCAACCACAGATTCCTCCATTTATTATCACCTCCGGTTATGGCAAATCTCGGCTTCCAGTTGCATTATATAAACAAGGTTCGATGTTTTTCTACATGGAAGAAGTCAGCTTATAAAGCTGGTTGTTTTAATAATTGTCACATTCTATATTTATAGGAAGAATAATTGCTTACATTTTTTAGATTTAATTTCAGAGAAGAATGGATGTTGCATACTATTCACAAGAATACTTTTGCTACCCAATTTCCAACTGCCCCTCCCGTATCTCCATAATCTCCATCTTGGCTTCTTCCAAATCCATCCCAAATTGAAATCTATTTCCAATTACGTAGTTTGATATCAAAGCTCCGTAATGCTCTATGCCATCCAAGAGATTATTGCTGAATTTTTCCCAGGATTTAAAATCACGCGGAGTTGGCGAAGGAGTTCGTTCTATTTCCTTTTTTAGATAGTCTATATAGAGCTTGACTTCGGTGACAAACATGGAAGCGCGATTGGGTTTTTGCATAACATCTTTTCGCCCGTAGATATGATCGGTCATATCTTGAAGGCTGACAACCTTCGAGAAATTTACAATGTTGGGGCCAGGGCAAATGGTTACAGCGGTTAGCTTTTTCAAGAAAGGTTCTTCGTAATTAATAGGTGCGGCGTTGCTCAATCCGATACAAAGACATTCCTTGGCAAGAACATCTTCTACTTGTTTATTGTACTCTTCCTTGGGAATATCCAATGTTTTTAACTGTGCCAACTTCAGCTTTTGGTATTTGGTGGAAGCAGTACAAATGGGCGTATCGGTAAATTCAGTATTCGATTCCAACAATTTTTCGGTACACGGACTTCCGGGTTTATTTCGTTTAATTCTGTCCAAACGTTCTATTTCGGCGGTAGTTCCTTTTAGGTAATTGAATTCAACGCCCAACGGAGAGGCTTTGCTTCTCACCACATCTTTTTCTTTGGAGTTCGCCAATAGTTCCAGCGTTTTGTCATCAACCGTTGTGGCTTCTGGACATAGCAGGAACGGCGTGCCCCAACCGGTGCCATCTACTTCATAATAGTTTCGCAATAGAGCATCCTCTTCATTGGTTCCAATTCCGCCCTGTACAGTGATCCTTATAGGATGGGGTTTGGAAAAACCCTCCTTTCCTTTGGCAATAATTGCGGGATTGTACAGCTCAAAAAGACTGTCCTGAAGTTCTTGTTTTTTCTCCTTAAATTCCAGCAGTATTGGCCCCATTAGCAAACCTTGCGTTGCAAATACGTGACCCCCACAATTGAGTCCGGATTCAATTCGGAATTCACTGACCCAAATTCCCTTTTTTGCCAGATATTTCCCTTGGATCAACGCAGAGCGATAATCACTTACCTTAATGATTACCTTTTTATGGAATTTTCCCCAATCATAAGCATCAAATGCCGTAAATCCTTCCATATAATTGTATAACCGTGGATTCATTCCTGCGGAAAGGACAATGGAGGAATTGGTCAATTTACAATCGGCATATCCTCTTAAAGCAGTTAGTGCATCCGATCCGTTTTCGATTGGTTGCTTGTTTTTGTCCAGTTGTTCCTTGTCCACTTTGGTCATGATGTTGACCTCGATGGCTCCGGGAACAATACTTTCACGTAATATTTTTTCAACTTTCTCCTTTTCCGTGGTATCTGAAATTGAAAACCATTCACAGTATTTTTCTTTTAAAATATTGCTGTCCGGAAGCATTTCAAAATACTTGACAATATCTGAACCCGTTTCAAAAGCCGAGGATTTTAGTTTTTCAACCTTAGAATTTACTATCCGCTGCATCAAGTTGAGATAGTCAGTTACCCGACGCGCTCGGGAGTTTTCTTCTTTTGGAGAAATGGGAATGAAAGTCTCGTTGTTTTGCTGATAATAATATTTCCGCATCACCTCCACCAAATTATCCTCTATGATGGAAAGCACCGAATTTATCCCAAAGTGCGCAACTTTTATGGGAGAATCGATAGTGTAGGCAATTCCCATCACGGGAATATGGAAGGTATGCGGGCTGAATGTTTGCATTAAAATGTTGTTTGGATTGAAAAGGGGATAAAGATGCGGAAACTAAAACCTTCAAAATATGATATAAGTCATAAATGGCACTAATTTCTCTTAAATTAAGAGAATCCTTCCTCCCCGATCCATTATTGGGCTAAACTAGTCTTCTTACCTTATACTTTATTGGGAATTCCAGCAAATTATGATACATCCCTTAGGTAATCTCTCTTAACAACATTATTTTTAGACCCAATACTTTATCTTAAAAAAACAATACCAAAATTTTATCATTTTGAATAGCATCGCAAAAAGAATCCTTTTGATAGGCTCAATAATATTGTCCACATATTCCTTTTCGCAGGAACATCAAGTATCTGTGGGAATGGGGGTGGGAAGCACCCCCCAGATTATAGATGCATTTATGGAGATTGGAAGTGATTTCTCATTAATATTCTTTCATGCTACTTCCACTTTAAATAAAACCAATAATATCGGTGAATACCGTTTAGCTTATGGATATACTCCAAAAGACAGGTGGAACTTCGGTGGAGCATTTTCCTTTAATCAATCGCAGTTTGATGTTGTAAGCACCGAAGGAAAAATAGGAGAACGTGTGATCAATTATTATACTCTTGCTGCTGAATCAAGTTATTACTTCATGAAAAAAGAAAAGCTAAAACTCTATGCTTTACTTGGTGCAGGAGCAACTTTAGGATCATTAAAGGAGAAGGATTTTTTATCCGATAAGGAGAATCGTTCCCGTGGAACTTTCTTTAATTTTCAAATCACACCCATTGGAATCAGTTATGGAAAACAATGGGGCGGATTTGCCGAATTGGGTTTTGGATATCGCGGTATCCTGAGTTTTGGGGTCTTCTATAATTTTGAGTAACAGGATAAACATCTTGCAATTGCTTATCCCCTTCTCCCATAAATTGAACCTGAATTCCTGGCCAACGGAAAAATTCCTGCCTTCTTTCTCCCTTCAGGACGGGACCCAAACAAAAAAGCCATTTCCACACTGAAATGACTTTTTCCATTAAAATATTTGAAGCGCTTAAAAATCCTTGCGTTTGGCAATTCTCCAGATGAAAAAGGTAGGAACTGCCACCCAAAGCGACAGCATAATGATGGAAAGGATTTCTCCGAGACTGGTACCGAAAAATTTGTGGAACACCGCTCCGGTATATCCAAGAAGAGCAGAGATATCCAGCTTTAAAAGAATCAGGACACGGGATAGATCTACAGGGTTGAGCATCGTAGCTATCAGAGAAAATTTATCGAGAGGATAATCATCGAAATATAAAAGAGACATCAAAAAGAGCCCATCATAAATCACGGCCATAAACAACCATAGCAAAATAGCATATCCAAATCCTTTGATCCGGTTTTCGTTTGCCAGAGCTATAACAAATGCCAAGGCCGTAAAAATATAGGTCAGGAATGCGCCCGTGACCAATAGGAGAACAAAATCCCATATGGCATCGCTATAAAAGACACCATAAAATATAAATGGAAGACCGAGACCTATCACCAAACTCATCGCCAATGAAGTGGCCACCCCAAAATACTGTCCCAAAAATATTGAACTTCTTTTTATGGGCTGGGCCAAAAGAAGCTCGGTAAACTCACGGGAATTGTAGTAGTACATCACTCCGAAGATGGTCCCGATAAGAGGTACCAGGATGATGATGACATTCATCAAAGTGATCACTGCCTTAGACAGGTCGTTGTTCAGGAACAACAAAACCACCCCGAGCAGCAGATAGAACAAAAAATATACGTAGCTCCAACGGCTGCGCATCAAATCGTAAAAACTGTATTTTAATATCTTAAGCATAGGAAGTAGATAAAATGGACGCAATGGCGTGTTCAAAATCGGGCTGTCCGGTCTTTGTCTTCAACTCGGCCGTAGAGCCTTTAAAATAAATTTTTCCTTCTAACAGGAAAACAATCTCATCTGAAATTTCCTCGACAAAACTCAGAATATGCGAGGTGACAAGAAGAGTTTTTCCCTTTGCCTTCTCTCGGAAAAGCAACTCCTTCAAACGCAAATGTGATATGGGATCAAGCCCACTGGTAGGTTCATCGAGAATAACCAATGGACTGTCAAACATAAACGTCAACACAAGGTTCACTTTCTGTTTGGTCCCCCCTGAAAGATTTACCAGCTTTTTATCCAAAAAAGGTTGTAATTTGAAAAGCTCTATCAACTCTTGATCGGCCTGGGTTTTGGAATTCCGAAGATCCTTGATCATGGCGATGAGTTCGTTCACCCTTAAATTGCCAGGAAAATTAGCAATCTGTGGCAAGTAATCTATTCGCTCGCGATATTTGTAATTGTTCTTCAGCGATTCGCCATCAATGGTAATAGTTCCTGAGTTGGGGATGACCATTCCAAGAATGGATTTGATCAAAGTGGTTTTTCCCGAACCGTTGGGCCCAAGAATGGCAAAGATTCCGCCGTCCTTGATGGAAAGATCGATGCCCTTGAGCACTTCATTTTTTCCAAATTTCTTATGCAGATCTTTTATCTGTATCATGGTTGATTTTTTTCATTTTTGGAGTTTCATCGACAAGATTGTCCGGAGTAAAAATGGGTGATACTTTTTCGGAAAAGTCGATGATATCTATAAATAAGCTTCGAAGGAGAATAATGGCTGGTGAGGAACGGTTGACCACGTAAGAAAACAGTTTCACGGGGCGATACGGAACATCTCCTATCCCATCCTTATCAAGGTCATAACCGGTGTAATCACTCCAGTAATTCCCATCGAAATTGTTATCGTTCAGTTGTCCGTTATAGGATAAATCGAAGGAATTATAAAGAAAATTATTATTGTTGATTTTCGAATTGTAGGAAGCTCCCCTAATTCGCAATCCATAACCATTACTGATAAAATCGTTATGGAAGTAATCTACGTTGGTACTTACGTCCACCGTAATGGCCACGGTGTTAAGCTCAAAAACGTTATCAGCAATCAGGGCATTGCTTATTTCTTTTAAAAGGACACCATAGGCCGCTGTTCCCCAATTTTTTCGAACGATATTATTGGTCAGGACCATGTCTTTGGAAAACATGAGTGCAATTCCGGCGCCGTTGGTCTCAAAAACATTATCGTGCGCTTCATTGTTATTGCTGAACATAAAGTGCAGTCCGTACCTGACATTGTATTTGCTCACATTGTCAGAAATTTGAATGTGACTGGAGAATTCCAAATAGATCCCGTCGCGCACATTACGAACATCGTTTCCTCTTATTTCCACATTGTTGCAATACCAAAGGTGAATGGCATTCCCAGAATTAAATTCTGTTACGGCCTCTCCCCTAACCTTGTTGTTCAGAACTTTTCCATTATTTGATTTTTGAAGATAAATTCCAAAAAACAACTTCTCTAGCTCCAGATTTTGAATCAAAAAATTTGAACTGGTAACAACGCGTACCGAAGCATAGTCTGTGGTATAGCTTAAACCTACGTTTATGATTTTAAAGCCGTCGACGGTTACATTATCGGCACCTATGGTAATGATTTCTCCCTTTTCCTCCCCGTCGATTACAGGCATATTCTCGCCAATAAGAGTGATTCCTTTGTCAATCTTTAGATTCGATTCTTTATAAACCCCTTGTTTTACGAGAATGGTATCGCCTTCTGAAGATTTTTGGATAGCTTTCTTGATTGTTTTCACCTCACAACTTGAACACACTACTATCGTTTCAGCTTGAGCTGCAAGAGAACCTAAGAAGACTAATATTAAAGTGATTATATACGAAATGTTTTTCAAAATAAAGGAATATTTATCTATATCAGTTCAAATGGATGCCATGGAAACTAAAAAAGTTCGAAGGTAAAGAATATTGAGGATTACAAGGCTATGTCAGACAAATGCATCTTATTATAAAAGGCTAAAGGTTAGAAGCTATTTTTATAAAAAGGGTCTCAGCGATTTTCACGTCCGAAGACCTTAAAAGCAACTGAAACCCAATTAAATCAAAAAATTAATGCTTTAAGTACTCCTGGATTTCATCCCAGGTATAAACCTCACCGGAGAATTTTTCTTTTGTTTTTTCCGCAGCCTCCTTGTTTGCAAAAGCCGAAAGATTGGCACCCATCGGACTTTGGATCTGCTCACTTACCAAATAAGCGGAAGAAGTGGCATCCATCAATTCACCCGGCTGATCAAAATCGGCAACCAAATACATGGCCATTTCGGTATCTGCCATATCTTCTTGTAAGGAATGAACCATACATTCAATAGCATCGTATTTAAAGGCTTTTCCTTTGGTGCTAACCATTTGGGCAGCATGTTGTCTATCGACAATAGTCATATCGCAATAGTTGCAGGCATCGGAGCCGTATTCTATCTTTTGTGGACTTATTTCGCAAGAAACGAACAACAAGGCAGTTATACTTAAAAAAATAAAACGTTTCATTATGCAATTGCAGTTTTTAAAATCGGTTCTGTTTTAACTTTTTTTTTATACTCAGACTTTCCAACGAAGAAAGCCACAACGGTTAACATCATTCCAACAAAGAGCATATAAGCGCCGGTAGCTGGCCAAGAGTCTACGTCAAAATTCAACATTTTTTGATAGCCTAAAAGAGGCGGTTTATAGGACATTGGAGTTCCATCGGGTTTGGTGTATGCCATAATAGCGTGTGGATCCAAATCGGTTCCGTAGTCTATTAACCATGAGTTAAAATCATACATTCCCAAAACTCCCATAATAGACATCAATACAAACCAACCAAGAAACCATTTATAATTCACTTTTCCAAAGAAGCCTAAAATTCCAATAAGTACTCCGAGAATAACCATCCCTCCAATTACTAAGGGGAATACTTCGAATTCCCACATTTCCTCCACTTTTGGGATTGTTTTCATCCCAATATAGTGATTTAGACCATCGATATTCTGAATATCAAATTCTTCAACGCCTTCAATTCCCTGAATGTAGATATTCATTCCCAGTGGGTCGGGGTATTGGGGCGCGCCCAACATTATGTTCCATAACGGGAATTTAAAAAGTCCCAATAAGAGCAAGGAGCCAATGATCATTATTATTCCTGCTTTTTTCATTTTGTTTTTGTTTTGAATCCACAAGAAGCGGATAAGTTTAGACGTCAGTGTGCGGTTGGTTTTCGAGGTCTAATTGTAGAATTAGTGTGTGTTGATTGAAGGTTGCTTCTTTCTTTTCTAAAGGAAGGCACTTTTGATTTTTTTTAAAAGACGGGGGAAATCAACAACCCCCGTCTTTATTGAAAATACTATTAATCACTAATTGAGTATTTTCACAACTAAAAACATCTTTAATCTTCGCCGAGGCTCCAAGACAACTCGATATTAGAGTCGGCTGGACTTACGCGAATATACCCTTGCATTTCTTGGTGAAGAGCAGAACAGAAGTCAGAACAATAGAATGGCCATACCCCCACTTGTTTTGGCTCCCACACCAAGGTTTCGGTTGCACCAGGCACAATAAGCATTTCAGCATTATTTGCGCCAATTACTGCAAATCCGTGCGGCACGTCGAAATCCTGTTCGTGGTTTGTAACGTGGAAGAACACTTTATCCCCAACTTTTATTCCTTCAATGTTGTCTGGATTAAAGTGGCTTCGGATCATATTCATATAGACATGAACTTCTTTTCCTTCACGAACAACCTTTGTATCTGAATCGGAAACCGAGGCATAAGGGTGTTTGTTCTCTGCAAGCTTATAGATTTTTCTGGAATTTGGAGCGACCATTTCCGCAGGGATACCGGCGGCATAGTGAGGTTCACCAATTGTTGGGAAATCCAACAACAACTCCATTTTTTCACCTGTGATATCAAATAACTGGGCAGATTGGGTAAGCTCTGGCCCTGTTGGTAGGTATCTGTCTTTTGTAATCTTGTTCAAGGCTACAAAGTATTTACCAAACGGCTTACGAGAGTTTCCTCCGGGGATCATACCGTGTCCTACAGAATAGAATACAGGTTGTCTGTCGATAACTTCCCAAGTTCCAACTTTCCATTTAACAACTTCAGAAGAGATAAAGAAAGTAGTATAGGCATTCCCTTTATCGTCAAATTCAGTGTGGAGTGGCCCAAGACCTGGTTGCTTAACAACACCGGCAAGGATATCCTCAAAGTTCAAAATTGGAATACCATAAGCTTCTCCATCAAATTTCTTGTTCTCAATTGCATCAAGCATTTTGGTAAAGCTGTGAACAGTCAAGTCAGCAGAAAGTTTTCCGTTACCTACAATGTATTCTCCTGTTGGATCTACGTCACAACCGTGTGGAGACTTAGGAGTAGGTAAGAAATAAACTGCTCCGGGAACTTCCATAGGGTTCACTTGAAGTACTTCTGTCTTCATAGTAGAAGTTGCAGTATGGGTATTCTCATCCAAAATGTTATGTGCATATTTTGCTGGAACAGTAGTTCCGCCACCATTATTCACATATTCCTCAATCTTTTTCCAGTTTATCGCAGCGATAAAATCCTTGTCGTTTTGTGAAGCGTTAACTTCCAATAGCGAGTGGGCTTCTTCAGTGTTGTAAGTGGTAAAGAAGAACCAACCATGACTCTTGTCACGTCCAGGGTGAGAAAGGTCGTAGTTGAAACCGGGCATCATCAATTGGAATTTAATATCCATGTGCCCTGTTTCCGGATCAACCTTAATGAAGGTCAAAGATCCTTTAAAGTTTCCTTTATAGTCTTTTATCGACATGTCTTTCTGTGGAATTGGCACTGAGAAACGGGTTCCTGCCACAACGTATTCAGTGTTTTCAGTGATAAAAGAGGAACTGTGGTTACCGGCACTGTGTGGAATCTCAATGATTTCTTCAGTTTTGAAGTTTTTCAAATCAATTCGTGCAATTCTCGGTGTGTTGTTACCGTTGATAAAAACCCAGCGACCGTCCAATACTCCGTTTGTTTGGGAGATATCAGGGTGGTGGGAGTCATCCCAAGGCACAAAACCGAAAGATGTGTTCAACATAGGCTTGGTTTCTTCTGTATATCCCCATCCGTTTTCAGGGTTTTGTGAGAATACTGGAAGAACCTTAAGCAAACGACCCGAGGGCAAACCATACACACCAAGTTGACCACTAAATCCACCAGACATAAATGCATACATTTCGTCGTGTTCCCCTGGAGCCACATAAACCCGTTCAGCAGCATTGGAAGCCAAACCTCCTTGACCTCCTCTTTTGCCTTTTTGCTTTCCACCGCCATCGTTACAGCTTACCATACCGGCAACCATAATTAGGGAGATTAAAATATTAATTGTTCTTTTCATTGTTCTATGGTTTAAATTAAATTTGATTAATTGATTAGTTTGTTGGTAAGATTACTTTATCCACTACGTGAACAATGCCGTTCCCAGCAGGGATACTCGCTATAATTTTAGCACCTCCTATATAGACATCATCACCTCTCACTTCTACCGCAGCATCTTCGCCACTGGCCTGTCCAACTTTTTTGAATTTTTTCAAAAAGTCCTTGGAATAGTTACCAGGTGTTACGTGATGTTTGAGTATGTAAGCCAACTTTTCTTGGTTTTCAGGCTTTAAAAGATCTTCAACTGTTCCAGCTGGCAAGGCATCAAAAGCTGCATTGGTGGGTGCAAAAACCATTAAAGGTCCTGCGTTTACCAGTGAATTTTCCAGATGTGCCGCTTGTACTGCCGCGACCAGTGTGGTGTGATCCGGAGAGCCAATGGCGATTTGAAGAACGTTAGGGGCCGACTCATCATCCTTGATAAAAGCTTGCCCCTGTCTTAGAGGAGCGTCAGTTTGTGCGGAATTCTCGACTAGGGCTCCGTTCCCTTCAGAGTTCGTTTCATTTTTACAAGCAGAAAAAACAAGTAAGGCAATTGAAACGAAGAGCAATCTAAGTGTTGTTTTCATCTTACGTCTTGGTTTTTAAACCTCGCAGGATAGATCCTGCGAGGTGAGTTGGTTGTTTGAATATATATTATAGGGTTCTAAAATATTCTAATATCGCTCTGGTCTGCTCCTCGGTCATGTGTTGGTTTGCCATAGGCGAACCGTTAAATTCTAACAAAAGCGCATGGGCCAATGGGTCGTTTTGGGTCATTCCTTCAGGATCCATAATCATATTCATAATCCATTCGGGAGTTCTTCTTTCCAAAATTCCTTTTGGTGCTGGGCCAATAAACTTTTTATCGGGTTTATGGCAGGCAGTACAGTTGGTTTTGTAAAGTTCAGCTCCCTTGGCGGCCAATTCCTGGTCTATGGTTTCCCCGAGTTCTACATGTTTGATCGGGCCAATACCTTTGTTGGTCAGATCTATAGTTTCAGAAGGTTTGGTCGTGGATTCCGCGGGAGCCTCCTTGGGAGCTTCCGTTGCAGGCTGTTGTCCAATTTTAACCGAACTGTCTTCTTTTTTCTCTTCTTTTCCACCGCAGCTAATCAAAGTGATGATTGCAATTGCGGCCATTGATTTAATTAAATGTTTCATAGTTGCTGTTAATAGTTGCTGTTATTAATTTACGGTACAAACTTAATTTACAGTGCTGATACATAAAATGATTTTGGTCATATATGAGACAATTTCCTCTGATAATCGTCGGTCACTGACAGTCATTTTATTAGGCGTTGATTTCGCAACACAAAGATGGAGTAGATTTTCAGTATATGGTATGACGACGGTCATATTCTAAATTTTTCTGGAAAAGACAGAAAAAAGCTCCGCAAAATGGCTTTTTGTGGTTTGGGAATGCAAGTTTTAAAAAAGATAAACCTATTTCAGCACAAGAAACAATAAGGAAGAGTGCAGTTAAATAAAGTAGAGCGTTCCGCCTTTTATGACAAGAAGAGTGAATCATCCTTGAAACACAGAAAATTCAAGGTGAAATACAAAAAGTAAAACCTAATTTCCTTAGTTCAGAAAAACTCTGCGCATTGCCGTTTTTGAAACTTTGAAAGATTAGACTTCAAACAGTTAAATTTACTGTTTTATCAAAAGTTGATTTCTTTTTAATGTACGTATGAGGGTCTTCACATAGTCCGCAATGGACTTTTGAGCTCCGGGAGAGTTTACAATATCGATATTTCCACGCCAGATCAAGTCGTTTTTTCGGGCAGGGCAAAGACAGTAAAGCGATGTCTCGGTATTGAGGACCGGATAATCCTCAATTTGACCTTCATATACAGGTTGATTTTCTTTATAGTAATCACTAAAAGTTTCAAAAGTACGTACCAGGTTCCGATAAGATTGTGCAAGGGTTACCCTGCTTTCCTTACCGGTGATTTTTGAAAAAAGCACTGCATCAAAACCAGCACCCAGCAACTCTGCCTCTAGGCTTTCCCAATGGATTTCTGAGCCCTCATCAGAGGTGGGGAAAGGTTCGCCAAATATATCGACGCTCTTTACAGCTTGCACATTGTGATCCTCCAGGGCCTTAACCAAGCTATACTCAAATTGGCGCTGTAATCCACCATCAGGGGTGAGTCCTACTACCAATACTTTCTTTGCTTCATAGTGCGGGGCATCTGCATTGACGTACTGATCCACCAATCGACTGGTAGAACAACCGGAAAATAGAATCAATAGGCTGACTGTGATAAAAACTGCTCTCATTATGCTATGTTAGTTCAGTGGGATTCATTTCCAAGGTATCGAAACCAGTTTTTACCCTTTCCATCGGAAACCTTTGTAAATATACGGCTTTTCCATTTCTGGATTTGAGAATTATTTTTTTACCTCCCCGATTCGTAGGTTCTCAAAGCCAATAAACTCCTATACCAAAAAAGGAACGCAACCTGAACTATCCCAAATTAGTTAATTTTTTTACAAAATATTTTTTTTGTGAAAGTAACCTTTCTATATTTGTCAACCAAATGGTTAAACCAATAAGTTGAACTAATGAGTTAGATGCAATGGACAAAACAAAAACAAGCCATGACACGGAAGAGCAAATATTAGAAGCGGCCAAAGAAGTGTTCCAGCAAAAAGGAATGGACGGGGCTCGAATGCAGGAAATTGCAAACAAGGCTGGTATTAATAAGGCGATGCTCCACTATTATTACCGTAGCAAGCAACTTCTCTTTGAAGCCGTTTTCAGTAGTGCATTTGCCTTGTTGGGTCCCCAGTTAAACAAGATCCTAAACAGCGATGTTCCCGTTGAGGAAAAGATAAGAAACTTCACGCACAATTATATATCATTTATATCCAAGCACCCGTATTTGCCCAATTTCATCATACAGGAACTGAATAGGAATCCGAAGTTTATAGAAAAAATACAAAAGAACCGAGATTTCCCCACACTTGATAAATTCAAGGCCCAAGTAGCTCTTGAAGTGAAAAGCGGTGTCTTTAGACCCATCGATGGAGAGCAATTACTGATAAACATTATATCGTTGAATGTTTTTCCCTTTTTGGCTTCTTCCTTATTAAAAGGTTTTTTAAAAGTCGATGACAAGGGCTTCAACCAATTAATGGAAGAGCGCAAAACGGAGGTTGCTGATTTTATTATCAATTCAATAAAAAAGTAAAATGGAGAGATTAATGTTCATATTTTTCGGGATAGCGCCCCTTCTGGCCACGGCACAGCAAATCTTGACCTTGGACGAATGTTACGGCCTTGTGGAAAAGAATTACCCCTTGGCCAGACAGAGCACGTTATTAGAGGAAAAATCAAATGCCGAGGTGAAGGTCTTGGAAAAGGGGAAACTGCCCAAGCTCGATATCAATGCACAGGCCACCTACCAATCTGATGTTATTGAAATCCCCTTACAATTACCAAATGCAACCATAGAACCTCCCAACAAAGACCAATACCGGGCCACACTTGATGCTACGCAATTAATCTATAATGCTGGAAGCATAGCCGCAAACATCAAGTTGAAGGAAGCAGAATTTCAGACGGACCAACAGAAAGTTGCGGTAGATCTTTATTCCTTAAAGGCCCGCATCAATCAATATTACTTTGGCGTTCTGCTTTTTCAGGAACAGGCAAAACTGCTGCTTTCAAAAATGGACCAACTTCGTTCACGTGCATCCGAACTTGAAACCCAGGTGAAATACGGTGCGGCCCTCCCGAGTTCTGAGCAGGTATTGCAAGCGGAAATGCTCAAGCTGGAGCAACAGCTTTCACAAACCCACAGCGACCGGAAAAAGGCACTGGACAACCTGGCCGCACTACTGTTCCAGCCCTTGGACAGCCAAACGGTTTTGAAAAGACCAGAAATACTTATAATTCCAGAATCCGATTCAGAAAGGCCCGAGCTAAAACTTTTTGAGTTACAGCAAAACCAGTTGGAAACTTCAAAAAAAGTAATATCAAAAGCCAATTATCCCGAATTGCGGGGGTTTGCACAGGCCGGGTATGGAAATCCGGGGCTGAACATGCTGGACAATTCCTTCCAGGATTTTTATATGGTGGGCTTAAAACTGAATTGGAACGTATTTGACTGGGGAAAGACCAAGCAGAAGAAACAAGCCCTGGAAATTTCAAAAGACATTGTTTCCACCGAAAGGGACACCTTCCTACTGAACAACCAAATGGAACAAAAAGAAACTGAAAATGACATAGAAAAGTATGAGGAAATGCTCCAGAAAGATGACAGCATAATCACGCTGCGCGAAAAGGTTTTAGAGGCCACAACTTCCCAATTACAGAACGGGACCATTACTTCTTCGGAATACATCACGGAACTAAACAATCTTTTCGAGGCGAAAATAGAACAGCAGGTACACCAAGTACAACTGTTGTTGGCAAAAGCCAATTATCGAGTAATAAAAGGAAGTTCAAATTAATTAATAGCTGACGGCAAAACAGGAATGCCCTTCAGACATCCTTAAAACAAATAAGAATGAAAAAACAACATATTTTATTTTCAACATTGCTCCTCACCACTTTGCTATCTTGTAATAACAATGAAAAAGCAGATGGCTACGGCAATTTTGAAGCTACTGAGATTACCGTATCTTCGGAAGCGAACGGAAAACTGGAATTTATAAATTTGGAAGAAGGACAAGTTATAGAGAAAAATGCGTTTGTGGGACTTGTCGATACGCTTCAGCTTTATTTGAACAAACAGCAATTGCTGGCTTCAAAGGCAATGGTTGCCTCAAAATCGGGTGGGGTTTGGTCGCAAGTAAGTGTTCTGAACGAACAATTGCAAACTGCAAAAACCGAGGCACAGCGCGTTCAGAATATGTTTAACGACAAAGCTGCAACCCAGCGTCAGTTGGATCAGGCTACCAGCCAAGTGGACGTACTTAAAAAGCAGATAAAAAATGTGGAAACCCAGAATGCACCCATTGTGAACGAAGTAAAATCCATCGATGCCAAAATTGCACAGATCAATGACCAGATTGTCAAAAGCAAAATTACCAACCCAAGGAAGGGGACAGTCTTAACCAAATTCGCCGAACCGGGAGAAATCGTTTCCTTTGGAAAACCCCTGTATAAATTGGCGAATATGGAAGAAATGACCCTGAGGGTCTATATAAGTGAAACCCAACTTCCGAACATTAAAATCGGGCAGACAGTAAATGTAAAAATCGATTCAGGAGAAGATATGAAAGATTACACCGGAACAATAAGCTGGATTTCCTCTTCCGCAGAGTTCACCCCAAAAATAATCCAAACCAAGGAAGAACGGGTGAACTTGGTTTACGCGGTAAAAATAGATGTAAAAAATGACGGAAGCCTAAAAATTGGAATGCCTGCGGAAATGTGGATTGACGGTCGGTAATCGGTGGTTGCTTAAAAAAAATGGAAACGGTTACGCTTTCCCGCGCGATTCCTTGTAGATTTTAAAAAACGCCCTGTAGGGAACGAGCTTTACATAGCATATTGAATAAATTGATAAACTAATTATAGCCCAATGGAAACCATTGAATTTATATTATACGTCTCGGATCAAGTGCGAAGCACGGAATTCTATGGAAAACTCCTTGGGCTGCAGCCCTCCCTAAATGTTCCCGGAATGACGGAATTCAATCTTTCAAAAAACGTTAAACTTGGATTAATGCCGGAAAGTGGCATTGCGAAAATTATTTCCCCCGCAATGCCCCATCCGGGAAGGGGGAATGGCATCCCACGCTGCGAGATTTATTTAAAGATAGAAGACCCTGAAACATATTTAAAGCGCGCCTTGACATTGGGCGGTAAAATAATCAGTCCACTGCATCCGCGCAATTGGGGTGATTCCGTAGGATATCTTACCGATCGGGACGGCCACGTAATCGCCTTTGCTAAAACAACAGTCAATTGACAATTAACACTTAAACGCTAATAACCATAAACCTTTAAAATCAAAAACAATGAAAAAAACCATCCTTATCGCAGCAATTCTTTCAGTATCCCTGATTGGCTGTAAAGACAACAAATCCAAGAACCCAGAGACTTCTGTAGAAACTGAAAGAGTTCACGAACACGAAGCCGACCACGAGCGCGGCCACGATCAAGACGAAATGGCTCTAAACAACGCTTGGGTAAACGAAATCCAACTTGACAATGGCAACAAATGGGAAGCCAATCTGGAAACTACCCAAGGAGTAGACAAAATGTTGGTATTGATTAGTGAAAACCAGCCAAAAACTGTGGAGGGCTATCACCAACTCGCATCAAAATTGAACGATGTGAAAAACACGGTAGTGAAGAAATGCACGATGGAAGGTCCATCCCACGACAACCTGCACATTTTTCTACATCCTTTAATTGAGAAGATCGACGCGCTGGGCACAGTCTCAAGTGTGGACAAAGGTGCAGAGATCTCGGCAAGTATAAAAGAAAACCTGCTGGAGTATAACAATTACTTTAAGTAATCCTAAATAAAAAATGCTATGGAAAAACATGAATTCAATGTCGATATATCTTGGCTAGAAGAGCGAAAAGGCCTCATGTGCTCCCCTGAATTATCTGGAGGCACCGCTCTTTCGGCCAATTGCATCGAAGTGGCAACTCCCCCGGAATTTCCCAAGGGGATGCCTAATATTTGGTCGCCCGAACACTTGTACACCGCCTCTGTGAGCAGTTGCCTAATGACCACTTTCTTGGCGGTGGCCGAAAACTCGAATCTGGATTTCGAAACTTTCAGCTGCGAAGCTACTGGGATCATGGAAAGAGTGGATCGCAAATATTTGATGACCGAAATCATCTTGAGACCGACCGTAAGAGTTCGAGACGAAAAAGACCGCGATCGGGCAGAGCGGGTGCTTCAAAAATCAGAAGCCGCCTGTTTGATATCAAACTCAATAAAGACAAAAGTTTCCATGGAAACAATTATAGAAATCAATTAAAATAAATATCATGAAAAATCTCAATGAAATTGGTTTGGATAACGCCCAAACAAAAACCGTAGCCAACAGATTGACCAAACTACTGGCCAATTATTCCATTTTCTATCAAAATGTCAGAGGATTGCATTGGCATATCAAAGGAGAGAAATTCTTCGAGCTACACGAAAAGTTCGAAGAACTATACAACGACCTCCAAGAAAAGATCGATGAGGTAGCCGAGCGGATTTTGACCCTTGGCCACAGCCCAGAACACACCTATTCAAAATATATCGATTTGTCCCTGATTCCAGAGAGTAAAAGAATATCGGATGGAAAGAACGCTGTAGCAAATATTTTGGATTCGTATTCCGCCATCATAACCATGCAGAGGGAAATTGTCGAGATTGCAGTTGATGCCAAGGATGAGGGCACCATTGCCCAGATGAGCGACTATATTAAGCAACAGGAAAAACAAGTGTGGATGTATTCCTCATTTTTAAACAAATAGACCATATAGTTTTTAAGTTTCCCGTTTCTCCAAAAGACACCCCCTTTTGGAGGGATATCATACGTCCATAGGATAACATTGGGCTCCAGACATCAATTCCTATCCCTAAATAACAACAAAACGTCATGGGTATTTCCTTGAGTAACATAAACAAGTCATACAAAAAATTAAAGGCTGTACACGACATCTCGTTCGATGTAGAGCCCAATGAACTCTTTGGGCTTATTGGACCCGATGGCGCGGGGAAGACCACCATTTTTAGAATTTTGACCACACTCCTATTGCCGGATGAAGGTACAGCCACAGTGGCGGGGTTTGATATTGTTAAAGATTATAAAGCCATCCGCAATTCCGTAGGTTACATGCCAGGGCGTTTCTCATTGTACCAAGATTTGACTGTTGAGGAAAATCTCACGTTTTTCGCTACCATTTTCGGGACAACGATTGAAGAGAATTATGATTTGATCAAGGATATCTACGTGCAAATAGAGCCGTTTAAAAATCGGCGCGCAGGGAAGCTTTCGGGCGGGATGAAACAAAAACTCGCTCTTTCCTGTGCTTTGATCCACAAGCCAAAAGTCCTTTTTTTGGATGAACCCACCACTGGGGTGGATCCCGTCTCGCGGAAAGAATTTTGGGAAATGCTCAAACGCCTTCAGAAAAAAGACATTACAATCTTGGTATCCACTCCCTATATGGACGAGGCGGCCCTGTGCGATAGGATTGCCTTAATAGAAAATGGGGAGATACTGGAAATCGACACCCCAGAAGCCATTGTGGGCAAGTTCCCAAAACCAATCTACAACATCGAATCGAGCAATATGTACAAACTGATCTTGAAACTTAAGGAATATGAGCACGTGTACAGTGTGTTTCCGTTTGGGGAGTTTGTGCACTATACTGACAAAAGGGATTCTTTTGAAACAGGGGAGCTAAAAACTTATTTGGAAAAAGAAGGTTTAACTGATATTCGCATTGAGCCCACCCAGGCTGATATTGAGGATGCCTTTATGGAATTAGCAAAAAAATGAAACAAGAAAACGTCATAGAAGCTCGAGATCTCACCAAAAAATTTGGTGATTTCACCGCGGTAAATGCAATAAGTTTTGAAGTGCGTAAAGGGGAAATCTTTGGCTTCCTCGGCGCCAATGGTGCCGGGAAAACTACGGCGATTAAAATGTTGATCGGAATTTCAAACCCATCCTCGGGAAAGGCAAAGGTTGCAGGATTCGACGTCTATACCGAACCTGAGAGCATCAAGAAAAACATAGGATATATGAGTCAAAAATTCGCATTGTACGACGACTTAACGGTTAATGAGAATATCGTTTTCTATGGAGGTATTTACGGTTTGTCCCGAGCAAAGATCAAAGAGAAAAGAAAACAGTTGATTGCGGATTTAGGACTGGAAGACATCGCCAATCACCTGGTGGGCTCCTTGCCTTTGGGGTGGAAGCAAAAATTGGCATTTTCGGTTTCGCTTCTACACGAGCCCAAAATTGTTTTTTTGGATGAACCAACCGGGGGTGTGGATCCCATAACCCGAAGACAATTTTGGGAGATGATCTATAAGGCGTCTAACCAGGGCACTACCATTTTTGTCACCACCCATTATATGGACGAAGCGGAATATTGCGACCGGGTTTCGATAATGGTCGAGGGGAAAATAGAGGCCTTGGATACCCCAAAGAAATTAAAAGAACAGTTTAAGGTCGATTCCATGAACGATGTGTTTTTGAAATTGGCTAGGAATATTGAATAACTCAGACCTAACAGATCTTTAAGTATCTGTTAGGTCTAGCACCCACGAAAATGAAACGATTTATAGGCTTTATAACAAAAGAATTCTATCATATCTTTCGGGATAAACGATCGCTGTTTATACTCTTCGGAATGCCCATTGCCCAGATATTGCTTTTCGGGTTTGCCATCACCAATGAGATAAACAATGTGGACATCGCCATTCTGGACCATTCAAAAGATACCACTACAGAAGAGATTATCAATAAGATTTCCACCTCAAAATACTTCACCATAAAACAAATCCTTTCGTCTGAAAAGGAAATTGAAATGGCCTTTAAAAAAGGGAAAATAAAAGCAGTTGTGAATTTTGAAAAGCACTTCAGTAGAAATCTGATCAAGGAAAACCAAGCCTCAATACAAATAATTACTGACGCTACCGACCCAAATACCGCAAATTCGATTACCAATTACCTCAATTCAATTCTTCAAAACTATCAAGAATCAAAGAACGAGGGAATTCAAGTGAAGTATCAGATCATTCCGGAAACCAGAATGGTCTACAACCCAGAGCTCAAAAGTGTTTTCACCTTTGTTCCTGGAGTGATGACCATTATTTTAATGTTGGTCTCGGCCATGATGACCTCGATTTCCATCACTCGGGAAAAAGAACTGGGCACGATGGAAATTCTTTTGGTTTCTCCACTGAAACCATTTCAGGTTATTATAGGAAAAGTGGTTCCATATATTTTTCTGTCGGTGATCAATGCGGCCGTCATCGTATTGTTGAGCATTTTTATATTTAAGATGCCGATTGAAGGGAGTATGTTTTTATTGGGGGCAGAGAGCATTTTATTTATAATCACCTCCTTATCCTTAGGAATATTGATCTCGACCATAGCAGAAACCCAACAGTCTGCAATGATGATTTCCTTAATGGGCCTGATGCTGCCCGTCATCCTGCTTTCCGGATTTATTTTTCCAATTTCCAGCATGCCGGCACCCCTACAACTAATAAGCCACATAATCCCTGCTAAATGGTTTATCCTCATCATAAAAGGGATTATGCTGAAAGGAGTGTCGATTGCTTATGTCTGGAAGGAAACCTTGATCCTTATTGGAATGGCTCTGTTCTTTATCATTGTAAGTATTAAAAAATATAAAATAAGATTGGAATAATGAACACCATAGGATACATCATACAGAAGGAATTCAAGCAGATCTTTAGGAATAAGGGGATGTTGCCTATCATCTTCGTTCTTCCCATACTGCAACTGGTCATTCTTTCCAATGCCGCTACTTACGAGGTGAAAAATATAAAGTTTGCCTACATCGACCTCGACCACAGTACTTCCTCCCGAGAGTTGATTGAAAAGTTTAACGCGTCCTCTTATTTTAATGTTTTAACCGACTTCCCTACCCACAAAAAAGCAAGTTCCGCGATGCTGGCCGGAGAAGTGGATGTAGTGTTGGAAATACCACAATATTTTGAACGAAATCTGTTCAAGGATCAGGCTGCAAGTGTAGGTGTGACCATCAATGCCATTGATGGTGCGGCAGCAGGGGTAGAAAGTGGCTATATAAACCAAATTGTACAAAGCTTTAATAGCGAGGTGAAAACAAGCTTTGTCAACTCTTCGAATAAAGTTTTACAGCCCATAACCATTGCGAGTATTCCGTCTTTCTGGTACAATATTACCCTGGATTACAAAACCTTTATGGTGCCCGGGATCTTGGTATTGTTGGTTACAATGATCACCCTGTTCCTATCGGGGATGAACATTGTAAGGGAAAAAGAGATAGGCACTTTGGAGCAGATAAACGTTACGCCCATTCGCAAAAGCCAATTTATCATCGGAAAACTTTTTCCTTTTTGGGTAATTGGAATGGGGCTCTTGACCATTGGCTTGATCTTGGCCAAGTTGATCTTCAATACGCCTATGCTGGGAAGTATATTGTTGTTGTATTTCTACACTTCCATCTACATCCTAGTGATCCTGGGAATGGGACTGTTGATCTCAAATTACACCGAGACCCAACAGCAGGCCATGTTTATCGCCTGGTTTTTTGTCGTGATTTTTATTTTGATGAGCGGATTGTTCACACCTATAGAAAGCATGCCAAAATGGGCGCAGATAATTACGGAATTCAATCCGATAAAATATTTTGTGGAGATTGTGCGGATGGTTATGCTCAAGGGGTCAGGTTTTATGGATATCCTTCCCCAGCTTCTAAAAACCCTGGCCTATGCGCTGGTCATGAATGGCTTAGCGGTATGGAGCTATAAAAAGACAAATTGATGGAAAACGATATTAAATATCACTTGCAAAAATCCGAATCCCAGTTTCTTAGAGGACCCCGCTCTAGGTTAAAAGAATTGGGATTTGCCATTAGGGTGCTGTATCACTTTGTTCGCGGCTTTCGGAAAATGCACTTTATCGGACCCTGTGTAACGGTCTATGGTTCCGCGCGGTTTAAACCCAGTTCCAAACACTATAAAAATGCCGAGGCGATCGGTGCCGAACTTTCAAAACTGGGGTTTACCATTATGACCGGCGGTGGTCCGGGAATAATGGAGGCCGCAAATAAAGGCGCATACCAAGCAGGTGGGTATTCTGTGGGCGTAAACATCATCCTGCCTTTTGAGCAAAAACCAAATCCCTATTTGCACAAATGGATCGACATCCCCTATTTTTTCGTGCGCAAATTCCTATTGATTAAATACTCTTACGCCTTTGTGGTAATGCCGGGGGGAATGGGAACCTTGGATGAGCTTTTTGAGGCGATCACCTTGATACAGACCCAGATAATCCAAAATTTCCCTATTGTTATTTTCGATACTAAATACCACAAGGAATTGATCGAACATATTGAGTTAATGGCTAAGAACGAAAGTATCAGTCCCGAGGATATGGACCTTATCTTCGTTACCGATTCAGCAGAAGAAGTGGTGGAACATATAAAACACCACGCTATTGATAAATTCGGATTAGTCAAAAAACAATATACACCAAAATGGTGGTACGGCGAAAACCGAAGAAAGTTTTAAACCTTTACGCTATGAAACAACACAAATTATTCAAAAACAGTATCGCAACGGTATTGATTGCTTTTGCTTTAGTCACTATTTTTATGAGCAGTTCGGTCCTGTTCGATTGGTTTGGCATACGTGCCAAGCAGGGAAACTATGTTCCTTTTATTGTAAAGACAAATTTGACCGCAGGATTTCTCTATCTAATTGCAGCTTATGGCTTCGTGCTCTCAAAAAAATGGTCCTTCTGGGCCATGCTTTCTGTAGCACTTCTACTTATTTACACCTTCGCCTTATTTTATCTGCATATCCATACGGGAGGACTATATGAAAACCGTACTGTGGGCGCCATGATTTTTAGGATTTTATTTACTCTCATAATCGCAGGATTTATGTATGGAATTACAGATAAAAAAACCTGACAGTCCAGTTGGGGCGACGTTGATCTTTGTGAGGGAAGTAAGCAGCCCTGCTCCTTGACATTAATTATTATTGGCAAAGATGATCCATCTGGATCAATACAAAAGCTTCCCTTCCATCTCGCATACAGCAATACTCCAAAATTAATCGCGAATGAAGAATATGGACTTATAGGAAGAACCGAAGAAAATTTTTAACGATTGAAAAATGAAAAAAAATAAAGTCTTTAGATACATTATCGCAATAGCACTAATTGCCTTTGCTTTGGCCACCCTATTCATAAGTAGCTCAGTGATATTCGATTGGTTTCGGATTCGCGAGAGGGAAGGAGACTATGTTCACTTTATTGTATGGACAAACTTTATAGCGGGTTTGCTCTATTTAATTGCTGCTTTTGGTCTGCTCAAAGCTCAAGAATGGGCCTTTTGGCTTCTAATAGGAGTCATACTGCTTTTGGTAATCGCCCTGGTTGTTTTAGGATTCTATATAGACTCTGGCGGTGTCTTCGAGCTAAAAAACGTAGGGGCCATGGGATTCAGAATTGCACTTACAAGTGCTTTTTCTGGGTTCGTATATTATAACTTAAAGAGATATTAACTTCACGCTATCAAACAGCTTACAGATGAAAACTTTCAGTAAAATAGTATTGGCCATAGGAGCGGTTCTACTACTGGGCTCCTTTCAATCATATCCAATAGAAAATACGTTTTCCTTGACAATAAAGGTAGAGGGACTCCGGAATTCTAAAGGCGTAGTCCAATTTGCATTATATAACGAAGACGGAAGTATCCCCGATGAAAAATTTGAATCGTATTACCGGTTGGGAACTTCAAAAATTAAAAATAGAAGCGCAACCTTTATTTTTTCTGATTTGCCTGCAGGAACTTATGCCATCAATATCCTACACGACGAAAACGAAAACGGAAAAATAGACAAGGGCCTTATTCTTCCCATAGAAGGTATCGGGTTTTCCAATTATGAATCGATCGGCTTGGGCAACCGTCCAAAATTCTCCAAAGCGAGTTTCCTCCTGGACAGCGACAGTATCAAGCGGGTTAAAATCATTTACCTATGAACGCTGTCCGTTTCATATCGGTTTTGGCTTTTTTGTTTTTGTTAAAAGGGCACGCGCAAACTGCAGGAGATACCCTTCCACGGTTAGACCTGGCCAAGATTGCAATCATTAACCAAGAAGATAGCTATATAACATTTCCCACGGATATTGGCAATATAGAATCGCTCATGTTTGAGGCCAACCTCAACCCAAATTTTGTGGTTCGCGAACGAGCAGATTCAAAGCTGATGGCCGTACTCACTCCACAGATACGGATCCGGATGTACAATGAATATTCATATCCGGTAAAAACACCGAGCTATATTCCACAGCTTTCGCTGTATTATTTATTTGGCTCTTCAGAATTGGCCCACCACACCACTTTATTTGGAAAAATAGCACATCATTCCAATGGTCAGGACGGCAATTTTTATAATAGTGATGGTTCTGTCAATTTGCAATCTGGCAATTTCGCGACCAATTTCTTTGAGATAGGCTTTATTGACACCTCTTATGGCTCCCAAGTAAACGTAGTGAAGTTTATAAAAAGTTCCTTGGAGATCCATCCAAAAGGCTGGATGATAGGCGAGTTGCAGGGACAATATAGTGGGCTTCGATGGCACAATTCATTTTTCGCCTATAAACTCCCGCTGGACCGTGATTTTTTCAGCAAGAAAAGGAAGGCCAACTTTTCCTTAAAAATAGAGACTACTTGGATGTTTGATGAAATAAATAATTGGAAGACCTTTGACACAAATCGCTTTAGCGGCGCTCTTACCTTTTATTATCATCCAAAGTTTTTGGAGGAGATTGGGTTGTTTGTCCAGTTTTATCACGGGTTGGATTATTATAATATTTATTTTGAACATCAACTGGATATGATACGCTTTGGCATTATGACAGAGATTTTGCGATTTTAAAAAAAAATAAAAATTATGAGGGAAGATAAAACAATAGCAATAAAAAAATTCAACGGTGAAATTGAAGCCTTCAATGTAGAAAAGTTGAAGACCTCCCTGAGAAGGAGCAAAGCATCTGAAAGTGAAATAGACGAAATCACGGAAAACATACTACCAACTTTATATGACGGCATGTCCTCCAAGGAAATCTATAAAAAGGCATTTGCACTGCTGAAAAAGCACAACCGCACCTCGGCCTCAAAATACAGCTTAAAACGGGCCATTCTCGATTTGGGGCCAACGGGCTATCCTTTTGAACGATTGATTAGTTCCTTGCTGCGCCAAAAAGGGTTTCAAACCAAGGTAGGCGTAATCCTTCAAGGCGAATGTGTTACCCACGAGGTGGACGTTTTGGCCGAAAAAGATGGGAACACCTATGCCGTGGAATGCAAATTTCATTCAGACCCCAAAGCCGTGAGCAATGTGAAGGTACCTTTATACATAAATTCACGCTTCCTGGACATTCAAAAATTCTGGAACAAGGATCCAGCAAATGCATCACACTTAAAACAGGGATGGCTTGTCACCAACACTCGATTTTCTTTGGACGCAATAAACTATTCCAAGTGTGTTGGGCTGCATCTATTGAGTTGGGACTATCCGGAAAACAACGGTATAAAACACAATGTGGATCAGTTTGCACTTTATCCGATCACTACCTTAACCACCTTGACCAAATACGAAAAAGACGTGCTGATCGAGAACGATATCATTTTGACCAAAGAACTTTTTGACACCTCAGATCTATTAGAGAAAATAGGGGTTTCATCAGTGAGAACAAAAAAAGTTTTGACCGAGATAATGAATCTTTGCGATTTGTAAATCGAAAAGCTTTAATTTAGAATAACTATGATATTTAAAACCTGAAATCGCGGTTTTTTTACTTCCTTTAGTCCCGATAGCTATCGGGAGAGGCCAAAGGAAAAGACCGAAAACCCGATTGTTTTGCCCCAGCCTTAAAAGGGTGCATTCGGATTTTCTATGTTCACGGTGATGAAAAACAACATCGTTCCTATTGACAATCCCAAATATCAATACTGGATTAAACCAGAATCCTTGAAAATTGAAAAAACCATGGAAAAAGAAACTACACCAAAGCCTGAGAGCAATAAAAAAAAAGGGAAGTTAGAGCGCTATGATCCCCGAGGAATACAGACCCTGTTTAAGACCCTTTCGCGAAACCATTACAACCTGCTAAAGATGGTGGACAATAAAGCCAGGATCGTACTGACGGTAAATTCCATCATAACCTCACTGTTACTGGGATTGCTGTTTGTAGTTCCAAAATCAAAAAAAGTGCCCTTGGAAGTCGGCATGCGTATTTTGATTGTCTGCAGCATGCTTTCCATGATTTTTGCCCTATTTAGTATGTTGCCGTATAAGTATTTTGGATCTTCCTTTAAAAAGAGTGGATATAAAGGAACACTCTATGCGGAAAACTTTGCGAAATTATCACTCGACGAATTTAGGACCGAGTTTGAACGCATCATGGCGAGGGGGCAGAATGTGTATGATGAAATGATAGTCGATCTTTATTTTCTGGGGAAAAGTATCGCCCGAAAACAGAAGCTTCTTTATATCTCGGTTATTATCTTTTTGATAGGATTGGCAAGTGCGATTGTCTATTCCCTTATTAATGGGATGGTGGAGTTTGCTTAAATGGGCTGTCAATTATCAAAAAAATTACATTTAGTTCTATGGCATAGAAAATACTGAGATCATTTTGCCTAAGGGTATTTAATATTATAATACTGCAAAAAGATCGAAGTTTATTTCAATCTCCTTTTTTATTATTATCAAGCCTAACATTTTTTTGGGAGGTTGGAGGCCAAAATCGCTGATGTTCAGCTTTAACTTGCCAATAAAACGATTTGTAGGCGCGGCAATGATATCTATTGGAACAAAATATGCCTTTTCTTTACCAGCAATGCTTATTTTCACACAGGCTTTGCCCTTATCTGCTTTATCCAAGGTAATCTCAGTCAATTCCAAGGTGATTTTTGGGTATTCCTCGGTGTTTAAAAGGGAGTGAAAATCTTTGTTGATACCCTTATTCCCACAATCGAAGCCTTCATTTTTTAAGGAGAGAGTGGCATTCTTAAAGCTAATATGGTTTCCGTTCTTATAGTAAATTATTTCCTTACACTGTTCCAGATAGAAAGTATTGAAATCACATCCAAATTTGTTTATATTGGTATCTCCCGTAATGGACAGCTCACTGTTTGGAAGAATTTCAATTGATTTTGCAACAAAACCATCTTGTGCCCAACCCATTAGGCTGGACAAAAATATCGAACAGTATAGTATAAAGCGGTTCATCCTTCCCTGATTTTAAAAAGGTGGGGAAAGTAAAGTTCCCCACCTTCCTTAATTTACATTTATTCTTAGAAACTTATCACAGCCTCAAACACAACTCCATCAAATTTACCTCCATTCCTTATATCGCTAACTGGAAAACCTCCATATTTTTGATTTACATATTCAAACTTAGCAAGGATATTCTTTGTCATAAACCAACCAGCAGCAAGATTGAACCTTGTGATATCCACATCAGTTCCTCCCATCATTTCTCCATCTACATAGTTGTAACGTCCCCCTACATATAGATTTTCATTATTTCCAAAGCGATAGATCACTTCTGCAGCATATTGGTTAAAGCTTCTTGTATCGGGTTCGGCATCCGCTTTTCCAGAAGCTCTTTCATAGGTGCCGAAGAATTCAAGTCCTTGATATTTAACAAATGGGTTTATCATAAAGGATGTAAGTTCATTTCTTAATCCAGGGTTGAATCTACCTGAAGTAAAGTTGCCAGCAGTTGTAGCTCCCTCAGTTTCCATTACAAGATAATAGCGTGATCCAGCTCTATCTGCACTGTACAGATATGCGTTTGCGCTCTTATTGGTAGTATATATAGACCCTGTTAGTCTAAATCTTAAATCATCGTTTATCATATTGTCGTACCCCAATTTAGCTATAAATGAGGGATCCGTTTTACCGGGTTTGTCCACAGATTGGTTTAATTTACCATTGGTTACACCCAACATTCCCAAGAAACCATTTTTAAAGTAATAGACCTCTGCCCCTACTTCTGTGGTAAAAGCATCCATTATAAGGTTACCAACAAACGGGTTGTAAATAGCTTGAGCATTATCGCTTCTTCTAAAGTGAGCATCTCCATAGTTGTTTTCCATATGCCCAATTTTAATCCTGACATCTTTCATAACATCCTCCATAAAGCCTTTACTTACAAAGTCGAGCTTATCAATCTGGATGTATCCCCCCTTAACATAAGGTTCGGGGTGGTGACGTGAAGACAAATAGGTTCTTAGGTGCATTCTAACCCCATCGTATAAGTGAACGTCAAGATCTAAATTGGCAGTAGGCAAGTTAAAATTGTCCCCAATTTCAATAAGGCCCACAGGTACGCCATCACTATTTAAAGGTTTCCCTGTGCTTTTGTGATCCAAGGCTTGAAATTGGATTGTCGATGCCCCACCGATGCGGACATTTACACCATCAAAAGGAGTGAGGGTATCCTTCGGCGCTTCAAATTGGGAAATTCCGCGTTGGTCGGGATATCTGAAGTTGTCCAAATCACGCGATTCCCTTTCTTGGCCAAATGATTGGAAACCGAACAGTACCAATAAGGCCATACTAGAATAATTGATTATTTTTTTCATGTTAGATTATTTTAAAGTTAGTTTTTTGGTTTGATTTGATGGGTTTAATTATTTAATAAAGTTTGATTCAAATTTGATATCTATGGCATCACCAGTGGAAATAGTTCCAAACATTGCCTTTGGAGGGTCTACTCCAAAATCGGTCATTTTCAGGGTTTTGCTTCCTGCAAGAATGACCTTAGTCCCAAAAATTTTCACATTAAATGTCATGTCAATGGGTTTGGTTATTCCTGCTATTGTTAGATTTCCGGTTACAGCAACCTTACAGAGATTAGTGGCGGAACAATCAATGCTGTTCACCTTAGTAAGCTTAAAGATTATTTGTTTGTGTTTGTCTGTTCCCAAAGCTTTATACGTGTTCTTATCCATAGCAGATTTTCCGCTTTTCAAACTTTCAGCAGCCACCGTAAAGTCCAGTTGATCTATTTTGATCACTTTTCCGTCCTCTACTTCTGCCACAAGCTTTCCATGTTGTTTTTTTGCAATTATCTCCCAATCGTGAATGTTTGAAGTACCTTCTACTTTTAATGTGGAAATGTCATTGTTTAATTGATAGGTCTGCGCCTGTGAAACTTGAATGGTAAAAGCCATTACAATCAAGCTTACAAATGTTAGTTTTAATTGTTTTAGAGTTTTCATAATCTACCTTTTTAATTTTGTATAAAGGTAAATCTCGTATAATCTCTGGGGTATGACCTTCGTCAGTAATCACGATTATTTGTGAATTATCCTCCCCATCCTAAGGCGAAGAATACAATGGCTTTTTTAAGATATTAATGGGGACTCCTATTGACTGGGAGAAAATCAATTTCAAACCGTGAAATACGATTGAAATGTAAAAGGTTTCCAAATTGGAAATAAGGGGATATACAAATGATATGGACTTTCCTGATTTTGCCCGATACGATGGAGAAGAAAGAAAAAAATAACAGCGTAAAACAAAAGGGAGAGAAATTAAACGGCGATTTGAAACATCGGGATAAGAAATTGCTACACCAAAATCTCCTGGGCACTAAAAAGCTTGGGAATACTCACTTTCCACCCATAAGTATCCTTAAGCTTCACGCGCAGTGCATCCTGGGCTGTAGGTTCCCCATGTATAAGGAATACTTCTTCAGGAATATTTTTGATTTCGCTAGCCCAATCCAAAAGTCCTTGTTGGTCTGCATGGGCAGAAAGGCTTTCAATATGGTGAATCTCGGCTTTTACATCGTGGTATTTTCCAAAAAACTTGAGTTCATAGGCTCCCTCGAGCAGTTGCCGCCCCCGGGTTCCTTCCGCTTGATAGCCCACGAGCAAAACAGAAGTATTTGTCTTGTCAATCATCTGTTTCAAATAGGTCAAAACTCTTCCGCCAGTCACCATTCCACTTCCTGCAATTACAACTTTGGGTTGTGGATTGTCAATTGTTTCCCAGGTTTCTTTATAGGATCTGATTATTCGCATCCGATTGTTCATCGCCTCAAAGTCCTTTATCGGCAATTTGTGCCAATCCGGGAAGCTTCGAAAAACATCGAGAACATTGTTGCCCATCGGGCTATCGATGAAAATGGGGATGTTGGGAATTCTATTTTCATTATACAATTTCCAAAGAAGGAACATCAGTGTTTGAAGGCGTTCCACTGCAAAGGAGGGAATGATCAGGTTTCCGCGGTTGTGGATGGTCTTGTCTACAAGTTCAACCAGTTTATCAGAAACACTATCCTCTGGGTGTAGTTTGTTGCCATAGGTGCTTTCCATAAAAAGATAATCTGCCCACCGTGGTTTATCTGGAGGAAAAAGCAACAAATCGTGTTGGCGACCGATGTCTCCGGAAAAAATTAAAGTCTTTCCAAATAGCTCCAGCTCGATAAAAGTGGCTCCTATTATATGTCCGTTATACCGAAAGCGATATTGTATATTTTCTGAAAGCTGAACCCACTGATCACGTTCTTGCGACTGAAAAAATCCAAGTGTAGCCTCAGCATCCTTTACTGTATAAAAAGGTTCGTCTGGATCGTGGGTGGCATACCCTTCCTCATTGGATCTTTCGGCTTCTTCTTCGTGGATCTTTGCGCTGTCCAACAAAATAATTTTCGTGATGGCCAACGTGGGAGGCGTACCCACGATCTTTCCTCGATAGCCTTCCTTTACCAAGCGCGGCAGATAGCCGGTATGATCTAAATGGCCGTGGGTGAGCAAAACAACATCGATTTTGGAAACATCTATGGGCAAAGGCTCCCAGTTCAGTTCACGCAGCTCCTTTAGCCCTTGAAACATCCCACAGTCAACCATTATGTTTTGTTCGGGTGTCTCCAACAAGTATTTAGAACCCGTAACCGTTCCGGCAGCACCGAGAAAATGGATTTTCACTTTCTTCATGTCCATTTATCTTTATGTTCACTTAATCCCGCTATTTCCAGTAAAATCCGTTTTTTTCGATTTTCTGAAACTCCCAAATGGTCCAGATAAAACGCATCGTCAATCAATTGCCGACAAAGTACCACATCACGACTAAGTAAAAATTGCTTTTCACGTTGGCTCAGCAATGTAGAAACCGTGACCGGATATAGACCCAATCGATCAATTCTATCCTTGATCCCATCATTTTTGGGAAAATCCCAGCTCAGCAAAAATAGGTTTATGCAGTTACCGTATTGCAAAGCATCCTCTGAAAAGCGAGTGTTGGTAACTACCCACCCTTCATTTGGCTTTTCATTTGCACTGCCCAGCCCATTGAAATTTAGGATGTCCCGATATCTCGAATGAATGTATAACGGCACTTTTACACTGCACTTACGACCCTCATCACCGTGAAACTTACACTCTGCAACAATAAATTGATTTTCTTTACGGGCAATTACGTCTACCTCGTGGGCCACACATTCTCCCTGTACAATCTGTCCCGTTTTTACCTTATAGCCACTATAAAACAGTAAAGCGGCAATGAACTTCTCAAAAGGAAACCCGGTAGGTCCCAGTTCATAAATGGCTTTTTTCAATTTATAACGGGAAGCAAAGATGCCCTTTCGTTTTTTTAAGAGAGAAAAGGCGCGATTGTAGATTTCTTGTGTGGAAATTCCTTGATATAGCTCCTCTTGAACGCTATTGGCAATCTCCTTGACCAAATCTTCATCAGCCCCACTTTTACTAAGGGACTTCTTTAGTTTTTGGATAGAAAAGCTTACCCGCTCCCCAGAGTGTTTTACAATTTCAATATTTGGTTCCTTCTTCCCCATAGAAATTTAGTTATCGTGCAATGCGAGCAATGGAACGGTAGCGTGTACCCCCAAGGCCTTTACCAACGGATTTGAGAAAATGTTTCTAAAGAACCAATGCTTCCTATTGACAAAGGCGATCATGGCACTTTTTCGATGTTTGACAAATTGCAATGTACCCTCTGCAACATCGCCTTTGGGAAGCCAGTGATGGGAATGCTCCCAAGTAGCAAAATGGCCTTCCAACCAAGTTTTATTTTCTTTTTGGGTTGCATCCAGGTACCGCTCTTCCCCTAGATGAAGGAACCGTAAGGGAGCATTTGCTGTTTGGGCAATCTGCAGCAACATATCCAATTCCTTCCTGTCCCATTTTGCACGGAAATCAGTGGGGAACACAATTTCACTCAATTCCTTATAGTCCACATTTGAAGGGATTGCCATCACGGGGCATTGGCGCAGCTTTTCCATCACGTCAATAGCATTCCTTCCGTACGCAACTTCCCTATCGTTAGTAACCCCACGCGTACCCATTACAATTAGGTCAATGTTTTCTTTTTGGGCTTTCTGCTGTAAAAGATCTAATAGGAACCCGTATTCAAAATCAAAATTCAGGATATGCTTTTGTGGATTGGAAAGGGCTGTAATTCTATCTTTTACAGATTCCATTTCAGAGTTTACTCCTTCCCGGGCACTGCGATATTCCGAAGCTTCAGGAGTAGGAAACAAGGGGTTTCCCTGGGTGGAAGCAGTTAAATAATAAGTGTGGTAAATATAAAAGGTGCAGAGCCGGTCCTGCAACAAACCCATGGCATACGCTATGGCATTAAAGGCATTTGCGGAAAAGTCGGTAGGAATTAAAATACGTTTTGACATACTGGTGGATTAAATCAATACTGGATTTGGACCTTCCGGTCCCTGGGAACAATAGAATTCATTCTTAATTCCGCAGATCGTGCAATGCGAGCAAGGGTACTACAGTGTGTTTTCCCAGTTCCTTCACCATTGGGTTCGAAAAAACACTTCCAAAAAAACTGTGTTTTTTATTTACCAAAGCAATCATTTCGCTTTGTCTGCTTTGAACAAAAGTGCGGACACCATCGTTCAAATCGATATTGTACAACGTATGGTGCGTAAAGGAAGCCGGACTCAAAAGAGACTCCAAAAACTCTTTATTTTCCGTTTGTGCAGGTGTGAGACTCTTTCCTTTTTGAACGTGCAGAATACGGATGGGTGCATGGGTCAATTTTGAAATCTCTATCAATGTTGCCAATTCCGTTTTCTTGTAATTTGAACGGAAACTCGTGGGAAACACAATTTCGTTTGGATTCTTAAATCGTACGGGGGCGGGAATGGCAAGGACGGGACAATTTCGTATTTTCTCCATAATGTTTACGGCGTTGCTTCCCAAAATCACCGATTTATTGTCAGACTCACCCTGGGTACCCATAATCACCAACTCAATGTCTCTATTTTTAACCGTTTTGTGCATGATATCGTAAAATGGTCCGAATTCACTTAGATAATTGAAAGAATGGTTGCCATTGGAATGATAAGGAGCCATCTGTGATTTAAGTCTTTCCATATTTTGTTGAGCTCGGGTCTCCACTCTTTCCCGGTCCTCCTTTGAAGGTTCCGGAACAATAAGATTCTCCTTGGAATATCCCGAAAGATAATACGTGTTCAATATAAAAAACTCACAGGGTTCACTCTTGTATAGCTCCATGGCATATTTTAGGGCATTGAAGGCATTTTGTGAAAAATCTGTGGGAATCAATATTCGTTTTTTCATGGGTTCAAGGTTTTGTTTTAATATTTAATTGGGATGACCAAGGTGGGAACATGGGTGTGTTTTCCTACCCTGCTTACCACTGGCTCCCTAAAAAGCGCCTTGACAAACGCGTGCTTATGGTACACCAAAGCAAGTAGATCCATAGCTTCTGCATCGATAAAATTGTGTATTGTTTTTGACACATTGCCTACTCTGGGAACAAAATGGAAATCAGTATCGTACTCTGACAGGTCATTTCTAAATTTTTCAAGGTTTTGTTCCTGGTCTGGATTCAATTCCCTTTCCATACCCACATGGAGAATATGGATTTGAGAACCAAAATGTCTTACCAATCTAATAACCGGCTTGAGCTTTGAAAGCTGGTAAAACTCATGGAAATCGGTAGCAAAGACAATGTTGGCAGGTATCACAAAACCTACTTGTTGCGGCACGACCAGCAACGGACAGCCTTGTAAGGTCTGGATAATCTTTGCCGTTGTGCTGCCCATAAGTACTTCCTCAGCCCCCGTACGACCCTTGCTGCCCACTACTACAAGATCAATACCTTCAGAAGAAACCAATTTGTTAATGGTGGAGGTCAAAGGCGAAGGCGTAGAGATGACCTCATAGGTATGGGCTTTATTATTAACATCGAGTTTAATTTTCTGCAACAAATTTTTACCGTCTCCATCAGCGTGCTCAAAAAGCTGTTTAATCACTACATCTGAACGACCCACATCAACTCGGCTGGTAAGCTTGCTCACTTCTCCCTCAAAGGAATGGAGAATTGTGATGTGCGTTGTTTCCTCTGCAAACAACTTTGAAACATAAAACAAGGCGGCATAAGCATTGTTTGAAAAATCGGTTGGAACAAGTATGTTTTTCATGGTATGGGCTATTTCATATTTAAACAAGGATGAGAGACATCTGAGTATTTGTCTTCAAATCATTTCCAAGGGCTAATGGGTATTTCATAGTAAATAAAAACACTTTATCGTGGTAGATTTTGCATGACCAAAAACGGGATATCGATATGCAATCCAATTTTTTCGATTGTGGACTGATACAGTATGTTTTCCAAATAGGAATGGCGGGTATTGACCATTACCAGCATGTCTATTGGGTTTTCAATGATATAAGTATTGATGGATTTGGTGACATCGGATCCGTGTTTTTGAATAAAATCGATTTGGTTTTCACTAAAAGTCGCTTCCAAAAAAGCCTTATTGTCCTGTTGTCTTAGAGAAAGCTTGGGGAATTTGGAAACATAGAGAAAATCGATTTTCGAAGCAAACGATTTGGCCAGGGAAGCAAGAAGCTTGAGCTCGCGGCGTTTATAAGGCAAAAGAAAATCAGTTGAGAACAGAATATGTTTGGGGTGCACATCGCCATAAACCGAGGGTATGGCCAGCACGGGACATTTTACATATTTTATCACCTGCAGGGTGTTGCTGCCAAAGGTAATCTTCTTATCGGCAGTCTTTCCCTTTGTTCCCATAACCACCACATCAATATTTTCCTTCTCCACCCAATCGTTTACCGAATCCACAAGCAAGCCAAATTCAGCTCTCGTGTGGATAGTGTGCTTCGGATTTGGAGAAAATTCCAGAACACGCTCCAAAAGAGCATTAAGAGACTCCTCTGCTTTTTTTTGGGCCTGAGCTTGCAAATCCTCAAAGACTCCATCTACAAATTTAAGTTTTTCCTCATATACCTCATCAGAATAGGCATAAAGGAGGAAAATCTCGGCAGGACCATACTTAAAAAGTTCAGTGGCATATCTAATTGCGTTTAGCGAATTTTCCGAAAAATCTGTGGGAATGAGAATCTTTAACATAGCATGGCTTAAAGTTATATCAGGTAAAGATAACTATTTGTGGCAGCAGAATATATGATAATTGTCAATTAACTACCCCACATTTAAGGAAACCTTAAGAGGTGAAGTAACTCTGGTTTTGTAAATTTAAATAAAAAGCGATGAAACCCTCTGCCATCCCCCTTCTTATTCTTACTACTATTGTCCTGGTCGTCGTCGCTATTCTGGCCACTGTGCAATTTCCTTTCAAATGGGTGTTTTATTTAGTACTCGCAGGACAGATCCTGCTTGTTGTTACCGTTGTTAAAATATTAAAAGACGATTATACAACTGATAAAACGTTTGATGATTTTTATGAAGACCATCCCATTGGAAAGGAAGAGGAATCTTTAGGAAACGCCGATTGATATGCTGTGAAATTATTGTGCAAAAACTTCGGTTAACCTCTTTCAAAAATATATGAAATGGGAGTGAAAAGACATATTATAATCTATTTCGTAATAATTGGCAGCATTGGCCTGATGATCTACAATATTTCCCAACTTGATTTCAATGATCTGCCCAAAGGCCCATTGGCAGGAATCCTTTCAAATGTACTGATGATTTTAGCCATGTTAATCACCATTAGAGCTTTAAAGAAAAAAGAATAAAAATAGTTGGAATCTCAGAAAAAGAAGTTTGGTGAGAAGCGACAAGGCCAATTGAGAAAACGATATCGACGGAAGGCCAAGCTATTCGTGGAGGACAAGAAAAGGTACCTCCGTATGGTAATTGCAGCCTCCAGAAGTTGGGCGCAACATCAATCTTTGTATAAAATTCAGGTTTTTAGCTGCGATGGCGATCATATTTATTTCCCACGTATCTACAAAGTCCTGAAAACCCGTTTCCATATTTTTATTTTCCAAAAAGTGGAAACTGTGCTTGGTCTCTCTAAAAAAGTAATGCAGAAAACCCTTGTTATCAACCTGGGATGGAGTTAGGCTGCTGTTCTGGGGCCTGACATTGAGAACACGAAGTGGGGACCGGTGTAGTTCAATCGCTTCAGAGAGTACACGTATTAACTTGTTCCGATAAATACAGTTGTAATCTGTAACAAACGCAATGTTCTTTATCCCCTTAAAACGGGCGTGTTCCGGGATTACCATTATCGGGCACTTCACTTTAGTTATTACATCATAGGTTTTGCTCCCCCCCTTATCTTCATTTAAAGATAAATCGCCCTGGGTCCCCATCAAGATCACATCTATTTCTTTCTCGATTATTTGTTTGCGAATGGCCTCCACCAAAAGACCACTTTCCTGTAATGCGTAAAATTTGTGGTTCGGATTTTTTGCCAAAAACTGGAACGATCTGATTTCTTCCTCCAACAAGGACGAACGGCTCTGGATCATATCTTCCTCTTTTGAATAGCCATGGATCGCATGAGAGATCTTGTCTGCCTGCGAAATGCCGGGAATTGAAACGTGAAGAATAAACAAATTAACCGGAATATCCACAAAATAATCCAAGGCATACCTTATTGCATTCTGTGAATTTTCCGAAAAATCTGTAGGAATCAATATATTCTTCATAGCATCAAAAACTTACCGACAAAAGTATCGGTATGGTTCTATTCAAGAAATGACAAAAGTCAGTTTTATGGTAATTGTCAATCGAAGTCAACTACTAAAAAGAAGGAAGTGCATAGGTTGTAACAAACTCCTATTCCATTTCCCGTAAACCTTCCGGATCCAGGACGCGGATATCGCGCCCATCTATCTCAATGAGTCCGTCTCTTTTAAAATCAGAAAGCGTTCTAATTAAACTTTCGGTAGCAATGCCTGCAGTGGTAGCCAAATCGCTCCGCAGAATTCTAATGGGCGCATCGGGCTTTCGGTCCATTATCTCCACAAATTGAAGTATGGTGCTGGCTGTTTTTTTACGAACGGAGCTATAAGCCATTCGAACTAGCTGCGCCTTGATCTCAGAGAGATTGTCGGTGAGCAAATTCATCAGTTCCAAGGATACATCTTGGCTCTTTTTTAGAATATCCTTTATGTATTTTTTAGAAATACCTACAATCTCTACATTTTCAACGGCGGTTGCCGTTTCCTTATAGGGAATGTTATCGTCAAAGGAAGTAAACCCCAAAAAATCATCTGCCTTATACAAGCCCGTGATGAGTTCCTTGGCGTTATAATCCATCGTGTGGGTCTTTACCACCCCTTTTAAAATAAGATATAGACTGTTGGAGTGATCTCCTTCTCGGTAAATGTTTTCTCCCTTTTTGAAATTTATCTGCTCCCCCTCATCACAAAAGAAATTTTTTAGCTCATTTAGATTGCGGGGGCTCATCTCGTCTTGAGCAGCATTGTCCAGGGACTTGTTTTCGCGCATTGCCAATATATTGGCCTTGGCAATACGGCTTTCCACCGCGCTCAACAGTTCTTCTTCATCAAATGGCTTGGTGAGGTAATCATCTGCACCCATGTCCATTCCCTTGCGTATTTCCTTGTGCTCGGTCTTGGCAGAAAGAAAAACAAAGGGGATATTCTTGGTGGTATTTTCCGCACTTAAGGCACTTAAAACGCCGTATCCATCCACTTCGGGCATCATAATATCACAGATGATAATAGCGGGAGGATTGTTTTGGGCCTTTTCAATACCTATTCTACCGTTAGGAGCTGTATGCACCTTGTAACCAGAAAGTTCTAAAAGCTCAGCAGTGTTTTCTCTCAATACACTGTCGTCTTCAATTAACAATATTGTTTTCATTTTTTTAATTGGAATATTTTATTATTGGGATTGATAATATAAAAGTACTGCCCTTGTTTTCCTCACTTTCAAAACTAACCGTGCCTCCAAGGCTTTCCAGATGACTTTTCACAATATTGAGACCTATGCCCGTGCCTTGGTCCAGAAGTGCATTTTCTGCGCGAAAATATCTGTTGAAAATAAATTTTTGTTCTCTCTCTGGAATCCCTATTCCCTCATCGGTTATCTGGATGTTCAAGGTTTTTTCGTTCTGTTCCACCTTCACATCAATAACGGTGTGTTCTGGCGAATATTTAACGGCGTTATTGATTAGATTGGTAATAGAGAGTTCCAGGATTTTCTCATCAAAATACACCGTAATGTCATCTATATTTTCAGGGTAGGTAATCCGCTGACCATCTTTTAGCAGCATATTGGCATTGTAAATCACTTCGTTGATCACTTTGCTGAGAGGGAAGGCTTCAAATTTATAGGTAGCCTTGTCTGACTCCAACCGTTCGATGGACAAAAAATCATTCAAAATATTATTAAGGTATTTCACCTTGTTCTGAATTGTTTTAAAATGTTTCTCCCGTTTCTCCTGTTGTTCGGTTTGGGTATATTTGGATGCAAGTGTGGCAGAGGTAAGGATTCCACTCAAGGGGGTTTTAAACTCGTGGGATACCAAGGAGAGAAATTTGGTCTTCAGCTCGCCCAATTCACGTTCTTTCCGCAAGGCTTCCTTAATTTTGTGTTCCGCCTCTTTCCGTTTGGCCACTTCCTTTTCAAGGCTGGAAATACTTCGCTTCAAGGCGATGGTACGCTCTTCTATTCGTTGCTCCAAACGAGCGTTGAGCTCGACGATCTGCAGCTCGTGAGCTTTCCGTTCCGATATATCGGTTACCAATGCCATCACATATCTACTGCCTTTGATCCGAAAAGGGTTTAGACCGGCTTCTACAGGGAAGACACTCCCGTCTTTTCTACGTCCATAAATATCGCCGCCATGCCCCATCTGCCGGGGATCGCCTTTTCCCAAGAATTCCTTAACCTGCTCGGGATGGCTTTTTTTATAGTCGGATGGAATCAGGATATTGAGGTTTTCTCCCAAGAGATCGCCAGGAGCGTACCCAAACATCCGGTCGGCAGCTTCATTGGAAGTTACAATCTCCTGATACTCGTTCACAATTATAATGCCTTCGGAAATGGCATCCGAGAGAATCCGGAAAATATCACTCTTCTTTTCCTCAATTACCTTCATTCCCCAAAAGTAAGAATTTTATGTAATTTAAGCGAGCTGACGGATATCATAATGTTTCAGAGAAAAACATCGTAATTTTACATCCGAGTACGAATTTTAAAAACAAAGAATATATGGGCTCTATGGACAAACCTCAATTGGTCTTTTATCAAAAGATGGGTGAGCTTTTTTACGCTATTGCCGCTGCTGACAAAGTAGTGCGTGAAGCGGAATTCAAGGCACTGAAAGATATCGTGACGGAAAAATGGAAAAACCTGGATGATTATCAAGACCCTTTTCACACCGATGCCGCATACCAGATAGAAGTGGTATTCGACTGGTTTGATTATGAACAACTCGACGCCAACGACTGCTTCGACAGTTTTGCCGATTATAAAAAAGACAATCCCAAACTTTTTACCGAAGAACGAAAAAAACTGATTTGGGAAACGGCAAATTCTATTGCCGACGCCTTTGCCGGAAAAAACAAAAGCGAATTGATCATGTTGGCAAAATTGGAAAAAACCCTAAAAAACTGAATATTGTCATATAAATACAACCTCATTTCTTTGAACTGGAATTGTTTCCCTATTTTTATGAACTAAAATTCTTGCACTCCATGAAGTCTATTGTCCCTGTTCTCATTCTATTTCTGTTTTTTGGTTGCAAAAACGATCCCAAAAAGGACACGCTCGTGGACCACCCGGAACTCCCTGCCAATGAAAAGATGGATTCCATTAGAACTTCGGACAGAGATTTAGGCCCCGAGGACAGAACCCTCAATATTAAGCGACAGGAACTTCTCGACAAAAAAGACCAAAAGGAAGAACTGGAAAACTTGGTTATTTCCAAATCCTTCCTTCAGGAAGGAGATTGGTTCACCTTGGATTTTCAATATCCCTACCTCAATGAAAGGATAAAACCCACTTACGAAAATTTCAACGAATACATTAGCAAATACTACTTGGATGCCAAAGGAGTGGAAAAGCAGATATTGGAAGAAAAAAGACTCTGTGATTCGTTGGGTATTCCAAAAGAAGACGAAAAACGGATCGTAGAATATAAAATCTACAACCTCAACGACCAGCTGATCAGCGTTTTATTTTATAAAGAAAATCATTATACCGGGGCCGCTCATGCCGCATATACCTTCGATTGTTTGAACTTTGATCTGGAACGTTCCATCTTTTTGAATTATGAAGATTTTTTTATTGATGGATCTGAGGAAGAGCTGCGGGAAATATTGAACACCCTTCTCCAGGAAAAAATAAATTCCGGCGAAATGTATTACGATTGTTGGGCAATCTCAGCCGACGATTTCTTTGATGCCAAAAACAATTTTGTGGTAAACGACGACACAGTTGAGTTCTATTTTGACGATTGCGTAATCTGTCCCTCATACACGGGTACCTACTCCATAAAAATTCCTTTAGAACTGTTGATGCCCGTTTTAAGAAAGTACAAGAAAAATCCATTACTTAGCTAATCGACAAAAGATAACCACTTCCCTACTTATAGGGAGTAGGATAAAATCCACGTTTTATGGATTGAGGAGGTAACAAAAGGAATAAACCCATAGGAATGGTGGGAAAACTTCCCCTAAAAGCGTAATTTCACCATAGATAGCTAAAAAGTGAACTGCAAAAAAAACAACAATGAAAAAGAGTTTTAAGGATATTATAGATTCCGAAATACCGGTACTGGTCGATTTTTTTGCTGACTGGTGTGGCCCCTGTAAAATGCTGGCGCCTATTTTAAAAGAGGTAAAAGATGACTTGGGCGATACCGTGAAGATTGTAAAAATAGACGTGGATAAAAATCAGGCATTGGCCTCAAAATTCCAAGTTCGGGGCGTGCCCACCATGATTTTGTTCAAAAACGGCAAACAACTTTGGCGACAAAGCGGAGTATTACAAAAAAATGACTTGATATCCATCATTAACCAACATAAGAACTAATGGGATTGAACCGATATATAGACCATACCCTATTAAAGGCAACAGCCACCCCAGAGGACATTGCCAAACTTTGTGCTGAAGCAAAGGAATACAATTTTTACGCGGTTTGCGTAAACGGCTGTTATGTGCCCTTGGCAGAGGAAAAACTAAAAGGTTCAGAAGTTAGGATTGCTGCCGTAATTGGTTTTCCCTTAGGGGCCTCTTCCCCGGGATCGAAGATGAGAGAAGCGGAGTTTTACATCGATTACGGAGCTGATGAGATTGACATGGTTATGAACATTGGGTTTTTAAAAGGGGGATGGCATGAAGCCGTGACAAAAGAAATTTCAGAAATAAAAAGGGTCATGGGCTCAAAGATTTTAAAGGTAATTCTCGAAACCTGTTATCTCACCGATGAGGAAATCAAAAAAGCCTGCCAACTGAGTAAAAAAGCAGGAGCCGATTATGTAAAAACTTCCACGGGGTTCGGTTCAGGGGGTGCTACGGAACGGATAGTAAAGTTAATCATTGACGAAGTGGGCGATACTTTAAAAATTAAGGCCTCGGGAGGAATCAGTGATACCGAAACCGCCAAGCGATATATCGAGATGGGCGTTAGTAGAATTGGCACCTCCTCTGGAATAGCGATTGTTTCCAACTCACCAAACAGCGACAGATGAGTACCCATATCGAGGCCAAACCTGGAGAGGTTGCAGAGTCCATCTTACTCCCGGGTGATCCACTCCGAGCCAAGTGGATAGCAGAGAATTTTCTAGAAGACGCAAAGTGCTATAACCAAGTGCGGGGAATGTTGGGATACACGGGAACCTTCCAAGGGCACCCGATATCCGTACAAGGCACGGGTATGGGAATTCCTTCCACCTTGATTTATTGTCATGAACTCATCAATGAATATGGAGTTAAAAACTTGATCAGAGTGGGATCCGCCGGCTCCTATCAAAAAGATGTTCGCTTACGTGATATCGTGATTGCCATGGCAGCCTCTTCCAACTCAGCCATCAACAAAGCACGGTTTGCAAACAGCGACTTCTCCCCCACCGCCAATTTTGATCTCTTTAAAAAAGCAGTCTCCTATGCTGAAAAGATGAACATTCCTATAAAAGCTGGCAATATTCTCTCCAGCGATCAATTTTATGAGGATAATCTAGAAAACTATAAGAAATGGGCCCAATTTGGGATATTATGTGTAGAAATGGAAGCGGCAGGACTATATACCATTGCAGCTAAATATCGTGTAAAGGCCTTAGCCATCCTCACGATTTCCGATTCCTTGGTTTCAGGGGAAACTACCACTTCTGAAGAGCGAGAAGGCAGCTTTTCAAAAATGATTGAAATTGCGTTAAATACATTGGTCTAAAAAAAGCAGGAATTCCCAAATAGAGATTCCTGCTTGTACTTGTTAATTACCGTCGATAGCAATTAACTAAATCTTAAAGGTCATCACGGGCAAATCTGAATGATTGACCACATCCTCGCCTATACTTCCAGAGAAAAAATGGGCTAATCCTTGTCGGCCTTGTGTTGGCAAGGCAATAAGATCGGCATTGGCAACCTGACTATATGCAAATATCCCGGCCTCTACGGAATAATCATTGTATTGTACTACCTTGTTAAGGGTCTTTAAAGGATTAGGCTCACCTGCATCTGTCAAAAATTTGAGAATACGTTTTTCAATTTCGCGCGTACTCCTGAAATCCCCGGCCAGATTTATATAGAGCAATTCCATATCCAACCCCAAAAGATCAAACATCTTTTTTGCTCTCTTGTAGGGGCCAATAGCGCTTTCAAGAAAATCACAAGCGAATATTCCGTATTTTGGATTGAACTCTTCTGTACGATGTTTTATAACCAGTACGGGGATTTCAGAGGTTCTCACAACTTTTTCCGTGTTACTTCCCACAAAAACTTCCTTTAACCCGGTAGTACCGTGGGACCCCATAATGATCAAGTCGATCTCCATCTCCTTCGCGATACCGTTTATTTCTCCAAAAACCGTATAATTATGAACGGTATCGGTAACGCGTATATCTTTGAGATAATCTTTATCCAAAAGATCGGCAAACCGCTTCTCTGCAAGCCTCATATAATACATCGCCTCAAAGACTTCTCGACTTTCATTCTTTGTCACAACGGCATCAGAGAGTCCCATCATATGAAGGACTATGATTTCAGCATTGTGTTTCTTTGCAATGGAAGCAGCGACTTCCAAGGCGTTCTCGGAAGGTTTGGAGAAATCTGTGGGAACCAATATCTTGTTTATCATTGTCTTGGGTTTAATGGGTTATCATTTTTGCCTTGCGTTTTTCCAATTGTCTTTCCAAATCGACAATTGTTTCCTTCGCAGCTGCTTCAAAAGTATCCGCCTGGGAAGAGGCGAAAAGCTTAGGCCCAGGAATACTGAGTTCTATCTCACAAATATTTCCTTTTCCATAAACATTATTTTCAAGTTTAAAACTGACGTCGGCACGGATTATCCATTCGTATTTCTCAGCAACTTTCCCTAATTTTTTTTCAACAAATTCGCTCATTGCCTCGCTTGTGGGCATTTTTACGTACTGTATGTTAATGGTCATATCTTTCTTGGATTGATTTATATTTTTCAAATATATCTCTTATTTGTGGGTTTAAAAATGACCGAAGTCATTAATTAAAAAATGGAGATCCGATCGATCTCCATTTTTGAAATCCTTTTTATAGGGAATCAAATATTTTTTTATGTTCTATTAGAAGGAAGGTCAGGGATTGCAAAAATCGAAATCCGTTGGCACTTCAAGTCTGCAAGAGACATTTCCCCCAAATTTTGCACGCTTACAATAGATGGGATCAAGAACAACAGCTCTCCCCTTCTTCCCTTACGCCCAGCTTTTTTAAGATTTTCTCCATCAAACACCATCTTGTAAATGAGGATTGGAGCAAATTGACACCGACAAAGGCCGTAAACCACAACCAATTGATGTTGACATACACAGCCAGCAAGAGGCTGATCAAAATAAAAATTCCCGCAATTGCACGGATATATCTGTTAATCATATTGTAAAAATTTAAAAATTAAACACTTCCATGTATTCTTGTTGTCGCCAATCTTTTTAAGACTAGGCTGCGAATTATTTTTAGAACACAGTAGATTCCTTGACCCCCGAGAGCGCCATCGACAACCCTAACTTCTGCTTTCTATATGCTCCGTTCTATCGGCACCACAACCGCATGGATGGGATTGTTGGTCTCCAGATTTTCATTGAATTGTACCACCAGGCTAAAAAACGTGTCTATGTTTTCATCTTCTGTAAAAGAAAAAAACATGCTACTGTCCGCTCCACTCTTTTCTGATGGGAACCAACTGGAATTCAACATAAAGGACGACACGTCTTTATATCCCTCGATATCAGAGCCACTAAAGCTCTCGATCTTGGCCTGTTTAAAAAGTTCTAACACCTTTTTCTCATACTGGTCGACAACGGTGACTATTAGTAATTTCAATTTGTCCATTGATTATAATTTTAATTAATTTTATTTGGTGCTGGCATATCTACACAGACTAACCAACATCTTCAGCGGAGCACCTCATCTTGCCAAGAAGCTGCCAGTTACTTATGGTTTTTGTCATAGTTTTTCTTTTCGATCATATAATACACTAGGGGCACCACCAACAAAGTGAGTATCGTGGAAACAATACTTCCGCCCATCAATGAAATTGCCAACCCTTGGAATATGGGATCGAAAAGTATTACAAACGCCCCAATCACTACGGTTCCCGCCGTCAATAAAATTGGCGTTGTCCTTACAGCTCCCGCTTCAATCACGGCCTGTTTTAAAGGAATTCCATCAGCTGTCCGCAGGTTTATAAAGTCGATTAACAAGACCGAGTTCCTCACCATAATTCCTGCCAGTGCGATCATCCCAATGAAGGAGGTAGCAGTAAAAAATGCACCCAGGACCCAATGCCCAAATACGATTCCTATTAAAGACAGAGGAATAGCCACCATCATAACTATAGGGGCTCTAAAGTTTTGGAACCATGCCACGATCAGAATATAAATGATGATAATCACTCCCAAGAAAGCAATTCCCAAATCGCGGAACACTTCCAGAGTGATCTGCCATTCTCCATCCCATTTTACGGTAAAATCATCTTCAAACTTGGGCTGTTGTAAATAAAGTTCATTCATAGTGTACCCAGTAGGCAGTTGAATGCCATTTAACTTGTCTGTCATTCCCAAAATAGCATATACCGGGCTTTCTAATTCTCCAGCCATATCTGCTAACACATAGACCACCCGCTTTTGGTTTTTCCGGTAAATACTCTTGGCATGGACACTTTCCTCAATATCCACCAAATCGCCAATGGAAACCATATTTCCGTGTTTGGAAGCAATTTTCAGTTGTGAAATATCCTGGATCGTGGATTTTTCCTTTTCATCCAAGGCCAATAGGATTCCCACTTGGGTAGTTGCGTTTTCGTCATATAGATTGGTAACCGGTCTATCCGATAGCGCCATATTCATGGTGTAAACAATCTGTTGGGGCACTACGCCGTACCGCATTGCCTTCTCTTTGTCTATCACAAATTCGTATTCCTTTTGGTCCGCCTCTACCATCCAATCCACATCCACTACGTCGGTAGTATTTCGCAGAATATCTTCTACTTGTTTGGCAACGGCAATCTGCTGATCATAATCAGGGCCATAAACCTCGGCGACAATTGTTGAGATCACGGGCGGACCGGGTGGTACTTCCACAATTTTTACGTTGGCACCAAATTTTTCTCCAATTTTTTGAATGTGAGGCCTCAGTTCTTTGGCGATACCGTGACTCTGTTCGCTTCTTTTTTCCTTGTCGATCAAATTTACTTGAATGTCGGCCACATTACTTCCACTGCGAAGATCGTAATGGCGCACCAAACCATTAAAGGTTATGGGAGCCGAAGTACCAACATAATTTTGATAGCTAACCACTTTCTCTTGAGTAGAAAGAAACTGGCCTATCTCTTTGGCAACTACCGCAGTGCGCTCTAAGGTGGTTCCTTCAGGCATATCGATTACTACCTGCATTTCATTCTTATTGTCAAACGGAAGCATTTTTACAACCACTGCATTGGTAAAGAACATGGCTACCGAGCCCAAAAGAAGTGCCACAGTGACCCCCAAAAACAACCAGCGTCTCCTTTTGTTTTCTATTAAAGGGGCCTCCAGTTTGGAATAGATTTTATAAATGAATTTCTCTTCCAAAGGTTTTTCCACTTTTGGGGTTTTGCCCTTCTTTTCCTTTTCGCGCAGGAATATAAATCCCAGATAGGGGGTAATAGTCAGTGCGACGAACAACGAAAGGATCATTGCAATAGAGGCTCCAATGGGCATGGGCGACATATAGGGGCCCATCAATCCAGATACAAATGCCATGGGCAGCACCGATGCTATAACAGTTAATGTGGCCAAAATGGTGGGGTTCCCCACTTCGTTGATTGCATAAATAGCCGCCTGCTTAAACGGCAGGCGCCTCATCTTAAAATGCCTGTGCATATTTTCGGCTATAATAATGGAATCATCCACCACAATCCCAGTGACGAAAACCAAGGCGAAGAGTGTAATTCTATTGAGTGTGTAATCTAATAAGTAATAGCTCAAGAGGGTAAGTGCAAAAGTAACGGGCACCGATAGGAAGACCACCAAACCACCGCGCCATCCCATGGCCAACATTACTACGAAGGTAACCGCTATGATAGCACCTATTAAGTGCAATAGCAGCTCAGAAACCTTTTGTGAAGCGGTTTCCCCATAGTTCCGTGTAACTTCCACGTGCACGTCATCTGGAATTAGATTGCTTCGCAAATGATCTACCTTGTCCAAGATCACATCAGCAATTTTCATCGCGTCTGCTCCTTTTCTTTTTGCGATTGAAATCGTTACCGCAGGATATTCTGATTGAAACTTGGAAGCCAATTCACTCCCCTGGCCATAGCCAAAGGAAACATACTTGCTTGGAAGCTCTGGGCCATTAAAAATGCTCGCTACCTGTTTTAAGTAAATAGGTTGGTCCTGTTGTACCCCTACTATTAAGTTTTCCACGTCTGACGAGGTTTCCAGGAATTTTCCAGTACTCACCAAAAACTCGGTATCGTTTTTATCAAAACTGCCTGAGTTCATTTGATGGTTGTTCGCTTTTATCATTTCGGCAACACCCAAAAAGTCCAAACCACTTGCAGCCAGCTTATCCTTGTCCAATATTACACGCACTTGTCGGTTTCTACCTCCAATTTTATGGGTGGCAGAAACTTCATTTACCTTTTCTATCTCTTCCGTCAGCACGTCAGCTATCTGCTTGAGCTGATAATCATCGTAACTTTCACTCCATAGCGTCAAGCCCAACACCGGTACATCATCAATAGCTCGGCTCTTCACAAGGGGCATGGTAACCCCCGGGGGCATCTTATCCATGTGCTTGTTCATTTCATTGTAAAGTTTTACGAAAGAACGTTCAATATCCTCCCCCACATAAAACTGAACTATGACCATAGCACCCTCCTTTGAGGAAGTGGAATACACATATTCCACCCCAGGAATGTTGGAAACCAATTTTTCCAAAGGTTTTACCACTCTCGATTCCACCTCAGAAGGTGATGCTCCCGGATAACCAACAAAAATATCGGCCATGGGCACATCGATCTGTGGTTCCTCCTCTCGAGGAATCAAAAACGAACTGTAAACACCGATGACCATAAACACAATCATCAGTAAAACCGTAAGTTTTGAGTCTATAAATAATTTGGCAATTCTGCCTGCAATTCCATCTTTCATCTGTAGAAAATATTTATTTTTTTAAAGGAATACGGGATGTCTAAACACTACCTCTTTCATTAATCTAATATTCTTGGTTAGGCATTCCACGGCTATTCTTTTATGGTTAATTGAGCGCCATTGAAAAGCTTCCCATCGGCATGGACTATAAATTGTTCATCTGCAGACAATCCCGATAGCACTTCTACCTTATCTCCGTAGGGACGTCCCAAACGCAGCCAGCGCAATACGGCAGTATTGCTTTGACTCACGGTATAAATACCGGTCAGCTCATCGCGATGTACCAGGGCTTTCTTCGGGACCATTATAGCGGTGGCCTTCGATTTCGATTCTACAGGAAACTGTACAGTGGCGTACATACCCGAGAGAATACCCTCATCCGGTTTATCCAAGCCTACTTTCACCAAGTATTGCCCTCCTGTATTTCTAGCTGAAGAGCTCACTTCCGTAACGGTTCCAGGGATTTCAGCATCCAAAGATTTTACCAGAACACGCACAGCAGTTCCTGACTCTATTTTTGAGATCTCACTTTCAGGCACCGATGCCGTTACCTCAAAATTGCCCGGTCCTTCCACTGAGATTAGAGGCACTCCCGGATTGGCCATATCCCCTTCTTCTATAAATTTATTGGTAATCACTCCGTTAAAGGGTGCCCTTAGATTTACGTATGCAAATTGCGATTCTACCTCGTTTTTTAATTGCTCTGCACCTTCCAAACGGGCTTTTGCCATTTCATACCGGGTGCGCTGATCATCGAGTTCCTTTTGCGTAGCGCTGTTTTCAGCGAACAAATTTTGAAAGCGCTGATAGTCTTTTTCTGCGTTGCTGAAAGCGGCCCGAGCTTCAGATATCCCAGCATTTGTTTGGGCCTGCTTTGCAGAAAGGTCAGCATTGTTGATACTTATTAAAAGTTGTCCCTTGCTTACTTTCTGTCCAACATTAACGTGTACCTTAGTTACAAAGCCCATCATTCGGGTACTTAAAGAAGCACTGTTGGCCGCTTCAATCTTTCCACTTGCTGTTAAAAAAGCGGATTCACTTTCGGCAGCTACGGAACTTACCGTAACGGGGACAGCAGAAGTTTGTTTCTCACGTTTCTCTTTCGAGGAATTGCTACAGCTAGCGGCACCCAGAACTACGGAAAAAATTAGGGTTGTATATAAAAGTTTCATAAATGCGGTTATTTAAATACGGTTACTTTTTGTTGTATACCTACAAGGCTTTTGAACGCTTGCAGGAGAAGTTAAATTAGTTTTTGGTTAAAAATTCCAGATATGCACGGGCATAGTTATGTTGAAAAACTGTGTTGAAATACTCCAACTGTTTTTGTGAAAATTGTGTTTCGGCCATCAGCAGATCGGATGTTTTTTCAAGTCCTTCCTTAAACCTATTGGTTCGAATCCGTAGCGCTTCGCCTGACTGTTGAAGCGCAAGCTCGGTAAGTTTAAGATTGTTTTTTGCATCCTGAAGCATCCGTTTGGCCCTGTTTACCTCCAATTGGCTTTCCGACTTGTATTGTTCTATCTCAAGTTGGGCCTTATTGAATTCAGCCTTACTCTTTTGGGTTTTTCCAAAACGCTTGGACCCCTCAAAAATATCCCAGGTCAAAGCAGCCCCGAACAAATACCCATTGGCATCGCCCTGGAAAATCTGATCATCGTAGAGTTCGTAACTCCCAAAGGCATTTAATCGTGGGAGAAACGCCATTTTATCGGCCTTATATTGCTGTTTATAGGCTTCGGCAGCAAATTCCATGGCCTGTATATCCGCACGAGTGTCCAATAGAGCTTCATTCGAAATCAATTCAGAAGAAATACTTAGGGAATCCGTGGGCTTATACACTCCTACAATTTCTTCATTCATCAGCACAGCAAGATATTCTGACGCATTTATCACCTGGCTCTTGGCGTACTGAAGTTGGTTTTCCACTTCGGTCACTCGCACTTGCACTGATAAAATATCCGATTGTTGAAGGTAGCCCTGCTTAAAACTGTTGTCTGCCAAACGAAGATTCTCCTCGGCCGCTTTTAAGGCAGTTTTTAAAACTTCTACGCTCTTATAGGCGAGTTGCAATTGCATATAGGCTTTTTCAGTTTCCAGAGAAAGATAATCCCCTGTCCGCGCCAACTGCTTCCGGGTGGCTTGCCATTTGGCCTTGGCGGCCTTTCGTTGAAAAATCCCATCAACATTGATGATGGGTTGTTGTACTTCAAACTTTGTGGCAAACATGTTAATCTGTGAGGGATCGTTTAACCTGTTGGGATCAAAATCCGCTTGAGTTACGATCTCTTGATTAAGCTTAAAACCAAAGGCCATCAAGGGATTGGTAGTAGCCATGCCCGTATGGGATGCAGAAATATTCGGAAGAAAAATCGCATTGGTCTGATTGTAATCTCCTTTTGCAGAAAGTGTTTCCTGCTCTGCTATTCTTAGCTTATTACTTTGCTGGGCCACTTTTTCCAGAGCTTCACCCTTGGAAATGGGAACTGTTTCCTGCCCAAAAACCAAGGTGGGAAACAAAAAAACCAGAGTCCATATTCTTTTCATTCTCATTACTTACATTTAATTTGTGGCAAACATACTTCCGAAAGCAGATACGGGTCAGTAACTAATGTTACCAAAAAACACCCCTGCCTTAAAATGAGAAAAGCGTCCCGAAAGGACGCTTCTACGAACCAAAACATTCGATTTATTTTAAAAACGAACCAACCAAAAAAACGTTCTTAAATGCTATGAATTACTTTGGTCAATTTCTTTTGAACATCCTTGGCAATTTTAGCCAACGAATCATTTTTTACGGCCATCATTGACGCAGCTGGATCTACGGCAGAAACCTCTACTTCTCCAGGCTCACGCTCCTGCACAATTACATTACAAGGCAACATAGTTCCTATCTTGTTCTCAGACTGGAGTGCTTGATGGGCCAATCCAGGATTACAAGCTCCGAGAATGGTATAGTTGTAAAAATCTGCATCCAGCTTTTTCTTCAATGTGGATTTTATGTCTATTTCGGTCAACACACCAAAACCTTCTTCTTTTAATGCTGCTACCGTTTTCTCAATAGCCTGTGTAAACGAAGTATTCTTTAAAGTTGTACTGATATAATAACTCATGGATCTTATTTTTATTTATTTAGTTTATTGACGATACAAAGATACACCTGAAAATCGAGACGGTCTGTAACAAAGATTACACAGAAAGAAAAACAACCAATTTTATTAGGGTCGTCACTATATCCTAACTCAATTCTGGACTATACCCTTTATAAAGCTACCTAATAGGGGCCGTACAATTGTCATAGGCACTTATTTTTTTCTCCTGCCCTTCCTTCCGCTGAATCCATAGTTTGAACCATCTTCTTTGTAACCAAAGAACCTTCCTATTGCCACCAAAAGGAGCACGGGTTGTTACCCATTAAGGAATGTCAGGTTACAACCAAAAGGATTTAAAGGGTTTTTTAAAAAGTCTTTAAGCATGCATGGCTAAAAAACCACCTTAGCATGGGAGTTTTGTGGATTTCCCGTTTCCATCTTCCAAAAACACAAAGACTGTAGAAAACATCCTTTCCAATTTTCTCTCGTTTACCTACTCCTTTATTTATTTGCCGGGGTAATCATAATATGTGAACGGTGAGTGTTGGCGTCCATCAACCAAGGCATTCCCGGAGCTTGGGGTTTGGTAGGCAGGCCAGTGGTTTCACCCGTCATATAGGGTTTATACAGTACGTATCGGATTTTACTGTTCCTTAGCTCGCCCGTTTCGGGATCCAAATCTGAATCTTCTGCAGCAACTACATAGACCATCGCAGGCTCATCGGGCATTTTAAGTGTTCCTGCATCTATTTCCTCTTTTCTGATTTCACGCTTTTCTGCTTCGGTTTTACCTTCCGCTATCAATTCGCGGCCCCGTGCCATATAGGGTTCCAATTCGGCTCCGTAACAGGCTACGCTGATGCCTTCTTTTTTGGGATCATCAGCCAGGCACACCATTCCATTGTCCCCTTCCCTCAAGGTGACCAACTTTCCATCTTTATTGTAGCCCAACACCGTTGCACCGTCCCGATACATTTCAGGAGCGGCCAAAACTGCAGTTTTTATCTGAACATCCGCCGGTAGAATTTTAGTTTGGGAAAAGACCGCCATTGAGCCAAGAGTGAACAGTAAGAAGAATATCTTTTTCATAATTCATTTTTAAAAATTGAATGGTTAAGATACAAATTATTGAGAAACTGACTCATCACTTCAGCAATAGTTTAACGAAACTTGTCTGTTTTAAGGATGTTTTTTCCAGTTTCACCAAAAATAAAATGGCCCAAAAAGACCATTTTATAAGTAGAATTGTGAGGAAAAAGATTTTTGTGAAATCTAAGGTTTCACCGTTCGAGTACCTCCATGTCCACCAGCTACGATAAACATTATTTTAATACTCAAATAAATAAACTTAAAAAACTGTATGATGGGGTTCATCATAAAAAATCGCTTGGTTTTTGAAATTCTTTTGGTTGCCATAATATCAAGGTTTTACGACTTGTCTGCAAACAAGTAGAGTTGTGTTTCAGTTGGATTTAGTCTGGAATCAAATACCAAAACGGTTTCATTTTGGCCTTATACATAAACGCGTGATGTAACATCAGTTTTAACCAATGTCCAGCAAGGCCTATTTCTCCAAAGGTCTTTCCTAGTTTCCTGCCCTGTGTGTCCGGATATTTAATATAATCTGGAACAATTGGGAAAGTAGTGATACTTACCCCGCTTCCTTTTCCCATCCCATAACCCGCCGAAGCAATACAAGCCGCGCCCATATTTCCCATGGAGCCTTTATGGTGTCTGGTTTCTTTTTGGTTTTTGATACTGTCGATAATATTGTCCGCTACCAGTTTGGCCGTTATTCCCGAAGGCATCCCCGTACGTGGAGGTGAAGGTGTAATATCTGTACCGTTTGGACTTTTCCGTGGTTTCGAAATAGGATGCGGCGGCGCAAAGGCTATTCCCGGCGCAAAAATATTGTTGTAACTGGGGTTTTGATATGTCTCCGGCCAATCCTGCACCTTCCATTCCTCATAAGGTTTTGGGGTATAATCGGCATCGACGATCATAAAGCCCTTGAATAATTTATCGGTAATATCCTTATTGTCTTTATCGAATGCCTTAAATCCGTGGCCCGAGAAGGAAGGAAGTAACATGGCAAAATCGTATGCTATGCTTTTAAACTCTCCGTCCAAGTTTTCGTAATTCGCTTTGCCGTCCTCGATCTTGGTTATTCCCGCACCGAGTATCCATTTAATCCCCCGGTCCTCAAAGATCATTTCAATCATTTCATTGGATTTCATGATATTGCTGCCATAGCTCAGCAACATTCCATCCATTCCAAAATCCCCGAGCTTATATTCATTGGAAATCCAAGTAACCTCTGCCATATCGCGCACATTGTGACGACGGAGTTCCTGTTCCACATTTAATATATACTCAAAAGCCGCTCCTTGGCAAGTAGCTTTTGCGTGACCAGTTCCCACCACAATCTTGGCTTTTTTGCCCTTTTTCATTTCCTCGATAAGCACACTCAAACCTTGCCAAGCGTGATCGGCATGGGTATAGGTGCAAACAGAAAAAGTTTTGTTGGTACCGGGAACCAACCCCTCTGTAGCCTCAAAATTAAGCTTAGGTCCTGTGGCATTGATTAGGTAATCGTAGGTTATCTTTTCTTTTTCCCCTCGTTTGCCTTCTGAAACATATTCGGCAGTTACATAGGGTCTGTCAATTTCAGAATCCCCTTCAGGATGAAAAGTAACCACTTTGGCTTGCTTAAAACCAATTCCCTTTTTCTTGTACAAGGGAGCCAAAGGGAAAAGAATTTTCTCAGACTTCATCCTGCCTACTCCCACCCAAATATTGGAAGGAATCCACTGGTAATTGCTATTGGGGGAGACCACCAAAACCTCGTGTTCCTTTTTAAGTTTTCTACGGAGGTGCGACGCGGCCACGTGCCCCGATATACCCGCTCCTAATATTACGATTTTTGCCATGGCTCAAGTTTTATAAGTACAATATAACTGAGATTCGAGGATTGAGAAATGACCTGTGTCATATTGAATGGATACTTTTTACCACTCAAAGATTAAATATTTTTGAAACCCTGGAAGTGACTTTTGTTACACAGAATTTTTTGTATGAAATTGAATTTTTCAGTCATTTTGTGATGGAAGTAACCATAAATCGACCTCGACTATGATATTTTTAGAAAATTACACTTCTTACTTAATAGGAATATTATAAATCCATATTTTCATTTGGGAAGAAATCGTAACTTCGGGGTCAGCAATTATTCTTTCACCGAATTAGAAGTTTTATATTATGATAGTCCACGATCTCAGCAAACAAAATTCCATCATCAACCAATATATCAAGGAGATGCGAGATATCTCCATTCAAAAGGACTCTATGCGTTTCCGGAAAAACATAGAGCGTGTGGGCGAATTATTGGCTTATGAAATGAGCAAAACTTTAGAATATGAATCTATTGATGTAAAAACACCCTTAGGAAGTAAACACGTAATGGTTCCTACTGACGAGATGGTCTTGTGTTCCATATTGCGCGCTGGCATACCGCTACACCAAGGAATTCTCAATATTTTTGACAAGGTGGAAAACGCATTTATCTCTGCATATCGACTTCATCCAGGGGGTTCCAACGATTTTGAAGTACAAGTGGAATATTTGGCCACTCCCTCCTTAGAGGGCAAGACCCTGATATTGGTCGATCCAATGTTGGCCACTGGCCGAACCTTTGAAAATGTACTGCGTGCCCTGCAAAAGCACGGGAAACCTAAGCAAATCCACATCATTTCAATCATTGGTGCTAAAGCAGGGATATTTTTGGCCGATACGGTTTTCCCAAAAAACACCCATCTTTGGATTGCTGCCATTGATGATGCCTTAAATGAACGTGGATATATTGTTCCAGGGTTGGGCGATGCCGGAGATTTGTGTTATGGACCAAGGTTGGATTAAAAAACAGAAGACTGTACTAATGAATATTGGTCTCCAACTCAAAACCTTATAAACTTCCTAACCTCACAGACCTCTTCTGCAGTCTCTGCATGGAACCAACATATGTTGAGATTTCCGACAAAGAGCTGCAAATAAAAGGTGTCACATCCAAAACTTATACACTCAAAACTTTAAACTTTCTGCGGTAACAACTCCCGTTTTTTTAAACTCTTCTACCGCCTCACTGAGATCAAAAACATTTTTTATTTTGAGTTCGTTTTTTACGATACAAGCTCCGGCAGTACTGCGATACCCTCCGGCACAATGTACTATAACAGGCTTGTCGGCAGGTACCTTTTTGGCATTTTCACGTAATTCGTATAATGGGATGTTAATGGAATTCTCAAATATCTTCCCCTCGGCAACCTCGCTTTTATTTCGAATATCAACGATGGTATAGTTGTCTGGATGTTGTTTGAAATCCTGTAAGTTAAAATTTTCCGATGCTTCCAAAACCTCATTCGCAATGGTATAAACCGCTATTACTTGCGATTCATACCCAATCTTGGATGCCCGATGAAGGATTTCTTCGGCATCCGCAATAGAGTCCACTACCAAAATAAACTTTTCATGAGGTCGAACAATAGAACCCAACCAAGTTTCAAACTTGTCGCCTTCGCATGTGGCCATAATATTAATACTTCCGGGAATGTGATTTTTTTTAAATGCATCCCCCTTCCTACAGTCAATTATCAAAGCTCCCTTGTCAAGTTCTGTCGCATTTATTTTAAAGGGAATACCTCCCAAACTCTTACGAAGGTCTATCGCTCCAGCTTTATTGGTATCCACACTATATCCAAAATAGTGCGGAACAAAAGGTTGTGACTTCAGAAGAAAGTTGGTAAATTCTTCTTCCGTCTGCTTTTTGAAAGCCCAATTTCCAATGCGTTCATTCCCTAAGGTGCTGGAAGTGGCATCGTCGCTCATTCCTTTCCCACAAAGGGATCCAGCCCCGTGGGCCGGATATACATAGGCGTTGTCCGATAAATCCTTGAATTTGTTTTGAATAGTATCAAACATCATTTTTGCCAATTCTTCCCGTTTCGCGGTCATATGTCCGGCAGTTTCCCGTAAATCAGGACGGCCCACGTCGCCAACAAACAAGGTGTCACCGGTAAAGAGTGCTGTTTTTTCTCCTTCGGTTGCGATGATGGTAATGCTATCGGGGGAATGGCCCGGAGTATTTAGGGCGCGAAAAGTGGTGTTGCCTATTAATACCTCATCGCCATCATCAAAGGTTTTATGTGGATAATCGGCTCCCGTTTTTTTACTGCAATACAATGTTGCCCCTGTTTCATTATGGATCTGTAAATGGGAGCTCACAAAATCGGCGTGCGGATGGGTTTCAAAAACCGCTACAATTTGTGCCTTATTTTCTTCGGCATATTTATAATACTGAATTGGATCCCGCTCCGGATCCACCAACGCCATTTTTCCTCCACTGATGATGGCATAGGAAAAATGGGAAAGAGGCTTGTACTCGAACTGTTTAATTTTCATCGTGTTGATTTAAAATATATAAATAGAACTTAGCATAGAATTGGTCGATTGAACTAAGGACATTCTTCAACATAAAACAATGCCTACCACAACTTGGGAAAAAACCTTCCGGTCCGTTTCTTATAATCCGAATAACCCGCAAAACTTTCCATTAGTCTTTCTTCCTCGTAAAGAGTTTTAACATAGAATAAAACAAAAAGAAAGGTGGAAATGATCAACCGATATCCTGAATCGGTAATTATCGCAAATCCAAAAAATGCCAAGATAATCCCCGTGTAAATGGGATGCCTTACAAATTTATAAACTCCATTGGTAATAAGTCGTGATCCCGGCAAGGGACTTGGAAATGGTGACAAATTGACATTGAGTTGCAAAACAGCGGTAAGGGTTATAAACGCTCCAATAATGAAAATAAAAATCCCAAACCAAAATAAAATTACCGGAAGAATAATTATCAAGGTTTTAAGATCGAATATAAAGGCGACAAACAATACAAATTGAAGGAGCACAAACACTATGTCTTTTATAGGAATTTTCAAAGTGGAGTTTTTCTACTTTTTTATCATCTTTATAAAAAGTTCGTTTCCTGCCCGTGGTGGAATGGAGTTATAGGCCATCTCCATTTTGTCAATTTCAAATTTTTTCTCAAAAAGAGAACGGTACTCTTGTTCATTTCCACCGAAAGGGGGTTTGTCATCATTTAAGGGAATGTTGAAAAGCACACCGACCAATTTTCCTTGAGGTTTCAGTAATTGATGCATTTTTGAAACATATTTGTTTCGAAGCTTCGGATCCTGGGCACAAAAAAAGGTCTGTTCCAGAATAAGATCATAAGTTTCGTTCAAGTCGAAAAAATTGAGATGCAATAAATTCTTCTTCGGGAATGAAGCCACTCGCTTTGACAGATTTTCAAGGGGAATACTCGAAATATCAATGACGAAAACATTGGTAAAACCCTTATTAAAGAGATATTCCGCTTCATATGAATTTCCGCCCCCGGGAATCAATATTTTCAAATCCCTATCGGAAAGTTGATCGATGTATTCCTTCAAGGGCGTAGAGACATACCCAATATCCCAACCGGTATATCCATCCAAGTACTTCCCGGTCCAAAATGATTCGTCTAACTTCAAGTTGTTCATATTTTTTTGCAAGTTTCAGGTTTCAGGTTTCAGGTTTTTAAGAATAAACAATATGTGCAAAATAAACTAAAACTACCGTCTACCGACAACCGACTAAAATTACTGACTAAACTTTATACTCCAAATTCCGCGAACTTCATTTTCGTTATAGCCTGTGGCTTTGTCGGTTGGATAAAACTCCATAATTTTTGATAGTGTGAGAGTTTCCAATTCCTTTTCAGGTGTACCGTGGCATTTGAGACACATGGAGTTGGTAACTATTGGGTAATAAAATTCAGCTTTCTCGCCCATAGTAGTAACGATGGGAGTCGGTTCTTCACCAGCAGCAACTTGGTTTTTAAAGATTTGGATGTATGCCAGTTCCACAGCATTGGCCTGGTTTTTTGGATTTCGAGGTTTATCGCTGACTCTTTTTATATGGGCTTTGTGTACTACCGACATACTATCGGTTAATGGCATTGCCTGGATATTGCAAAAATCGAGGGCAGCTATCACTCCATTTTTCTGGATTTGTCCCATCAGGTTTTTGCCCAGTTCAGCCTTGGTGGCTTGGGCTATTTGCATCCCGCGTTCCTCGATTGAAGCTTGTTGTGAAAGAGCGCCTTGATTTCTATCCATGCCCATTCCTCTTCCCTTCCCTTGACCCATCCGCCTTTTCACTCCGGGGCGATCGCCGTGCATTTTGGCATAATGCTCGCCAAACCATTCCGGTTCCTCTATTTCGTGGTCGAACATATATTCGGCTATCTGCTTTAACGTGTTTTCGGGATAGAATTGATAGGGCATCAAGCCAAATTTTTTGATTGCTCCCGGCATTTTTGACGTTTCTTCGGAAGGATTTTTTAAGAAGGAGATAATTTCAGTTATAAATTCTTCTTTAGAGATACCATCGGAGAGGTAATGCATTTTCACTGCCACCATAGGTGGTGCGATCATGCTTGCCTCCGTCGCTTTTGGACTATGGCAAACGTAGCAGTTGTTTTCCATCAATTGCTTCCCAGGATGGACTTGCTGCGCGGCCACGGCCAATTCATCTGAACTTCCATCAATTCCGGAATACGATTTTTTATGCTGTGTGTTGCAGGCCATCAAAGTTGTGAGCAATACTATCATTGAAAGTGTTTTCATCTGTCTGCGCTTTAATTTCTTAGATAAATGTTTGGTCTTCCGTCGCCCTTTGGGGTAAAAGCAAAAGGCCAAAAACTGGAGTTCCTATTTTGGTTCTAAGGAGTTAGCCATTTAAAGTTAAATCCTTAAAGAGCCTTGAAAGGAATTTTAAAGCGACTTCTTCGCTAAATAGAAGTCAACTTTTTCAATGGAATCATCATCCAATCTCTCTTTCATCTCCTTTAAGTTTGTTGGTGGTGGGATAATAACTTTATCACCCTTTTTCCAATCCAACGGCATGGCCACCTTGTGTTCATCGGAAATCTGAAGTGCCTCAAGTGCTCTGAGTATTTCGTCCATATTTCTTCCTACATTTAACGGATAATACATAATCAATCTGATCTTTTTCTTAGGGTCGATAAAAAACACGGCACGAACCGCTGCCGTTTGACTTTCGTTGGGTTGAAGCATCCCATATAGTTTTGCCACTTTCATATCGATATCGGCGATGATTGGGAAATCAAAATATACACCTGTTTTTTCGTACACATTGTTCACCCAACCCAAGTGAGCATGGATACTGTCAATACTCAATCCCAAAAGTTCAGTATTTAAAGCATCAAACTCACCTTTACGCTTTGCAAACCCACTTAATTCCGTAGTACAGACCGGAGTAAAATCGGCGGGATGCGAAAACATTATAATCCATTTGTCCTCTGCAAAATCCGACAGGGTTATATCGCCTTTGGTGGTCTTCGCCGTAAAATCGGGAGCATCGTCACCAATTCGTGGCATCATATTAAAAGCCTGTACATTTTCATCCAAATTTTCCATAATCATTTCCGTTTATTATTTTACAAAAATAAGTTTTATCAGTTCATTTCGCAGTAACAAAGGTTACAGCTAACTATCCTATCAGCCGTTGGTCTCACAGCGTTAAAATATTAATGCTATTTCTATTGAGTTTTATTTTGCCCAAAGTTTCCAGTTTTTTAAGCAGACGTGAAACCACCACCCGCGAAGTATGGAGCTCGTACGCAATTTCTTGGTGGGTGGAATTGATAATCGGCTCTCCGGCAATCTTTTGTTTGTCCTTCAAATATTTCACAAGCCGCTCATCCATGTTCATAAATGCAATACTATCAATGGTATCGAGCATTTCCATAAGACGGGTGTGATAACTTGACAAAACAAAGTTCCGCCAACTTCTATATTTTCCCATCCATTCCTCCATTTTTTGGACTGGAATCATGATGAGGGTCGTGTCCAATTCGGCAATGGCCCTTATTTCACTCCTTTTTTGTCCCAAGCAACAAGTAAGGGTCATAGCACAGGTGTCTCCAGGCTCCAAAAAATACAGCAACAGTTCGTCTCCGTCACCATCTTCCCTTAAAATTTTTATTGCCCCCGAAACCAGCAGTGGCATAGAGCGCAAATAATCTCCTATTTCAATTAGTTTCTCCCCCTCTTTCGCGTTTTTTAGTGAGCCTACTTGGCTTATTTCGTCGATAAGTGCATCCTCAAAAAGATGTGAAAAACTCTCTTTTAAATTACTGAGCATTCAAAATTATTTAGGTGGTTTTTGAATAGCTAAAATACGGCTTTAAAATCACTTATCTTCGGTTTCTTTCTGCTTCCGTCTTTCCAGTTTTCTAAAATATCCTCTAAAGAAGAAATTGTGTTTCAACGCCTCCATGTTTTGGTTCAGTTTTTTAGATGCTTCTTTTATCTGCCCCATCGTGGTATCTATATCCTTTGCAAAAGCCTCATCTTGGGTAATATAGTTAAGCGCTCCTTTGCCAGATTTTATTTCACTTATATAATCATCGATGCTTTTTGTGGCGGCGTTAATATCTTCGCTGGATTTTTCGAGATTGGAAAACACCTCCTTGATTTGATTTGCGGTGGCAGTATCGCTCAACAGTACAGCTGCAGCGCTTTCGTCATAGTTTATCTTGGAGACAATAGCATTGATCTTGGCTATGGCGAGCTCAGTTCCTTCAGAAGTCTTACGGAGCTGTGCCATGGTCTGCTGGATGTTCTGGGCCATAATAGTGTCGCTGATCAATACTCCCAACGTACCTTTTCCCATCAGGATTTGATTGGATATTCTTGCCAGATCCTCACTTGTTGCCCCTAAGGTGGAGAGCATCTCGTCAACACTCGCTTTATTGGCCGTCCGGATGGTGTCTCCAGAAGCGATGTTCACCTCATGCGGATCCTTTCCCGGGGCAATATTTACCACCATGCTGCCTACCAGTCCATCGGAACCAATGGATGCAACCGCATTCTTTTTAATAAAATACGAGGATTTCTCCTCAATCGACATCTTGAGAACGATCTGTCCTACCCCGATCATTTCAATATTTGTCACCGTCCCAACATTTATCCCGGAATACCGCACATTGTTACCCAGCTCTATTCCCCCCACATTGTCGAAAACAGCATATAACTGGATGTTCCTGGTAAAAATATGTTGCCGTGTTCCTATGAAATAAAGAGCGATAACAAGAATTATTGTTCCCACTACCACGAAGATTCCAACTCTTACTTTTTTTGAACTTGCCATACAATTAAATTTTAAAAAATGCCCTAATTTGCGGGTCATTGGAATTTGAAAGCTCTTCAAAAGTACCTTCCGCATAATTGATTCCGTCGACCAACAAGATCATTCTGTCGGAAATGACCCTTGCACAATCTACATCGTGCGTAATGATAAGCGAAGATGTGTTGTATTCTTTTTGAATGTTACGCATAAGCTGAATGATCTCATTGGCAGTAATGGGGTCAAGACCTGTGGTGGGCTCGTCATACATAATGATTTTGGGTTTTAAAATCAGTGCCCGGGCCAAAGCCACTCTTCGCTGCATCCCCCCAGAAAGTTCTGCAGGCATAAGATCGATTGCATCTAAAAGCCCTACACTTTTAAGTGCTTCCTTTACCGATTCCTCTGTACTCTTAAAATCCTTGATCTTATCCTTATGCCGCCGAAGCGGAAATTCCAGGTTTTCGCGAACCGTCATCGAATCATATAGGGCACTCCCTTGGAAAAGAAAACCGATCTCGGTACGCAAAAAGTCTAATTCGGTTTGTCCCATGGTTATAATATCCCGATCCTTGATCGTGATGCTTCCGCTATCGGGTTGAATCAAGCCCACAATACATTTTACCATTACCGATTTCCCAGAGCCGGATTTACCCATAATGACCAAATTTTCACCTTCAAACAGTTTCAGGCTGAATCCCTTGAGCACATGATTACCGCCAAAACTCTTCTTGATGTCTTTTAATTCCAATATCGGTTTTATGTTTTTTTCAGAATTCATTTATATCATAAAAAATATATCGGTTACAAAAACAGCGATAAAGTCAATGACAAATACCAGCATGGAAGCATAGACCACTGCCGAGTTTGATGCCTCTCCTACCCCGACAGTACCTTTGGCACAAAAATAGCCCTTGTAAGTGCCCACTAGGCCGATAGCAAAACCAAAGAAAAATGTTTTGATAGTTGCCGGAAAAACATCACTAAACCTTAGAGCATCAAAAACTTGATTGAAATAAAGTGTGTAGGAAACACCGCCCTTTAAATTTTCTATGATTGCAGAACCAATAAGTGCGATGGCATCACCCAGGATTACTAACAAAGGCAACATTAAGGTAGTTGCCAAGATACGCGTAACCACTAGATATTTAAAGGGATTGGTGCCCGAAACCTCCATGGCATCTATCTGTTCGGTAACCCGCATGGAGCCAAGCTCAGCACCGATTCCGGAACCAATCCTTCCTGCACAGATCAAGGCGATAATTACAGGGCCGATCTCCCGGACTATCGAAAGACTGATCATAGAAGGCATCCAGGATTCCGCCCCAAACTGCATCAAGGTGGGACGGGATTGGAGGGTAAAAACCAGCCCTAAAATAAAGCCGGTAACGCCAACCAAAAACAAGGAACGGTTTCCTATATTATAACATTGCCTAAGGAGTTCCCTAAGTTCAAACGGGGTACTGAACAACTCCCTGAAAAACCGAGTGCCGAAGAAGGTCATGTCACCAATTTCCTCGAAAAACGATGCCGTACGGTCTATAAGAGAAGTAGTTTTTGCCATTTAAAAAAGATGAATGTCAAATATAGGGGAGGTTTCTGTTAAAACACCTGATTTAGGTCAAGTTTAGTAAGTTCCAATAAAACTTAGAAAATTTTAAGACCTTCAAGTAATAGGTTCTTTTAGTTAAATTTAAGTAATTTTCCACTCATTTTAAATTATGTCACTATCCTACACAAGGTTTATTATCTTTATATCTCAATTCCCCCCCCCAATGGACCAAATTGGCTTAGTATTATCAGGAGGAGGCGCCCGTGGAGCGGCACACATTGGAGTATTAAAAGCATTTGAAGAATATGGAGTGTCCATTACCCACGTATCCGGAACCAGCGTAGGTGCCATAATAGGAGCTCTGTATGCTGGCGGGGTACACTGGTCTGAAATGCTGACTTTCCTAAAAACCACCTCTGTCTTCCATGCAAAGAGGTTTGCTTTCAATAAACCGGGTTTCCTCGATACTGAAAAGTTTTATGATGATCTTAAAGTCTATTTCCCCAGAGATAATTTTGATAGTTTAAGCAAACCTCTGTTCATTACAGCTACGAATATTTTAACGGGCGATTTAAAAATTTTCAGTAGAGGCCAGCTTATTAAACCCGTAATAGCCTCTGCCTCCTTTCCTGGGGTTTTTACTCCTACCGAAATTAATGGTTCCTACTTTATCGATGGAGGAATTTTAAATAACTTCCCAGTGGAACCGCTTAAAACCCGCTGTGATACAATTATTGGCGTATATATCAATTCCCTGAAAAAAATCCGTATTACAGATTTAAACCATTCTTACACCGTCGCCGACCGGGCTCTTAAAATAAGAGCCGCTGCCGATTCCTTAAAAAAATTCCCAGACTGCGATTTCATAATCTCCCCAGAAGATCTGGGTGATTATGCCATCTTTGGAATGAGCAACATGGATGCAATTTTTGAATTGGGTTATTCTGCCACGATAAAAATGCTTAAAGAAAATAAAAGTTTGCTTAAGGGGTAATACCACTGAATTGACCAACAAACAATTCCAATGAAAAAAATATAAAGAACCTTATATTGAACTAAAAAAAAATCCGAAGTTCATGGGTAAATCTCGGAATATCGGTCTTTAAAAAACGGTATGAAATCAGATATCCTCTCCAATTTCAAGACGATTTTCCCTTTCTTTAAGAGCTCGGTTTTCACAGGTTTTGCAAAGTTCTGAAATCCCCTTTTGCTCCCAAGATTCCTTGACCGTACCATTGGTGACCCCTTCTCTATTTTTGATATGCTGGCAATCTTCAAAAATATGGTATTTATTTCCAGCCCTTGACCAATACACATTGTCGTTATCAAAATTTAAGTCTTTTACGGTGGCAGTCTGGTCATTGATTTCCTCGGTGTATTTTTCAATGGAAGGCGGGTTGAAATCCACACCAGAAATTCCCGCGACCAACAACGCTACCACCGCAATACTTCCCGCAATCCCCTTGGTCTTACCATTGACATCCTTATTCATAAAAATCAGGATTACCATCGGTAAAAACGCCAATACTCCCATAATGGCGCCAAGCTGATTTTGGATAAAAAATTTCGTTTTATTCTTTTCCGAAGCAGGGTCCAATCGATTTGCCTTTTTCCAAAGAGTAGAACCTGTAATGGCCAAAGCCAAAATGACGACAATAGCCACTATCAACCAAACTAAAGTATCATCGTGGATTAATTTTACAATGGCAAAAACTTGCCCAGCCATGGCAATAAGCCACGCTAATATGGCGAAGAGACGAAATTGTTTTGCTTTCCCCTTGGCTTCTGCGCTTGCCTCAAATATCTTTTTTTCTGACATGACATTGGTTTTTATTTTGTTAGCTTATTGGCACTCTTGGTTCAAATTTAAGAAAAAACCTGACAGCTTTAACATTTTTTTAAAACCTCCTCTCCAACAGGTCTTTTTTGCTTCCGAAACTTTTACCTGGAATATCATTTTGTGTGTTCTCGAACTTAATTGGGCTTTACTTCCAACTTAAATCGTTTTATCCATTTCACAAGTTCATACCACAGCACACTTAACAACCCTATCCCAACACTGATGCCAATCTGGCTCAGCCCTATCCTTTCAAATTCAAAAAAATGAGTGAATGCGGGTACAAACAGAAGCAAGGCGGTGATCCCCACCGTAATTCCAACAATTATTGGAACCAACCTGTTTTTATACCGGAATGTGGTAACTATTGAATATATAAAAGAGCGGTTAACAAAGGTCAAACCTATGTTGGCACTCATTAGTGCTGTAAACACCATCGTTCGAGTGGCAGCTTCATTGGATCCATAACTCACTGCAATCTGATACACCGATAGAACACCTATGGTAATGGCCAGACCTTGGAGCACACTGGTAAAAAGTTCGTTCCAATTAAAAAAACTACTGGTAAAGGGGCGAGGTTTCTGAAGCATTAGATCCTTTTCGATCGGTTCATTTTCATAAACTATGGAACAAGTGGGCCCCATAATCAATTCCAATAGAATTACGTGGATAGGGGAAAAGATGTTTGGATATATCCAACCTAGGACCAAAGGAATAAATACCGTGAGGATTATGGGAATATGTATGGATATAATATATTGAATGGCCTTTTTTAGATTGGAATAAATTTTTCTTCCCATAGCTACGGATTCGACCATTTTTGAAAGATCGTCATCCACCAAGATAAGAGAAGCGGCCTGTTTGGCTATTTCGGTTCCTTTTTTGCCCATTGCAATCCCGATGTTTGCAGCTTTTAGGGCAGGCCCATCGTTTACCCCATCACCGGTCATTGCCACAATATGTCCTGCTGCTTTCAAGCTCTCTATGATTTTTAACTTTGCCTCGGGAAACATTCGGGCAAAAATGTTCCTCTCCAAACTGATTTTTTGAAGATCCGATGCATCCAGTTGCACAAGGTCGTCGCCTGAAATCACTTCTTCAGAACCTTTAAACCCAACCTTCCTTGCGATGGCTGCGGTTGTTTCGGCAATATCGCCCGTGATGATCTTGACCTGGATTCCCGCAGTATAAAAATCCTGGAACACTTTTTCAATATTTTCCTTTGGCGGATCATAAAAAGCCAAAAGCCCCTTAAAATCAAATTGAAATTCCTGTTGATTCTTTGGCCAATCCGAACCTTCAAAATGGGAAAGCCCCACACCCAAAACACGATACCCTTGCTTGGCAAGATTTTCAGTTTGTTTGAGAATTCTACCCTTTTTTTTACGGTTCATATCCGATACGGCCAGCAAGGCTTCGGGCGCACCCTTGGCCGCGATGATGCGCTTTCCCTCCTTGTTTTCAAATATATGGGTCATCATTGGGGGTTTTCCACCCAATGGATATTCATGGATCATTTCATATTCTGGTCTCTCATCCAAAGCGGAAATAGACCCATAGAATTCGTGAAGTGATATTTCCATGGTGTCGAAAGGGATGGGTTCACTAGCCCACATGGCAATGCTGATCAGATCTCTTTCACTTTCAGATAACCGAGTGTCAATTGAAGTGATTTGGTTGGTTTCCGAGGTAAATACCTTGTCCAACTGCATTTTGTTCTCCGTAATCGTCCCAGTTTTATCCACGCAAATAACAGTAGCACTTCCCAAGGATTCCACAGTTTTAATCTGCTTAACGATTACCCCTTCCTTGAGCAATCGCCAGGCTCCCAAGGCCATAAAGGTGGCAAAGGCCACTGGAATTTCTTCTGGCAAAATGCTCATCGCAAGTGTGAGTGCCTTTAGCAAACTGTCCAATAAGTCCTGCGAATTGAAATAGTTGATACCCCATACCAATAGGAAAACCACACTTCCCACGATAATCATTTTCCTTACAAAATTGTTTATCTGCTTTTCAAGAGTGGATTTCTCGCTATCGATAGTGTCGATAGACTTTCCTATCTGCCCTATTCTCGTGTTGATTCCAATAGCTGAAACCTGCGCGATTGCCAACCCTCCATCCACTTGCGTGCCGCTGTATATTTTATTGTCCTCTGAAGTGGTATCTTTATAGACGGAAAATGACTCACCTGTTAGAATGGACTGGTTGACCGAAAAATCATTGGAGTGGACAATGGTACCATCAGCGGCAATGGCAGCCCCTTCCTCCACCATTAAAAAATCGCCAACCACCACTTCTTCGCTGTTTATCTCCACCACTTCTCCATCCCGGATCACTTTACAATGTGGCCGCGACAGTTTCTTCAAATTTTCGATAGCATCATTGGCCTTATGATCCTGATAAAGTGAAATGGCCGAAACCAGTACAATGGCAACCACCATAAAAAGGGCGTCGCCGTAGTTGCCTGTCAATAGGTATATTGCAGCAGTAACCAACAAAAGAATGACCATCGGTTCCTGGAAAAGGCTCTTAAAGGCTTCCCAAAGAGGGCTCTGTCTTTTCCCCTCTAATATATTCCGGCCATGAATCTTACGGGAGGCCAATACCTGGTCTGCAGTTAAACCTTGTATTCCTGTTTGTTTTAAAGGCATAGATGATATTTAGAAGAACCATAAAATTACAATAAAATCAAGTTTAAGTTTATGAGCAAAATCAGTAGTGGTAAAATAAAAGATTTTCGACCCAACAGGTTTCAGAAACATCGTAGGCCTATGCCATCTCTTGAAGGAAATTTGATCTAAAGATATTTTTCTTGCGTCTAAATATCTAAAAAAACCTATATTTGTGCCCGCCAAGAGAGAAATGGCAATTCCCTTACCCGGGTGCTGGAATTGGTAGACAGGCATGGTTGAGGGCCATGTGTCCTTACGGGCGTGTGAGTTCAAATCTCATCCCGGGTACATTAAGACCTTGTGAAACTGAGTTTCAAAAGGTCTTTTCTTTTTATGGTCCCATTTCTCGGGATATTGACGTTCCTATCAACTTTTATTGCGAAATGACATTCTAAAAATCAATCTAAGGATGAATTTTGGGCTCCTTTAAAAGTATCGAAAAGTCCTTTTAAAAACGAGTGCGAACCTCCAACCGAACCGGAATTTCAATAAAAAAAAGATTCTCCCAGAATTTAAAAAGGAACTTCACACAACCGTTCAACAGTCCTGCAAAATAATTAAACGCTTCTCGCTTCTTTTTAGTAAATTCACATAAATTTTTTAAACGTGGTCAAAACGGAATTTAGCATTAAGGACCTTGAAAATCTTTCAAATGTCAAAGCACATACAATAAGGATATGGGAAAAACGATATAATTTACTGGAACCAGACCGTACTGACACCAACATCCGTAGATACGATCTCGAGAATCTGAAGAAGCTCCTGAACATTGCTTATTTGTACCGCTCAGGATATAAGATATCGAAGTTGGCTGAGATGGAAAACTCCGAGATTCAGGCTCTTATAACAGAGAACAGAGATAACCTGGATTCCAATTATGCCCTTGAGGTTTTTAAAACTATAATGATAGAATTTGATGGCAATAGGTTTGACGAAACCCTAAAGCAGCTCTTGGGCAAGCAGGGTTTTCGACAGGTTTTTACTGAAATTTTCGTCCCTCTTCTTACCGAAACTGGTGTTTTGTGGCATACGGGAACCTTCGATCCCTCTCATGAGCACTTTATTTCAGAAAAAATAAAACACGCCATCATCTTTCAAAGTAAAAAAATAAAACATACAAGGACACAAGGTCCAACGACTACTTTTGCGCTCTATCTTCCTTTAGGGGAAATTCATGAAATAGGTCTGCTTTACGCAAATTACGAATTGCTACTGGCGGGCTTCGATACGCTTTATCTAGGGTCCAATGTGCCCCTAAGCAGTTTAAAGCACGTGCTAAACCAAAAAAAACACCTGCATTTTGTTACCTATTTCACCGTGCATCCAGAAATAGAGAATATCGATTCCTACATTCAAAACTTTAAGGACACAGTATGTCCCAAATATGATTGTAATCTTTGGATCCTGGGAGATCGAGGAGACAATACCAGCATTTCTTCCGCAAATGTGAAGGTTTTTAAAAATATCCCATCCTTTGTAAGCGAACTTCAGGATATTGAGTAATGGTTTTTTTCCTTGCACGCATTCCCAAGAAAGAATTTATAAATTATTTTATTTCTTGTTTAAATAAAATGTATTTTTGTTAAACAAGATGAAAAAGAATATTGCCATCATTGGATCCGGATTTTCTTCATTAGCCGCTGCCAGCTATTTGGCGCAAGCGGGGAACGATGTCACGATCTATGAAAAAAATGCCACTCTTGGAGGAAGGGCCAGAAAGCTATCCGCAGATGGGTTTACTTTTGATATGGGACCAACTTGGTATTGGATGCCGGACGTTTTTGATCGTTTTTTTGCCGATTTCGGCAAAAAGACTTCTGATTATTATGCCCTTCAAAAACTGGATCCTGCCTATCGTGTATATTTTGGAAAAAATGAGCATATCACCATCGGCGATACCCTTGAGAAAATTATTGCGGCCTTTGAGAAGGAAGAGTCGGGAAGCTCGCTTAAACTTAAGGAGTTCATTAAAAAGGCCCAAGACAATTATAACATCGCCATCAAAGATTTGGTATATCGTCCCGGACTCTCTCCCTTGGAACTTATCACCGCTTCGACAGCAAGAAAGATCGGCCAATTTTTCAGTACCATAAGCAAGGAAGTTCGGGCAGAATTCACGAACCCAAAATTGATTTCAATTTTGGAATTTCCTGTGCTTTTTCTTGGTGCCAAACCCTCGCGAACTCCTGCTTTCTATAATTTTATGAACTATGCCGATTTTGGTTTGGGAACCTTCCATCCCAAAACAGGAATGTATGCTGTAGTTGAAGGGATGACCTCTCTTGCAAAGGAATTGGGTGTCGAGGTCAGGACGGATCAAAACGTGGAAAAAATTCTCATAGAAAATAAAAAAGCCGTGGGAATAGTCATAGAGGGAGAAAAAATAAAATCTGATATTGTGTTAAGTGGTGCCGACTATCACCATACAGAAACCCTATTAGACCAGAAATACAGACAATATTCAGAGGCCTATTGGGAAAAGAAAACCATGGCGCCTTCTGCCTTGTTATTCTATGTGGGCTTTGATAAAAAGATAGAGAATATGGCCCACCATACCTTATTTTTTGATGTGGATTTTGAGGCGCATTCAAAAGCTATCTACGACCGCCCGGAATGGCCAGAAGAACCGTTATTCTACGCGAGCTTTCCATCCAAAACAGAAAATTGTTTTGCACCCGAGGGAAAAGAAGCTGGCACCTTTCTGATTCCTTTAGCCCCTGGATTACGCGATACACCGAAACTGAGGGAAAACTATTTCGACAAAATAATGGTGCGTCTTGAAAAAATTACGGGCCAGGAAGTGAAGGAATACGTTATATTTAAAAACTCTTTTTGTATAAATGATTTTGTTTCAGAGTATAACAGTTATAAAGGAAATGCTTATGGCTTAGCCAACACATTGATGCAGACGGCCTTTTTAAGACCAAAATTGAAAAGTGGAAAAGTTGAGAATCTATTTTTCACAGGACAACTCACCGTTCCAGGGCCCGGTGTTCCTCCCGCCCTGATCTCTGGCAAATTAGCGGCAGGATTAATCGAAAACAAAACCCATATATGAAGGACCTGTTCGACATCGTATCCCAGGAATGTAGCAAAAAGGTAACCCAGACCTATAGCACCTCCTTTTCCATAGCTACCCGATTATTGGGACCGTCCATCCGCCGGGACATTTACAATATTTACGGATTTGTTCGCTTTGCCGATGAGATTGTAGACTCCTTTCACGACTATGACAAAAAATTGCTTTTCCACCGTTTTGAGGCAGAGCTTGATCAGGCCTTAACAGAAAGGATCAGTCTGAATCCAATATTAAATGCGTTTCAAAATACGGTCCATAAATACAATATAGACCAGAAACTGATACAAACTTTTATGGCGAGTATGCGGCAGGACCTAACCAAAAGCACCTATCATACGGTTGAGGAATTCAACGATTACATATATGGATCGGCAGATGTCGTAGGCTTGATGTGCCTTCAGGTTTTTGTCAAGGGCAATTCAGAAAAATATAATGAATTAAAAACAGGAGCGATGAATCTGGGCTCGGCATTTCAAAAGGTCAACTTTTTGAGAGATTTAAAAGAAGACCATGAAACCCTTAACCGAGCTTATTTCCCAAGTATCGACCTCAATTCTTTGGATGAAGTCTCAAAAAGTAAAATCATCACCGAGATCAAAGAGAATTTCCGAATGGGATATCAAGGAATATTACTTCTTCCCCAAGAAGCCAGACTTGGGGTTTTCGTTGCATACCGATATTACAGACGTTTATTAATAAAGTTGGAACGCACCCCAGCGGAAAAGATAAAGAACACACGCATCAGGGTTCCAAACTTGGAAAAAATCGGTCTTTTAACGGGCAGCTATGTACAATATCGATTAAATTTGGTGAAATAGGCCTTCGGTACATTTTGAAAGCTTTAAAGTTTGATTAACAACGATTAATTAATTGGATTGCTTTCAAAATACTCAGGCACCTTAGAGATGAAAATATAATTAATAAAGCAAAGCTGGCTGAGTGCCCTTAGGTACATTCCGATTGAATTGAACACTCAGGCACCGTAAAAATGAAAAAATTAGTACGAATGTTTAATTAACAAACAAATCAAAGTTGGCTGAGTGATCCCGTCCCGAGCTATCGGGATCATCGGGATCGTACCGAAGCCCAAGCACATAAAAAATGACAACCCTTCTTTGGATATTAATATTTATCGCCACTTTCGGCAGTATGGAATTTATGGCCTGGTTTACCCATAAATACATAATGCACGGATTTCTATGGAAACTTCACAAGGACCATCACCATAAAGACCATGGGAGCTGGTGGGAACGAAATGATTATTTTTTTCTGTTCTACGCCATGATAAGCATCAGTTGTTTTATTGGGTGGAGCTATTTTGGATTTTGGGCAGGTTTGCCTATCGGATTGGGTATATTTGCATATGGCCTGACCTATTTTCTCGTACACGACATTTTCATCCACCAGCGATTTAAATGGTTCAGGAACGCCAATAATCGATATGCTCGTGGGATACGGCGAGCCCATAAAATTCACCACAAGCACTTGGGAAAGGACAAGGGCGAATGTTTTGGGATGCTGCTTCCACCCTTAAAATATTTCAAAAAATAACATGTGGCATTTGTACCTTCTGTTAGATATTGGATCGCTCATCATTCCATTCATTTTCAGTTTTCATCCCAAACTTAAGTTTTATAAACTCTGGAAATATTTTTTTCCAGCCACGTTTATTATGATGGCATTTTTTGTTTCGTGGGACGTGATCTTTACGCATCACGGTTTTTGGGGATTTAATGAAGCATATCTTTCAGGAACGATGTTAGGTAATCTCCCTATTGAAGAATGGCTTTTTTTTATTTGCATTCCGTACGCTTGTCTTTTCACCATTTATTCTTTTAAAAATCTCCTGCCAAATTTTAAATTTTCAAAGAAAGCCAATGCAACCGTGTACTTCTCCATACAATTTATTCTGATAGTCACTCTTTTGTACTCTTACGACAAATGGTACACGGCTGTAAATTTTGCATATGCCATTGTTTTAATGTCCTTGGTCTATAATTACAAACCCAAGGTACTCAAAGTCTTTTTCCCGGTATTTATCATTCTGTTGATTCCCTTTTTTATTGTAAACGGCTATCTTACCGGAAGCTGGATCCACGAACAAGTGGTTTGGTACAACGACCTTGAAAATCTTGGAATCCGCATTGGCACCGTTCCCATTGAAGACAGTGTTTATGCCCTTTCCATGCTTCTTACCGTTTTCGTACTGATGGAGCGGTTTAGAGAGAAAGATCTTCATAAAACAACATCAGATCATAAGTAGATGGCTTAAGTTTATCCCACATCTCCCCTTAAAAAAATTTCAATCTGCTTTTTAAGGAATATAAAATCCAATTGGATTTTATATTACATTTATTCCTTCAATCAACAATTGTTTTATGATACATCCCCATACAGAATTAAAGTGGATAAGCAAGGAAGTGGGATATGGCGTGGTTGCAAACCAATTTATTCCTGCGGGGACCATTACCTGGGCCCTGGATATTCTCGATAGGCAATTCACCCCAGAGAAGCTGCACAAAATGCCTTCGCTATATCAAAACATTCTAGAAACCTATTGCTATAGAAACAATAAAGGAAATTATGTGCTGTGCTGGGACAACGGCAGGTATGTGAACCATAGTTTTAAGAGCAATTGTCTATCTACTGCCTATGATTTTGAAATTGCAATTCGCGACATTCAACCGGGAGAAGAGCTTACCGACGACTATGGTTATTTGAATGTATCAGAACCATTCAAAGGAATAGACGAGGGAACCCGTAGAAAAACGGTCTATCCCAATGATCTTTTAAAACATTACAGATCCTGGGACAAAAAGTTGCTCCTGAATTTCCCCAACATCCCCAAAGTAGATCAACCATTAAGGGAATTGCTTTCGCCCCAACTTTGGGAAACTGTTTTAAAGATTGCAGAAGGAAAAAAAGAAATGCAATCGATCTTGAAAAACTATTTCCCAACTCGAGAATAATTATTTTGAAAGCAAATCGTCCAGCAACTTTCTCAATTTATCGCTATTCCAATTTGCAGCGCCAGTTTCATTGATGACTATCTCACCTTCTTTTGAAATCAGAAAGGTGGTTGGGAGCGCACGAGATTGCAATTGTTCGGGCGCTTCATAGGCTTGAATATATACCGGTAGAGAATAATTGTTTTTATCCATAAATTTTTGCACCTTTTCGGGCTCTTCAGAAGTGACAAAATAGAAGTCCATATCCACGCCATAGTCATCGTACAACTTCTGGAATGAAGGCATTTCCGCTACGCACGGAGGACACCATGTGGCCCAAAAATTTATAAGAACCACCTTTCCCTTCGATTGTGAAAAATTGACTTCCACGGCATTTAATTCCTGAAGCGGCCATTGATAGTCCTTAAGTACTTCCCGTTTGTCCACTGAGGTTTCTGAAGGAGAAAAGGAAATCAATCGCTGCACAAAAACCTGGATCGGCATCCGGGTCTGTGGTATAAACATTAAAATAATCAACACACCAAAGAGGATGTTGCTCCAATTCTTTTTTAAAAACTTTTCCATAATCTGACCGAGTAAAAAACCTCATAGGTCAAAAAGGCCTATGAGGTTTGGGTTCTTAAAACCAAAATATTTTAAGCACTCTGCTTTTTTATCAGGTTCAACGCCGAACCTTCATGATACCATTTAATTTGGGCGTCATTGTAGGTGTGGTTTGCTTTAATGGTGTGCTTGCTACCATCAGAATGAACAATCTCGATGGTAAGCGGCTTGTTCTCCGCAAAATCAGCGATGTCCACAAAATTGAAGGTGTCATCTTCTTGGATCAGATCGTAATCTGCTTCGTTTTCAAAAGTAAGTGCGAGCATGCCTTGTTTCTTCAAGTTGGTTTCGTGAATTCTCGCAAAGGATTTTACCAACACAGCTGCCACGCCCAAAAATCTCGGTTGCATTGCAGCGTGTTCCCTGGAAGAACCTTCTCCGTAGTTATGGTCACCCACTACAATAGTTTTAACCCCATTGGCCTTGTATTCTCTTTGCACGTTTGGAACTCCCCCATACTCACCTGTGAGTTGGTTTTTCACAAAATTGGTTTGCTTATTAAAGGCATTTACTGCACCAATTAAGGTGTTATTTGCAATATTGTCCAAATGTCCTCGATACCGCAACCAAGGTCCGGCCATAGAGATATGGTCTGTTGTGCATTTGCCAAAAGCTTTTATCAAAAGCCTTATCCCTTGCAGTTCTGAGTCTTTAATAGGTTCAAAAGGCTCCAGCAATTGAAGTCGCTCACTGTCTTCTGCCACTTTTACCTCTACGGAACTACCGTCCTCACGAGGAGCCAAATAGCCATTGTCATCTACTTCAAAACCATCTGGAGGCAATTCAATACCTCTGGGTTCTTCCAATTTTATTTCTTGGCCATCTTCATTGATCAGGGTATCATTCATAGGATCGAAGTCCAATCGGCCTGAAATCGCTATCGCTGCGACCATTTCTGGAGAGCCAACAAATGCATGGGTATTCGGATTGCCATCTGCGCGTTTCGAGAAGTTTCGGTTAAAGGAATGAACGATGGTATTTTTCTCATCTCCTTTTCTATCACTCCGATCCCATTGACCGATACAGGGCCCGCAGGCATTGGTGAATATAGTGGCGCCTAATTTTTCAAACACTTGCAAAATTCCATCGCGTTCCGCTGTATACCGAATCTGTTCAGAGCCCGGATTAATTCCAAAATCACTCTTGGGCACCAATTTCTTGTCAACGGCCTGACGAGCAATAGAGGCTGCCCTCGTTAGATCTTCATAAGACGAGTTGGTACAGGAACCAATTAAACCCCAATCCACTTTTAAAGGCCAATCGTGTTTTCTCGCCTTGTCTCCCAGTTCACCAACCGGAGTAGCCAGATCAGGAGTAAAGGGACCATTTAGATGGGGTCGCAATGTGGAAAGGTCTATTTCGATAACCTGATCAAAATATTTCTCTGGATCCGCATATACTTCTTCATCTCCGGTAAGGTATTCCCGTATTTTATTTGCTTCGTCGGCAATGTCCTCCCGGTCGGTTGCCCGAAGGAAACGATCCATGGAATCATCATACCCAAAAGTGGAAGTGGTAGCACCAATCTCGGCGCCCATATTGCAGATGGTTCCCTTTCCGGTACACGACAGGTTTTTTGCACCGGGTCCAAAGTATTCCACAATAGCGCCGGTACCTCCCTTTACGGTAAGAATATCGGCAACTTTGAGGATTACATCCTTAGAGGCGGTCCACCCGTTCAGTTTTCCGGTTAGCTTAACTCCAATGAGTTTGGGAAATTTCAATTCCCAGGGCATTCCGGCCATCACATCAACAGCATCGGCACCTCCTACTCCAATGGCTACCATTCCAAGCCCTCCAGCATTCACCGTGTGACTGTCTGTCCCAATCATCATTCCTCCCGGAAAAGCATAGTTTTCAAGCACCACTTGATGGATTATTCCCGCCCCTGGCTTCCAGAATCCAATTCCATACTTATTGGAAACAGATTCCAAAAAGTCAAAAACCTCATTGCTCGTCTCATTGGCCCGTATCAAGTCAGGTGCAGCACCCTGCTTTGCCTGAATTAGGTGATCACAGTGAACGGTAGTTGGTACGGCAACCGATTTTTTCCCAGCCTGCATAAACTGCAGTAATGCCATTTGGGCGGTAGCATCCTGGCAGGCAATCCTGTCGGGAGCAAAATCAACATAATCCTTTCCACGCTCAAAGGCTTTTGTTGGGTTTCCGGACCATAAATGGGAGTAAAGAATTTTTTCTGAAAGGGTAAGCGGTCTTCCCACAAGTTCCCGTGCCGTATCCACACGTTCTGCCATCTGGGAATACACCTTTTTTATCATATCTATATCGAATGCCATAAGTGTATTTTTTTATTTTTGAAAGTTTTGCAAAATTACGAAATATCAAGAGATTTTAAAAATATACAACAGAAAGGACTTTTGAATGAAATATATTTGCAGAAAGAACAATATAATTCCATATTATTACGAATCTCGCACACTTGCTTTAGTAAATATACAGAATCCTTAATCTGCAAAGAGATGAATTCCCATTTAATGGATTTAAAGCCAGGCGGAAATATGGGGAATTATGTTTATTGGAATACGTTCAAAAAAAACGAGCACTTCCTAGAACAGCCCTTGGATAATTTTCTCAATACTGAGGCCTTCGGCTTCTGCCTTATAATTTTTGATCATCCTATGACGCAAAATGCCAATGGCAGCCTTCTGAACATCCTCAATATCGGGAGAGAACTTTCCGTTGAGAGCGGCGTGTGACTTTGCAGCGAGGATAAGGTTTTGAGAAGCGCGTGGTCCAGCACCCCAATCGATATAATTTTTTACGGTTTCTGGAGCTGATGGATTATCCGGTCGGGTTTTGGCAACCAATCCCACAGCGTATTCCACGACATTGTCTGCAACAGGTATGCGCCTGATGAGCTGTTGGAAACCGATTATCTCTTCGCTGGTAAACAAGGGCATTACGCTTTGAATCTCTCCCGCAGTGGTCATTTTAACCACATCCACTTCTTCGGAAAAAGACGGATATTCCAGATTGATGGCAAACATAAATCGGTCCAATTGCGCTTCCGGCAAAGGATAGGTTCCCTCCTGCTCGATAGGGTTTTGAGTAGCCAATACAAAATAGGGCAAATCGAGCTTATAGTGATGTCCTGCAATGGTAACGGCTCTTTCCTGCATAGCTTCCAAGAGAGCTGCCTGGGTTTTAGGGGGAGTCCGGTTGATTTCATCCGCAAGAATGATATTGGCGAAAATAGGTCCCTTTATGAATTTAAATTCACGGTTTTGGTCCAATATCTCGGAACCCAAGATATCGCTGGGCATAAGGTCGGGAGTAAATTGGATCCTTTTAAATTTTAAGCCCAAGGCCTCTGCCACTGTATTTACCAGCAATGTCTTCGCTAGACCCGGTACTCCGATGAGAAGGGCGTGACCCCCTGAAAAAATGGATAGCAAAACCTGCTCCACCACTTCATCTTGACCCACTATTACTTTTTTAATTTCTTGCCTAAGGGCATTGTATTTTGAAACAAGTTGCGAAATTGCAGCTACGTCTGACATATTATTTTTTTCTGAATTATTTTTTCAACCAATTTGCAGAGAAAGCACAGTCCTGGTAATCTTCGTTTACGTGGACATAGGTCTTTTCTATCTTTTCGTCCTGCCATTTGTTGATAATCTTGATTTGTTTTTCGCGCAAAGCGAGTTGCTTAATCCGCTCGTAATCCTTTACATAATCGGCTTGATGTTCCGGGTACTTCTTGGTGACGGTAAGTATTTTCAGCAACCCCTTGCCTGTCCTGTCCCTATCGGTAATCACTTTGGAAACCTCACCCTCCTTCAAGTTATAAACCTGTGCACTGAAGGTAGGATCCATCTTGGTAAGGTCGAAGCGGGTGTCAAAAGTCAGTGGATTGATAATTTGACCTCCATTGTTCCGTGTCTCTTTGTCGTCTGAATACTTGCGTGCCGCATCGGCAAAACTTATTTCACCCGAGACAATTTCCTTTCTTATATCTTCTATTTTCTTTTGAGCTTTGTCTATAGCATCCTGGGAAACGTCGGGAAACATCAATATATGCCTTACGTCCACTTCTTGGCCCCGAATTTTTTCCACATACAGAATATGCCATCCAAACTCTGTTTGAAAAGGTTCGCTCACCTCTCCTTCCAACAGTGAAAAGGCCTCATCCTTAAACTCTTTGGCCAAAGGAGAATCACGGGTAATCCCCATAATAAGTCCGCCCTTCTTGGCTGAACCCGGATCCTTTGAATAAAGAACGGCCTTGGTAGAAAAACTGGCCCCGTTGTCAATAATATCTGCCCTAATGGCATTTAACTCAGCGATTACGTTATCTATGGCCTTTTGAGTTATCTCGGGTTCAACTACAATCTGTGCCACTTCTATCTCAGCGCCAAATACAGGACGCTCCTCTTCGGGAATGGAAAAGAAAAAATTGCGTACTTCTTCTGGGGTAACCTCTACCTTTTCGATTACCTTCTGCTGCATCATAACAGACAGCTTGTTTACTTTATTGACGTCAAAAAGCTCTTTGCGCAAATCGGCAATATTGTCTTTTCGATAATATTCGGCTACTTTTTCTTCGCTACCCAACTCACTGACCATATACTGTAATTGCTGATCGACCATTGCATTTATTTCGGCATCGGCAACCATAAGGCTGTCCTGCTTGGCCTCGTGGGCATATAACTTATCCTCCATCAGTTTTCCCAGAAGTTGGCAGCGCGATACATCTTCCACGGATATACCCTGAGATTTCATCTCCAGATATCCCTTATCGATATCGGTATCAAGGATGATATATTCGCCCACCACTGCACCAATACCCTCGGCCTTGTAGCGTTGAAAAGGCTTTAAAGTATCCTTGGAAATAGGGGTTGCGGCAACGGCAAGGGAATCATTGCTCTTTACCACGCCCGTGCTATCGGGAACCAGCACCTCTTGTGCCTGGACAATTGTGACCATAAAGAATAGGATCCAGAAAATTCTAATCATTTGTGAAAAGTTCAAATTTGTTGTTTTCAATAGCATCTCTTGTAATATCGGTTTCAAGTTTCTTGATGAGCTCCAGTTTTCTCTTGTTGAGAATGATCTGTTTTAAGGTTGGCTTTATATAGGAAAGAGGGGCAATTTCATTTAAGTTCAGCACATCTTCAATTTTCACCAAATATACTCCTAATGAATCTTGCAATTGGGCAAAATTGGGTTTTTTTAACACTTCTTCATTTGTCGTGCGCAATATGGGCAGCGCATTCAGCAAGATGTCCTTTTTTATCCAAATGGAATCGTTCAAATTTGACGAAACAAACTGGAAATTATGCCCCTGGAGCGCTTCCTTGTCTTTTTCGTTAAACCGGGAGAATTTCTCCTTCACCTGGGCCAGGCCCCCATAGTTGACAGGCAGCTTGACAAATCTCATCTTTAGAAGAACATCGTTCAACCTAAAGTTTTCCTTATTGTTTTCGTAGTATTCCTCAAACTCCCTTTCGGTGACGGTACTGTCCAACTGCTCTCCTACAATCACATTTTTATAGGCTTCCGTTAGCAAATCGTTTTTATACTCCTGCACGAGTTTGTCAAACCGGGCCAATTGGTCGCTCGGAAGATTGATCTCGGCCTGTCCGATCAATAGTTTTTGGGTGGCCCAGCGATTGATATAATTATTAACAATAAGGGTACTATCCTCTGGAGTGGTAGTTTCGGAAACAAGCTTTTCAATATCCGATATATATAGATAGTTGTCATTTACTCGGGCCACTACCTCATCATCAGGAGCTGGTTTGAAATATTCACAGGATGACAGGAAACCAACCAGAAGCAAATAAAGAACAGCGTGTCTCACTTAAGTTTTCTTTTCAGACGTTTGAAGGTTTTTTTGTTGACGTCAATTTTATATTTGGAATGTAGAGAATCCATCCACTCCTTTTCCACTTCATTTTGATAGTTGCTTATCACATTGCCTTTTACCTCTTCCAAGGTTTTTAAGCCCTCTGGAAGTACCTCCTTTACGTTTACTACGGTAAAGGAACCATTGCTGGGATAGATGGAAGACACACCCTTCTTTACTTCCATTCCCGTAGGCAGTTCTGAGGCTCCTAATTCAAACACTCCTTGGGTGAGTAAAACGTTTACCGCACCATTGGCATTGAGCTCATTTTTTATGTCCTGGGCAGTCTTGCCTTCCTCCACCATCTTTTGTACTTGTTGGGCCGTATTTTTAGAAGTGGCTGAAAAAATATCGGCATTCACACGCTGTTTCCAACGGTAATTCTGTTTGTGTTCCTCATAAAACCGCTGCAAGCCCAAGCTATCGTTTTTTGCTTTTTGCCAGATGTTTTCATCCATAACATCAAAAATAAGAAGGCCATCACGGTATTCATTCAGAATACTAGCATAATCCTCATTGTTCTTTTCCAGCTGTTGCTTAAAGAACTCCTTCAATTCCGCAGTCTCGAACTCATCAAAGTAGCTTGTCAGCAATTGCTCTTTCTGCCTATAAGGACGTGAATTCTTTTGGCGTTCCTCTATATAATCCGCAAAGTCAGAATACTTTACTGCCTTGTCACCTATAGTGAAAATTGTTTTGTTTTCATTGGCGGGAATAGGTTCCATTTTCCAGGTTCGCGCCAGTACGCTATCGGTGACATAGGTATTAAAATAGGGTAGATAATCGGCTCCTTTTTTAAATCCAAGCTTCTCCTTAATTTTTTGGTTAACCTTGTTTGTCACTAATTTTGAACGTTCTCCCAGTGAAACTCGTTTCTCAAGCTCCGCCTTTTGTTCTTCAAAACTCTCGAAAGGTAAAATCTCATCCAAACGGATAATATGCCATCCAAAGTCTGTTTTCACCGGCTCACTGATCTCTCCAACCTTCGTTAACTTGTATGCTGCGTCTTCAAATTCAGGAGATCGAAGGTCACCTTTAGTGAATGGATTCAGCTTCCCCCCTTTTACGGCAGAATTTTTATCATCTGAATATTCCTTAGCCAAGCTCTCAAAGGACTGGCCCTGTTTTAACATGGCAGCTATTTCATTGATACGCTCCTTTGGATCAAAAGTGCGCGCTCCTTTCTTATCCGAGATCATAATATGGGAAACCGAAATCTTTGGAAGTCGCTCCCGTCTGTCGTTCACTTTTATAATATGATAGCCGAAACGGCTACGGGCAATTTCGGAAATCTCTCCTTTCTTTGTATTGTAGGCAGCCGTTTCAAAGGGATACACCATATTGAACACCGAAAAATACCCAAGGTTACCGCCCGTAACTTCAGCGCTGGGCTCTTCGGAATACGTCTTGGCAAGTTGTTCAAAATCCTGTCCCTTTATGGCTTTTTCCCGAATGGATTTAATCTTGTTGTAGGCCGCTAACGTATCCTGTGGGGTGGCCTCAAAACTAACTGCAATTAGAATATGGGAAGCGTCTATTTCTTCCTTGCTCCTCTCATACGCTTCCTTGGCAAGATCCTCAGTAATTTTATCTTCGAAGAGGTAATTGCGGGAAAGCTGGTCGCGATATTGCGTCAATTCCTTTTTATAGGATTCCTTTTCATCGAGATGTTGTGCTTTGGCCTCAGCTATTTTCAGTTTATAATCTATGAATAGCTGTAAGTATCCGTCTACATCCTTTTGCGATTCATCCTGAACCAGGTCGAGATTCTTCTTATACACACGTTCAAATTCCTTGGCATACACGGGTTCGCCGTTTATTGTTAGCAATACGTCCTTTTTGCTCTGTGAAAAAACTGTAATGGTACTCAATAACACTAAAACCAATACACTGAGAATATTTTTCATTATCGATAATTATTTTAATTAAATAACTGTTTTGTGCCCGTCGAAGGCCTCTGTCCAATAAGGTTGCAAAAATAGCAAAAACCTACGGTAACACATACTGCAAAAACAAACGAATTTATTATAATTATAGTGTGCTTTGTTTTTCAAAATACAACAGAAAATTATACCTTGGCATCCGAATTCAATAACAGCTGGAAATGACGCCCCGTATGGGCCGGTCATCAAAAAAATAAAAAATGGCGGAAAGAGTTAAATTTATATGGGACTTCCACGGGCCCAATGGAAAACCAACAGCAGAACATCACGTAAAACACTTGGGAGAATTTGTCGCGGCAAAGAATCTGGAAAACACCCTTTTAGGTGTAGAAGAAATCCATCCCTCCCATCATATCGCATATTTGGTGGTGGAAAAGACAATGATGGACAGTCTGCGACAAATCCTAAAACCCAACCGGGGCCAATTTTATGAGGGTTAAGCAAGTAGTACACAAAAGAATTTCAGGAGCTTTTTATAATATTATTTAACCTAATTTTGCACGGGTAGAACCCATAAATCAAACAAAATGAAATTTTTCAAGATTGCAGTATTTTTTATTGGACTGTCAACCTTCGCACAGGGCAAGGTAGGATCTGTTGACATAGACTACATCATTTCCAGAATGCCTGAAATGACAAACGTTAAAGAGGAATTGCAGTCATACGGTGCAAAAATGGACGTAGATCTGAATAAAAAGGTCGAGGAGTATAAAGCGCTTATTGAGCAATATAAGGAAGAGGAAATTACACTCACCCTGGCCCAGAAAAAACAAAAACAAGACCAAATGATGGAATTGGAAGCTGATATCCAGAAATTCCAGACAAACGGAGCGAAGTTAATGGAGATCAAACAACAGGAATTGCTTAGGCCGCTATACGATAAAATTGGGGAAGCGCTCGAAAAAGTAGCCCAAGCAAACGGTTATACCCAAGTACTCCAGTCTACATCAGACATAGTCTATTTAGATCCTGATTACGACCTTACCAATTCAATTCTCCTTGAAATGGGCATTCCTCTAAACGAGGAAAAAGAAGGAGAATAACCTATATCTCATTTTGCCTTACAAGAAACGTGAAGTCAAAAACTTCACGTTTTTTTTGCCCTACCTACTGTAGTTTGGCGCTTCCTTGGTAATGGTAACATCGTGGGGATGGCTTTCTGCAATCCCCGAAAATGTAATTTTCACAAATTTGCTGTTTTTCTTTAGGCTTTCAATATCCTTTGCGCCACAATATCCCATGCCAGCTCGCAATCCTCCAATAAATTGAGTCATGCTTTCAAATAATTCCCCTTTATAAGGTACCCGACCTACGATTCCTTCGGGAACAAGTTTTTTAATATCATCCTCCACGTCTTGAAAGTACCGATCTTTAGAGCCCTGTTTCATCGCTTCAACAGAACCCATTCCCCGGTACGATTTGTATTTCCTACCTTCAAAGATAATGGTCTCTCCAGGCGACTCTTTTGTGCCTGCTAACAATGAGCCCAACATGACACAATCTGCTCCGGCTGCAAGTGCTTTGGGAATGTCGCCCGTATACCGAATTCCACCGTCGGCAATTACGGGCACGCCACTCTCTTTGATCGCGTCGGCTACCTCCAACACTGCGGAGAATTGTGGAAATCCAACTCCAGCAACAACCCGGGTTGTACAGATAGAGCCCGGGCCAATCCCCACTTTTACGGCATCTGCGCCTGCTTCCACCAAATATTGGGCAGCCTCTGGAGTGGCGATATTGCCTACTACCACATCAAGTTGAGGAAATTTTTGTTTCAATTCCTTTAGCACTCTAACCACTCCTCTTGTATGACCGTGGGCAGTGTCAACCACCACGGCATCAATCTGGGCATGTACCAGGGCCTCAGCTCTCTCCATCACATCTGGAGTAACACCTAAGGCCGCCGCAACCCGAAGTCTTCCAAATTGATCCTTATTGGCGATTGGTTTTTGAGTGAGTTTAGTTATATCCCTGAAGGTGATCAACCCTAACAATTTTCCATCCTCACTTACCACAGGCAACTTTTCAATCTTATGTTTTTGAAGAATTATTTCAGCCTCCTTTAAAGAAGTACCTTGGGCTACGGTAACCAAGTTGTCCTTAGTCATTACCTCGCTGAGGGAATGATTTAAATCTCTCTCAAAACGCAAGTCGCGGTTGGTAACGATACCTATCAACCTCCCCTCTCCATCGGTGATAGGAATGCCGCCAATACTATATTCGCGCATAGTTTTTTGTGCATCCCCCACAGTATTGTCCTTGTGGAGTGTTACGGGATCGATGATCATCCCACTTTCTGCTCTTTTTACTTTTCTCACCTCGGCTGCCTGCTGATCGATGCTCATGTTTTTATGCAGCACACCTATACCTCCTTCGCGGGCGATGGCAATTGCCATGGCACTTTCGGTAACCGTATCCATCGCCGCCGAAACAACAGGAACGTTAAGCGTTATATTTCTTGAAAATCTAGTGGTTATTGAAACCTCACGTGGAAGTACTTCAGAATAAGCGGGCACCAAAAGTACGTCGTCATAAGTAAGGCCTTCTCCTAAAATTTTGTTATCGTGTGCTGTCATGGCAATTAATTTAACATCCGAAACACAACGGTGGGAATGAAAGACTCGGAATGTGGTTTTGGATTAATTGCGTGCAAATATACGGGAAAAAACCGGAATTAATTTAAGTTTCTTTTGGTAAATCCATGGGGAATATAAAGAGGCCCCTCATCATAAAAACTGATGTAAAGCAATATGGGCTTCTTAAGTCCTTGATAAGAAACTTCATATACATCCACGAGGGCACTTCCCATAAGGCCGTTTTCACTCTCATACGGACAACAGCTTCCCCGACGATGGAAAATGAGCTCCTCCCCATTAGGTCCCGCTAAGGAAGCGATATATCTACGTTGGTTGGCAACGCTTTTTTCTCCCACCAATACCGGATGGTCGCCGTCCAGTGCATATTTATTATCAGGAGCTTTTTCCACAATATCCAAAAACGGCTCATAGCTGGTGGAAATTTCGGTGGGATTTGTGGAAGAACTTAGAATGGTCGGTTGTTTTGCCGCACAGGAACCGAGAAGAACAACCAAAAACAAGATGGGTACGCAATATTTCATGGGAAAAGATTTCTGTTGAAAAGTACTATTTTTTAACCATAAATCATTTCACTCCTTCAAGAAATTATTTTTCACAGTATGAAATGGGCAATCTCATGATTTCCAAAATTAAAGCCCCATAGGTTGTAAGGGCAATCCCTGTTTAAATTACAGTGAAAAATTCATCATTTCACATCAATTCTCCTTGAAAAAAATTTATAGCGTTTAGCTAAGCAACAAATCTGTAACGAAATTGGTTTTTATTCGTCATACCGACAACAAGCATCAAAATTTTGATAGTGTCACATATTCTCACTCTTTCCAATCTCACAAAAAAATTTGGACCTCTTACTGCGGTTGACAATCTGTCCTTTACTATAGAAAAAGGAAATATCTACGGCATACTGGGGCCCAACGGTAGTGGAAAAAGTACTACCCTTGGAATTGTGCTAAACGTGGTGAACAAAACGGCAGGTAATTTTTTCTGGTTTGACGGAAATATCTCCACTCATAATGCCTTGAAGAAAGTTGGTGCCATCATTGAACGTCCAAATTTCTATCCCTATATGACCGCCAAACAGAACTTACAACTGGTGTGTAGGATAAAGGAAGTCAGCCAAGAAAGAATATCGGAAAAATTACAGCTTGTGGGTCTTTTAGACAGGAAGAACAGTAAGTTCAGTAGTTTTTCCTTGGGGATGAAACAACGTCTTGCCATCGCCTCGGCCTTGTTGAACAATCCGGAAATACTTATTCTGGATGAACCCACCAACGGCTTGGATCCTCAGGGAATCCATCAAATAAGGGAAATTATCAAAACAATTGCCACACGTGGAACCACCATTTTATTGGCCTCCCACCTGCTGGATGAGGTTGAAAAAGTTTGTACGCACGTAGTGGTTTTGCGCAAGGGCGTTAGCTTGTATTCAGGTAAGGTAGATGCTATGATCGCCAGCCACGGCTTCCTCACTCTTCGAAGCAGCAATATGGAAGCCCTGGAAATTGCCCTAAAGGGAAATCCGGCCTTTGGCAAAATAAAAAGAGATGGAGATTCTATAATAGTCCATCTCAATCAACCGATGGATGCTTCGGAAGTAAACCGACTGATGTTTGAAAAAGGGATCACACTTTCCCACCTTGTAAAACGAAAGGAAAGTTTGGAAGAACAATTCCTGGAGCTTACAAAACAAAACTGATCCAGATGTTACGACTATTAAATATAGAACTCCACAAATTGCGATACAACCGTGCGGCAAAGGTTATTTCCATTATATATTTTGTGCTTATCACCTTTATCGCACTGATCGCCTCCATTGAATTCAACTTTGGCAATTTCCATTTTCGGGTAGCGGATCAAGGGATTTTCAACTTTCCGTTTATCTGGCATTTTAACACCTATGTCGCCGCTATTCTAAAATTGTTCTTGGCCATTGTCATTGTATCTATGATGAGCAATGAATACAGTTACCGAACATTAAAACAGAATTTAATCGACGGTTTGAGCAAGAAAGAATTCGTACTTTCCAAGTTTCTGACCGTCCTTCTTTTCGCAGTCGTTTCCACTCTCTTCGTTTTCGTGGTTTCCTTGATATTGGGCCTCTCGTTTTCAGACTATACCGAGATAGGGATCATATTTAGCGGCCTGCAATATATCGGTGCTTATTTCCTAAAATTAGTAGCCTTCTTCTCATTGTGCCTCTTTTTGGGAGTTCTGGTGAAAAGATCGGCTTTTGCCCTTGGATTTTTGATCGTTTTGCAAATAATTGAATGGCTGGCTTACGGGATCATGAAATGGAAGATTTTTCAAGATACTGAAATTGCCGACCACGTTTCGCGAGTTTTTCCACTTAACGCGATGGCCAATCTTATCAAGGAACCCTTCAGCCGTTTGGGAGCCATCCAGACTGCTGCCACCCAATTGGGAGAAAGCTTTACCAAAACATATCAAGTAGGCTATTTGAATGTGGTGATCGTTCTCATCTGGACCGTGCTTTTCATCTACTGGTCCTACACCATTCTTAAGAAAAGGGATCTCTAACAATCCAGACCTCGACGTTTTTTTCTATATTTAGCAGTCAATCGCCCGGTCATGTTTTCTTTGAGAACCCTCTTTTCCCTTTTATTAGTGTTATTTGCAAGGTCTGCAGCCTCACAAGAGATTTCCTTATACCAACAGTACAACGGCCATTATGACTACACGGCCTTCGGAAATACAATGAACATCGCCGAAAACGGACAAAACAGCCCTTGTACCATTTTAACCAGTAGCAGTGCAGATTTTCAATTGCAGGCAGATCAAGAAATTATTGCGGCCTATTTGTATTGGGCCGGTTCAGGCCCAGGTGATTTCAATGTTACCCTGAATGACATTCCCATCCAGGCCGAACGTGTTTTTACCACAACCTACACGAGTGGTGGCACAAATTATATTTACTTCGGCGCTTTTTCTGATGTTACCAACCAAGTACAGAGTACGGGAAACGGCAATTATACCCTTTCCGATCTGGATCTTACCGAAGTGATACCCATCTATTGCAGACCACCCGGAACGGGAACCAATTTTGGAGGCTGGGCGGTGATGGTAATTTACGAGGATTCCGAGCTGCCCATGAACCAGGTGAATGTTTTTGATGGCTTTGAAAGCGTGTCGAGAAACAATCAAACCTTAGACATCACCTTAAATGATTTGATGATCGTGGATACTCACGGGGCTCGAATAGGGTTCCTCGCCTGGGAAGGTGATAGGGATATTGCGGTAAATGAAACCCTACGAATCAATGGACATATACTAAGCAATCCACCATTAAACCCTGCAAACAATGCCTTTAACGGAACCAACAGCTTTACGGGCAGCAACGTGCTCTACAACATGGACATTGACTTCTATTCCATTTCAGACTACATAAATCCGGGCGATACCTCTGCAATCATCCAGCTCACCAGTAGCCAGGATTTCGTGATAGTCAACAACATTATCACTGTTTTAAATACCGAATTACCGGATGCCACCATATCAATTGATAATATAATTGGCGCTACGGAATGTGGAAACCGAGAACTCACTGTAGCATACACCGTGTACAACCTAAACAGCACGGCGGTCCTCCCTGCAGGAACCCCCATTGCATTTTATGCCGACGAGCTCTTGGTGGCCCAGGCAGTAACCCAGGCAAATATTCCAATCGATGGAGAAGAAAATGGCAGTATTACTTTTACAGTACCGGAAGCGGTGGAAGCTGATTTTATCTTAAAAGTTGTTGTGGACGATATTGGAAACGGTACGGGTATCATTGATGAATCGGACGAGGATAACAATGAGGACGAGCAGCCAATTCATCTTCTTGTAAATCCGGTGATCGATCGAATTGTAAATTTGAAAACCTGTGAACTCCTTGGACCCGAATATTTCGACCTGACAGAAGCTGTGGAAATAGATCCTATTTATAATTTGAGTTTTCATTTAACTGAAACGGATGCTATTGACAACCTCAACCCTATCCCCAATCCTGAAAATTTCCATAATACCGAAAATCCGCAGACTATTTATATCCGCGTATCAAATCCAGATTGTTTCCTCATAGATAATTTTACCGTTACAGTAATCTCATGCCCGTTGCCGGATGCCACCATCGATTTTCCTGAAACCACCGCCTGTAGAGGAAGGATTCTCCACCTGCCTTTTACTGTTTATAATCTAGAAGCGACTGGCCCACTGCCCGCCAACGTTTCTGTTGCGTTTTATTGGCAGGACATATTATTGGGACTTTCCTCAACACAAAATTACATCCCAATTGGAGGAAGTGAAACAGGTGAAGCAGAACTTGAATTGCCAGAGGAATTACCCGATAGTTTTTCCATGACTGCAGTAGTCGATGACGACGGAAATGGCCACGGATCAGTGGAAGAATGGAATGAGGATAATAACAGTTTTACCAGGACAATTTCTTTTGAAAGCATCCCTCCTATTCCCAATCTTCCCAATCTTCTAAAATGCAATGAGGGGTTTGAACGGGCCATTTTTGATTTAACGGTTCAAGATGAATTAATTCGAACTGGATCCGATGATTCCGTGCACTATTTTACCACTTCTGACGATGCCTTTGCAAACACCAATCCCATAGAAAATCCTTCAGAATATCAGAATGGGAACAATCCCCAGACTATTTACGTTCGTTTGGAAAATGACATTTGTTTTGCTGTGGCTTCGTTTTTATTGGAAACGGAAAATTGCAAACCTTTTATTCCACAAGGGTTTTCTCCCAATGGCGACGGTATTAATGATGTGTTTGAAATCAGCAATTTATTGAACATCTATAATGATTTTGAATTGCATATCTACACCCGTTATGGCAATTTGATACATATTGGCCACAATTCAGACGGATTTTGGGACGGGATTGCAACCCAGGGACTCCTTTTTACCGGTAACATTGTTCCTACGGGAGTTTACTATTATGTCTTGGTTTTGAACGATCCAAAGTATCCCGAGCCATTTATTGGATGGGTATATGTAAATTATTGAAACAAATCTTGCAAATCTTCCTCAACGATTCTGACCAATTTTAACTTCTTTTAAACTTTTGGGCTATATTGCCTATTTATAACACTATTGGTTTCTATCAACACTAAAAAGATTAATGTGAAAAAACTTCTCCTCCTTCTACTCATCTTTCCCATTCAATTTATTGCTCAGGATCTCCCTGGCTCGGTACAATTCTGGAACAAATTAAAAACCCACTGTGGCAAAGCCTATGAAGGCACAATAACGGCAGGCGGAAAAGAAGGCGATGGGTTTATGGGCGAAAAATTGATTATGCAGGTTCGTAGTTGTAATGAAAACACAATCCAAATTCCATTTTTTGTGGGAGAGGACAAATCGCGTACTTGGGTTCTTACCTTAGGGGAAGACAATCGCATTCTTTTAAAGCACGATCACCGAAATAAAGATGGATCGGAAGAAGAGATCACTCAATATGGCGGAATAAGCTCTAACAGTGGCTTAGCGGATATTCAATTTTTTCCTGCCGATCAAGTGACGAGCGACCTTATTCCCTTGGCTTCCACGAATGTTTGGTGGTTTACTATCGATGAAGACTCCATTACCTATAATTTACGTAGAATAGGAAGCGACCGAATCTTTACAGTGAATTTTAATGTAACAAAGGAGGTCGATGCGCCACCCGCTCCTTGGGGAAGTGAACGATAATGCAAATGCTCTATTAAAACTACCAGCTACCGCCGCCGCCGCCGCCAAAGCCACCTCCCGAAGAACCACCACCACCGCCAGAGGAACTGCTGGATGGAGCACTGACCATTGTGGATTGCGCACTGCGAATAGAACTGGAAAAAGAACTGGTGAAACTGTTCATGGTCATCACGCCCCCCGCTGTTGAATACCAGCTTGGGGGTTGCAGATTAAGGGCTTCAAACTTTCTGGCCCATTGGTCGAAAAGACCAAATGCTACAGCATACGCCATCGTAGTCTCGAAGTAATTGGGACTATCGTGCAAGAGCATCTTTAGTTTGTTTTCTTCGGCAATCTTTATAAATTGTTTGAATCCCTTTAACTCTGACAGCATCTTATTCCCTTTTGCATTCTTTTTTACTAGGAAAGGAGTCATTATCAACAAAAAAATAGTGACTGGAATAACGGCTAAAGCTGCCCACAAACCCCAGGTAAACAAGAATAAAAAAAACAGTGCAAGATCCACGAGCAAAATACCCACTGTGGTCTGGGTTTTTATTTTACGAGCTTTAGGATCGTAATATGTTTGTGCCTTCGCCCGCAGTTTTTTCTTGGCACTCTCCATCGTAGTGTAAAAAGTGTTTTTTAGGCTGCTTATCAGAATTTCCTTCTCTTCCTCAGAATCATCATTTCCAAAAAACCCGTTAAAAATCTCTTCTTCATAAGGTGGCGAATCCATCGGAAGGGGGCGCAATCGAATAAGTTTGGTATCCTCCTTTCCAAAAAACCCCTCTTTTGGAATTTGCTGCATTTTGATAATTCCTCGCGAGCCCCAGCAAGGGATCAAGGATATCAAATCGGGCGTGTCGGCACGATCATCTATCAAGAAACCGGCCATTGCAGGATCTACGCCGCTAGGGGGAAAATAGCTTATGGCCGCAACTACCTTATCATCCTTGCCGTACTTTTTCCAAATCCAATAAAATACAACAAGTAAAGCTCCGAGGATCAAGGTCCATCCATAATAGGTCCAGAACGGCCACCAAGGCTTGAGTTCCTGTACGGAACCTGAAGGCAACCTCAGGAGCACCGTTACACTCTGCCCCAGTCCACTTTGAAATCCAGGAAGACTCTTTGCCTTAAAAACGCCATCGGAGAATTCCACCTTAAATTTATCGCTTTCAGAAGTATTACCCGTTACCCCCGAATAGATAAAAATATCATTTAAACCCACATCAACACCGGGAGGAGGGTGCACAGTAAAATCCAATTGATTAAAATTAGCATACCACCCGTCCGGTTTTACATTCCAATAAAATTGGATTTGAGAATCCTCGAAAAGAAAAGCATTATAAACCCTATATTTAATCTCATAATGTTGTGGGCCGATAACGGTAACATTCTTATTGCCAATTTTAATTTCGAGCTTATCATTGAGTTTTTGGATAAAATTAGGATCAGCATCAAACTTATGGCCTGGGACCTCGATTTTTCGGATTTTTATCTTTCGGGTCTCCTTCTTTCCATCTGCGGTTGTCAAATCGTATTCCGTCTGAATGTATCGATAAATCCCGTGTTTCGATTCGGTAAAAGTAAGATCGTAATTTTCCACCACATCAAAATATCCCTTTTCGCTAATGTAGATATCTACCTTCGCACTGTCCACCTCAAATCCCTGTGCATTTATATTTTGACAGAACAGCGCAAGACATAAAAGAGAAAAGAGATGTTTTTTACTATGCTGATATTTAAGAAACACCGTTTTGTATTTAATAAGACTTATTTTTTAAGAAAATAGGTTGAGAGCAATCCAATCAATTAATTAAAACTCACCTTCACATTTTCACGGCTGGCTTCATCAGTTTCAAAATAATCGAAGTGTTGATAGTTGAACATTCCAGCAAACATAACCCCGGGAAAACTTTCACCATAAGTGTTATTCTCACGTACTGTACCGTTATAATACCGTCGGCTCCGCTCGAGATTAATCTCAATTTCGTTCAGCTTTTGCTGCAGATCGAGAAAACTGGCATTTGCTTTTAAATCGGGGTACGCTTCCCCTAAAGCAAATATACTCCGCAAGCTTTGCTGCAATTGGTTTTCAGCCTTTATTTGTTCATTTATGTCGCCACTGGGAACCGCCATCGCAGCATTTCGAGCTTGGATAACATTTTCTAAGGTGGTTTTTTCATGGGCGGCATAGCCTTTTACCGTTTCCACAAGGTTCGGAATCAAATCGTACCGGCGTTTTAGAGCAACCTCTATATTGCTCCACCCATCTTTGACAACGTTTTTATTTCGCACAAAACGATTAAAAATTTGGACCAGGGCAAAGGCGATAATAAGAATTATACCTAAGATAATAAGCGCTATAATCATGTTTAAGGAGTTAGTGGTTTGTTTTTTAAGTGTTGGGTTGAATTTAAATCCCAGCATCAATTTTTTATCGGACACTAAGATACTACAATTTTTGTCCTCATTTTTCTTTAAAGAACCAATAATGCCCGACGGCCAAAATATAACTGTTCCCCTTAAGGCCAGCCAATAGGTTTTTAGGGGAGATTCCATCCAGGGTTACACAAGTAGGAACGAATAGAGGATCTATCCCTTTACGAACCCTCATGAAAGTGAAAACACCCTCGGGATTTTAAAAGAAATCGTCGTTTCAACTTTCAAAAACCTCCATCTTCACAGGCAAAAATTAGCTTTTTTAAGGTTCCCCCAACACCAAAAGGAAGAATGAACCATTCATTTTATAAGCAGCCACCTCTCTAATAATCTGTTAAACAGATGCTTGGCCGATAGTTTTTACACTTCTCCAACTATTCTATAAAAACAATCAATTCTACCTTAGTCTTAATCTAAATAAGCCTTATTTTTGCACCAAAATTTAAAAATTAATTCAATGAAGAAGTTATTTTTATTAAGTGCAGTTGTTTTTGGATTGGTGTTTTATTCCTGTTCCAGCGATGATGATAACGCAGAGGCTGATAATTTCAGCCTGGTAGGGGAATGGCGGTTGACCAACGTTGATTTTACCGTCTTTGAGGAAGGCGGAAGACCCGCAAGCGATGCCTGTATTGTCGAACTTGTTGCAGGCTATGAGTTCCGCACCGATTCCAGCTTCTATTTTATTTTGGGCGAAATCGATTCCCCCATTAATTTTTCCGGAGAGTATTGGACTTGGGAAGGTGATATCAGCGACTTTAAAATAGAGCAGACAAATCCAGCCAATCCCCCCTATAACTTTGGTTTGAATCCCACTGGGATTGAAGTTGTAAAAATTGACGGCAAAACAACAATGACGTTCCATTCAGAAATGTCTAATGGCTCTGCAGCCAATTTTACTTTAGTGAAAGAAGCTATCGATAAAACCAAGTTGCCCGTACTTACCAAGCCTGATGGCTCAGTATATCATTGCGGATTTTTTGATTAATAAAATTCACGGGACACCTACGAGAAGCTCTTAGAAACAGCTTCCATTTTCTGCACGAGCGCGTCAGAAGTTTTATAACTGAGAGTTATAAAAGCTTTGATCGCGCTCGTTCTAGACAAAACAATTTGGGAACGCAGATGTCTAATAGATAATTAGCGGCTAAGTCAGTTTTATATGATAAGGAATTTTCCAGCCTTCTTTTTTATGTTTTTTGGGCTTTTCTCCATGGCACAGAATACCGGGACCATTCAGGGGGAAGTAGTGAATTCCTTGGACGGCCTACTGGAAAACATTGAAGTTCACCTGGCGGAAAACAATGCACAGGTACTCACCGACAAAAAGGGACGATTTATCTTTGAAAATCTGCTTCCTGGAAACTATCACGTTTATCCTGTCCACGATGGTTTTCAATTTCAAATAGAAACAGTGCGGGTGGCCGCTGGAGAGGTGGCGAAAACAAAACTGTATATCGGGAGCATGAATTATAGCCTCGACGAAGTGAAACTGCGAACTCTTACCTTAAGTGAAAAACTAAAAAACAGTGCCATAAAAGCGGATATCATTCCCGTGGAAGCCAACACCAGACGAGCCAACTCTGTGGAAGATCTCGTAGATAAAAGCCCAGGGGTCAAAATTCGGAATGTTGGCGGATTGGGATCTGCAAGCAATATCATTGTAGGTGGATTTACCGGAAATGCGGTGAAGTTTTTATACGATGATATCCCCATAGACTACCTCGGTTCGAACTACGGACTCACAAAAGTTCCTACCAATGCCATCAGTCGCGTGGAAGTGTACAAAGGGGTATTGCCCACAAAAATAGGGGTAGATGCCTTGGGCAGCGCCATCAATATTATTCCAAAGACCAGTAAAAAAACCTCCGGTACCGTTTCCTATGAAACAGGGTCTTTTAACACACATATAGCTACGGCCAATGCGAATATAAAAGTGGGGGACCATCTCTTTTTTGGCATTAATAGCTTTTACAATTTTTCCAAAAACAATTACAAAGTGGACAACCTGCCGTACAAAGACCCCAACACAGGGCAGGTCACTTATATCCGCGATCGTTTGTTCCACAACGGCTTCAACCAGCATTCGTTGGAATTCTCCATACAAGCACACGAATTGTCCTGGGCCGAATCTATTGAGGTTAAAGTAAATTCATACGGACTGAAAAGGGACATCCAAAACGATCCCTTTTCCCGAGCACGCCCCTTTGGTGAGGTGTACCGCAAAGAACACGGAGACTTTATCCCCTCCATCAAATACAAAAACCACTTTTTAAAAAACAAACTCAGCTTAAACCAATTTCTGGTATACAGCCAGATAGATTTCGAGATTTTTGACCGAGCCAAGAATATCTATTACGACTGGAAGGGTGTGGGCCACCCTACCCACTCTGGCTCAGAAATGGGAAACCTGATTCTTAAAGATGGCTACCTCCACAACAACTTCGAGCAATTCACTTCGCGGACCCATCTTAATTATCTTATCAATAATTATCTGCAGGTAGAAAACAATACCGTGTATAGCCACTACAATAGAAAGTCCAATGTGGGAGACCCCAACATAGATGGAACTACGTATGATAAACTGATAACCAATTTTGCTCTAAACGCTGAATTCTTTGATCGGAAATTGGAGTCCAACACCCAAATGAAATATCTTTCCGGAAACTTCGCCGGACAGTATAACGCCTCAGACAATCCTTTGGAGGAAGAGATCGTCGATAAGGAAGTGAGAAATACCGGCCTGAGTTTCGCGCAAGCCTTGAAATACAATATCAATCAAAAAAACTATGTTCGCCTTTCCTTTGAAAACACCTTCCGCCTTCCAGAGCAGCAGGAGTTATTTGGGGACAACAACTTTATTGTGGCCAACTATGAACTGACTCCAGAAGAGAGCAAAAATATCAACCTGGGATATACCTATTCCGCTACTCATTTTGGTTTCGAAGTCAATACCTATTATCGCGATACAAAAAATCTGATTCGTTTAAAAGATCTCAACCAATATCAAGCTACGTATCTCAATCTCGACAATGTACACGGGCTTGGTGTGGAACTACAAGCACATTACGAACCTGTGAAAAACCTACAGTTATCGGGAAATCTTACGTGGAATGATTTCCGCCTGCAATCCTCCAAGGATAAATATTTAAACAACCAACATTTTAAGAATGCACGGATTGCCAATATGCCTTTCTATTATGGAAACATAAGTGGATCGTATAATCTCAGGGATTTGTTAAAACTCACCAGTGATTTTTCCTTCTTTTGGGATTATTCCTACGTGCACCAGTATTATCTGGATTACATTGAAAAGCAGTTTGAACCCGATGGGTTTTTGGGATTGTTCGGATCTTCCAAGATCAATACCAGCCGAATTATTCCAAATCAGCACACCCATAATATTGGGTTTATATATGTTCGGGATTTTGCCAAACAAAGTGTATCTTTTAGTGGGGAATTAAAAAATGCCTTTAATGAGGATGTTTACAACGAATTTAAAATGCAAAGTCCCGGCAGGCATTTCAGAATGAAAATAACCTATAGTTTCTAAATATGAAGTTTGCAGTATTATATAAGGTTCTTCTTAGTTTGCTGTTTATAGGATTGGTTTCTTGTGAAATCGACAACCTGGACGACGAGAACAAAAATCCGAAAACCGATTATTCTTCCTTCAATTACGTTTTGGCAACTGAGGATGCCTCTACGGCAGATATCACCCGTTTCTTTAGTTTTAATTTGAGCGGAGTAGATATAGGAAAATCATACGATTTGATTCAGGAAAACGAGCAATTTATAAATTCAGATCCTTCCACTTCTTCCGGACATCATTCTTTTAAGAACTACATCTTTAGTATGGCCAAGGATAAAAGAGGATATTCCTCCACGCCTGGGCTGTTTCGGCTTACCTTGAACTCCACCAACCAGATTTTTATAGACAGCGAAATATACATAGGGAAGGAAAATCTTTTTCCTTCCAGAAAATTGACATTGGTCAACGAAAATCTTGGATTCTTCTATAACGAGGATATAGGTGGCCAAACTATTCAAGCTTTTAATCCGCTGACGATGCAAGCGGGAGAGACATTGGATTTGCGGCCTTTTATAGAAGCGTTTCGTCCCGATGCCAAATTTGAGGATGATTATGGCAATAATCTGGTGCGAACCGGCTCTTTGGTGATAGATAATAAGGAGGACAAACTCTACGTGAGCGTAGTATTTTTAGAAGAAGCGAGCTTTAATCTTATCCCCGAAGATGAAGAGAATTTTTATCTCGCCGTCATCGATATCCCCAGTTTTAGCTTTGAAAAAATAATCCAATATCACGGTGTCAAAACCGTGGGATTTTTTGTTTCAGAAAATAACCCTACCACTAAGGACGAAGCAGGAAACCTGTATTTCTGTTCTTGGGGATGGAACCAGTTCAACAGCCATAATCCTTCAAAAGTATTTAGAATCAAGGCTGGCGAAACAGATTTTGATCCCGATTGGGAAATCGATATAGAGTCGTTGTTCGGGGAAGGTCGCATTGCACAATCTATTAGTGCGTTTAACAACAAACTGTATTTGCACATTTCCCAAGAACCCTATTTATTCGATTCCAGTGAAGAGATAGAGACTAGGAATGGCCTAAAGCTCTCTTATTACGAATTCGACACTACTTCCCCAGAAAACTATTCCAAGCTGGATATGCCCTCTTCCAATCCCGCCTCCCGCATCAATGTGTTCAATATTGTGGACGACAAGCTGTTTATGGTGGTCCCCAATGCCATTTCCGGTAAATTTAATGGTCTCTATTCCTTGGACCACGCCGGAAACTTAAAAAAGGAGATGCAGATTCAGAACAAATACCGTCCTACCCGTTTTTATAAATTGACGAATTAAAACGTTAGGGAGATGTCTGATTTATGGCATTGCAAATAATCCGTAAAAAACCGAACAAGGTGAGAAACATATTAAGGAAAATATTCAAATCTTAGAAAAATAAGGAATGGAGAAGGAACCAACTCGCCTATTGGGAAGAATATTTGGTGTTAAACGAGACCGGGTTTAGCCTTTTCCAATTGGGATTATTTGAGACCTTAAAATAGGTTTTAAAAGATAACAACAGATTATTTGAGAGCGAAGTCGCTGAACACTTAAAATTCAACAGCAACTATAAAGTGATGAAAATGATAACGCTAACCTTGGAAGATAAATCAGTATTTTGGATTTATCGCGAGAAAGCCAACTTCAGTATCGATTATGAACCTCAATTTTTTGATTCTTGGGATTATCTAAAACCCGAAGATTTAATGGATGGTTTTATTCAATCGATAAAGGATCTCTTGAAATTGGGAAGTTAGGAGAGTAACAACACTTTGAATTCTTGAGGTCTTTGCTTACCCCGGGACCAGACCCCAAACCTGAGCTAAAATATGTCGCCCCTTCAGGGCTTGGAATGCTGTTGGTTATTTTTTCCCAGGGCTTACACCCTGGGCTGGGATATGTCGCCCCTTCGGGGCTTGGAATGCTGTTGGTTATTTTTTCCCAGGGCTTACACCCTGGGCTGGGATATGTCGCCCTTTCAGGGCTTGAATTGTTGTTGATTAGCTTAATTTCGTGAAGCTCTGTAAGAGCGCAATATCTCAGCATAGGGTGAAGCCCTATGATATTTTACGGGAACTAGGATAAAGCCCTGAAAGGGCGACATAGCTTTCCCAGCTTGAGTATATAATTTCATAGCCAAAAACAAATCTAATCCCATACATAACGTTCATCAAACTCCACCTTGTACTTCTTTAGGAATGCTCGGTATTCTTCCTGAAAAGTTTTGTGTTTATGGTGTTCTTTCTGGTTTTCGATATAATTAATGACAACATCCACTTCCGTAGGATTTACCGAAAATGCCCCGTAACCCTTCTGCCAATAAAAATTTTGATAGGCTTCCCCTTTCGTTTTAATCCATTTCGAGGAATTGGATTTTAATTTCTCGACAAGATTTATCAAGGCTATTTTTTTTGACAACAGACATAGAATATGAATGTGATCCTGATGGCCGCCGATTTTTATAGGCGTGCATTCTAAGCTCTTGTTGATGCCACCGATATATTTATACAATTCGTTTTCAATAGTTGAATCGATCAGTTTCTGGCGGTTTTTGGTGCTGAACACTATGTGGATATAGTTTTTGACTAGTGATTGCGACATGGGTTTTTGAGTTTGTTTCGTCCAATGACACCCTTTGGTTAAGGATAGGTCGCCCTTTCAGGGCTTGAATTGTTGTTGTTTTTTTGTTTCCCAGGGCTCTCACCCTGGGCTAGATTATGCCGCCCCTTCAGGGCTCTGAAATTATTGGTTTGGTTACTCAGGAACCCAGGGCTTACACCCTGGGCTGGGGTATGTCGCCCTTTCAGGGCTTTTTTTGATGATGGAACTATGGTCCCCTCGGTTTACTCCTAGTTCTCATTTTCTGTTTTTTGGTATCCAGGGCTTACACCCTGGGCTGGGGTATGTCGCCCTTTCAGGGCTTGGTTACTTCTCCGTTCTCATTTTCTGTTTCACAGAGCTCACTCCCTGGCTGAAATATTTACCCCTTCATGGCTGGAATTTTTGATGGTTTTTATTTCTCGGATCTAACATCCAATTCTTCTGTTCGTTAAAATCAAATAAAATATTGAGCTAAAATCATCCCTAATATAAAACTTTTAAATAATACAGAATTGTTGTTAAACGAAAATGCTAGGTGAAGCTTGGCGCTTGGGCACATGTGTAAAGTTGTAAGTATCTTTGGCCAAAATCTATTCCTATGAGCAAAATTTATTTCCATCGATATACCCTATCGTTCGTTGTAGTTGTAAGTTTCTTTTTTTCATCACTTTTTGCCCAGGAATCCCTACCGGAGAATTTCGATTCGTGGGTAGAGGCGAGTAGGCAAGATTGGAAAATTCCCGGGATGGCAGTGGGAATTGTGAAAGATGGGGAGGTGATCTATGCCAAAGGTTTTGGTGAGAAACGCTTGGGAAGCGGGGAGAAGGTTGATGCCAATACTATTTTCAGCATTGCTTCCGTAAGTAAAAATATGACTGCCGCGGCACTTGGGATTTTGGTAGATGAGGGAAAAATAGATTGGGATGATAAAATAACAAAGCACATTCCGTGGTTTCAATTAAAAGATCCTTGGATAACGAAGGAGATCACCATTCGCGATGCACTAACACACCGAGTGGGTCTAGGAAGAATTTTGGGAAATAGACTTCAGTTTATGACTGCCAGTCCACGGGATAGCGTGCTATACCAAATGCGATATATGGATTTGGAAAAGCCATTCCGTTCAGCATTTGTTTATAACAACGTAATGTATTCCTTAGCGGGGCAGATCATTGAATATACTGACGGACGCACTTGGGATGTATTTTTAAAGGAAAGACTATTCGATCCTCTTGGTATGAATTCTACCACTACCAGTATCACTCAGCTTAAGACCAGCGATAATCAGGCCTATCCACATCAGGAAATCGAGGGGAAGGTAGTGCCGATCGCCAGGAGAAATTGGGACAATGCCGGTCCGGCTGGGGGCGTAAATGCTTCCGTAAACGACTTAAATAAGTGGATGCTGATGCAGTTGGGAATTTCAGGCGAGTATAAAGGGCAGACCATTATCAGCGCTGAACAGATGAACGAAATCCACAAGCCGCAGATGGTAGTTCCAAGAGCGAATGCGATGGATGCACAGGGCAGCTACGGATTTGGATGGAATATAAGCGATTACAAAGGAAAACGCGTTATTACCCACGGTGGCGCTACGGATGGTTTCAACACTTCTATGTACCTCTTGCCGGAATTGGATTTGGGCATTATCGTAGTTGGCAATAATTTTAATGGTTTGGGGAATGCCGTTGCCTATCAGGTGATGGATGCCTTCTTGGGAAATGGCGATGTAGATTGGAGCGAGCGTTATTTACAAGGCTATAAAAGATCTTATGAGCGGGCTTCTGAAGCACGGGAAAAAATCCGCCAAGCTCAAGTAAGGAATACCAAACCCAGCTTAGAATTAGACGCTTACGTGGGCGCATACCGATCGAAGGGATATGGAAAGGTAGAAGTGAAAAAAGATGGGAAGGATTTGGTCTTACATTTCTGGGATACCCCGGGTTTGGAGGCCAAACTGGAGCATTGGCATTACGATACTTTTAGAGCGGTTTGGAAAAATCCGGCCCAACGGGAGGAGTTTATGCAATTTCACTTAGGGAAAGACGGGAAGGTGGAAGCCTTGGATTTCGAGTTTTCCTTGCGACCTCTATTGTTGCAAGTGGGAGCATATCCTTCGAACTATACACATACGGAGAGGTTTGAAAAAGAATAATCACATTCCCTGTTCCTTTAAGTTCCCATCCACAAATACACCCAATCACATGGCAGTCAACTGATTTAAGCCCATTCCCCTTTAGAGACAGTTAATCCCACGCCTGCCAAACATCGTGTTTGGCTCCCAATAAACTCGTGGCAAGCCTTTCTAAACAGATTTTTTCGCACTGTTTCCCAATAAGTTTTTCCAACCCCCAAAATCTATTGCTCAAACAACAAGAAAAACCTTGCCCTTGCACAAGATAGGAGAGCAAAAAGAAAAAGAGTAACGCTTGATGCTGGCCCGATTTACACAACACGGCAATAAATGCTATCTACGTGATGACATTTTCAAAGTTTTACGATATAGGCGTATACAGTGAGAACGATTACGCCTCATTACCAATTTTTATATTTTTTTAACTAACTAAACCAAACATTATGAATGAGCAGAAAATCTCCTTGTTGATTCGTCACATCACAGGTTCCAAAAAAGGGCAAGTGGAAAAATTTTCGGTTGCGGACACTCCTGAAATCAGAATAGGCCGCGGATTGGAGAACGATGTAAGCTTTGACCCCATTAAGGAAGACACCATCAGTCGCGATCATTGCCGTATTACTCAGGATAGCACAAATGCGGAGCGTTTCTTTATCTCAGACAGCAAGAGCAAAAACGGAACCTTTATAAATGAAGTACGCACTTCCGGAGAAACCGAACTTTTTGTGGGCGACATCGTAAAGCTTGGAAAGGAGGGGCCTTCCTTTGAATTTGACCTTGAACCGCGTCCCAAGTCCCATATCAAAAAAACGCGGGTCATCGATCCGGTGGTAGCAAAAGAAACGAAGATACATTCGGCCACGGATTTACCTAAGGCCACCCCAGAGAAAATGCCTCCTATAAAAGAAGGTATTGGCAAGAATACAATGCAGCACATGATTCGCGAATCGGAAAAGAAGAGTAAGACCGGGTTTGTGATTACAATAATTGCCGTTTTGCTATTAGCTAGCACAGGCGGGTACTTGTTGTATAAAAAACAAAGCGTAAAGGAAATCGTTCATGTAAGGGAGCCCAAGACTACGTTTAGTCCCACCGAAATAGCAAAGGCAAACAAAGAGAAGGTGGTATATATTGAGATGGCCTGGAAACTTACCAATACGGCGTCCAGCGAGGAAATGTACCACGTTTATTACCCTATAGTAAAGGACAAACAAATTAAGGGGTACAGCGGTGCCTATATTCAAAATGAGCAGGGGGCAATCGTGCCGTTATTGGTGACAAAAGGAGACTACCTCAAGGCACTTGGCAATGCACAGGGCATAGAGTTGGATCTCATTGCGAGTGGAGGAAGTGGCAGCGGCTTTGTAGTGGATGAGCGCGGTTTTATTGCCACAAATAGGCACGTGGCTTCCAATTGGCTTACCAGTTTTCACTTTCAGGATTATGCATTTCCCGGTGTTATAGTTGAGCCCAATCAGAACGGACAATTTGCACCCGCGTGGGATAAAATGGTCACCAGAGAGATGGTTGGCGAATGGGTTCCGGGCAACGACAGAAGGTATACAGGTGTAAATACGTATCTCGATGTGACCTTTGCCAATAATTCACAAAGAACGCCGGCGAAGATTGTCCGTATCTCCTCTACGCATGATGTTGCTATGATTAAGATTGACCTACCTGAGGCCTTACCAAAAGTCGAGCTTTTTGACAGTTATGAAGAAATTCAGCCGGGTGATCCAGCAATTGTTATGGGATATCCAGGAATTGCACCCGTACAGCTCGTACTAAAGCGATCGCAGGATGTATTTAATTCCAATCCCAATATTACCTCCGTTCCCGTTCCCACTGTTAGCACTGGAAACGTTGGACGAATGGTGCGCGGCTCCGAGAAAAACAGCAAAATTGACGACTACAGATCTACATTCGGCGACTACTACCAGCTTACTATCAATTCTACCGGTGGTGGAAATAGCGGAGGACCTATGTTTGATGACAAATCGCGTGTAGTGGGCGTGTACAGTGCTGGTAAATGGGAACCCGGCACCTCTATTAGCTTTGCTGTTCCCATTAAGTATGTAATGGAGCTAATGGGCCGTCAAGAAGTTATTAAATAACAACCTTTCCTCAACTGATGGATTTTTTTAGTTGATGGACGTCACTCTCTTCCCCCCCTTTTGTTCAATAGGGAGAGGAAGAAAGTAGCGTAGCAAATAACACTACTAATTATGAGGTTTCTTTTTTCAAAAAATAAAAATAAGGGAGGAGAGCCAGCCAAAAGTCCCGGTGACAGTCCAGAAACAATTTGTGCGGTCTATGCCGTTTCAGAAACAGGTCCGGTGCGGAGGCACAACGAAGACTCTATCGCATTTTCATTTCCGGAAAATGACCAAAAAAACCTTATCGCAATAGTGGCTGATGGAATGGGGGGCCACAACGCGGGCGAAGTAGCCAGCGAGATGGCTTGTCAGCTAATCCTGGACTACTGCATAAAAAACTGGAACCAACACACCCCCGAAATTCTGCTCCATAACTCATACATGAATGCCCACCAAAAGATTATAGCAGCAGGGAAATCAAATGCAGAGCAAGAGGGCATGGGTACCACAGCCACCTCGGTGATTATCCAGGAGGATGTTTGTTATATCGGGCACATTGGTGATAGTCGTGTTTATTTGTTCAGGAATGGCACTCTAAGACAACTGAGCACGGACCATACCCTAGTAAACCAAATGTTTGAAGGCGGTGAAATTACAGAGACGGAGCGGGATGACCATCCGATGAAAAATGTCTTATTGCAAGCATTGGGCACCACTCCAACCATTCAACCTCAAATTCCCTCTGAAGGATTGACAATCAAGAAAGGGGATCGTTTTTTGCTTTGCTCCGATGGGGTGTACGATGCACTAAAAGTAGCAGATATCGAAGACTTGCTTTTGATGAAACAGCCTGAGTTTGTGTTGGAGTGCCTCAGTTCAACGGCAACCTCCCGCAATGTCTCCGACAACTTTTCCGCCGTGCTGATCGATATTTCATCAATCGTTCCATCCATTCCGTCTATGACAAAAGAACACAATATAGTAGGATGAACGGACAAGGAAGTCAATATGAAATTATCCAAAAGCTCGGCGAAGGCGGAATGGGAATGGTTTATCTTGCCAAAGACACCATGATTGACAGATTGGTCGCCATAAAACAGCTTCACCGAAATACAGGATCGGAAGAAGATAGCCTGGGAGAACGCTTTCAGGCCGAAGCACTGGCCCTGGCCAAACTAAATCACCCTAACGTTACCCATCTTTATTCGTTCATTCCAAAGGAAGACACGTATTGGATGATCATGGAATACGTGGAGGGAAAGACACTGGAAGATTGGCTTTTGGTCCACAAAAAAATTACACATCAGCTCGCTGCCAGCATTGCCGTACAAATACTTGATGGCTTATACCACGCACACCGCAAGGGGATCATTCACCGCGACATCAAACCTGCCAATGTAATGATTAATGAAGAGGGCGAGGTGAAAATCATGGACTTCGGCATTGCCAGAATGCGAAACGCACAGCGAATTACCAGCCATGGCAAATCCGTGGGGACCTTAGAGTATATGGCACCGGAACAAATCCAGGGACACGAGGGCGATGAGCGAACCGACGTCTATGCCGTGGGCAATATTCTATACGAAATGTTGTGCGGCACCACCCCTTTTCATAGCGATACTGATTATCGTCTGATGAAAGACAAATTGGAGAAACAGCCCGAATCTATCTCACGTGAAAATCCCACAGTTCCAGATTCCCTTGAGAAGATCATATTTAAAGCGCTGGACCGCAATCCAAACAGAAGATACCAGTCAACTCGCGAACTAAAACACGCTATTGAAAAATGTTTAAATGGGGCCCTGCTGGACCAAACTACACTTACTAAAGTGCTCCGGGCGTCACAGGTTTTCATAGAGCCGGAAAAAGGCAATGAAATCATCTCTGTCAGCAAAATCCTGTCCCGGGCAAAATCGATCTCGGGAAGATTTAAAGTTCCCGCCGTAAGAAATCTGAAAATTTCCAACATCAATAAAACCAATAGGTCTTTACTGATCCTGGGTGGCTCAGTGTTCGTCTGCCTCCTTCTATTATTTTGGAGTGGAGGAGCTGAGACCGGCAAAACGGAAGAGCTATCCACCCCTTCTTTTATGGTGGACTGGGAAGAACCTGTGGAATTACCCACACAGGAGCCACAACAGGAGGTCGCTGAGCAAACAATCGGTAATTTCGATGAGACGCCAAGCGAGATGTACCATCGTATTGCAGACCCCCCAAAGGAAAACACAAAACCCAAGACGAAGAGCAATGCCCCAAAAACCCCCGTGAAGAAGCCCTCTACCAGCAAACCTTCAAATCCATCCCAAAAAAATGGAGGAAATGAAAACGGAGGTAAAGCTTCCCCGGTTTCACAAACTCCGGTAAATGTTCCCGCGGGAAAAATAATCCTCGTAACCTTAATGGAAGATCTCAGCTCTGAGGAAAAAGAACGCGACGGAACGCTCGTTCGGCTTACCTGCAATGAAAACGTGGTTGCAGATAATAGGGTTATCATTCGAAAAGGGGCAGCAGTCACCGGAAAGATTGTGGATGTTATTCCCTCTTCACATCCTCGAAAGAAAGCTTTAATCGGTTTTGTCATCCAACGGGTAGAAGCTGTTGACGGAAGCTCTGTCAATTTACGGTCAAAACGGTTTCGCCTATTCTCCGATGCTCCAGGAACTGCGGTGCGTTACCGTTCTGGACAAACTTTTGAAGCAAAACTGAAGCGAGGCAAGGTTCGGTAGAAATTTATTCCCGCCCAATCGTACTGGCTTCCTCCCTCCTGCTTCACTACAGCTATAAAGCTTTCTTAATGTGAAATAGTATAGGCCCACCATAGAAAGGAAGCTGCTATTTAAATTTTTAAAAACTCCACCCTGCGATTGCGCGCTTTATTTTCAGCAGTGTCGTTTTTCGCTACGGGATTTTGTGAGCCAAACCCTTTGGCGGTCAGTCGGCTTGCTTCAATTCCCATAGTTGTCATTTGTGTTTTTACCGCCTCTGCCCGCTCTTGCGAAAGTTTGTTGTTGAGTTCTGTTGGGCCGTCGCTGTCAGTGTGGCCACCAATTTCAAATTTCAAGTCGGCGTTTTCTTTCATCATCTTTACAAATTCGTTAATGGTACCCATGGATTCGGGTTTTAGGGTGGCTTGGTTTACGTCGAATTGGATTCCGTAGGCAATAAATTTTCCGTCGGCCACCACTTGCTTATAGGCATCATCACCGCCAGCTGCAATACGGAAATTCTTAAACATCACTGGGTTTTCAGGAGTGTTCACTTCAATGTCCAAAAAAGCAAGTTTTTCAGATTCTATCTGATTTGAAATGCCGATCCTGTGCTGATCTACATATAGTTTTCCAATGTTTTTATTTACATAAACCGCCACACGGCGCCAGTTATTTTGAGTGGAGTTTATAGCCTCGGCCGGAAAGTTCTTGCTCCCTCCTCCTGACCAATCCTCATTTTTGAACACCCCAAATTGATAATGGGCCCCCGAGGCATCACCGGATAATCCAGAGAGGCTAATTCTAATGGGAGCCGTAGCGCCGCCATAGGCTCCAGCCGTTGCGTCTTTTCCACGGAAATAAAGAGTGATTTCAGAAACGTCTAAAGTTGTGCCGAGCCCGCCATTGGACAATACATCAAACTCCACAGTGAACTGTTCAGGGAGATAAGCGTTTTCCTTTATTTGCGGATTAAAATACACTCGTGTATTGCCTGGAACAAACAACACCTTTTCTCCTTTGTATGTTTGTATCTCAGCATTGCCCTCGTCAATTAACATTCTTCCAGGTATCTCGGAATCGCGCTCGCCGGCCATGTCATAGTGATAAATAATTTTATCACCGGGCACAAAATCGTAGTTGGAATAAGATAGTAAGGTGGGCGACCCCAATTTGGAATTATCTGAGGTTTCGATCACTTCCCGAGTGTTTTTATTGTTTGTGCTCTTCTTTTTATCTTTTCCCCTTTTCGCGCTTTCCTCGGTTTTGTCCATCGCTTGATCCGTAGCCATTTCAGCCTTGTTGAGCACTTTGTTTTCAGCCGTTTCCTGTACGCGATCTTTTAGTCGATTTAAAATCTGTGCCTGCGCCCCCTCGACGATACCGAAAGACAGGATGAACATGATGGTGGTTTTGAATGCTAATGTCTTCATGATATTTATTTTTTATCGAATTTTGTCCCCTTCCAATCCCAAGGATACTTCAACCACAGATTGAAATGAGTGCCAGGATAAAAATATCAAGTAAGAAAATGATGTGATTGGAAAAAAGTCCCACTTATTTTTCTTTAGAAGAAATTCCAGAAAATAGTTTTACGGTGTTCAGATTTCGGTTGAAGAAATAGCCGGGAGTTTCGCCTATGATGGCCGTAAAGTCATTGATAAAGTGGGATTGGTCAAAATAGTTCCCGTGAAAAACCAATTCCTGGTAATTCACAGTGTTCCCATCCCTTATTTTCGTCCATAAATAATCCAATCGAACAATACGTGCGAGGGTTTTCGGACTGACTCCCGTGCGTTTGACAAATTTTCTCAGCAACGTACTTTTGCTGGCAGAACATTCCTGTATAATCTCCTTTAGCGGGGTGGAAATTCCTTTTTCTATTATTTTATCATAAAGAACATCTACCGCATCGGGAATATAAGGAACCGGTTGTACGGCATGGATAAATTGGGTGAAATAAGCAATTCGATCCACAGTGGAACTGAGCCTTGCCATAGCTTCCCACAAGGGATGGAAGACTGGTTTCGGGAGATTGATGCTCCGCTTTAAAATAGGAGACATATCAATATTGAACAAGCGTGAGAACACAGTAGCTTTACACGTGATGGCAAAGGTGTCCATCTTGCCTTTAAATTCCAGATTTATCGCTTGGGGAATAATGGGTGCCACAAAAAAGGGTTCCAACTTGATAGCGTTTTCCCCAGAAATCATGGCAGGATTCAAGAAATGAAAAATAATGGAAATATAGGGCCGTGGAAAGAATTTGTCTATAAGGGAGGAACCTTCAAAATGATATGCCTCGAATTGACGGATAAGCCATTCGTTAGCTTCATCATTCTTATAAAGTTCAATGTGTACCATACGAAGAACAATAAAATATTTTTCGCGATTCGTCCTATTGACTAAAAGCCAACTGTTTAGAGAACTAAGGTAGGAAATAAACGGGAAATCCCTCAAGAAAAACCATTGGGAAATCTACAGGTAAGGAATGGAACCCATTCCCTATGCCTATTTTAAGTCATCAGAAAAGTGTCCGCCGTGTTTACCCCTTGCCAATTTTACTGTATTGAATTCCGACGATTTTCCTTTTGGGACGGTCAAAGTTTTCCATTCGTGCCCTTTGATCAATTTTCCTATATAAACAATCTGGCCAATATGGTAAGCGTAGTGAGCCAATTGCCTGTTGATGGCGTCCAAAACAGAATGCGATTGATTTCTGATGAGAATTTCCGTGTAAAAGTTTTCTTTATTTATGGTGTTCAAGGCTTGGAATAAACATTCCCATCCTTCGTTCCATTTTGCCAGCAACTCTTCTTTCGACGTGATTACGGACTCGAACTCTCTGTCGCGATTTCGCCAATCCTTTTCTCCATCGGAAGTGAGAAAATCTGTCCATCGCGATTTCATATTTCCCCAAAGATGATTCACTATGATGGCAATAGAATTCGATTCCTCATTAAAATGCCAAAACAAATCGGTCTCCTCCAGTTGGCCAAAGGTTTTCTCCCCCATCGACCTATAGTATTCAAACTGTTTTTTGACGCTATCTAAATATTCCAATTCCATTTGCATCCATTGAAAATCTTGTACTCCGGCTTTATAACTCTGCTTCGATGAATCTTGAAACTTCTGCTGTGCTACTCTGTATAAAATTATTAAATCTTATACGTTCCTTACCAAAATTTAACGTTAAATATTAAAACGAATGTTTGTGATACGGATTATTTAGAGGTGAAAATTTGAACCACGGCCTGGTGATTTCTCCAAGAGAAGTTCAAGAAAATCCTGTCCGATATAAGAGTACTCTAATATATAAATGGAAGTATCGCCTTGACATTTTTTTTATAATCGAGATATTCGTCTCCAAAACATTCTTTCAAAGCCTTCTCCTCGACCTTAATACGATATACGAATGTAGAAAAGATTGCAATGGCAATAATAGAAAGCGAAACCCAATTATTTAGCGAAATTCCAAACCCAATAAACGAAATCAACGAAGCTGCGTAGGATGGATGCCGTAAATATCTATAAAAGCCATCCTTTTTTAAGGAATGCTCTTCCTTTATGGTGACATCGGCCGTAAAGAATACTCCTAAAGATTTAACAACAATCAGCCTTAAAATCACTCCTACCATTATAATTGCCAACCCAATAGGTAAGGTTGAGAAATTGGCAATTTTAAAGCTGTACCTCATCGAAATATAAACAGCTAAAGGCATACAGATAAAGATGGTTGCCCAGATAAATTTCAATGAGTTTTTATCCTTGCTTTTTTTGCCGTGGTCTTTAGATCTCGTCAATCTGTTCAAGAACACTTCTGAGAGGAGCCATACCGAATAAATTATTATAGCTGCTAAATCCATAATTTGTTATAGCTGATCTTTAATGGTTTATTATTTCAATTGCCTTTTCCAATACTTCATCCTTCCCGTGGCTGGTATGTTTGGATACAGTTGTCTATTCTTTTATAAATATAGTATTTTCATATAATGATCAAGGCTAAAATGGAAGGGATAGCGAGTTCTGGACGAGACACATCCATTCTTTTCTTAGCTTCTTGCCAATCTGTATAATCTCAGGAGAACACCAAATATATCTTATAATTTTAAATTCACAGCCCCCTTTCCCAGTTGCCTCCCCTACTCCAAAACAAAAAGTCTATCAAGAGGCAAATGCTTTGATATTCGAAACTTTAAATATTGAGGAGAGGAATAGCCTAAAAGTCCACAGTGCTGGAAGCTGACAATCGTCATATAATCTCTTTGATTGAAACTTTACCTTTAGGGCGCTTTTAAAAATAAAATCCTATGACCGAAATACAAATCGCACAAAGCGTTACCCCGAAGCATATTAAGGAAATCGCCACAAAATTGGCAATTCCAGAAGAGAAACTTGAGTACTACGGGAACGACAAAGCCAAGATTCCTTTGGATATTATTGACGAAGAAAAGATACGAGAGAACAATCTCATATTGGTGACTGCCATTTCGCCAACCCCTCCCGGCGAAGGAAAAACAACCACTTCCATCGGGTTGGTTGATGCACTCAATATCTTAAATAAAAAAGCGGTCGCGGTAATACGGGAACCTAGTTTAGGCCCTGTATTTGGTATTAAAGGTGGCGCTGCCGGGGGAGGGTGGAGCCAGGTTATTCCCATGGTTGACATCAACCTGCATTTTACGGGCGATTTTCACGCTATTGAAAAAGCCAACAATCTTCTTTCCGCTCTTATAGAAAACAACATTCAAAGTAAATCGAGAAGCCTGGGCATCGATCCTAGAACTGTGGTTTGGAAACGCTGTATGGACATGAATGACCGAGCATTGAGAAATATCGTGTCTGCCCTTGGCGGAAAAGCCGGTGGCCTTCCCAGAGAAACGGGTTTTAATATTACCGCGGCATCCGAGATTATGGCGATTCTGTGTTTGGCTTCAGGTATAGAGGACCTAAAAGAAAGATGCGGGAATATCTATGTGGGGGATACCTGGGAAGGAAAGCCTGTGTTCGCAAAAGATTTAAATGCGGAAGGTGCCATGGCTGTGCTGTTAAAAGATGCTGTAAAACCGAATTTGGTCCAAACACTTGAAGGAAATCCCGCAATTATCCACGGAGGGCCTTTTGCCAATATTGCACAAGGAACTAATTCCATTGTGGCGACAAAAATGGGGATGACCCTAAGTGATTACACCATAACGGAAGCAGGGTTCGGATCAGATTTAGGGGCAGAAAAGTTTTTGAATATCAAGTGCCGTGCGGCGGGTATTTCTCCCAGAACCATTGTCTTGGTCGCAACCATTAGAGCGTTAAAATACCACGGTGGCAAATCGTTAAAAGAAATTACCCAAGAGGATGTGGAAGCACTTAAAAAGGGACTTCCCAATTTAGAAGGCCATCTTGCCAGTTTAAAAAGTTTTGGAATTCCTATTGTCGTTTCCATAAACGCCTTCAATACGGATACGGAAGCTGAAATCAAGATCGTGGAAGACCACTGTAAAAGACTGGGCATTCCCGTAGCCTTGAGCTATGGTTGGGAGAAGGGCGGAAACGGATGTCTAGCTTTGGCTGGAGAAGTTATTAAGGCAGCTGAATCTTGTACTAGCCAATTTCAGCCCACTTACAGTCTCGATGAGAGTGTGCACACCAAAATGGAGAAGATTTGCAAAACTATATACGGCGGAGAACACGTGGTATTAAGTGATATAGCTAAATCGCAATTGCGTAAATATGAAGCCATGGGCTATGGAAATTTACCCATCTGTATAGCAAAAACGGAAAAAAGCTTTAGCGACGATCAAAAGCAATTGGGGAGCCCGGAAAACTTTGATATAACTATTAGGGAATTTGAAATAGCAACAGGTGCTGGATTCATCATTCCAATAGCGGGTAATATGTTGCGTATGCCTGGATTACCAACTACTCCAGCCGCCGAGAAAATCACCATTGATAAAAATGGTACTATTGAAGGCTTGTTCTAATTGGTGATTGAAACTTATATTGGCTCTCGTTTTGAGCCGGTATAAGGTATAATAAAACTAACTGGGAATATCATCATACATCAAGCCTCCCTATGGCCAAAACTGAAGAAAACGGCCTGACAGACCTGAAAAACAGAGAAGAGAAACTACAAAATGTACAGTGCGCTTTGATCCCTTAGCAAAAAAAGAAGGCTGCGATCCCAAATCAGGAAAGACCGACTCCTGAAAATCCATCCCAAACCAGACCATTCCCCATAAGGGCAAACCGACAAACACCGGTTCAGTCAACACGGCATTCATGTTGGGTCGTTCCGACCACACGAATGCTTAGTTATTGGCAACTGGCTTTATTTTGTCCGTTTCATTTTCGGCGGATTTTGTCGAGTGTCAAAAACATCAGCAATTTTTATAAATCCATTTTGTTCGTCGACCGAATATATTAATTTGTAGTTTTTAAAAACCAAATAGCGATATTGGATTTTTCTTTCCTTGAGTAGTTCTTCTTCTTGGCCTATGAAAGGCGTTTTAATCAATTTTTTTGGTTCGTTGATAATTCCCTTTACAAGTTTTGTAGCAACTCTTGAACTTGCTTTCTTTTCGTAATATTTATAAATTTGGTCAAGTTGAGATTCGGCAAATGCAGACCAAATTATTTTTAATCCCATTATTCGTATTTGGATAAAAGTTCCGAACTGCTTTTGAATCGGTTATTGTGGAAATCTGACTCCGATTGGTCAATTCTTTTATTCAATTCCTCTTCAGTCATTTGCTCAAATTTGTTTTCGTCTGAAGTGTTATTTTCCTTTCTCAAAATTTTTTCAAGACGGGAAATGACGTCCTCACTTTGAACTTTTAAAAATTCTTGAATAAATTCTATTTTTCGAGCTTCTATATTCATTTTGAATTGCATTTTATCAAAGATACTAAATTATAAATTTCAGTTCGAATATTTCTAGATTTTACGGATTTTAGCTTGTTGCCAACGATCAAGTATAAGAGTAGTAGCGGATTTCAAGGCGATTAGCTGTCCGCCACCACTAAAGTTTATTAAATGTACAGACCTTGATTTTCGCACTTCACCCGCTATTGCTTTTAGCATTGTTGAACTAAACCTAAAGGTAGCTTCACGGGACAGTTACATCACGATTCACTACCTTTAGGAATTAAGGTTTAATCTAATACTCAATATTATGAAAAAAAAGTGAAACCCTTATCCAAAGGGCAATTATTTCCGTTCCA
>JACDJB010000039.1_pt1 | contig 195816 bp, 171 predicted proteins | sample 7454121 | NCBI WGS metagenome assembly JACDJB01 (sample SAMN14253290, study PRJNA609438) | sludge metagenome | isolation source: sludge after 25d culture with pyrite | collected 2018-12-20
ATCGCCGTTGGCATTGGTAAAGGTGTAGGTGCCGTCGCCGTTGTTGACCATGGTGGTGGTGTTGGCATCAAAGGTCACCACGGTGCCGTCCACGGCGGTGTGGGTAAAGGTGCCGTCGCCGTTGTCCACCAGTGCGTCGGAACCGTTTACGATCAGGTTCATGATCTCGTCGTAGATATCGCCCTGGTTTTGAATGTTGGTCACCACATCGGCAATGACGTCCACTGTTATGGTGTCGCCGTTGGCATTGGTAAAGGTGTAGGTGCCGGCGCCGTTGTTTGCCATGGTGGTGGTATTGGCATCAAAGGTCACCACCGTGCCGTCCACTGCGGTGTGGGTAAAGGTGCCGTCGCCGTTGTCCACAAATACGTCCGATCCGGCATCGATAAGGGCTATTATCTCGTTGTAAATATCGCCCTGGTTTTGTATGTTGGTCACCACATCGCCAATGACGTCCACTGTTATGGTGTCGCCGTTGGCATTGGTAAAGGTGTAGGTGCCGTCGCCGTTGTTTGCCATGGTGGTGGTATTGGCATCAAAGGTCACCACGGTGCCGTCCACGGCGGTGTGGGTAAAGGTGCCGTCGCCGTTGTCAACAAATACGTCCGATCCGGCATCGATAAGGGCAATTATCTCGTTGTAAATATCGCCCTGGTTTTGGATGTTGGTCACCACATCGGCAATGATATCGATTACCACGGTAGATCCGCTTTCGTTGGTATAGGTATAGGTGCCATCGCCGTTGTTGACGATGGTGGTAAGGGTTTCAAAGTTGGTGACAACCTGTTCCAAATCAATTTGGGTTACCACTCCATCCTCATCGGTGTATTCCAGGGTCTTCCCGTCGGCATTGAGTTCAAGGGTGGTCAAGGTCTCCAGATCGGCAATATTGATAATCTGAACATCGCCATTATCGTCTATATAGGTAAACTGATTGTTCACCACGTCCCAAAACACTATATAATCTGGCAGATCGGTCTCTGTGAGCAACCTGTTCCAACTTCCCTGATACCAATAGTAATATCCCGGGGTAAGGGTAGCGTTTGTGCTGATGTTGTAAACCAGTAAGCTCTCCAGGTTTCCTGCACTGATTGTCGTTTGGTCGGTAATGCCGGTTAGCGGAACCTGGGGAATCATGATCCCGCGGTTTGATGAAATAATTTCCAACTGGGTGGAAGGATTTGGCATATCGGTACCAATCCCCACTTGTGCATTCACCTTATACAGGTTCAAACTTAAAACAGTGATGAATAATAATAGTAATAGTTTTTTCATAATGAATGGTAATGGTGAAGGGTGTTCTTGATTAAGATTAAAAAAACTCGATGCTCGCATGCCAAAAAATCAACTGTCCAATCAGAGGGAGATTTCCCAAAAATCACGACTGAAGAAGGGGGCATGGTTATGCAATAATGCAAAGCTATCGGTTGAGAAAGGCTTCTTAAATTGTTTATATAGGTGTTTTCCGTAATTCGGACAGCACAGATAACGCTGATTTACAGCCAACTGGGTTTTTGGGCAAAAACAGTTGGGGAAATTGGTGGGGGAAAGGGATTTTTGTGGAAATATGGTCATTTGCCCGCCGGCAAAAAGTGCACCCCTCATAGAAAGGAAAACGCTTTTTTAATATAGCGGACAAATTCAGAAAAGGTATTCTTCTGCGCTTCCCGGGAAGGGGAAATGCGCGTTAGGAAGCAGAATTTTTTATTTGGAGATTTTCAATAAATTCCGAAGGAGAGCATTTTACCACCCGTTTAAAGGTGGCGGAAAACTTACTGTGCGAAGAAAAACCACTTTCCTCTGCCAAATAGCTTATTTTGTAATTTAAATATTCGGGTTCGGTCTCCAGCTTGTTGACAATGTAGTTTATGCGAAGTTCATTGATATAGGAAGTGTAGTCCTGGTTTTTGTGCTTTTTTAAGATCTGCCGAAAATATTTACTGTTGGAATTCAATTTTCCAATGAGGAGGGAAAGGGAGATGTCTTTGTCGAGAAACGCTTCCGAGGCCTCAAATTGGGCCAATTTCTGAAGGATTTCCTCCTCCGCCTCCTGGGAGGGGACAAGATTGTTGTTTTTGCCTGGGTGGGGAATCTCATTTTCCCCTGCCGTCTTTGTCCTTTTCCTATAATAAAAGATCACCACTAGCATTGCGATTGCAAGGGCTATTCCCAGGGCGTAGTAGAGGAATGTGTTGTTATCCTTGTTCCGTGATTTGTCCTCATTGCCGTTTATATCCTGGACGGGGATACTCAGGCTGTTGTTCATTATTATCCGCAGGCTGTCGTTCACCCGAATGTGTTCGGCAAAATAGTGGGTCGATTGTTCCGAATTGCCCATCTCTTGGTAGAGAAAGCCCAACTTTTTTAAGATTTCCAGCCTTAGGTTTACCCTCTTAAGCTCTTCGGCAATGGAGAGCACCTCCAGGTATTTTTGCAAGGAGGTATTGAGGTCGTTCTTTACATAATAGTGATAGGCATATCCTTCGGTGATATAGGCCAGATTTAATTTTTTGGTGTAGTTTTCATCCACATATTTCCTGGTGGAACGGGGGTTGTTTATCAATTTTAATCCCGAAGTCAAATAGAAATTGCTCAGTTCAAAATCCCTTGATTCGTCCAGCACAAGGTCTGAAAGTTTTTGATAGGTCTGGGTAAGGGGATACTCTTCCACAGAGCGGAGCAAATTCTGTTTTGCCCGTTCGGTTTCGCCCAGATTTATATAGGCCAGCGACATATTGTTGCGAAATACCGCCTTTAAGAAAGCGTCATCGCTGGAGTTTTCAATAATTTCTATCGCATCCTCCCAAAACTGTATCGCCTTTCTGTTTAAGCCCAATTTTAAATAGTTGCGCGCCAGGGCCCCTAACAGGCGCGCCCGTACTTCCTTGTTGTTGCCGGTATAGCGTTGGGAAATGATATTCAAATAGGTGATACTCTTGTCATACTCCCCCAGGTCTATCAATTTCTGCGCTTCCAAAATGTGGTCGAAGGCACTTTGGTCGGTGGCAACGGTGAGGGAAGGAAATACCCTCTCCTGTTGCAATAGGGTGTTGGCCCGCACCTGGTAGTGGTGCAGGAAACAACAAACAAAAAAAACGATGGAAAGTAATTTTTTGATAGGGTTAGGTTTTTTTTTGGACTTGGGTTTTGAACAACCAGTAATTTAGTAAATTATATTGTAATGGAAACAAATTAATCGCGGAGGCTTTCAATGAAGTGGGAGGGCGACAGTAGGGTTACCTTTTTAAATTCGGCAGAGAATTTACTGTGGGAGGAAAATCCGCTTTCCTCTGCCAGATAGCTAATTTTATAATTCAAATAATCGGGATTGGTCCGCAATTGGGTAACGACATAGTTGATGCGCAGTTCGTTGATGTAGGTATTGTAATCCTTGTCCTTGTGCTTTTTGAGAATCTGGCGGAGGTATTTGTTGTTAGTATTTAAGCTTCCAATCAAAACCGACATGGACATATCCTTGTCGAGAAAATCGGTAGATGACTCAAATTCGTGTAGCTTTTGCAGGATTTCCTCCTCCGTCTTTGGAGAAAGTACCAGCTCGCCGTTTTTGTTCCCATTGTCGTTTGCTGTATTCTTGGAGACAAACAAAGCCTTCCTTTTTAGAAAGACCACGGAGGCAAGCAGTAAAAACGACACGGCTCCCAGGCTTAGATAGAGAGATTTCCTTTCGCCGGGATCTTCCGTATTTTCATTGAGGAGGTGATAGGCACTGTTGACCATGGCCCGTTTCTTGGCGGTATTTTCAACGAGAAGGGTGTTGAATCGCGAGTTGAATTTTGAAAAACTATCTATCTCTTTGCTCTGTTTGTAATAATCGGCAGCGGTTTTGTACACATTTTGTCTTAAGCTGCCGTGGTTTCCGGTTTCGGCAATGCGCAGGGCTTTTCTCAGGTAAACGTGGGCACTGTCCAGATCTTGCGTTTCCATCAGGGCGTGGGCATAGCCTTGGTATATCAGGCCCGCCCAAAGGGAATGGCCCGCTTCGGCTTTGTCGATTTCGGAAGTGGCCCTTGAAAAATGCTCCAGGGCTTTTTCTTTTTCCCCGAGCCCCATATAGGCCCTGCCCAGCATCTCTTCACTATTGCCGAGCAAAAAGTGGCGAAACTTTTGGTTGTTCTCCCTGGCATAAGAGAGCATGGCCATTTGCACATGGTCTATGGCGGCGGGATAGTCTTTTTCCTCCAGGGCATATTCGGCCATTTCCTGGTAGGCCATGCCCTTGTATTTAACCACCTGCTCCTTATTGGTCATATTCCGGCTTATGGCCACTCCCTTTTGTATCGATTCCCTGCCCTTGTCGAAAAAACCTATGGTCCGGTACTGGGTGGATAAGAAACCGTAAATCCTCGCCTGAAAACTGTAGTCGTCTTCCGCCTTGGCTATCTTTAAGGCTGCCAGGGCGTGTTGGATGGCCTCGCCGCGCTTTTCCTGCTTTTCCAGAATATCGGCCTTGAGCATGAGCGATTTCAGCCGTTGCTTTTCAGTGGTGGAATAGGTGTATAACGAATCGGCAAGATGCATGGCCTTGGGCGGGTTGGCAGAAGAAACGTGGACGGCGATATGGTAAAACAGGCTGTCAAAAGCCCGGGCGGCATCCTCACTTTGGGAAACTGCCGAAAAAGTAATTGCAAAAAAACCAAGGCAAAGCAGTATTCCTTTCATCTATAATTGCTAGTGAGGATTTTATAGGGGGGCAAAGATAGGGCAAAGAACAGTATGACAAAATCCTGCCGCGGATTTTAGTCGGGGAGTTGGGATTCGAAAGAAGGCATATCCTATCCCGGGCAACGGCATATTTAGGCGAACAATTTCAAATTATCGTAACTTGCCCCTTCAATCGCTGCCTTATATGAAAGACCTTCTCTCCCTTGCCATTCGTGCTGCCCTGTATGCCGGTTCGGAAATTTTAAAAATATACGGCACCCATTTCCATATAGAGAGCAAGGCCGATGATTCAATTCTTTCAGGACTGCCTTGGACTAATTCGTTCCGAGGAAATATCTTTGACAATTTTGATTCCAAGATACGTTCGCACCCGGATACTTTAGTTTTCCTCCATATCGGCCAGAAATTCATCTACGATTTTCTGGGCTTTGGGCAGCTGATTCTCTCTGACAAAAATCATGGTTTGATTGGGGATGCTGGCGGTAAATCCGGCCATAAGGCTGCTATCGTGGTCGTTTCTCTCAATGGGGCTGATGCCTATTTCGTTTAATCGCGCGACCAAAGCCTTTGCCATCAAGGTGGGACCGGTGTAGATTCTTTTGGTTTTTGACATAACTTATTCCTCGCGGGTTTCTTTTTTAAATGCTTCTGCTATAGGTTGGGCCACTGCCAATTCATCTTGTCGCACAAAAACTCTAATTTGATCGGAATAGTTAGTGCCCGATCCAAACATTACCGCATTCTGTTGGTCATCGCGCACGATGGGAACAATGTTCACTTCCTCCAACCTCCCGACAAGAGCTTCCGCCATTAGAATAGGGCCCGTGTAAATTCTAACTGTTTCTTCTTTATGGTCTGCCATGATTATTTTTATTTGATTAGAAGACTAAAATACTAACTTATTTTAGACTTTCTGCAGGGTGCGATTGCCAAAACTACCTTAAAATATAAGTAGCCACTTCTTCTTTTGGGAAAATCTTAAAAAAAAACCATCCCGAATAATTTTCAGGATGGTTTGGTTCAGCGAAAAAAGTGGTGGTTATTTCTTCAGCACTCTGAAGGTCTGTTCGTTCCCGATAAATCACATGTTGAATGAATCCTCACCCTTAGCCACCCCAGGTAGCGAAAAAGAGCGGAAAAATATTATTTTTTAAGAGTCACGCATTGTAAAACTTGCTCTCCCAAACCACCCCGTTAAAATTTTTCCCCTTTGCCATGCCAAAATAAAGGGCAAGCCCTCCCAAGGCTTTGAAAATAAAGAGGAATAGGAAAATGTATTCGGCATTTCCCGCAGATTCGGTAAACCAGCGCATCGGGGTTAGGGCCGTTACGGCCACACTGAGAAGGAAGATTACGAAGACGAGGTTTTCAAGCGATTTGAATGGCCACATCAGCCATTTTCGCAGGGAGTGAAGATCTTTTCCCCATTTGTGGATTAAATAGAAATAACCGTTGCCCATAGGAGCAAACAACAACGGATCGTCTGCATTTTCCAGTTTCAACAATTTTGCCGGAGCGACAATTTTAAAATTTGTCAAACTTGTATTGTGCTCTTTTTCCAAGAGGCGAATTTTTGAAATGGCTTCTTCAGGAATAGCTCCCTTAAAAAACCGTGAGTCCAAAAACCGCAATCGATATACTAGGCAAATTTGTTTTATATCGGTGATATGAAAAATTCTTTCCGATTGCAGCAAATCAAAATCAAATTTGTTCTCCTTTTCAGAAGACGGGCTGTTTAAGGTTGAGAGAATTGTTTTTCGCGCCTGATCGCTGGCTGCTAAAATCTGCTGTACCTCTTCCATAATCGCCTGTTCTTGGATACGTTTGTTGCGCAGATATAGAAGCCGTTCCTCAATATTTGTCCTGGAAAACATAGAATGGAAATTTTTTCTGAATTAAAATTACACAGTAGAATTTCTTCAAACAAAACTTTAACAAAATTTGGCAGATGCTCCGCCATCAGGCCTATTTTAAGATGAAATTGTATTTTTTATGAAATTTTTCATTCGATTTTGAGAATTCTGCAATTTGAAAAAAAATATGATGGCACATGAGAATAATTATTTTTTTAACCAAGCGAAGGAACCTTTGCCAGAAGCGTGGTATTTTCTTGCTTATTGTTATATTTACCCCTCTCAAAAATATATCGGTATGAAACTCAAAATATTTTCGCTCCTTCTTTTCGTCGCAACCTATTCCTCCCTTGCTACTGCGCAGAAATATCTCAACAAAGAGATGCCGGAAATAACGGCAGAGTGGAATGGCAACTTTTTTGTATCGACTAAAACTCTAAAAGACAATCTGCAAGGAGCTCCACAGTTCTCCATTTTATCCTCCATCTTGGAAGACAAAGCCCTGACCGAAAGTATGGACCAGCCTGAAATGTTTACGGCCTTCGTCTTTACCGATTCCTCATTCAACGGGCTGGAAAAGAAAACGAAAGATTCTATTTTAAACAACAAGCCTTTGCTGGTTTCCATGGTTAAATATCTTGTCGTGCCCGGCAGGATAGATGAGTACGGACTGCGCAAGGAAATCAACAAGCGCAATGGTATGGTTTTTCTCAGAACCCTTACCGGCCAAAACATTGGCGCCAATATCCACGACGATAAGCTTTATCTTATAGATTCCGAAGGGAATACTGCACTGGTTACAGCATCCAATTATTACCACAAAAAAGGATTTTTCCATATTGTGGAGGGGTTGGTGTTTCCCGGTGCCAAAGAGTAATTTTCTTTTTTCTTGGTTCTGTGGAAGGATGAATTTCCGTTCGTCCTGCCCGTCCTATGGCCGATTGATGCGGAATTTTTATAATTTGATGGGTAGTAGGGACTTCTATTCTTTTTACTGAAATAACAACGGAAAAATATGGCCGGTATTGAATTGCAAAGGGTTTTGGAAATAGCGCAAAACCACTATGGCTTAGAGGCCAAGGCTACCCCCTTGGAAGGGTATGCCGATGAAAATTTTATGCTCCAAACCACAATCGGAGAAAAATTTCTTTTAAAAATCACCTCCGGTCAGGCTGCGGAAGAATTGGACTTTCAGGTAAAATTGTTAACCCATCTTAGCGATAAAAACCTTCCTTTCGCAACGGCCAAAGTTATACCAAACAGAAATGGAAACGCGTTGACCCCACTTGCACCGCGAAAAATTGCATTGTTGCTTTCCTGGATTCCCGGTAGGTTGTGGGCCAATGTAAATCCGAAGTCGGAAAATTTGAGAAAAAGTTTGGGCACTTGTGCGGGAATGCTCACCAACGCCTTAAAAGACTTTGAGCACCCCTGTGGTTTTCGCGATTTGGATTGGGACCTGTCCAAAGCTGCCTGGACCCAACGCTATTCCAATACCTTCCGATTGGCCCGCAAGGAAATGGTAGTATTTTTCCAAGAAGCCTTTGCTGCCATCCAAAACACCTATTCCATCTTGCCCAAGGGAATTGTCCATAACGACCTCAACGACTATAATATCTTGGTCTCCCCAGAAACCAGAAACCCTTCGGTGGTGGGAATTATCGATTTTGGCGACGCCATGCACACCCAAACCATAAATGATTTGGCCGTTTTGTTGGCTTATTCGTGTATGGACCTTCCCAACCCCTTGGCGGCGGCCTGCGAGGTAGTTGCAGGGTATCATGCCCATTACCCTCTATCGGAAAAAGAATTGGAATGTCTCTATACCTTGGTCGGTATGCGGCTGGTAGTTTCCGTTACCCATGCCAGCCTTAAAAAAAGGGAATTTCCTACGGAGGAATATTTTATTATCAGCGAAAAGCCAGCCTGGGAACTACTGGAGAAGTGGTATAAACTTGACAGGAATTTTGCCCTTTATTCCTTTCGTGCGGCATGTGGGTTTTCCCCCCATCCCGCAGAAAAAGATTTTAAGGAATGGGCCAACAAGAACCGAATTTCGTTAAAAACCCTGTTTCCCACCCAAGAAGCGGAGGTGGTGGCCAATCTGGATATGAGCGTGGGCAGTACCTTGTTGGGAACAGCTTCGGAATACGACGATGTGGAACTCGCGGGGTTTAAGCTGAAGATCTTTAGAAGAGAAAATCCACATGCGTTTTTAATCAACGGATATGGTGAGTGCCGACCTTTTTATTCCACAGATGCCTTTAAAAGAGAAGGCAACAACGGACCGGAATACCGCACCGTGCATTTGGGTTCCGATTTTTGGGTGGATGCGGGCACACCAATACATGTTCCCTTTGATGCCACCGTAAAAATCGTTCACCACAACAATCTGAACAAGGATTACGGCCCGATGATCATTCTGGAGCACCGAATGGACGATGGGGTTTTCTACACCCTTTACGGCCATTTATCCCTGTCGTCCCTTTCCGCTGTAAAAGTAGGCCAAAACCTTAAACAGGGAGAATTACTTGCCGAAGTGGGAAATGCCGCCGAAAATGGCAATTGGCCGCCACACTTGCATTTTCAGCTTATATTGGACCTGATGGACAACGATGAAAACTTTGATGGCGTTGCCTTTCCTGCCGAAAGCCATATCTGGAAGAGTATTTGCCCCGATCCCAATTTTATTTTTGAAGAAAATCTGCAGCCACAGACAAGAGACCGTTCAATAGAGCATCTAATCGATTTCAGAAAAGAGCATCTGGGAAAAAGTTTGAGTCTTTCCTATGACCGGCCTTTACACATTGAGAGAGGCGAAGGGGTCTATTTGATCGATTATGAAGGACAAAAATATCTGGATACCGTAAACAACGTAAACCACGTGGGCCATCAGCATCCTAAAGTGGTCAAGGCAGGCCAGGGACAGATGGCCGTGTTAAACACCAACACCCGATATCTGCATTCCGAAATCGTAAAATATGCTGAAACGCTGCTGAAAAAACTTCCTTCCCATCTGTCCGTCATCCACATTGTCAATTCCGGAAGTGAGGCCAATGAACTGGCGCTCCGCATGGCGAGTACGGTTACGGGTAGGGAACACATGATTGCCATTGAAGTGGGATATCACGGAAATACCAATGCCGCCATGGATGTTAGCTCTTATAAATTTGATGCTGTAGGCGGAAGCGGAAGCCCTGCAACCACCCATATCTTGCCTCTTCCCGACAGTTTTAGGGGCAGATATTGCGGAACCAATGCCGGAAAAAAATATGCCGACCATGCTCAGGAAATAATCGAGTCCCTGGCAAAAGAGGGCAAGGAAATTGCCGGATTTATTGGGGAAACGCTGATAAGTTGTGGGGGACAGATTGTGCCTCCTTCCAATTATTTCAGGGAAGTTTATCACCATGTAAAAAAAGCCGGTGGCGTGTGCATTGCAGACGAAGTGCAAACGGGCTTCGGCCGAATGGGAAAGTCGTTTTGGGCCTTTGAGCTTTACGGAATCGCACCCGATATTGTCACCATGGGAAAACCCGCTGGAAATGGGCACCCTCTGGCGGTGGTAGCCTGCACCCGCGAAATTGCCGAACGTTTCAATACAGGTCTGGAATATTTTAACACCTTTGGTGGTAACCCCGTTTCCTGTGCCATTGGCAATGCAGTCTTGCAAGTGCTCGAGGAGGAAAATCTACAACAAAATGCCGAAGCGGTAGGCAGTTTTCTCAAAGAAGGCCTTAAAAAATTAAAAACGGAATTTAACTGCGTGGGCGATGTGCGCGGGGAAGGGCTGTTTTTGGGGCTGGAACTCACCGATGGACAAAAGAAACCCTTGGCCAACAAAGCATCCTATTTAATGAACCGCATGAAGGAAATGGGAATCTTAATGAGCATCGATGGCCCAGACCATAATGTGATGAAGATTAAACCGCCCTTGGTTTTTAGCATGGCCAATGCCACAGAACTTCTCTCTAGGTTGCGCCAGGTTTTTCAGGAAGATTTTATGCGCGAATAGTGAATAGCCTTATTGGTTATCGCAATTCTGCTCCAAATTCGGTTTCAAATTTCCGCTTCAATTTCTCCATGATCTTATCCACTTGTTTGTCGGTCAAGGTTTTTTGCTCATCTTGGAATACGAAGCTCAGGGCATAGCTCTTCTTGTTTTCCGGAAGGCTTTTTCCGGTGTACACATCAAAGAGGTTTACCGAGCGCAACACCTTTTTCTCGGTGGCCAGGGCAGCGGTTTTTAGATCGCGAAAACTCACGCCATTGTCCAGTAACAGGGCAAAATCGCGTTGGGAGCCTGGATATTTTGCTATGGGCTTTAAGTGGAAATTTTTCAGCGAAATCTTTTTTAATATCTGCTCCCAGTTAAAATCGGCATAAAAAACTTCGGCTTCCACATCCAAAGCCTTGGCCGTTTGTTTTCTCACAATCCCAAATTCTACCAGAACTTCCTTGTTTTTTATAAAGCAAATCCCTTCGGAAAATATTTCGTCTTCACAGATTTCTTCGGAATAACCACTTATTCCCAAACGGTCCATCACTGCCATAACGGTACCTTTTCCGAAGAAAAAGTCGCTTTGGGTATCGGCATGGGTCCAATCTCCTTCGTTCTTCATGCCCGAGATAAAAAGCGAAAGGTGCTTTTTTTCCGTTCGGCCACCGGGAAAATTGTGATAGGTTTTTCCGAATTCAAACAACCTAAGATTGCTGTTCTTTCGTTTAATGTTGAAGTCAATGGTCTCCAAGCCCGAAAACAGCATGGACTGGCGCAATACCGATAGATCGCTGCTCAAGGGATTGAGCATGGAGACGTTGAATGCTTGTTTAAGTTTTGTGTCTAAATTACCGTACTGCGGCGTGGTAAGCGAATTGTTCATGATCTCGTTAAAACCCTGCGCGGTAAGTTGGGAAGCGATTTTATTCTGGATGGCATAATCCTCTCCAGGCAATACGGGTGCGATGGAAGCATTGAGTTTTTGGGTGAATTTTATGTTGTTGTACCCATATACCCTAAGGATTTCCTCTATCACGTCCACATCGCGGGTAACATCGTTTCTGTAAGCCGGAATGGTCATTCCCACGCCGGTTTCGGTGATGTTGTTGATTTTCATCTCCAGGGAAGTCAGAATTTCCTTGATAGTTTCCATGGGAATATTTTCCCCAATCAATTTATTGGCCTTTTCGAAGTGGAGAAACACCTGATGGTCTTCTATTTTCTTGGGATAGATGTCGGTAAGGTCGCTGGTTATTTCACCACCTGCCACTTGTAAGATCAAAATGGCTGCCCTACGCAACACATAGTCGGTGATATTGGGATCCACCCCACGCTCAAAACGGAAAGAAGCATCGGTGCTAAGCCCATGGCGCTTGGCCGTTTTTCGAATGCTCACGGGATCAAAATAGGCACTCTCCAAAAAGATACTGGTGGTCTCGCTGTTTACGCCACTGTGGAGGCCGCCATAAACGCCGGCAATGCACATTGGTTTTTCGCCATCGCATATCATTAAATCCTCTTTGCTCAAGGTGCGTTCCACGCCATCCAAGGTGGTGAACTTAGAACCTTCCGGTAAAGTTTTTACATTGACGGTGTTGCCCACGATTTTTGCCGCGTCAAAAGCGTGCAGGGGTTGTCCCAGTTCGTGAAGGACGTAGTTGGTAGCGTCCACAATATTGTTGATGGGAGTAAGGCCAATGGCATTAAGCCTATTGCGGAGCCAAAGAGGGCTGGGGCCCACCTTTATGTTGCTGATGGTTATTCCGCAATATCGCGGAGCCAGGGTAGGTTCCTCAACGTTTACGGTCATTTTTAGAGTTCTGTTGTCAACCCTAAAACTACTGGAAGACGGGGTGATAACTTTGGTGGAAATTCCGTGCTGCAACAAACCGGCCCGAAGATCGCGCGCTACGCCCCAATGGCTCATGGCATCGGCACGATTGGGGGTGAGACCGATTTCAAAAATATGGTCGTTCTCTATTTCAAAAACCTTGCTGGCCAGGGTTCCCGGTTTCAATTTCTCGTCCAGGACCATTATTCCCTCATGCGATTTCCCCAGTCCTAATTCGTCTTCGGCACAAATCATACCTTCGCTTACTTCGCCTCGGATTTTGCCCTTGTTGATCTGCCAGGGATTTCCTTCGCCATCGTAAAGAGTTGTTCCTATTGTGGCCACGGGTACTTTTTGACCCTGTGCAACATTGGGGGCACCGCAAACAATCTGTAAGGGAGAGCCTGTGCCAATTTCCACCTTGGTCACCTTCAGTCGGTCGGCATTGGGGTGGGGGAAACATTCTACCACCTGGCCCACCACTACACCTTCCAAACCACCTTTAACCGAGGAATATTCCTCTATTCCCTCCACCTCCAACCCAAGGTCGGTAAGAAGTTGTCCGGTTTTTTCTGCGTCCCAAGGCAGCTTGATAAATTGTTTTAGCCAGTTGTAAGAAATGGTCATAAAGAAGTTTTTCTGGATCGAGGATGCAAAGATACTATTTACTGCGGAAAGCCCGAGAATAAGTGGCCATTTTTGGAGGGGGTGATGTAGCAATTTCAGCGCGATGGGTATTGGGGAAAACAGGCAATGATAAAAGAGACAATGTGGTGAAATATGCTTATCTTATTGGCATTATTAAAAAGGAATATATGAGAGGGTGTGCAACACTTTTTATGATTTTTTGCATTATGATGGTTTCAGGACAAAATTTTATTGAAAAGGCAAAAATTCTGGAGGATGCTTCCAGTTTGGATCCGCTTATCGAGATGGCCGGCGAAAAAAAATTGGTTTTGCTGGGAGAAGCCAGCCACGGCACCCATGAGTACTATCTGTGGCGCGATATAATCAGCAGAAGATTGATCGAGGAGCACGGGTTTAACTTTATAGCCGTGGAAGGCGACTTTGCCAGCTTGTATAAATTAAACCAATATGTGAAAAATACGGAGGGCGCCGGAAAATCGGCGAGGGAAGTTTTGATGGCGGTCAACCGTTGGCCCACTTGGATGTGGGCCAACGAGGAAGTTGTGGCCCTGGCCGAATGGCTGCGTAAGCACAACGACGCTTTGCCCCAGGAAGAGAAGGTGGGTTTTTACGGGATGGATGTGTATGACGAATGGCATTCCAAGGAAATGGTGCTGGAGGTACTTCAAAAAACAGATCCCGCTAGTTATTTGTACGCAAAACAACAGTACCATTGCTTTGAGCCCCATAAAGGCGACAGTTGGCAGTATGCCCGGGCGGTGAAAGGCGGAAAGGAGGATTGTGCCGCCGCCACGGCTCGGGTGGTTGAGTTTATAAGAAGCAATCGCGAGGCTTTGGGCACACTTTCAGATGATGCCTATTTTTATTTGCTCCAAAATGCGATTGTGGTGCACAATGCCGAGGAATTTTATCGGGAGAGCGTTGTTTCCAAAGATGCAGCTTCGTGGAATTCCCGGGTTTTCCACATGTTCGAAACGGTGGGCGACCTGCTGGCGCTTTATGGCGAAAACGCCAAGGGCGTGGTTTGGGCTCACAATACCCATATTGGCGATGCTTCCTTTACCAGTATGCGCAATACGGGCGAGAAAAACATAGGCCAGCTAAAGCGCGAAAGCCTTGGGAAGGAGAATGTGTTCCTAATAGGATTCGCCAGTTATAGGGGAAAGGTGATCGCCGGGTCCAATTGGGGCGCCAAAATGGAAGAAATGACCATTCCGAGAGCCTTGAGGAGCAGCGTGGAATACAAGCTAAAAAAGACGGGACTGGACGCCCTGTACCTTATTTTTGATGATCAGGATAGAAAAGAGGAGAACCTGGAGGTAATGGGCCATAGGGCGATAGGGGTTGTTTACAATCCCCAATTTGACCGGCGGCAGTTTGTGCCAACCATCGTGCCGTTGCGGTATGACGCACTGTTATTCTTTAAGGAGACCACGGCCCTGAAGCCCTTGCCTCGATGAAAAATCTTATCTCAAACGAAATGGAATTTATTGAAAATTTGCCGGGAATATTATTTCTTCAAATTCCGAAATCGTTGTAATAGCGTTGGATGTGAGTAGTGCGCAATCACATATAGCGGGTGCGGGGTGAGATTGCTCAAACTGTTTTTGGAAAGTTTCTTTAATCCCGAAATCAGCGGTGGGGCGGCGTAGGTGTTTTTGGCGTAATCATCTGCTTGGTATTCAAATTTTCTACTGAGATAATTCATCAATAATCCCGTAATGCCAGAAATGGGGCTGTAAAGCACCCCGAAGGCGATTAAACCAATATGGAAGGAAGGTTGCGAAACATCGAGCGCTTCGGAAAGCATCGGATTTCCTATAAACAACGATAGCAACCAAAGCGTAAACCCCGTCGTAATGATGGCGGAGAAAAGGTTGATGATAATGTGGTTCCGTTTGTAATGGCCTACTTCATGGGCGAGGACGGCGACTATTTCCTCATCGTTTAAATCGTTTACCAGCGTATCGTAAAGGGTTACGCGTTTTTCACTGCCGAAACCTGAAAAATAGGCATTGGCTTTGGTGCTGCGCTTGCTGCCATCTATCACAAAAATCTTATCGAGTGTAAAACCCACCTTGGAGGCGTATTTTTCTATTTGGGAACGGAGCGAACCTTCCTCCAACGGCGTTTGCTTGTTGAAAAGCGGAACGATGAGCCTCGCGTAAAACAAATTCATAAATACGGTAAAAACCGTGATGATGCCCCAGGCGTAGAGCCAAAAATTCTTGCCCGTGCTTTGGTAGAACCAAATAATCGCTCCCAAAAGAATGCCGCCGATTATTGCGCCCATCAGCCAACCTTTCAGCTTATCGAGAAAGAAAGTCTTTCGGGTGGTTTTATTGAAACCGTATTTTTCCTCGATGACAAAAGTACTGTAATAACTAAACGGAGTACTTAAAATATCACTCGCTATCATAATAATTCCGAAGAAAATCAGGGCGACGACGATTTCGTTATTTGAGAGCGACCGCGCTATTTCATCTACAAATGCAAAGCCATCAAAGAAGAAGAATAGGAGGATAGCTATTAAGGAAATCGTAGAAGTGAGAATTCCGAATTTATAGCGTTCCAATTTGTAGCGCTGCGATTTTTTGTGCTCGGCTTCATCAAAAACGTCCTGTAATTCGGCAGGAAGCGGGTCGTTGAAATGTTTTGCGTTTAGGTAATCCAATAGCTGGTCTATCACAAAACTGATGACCAGGATGGCTATTATTATGTAAAAGAGGGTTTCGGGTTTCATCTTCGACTTCGCTCAGTAACCTCTGTTTGGTTATTTAAATTAAACTATTTATTTTACTGAGACTGTTTACTAAAATCCCCGCTGGCGCTTTGCCTCAAATATAAGGATTCCCGCGGCTACCGATACGTTCATGCTGTCTATTTCGCCGGCCATTGGGATAATGATGTTTTGTGAACTGTGTTCCAGCCATTCAGGTGATAGCCCATCGGCTTCCGTGCCCACCACAATGGCTGTGGGATTTTTATAATCTATGGTGTGGTAGGGCACAGATGCCTGTAGGGCGGCGCAATAAATACTTATGTTGTTCTTCTTTAAGGCCGAAATAATTTCCGATGTGCTTCCCGTAAAGATCGTATTGGTAAATAGGGTACCAACACTGCTGCGGATGATGTTGGGATTGTACATATCGGTTTTCGGATTGGCAATAAGAACGGCATCCACCTTTGCGGCGTCTGCGGTGCGCAGCAGGGCGCCGATGTTGCCGGGTTTTTCGGGAGCTTCGGCGATTAGGATTAGAGGCCCTTCGGCTTCGCTCTGGGACCGGTCATTGAGCGGAGCCGAAATGACTAATTTTGAAATGTTTAAATCTTTCGTGTGTGCAATTGCCAACACGCCTTCCGTAGAACTTCGATAAGCGAGCTTTTCATAGATTTCGGAAGAGATTTCTATGAATTCCGTTGCGCTGTTTGCGGTTTCTTCCAGTGTAAAAATTTCTTCTTCAGAAATTATTTCGGAACAAAAAAGCAGCGTTTTTAAAAGATAGCCACCTTTTTGTGCCAAGGAAATTTCGCGCAGGCCCTCAATAATAAATAGCTGCTGCTTCCGGCGCTCCCGCGATTTTTCCTGTAGCTGAACAATCTGCTTGATCAATGGATTTTGAAGGCTGGTGATGGATTTGTGCATTATACGCGGCAAATTTTACCCTATCTGGAAATTGGTGAAAAATTCTGTTTTTAAAATAGTAAGCTTAGGGATTTATTTTTAAATGTTGAAAAAGAAAACAAATTCCCACAAGCAAAGTTAGGCAAAGTGCAGTTGATTTTTAACCGGGATGTTGGTCTTGGGAACAGTTTCTGCAAAAAAGGAATTTTTCATAAAGCAATAGTTGATTGGGAATATAACAATTACTTCTTGAGCAATTTTTTCTGTAGTACGGTTGAATCAGCTTGCAATTCCAAAATATAAATCCCTGTCGATAAAAGGGTCGTGGAAAGTATGATCTGAGCATCCTGTTTTACCGCTGGTAGGCTTTCGATTGTTTTTCCATCCAAGGAATATAAACGCACCTCGATATCCTTTGGGTTTAGCGCAGGTGGCAATTCCACATAAAGAATATCTTCCGTGGGGTTTGGATGTATGGTGATATCATTTTGTTTCCATTTGAAGTTGGGTGTTTCCAAAATGCCGTTCCATTCCCACAACTGTGTTACCCAGTCACTGTTATAATAGCTATAGTAAACATCGTCTCCCAAGTGAAATTCAAATCTATCCAGTGTATAGTTATCAGGATCCAAAGCGGTAAAATTCTCGTTGGAATCTTGGGCATATAGGGCATAATCAAATTGACTTATTTTAAAGCCGGGGAGCAAAAAATCGCCGTTACTCATTTTTGCGGTCAAGTAGCCATAAGGCAAATTCGCCGGTACACCGGGAACGGGCTGAACGGTGCTAGTTCCTGGAAGAAGTTTAAACAGCTCTCGTTGCTCAGTGGTGGTGTTAATATACCCCAGGTATAATTTATTGTCCAAAATACCGCCAAAATCTGGAAAGTTATAATTTTCAGGAGCCGATACTTCTGTTAGCGAGATTCCGTTGTAGGCATAGAGAATGCTTTTGTTTCTGCTTGTATCAAATAAGGAAAACATACTCTTCCCATCAAAATCAGACAGGAATATAGGGTTGTAGAATGAAGATGTAATAAGTTCCAAACCATTATTTCCATCATATTTGTATAAGTAGGAGGTAAAATTGGCAAAGTTGTCTAGGGCGATAAAGATTTTATCACCTGTATTGAAAAACCGAATATCGTGAAATGCAGTAGTAGGTAATCCAGGAATTTCAACCAAACTTGAACCGTCATATTTATATAGAGAGTAAACTATGTCAATATTTCCGACAAATTCCATATAAGGAAGAAGCACGTGATCTTCAAAGGGAATACATGAAATTCCCGAAGAGAGGTCACTTGAAGGATCAGGAATTTCATTTAGACTATTGCCATCAAATGAATAAAGATGAGGCAAATCATAGGTAGATTGATTTTCATGAAACCAGATAAAGATCTGATCCAGGTTCTCGGCAAAATAAAAATCCTCCCTCATTATTATTAGATCTTCTGGGGCATCGAATACTTCAAAAGTTGTTCCATCAAAACCTAAAACAGCCTTCACAATATGCGACATGGCGCATGAAAAATAAATTTTATTGTTAAACTTATCCGTTAACAACATAAGTTGCTCACAAGAGTAGTCGTTGGGGAGCAGAATTTTTCTTGTATTTTTTGAAATATGATCATATTCATATAAAAAACCGTCATCCCCATACACGCTGAAGAAATAGTATTTATCTCCCAATTGTCCCCTATAGATAGGATTGAAATTTGATGGGATATCTTCCCAGATGACTTCCTCAAGAAGACTATTCTCAATTACAAATACTTGGTCATCCATATATCCATAAAATAAAAATCCTACATCGTCATTGGCCCTTGCGATTTTACTTCTGTTCAAGTCTCTATTGGGCTGTCCCTGCACCAAAGTCATTTGGGCAGATAGATTAAATCCGAAGGAAATGAGGAAAAGAGAAAGTAATAATTTTTATATTTTATATAAGGTTCAAATGGTAATACATTGAGACAAATTTAAGATTTTTTAACTTTTAAACAAATCCCTTTCTCTTAGATATTTTTTACTTCGCTCAGAACATTGGTAGAGCATGCCTTTTCAGTACATTCTAGACATTATGGGAAAAAATCACAAGCTGTGGTCCTCAAAATAATTCACCACCAGTGCCACCATATAGTCATAACTCATAATCCCGCGGCTTTGGTTGTTGGCTTTTAGGAAATTGTCCCAAAATATTTTTGAAAAAGTCTCAAACGGATTTTCATATCGCTCCCAAAAATCGCGCATTTCCTTATAACTTTTTAAGATTCCCGGATTGATGGTTTCCAAAAGTTCGTAATATTTGGCTTCGTCGTTACGAGCCACCTCATTGATCAAGTAGCGAAGGGTAAAGATATAGCCAGCGTATCGTATGTACGGATCGTCGTTGTGGAGGGTGGCCAAGGTTGCGATAAAGTTGGCTTCGTTTTCCGCGGCATAGCCTATTTGATGGGCTGCTTCATGACTGGCCACGACGGGAAATTTATAGGTGGTAATAAGATTGTTAACCTGCGCCTCGCCGGAAAACGGATTGAGATATCCGCTGTATCCCATATAGGTAAGGCCCAAACTCCATCCGCTTTTTTTAAGGCTCCTCGGGAAATACGCCAATTTTGGAAACTCCTTTTCCAGATTGTTATAGCCACTGATGGTTTTTTTAAACATTTCTTTCTGGGAGTACGGAAGATCGATTTTTACAGAATCGGCAAATCCCAATTGCCTGTGCATTTTATTGCTCTTGTCAATAAATCTTTGGGTGGTGCCAAGCAGTTGTTCATAGCTATAATCGCTTTCCAGCTCCAGGGATTGGTGCAGGGGAAGGCGGTAATAGTTAAATCCCCATAACGCGTGAAACATAAAATACACTATAGATGCGGCGGCCAAAATATCCACAAGCACCCGTATGGGTTCATAGCGCAATCGTCTGTAATTTTTAAAAACCCATCGCAGGGCCACCAAAGCGATAAGTACATAAAACACATCTCCAACGGAAAATGGGATCCATCCAAAAAGATATCGCGATGATCTGGCGAGAAGTGGATAAAAGCCCAGGCTGTAATATTTTTCCACAAAGCCCGGAAATTGCTTTAATATCTGTAGAAAAATTATCTGTACCGGAAGCATTAGCGCCAAGAGCAGCGCAGTTCGTCTTTGCATAAACCAAACTTACAAAGTAAATCTTTGTCCACATAATTTTTATAGCCATCCAAAAGAAGTAATTTTGTGGAAAATGGGTTTCCCAATAAGACTGCGTTTATGTGCAGAAGTTTTGCGCACGGTGATCTTGAGAGGAAAGTCATTTTCAAATTTGAAGGGAATTGCATTTCCAAAATCAATAAGAATAAAAAACAGAATCTATTATGAATGAAGAAATACGAAATCTGGAACCCAAAGCGCTTTGGAACAAATTTGCCGATTTGAACGCAGTGCCGCGACCCTCAAAAAAGGAGGAGCGGGTAATTGCCTTTATGAAGGATTTTGGAGAAAGGCTGGGCCTGGAAACCCTGGAAGATGAAGTGGGCAACGTCATTATCAGGAAACCCGCCTCCAAGGGAATGGAAGATAGAAAAACGGTGGTGCTGCAAAGCCATTTGGATATGGTGCACCAAAAAAACAACGACACCGATTTTGATTTTGATACCCAAGGCATTGAGATGTACGTGGATGGCGATTGGGTAAGGGCCAAGGGCACAACTTTGGGGGCAGACAACGGCTTGGGAGTTGCCACCATCATGGCAATCCTGGAAAGCGACAGCATTCCACATCCGCCTCTGGAAGCGTTGTTTACCATTGATGAGGAAACGGGCATGACCGGTGCCAAGGGGCTGAAGGAAGGATTGTTGCACGGCGATATCCTGTTAAATCTCGATACGGAAGAAGACGACGAGATTGGGGTGGGCTGTGCCGGAGGCGTGGATATAACCGCCACCGGAACTTATACCGAAGAAGCTTCGCCCTCGAATGCCACTGGGTTTGTGATAAAAGTGAAAGGCTTGCAAGGTGGCCACAGCGGCATGGACATTATAAAGGGATTGGGAAATGCGAACAAACTGATGAACCGCCTGCTTTTTGCTACCCGAGATGTCATGCGTATTTCCAAGTTGGATGGAGGCAGTCTCCGCAATGCCATTCCGCGCGAAAGTGTGGCTGAGGTATGGGTAACTTCTGAAGATCGGTTTTTGGAAGAATTCAATGCGATAAAAAAACAAATCCTTGCCGAATTCAAAAGCTTGGAACCCAAATTAGTCATAACCGCAGAAAATGAGACAATAAAAGGAAAGGCCATGGCCGAGGCAGACCAAGACAAATTTTTAAATGCCATGGCTGCAGCCCATAACGGAGTCTATAGAATGAGTCCCGATATTGAGGGATTGGTGGAAACTTCCAATAACATTGCAAAGGTAATCGTGGGCAATGGCGAAATAGAAATAAAATGTCTTACCCGAAGTTCGGTTGAGTCCTCAAAGGCAGATTTGGCCAATTCACTTACATCGGCATTTGAGCTTGCGGGCTATAAAGTTGAGCTCGCCGGCGACTATCCCGGTTGGGCACCCAATATGGACAGCGAAATATTGAAAGTAGTGGATGCCCTCTACGAAAAAATGAATGCCGAAAAGGCCAATGTAGCTGCTTGTCACGCCGGTTTGGAATGCGGAATTCTCGGACAGAAGTATCCCGAAATGGATATGGTTTCCTTTGGTCCCACCATCAAAGGGGCACATTCCCCAGACGAGCGGGCCAGTATTTCCTCTGCTAAGAAATACTGGGATTTTGTGCTGGAAATTCTGAAGAATATTCCAAAGAAATAAAAAACTCACTTTATAAAAAAAGAGGAATCGCGTTAAGGCGGTTCCTCTTTTTTTTATAAATGGTCCTTGTTGTCCGCTTAAAATTTGACGATCGCCGCAACAACGATACTGAAATCCAAAAATATTATTTGGCGAAATCCACGATCTCCAGCTCAAAGATCAACTCGGCATCGGGAGGGATTACCCCCGGAATTCCACGGCTGCCATAGGCCAAATGGGCCGGGATAAACAGCGTGGCTTTATCGCCTACTTTCATTTGCAACAAACCTTCCCGGAAACCGGGTATCAGTTTTGCGTCGGGGCTATAATCGGTAGGGACGGGCGTGTATTGTCCGGCAGCCTTTCGCATTTCGTCCACGGTTTCGTATTTCTCCGCATTTTCAAAGATATTGCTGTCAAACAAATGGCCGTCGGTTAAATAACCGGCATAGTTCATCAGCACTTTATCGCCTTCTTTTGGTTGTGGACCGTCGCCTTTTTTATTGAAATAAATTTTTAATCCGGACGGCAGCGAATCGGCTTTGGCCTTTATGGCTTCCAATTCCTTGGCTTTGGCTTCGGCCACTTTGTTAATCCGCTCTTCCTTCTCTTTTTTCTCTTTTTCTATTTTTGCCATCTCTTCGGTGAAATAAGGAATCTTGATCTTTCCTTTGTTGATGATTTCCACTTTTTCAATGACCACCGGTTGTACGGGCTTATCGCCGGGTTTTTCGGTTTCCACATTTCCTATGGCGTCCACCACATCCTGACCTTTTACTATTTCGCCAAAAATGGTGTGTCTTCCGTTAAGCCAAGGAGTTTCCTTTAAGGTGATGAAAAATTGGCTCCCATTGGTAGCGGGTCCCGAATTTGCCATGGCCAAAAGCCCTTTTCTGTCAAACTGCAGGGTATCTGAAATTTCATCGGGAAAGGCATAGCCCGGATTTCCGGTGCCATCGCCCTTTGGATCGCCTCCCTGGATCATAAAATCCTTGATCACCCTGTGGAAGGTAAGCCCGTCATAAAATCTTTTTCCTTTGTAAAGCGAATCTACCATTCCGTTGGTGCCCTGGGCCAGGGCAACGAAGTTTGAAACGGTTAACGGTGCGGCTTGGTTGTAAAGTTTGGCCACAAAAGTTCCTTTGTTGGTCTTAAATTCGGCATAGACACCATCGCCCAGATCTGGATATTTTTCCTGGCAAGAAGCAAAGGCAAGGGTAAGAAATAGAAATAAAAAGCTTATTTTTTTCATTATTCGTTAATTTTTGGTTGTATGTTCTATTGAATGTAGGGTAATAGTGCTCTGCACCGGGATGTTGGTGCCTAGTCGGTCTTCAATTCCGTAGTAGCCAAAGGCCTTGTAGGAGGGAAAAATAAAGGTAGCCGTTTCACCTTCCTTCATTAGCTTCAACCCTTCGCGCACTCCCGAGATCAGTTCCTGGTGGCTTTGGTCTATCATGTATTTCTGAAGTCCATTTTCCTGTTCGGTGAGGATGACATTGCCATGAAGGTCCTTGATATTATAGGTAAATTCCACCACATCGCCCAGTTCGGGCATTTCAGCCTGGGCGGTATCGCGTTTGTTGTAATAGTACCAAAACCCTTTTTCCGAAGCCAGGTACGTCTTTCCCGAATCCTGGGCTATCAGGTCTTCGATAATATCTTTTTCACGGTCGTATATTTCCTTGTTTCGTTTTGCCGATTCGTTGATAAAGGTTCCCGAATGCGATTGCACCGGGCGGCGCGCCTCGGGACCCTTGCAGGAATTAAATATAATCAGAAGAAAGGCAATATAATACAGCTTAGAAAGCATGTGCGAGTTCGTCTTTATAACGTGGCAAGATACTAATAAATTCTTTTACGGTTTTGTTAAGGGATTGCGAACTTTTACCCCCCGCGGCATTGATGTGGCCGCCGCCGTTGTAATGCGCGCGCGCAAAGTCGTTGACAGAAAAACTCCCCTTGCTGCGGAAAGACATCTTTACAATGTTTTCCTGTTTGTTTTCAATAAAAATGGTGGCAAAGTAAATGTCCTTGATGGAAAGCGCATAGTTTACAAAACCTTCCGTATCACCTTTTTTAAAATTGTGCTGGTCCAATTCCTTCTGGGTTAGGGTGATGTAGGCAGTGTGGTATTCTGGAAGGATGTGCATGTTTTTTAATGCCACTCCCAGTAATTTCATCCGGTCTGGGCTGTTTGTGTCGTAAACGTTCTGATAGATTTCGGCACTGTCTGCACCCGCTTCCATTAATTTTGCCACCACGCGATGGGTGGTAGGGGTAGTGGAGGAAAATCGGAAAGAGCCGGTATCGGTCATGATGCCGGTGTAAAGGTTTACGGCAATTTCATAGGTGAGCCGCTCCTCCTTGTCCAAGGCCTGTATAAAATGAAAGACCATTTGTGCCGTTGAGCTCATGGAAACATCGCTATAGGTGGCATCTGGATAATCGGCAGGCTGTTGGTGGTGGTCGATCATGATAAACTTGGCGTTGCTCTGCTCTAGGGGTTCCTGTAAATTTCCCACCCGGTCCAGACTGTTAAAGTCTAAAGTGAAAATCAAATCTGCTTCCGAAATGCACTCGTTGCTTTTTTCCACATCTTTCTCAAAAACGATTATTTCATCAACTCCGGGCATCCATTTTAAGAAATCGGGAAAATCGTTGGGCATGATTACCGTTGGCGAATGGCCTTCACCCTTAAGGAAAAAATACAGCCCCAAACACGATCCAATGGCATCGCCATCTGGATTTTTGTGGCCTGCTATCACTATTTTTTTGGGAGAATTGAGTAATTGCTTTACCCGCAATGTTGTTTTTTCATCCATACGACGGCGAAGATACGACAAAGGCGGGAAACCAAAATGATTTTCCGAGAGCAGCTTGGTGGGTTTCAAGAATCAAGGCCAAAGAGTTGCAATTCATCTTCAAATACTTATTTTTGCCCAAATTTTAAAAAAAGCATGAGAACAGATAGAACGTTTACAATGTTAAAACCCGATGCCGTTGAAAAAGGACACATCGGTGCCATCTTGGAAAAAATCAACTCCGCCGGCTTTAGGATCGTGGCCTTGAAACTTACCCACATGACCACCCGCGATGCCAAGGAATTTTATTCCGTGCACAGCGAGCGCCCTTTTTATGGGGAATTGGTGGAGTACATGACGCGCGGCCCCATTGTGGCAGCCGTCCTTGAAAAGGAAAACGCCGTGGAAGATTTCCGTACCCTTATCGGTGCCACTAATCCGGCCGATGCCGCCGAAGGGACCATCCGAAAAATGTACGCGGCCTCTATTGGCGAAAATGCCGTACACGGAAGCGATAGCGATGAAAATGCCGCCATTGAGAGCGCCTTTCATTTTGCCGGTCGCGAAATGTTTTAAGACTTTTTGTTTTTTACGATAAAAAAACCTCACAGGTCCCTGAGATCTGTGAGGTTTAATTTTTTCTAAAACCTCGAGGGTATTGACAGGCAGGTCTCCGGTAACCAAAAGAGCGGGGAGGAGAAGTAAAAGAATTTCATGCACTCTCATTTTGGGACAGAAGAGTATGGAATTTTGGCAGTAAATTGGGAGGTAATTCAGAAATTGTTCAGCCCAAACCTTATCGCAACACCAATTTCCGAATCAATTCCTTGCCCAATTCTTCGTTGAGAAGTTTGATTATCTTATCCTTTCCATAACTCAGCTCCTCCCGCAGTACCGAAGAGGAAAGTTGCACGTAAAGGGTGTCGCGGTCCAATTGTACGTTTACCGTGTAATTTGAAATGCCCTTTCCCATTATTTGGTCCCATGCCGCTTTGGCATTTACCTTGTCCAGCCCTTTTTCCAACCGGTTGGCCTGGATAAATTCCTTCAAGGCATCTGCAATGGAAATATTCTCTGCGTGTCGTTTGGCCATGGTTTTTAGATACTTACTTTAATATTAATCAATTTGGAAAGTCAAAAATGAGGAATGCTAAGGCAATTCTCCAAGGTTGAATTTCTCAAATTTTGAATAGGAATACACTTTGTTGTCCCTGTTTTTCACCACCAAGGTGCTGTCAGTGGCATCTATTACCGTTTCTACCCATTGATCGTAAGGCGTGGTATAATACATGCGAAGGCTGTCTTCTTCGATTTTCAATTGAAAATTTTCGGAAATGCCATTTGTGGTAAAGGTGCCGTCCAATTTAGGTGCTACCTTGGTTCGCATACCGCTGTCGCCTTCCACCTCTATAAAGTCAACCACAGTGTTTACGGCAAAATCTTTTTTTCCCTGGGGCATTTCCACTTTTCTTATCTCCCAATATCCTTGTAGATGTTGTTTTTGCGCTTGTGGATCGGGCTTCTTACAGGAAGCGGCCATAATAAAAATCAGAAGGAAAAGGCTTGCACTTCTCATCGGTTAATTGTTTTACTTAAAGAGGAAACATTTTATAGCTTTGGTGCACTTTCTTTATCACCGCCTCGGTGCGATCGGCATGGGTGTCACTGATAAACAATTGCCCAAAATTCTCTTTGTCTACAAGGCCTATCAGGTGCTCTACCCGCGTTTCGTCCAATTTGTCAAAAATATCGTCGAGCAACAGTATAGGATTGGTTTTGGCGTGGGCCTTGATAAAATCGAATTGGGCCAATTTCAGTGCGATAAGATACGATTTTTGTTGTCCCTGCGAACCGAATTTTTTTATAGGATGGCCATCGATTTCAAATATAAGGTCGTCCTTGTGGATTCCAAAATTGGTGTATTGGCTCATCTTGTCCTTGGTGCGATTGTTCTGCAGCAGGCTGAGCAGGTCGTTTTCCTGCAACTGGCTTTCATAGGAAAGGTTCACTGTTTCCCCGCCACTGCTGATAGATTGGTACCGGGCGAGAAAAATGGGCAGGAATTCCTTGAGAAACGCCATTCGTTTTCCGTAAATGAGGGTGCCAAAGGTGTGCAACTGCTCATCGTAAATGTCCAAGGCATCTTGGTTAAACGTGTGGTTTACGGCAAAATATTTTAAAAGGGAATTGCGTTGTGCCAATACTTTATTGTATTTCAGCAGGGTCTGCAAGTATTCCGGATCGCGTTGTGAGATAACTCCATCGACAAATTTTCTTCGCGTATCGCTGCCCTCAATGATCAAATCCCTATCGGCGGGCGAAATGATCACCAAAGGAATAAAACCTATGTGATCGCTAAATTTTTCATAGATTTTGCCATTTCGCTTTATAACTTTCTTTTGGCCTTTTTTTGCGCTGACCACAATTTTTTCTTCGGAATTGTTTTTCCCATAAATCCCTTCCACCACAAAAAAATCCTCTCCATGCCTTATGTTCTGTGTGGTAATAGGGTTGAAATAACTTTTTCCGAAGGAAAGGTGATATATGGCATCGAGGATATTGGTCTTTCCCACGCCGTTGTTTCCCACAAAACAGTTGATTTTTGGATCCAATTCAAATCGTTGCGATTCAATATTTTTATAGTTGAGTAAGGATAATGTCTTTAATATCATATTATGCGGAAACACTAATTTTGGAGACGGGGGTAAAATTAATGGGTTACGGCCGAATAACCTTCTTAACTGCATATTTTTTCAGTGGAGGGATGTTGTTCCTCGGGAAAAAATGTGGGGAAACCGGGGTAAAGGCTGGTGGATTGACTTTCCCGGTTATGACAGATCATTGTTGTCCGGCTAAAATTTGATGACCGCCGCTACAACGAGGGTAATTTAGAGCTCTTGCTTCTCACAGTGCCAGCGGTCTTGTTTCTTTCCTCGGACAATACCTATGGCATATATTCCCGAAAAAAAATAAAGAATTATTAATCCTTTCAAATTCCATTAAAAATTTTATTTTTGCGCCTCAATAACCTAAGACTATGGCAACGTACAATAAACGCGGTGGCAAACCTAAAACCAAGGCCGACAAACAGGCAAAACTGGAAGAGGAAAGTACAACTGCAGGGGTATTCAACACCCTGGACGAAGGAGCTTCCCGCACCGAAGCGTGGGTAGAGAAAAACCAAAAAGCTATCCTGGGCATAATTGGCTTAGTGGCCGTGGCCGTTCTCGGATATTTTGCCTATCATCAGTACATTCAAAAACCCAAGGAAGCCGAAGCGTTCAACGAAATGTTTCAGGCCCAGCACTATTGGGAACAAGCGTTGTCTGCCCCGGCAAAGGATTCGCTTTACAATCTTTCCCTGCAAGGCGGGGAAGGGAAGTATGGATTTCTCGATATTATCGATACCTATGGAGGAACCAATGCCGCAAATCTGGCACACTACTATGCCGGAATGGCCTATCTCAACACCAATAGATATCGCGAGGCTATTGAGCAACTGGACAAATTCAGCAGCAAGGACGACATCCTGGCTCCACTTGCCAAAGGTGGAATTGGCGATGCCTTTGTGCAGTTGGGCCAAAACGAGGATGCCCTAAAATATTACGAAGAAGCCGCCTCTATGCGTACCAATGAGTTTACCACCCCGCGATTTTTGCTAAAGGCGGGAATAACCGCAATGGCTTTAAACCAGGGAGATAAGGCGTTAAAACACTTCAAGAAAATCGTGGAGGAATATCCTAAATCTGCAGAAGCGGCAAAGGCTGAAATTTATACCGGTCGTGCCGAAGCAATGAAACAATAAATGGCAACCAAGAATACCAATTTATCGGCTTACGATAAAACCACAATCCCAAATGCGAATGAATTTCGATTTGGGATTGTCGTTTCTGAGTGGAACCCCAAAATAACCGAAGGCATGTTCAATGGAGCGGTAGAGGCTCTTGTGGACTGCGGTGCCGATAAGAACAATATCCTGCGATGGAATGTGCCCGGCAGTTACGAGCTCATCTACGGTTGTAAGCTAATGGCACAATTTTCACCCAATTTGGATGCCATCATTGCCATTGGCAGTGTTATCCAAGGAGAAACAAGACACTTTGACTTTGTGTGCCAAGCGGTTTCACAAGGAATAAAAGATTTGAACGTACAGCAAGAGGTGCCGGTGATTTTTTGCGTGCTTACAGACAACAATATACAGCAGGCGGTTGACCGAAGTGGGGGAGCCCATGGCAACAAAGGCACCGAAGCTGCCATAGCGGCCATAAAAATGGCCCATCTGCGAAAGTACTCTTCTTCTAAACAATAATCCTCCTCGGATTGTATTTTATTTTTTTGTCAAGCTGCCAGTTGTTATATCTTCCCAGGACGGTACGGTAATTGTTGACAACCCTACGGGAACCCCTTTATAAAACAGGGGGATTTTCTGTATCTTTGAGGCACGACAATTATGGGAATTTTAAGCAAGAGAAAAAACAAGCGATTTAGTTATAAACCCCGCCATTACGAGTATGATGGGGAAGGAAGTCCGTTTTCAATGGAGCATCGGTTTGACAGGTTTCGCAGTACGGTAGGAGAGAACAAGAGCCTAAAATCAAAATTTAAAACCGCGTGGGCCGATTTGCGCCAGACTTCAGATAAAAATACACAGTTGCGCCTTTTGGTCATTATTGGTATTTTGGTGCTTTTATTCCTGTTTATCATAGATTTTGATCTTTCCATTTTCTACCAATAGTTTTTCATGACCGATATTATTCAGTTATTGCCAGACCATGTTGCAAATCAAATTGCCGCGGGCGAGGTGGTGCAGCGGCCTGCCTCCGTGGTCAAGGAGTTGCTTGAAAACGCCATAGACGCCAAGGCAACTGCCATAACGCTGGTGATAAAGGATGCGGGCAAAACCCTGGTTCAGGTAACCGACAATGGCATTGGGATGAGCGTTACCGATGCCCGCTTGAGCTTTGAACGCCATGCCACCTCCAAGATAAAATCGGCAGATGATTTGTTTAACCTTCACACCAAGGGATTCCGGGGGGAGGCCTTGGCTTCCATTGCAGCCATTGCCCATGTGGAGATGAAAACCAAAACGGCCAATACCGATATCGGCACCCACCTGTGCATTGAGGGAAGCAAGGTTACAGCACAAGAACCCGCCGTAGTCCCCCAGGGCACGACAATATCGGTAAAAAACCTTTTCTATAATATTCCCGCAAGGCGCAATTTCTTAAAAAGCAATCCGGTAGAGACCCGCCATATTATCGATGAGTTCCATAGGGTATCTCTGGCGCATCCTGCCGTGAGCTTTCAGATGATCCACAATGGTAGCGATGTGTTTAATCTTCCCATTTCAAATACGCGCCAACGCATTGTCCACATCTTTGGCAGCAAAACCAATGAAAAGCTGGTGCCCGTGAGCGAAGAAACTGAAATTTTGAGCATCAGCGGCTTTGTTCTAAAGCCAGAATTTGGCAAAAAAAGCAGGGGAGAACAGTTTTTTTTCGTCAACGACCGATTCATAAAAAGCCCATATCTACATCATGCGGTAGCCTCTGCCTTTGAGGGCTTGATAAAAAACGATGTGCATCCGGGTTATTTTCTGTATTTGCAGGTAGACCCGCATTCTATAGACATAAATATCCACCCGACAAAGACAGAGATAAAATTTGATGACGAACACTCTATCTATGCCATTCTGCGCGCAACCATCAAACACAGTCTGGGACAGTTCAACATAGCTCCCATATTGGACTTTGAAAGAGACAAGGGGTTCGACACGCCATACGAATACAGTAAAAAATCACCGACCACACCTTCGATAGAGGTGGACAGGGATTTTAATCCTTTTGAGGAAAAACCCAAACAGGCGAACATCAAGTTTCCTTTTCAGCGAGCCCAGACTACCGGTATCAGGGCGCGAAGCTCTTGGGAATCGCTCTATATTGGCCTTGAGGGGGAGGAAAAGGAAGAAGGTTCTCCAGAGGATATTTCTTTTGAGAGCGAGGAAGTAACTGGAAATCTCTTCGGAAATGAAGACGCGGAGGAAGGACAAATGTCTTTCCAACTGCAAAAAAAATATATTGTCAGCCCATTGAAAAACGGGTTGATGGTCATCCATCAAAATCTTGCCCATCAGCGGATTCTTTACGAGGAATTGCTGAAAAACATCACGGTTCGCGAGGCGGTAAGCCAACAACTACTATTTCCGCTACAGTTGCATTTTTCCAAGCCCGATGTGGAAATTATTCTGAAAATAAGGGAACAACTGGAGCATACGGGATTTGTCTTTTCAAAAATGGAAGGAGAAATAGTGGAAATTAGCGGAATTCCGGTGATGGTATTGGAGAGCCATGTAGTAAATTTGCTGGCAACCGTTGTAAACGATATCAAGGAAGAAGTCCCCGATGAGGGCTACAGCCAAAACGACATGCTGGCCAAATCCATGGCGGCAAGTATGGCCATTAAATCGGGAACAGCTTTGAACAAGGAGGAGCAGCAGCATATAATCAATCAGCTTTTTGCTTGTAAGGAACCCACCGTGAGTCCGAAGAATAAAGCGGTATTTACAGTAGTTCCTATTGGGGAGCTCGATAAGAAATTTATATAAAAAACAGTCCGGGGCATCTCGGGCGGAGGTAGGATATGGGAAGAATAACCGAAACCATCAAGGTTTTAATCATTATCAACGTTTTGTTCTTTGTGGGGACCTTGGTGATAGGCGATTTGGCCTACCGTCTTTTTGCCCTTTATTATGTGGAAAACCCCAATTTTCAATATTGGCAGGTGGTTACCCACATGTTTATGCACGGCGGGTTTATCCATATCTTGTTCAATATGTATGCCTTGTGGGCTTTTGGTACCCCCTTGGAAATGCGATGGGGGCAAAAGCGATTTTTGTTCTTTTACTTCTCTGCCGGTTTAGGAGCAGCATTGATCCATACCCTGGTCAATTATTTTCACGTGCATACAGGCATGGAGGCCCTTCTTGCCGCTGGCTTTGACCCCGCACAGATAACGGACTTTTTAATCACGGGCAAGGGTAACCCGAGAATTTTCCAGAGCGTTCCCAACGAGGTGTTGGTGTCTGCCTATACCTCGTTCAATACTCCGGCGGTGGGTGCTTCGGGTGCCATTTATGGAGTGCTTGTCGCTTTTGGCATGATGTTTCCCAATATTGAACTGATGCTTATCTTTTTTCCCATTCCCATCAAAGCGAAGTATTTTATCCCATTGATCATTGTGGGCGATGTGTTTTTTGGCCTTACCGGTGCACAATCGGGAGTGGCGCATTGGGCCCACGTGGGAGGGGCGCTCTTTGGCTTTATCATGGCCTGGTACTGGAAGAGAAATAGTTTTGATAACCACCGATGGAATTGATCTATGAACGCAAATAGTCTTTCATATAAATACAAGACCGCTAACATACTGGTAAAGCTCATTGTTATTAATGTGGCCGTTTTTTTGGTGATAAACCTGGGGTCGTTCTTTTTTAATATGAGCCCACAGTATTTCTCCCGATGGTTTGTGCTCAGCGACAATATGGAGACCATGCTATATCGTCCATGGACTCTTTTATCATACGGCTTTCTCCATTTCGGATTTTTTCACCTTCTCTTTAATATGATCTGGCTGTACTGGTTTGGAGGATTTGTTCTTAATTTGTTCTCGGGCAGGCGGCTCTTGACCCTATATATGCTCGGAGCCTTGGCCGGCGGTTTGCTCTTTGTGCTGTCCTATAACTTTTTCCCCGTCTTTTCGGCCCACCGCGGATTCTTGATTGGCGCCTCGGGTGCGGTAACTGCCATTATGGTGTTTATCGCTACCTATACTCCCAACACAGAGGTGAGAATTTTCACCTTTACACTGAAATTGTGGCATATCGTGCTGTTTTTATTCTTATTGGATTTAGTGCGAATTCCCTCCTCGGGAAACGCGGGAGGACTCTTGGCCCATGTGGGCGGAGGGATCTTTGGATATGCCTATGCCGTGCAATTGGCCAAGGGAAACGATATAGGAAAGTGGTTTGAACATTTTATGGACTGGATCGCCAATTTGTTTAAGCCCCGCGAGAAAAAGCCGTTTAAAAAAGTACACCGTACCCCTCATTTCACTACGCGAGCCCCGCAATCGCAGGAATCGAAATCCGATAGGCAGAAGAAGGTGGACGCCATTCTGGATAAAATAGGAAAGAGCGGATATGAGAGCCTTACCAAGGCCGAAAAGGATTTCCTTTTTAAGGCCGGCAAAGAAGATTGAGGGCATGGTCCATTTTTTGAACAAACTGATCTTTTTTTTCAATCTGCTGGCAGCGGTGTTATTGGGCCTCTCCTGGGTGCTTCCTTATCTTCCCCCTCATAGATTTCCAAGCCTGGCTTTGTTGAGCCTTATGGTTCCACTTCTCATTCTTGTCAATCTGGTTTTTCTTATCTATTGGGCCATCCTTCTTAAAAAACGTTTTTGGCTGTCGTTTGTCGTTCTCCTTATTTCCTATTTCCACTTTCATCCCTTTTACAACTTTTCCAAAACGAGCGACCTTTTGAAAAGCGAAGACTCCATTAAGATAATGTCTTACAACGTGCGGTTGTTCAACGCTTATGAAAAAAGTGTGCCGGCAAATGTAGAGTTGGTGATGGAAAACTACTTAAATAAGATTAACCCCGATGTGCTCTGCATCCAGGAATACTACCTTCGCCATAAAGTAGATTTTTCGGAATTTCCCTATCAATATGTCCATTTTAAAAATACCAAGATGAAATTGGGAAATGCCATTTTCTCAAAATATCCTTTAATAAATAAAGGTGCCTTCGATTTTAAAAACTCCTCCAACAACACCCTCTATGCCGATGTTGTAAAAGGAAAGGATACCTTGCGGGTGTATAGCACACATCTGCAATCCATAGGGATTTTACCCGAGGTGAAATTTTTGCAGGAGAGCAACAATACTCGACTCATAAGAAAAATATCGGCGGCTTTTAAAAAGCAGGAAGCACAGATTAAGGCCATTTTGGCACATAAGGCCAAAACCCGCCATCCGGTAGTTATTTGTGGTGATTTTAACAACACCCCTTTTTCATATAGTTACCGAAAATTAAAAGGGGAAATGCAAGACGCATTTTTGCAGCAGGGCGCGGGGTTGGGCACCACTTTTCTGTTTGACAGGTTTCCGCTGAGGATAGACTACATCCTCGTTTCCCAGGACTTGGATGTGCTGCAATTTGAAACCCTTCAAAATGGATTTTCAGACCATAAAGCCATTTGGACGAGTGTGGGCTGGTGATTCGCCATCATTAAATAAGCTGTGATAAAACAGGTTGCCGCCGTAAATACGATAGCGAATGGGGTCCTTCGTTAAAGAGCAGATCCAAGATAGACAAATAGGGCAAAAATCCGTGATTGGCCTGCAAAACCTGAGTGTAGGGTTCCAAGATAAAGGTGGGTTTCCGCTTGGCATTTATAAGAAACCTAAAATCGGCAACTTTTGGCGTGTCTTTATAGACCACGGTGTGTTCCTCTTCCGGCGAATATCCGATCAAACCTGAGAGGAGATGGAAAATTTTAAAATTGTGCTGCAGTAGATTTTCCACCTTTTCGGTGAAGAGAGGTTCCAGCTCATCTTCGTAAAATTCAAAAAACGGAGAGGTGCGATACGCGTTTTGCAAGCTTTTCCAGTGCTGCTCCTGCCATGGAAAATCGTTTTCTGCGATCACTTCCCGGGTCTTTTGGCGCTTCCCGTTCCTATCGTGTTTTATCGGTACGTTTAGCAACAGCTTTCCATTGCTATGGGCAATATAGGTGCGGTTACGGTAGGTCTGTTTCTGATAATTGTCCATTACTTCCCAGATTACCTTATCAGACTGTACCACGGCCGCCATTTGTTCAATCGAGGGAAAATATGAGGGATGAAGAAGAATAGTGTCCATATAAAATCACATTGTGGTCCGGTTAAAATTTGATGATCGCCGTAAGTACCAGGATGGTAAGGGTTTTGTAAGGTTGCTTTAAAAGGGCCTTCCTTTTCATCAATTGGACCTCAAAATCAAAATATCATAATTTTTATCTACTTTTTAAATTTTAAAAGCTTCACTCCAAATGTTCTACGGTTTTGTCTTCCTGCCTGCCTTCCGAGAAACGGAGGAAAGCTTGCCTTCCGAAGAAGGTAGCAAGGATCTAGATCTCGCAGCGCCAGCGGTCTTGCTTCTTTCCTCAGGCAATATCGATAAAATAATACTTCTGAATGGTGAGCGTACGTATTAGTAATCCAATTCAAAAGTATAAAAGAATTGCCCATTCCCTTCAACAAAAAATTCCGAATCTTAAATCGTGTTTAAATAGGGGGATCCATTGGCAAACCATTGGCCTATAAAACTAGAATCCTTTTCCCTACCTTTGCATAAACCTTTTGATCATGCTTATAATCGGTATTACCGGGGGTACTGGCAGCGGAAAGACTACCGTGGTAAAACAAATTGTCGCGGAATTGCCGCCAGACGAGGTTTGCATTATTTCGCAGGATTCCTACTATCACGATACCAGCCATTTATCCATGGAAGAGAGGAGGAAGATCAATTTTGACCATCCCCAGGCCATTGATTTTGATCTGCTCGTAAGCCATTTAAAACAATTGCGGGAAGGATATTCCATTGAACAACCGGAATACTCATTTGTGGAGCACAATCGCACCGGCCGTACCATAACCACATTTCCCAAAAAGGTGGTCATTGTAGAAGGAATTCTCATCCTCGCCAACCCCGAGATCAGAAAACTTTTTGACATAAAGATATTTGTCCACGCCGACAGTGACGAACGATTGATCCGCCGATTGAAGCGCGATATTGCCACCAGGGGAAGAGACCTGGGAGAAGTGCTACACCGCTATCAAAACACCCTAAAGCCCATGCACCAGCAATTTATAGAACCCACCAAGGAATTTGCGGATATTATAATTCCTACCAATAAACAAAATACGGTTGCCGTGGGTGTAATAAGAAGTATTATCCATCAAAATTTGAGCTATACCACCCAGTGAAATTTTCAGAACTAAAAAATAACAAATGGATTCGGTTTATCAGCAACAAATATGTGCTGATACTGATTCTTTTTGTGGTCTGGATGCTGTTTTTCGATACTAATTCGTATCTTATCCATAGGGAATTGGACAAGGAAATTGAAGGCCTGGAAGACAATTCGGAATTTTATCAGAGCGAGATTGAGGGCGATAAGCAGTTTATAAAAAAATTGGAGGATAGCAACGAGATGGAGCGGTTTGCCCGAGAGCGTTATTACCTTAAAAAAGAAAACGAAGACATCTATATCATAGAACACGAAGACAGCCTTCAGAAAAACAACGAAAATGAGTGAGTTTTCAACAGTGCGTTCATTAAAAGAAATGGAGGATTTTGAAGCTGTTTCCGCCAAGCAGTGGAAGCAGAAAATTCAGTACGACCTCAAAGGGAAAGATTACAATGAGTCTTTGGTTTGGCAGAGCCCGGAAGGAATCAACGTAAAGCCTTTTTACCATCCAGACGATTTTAAGCACACATTCTCGCCCATTCCCGGACAGCCCGGTTCGTGGCGTATAGCCCAGGAAATTTTTATCGGCGATGCTGCCATTGCCAACAGGATAGCATTGGATGCCATAGAGCGCGGGGCAGAGACAATCGCATTTTCCGCAGCAAAGCCCTTTGAACCGGAAATAACCTTTAAAAATTTTCCTTTTTCGGACGTATCCATTTTTCTTAATCTGAAATTTCTCTCCCCTCCGCATAGGGAAGATACATCCGATTTTTTTGGCGGATTGATTGATTTTTTTGAAGCTAAAAAGGCAGAGGTTTATTACAACGTGGATATTATTTCACATCTGGCCCGCACGGGAAATTGGTATAACAACTTGGAAAAGGATTTCCAAAGCCTTGGGAAACTATTGCAGGGCAACCAGGAAAAAAACTTGCTCTCGGTGGATCTTTCCCTATATCAAAATGCGGGAGCCACTATGGTGCAGCAGTTGGCTTATGGGCTGGCGCATGCCAATGAATATTTAAACCGATTTGGGGGGGAAGAGCCCAAAAGTTTCCCCATGACTTTTAAGGTTGCAATAGGTCCCAATTATTTTTTTGAAATCGCAAAATTGCGCGCCCTACGGAAGTTATACGCGGCATTGGCCCAGGAATACGGTGTTCCGGAAGTTTGCCACATCTTTGCAACTCCTTCCAGACGCAATAAGACCGTATACGATTTTAACGTAAATCTGCTTCGCACCACCACCGAATGCATGAGCGCGGTGCTGGGTGGGGCCAATGTGGTTTGCAATCTCGCTTACGACGCCCTGTACCATAAAGACAACGAATTTGGCCAACGCATAGCCCGCAATCAGTTGCTCATCCTAAAACACGAAAGCTATTTTGATGAAGTAGGAAATCCCGCCGATGGTGCGTATTTTATTGAGAGTATTACCGACGAATTGGCTGCAAAAGCCCTTCAACTTTTTAAGGACATAGAAAAGGCCGGAGGATTTCTCAAGCAGTTGAAGGAAGGGATAATCCAGAGAAAAATAAAGGAAACCGCGAGCAAGGAGCAGGAAAAATTCAATAGAGGGGAATATAAACTGGTGGGGACCAACTACCACCAAAACCCCGACGACAAAATGAAGGACGATCTGGAGCTTTTTCCTTTCCAAAAGCGAAATCCAGTAAAAACGATAATCGAACCTATCTTGGAAACTAGATTGGCCGAAATCACTGAACAGGAACGTTTAAATTCAGAAAAATGAGCGAACAAGAAGTTTTGGGAATAGCTGCCGGAATTATCTTTTTGGTTCTGGGCGGAGCCTTGATAACCAGGTACAAAAAGTTGTCGTCACATAGGTATTTTCAATATCTTATAATCATTGTGGCCTTAATTCTATTGGCATTTGGAATTTATTTGGCCGGAAGGAGCATATATAAATATGGATAGAAAAAACGTACAGAATATAGAGCTGGACAACAGGGAATGGAAAATTTCCGAAGAAGCAACTTCGGAAGCGCCTTTTGTGACCGCTGAAAATATTGAGCTAAAGAAACAGTATTCCCCAGAGGACCTAGAAGAACTCGACCATTTAAACTACGCGGCAGGTATTGCTCCCTTTCTCAGGGGACCTTACTCTACCATGTATGTCCGCCGGCCCTGGACCATTCGTCAATATGCAGGTTTTTCTACTGCCGAGGACAGCAATGCTTTTTATAAACGAAATCTTGCTGCGGGCCAAAAAGGTTTGTCCGTGGCCTTCGACCTTGCCACCCATCGCGGCTATGACAGCGACCACGAGAGGGTGGTAGGAGATGTGGGAAAAGCCGGCGTGGCCATAGATTCGGTGGAGGACATGAAAATTCTCTTTGACAGTATTCCGCTGGAAGAAATGAGCGTTTCCATGACCATGAATGGGGCGGTGCTTCCTATTATGGCTTTTTATATTGTCGCTGCGGAAGAACAAGGGGTTTCTCCGCAACAACTCACCGGAACTATTCAGAATGATATCCTTAAGGAATTTATGGTACGCAATACCTATATCTATCCCCCAACGCCCTCCATGAAGATCATCAGCGATATCTTTGCCTACACCTCTCGGAACATGCCTAGATTCAACAGCATTTCCATTTCCGGATATCACATGCAGGAAGCGGGGGCAACAGCCGAAATTGAACTTGCCTACACCCTGGCCGATGGTTTGGAATACATCCGCACCGGAATTAAGGCGGGAATGGATATTGACGATTTTGCGCCCCGTTTGTCTTTTTTCTGGGGTATTGGCATGAACCATTTTATGGAAATTGCCAAGCTACGTGCAGCACGGATGCTCTGGGCAAAAATCGTCTCGATGTTTCACCCCAAGAACGAAAAGTCGCTTGCCCTTCGCACCCACTGCCAAACCAGTGGCTGGAGCCTTACCGAACAAGATCCGTTTAACAATGTGGCTCGTACCACCATTGAAGCGGCGGCTGCCGTTTTCGGTGGAACCCAATCGCTTCATACCAATGCCCTTGATGAGGCCATTGCACTGCCTACCGATTTCTCTGCCCGTATCGCGAGAAATACGCAAATTTTCCTGCAGGCCGAAACCGAAATTACCCGTACGGTAGATCCGTGGGGAGGAAGCTATTATGTAGAACAACTTACCGCCAAAATAGCAGAGAAAGCTTGGGCTTTGATCGAGGAGGTGGAGGAACTGGGAGGCATGACCAAGGCCATCGAGGCCGGGATTCCCAAATTGCGGATAGAAGAGGCCGCGGCCCGAAAACAAGCGAGAATAGATAGTGGCCATGATGTAATTGTGGGAGTGAACAAATACCGTCTGGCCAAGGAGGATCCCTTGGTAATTCTGGACGTGGATAACCAGAAGGTGCGCCAATCGCAAATGGAAAGGCTCTCAGCGGTGAAAGCAGAACGTTCTGCGGAAAAGGTGGAAGCTTCCTTAAAGAAATTGACCGAATGTGCCCAATCTGGAGAAGGAAATTTATTGAACCTTGCAGTGGAAGCCGCACGGCATCGGGCTACTTTGGGTGAAATTTCCTCTGCTTTGGAAAAAGTCTTCGGCCGGTATAAGGCCGATATTAAATCGGTAAGTGGAGTTTACAGTAAAGAAATGAAGGAAGACAAATCTTTTGAAAAGGCACGGCAATTGGCCGATAAATTTGCGGAATTGGAAGGTCGCAGACCCCGTATTATGGTGGCGAAAATGGGACAGGACGGTCACGATCGGGGTGCCAAAGTGGTTTCTACCGGTTATGCCGATGTGGGATTTGATGTTGACATCGGCCCGCTCTTCCAAACCCCCCAGGAAGCCGCCAAACAGGCAGTGGAAAACGACGTGCATATTTTGGGGGTTTCCTCGCTGGCCGCCGGACACAAAACCTTGGTGCCACAAGTAATTGAAGCCCTAAAAGATTATGGTCGGGAAGATATCATGGTCATCGTGGGCGGGGTCATTCCACATCAGGATTATCAATTTTTGTTTGATGCAGGAGCAATGGCCGTTTATGGACCGGGAACCCGAATTAGCGACGCAGCCATCGAATTGCTGGAAATACTTATCCAGAGAGTGGAATAGCAACTTAAAGGGAAATGATAAAATAACTTGCGTTCTCCTTAGCCTTTTCCTGTTATTCTATTTCGAAGCTTTTGCTTGGCTTCGTCGTCATCGCCACATAACCATTGGATAACATTGTCTTCCCACATGGCATCGGCTTCCGCTTGGGTAATTACGCCGCGTTCCAGGGCAAGGTCGAGTATCTTTCCGGGATAGGAGGATTGGGGTGCGCTTTCCATTTCACCCAAGGGGTAAGGGTCATCCAACCCAACGAGTACCTGTTTGGCCCCTTGATTTTTTATCACCAAATCCAGCGAGCCGGTATCGTGGACGAGCGTATCAAAAAATATGTTTTTATGGCCTACGCTCTTTCGCGGATGCACCTTACCTTCAAAAAGATCGGGCCTTCCGTCAAAACCCTGGATTCTTCTTCCTATGTTTATTTGCGCCAGTTGGCCACCATGGGCAAAGCAGGTGCGCATGTTTTTATACTTGTCGGGATATCCGTTAAGGGTGAGAAAATGATAGGCATCTGCGCATTGGGCCAGCATCCAAATAAGATGGAAGCGCCAGGCGGTGTTTTCCAGTTTGATGAATTTTTCCCCGTCATACGGATGGATTTCCACGGCGAGATTGTACTGCGATGCCAATTCAAAGATGGGTTCGTTTTCTTCGTCAAAAATGCACCGCCAGGTGCCAATACTGTCCATATAATGGGTGGGCAAACACAACAATTGCATTCCCAGCTCTTCCACACATCTTTCAATTTCCCATAAGGCACCGCGAACAAAACCCGGATGCACCACAAAGCCACAGGTAAACTTTGATGGATGGTCATGCTGTACCCGGGCGTTGAAATCGTTCTGAAACCGCAAGGCTTGCTTCATTTCCTCCACCCGCAATCCGTTGCCGTACAACTGGGAAAGATTGAGGACCACGGCATGGTCAATATTAAATTGGTCCATCCATTCCAATTTTTCCTTTAAAAAGAAACTGGAATCGGTAACAGGGCGCTTCCAATCTTTCTGAAGCATGAACTTGCGTTCCTTGTCCACCCAAAAAATTCCCTTGTCCTGCATAAATTGCGGAATTTCCTCCGGATAGGGAAGCAAATGCGAATGTCCGTTGATGCGTAGTTTCTTTTTCATAAGCTAGTTTAATGTTGCCAATTTTCAGAATTCTGAATTTACAAACTTTTGGTGCGTCCTCCATCCACGGGAAGGTTTACCCCATTGATATAACTGGCTGCCTCACTGGCCAAAAAGGCCACGGCATTGGCTATTTCTCCGGGCTGGGCAAACCGTTTGGCCGGTACAGAAGCCTTCATGGAAGCACTCGCCTCTTTTTCGGTTTTTTCCGATCTCTTGGCAGCGTTCTCTACAACTTGGTCCAGCCTTCCCGTGGCAGTAAAACCAGGAAGTACATTGTTTACCGTAATTCCGAATTGGCCCAGCTCGTTGGCCAAGGTCTTGCTCCAGCTTGCCACCGCTCCACGTATGGTGTTGCTCACTCCCAAATTGTCGATAGGCTGTTTTACCGAAGTGGAAATAATATTGATAATGCGGCCGTAGTCGGCCTCTTTCATTCCCGGAACTACCGCCTGTACCAAAATTTGATTGCACAACACATGCATGGAAAAGGCTTTTTCAAATTCGTCCAGACTGGCAGAAAATATCGGGCCACCTTTGGGTCCGCCGGTATTGTTGATCAATATATGGAAAATTTTTTCCGAAACGGCAATAGAGGCCTTTTCCTTTACTTGTTCTATATTGGTGAAATCTGCGACAAAATAATTGTGTTTTTGCCCTTTCTCATGGGAAAGCTCTATCAATGTTTCCTTTAGCTTGGTCTCATCGCGTGCCATCAATGTCACCGTAGCCCCCAATTTTGCAAGTTGGAGGGCACAGGCCTTGCCAATTCCGGAAGTGCTTCCGCATACAAGGGCATTTTTGTTGCTCAAATCTGTGTTCATCTCAATATCCTGTTTTTTAATTTTTCATGATTTATCGTCTGTTTCGGCATCATAGTGGATGCAGACATTTTTGGGCTCGGTAAAAAACCGAAGTGCCTCAAAACCACCTTCCCTGCCTACACCACTGTTTTTAATACCTCCGAAAGGAGTGCGCAAATCCCTGTTAAGCCAAGTATTTACCCAGACAATTCCTGTTTCAATGGCCTTGGACATCCGCATACTACGGTCTATGTTACCGGTCCACAAGGTGGCGGAAAGTCCATACTTCACGTCGTTGGCCATGGCAAGCACTTCCGTCTCGGTCTCAAAGGGCATGACCGTAACCACAGGGCCAAAGATTTCTTCCTGATTTGCCCTACAGGTATTGTTGAAGACTTCAATGACGGTTGGCTGTAGATAGTAGCCATTTTCAAAGCCCTTCACCACCACCCTCTGGCCGCCAAAAAGAATCTTTCCCCCTTCTTGTTTTGCCAGGGCAATATACGACTCTACTTTTTCCCTGTGTTCTTTGGAAACCAATGCTCCCACTTGGGTCTGTTCCGAAAACGGATTTCCCACTTTCAATTGACTGACTTTTTCAATGAAATCAATTTTGAATTTTTCATATATGGCTTTTTCCACATAAATCCTGCTGCCGCAGAGGCATATCTGTCCTTGGTTTGAAAAGGAGGATTTTAGGGTGTAGGCCAGCATTTTTTCATAATTGCAATCGGCAAATATGATATTCGGATTTTTTCCGCCCAATTCCAAAGAGAGCTTTTTAAACATTGGTGCGGCTATGCGGGCTATGTTCATTCCCGTTTTTGTTCCCCCGGTAAAAGAAATAGCCTTAATTTCCGGATGCTCTACAATAGCTTGTCCCGTGGAGGAACCCGAGCCTTGAACAATATTCAGCACTCCCTTTGGCAATCCGGCCTTTGAACAAATTTCGCCCAACAAAAATGCGGTCATCGGCGTTATTTCACTGGGTTTGGCCACCACGGTATTTCCGGCGGCCAGGGCGGGGGCAATTTTCCAGGTAAAGAGGTACAGGGGAAGATTCCAGGGCGAAATACAGCCTACCACTCCTATGGCCTGGCGCAGGGTAAAGTTTATTGAGTTAAGCCCTACGCTTTCATGGGCTTCACTGGAAAATTGGGTGATGGCATGGCCAAAAAAACGGAAATTTGCCGAGGCCCGCGGAATATCCACTTTGGCTGCCAAACTAACGGGTTTTCCGTTGTCCTTGGCTTCGGCCTGAGCAAGTTCCAATGCCTGCGCTTCAATCAAATCGGCAATTTTTACCAGAATCGCACTGCGTTTTTCAAGAGAGGTGTTGCTCCAGGAGGGAAAGGCACGTTGGGCCGCTTCAAAGGCTTCCTCAACGTCTTCTGCATCTGAATTGGCAATCGCGCCGTAGATTTCGCCATTGGACGGATTGTAATTGTCCAGCCACTTGTTTGATTTTGGCTCGACGTATTCGCCATTTATGTAATTCAATATCCTTTCCATTACTTGCCTACTTTTGTAAATTTCCCTTTACCATTGCTCCCAAAATTTTGATGTTCAGTGGATACCTCGTTTGAAGAACAATTCGAATTAAAAAGGAATCGAACTGTTACTTTTTTTGTGGTGCGTAGGCCATGGCTTTTATTTCCACGACCAAGTGCGGGTGGGGCAACTGGTGTACCGCAACCGTGGTTCGGGCAGGTCCGTCTTCCTTGGTGAAATATTCGGCATAGACTTCATTATAACCTGCAAAATCGTTCATGTTTACCAGAAAGCTGGTTACATCTACCAAATCGGCCAAGGTTGCACCTTCTGTGGCCAGATAGTCCTTGATGTTTTCCAGCACGGCCCGGGTTTGCTCGCGGATGTCGAAATGGGTGGTTCCCATTTCATCAACTTTTGTTACCCCCGCAAAAGTATTGTCGGGCAAACGCGAACTGGTGCCACTGATAAACAGAAAATCTCCCACTCTTTTAATATGTGGATAAGCTCCCCGGGGAGTTGCTTTTCCTTCCACTAACTTGCCTTTTTTCTCCATAATTTTTGTGTTGGGTGTAAAAAATACGTTTATTTTAAATAATCAGGTGTTTTTGTTTGTTCCAATATCGATTGGGTTTTCTCCTTTACCAGTTCCAACCGCTCAGAAAGGGGTAGGGTGCTGGGCAGGGCGTTTTCATGCAAAAGAGCCAAGATTGCCTTATCTTGTGCCCGACCCAATTTTTTGGCTTCGGAATAAGGAATATCTTCGTTAAAGGTAACCAAAGAATATTTGCTGAAATATTCCCGCGGAAATTCATTTTCAAAGGCAGTTTCCAATTTCCTTTTCTCCTGAAACAGCTTCATTGCGGTGTGGGCTTTCATTTCGTCAAAATTATCCACGGCCAGGTCGCAAATGGCATCGGCATCTTTTTTGCGAATTCTTTCATAATCCTCAAACATATCTTTCCATCCCATACTTCCTTCGAGCAAATTCTCCTTTTTGGAAGAGAGAATCTCATCAAATACAGCCACGTCTTCAAAACTGGCGTTCATCCCTTGGCCATAAAAGGGCACCATGGCGTGGGCGGCATCGCCCATTAAAAGCACTTTCCCGTCACGGTGCCACGGATTGCATTTTACCGTTCCCATAGAGCCCACAGGATTGTGGAAGAACTGTTCCGCCAGATTGGGTATGAGCTGCAGGACATCGGGAAATTCCTGCCTGAAATACGTTTCGACCCTTTCTTGCGAATCTAAGTTTTCAAAGCAGAAGTCGCTGTTTTTATAAGGCAGAAAGAGGGTAACCGTAAAGCTGCCGTCCAGATTGGGAAGGGCGATCAACATATCTTCCCCCCGCGGCCAAATGTGCAGGGCGTTTTTGTAGGTTTGATAGCTCCCATCTTCGCCGGCCGGAATTTCCAGCTCTTTATATCCGTGGCCCAGCCATTGATGCGAAATGTTCAGCAGAAAAGATTTATCCTGTATCATATTGGCACGAACCACAGATCCAGCACCGTCGGTACCAAAAATAACATCGGCAGTATAGGTGATTTCGCCCTTCCCAACCAAATCAATAAAAGTGGCGGCAGGTGATTTGAAATCCACATCTTTGCATTGTTGATTGAAGGCCAATTTGATATTCGGCATTTTTTCTGCCTCATTTAGCAAGAGCTTGTTCAATCCCGGCCGTGATACCGAATTTATATATTCGTCCTTGCGGCCGCTATAGGGACTGAGAAAGGTATTGCCACTGCTTTCGTGAATCATTCTTCCGGTCATGGGAATGAGCAGTTCTTCCACTGCTTGTTCTACCCCGGCCAAGCGAAGACCCCGCAGTCCCCTGTCGCTCAAGGCTAGATTTATACTGCGGCCCGCATCCAGACTTACCTTTCGCAAATCGGGTCTTTTTTCAACGAGGGTAATATTAAAACCGTGCTGTGCCAGTCGGAGGGCGAGAAGACTTCCGCAGAGACCGGCGCCGATAATCAAAACATCTTTCATTTGTTATTTTATTTCCTTATTGAGGTTGGGTGATTATCAAGAAATTTCAGAATAAATATTTTTCTGCGCCTTACACGTTTAATTCTTTAGACAAGTTTTCAATTTTTGGGCAAATAGAAAAACATCCTCAAAGCTGTTATAGAGTGGGGCAGGGGCGACCCTGATTACATCTGGCTCCCGCCAATCGCTTATCACTCCCGCCTGGGTCAATTTTTTATGCAATTCTCTGTCTGAATTTTTTACCTGAATGGAGAGTTGGCATCCGCGCTCCTCCGGATTTCTGGGAGTGATGACGTTTATTTGGCTCAAATTCATTTCGTCCAACAAAAATTCGAGATATCCTGTAAGCCGGACAGATTTTTTGCGAATATTTTCAAATCCGGCCTGGGCAAAAATATCGAAGGAAGCCCGAATGGCAGCCATGGAGAGAATGGGCGGATTGCTCAATTGCCAACCTTCGGCGCCGGGAAGGGGATCAAATTCGTGGCGCATGTTGAAGCGGGTGTCTTTATTGTGCCCCCACCATCCGGCAAATCGCACCAAATGGCGGGTGCTGCCGTGTCGCTGGTGGACAAAACATCCTCCCAGGCTGCCCGGCCCGCCGTTGAGGTATTTGTACGTGCACCAAACGGCAAAATCGGCTCCGGTGTTGTGCAGGTCTGGCTGGATGTTTCCCGCTCCATGGGCCAAATCAAATCCCACCTTTGCCTGATGGCGATGGCCCAATTCGGTGATCCTTTTCAGGGGAAAGGATTGGCCCGTGTAATAATTGGTGCTTCCTATCATCAATAAGGCTATTTGCTCCCCTTGTTCTTCCATTATCTTCTCCAAATCCTCAAAGCGGCACAATTCCTCGCCCTCCCGTGGCTTCCACAGCACCAAACCATCCTTGGGATCGATTCCGTGAAACCTCAACTGGCTTTCCACCGCATATTTATCGCTGGGAAAGGTATCGCTTTCCACCACAATCTTGAATTTTTTTTTGGTAGGTCGGTAAAACGAGACCATCATCAAGTGGAGATTGGTCGTAAGGGTATTCATTACCACAACCTCGGAGGGTTTGGCTCCAACGATTGCCGCCATGTTCTCCGTGAGAAATTCGTGGTAGGGAAGCCACGGATGGCGGGCCTGAGTGTGCCCCTCCACTCCCAGCCGGGCCCAGTCATCGAGGACTTCCGCAATATATTCTGAAGTGGTTTTGGGTTGCAGCCCAAGTGAATTTCCACATAAATAGACCAACGGATCGCCATTGCTGTCCTGAGGAAGGTGAAATTGATTTCTGAAGGAACGCAACGGGTCGTTGGTATCCTGATTTTTGGCGTATTCTAAGGAATTTTGGAACATTCGCGATTGCTTGTTTACAGTAGATTCACAAAAATAGGAATTAATATCGGTTTCCTTCCTTCCAGCATTTTCAATATTCCCCGTTAAAAAAATTACTGCTTTTCGGAATTTATCTACTGGATCTGCTTTTCTAAAATGTGGGAAAACATCCACTTATTGAGGAGAAAGCACAACCGAGATATTGGTAAAATACAGTTTGAAATTGCCCGTACTGTCCCTGTGCATGGTGGAAATCTCGATTCCGTCAAAAGTCTTGTAATCTTCCCAAGTAGTGGTAAGGGTGGGTTGGGGGGAATTGCCTTTTCTGTAATTCCATTCTTTTATCAAGTAGTGGTCGTCGTAAAAGAAATCATAACCGTCGCCCGGGGTGTATCCTCCCGAATCGGGATAGACAACGGTAAGTCTGTGCAAACTGTCTTTTGATATCGGGGCCACGGCCTTATATACCGAATCCATTTTTGTTTCTTTGTCCCACACCAACTGGAAAGGTGCCAACAGCCAAAATTTATCATTGATAAAAGCGGCATCCGTATTTCTGCTTATACTGTCCATGGCCGCACGGTTGTATTTAAGATAATCGTCTCCCGATCTGTACTCTATGTCATCAGTTTTGGGATGCCATACCCAAGAACGCTCCGAATGCGATTCGCCACGGTCCACATTAAAAGTGAAGGCAATGGAGCTTACCTCGTTCCAATTCTCAAAACCCAAATGGGCTGCAATTTTATGCGGAATGGTATTTTGCGCCCGTCCAACCTTGTCTTCTGTAGGCGGCAAATGCGAATCAGTGTTTTTTCCGGAATGGTTGCAGCTCATCAGGGCAATCATTCCTATCATTAAAAATGGAATCTTCATAATTTGTCTTTTCAATAAAAGTAGCAAAAATTTTTCCCATTCAATTTTTTTGTATTTTTAAAATGAAAATCACAAAAACCACCAGCTATGCATGTAATCGATAATAAGGAGAAGAGCCGGTTTGAAACCGAAATCGACGGGTACGACGCCTTCGTGGAATATTCTGTCATGCCCAATATTATTTCCTTGGACCACACCGAGGTAGACAAAGAATTATCGGGAAGGGGCATTGCCAGCGAGCTTGTGGAGAAGGTACTGCTGGAGATTGAATTGCGAGGGCTAAAGGTGATTCCCAAGTGCGATTTTGTAGCCTCCTACATCAAAAAACATCCCGAATGGGAGTCTATTGTGGCCGAAGAGCCAAAAACAAAGCCCCTTCAATAAGTTTGAAAGGGCTTTTTTTAAATGTGTTGCTAACATTGCCGTTTTAATCCACGGCATCTTCTATATCATCGGCAACATCGTCCACTGCGTCTTCAATTTTGTCGCCTGTGTCTTTTTGATCCCTGCAACTGGTGAACCCCGTGCTTAAGAGGCCTACTGCAAATAACATTAAAAATACTTTTTTCATGATAAATAGTTTTTTGGTTGATAATTGTTTAGTTAAAAATTTTTGAAATTACAATCTGCGTCCTGTTGCTAATCGCCACAAGATGCCTATTATCGCCAGTACCAATAAAATATGGATAAAAGCACCCAGCGAAAAGTAAAAGTATCCGAATAGCCATCCTATAATAAGAATAACTACAATTAACCATATTAGATCGCTCATAATAATTTTGGTTTTGATTAATATGGTTTAAATATAGAATTTAATTTTTCAACTCCTAATTTTTTTAACCCTTGTTTAACTGAAAGCCAATATTATTCCAAAAATTTTAGGAAGTATGCGCTAAAATGGGTCTTTTTCCGCGGTTTTGCCTTAAAACGCTAATTGTTTTCCTTGAGCAAATGTGGAAATTTTTTCTTGAATTTATTGATCCTCGGAATGGAAACGTTCTGGATATAGGGATTGTCCGGGTGATTGCGCTCGTAGTCCTGGTGGTATTCTTCCGCCTTCCAGAATTTTTGGAAGGGCAATACCTGTGCCGCCACCCTTCCGTCTTGAAGGGTGTTGTTCAGTTGCTCTATTTTGTCTTCAATAATCCTTTTCTCCTCCTCGTTTTGATAAAAAACAATGGAACGATAAGAAGTGCCCCTGTCCGGACCTTGTCCGTTCACCTGGGTAATGTTTTGCGAGCCAAAGTACACGTCGACCAAGGTGGCAAAGCTCACAACTTCGGGATCGTAGATTACCTCTACCGATTCCGCATGGTCTGCGTGGTTTTCATAGGTTGGATTTTTTGTCTTCCCCCCGCTGTAACCTGAAATGGCTTCCTTTACTCCTTTTACACTTTCATATACTGCCTCCACGCACCAAAAGCACCCGCTGGCAAAATACGCCTTTTTCAAGCCGTCTTCCGTTGGTGTTTGAACGGGTTGCTGTTCACGTTGGGCCACGGCCTCTGCCTCCTTATTTGAATCGTTGCTGGGCTTGCACGCCCCGGGAAGGGCGAATAAAAAAATACAGGCAAGTATCAATGGAAATTGTTTCATGGGAATCTATTTTGAATTTTCACAGGTCTATAAATTACGAAAAAAGCCCTCACTTGGATGTGAAGGCTTTGTTATTTTAATCGGGATTTTCATTTTAGAGTTTGGCAAACATGGCCTCCATCTTTTCCCGTTCTTCACGGGCCAGGTCTGGATCCACCAAGATACGGCCACTGTGCTCGTCGGTGATGATTTTCTTTCTCCCGGCAATTTCCATCTGCACTTGTGGCGGAATGGTGAAGAAGGAACCTCCTGAGGCACCGCGTTCTACCGCGACTACTGCCAAGCCATTTTTTACGTTTTTGCGAATGCGCTTGTACGCTTTTATCAAACGGGGTTCAATGGAAGCCTGGAAGCTTTCGGATTGTTTTATCAGGGCCTGTTCTTCCTTTTCGGTCTCCTTTAATATCGCGTCCAGCTCCTCTTGTTTGTGCTTTAGGTGATTGGTGCGCTCATCAAAACGGCCTTTTGTCTCTTCTATAACCTGGTTTTTCTGCTCGATCTGTGCACGGTATTCGCGAATGTTTTTTTCGGCAAGCTCTATCTCCAATTCTTGGAATTCTATCTCCTTGCTCAAGGAATTGTATTCGCGATTGTTGCGAACGTGGTCTTGTTGGGCGGAATATTTTTTTATCAATGCCCGCGCCTCCTCAATGCTGTTTTTCTTTTCCTTAATCTGTTCTTCTATTACGTCCAGATCAGATTTGAGTTTTTCCATCCGAGTATTCAAGCCGGCCACTTCATCTTCCAGGTCTTCCACCTCAAGGGGAAGTTCTCCACGAACGCCTCTTATTTCATCGATCCTAGAATCGATAAGCTGTAGATCGTATAGGGCTCTTAACTTCTCTTCAACAGTAACTTCGGTTTTTGTCGCCATAAATTTTATAGGTAGCTAATGGGATTGGTATTTGTTTCCGATATCATCACTTTGCCCTTCGGCAAGGAAGGTGCAAAATTAATCAATTTTTTCTTAAGGAAAGAATATAGAAGCTCTTTTGTGAACTGTTCACTTTCATAATGTCCAATATCGGCCAAAACTATTTTTCCCTCCGCTCTAAAGAAGTCGTGATACTTGAAATCTGCGGAGACAAAAACGTCCGCTTTTGCAGCTATGGCCGCCTCGATGGCAAAACTGCCACTGCCGCCAAGTACGGCAACCTTCTTTACATCCCCCCCACGTAAAGTAGAATATCGCACACAATCTGTGTTCATGGTCTTTTTCAGCGATTCAAGGAAATCGGTTTCCGATATGGGGATTGGCAGCTCCCCCACCATTCCCATGCCAATACCCTGGTTGAGGTTGTCCAAAGTGGTGATTTCGTATGCCACTTCTTCATAAGGATGGGCGGAAAAAAGAGCGGTCAATATCTTTTTTTCCAAATGTTTGGCAAAAGTCATTCCCACTTCTACCTCTTCGCCAAAGTGCAGCTCCCCCCGGCTCCCCACCGTGGGGTCGGAATCGTCATTGCCCTTAAAACTTCCGTGGCCGTTTACGTTAAAGCTACAGTTTTCATAGTTGCCAATATTTCCCGCGCCCGCTTCCCACAGTGCCTTTCGCACAGATTCGGCTGCATTTGTAGGAACATAGGTCAGCAGTTTTTTGATCGTGCCTTTTTTTGGGAGAAGAATTTTGCGGTTTTGCAGGTTTAATCTGTCGCATATTGCAGCGTTTACCCCGTTCCACGAGTTGTCCAAAGCGGTGTGGTTGGAAAAAATGGCAATGTTGTGGCCAATTGCCTTTTGCACTACCCGTTCCACATAGGTTTCCCCGGTGAGTTTTTTGAGTCCGGAAAAAATGATGGGATGAAAGCTCACGATGAGATTGCAGTCCTTGGCAATGGCTTCATCCACCACGCCTTCAAGGGTGTCCAAGGTTACCAGGATGCCCGTAATATCGGTTTCTTGGTTTCCTACCAACAAACCTGTATTGTCAAATCCTTCGGAATAGGAGAGGGGCGACAACTCTTCCAACAATTCAATTATATGCTTGACTTTCATAAATAAGTTAATTTAGGGTAAAGATAGGATTTATGCAGAATTGAACGAAATCTACATTATGCCTTGCCGAAGCTGGGGGGGCTGGCAATGATATCTTTATCGATACTTCTTGTATCCATTTCAATTAAAAATAATTTAACCGAAAACCGTACTTTCGTTGCATGGAATTCCTTAGAAAATTGTTGCTTCCATTTTCCTTCATGTATGGGGGAATTACTTTTATCAGAAATAAACTTTTCGATTGGGGTATTTTTTCCGCCAAAAAATATGGCTTGCCGGTCATTTCGGTGGGAAATCTCTCCACGGGGGGCACGGGCAAATCGCCCATGATAGAATATCTGGTAAGCTTGATAAAAGATAGATATTCCACAGCCATATTGAGCAGGGGCTACAAAAGAAAATCCTCGGGATTTGTACAGGTTGAAACAAATAGTCCCGTGGCCCAAGTGGGGGACGAACCGTTACAGTTCAAAAAAAAATTTCCCGGGCAAACCGTGGCTGTTTGCGAAAGCAGACAAATGGGGATTGAAAAGCTGCAGGATCAGGTGGAGGTCATTCTTTTGGACGATGCTTTTCAGCATAGAAAGGTGGTGCCCTCCCTTTCCATACTCCTTACCGTTTATAACAGGCTTTATGTAGATGATTGGGTGCTGCCCGCCGGAAATCTTCGTGAACCAGCTTCCGGCGCCGATCGAGCGGACTTGGTGATCGTGACCAAGTGCCCCCCAGATCTCGCTTTGGCCCAACAGGATAAGATAAAGAGAAGACTTGGGCCACGGCCCCACCAACAAATATTTTTTACCGCCATTGAGTACAGTACCTCCATTTTTTGTGAAGAGAAGAGCGAAAGCTTGAATTTCCTCCATGGGAAAGAATTCACTTTGGTAACCGGAATTGCCAATCCAAAACCATTGGTAGGCTTTTTGGAGAAGAGAAATCTTCATTTTCGGCACTTGGCCTATGCCGACCATCACGATTTTTCTTCTTCGGAAATAGCGGCCATGGAAAAGGAGGAGTTAATTGTGACCACTGAAAAAGATTATATGCGACTTCAGGGTAAAATAAAAAATTCCCAGTTGTTTTATCTTCCCATCACCGTTAAGTTTTTGGAAGGTAAGGGGAAAGAATTTTCCCAAATTGTGCTGGACCACCTGAAAAGCTGGAGTTAAGACGCAGTAGATTCCTTTTCGTTTAGCACCTTGCTTATCTTCTCAAAGAAATCTTCGGCCTTAAAGGGCTTCGGAATAAATTCACTAAAGCCCGATTTGTAAAACTCCTCTAGATTTTCCTCTATGGTCACTGCCGTGAGTGCAATTATTGGTACGGTAGTGTTGAACTCCCTTATTTTTTTTGTCGCTTCTATGCCACTGATCCCGGGCATATGGATATCCATAAGAATTACGTCAAAATGGTTCTTTTTCACCAGTTCCACGGCATCGGTGCCGTTGTCTGCCACCGTACAAACCATTTCTTTTTTGTCCAAGATCTTTTTGGTGATCATTTGATTGATCTTATTGTCTTCTACAATAAGAACCGATTTATGGGCAAAGTTGCTTTTTTCGGTCACCACTTCAATTTCTCGGATGGGGGTGACTTCCGGTTCCTGCGGAAGAACGTAGTTGTAGTCCAGGCTAAACCAGAATTTGGAGCCTTCTCCCAATTTGCTTTCCAGGTGGATTTTGCTGCCCATCAATTCCAACAAATTCTTAACAATGGAAAGTCCTAAGCCCGTGCCGCCGTATTTCCTGTTTATTTGAAGGGAGCCTTGGGAGAACGATTCGAAAATAACATTTTGCTTCTTTTTTGAAATGCCATCGCCCGTATCTTCCACTTCAAAGAATATCGTCACTTTTTGAGGGGTGCGATCGGTCTCTTTTATTCTCACCCAGATATTGCCGTCTTCGGTAAACTTGATAGAGTTGCTTATCAAATTGATCAGGATCTGGGAAAGTTTAAGAGAATCGCCAATTATTTCCTCCGGCAACCGCTGATCGTATTCCAAATGGATGGAGTTGTTTTTGGTCTGTGCTGCCTTTTTTAAGGAAATAAGAACGCCATCAACCCTTTTTCTTAAATTGAATGGCATTTTTTCCAGCTCTACCTTGCTCGCTTCCAGTTTGTTAAGGTCGAGGATATTGTTGATGAGCGATAGCAGATACTCTCCGGAAAATTTAAGCGAATTGAGGTGTTCCCGCTGTTCGGGTTTGGGATTTTCCTCCAGCAGCAGATGGGTGAGACCCGTAACGGTGTACATGGGCGTGCGCAACTCGTGGGTAATGGTGGAGAGAAAATGGGCTTTTGCCTGGGAAGCCTTTTCTGCACTTTCTTTCGCCTGTTGCAATTCGGTATTCTTTTCCTGCAACAAATCATTTGCCTTGGCCCTTAAATTGTTGTTTTTGTAAAGCGAGAGGGTGAGCAGGGAAAGGATAAGGATCAAGGCCACGCTTAACCAGCCGGTAAGCTTTCCAAAAAAAAGCGATTTTTCCTGCTTGCTCAAATCGTCCTTTTGGGTGGCAATGATGGCATTGAGGTCCTGTATGGCCGTTTCTGCCTGTACCGTTTCAATTATTGCAGTAAGTTGAATTTGTTTTATGGAATCTATTTGGTGCAGATATTGCCGCAAACTTTTTTCGGCAATTCCTACTTTTTTCTGTGCAATGTAAATCTGCGAGCGAATGCGATAGGTTTCTGTAACGAATTTTGAGAATCCGTGACTGCTGGCCATTTCCATTGCAACGTCCAAAGTTTGGGTTGCCTGCTCCAAGGAATTGGGATATTCATCGGGATTTATAAGAGAAAGGGCATCGGCAAGATAGGTATAGGAACTTGTCTCCAAATACGCATCATTTTTTTCTCGGGCAAGGGAGATAACTTGTTTAAAGAGATTTATAGCCCCTTGGTAATCGTTTTTGGACAATTCCAGGATCCCGCGGGCGTGGACAATGCGATAATCCTCCGCTCCATTTTTTTGCCGCGTATTTATGGAATCGGCCTTTTTGTAAAATTCCTCCGCTTTCCGGTAATCGCCTTTTGCACAAAGAATTCGGCCATAAAGCAAATAGGAATCGAGCAATTTTTCGCCCTTGTTCCTTTTCTTCATGGCGGCAATGGAATTTTCCGCCAAGGTCTGTGCGCGATCCAAATAACCCAATTCCAGGCACAATTCTGAAATGTTGAGTTCAATTTCCGGCCGGTATTCGCGGTATTTTGATTGGGCGGCAAGGCGATGGGCAGAGTGCAGCATGTGCACAGCCTTTAGATAATCCTGATGTTCCAAGGCCTTTTCGGCATTAAACTGCAGTTGTTTAATAGATACCAGGGTATCAATGGCAGGAGTGGCATGAATGGACAAGGAAAAACCTGCGCAAAAGATAATCAGTAAATAAAAGCTGAATGTAGGAAGCCTCTTCTGCATTTTAAAATCTAAGATTGGGACACTAAATATATATTAATTCCCCGATATTCTCTTAATTAAATCAATTATTCTTGAGGAATAGCCAATCTCGTTATCGTACCATCCAATGATTTTCACCATTTTTCCAATAACCGAGGTCATCTGGGCATCAAATACGCAAGAATGGGTATTGCCAACGATGTCTATGGAAACAATGGGGTCTTCGGTATATTGTACAATGCCTTTGAGAGGACCCTCGGCGGCTTCTTTAAAAGCCCGGTTTATTTCTGCAATGGTCACTGGTTTTTTTATATTTAAGGTCATGTCTGTCAAGGACCCATTGGCCACAGGGACCCTAATGCCACAACCCCCAATGGCGTGTGAGAGATGGGGAAAAACTTTTGTCAGGGCCTTTGCCGCACCTGTAGTGGTGGGAACAATTGACTGCCCCGCCGCCCGCGCCCGGCGCAAATCCCTATGCGGTTGATCGTGAAGGCTTTGGTCTGTAGTGTAGGAATGCACTGTGGTAATATAGGCTTCCTCCACCCCGCACAAATCGTGAATTATTTTTAGCATGGGGGCGGCGTTGTTGGTAGTGCAGGAGGCATTGGAAACAATTGTATCTTCAGGGGAAAGCAAGGAATCATTTACCCCAAGGACAATGGTCTTGATATCGTCTTCCACGGGGGGAACGGATAAAATCACCTTTTTTGCTCCGTTCTTTATATGGCCTTCCAGTTGCTCCCGCAGCTTGAATTTTCCCGTAGATTCCACCACCACATCCACAGTAGGCCAAGGAATGGAAGCAATTTCCTTTTCCGAGGAATAGGCAATGCGTCTTTTCCCTACCCTCAACTCATTTGGCGCGGTGGTTATGTCTTCGTGCAAAATACCGTGGATACTGTCGTATTTCAGCAAATGGCCCATGGTTTTTATATCGGCCAAATCATTGATGGCCACAACTTCTATAGACGGATGGTTGAGCAAAAGCCGAACCAGGTTTCGGCCAATGCGACCAAAACCGTTTATTGCCACCGTGGTTTTATTCTTCATTATCTAACTTGGATTTTTTAATAAAATAAGCTGGATGGAGTGCTCACTACGTGAGGTGTTTCTGGGCCTTATAGGAGGAGCGCACCAAGGGGCCGCTCTCCACATGCCGAAATCCCATGGCAAGACCAGCCGCTTCATATTTTTTGAACTGTTCGGGGCTAACGAATTCCTTTACAGGCAAGTGCTTTTTGGAAGGTTGCAGGTATTGGCCCAAAGTGAGAATATCAAGTTTTACCTGTCTTAAATCTTCCATGGTTGCCATAACTTCATCTTCCTTTTCTCCCAGTCCCAACATAATACCGCTTTTTGTTCGCGGCATGCCTTTTTGTTTTAAGTAGTGCAAGACCTCCAAGCTTCGCTCGTATTTTGCTTGAATTCTTACCTCGCGCGTCAGTCGTTTTACCGTTTCCATATTGTGGCTCACTATTTCGGGTGCCACGGCGATAATCCTGTCGATATTTCTGGTATTCCCTTGGAAATCGGGAATCAAGGTTTCCAGCGTAGTCTCTGGATTCATCCTGCGAATGGCCTTTACGGTCTCCGCCCATATTATCGAGCCCATGTCCTTCAGGTCATCCCGGTCTACCGAGGTGATCACCGCATGCTTTATGTTCATGAGTTTGATGGAGCGGGCCACTTTTTCGGGCTCATCCCAAGCTACTGCCTCGGGACGCCCCGTTTTAACCCCACAAAATCCACAGGAACGGGTGCAGATGTTGCCCAGAATCATAAAGGTTGCCGTGCCTTCGCCCCAGCACTCGCCCATATTGGGGCAACTTCCAGAGGTGCAGATGGTGTTGAGTTGATATTTGTCTACCAGACTTCTCAGCTCGGTATATTTTTTTCCGGTGGGCAATTTCACCCGCAACCACTTGGGTTTAGGTGCCGGAATTTCCGTAGAATTGGGTGCTGCTAAAGTTTTTGTGCTCATATGGAAAACAAAAATACGAAAATGGCAGCCTATTAATAGTAAAAACAACCGTGACTTTTTTTTCGGCAACACAGGCTGTGTGATATCGGCGGACAAAAAATTCTCGATAGCGTTTATGGTTCAAGAAAACCACTTCTCACAAACAAAGGGGGATGGCAATTGGATTTCGTCGTAGGGGTTGTCGCTTACGTTTTCTTTCCCAAAATAATCTCTGCCAGCAGCTTTCGCGCCCTCAGCAATCGTACCTTCACGTTGTTCAGTGGCTCTCCAAGGGTTTCGGCTATTTCGTTATAGCTCATTTCCTGAAAGTAAAACAATTGGATAACTTCTTGGTAATGGGGCTTAAGAAGTTTTATGTCTCGCAACAGTTCCGAAAGGTTTTGCTCGGTGATGAGCTTGTCTTCGGGAGTGGGGGAGTGATCGGGAATTTTATGCACCTGCTCCGCATTGGCATCGGTTGTGTTGGTGTAGATGGAGGCATTTTTTTTACGACTCTTGTCTATCTGGATGTTTTTTGAAATAGCAATCAGCCAAGTAGAGAATTTTTGCCGCTCATCAAATAGGTTGATTTTGTCAAAAGCCTTGGCAAAAGCCTCTATGGAAATGTCCTCTGCCTCGTATTCATTGCGCACCCGTTTCATCTGAAACCCGAAAACCTCGTTCCAGTAATAGTCCAGCAAAAATTTAAAGGCGCCCTGCTTCCCTTTCTTTGCCCGTTGTATTTGGTGTGAAATTTCTTCTGCAGTTATTTCCATGTAGTGTTCTTTTCTCCCTTCCCGGAAATAAAGATACTCATTTGGGTGAAAATCAGAAAAAATTCAAGGATTGGTATAACAGGTACAATATCGTTCTCTTTCAACTTCTTGGCACCTTTGCCAAGGACTATATACTGAAGCAGCAAGCGAAAAACAATTATTCCCAGCCCATACATCCAAGATTGGGTAAAAAGGACGGCAAGAGACAGAAGCCAGAAAAATAAAGAGGAAAGAAAGAAGCTTCCCAACAGCATTTTATGAATGGGTTTGTAAAATTTTGCCGTGGTATAATGTCTGCTTTTTTGAGTGATCCATCTTTTCCAGGTTTTCTTTGGAAGCGAATAGGTAAATGCCTCGGGATGGGTACAAATGGCCGTATTTTCGGCCGAAGCAGATTCGTTGACAAATAAATCATCGTCCCCGGAAGCTATTTTTATATGTTTTATAAATCCGTTGTGCCCATAATACAGTTCACTGGTATAGGCCAAATTTCTTCCCACTCCCATATAAGGCATTCCGGCCTGGGCGTAGGAAAAATACTGTACGGCGGTCATCACGGTTTCGTACCGGATGAGTTTGTTCAAAAATCCCGGCAGTTTTTCGTAGGCTCCAAATCCCAACACTATTTTCTTTTTATCTGAAAACTTTGCTGCCATATGCGAAAGCCAGCTTGCCGAAGAAGGATAGCAGTCGGCATCGGTAAATACCAAGTGGTTGTATCGGGCTCTTTTTATTCCTAAGGTGAGGGCGTATTTCTTATTGGCCCAAAAAGCTTCATTGTTTCGCACATTGACTACAGAGATCCGGACATCTTCTTGCGCAAATTGTTCCATAATTTCTAAGGAATCATCGCTGGAGGCATCGTTGATAAGAATCAACTCAAAGGAGGGATACTCCTGTTGCAGCCATAATGGAATGTGCTTTTGAAGGTTTTTCTCTTCATTTTTGGCGCAGACAATAAGAGAAACAGGCCGATTGGAAACGGGGGCAGAAGGGGTTTGTCTATTAAAGGAAAATTTTGCAAATAGGATAAAATAGGCACAATTTACCAACGCCACTGTGCCGAGAGCGTAAAGTAGCACCATATTTTAAACAGGTTCTGTAGTTATGGGAAAATGAGTGATGGGTTCTATCTTATCGGTTGCCAAAAATCCAGTAACCTGCAGGATTCCAATAATTGGATCAAGAGTGGCTTTTTTCCTGGCAAGAATCAAACTGGTCTGGGGTTTTGCCACAGTAACCACAGGCGGCGCCTTCCTGATTTAAATAAGGGCTTTGGCTGGCACAGGTTCCAGCGAACTTGCCGTCTTTTTTGGCCCATAATTTTATGGCAATGCCGGCTACTCCCAGCAGTAACAAACCTATTGTGATAAATAAAAGTTTCATAGTAAAAGTTTATAATGCAAAAATACAATCTTTCTTCCTCTTAGGCAGGAAAATTAAGTAATTTTAGTCCGAAATTTAAAAACTTTAACGATGCTAAAAACAGTGAGAATTCTCGGTATTTTTATAATTGCAGCCTGCCTTAATTCGTGCAAGAACGAGGGCAAAAAAGATGTGGCAGAAGAACAAGAGGCTGCGACTACCATTGAGCCGGCGGCCGCTCCTTCCAATCTTAAAACCATACCGGAAGGAAAAAATTCTACTGTTCTTTCACGGGTAATCCAAATGCCCCAGGGCACCCAATTTGCCCGTTACTCTGTAACGGCCCACCTTACCGATGATTTTGCTTCGGAAGAAAATAATTTTTTGGTCTTTGTGCCTTCCGACGATGCCTTTGCCGCCTTGGGGGAAGATAAGAAAAAGTGGTTTTCCAATTCCAAAAACCTTCCCGAACTCACCGCGATGTTAAAAGGCCATGTAGTAAAAGGGAATAATAAACTTCTCGAAAAAATCCCCACGGCAAATTCTCCATTGGATCTTTCTACCATGTCTGGTAGGGACCTAAAACTTTTTTCCGAAAATGATTCTTACTTTTTGGAAGATGCAAGTGGAAATCGAGCAAAGATAATCAACGAGGGAACGTCTTCTTCGAACGGGACTGTATTCCTCATAGACAAGGTCTTGACGGTAAATTAAAGAATATTGACTTCCGGCTCAATAAAAATTCCCGTTTTTTCCTTTACCTGTTTTTGGATTTCCTGGGCCAATTCCCAGATTTCCCTGCCGGTGGCATGACCGTGGTTTACCAGTACCAAGGCCTGATTTTTATGCACCCCCGCATTTCCAAACCGCTTGCCCTTAAAACCACAGTGCTCGATGAGCCATCCTGCGGGTATTTTGAATTGGGTAGGGGAGACCTCATAAAATGGAGCCTGGGGAAAATCCTTTCGAAATTGTTGGAAGGCTTCGGTTCCGAGAATTGGATTTTTGAAAAAACTTCCGCTGTTGGGCAGGGTTTTGGGGTCTGGCAACTTAGACTGGCGAATGGCGATAACCGCTTCGGAAATATCCTCGATGGAAGGGTCTGAAATGTTTTTTTCCCGCAATATCTTTTGAATATCGCCGTAGTCGGTATTTTTTATGTGGTTTTCCTTGGTCAGCCTAAAAGTGACACTGGTGATAATGTATTTGCCTTTGGCAGTGGATTTAAAAATGGAATTTCTATAGTCAAAGTTGCACTCCTCCTTAAAAAAGTCTTTTTCCTCCAAGGTTTCTACATTCAGGGTGCCGCACTTCACAAAGGAATCCTTTAGCTCCACCCCGTAGGCCCCAATGTTTTGAATGGGAGCGGTTCCCACATTTCCCGGGATCAAGGAAAGGTTCTCCAGCCCCCCATAATTGTTCTCAATGCAATACTGTACAAAGGCATGCCAGTTTTCACCTGCCATAACCTTAATTATGACATGTTCTTTTGTTTCTTCAATTTTTTCTATTCCTTTGAGATCCAGGTGAATCACCAAGGCATTTATGTGCGCAGTAAGCAGCATATTGCTCCCTCCGCCCAGGATGAGGAAATCTTTGCAGGGTCTGTTTTTCAGGGCCTGCTTAAGCTCATCAATCGATTTTACAGAAACGAAATATCGGGCAGAAACATCTATTCCGAAGGTGTTATATTCTTTCAGCGATTTGTGTTCTGCCACTTCCATTAATCGTTGTATTGTTCCAAGGCCAGTTTTAGTATTTCCACCGCGCGCACCAGGCTGTGTTTCTCCAGCACATAAGCTATCCTTACCTGATTTTTGCCCACCCCCTCGCTGGAATAAAATCCTGCCGCGGGAGCTACCATAACGGTTTCGCCATTGTCATCAAACGATTCCAACAGCCACTGGGCAAAGGCATCACTGTCTTTTACGGGCAATTCTGCAATACAGTAAAATGCGCCTTTGGGTTCGCCTACCTTTACGCCGGGAATGGCTTTTAGAGCCTTTACAAGTGTATCCCTTCTCTCCTGATATTCTGTTATTACCTCATCAAAATAACTGTGAGGGGTGTCCAGGGCAGCTTCACTGGCAATCTGTGCAAAGGTCGGGGGGCTCAATCGCGCTTGGGCAAATTTCAAGGCCGTTTGTATGAACTGTTTGTTTTTTGAAACCAGATAACCAACGCGGGCGCCGCACATGCTGTACCTTTTTGAAACGGAATCTACCACGATGCCGTAGTCGGCAAGGCTCTCCTCTGCCAAAATTGAATGATGTCGGGAGCCGTCATAGGTAAATTCGCGGTACACCTCATCTGCCACCAGAAAAAGGTCGTGTTTCTTTACAATTTCCGCCAAGGTTAGGATTTCCTCCTTTGAATACAGATATCCCGTAGGATTTCCCGGATTGCATATCAGGATAGCCTTGGTCTTTGGCGTGATCAATTTTTCAAATTCGGAAATGGGCGGTAAGGCAAAATTGTCTTCTATCTTTGAAATAACGGGGACTATTGTTATGCCAGATTCGATGGCAAAACCATTGTAGTTGGCATAAAAAGGCTCCGGAATTATTATTTCATCGCCTTCATCGGCAATGCTGCCCATGGCAAAAAGCAGGGCCTCACTGCCGCCGGTAGTGACGATAATATCCTGTGCCGTCACGGAAACGTCGTTTTTCTTGTAATACTGGGCTATTTTTTCTCGGTAACCCTCAGCGCCTTCAGAGCGGGTGTAGGCCAATATTTCCAATTGGTGATTGGCCACTGCCTTCATGGCGATTTCCGGTGTTTTTATGTCGGGTTGACCAATGTTGAGATGGTAAACCTTCTTGTTCATTTTATAAGCTTTTTCAGCATAAGGAACCAATTTGCGGATGGGGGATTCCGGCATGTTTTTCCCCTTGTTTGAAACTGATGGCATAATCTTTTTATTTTGGCGCAAAGTTGCAAAATATATTTCACAATTCTCCCAAGCCACGGCTAACATTCACCTTTATTTATTACCTTTTCAGAAGTCAAAATTAGCCTGTTTGTGGTACGTACCCTATTATTTCTTCTCTTCTTTGCGATGTTTTTTCCATCGCTAATCGCCCAGCATGGATATCGGTTGAAAAATGGAAAAAGCAAAGAGCGAATTCGTTTCACATTGGTCAACAATCTTCCCATTGTAAAGGTAACCGTCAATGGCACAGAACTGTCGTTTATAGTAGACACTGGGGTTAACTCCACCATTCTCTTTAGCCTGGAATCAACAGACAGCGTGCAGTTAAACAATACTACGGCAGTAAAGCTTCAGGGATTGGGGCCGGAAGGAAAAATAGACGCCCTGCGCAGTTCGGGAAACCTAATGGAGGTGGGAGGGATAGAAGACGTGGATCATTCCCTCTATGTACTTTTTGACTACCACTTAAATTTTTCACCTAGAATGGGTGTGCCCATACACGGGATTTTAGGCAACGATTTTTTTGAAAATTTTGTGGTAAAGCTGGATTATGCTGCCGAAAAGATGACCATTTACGATCCGAAAAAGTACAAACTTAGAAAATGCACAAAATGTCTGGATGTGCCGGTGACAATGGTAAAGGATAAGCCATACATCAATCTGGTAACCGAGGCAGATGGGAAACAAAATGAAGTAACGGTCCTGGTCGATTCGGGAAGCAGCGATGTGTTATGGCTCTTTGAGGAAAATGGATTTATCGCTGAAAATCCAAAAAATTATGTAGAGGGCTTTTTGGGAATGGGCTTGGGGGGAAACATATTCGGAAAGCGCAGCAAAATCCCTAAACTGCTCTTGGGCTCTTTTTCCCTGGAGAGGGTAAACACCTCCTTTCCCAATGCCGAAACCGTAAGCCAGGCACGGACTTTCGTCGGTAGGGACGGAAGTGTGGGCGGAGGTTTTCTCCGCCGCTTTACTGTGATTTTTAATTTTGGGCAGAAGTGGATACGATTTAAGAAAAACAGGTTTTTTAACGCACCCTTTCATTATAATATGAGCGGAATAACCCTGGAGCAGGAAGGGATGGAGTGGGTGAGGGATCAAGAACAGACCCAATTGAATACCAATCCATCCCACAGTGAGGACCAGTTAAATCGCATTTCCATTCCGGTGGTGACCAATTTGCATTTCAGTCTTAAACCGCGTTATGTGGTTGTTGATGTTCAGAAAGATTCTCCCGCATTCAAGGCGGGTGTTCGGGAAGGGGACCAGGTGGTAAAAATCAATGGCCGCGCTGCATATCGTTATAAGCTCTACGAAGTGATCGATCTTTTTTCTACCGAGGAAGGAAAAAGAATCAGACTTGAGGTGGATCGTTTTGGGGCAAGAAAGAAATTTAAATTTAATCTCGAGGATGTTCTCCAATAAAAAAAGCCTCAATCGAGAGGCTTTCTTCAGATTTATATAAAAGTTTATTCCATCCTAGCTTTTTTCAAGGACGCTGGCGGTATCGTTTTTCACTTCGCCTTTAATCTTCAATGCCACCATAGGTTCAGAGGCATTGGAGGTAACCGTAATGGTCTTTCTGATTGGGCCAATGCGGTTGGTGTCGTATTTTACCTCAATGGTGCTGCTCTCTCCGGGAGCTATAGGGCCTTCGGGTTTTTTGGGAACGGTACAACCACAGCTTGACTTAACATTGGTGATGATAAGGGGTGCATCGCCCGTATTGGTGAATTCAAAGACGCGAACGCCGTCACTGCCTTTGGCAATAGTGCCGTAATCGACAGTTTCACTTTTAAAGGAAATCTTGGCTTGTTGGGCTTGGGCGGTAAAACCGATAAACGCAATCAAGGCCATTAGAGCAAATTTTTTCATGACTTTTTGATTTTAATGTTGCTAAAGTATATAACTTTTAAAGAACCTGCAAAATAACTTATTCACTTTTATTATCCTGCGGTTATATTTACTTTTGCCCTTTACTACTCAAATACCAGACCAAAGTATGGCTTTAGAAGCAAAATATAATGCAGAACACGTTGAAAACAAATGGTATGCCTACTGGATGCAGAACAAATACTTCCATTCACAAGTGGATGAAAGGACGCCCTATACCATTGTTATTCCACCTCCTAATGTTACCGGGGTTTTGCATATGGGCCATATGCTCAACAATACCATCCAAGATGTATTGATTCGCCGGGCACGGCTGTTGGGCTACAACGCGTGTTGGGTTCCCGGCACCGACCATGCTTCCATTGCCACCGAGGCGAAGGTGGTTGCCAAGCTCAAGGCCGAAGGGATCGAGAAATCCAAACTTAGCCGCGAGGAATTTTTAAACCATGCGTGGGATTGGACCCATACCCATGGCGGAATTATCCTGGAGCAGTTAAAAAAACTGGGAGCTTCCTGCGATTGGGAACGGACCAAATTCACTATGGATGAAAATATGTCGGCTTCGGTAATCAAGGTTTTTGTGGATCTCTACCGTAAGGGCAAGATATACCGCGGATACAGAATGGTAAACTGGGATCCCCAGGCCAAGACCACCCTTTCCGATGAGGAAGTGATTTATGAGGAACGCCAGGGAAATCTGTATTACCTAAAATATAGGATAGAAGGCAGTGACGATTTTCTCACTATTGCCACTACCAGGCCAGAGACCATATTGGGCGACACCGCCATTTGCATCAACCCCAATGATCCCCGGTTTACACATTTAAAAGGGAAGAGGGCCATCGTTCCGGTAGCAAATCGCTCGGTGCCCATTATCGAGGATGAGTATGTGGATATGGAGTTTGGCACCGGTTGTTTAAAAGTAACTCCGGCCCATGATGAAAACGACAAAATGTTGGGCGACAGACACAATCTGGAGATAATCGATATTCTGAACGATGACGCTACCCTTAACAGTTTCGGGCTGCATTACGAAGGGAAGGATAGGTTTCAGGTAAGGAAGGAAATCATTGACGAACTGGAGCAAATGGGAGTGGTTTCCAAGATTGAGAGCCACATGCACAAAGTGGGCACAAGTGAGCGCACGGGTGCGGTTATCGAGCCCAAGCTGAGCGATCAGTGGTTTCTGAAAATGAAAGAGCTGGCCCAACCGGCCTTGGATGCGGTTTTGAAAAATGAGGTAAACCTGGTTCCGGATAAATTTGTCAATACCTATCGCCATTGGATGGAGAATGTACGCGACTGGAATATTTCGCGACAGTTGTGGTGGGGGCAACAAATTCCAGCATTTTATTATGGAGAGGGCAATGACGATTTTGTGGTGGCCGAGACCGTGGAGGAAGCGGTGGAACTCGCACAGGAGAAATCGGCAAATCCCCAAATACAGGTCAGCGACCTACGGCAGGATTCCGATGCCTTGGACACCTGGTTCTCCTCTTGGCTTTGGCCCATCAGTGTTTTTAACGGAATTTTGGAACCGGACAATAAGGAAATCAATTATTATTATCCTACCAACGATCTGGTTACCGCACCCGAAATTTTATTTTTCTGGGTGGCTCGGATGATTATGGCAGGTTACGAGTACCGTGAGGAAAAGCCTTTCAACAATGTGTATTTAACCGGAATTGTAAGGGACAAACAGCGCCGAAAAATGAGCAAGTCGCTGGGCAACTCACCCGATCCGCTTAAGTTGATAGATCTCTATGGTGCAGATGGGGTGCGGGTAGGGATGCTGTTGAGCTCCCCCGCAGGAAACGATTTAATGTTTGACGAGGAATTGTGCAAACAGGGAAGCTCCTTCGTCAATAAAATATGGAACGCCTACAGGTTGATCGATGGATGGCAGGTTTCTTCCAAAACTGAACCGTCAGACAGCGATACGATTGCCATTGCCTGGTATAGGAACAAGTTTCAAAAAACGCTTTCGGAAATTGAGGATCACTATGGAAAATACCGTATCAGTGATGCGCTAATGGCCACTTATAAGCTGGTTTGGGACGATTTCTGTTCCTGGTTTCTCGAAATGGTAAAACCCGCCTTTGGCAAACCCATAGCGAAAGCCACTTATCGGGAAGTAATCTCCCTTTTGGAAGACAATCTAAAAATTCTGCATCCGTTTGTGCCTTTTGTTTCAGAGGAAATTTGGCAGCATATTGCCCCACGGGAAGTTTCAGAGGCTCTTATAATTTCGAAATGGCCTGCAAGTAAGACAGTCGATGAGAAAATCATTTCCAATTTTGAATTTGCTTCCGAAGTAATTTCAAAAATCCGTACCATCCGGAAGGAAAAGAACATTTCTTTTAAGGACGCCATCCAGCTTTCGGTAATCAACAGTGAAAAATATTCAGGTGAATTTGACTCCATTATCCTGAAAATGGGCAATATTTCACAACTGGACTACATCGGTTCAAAACTGGAAGGAGCCTTGAGCTTTCGGGTAAAGAGCAATGAATATTTTATTCCCATTGCCGGTGCCATCGACGTTGAGGAGGAACGCGCAAAACTGGAGGAAGAGCTAAAATATACCCAAGGATTTTTGAAAAGCGTGCAGGGAAAATTGCGCAACGAGCGGTTTGTGAACGGTGCTCCCGCCCAAGTGGTCGATATGGAAAAACAAAAGGAAGCAGATGCTCTGGCAAAAATAGAAACCTTGCACGCCAGCCTGAGAAATTTGAATTAAGGGCAATTTCAATTCCCTGTTTCCCATCCTCACTTATTTTCTATAAAGAAAATACTGATTTACTGCCTCTATGTAGAGTTTCTTGGCTTCTTCGCTGGTTAGACCGCGGGTTTGGAAAAGAGCATTGGTCTTAAAGGCAGAGATATGGGGTTTGCGACCGCTGGGACCATGGTCGTCGTTGGTTGCGCGTTTGTAATAGGCGTAAAGGCGCAGCAGCACATCGGCAGGAAAAGGCTCGGTATGCTCGTTTATGCTTTTTACGGCTCTCTGAAAGGCGATATCCAATTCTTCGTCGTTCATTATTTTTCGGCTATAACGGTGATTCCTCCTTTTACCCTTTGGTTAAGATGAACTTTTATCTTCGCGTCCAAGGGCAGGAATACATCTACCCGTGACCCAAACTTGATAAAGCCACTGTCGGCTGCCTGCTCCACCTCCTGGTTTACTTCGGCATAATTGACAATCCTTTTTGCCATGGCCCCGGCAATTTGGCGGTACAGAACTTCGCCGAAGCTATCGTTTTTTACCACTACGGTAGTGCGTTCGTTTTCTTCAGAGGATTTAGGATGCCACGCCACCAAATACTTTCCGGGGTGATACTTGCTATAGACCACCTTGCCCCCTACGGGATAACGGGTAACGTGAACATTTATTGGCGACATGAAGACGGAAACCTGCAATCTTTTGTCCTTGAAATATTCATTTTCCATCACTTCTTCAATGACCACCACCTTACCATCCACGGGGGAGAGAACATGGTCTGGGTTTACCATGAAATTGCGCTTCGGGTTTCTGAAAAACTGCAGGATCAAAAGCAGCAGGATGACCAAAGAAATGATGATCCCGCCACGCGAACGCGGATCCTCCACAAAAAAATTTGCCGCAATACTCAGCCCGATTACTATAAAAAGAGCCGACGAAATAATTTTAAATCCTTCTTTATGAAACATTTTCAATAATTAACAAATACGCATAAACAAAGGGGCTGGCATAAATAATACTGTCCAACCTGTCATAAAGTCCCCCATGCCCGGGCATGATAATTCCACTGTCTTTTACGCCCGCCTGTCTTTTAAACTTAGACTGGATGAGGTCGCCAATTGTGCCAAATATAGAAACAATTACCGCCATTATTATCCACGTTGACAATCCATATCGGGTTGCGTCCAGGGGACGGTAGTACAATAAGACATAATATATGGCAAAAGCAGCCAAAAAGCTGCCGAGCAGGCCACCGACAAAACCTTCCACTGTTTTTTTGGGCGAAATGCGCTCCAAGAGCTTGTGTTTTCCGAAATTTTTCCCAATCAAAAAAGCCATGGTATCATTGGCCCACATCAAGATAAAAACGGCGACGATTATGTGTGGCATAAAGTTACCGTCCACATTCATCACAGGAATAAGGGTGAGGAAGATAAAGCCGCTGATGATATAGAAAATCACCGTTATGTATTTTTTGTTTTCAAACATAGGAATCTTGCTCGTCCACAACACATCTTTTAACAGAAAGAGATTCACAAATGCGCTTAAGATCAAGAAAAGGTAAACGCCCCGCGTGTCGAACACCTCATAGCTTAAAAAATAAAATCCCGCAGCCAAAAGAAAGTATGCGAGATAGCTGGTAAGATGCACCAGTTTTAAATATTCGCTAAGGGTGATCACCGCTAGCACAAAGAAAAGCCCCATAAACCATTCCCTGGAGGTAAACATCGCGAAAACGATAATCGAAATGTACAGTACTCCCGAGATGGTACGTACGAGAATTTCCTTCATATTACAAGTCTTCCAATAGCAGCAAATATAGGTTTTTTGTGCTACTTCCATAACTCATAAAATCCTTTTCTTTTTCGGTTTCAAAGTCTTGAATGGTAGTGATGTTGCTCGGAATTTGGCCGGTGCTTTGGTTTTTGATAATCCGCAAACCTTCACTTATATTCTCCACCAATTGGCTGGTGGTCGCAAAAATAATCACATTAAAAGGCAGCTCTTTTAGCTTTTTTTCCTTTACCTGGTTTGAGGAAAGAAGAATGGCACCGGTATTGGCCACCAACGATTCGCAGGTGGAGAGAAAAAACTTGGCATTGGGGCTTTTGATAAAATTCAGATTAAACCCGTCAAATTTTTTGCACAGTTGGTCATTGACACAAAACACGTCCTGTTCGTACCAATCGTTTTCAACCATGATATTGTCAAAGGCCTCTGTTACTTCGTCCCAGTTTTCGCAATAAATAAACTTGCCCCCGTTGTTTTTGAAATTATAGGTAAATTTCTCGTCCACCGGGAGCTTTTGCTCTGGATAATAACTGCTATGCTCGGATTTTTCATGGCGCTTGGCCTTCTCATCCGACCTGTTAGGCCATAAAAGTCTCTTGAATAGACTCATTGAAAATTAATTTGAGGAGTTTAAACTTACCGGTTTTCCCAAAGATATAAAATCTTCACGGAAAAGCAGACGTTAATCCCTTAAGTTTAAAAGCCCTGCCAGTCACTATCCCTATTGGATCAAGTGGTGGCGATGCGCTCCACTTTCTCGGGCACTTCAAAAGGCCTGTCGCCAAAAATCTTTTGCAGGTTGTCTTTAAAGATCACCTCTTTCTCCAGCAGTACATTGGCCAATTCGGTAAGCTTGTCTTTGTTTTCTTCCAGAATCTTTACCGCTCGCTGATATTGCTCTTCAATTAAATTTGAAATTTCCTTATCGATAAGTTCCGCGGTTTTTTCGCTATAGGGTTTGGTGAAATTGTATTCAGATTGACCGCTGCTGTCGTAATAGGTGAGGTTTCCGATTTTCTCGTTCAGGCCGTAGATGGTCACCATTGCCCGGGCTTGTTTGGTCACTTTTTCCAGATCGCTCAAGGCACCGGTGGAAATTCGGTTGAAAATAACCTTTTCCGCCGCACGTCCTCCCAAGGCAGCACACATTTCGTCCAGCATTTGCTCCGGATGGATAATCAGGCGTTCCTCTGGCAGATACCAGGCCGCGCCCAACGACTGCCCACGCGGAACAATGGTCACTTTTACCAACGGAGCGGCATGTTCCAGCATCCAGCTCACCGTGGCATGACCGGCCTCGTGAAAGGCAATGGCCTTTTTCTCGTCCAGGGTCATGATCTTGTTTTTCTTTTCCAGACCGCCCACTATTCGGTCCACGGCATCGAGAAAGTCTTGCCTGCCCACAGATTTTTTGCCATTTCGAGCAGCGATAAGGGCAGCCTCGTTACACACATTGGCTATATCGGCACCGGAAAAACCGGGAGTTTGTTTGGCCAGAAATTCGGTGTCCAGCCCCTCATCCTTTTTGATGGGGCGCAAGTGCACTTCAAAAATTTCCTGTCTTTCCCTAACATCGGGAAGATCCACATATATTTGACGGTCAAACCGGCCCGCACGCATAAGTGCCTTGTCCAAAACATCGGCCCGGTTGGTGGCGGCTAGTACGATAACGTTGGTGTTGGTGCCAAAACCGTCCATTTCGGTCAACAACTGGTTGAGCGTATTCTCGCGCTCATCATTGCTGCCGGAAAAATTACTCTTGCCCCGGGCACGGCCTATGGCATCTATTTCATCAATAAAGATTATGGAGGGCGATTTGTCCTTGGCTTGTTTAAACAGGTCGCGCACCCGCGAGGCTCCCACTCCCACAAACATCTCCACAAAATCGGAGCCCGAAAGAGAAAAGAATGGAACTTTGGCCTCTCCGGCCACCGCTTTGGCCAAAAGGGTTTTTCCTGTACCCGGAGGTCCTACCAACAAGGCGCCCTTCGGAATTTTTCCGCCCAAGGAAGTGTATTTGTCGGGGTTTTTAAGGAAATCAACTATTTCCTGTACCTCCTCCTTGGCACCTTCAAGGCCTGCCACATCTTTAAAGGAAGTTTTTACATCGGTTTTTTCGTCAAAGAGCTTGGCCTTTGATTTTCCAATATTGAACAGTTGTCCTCCCGCACCGCCACCGGCACCGGCAGACATACGCCGCATGATAAAGATCCAGATGGCAATAATGATGACAAAAGGAAGAATTCCCATTAAAATATCGCCCCATACGTTAGACTCGGTGTGCCACTCCATTTTGGTGGCCAATTGGTTCTCCTGCTTTATCTGTTGAAAGGAATTTTCAAAATTCTGGAGGTCTCCAAATTCAAATTGATAGTCGGGATCATTGGGCCCGGGAGTGAGAAAGGCCGGAGTATCGCCGTGCTTGCGGTGTATTTCCTTTTCCTTGGCCTCATCTGTAAGATAGACCTTGGCCAACTTTTTATTGATGACATCCACCTTTTTCACATCGCCATCCTTTAAAAACTCCTCAAATTGGGCTTGGGTGGTCTTCTCCGGCTGGGTCCAGCTACTGCCTCCAAAAATCTGGATGGCAAAGAACAATAATATTATTCCTGCGTATATCCAGTAATAGTTGGGCCGCGGCTTGCGCGTGTCGTTTTTCTTATTTTTATTTTCTTCAGCCATAAGGCAAGTATTCTTTTAATGTGTAGTTTCTATTTTAACCGATTTGGCATCGCCCCACAGACCTTCAATGTCGTAAAACTCACGGGTATGCCTTTGGAATACGTGCACTACTACGTCCACATAGTCCATGAGTATCCATTCGGCATTGTCGCTGCCTTCTACATGCCAAGGTTTTTCCTTTAAAACCTTGCTTACCGATTTTTGGATGGAATTTACAATGGCGTTTACCTGTGTGTTGGAAGTTCCGCTGCAGATGATAAAGTAATCGCAAACGGTATTTTCTATTTCCCGAAGGTCCAGTAGCTCTATTTCTTGCCCTTTAACGTCTTCAATACCTAGTATTATTTGGGTGATAAGTTGATCTGTTTCAGCCTGTTTTTTCTGCATTAATTATCCTTCTTTTCTTTTTCGCAAAGTTATTACTTTTTTGTTTCTTGTAATGCCCAAAAAGCGCAATACCAAACATAAATATCGTTTTGAACATAATCAAACTTAATGCCACCGATTCTACCAATACCTATCTGAAGCATTTGGCCCGGCAGACTTCCTTGCCCGATGGCACTGTGGTAGTGGCCAAAAACCAAACCAAGGGCAGGGGGCAAGTGGGCAATCTGTGGTCATCGCAGGAAGGCTTAAGCCTTACTTTTAGCCTGTTTAAGCGTTTTGATCAATTACCGGTCCACCGTCAATTTGCTGTTTCCATGGCCGTATCCCTGGCAATTTTGAACACGCTGAAATCACTGCCCATTAGGCTTCTTTCCCTAAAGTGGCCTAACGACATAATGGCAGACGATAAAAAACTCGGCGGCATATTGATAGAAAATGTATTGGAAGGCGATAGAATTAAATATTCTGTCATAGGCATTGGGCTTAACGTAAACCAAAGTAGGAGCCATTTGAGCCATCTGCCGAGGGCTTCCTCCTTGGCCCTGGCATCGGGTATTGAATATGATTTGGATAAAATGTTTCAAAATCTACTTCAGCATTTGTTGGAAAAGCTCAAATCTGCCGAAGGGCCTGATTTTTCACTTCTGAAGCAGGAATACGAAAGCAATTTGTTCCGAAAAAATGTGCAGGCGGTCTATAGAACTTCACAAGGACAACGGGTAGGAAAGATATCCGGGATTTCCGAAAGCGGGGAATTGATTATTGTATGGCCCGACGGAACCACAGGTAAGTTTCAATTGCAGGAAGTGCAATTTGTCTATTGAGCAATACCTCCTGCAGGATTTTCATATCCTCCTGCAAGGTTTGCAAAACCTTGTAGGTCTTTTGTTTACACCATCATGATTTATTTTCCGGTATAACAACTATTCCTTCGGAAAACCGTTTTTCCTAAAATAATTTGAAGGATCCAACCCACTGAAAAAGATTTTTCCAAAAATCTTTAGAGCGAATCCTAAACCTGCTCCAGATTACTGGCCAGGGTGTCGATAAATTTTGAAATGGGCCCTTTGATCATCATGGCCATCATGGCGTTGAATTCGCCGTCAAACAACAATTCCACGGTGGAGGTGTTGTTTGTAACTTCTTCTATATCACCGGTAAGGGTAAAGGGAATTTTGTCGCTGATTGCCCCCAAAACCACTTTGTTGGGCTTGTCCACCTCCTTGACTTCCAACGCTATTTCGGGCATTCCCTTTAGGGCAAAGACAAAGGCATTTTCCCTGATCACCTCAAATTTGCTGATGTTTTCCGGCATTAGGGATTCAAAGTTTTTCACATTGGCCAGATAGTCGCACAGTTCAGATGCGGATTTTTGTACGGTGACTTTTTTGCTGTTTAAGTTCATGGAGGGATTATTGGTTATTTTTCTATTCCTTTTTTATTGTTTGGCGATATAAAGTGGATTCTCCGGGTTTATAATAAATCATCCCCATTCCGAAGGGTTCTTGCGCCATTGCTCCAGCAGAGATGCTTCCTCTGAGTTGATATAGCGCGATTTCTCGGCTTCCTTGAGCAGCATTTCATAATTGCTAAGCGTGTTTAAGGTTACGTTTGCTTCCTTGAAATTTTCTTCCGCAGTGGAAAAACCATAGCTGAATATGGCCACCATACCTTTAATTTTGGCCTGGGCTTCCCTCAGGGCCTCCACGGCGAGCAAGCTGCTCTTTCCCGTACTTATCAAGTCTTCTACCACCACTACTGCCGTATTTGGTTCCAGATGTCCCTCTATTTGGTTTTTCCGGCCATGTCCTTTAGGCTCGGGCCGCACGTAGCAAAAGGGCACGTTGAGGTAGTCGGCCACCAGGGCTCCCATGCCAATGGCACCGGTAGCCACCCCCGCGATCATTTCGGGTTTTCCGTAAAGTTCCTCAATCTGTTTGGCCAGATTTTCCCTTATGTAATTTCGAATGGTGGGATAAGAGAGGGTTACGCGGTTGTCGCAGTAGATGGGCGATTTCCAACCAGAGGCCCACGTAAAGGGGTTTTGTGGTTGCAATTTAATTGCATTAATTTGCAACAGCAATGCAGCAGTTTTTTGTGCCGTTTCCTTGTTTAATATCATTGTGCAAATGTATAAAGTTTTTGTAAAAGATATCCCTATTATTCTTTCCACAGAAAAAAGTATAGGCGATCACTACACCACCATACCCCTTAAAAAGGCACGCTTTAAAAGACTGCTACGGAAAATTGACAACGGCGAACTTCTCTACGTAAATCTTTACCACAAAAACGCGGAAAAACTGGAGCGGTTTCTGCGGAAGAAAATAAAGGTGGTCGAGGCTGCCGGGGGCCTTGTCTATAACAGTAAAAAGGAAATTCTCTTTATCAGAAGGAACAAAAAATGGGATTTGCCCAAAGGGAAAATTGAAAACGGCGAAAGTCACCAGGAAGCCGCATTGCGGGAGGTTATGGAGGAAACGGGTATCAAGAACCTGGAGGTACGCGACTTTATCAGGACCACCTATCACGTGTTTACCCGCAACGGCAAGTTTAGATTAAAGATCACCTATTGGTACGAGATGTTTAGCGATTACGATGGACCGCTCATTCCCGAAGCCAGCGAAGGGATTAAGAAAGTACGCTGGAAGGATTTTGAAAAGGCCCAGCGCGCTTTGCAGGATTCCTATGAAAACATCAAACTGCTCTTTCCAAAGGAATATTTGCTGCCACATCCCAACAACCGGGCGAGCTGAGCTGTTTTAGTGAATTTTTCCCACTGATTTAAAATTTCCTGTGAAAACTATCCGCTGTAACCCAGCACGATACCGCTTCTTCACAAAAGTTTAACACCCAAAATCGTTATAAATAGCGGTATGGCGTTGTTTTCTTGGGGTTGATGTCTTAGTTTTGCCATAAACCTTTTAATTACTTAAACTTTTTATTATGAAAAAAATTACATTTATTTTGGCACTTGCGGTATCCATGGCAGGATTTGCACAAACCAAAGAGCTGAAAGCTGAGTCAGGTAATAATGATGGGACGGTTTCTATTCCAATCCATTATCAAAACTCTTTGGTAGGTTGCAATTACTTTCATGAATCTCTAGGGGGTACAACAGGTGGAAGTGGATCGAGCATGGATTCTGATTATAAATCTGCGGTGGATCTCGTAATACCTGCTGGTGAGGATTTCGTGCTCAGTGAAATTGAAGTTCCTTTTTTGACTTTTGCGCCAGAAGATGAACCCACGAATGCAACGGTTGTATATTATAATGATGATGCTGGATTTCCTGGCACAGAGATCGGAAGAGAGGTCGTGGTTCCAACTATTAACAGCAGCCAGCCATGGGTGAACCCAATTGCTTATATATTTGAGACCTCCTTGGATATGACACCATTTACTTTCTCGGGAAATGCATCAAGTGATACTACCTACTGGATTGAAATAAGTATGCAGACCGCGACTAATCAAGCAACTGTTTTCTGGGTATATACAGAGGGTGAGGGCACTGAGGCCGAACCTTTGGTTCAGTTTGATGCTGCCGCGGGTACATGGAGTATCCCAGATCCTACTCGAGAGGGAATATATAACTTCATCGGTGAGTGCAATCCCTTGTCAGTAAATTCACATATCTTATCTCAAGTATCCGTTTATCCAAACCCCACTTCTGGTATTCTCAACTTAAAAACTCCTTCGAGTGTTGAGGTTACTTCAGTAGCTCTTTACGACATTCTAGGAAAACAAGTAAGTGCAGACTATAGCAATGACACTATCAACATGTCTGCTCTTTCACAAGGTGTATATCTTTTGAAAGTTGAAACTTCAGCAGGAACGCTTACTCAAAAAATCGTAAAGCAATAAGCAATATTTTTGCTATTGGATTGCTTTAATAAAGAATTCCCCTGGTCTTGCGGTCAGGGGAATTTTTTATTTAAGGATGTTTGTTCCCTAATTATTCGTCTTCAGATGCACCGGGAGTTAAATGGTAGGTGGAATAAATATGGATGCCATTGGAATAATTAGGCTTTTGGAGCATACCAGAATATCTGGATTTCTCTTCTTATGATATCTCCTATTCCAGAATCCGCACAATAGGATATCGCAGGTGTGATTTTTCATAATAAGGCGACTGTTTATGGATCCAGTCCAGTTGCGCATACCAATTTTCGGCAAAGGCCGTATCTTCCCGCTTTTTGATTTCAAAAGCTTTCTTTACACTCGGGTTTTCCTTTAGGAATGCTGTTGCCATATCTTCCCAAACGTATGGCGAAAATCCCTCTTTTTGCTGCAGGATGGCATCAAAAAAGTTCCAGTTGAAAAAGGAATCGGGGGCCGATGGCTCCAAGGTTTCCAGCAAATATCGCATTCCCGTCTGCTGTGTAGGAACCAGGATGTCTCCCGGCGACAAGTTAATTCGCTCCTCGTTTTTCTCCACTTTCGTATTGAAATGGAGGTAATGGCCCTCAAACGGATTTTTCACCGTCTCAAAGTTTTTGATTCTATAGACTTCTGCCGTAACGGTAGAATCGTTTTTTACGGTAGTGTATTTGATATCGTTCAATTTCAGCAGTTCGATGATGTTCCAATACCCTCTCGGAACCACGTAAACTTCAGGGATCTGGATGGAATCGGTTGGTTTGAAATAGTTGTAATAGGTTATATCCCTGGTAAAGGGCTTGTCGCGAAAGTATTTCAGTCGTTCGCTTCCCGTTAACTTGCTCGCAATCATTTCTCCCTCGTAGCCTTTAAAGGAGAGGGTTGACGTTTGGGAGGAATCCACTTTCCAGGAAAGAGGGTAATAACTTCCCGCCGTGTATGGTTTTAAGGCACTCTGCCGAAGATTTTTAATTGTGGAGGCGTCGGCATCGGCAATTTCGATAAAGGTTTTAATTAATTCGTACGTTCCCAGCACCCTTTGCTTGTAGGGTTTAAGCATGTGCGTTTCCACGGTAAGGCCAAGGGTGTTGAACAAGGTGGTGTATCCCGAGGCATAGCGCGGCAGGTCCATAAACTGGGAAAATCCTTTTTCCGGTACTTGATTGAAAACATTGACGTAGGGGGTGATATCCCATTTTTTTTCGGCAAGGTGGTCTTCAAACTTCGGGATAAATAAGGTATGCAGATAGTTTCCCAAAGCTCCTCCCAGTTTGTTGTGCTGGGTAAAAAGGTGCGTAAGTACGTATTGGTAATCTGCGCCGTTGCTCACATGGGTGTCGATAAAGAGTTCGGGGTTAAGCCAGTGAAAAATTTCGGCAAAGGCGCGTGCATTTTTTGTATCGCTTTTTATGAAATCGCGGTTGAGGTCGTAGTTGCGGGCGTTGCCCCGAAACCCATACTCCTCCGGTCCGTTTTGGTTGGTCCTGCTGGTGCTGTTTCTGTTAAGGGCCCCGCCGATATTATAAATGGGAATGGTGGCCAAAATGGTGTTTTTAGGTGCGGGTATTGCTCCTTTGGCCAAATCGCGAAAGAGCATCATGGTGGCGTCAATGCCGTCGGGTTCCCCGGGATGGATTCCGTTGTTGATCAGCAGGAGGTTCCGGCCGGTTTTGGAAAAATTCTGTTTTGAATGTTTTTCCGCGCGGGGGTCGAAGACAATTACGTGAAGCGGAAACCCGCTATCGGTCTCGCCCATTTGGAATATGGTAATAGAAGGATATTGCTGGGCCAGGGAAGTAAAAAAGTCTATGGTTTCAAAATAGGTGGCTGTTTTTAGGCCTTTGGATTTTTCAAATACCGTCTCCTGACCAAAGCAGAATGTGAAAAAGAAGAGCAATGCAAAAAGGAATGGATTTTTCATACTGAAGATTGGATAGGCAAAGATAACGAAGCCATTGAGGAATTTTTTCCCTTGTCAGACCTTTTCATTTAAGAAAAGTCCTGAAAGGGCGCCATCCCAGCATGGGGCAGCGCCCCATGACAAAACAATTTGATTGAAAAAGAGCCCTGAAAGGGTGAAATATTTTTATCTGCAAAACATTTCAAAAATCTGCATCCCCAAATCCACCATTCAATGCCGATAACAAAAAAAGTCCTGCAAAAATTTCACAGGACTTTCCAAATAAAGGCTAAAAAAACCTATCCGTTCATTGAAATGAGAAACTCTTCGTTGTTCTTCGTATTCTTTATGCGATCGTTGATAAATTCCATCGCTTCCACCGGGTTCATGTCTGCCAAATACTTGCGCAATACCCACATACGTTGGATGGTATTTTCATCGAGCAACAAATCATCACGACGGGTGCTGGAAGAGGTGAGGTCTATGGCAGGGAAGATCCTTCGGTTGGAAATCTTTCTGTCCAGTTGCAACTCCATATTTCCCGTTCCCTTGAATTCCTCAAAAATAACCTCGTCCATTTTTGAACCTGTTTCCGTTAAGGCGGTCGCTATAATACTCAAAGAGCCACCGTTTTCAATATTTCTTGCCGCCCCAAAAAAACGTTTTGGCTTGTGCAAGGCGTTGGCATCCACACCCCCACTCAAAATTTTTCCGCTGGCAGGCTGCACGGTATTGTAGGCCCGGGCCAAGCGGGTAATGGAGTCCAATAAAATCACCACGTCATGACCGCATTCCACCAGGCGTTTTGCCTTGTCTATAACCAGATTTGCCACGCGCACGTGTTCCGTAGCCTCCTTGTCGAAGGTGGACGCTACCACTTCGCCGCTTACATTTCGCTGCATATCGGTAACTTCTTCCGGACGTTCGTCAATCAAAAGGATAATTTGATATACTTCCGGGTGGTTGGCCGCTATGGCATTGGCAATATCCTTTAGCAACATGGTTTTTCCCGTTTTGGGTTGTGAAACGATCATGCCACGCTGTCCTTTTCCTATAGGGGCAAACAGGTCGATAATCCGGGTGGAAATGGTGCTCTGCTTTTCGGCGATATTGAATTTTTCCTGGGGGAAAAGAGGAGTGAGATGTTCAAAGGAAACCCGATCGCGAACCACATTCGGATTCAATCCATTTATCTTGCTCACCTTGATCAAAGGGAAGTATTTTTCGCCTTCCTTTGGGGGGCGTACTTCCCCCAAAACCGTGTCCCCGGTTTTTAGCCCGAAGAGGCGTATCTGCGATTGCGATACATAAATATCATCGGGCGAAGAAAGGTAGTTGTAATCGCTGGACCTTAAAAAGCCGTAGCCGTCCTGCATAATATCCAGAACGCCTTCACTCTCTATAATGCCATCAAACTCATAATCGGGTTCGCGATAGCGGTTGCGAGAATCTTTGTTTCCGTTTTTGCTGTCGTGGGTATTGCCGTCTTTTTGTTTGCTTTGGTGTTTTGGGCGGTTGTCCGTATTGTGGTTGTCGCGGCTGTGTTTTTGGCGATGGTCGTCACTGCCGGAAGAACTGCTTTTATGATGTTGTTTTTTATCTTGATCCTTGCTGTCGCGGCCCGATTTGGAGTCGTCGCCGGTTTTTCTCTCCTGGGGCGCGCGCTTGTCGTCTGCACTTCTTTTGTCCTGGCCGGAGCGTTTGTCGTCTGATTGCCGTTTGTCGTCGGAGGAGCGTTTGTCGTGTCCGGATCTCTTGTCCTTGTCAGGCTCACTGGATTTTTTGGGATGGGGTCCCTTTTTGCGCGGATCGCTCTTTGTGGTCTCCTTTGGCTGGGGAGCGCTCTTCTCTGGAGAAGATGCCTCTTCCTTTTTGGTTTCGGCCAGAGCTGGCTCAGAATTCAGTACTGCTTTTACCGCTTTTGGATTTGCAGCTTGATAGTCGAGGATTTGATAGACCAAATCCAATTTTTTCTGGGTGCGATATTTTGGCACATTGAGTTCCTTGGCTATTTCCTGAAGTTCAGGCAGCTTTTTGCTTTTTAATTCTGAAATTTCAAACATGTAATAAATACTATGATTTAAGTTGATACTATTGGGTTCCTTTGAGAAGGATAAGTATGATGAAAGTTTTTTGGAGACTAAGTAACCTTGATTGAACAAGTTACGAATAGATACTGCAATAATACAATAATAATTTAAATTCTGCTGTTATTTTTTTTAAAAAGAAACAGTATTTTTGCCGGGCAAGGGAAATTTCAGGAAAGATGATTCAGCGTATCCAGACCATTTATTTAGTTATTTCTGCTCTTGTCATCGGGGCTTTGTTTTTGTGGTTTCCGGTGATTTTAGACCCAGACGGCGCGCCTGTTATCGAAAGGGGCGAGCCATTGGTGGCGGGTCTTATTTTTTTCTCATTGGCCCTGGCAGTTCTTTCAATCTTGAGTTTTAAAAATCGGCAGCGGCAGTTTGTGCTCAACCGTTTAAACATATTATCAAATTTTGTATTACTGGGAGTTTTCGTTTACCGATCGCTCACGTTATCCGGAGAGACTTTGGTCTCAGAGAAGGGTATTGGGGTCCTGCTTCCCATCATTTCTATCGTGTTTTTAGTGCTGGCCAACAAGGCCATAAAAAGGGATGAGGACCTTGTAAAATCTGTTGATCGTTTACGCTAAACCAATCTTGGTATATTAGTGCAAGCCCCTGGAGAATGCCATCTTCAGGGGTTTTTGTTTTGTCTTTTATGAAAACCCTAGGATCCTTTGGCAGATGCCGTTCTCCTTTTACCGATCGTTAAACTCTATTACTTCCAGATTCTCAATTTTACCGTTGTCCAATTCAAAGCGCAACATGGTGCGGGCCTTATGAAATCCATGCTTTCCCACTGCCCCCGGATTCATATGGAGAAGCCCGGTGGTTTTATCGGGCATTACCTTTAATATATGCGAATGGCCACATATAAACAGTTTGGGTGGGTTGGAATAAATTTCCTGGCGTATCTCTGGCCGATAGCGCCCCGGATATCCTCCAATATGGGTAATCCAAACGTCTATTCCTTCGCAGGTAAAGCGGTTGTGGAGGGGAAATTCCTTTCGCAACCCTGTGCCATCGATATTGCCGAATACCGCCCGTAGTGGCCTTACCTCTTTTATGGCATCCGTGACGGAGACGTCGCCAATATCGCCAGCATGCCACACTTCATCGGAAGCTTTTACGTGATTTAAAATTCTGTCGTCAATATAACCGTGGGTATCGCTGAGAAGAAGGATTTTTTTCAAATTGGAATAAATTAAAGCGTTGTGGGGACGTGCCTGTCTTGAATTCCAAAATTACGGAAATTTGCGCCATTACTTCCTTTAAGCAAGGAAGGACATTTTCCCCTGCTTCCTTCCCCTGGGATGTTGTAATTTTGCACCGATAAATTTGTAGGGTGCGGTATTTTATTGAAATAGCATATAACGGCAAAAACTATTATGGATGGCAGCGACAGCCCCATCACATTTCCGTGCAGGAAGTCTTGGAAGAAAAGTTGTCTCTCCTGTTACGGCGGAATATCACTGTTGTCGGCGCGGGAAGAACCGATACGGGCGTTCATGCCAAGCAACTCTTTGCACATTTTGATGGCGAGGAAAGCCTCGACCCAGCTCGCATTATAGGTCGATTGAATTCCTTTTTGCCAAAAGACATTGCCATAGCCACAATCGTTCCGGTAAAAGAGGATGCTCACGCCCGATTTGATGCGGTGGAACGGGAATACCAATATGTTGTTTCCGTGGGAAAAAATCCGTTTGCGCAGGATTTCAGTTATCAGATACACAAAAAACCTGATGTTGCCGCAATGAACCAAGCTGCCGAAATGTTGTTGCCACATAGCGATTTTCAGTGTTTTTCCCGCTCCCGAACCGATGTGAAAACCTATAACTGCGAAATAAGCCATGCCCGGTGGGAGGAGGAGGAAAATAATCTTATTTTTACCATTGTGGCCAATCGGTTTTTGCGCAATATGGTAAGGGCAGTGGTTGGAACACTTTTGGATGTGGGATGGGGAAAGACCTCCTTGGAGGGATTCGCAGATATTTTGAAAGGTGGAAACCGGGAAGATGCCGGCCCCTCGGCACCGCCTCAAGGTCTCTTTCTAACCCGAATAACCTATCCTCCCGAGATCTTTTTTTTTTGAGGAAGCAGATATTTAGCTGTTATAAACTGCCTTTGCACCAACAGAACATCAATTAAACCATTACAGTGTCTAAAAATACAGGAAACGCATTCGATTTTAAGCTCTTCAAGAGACTGCTGGCCTTTACCAAACCGTATAGGCTGGTATTTTATTTTGTCGCTTTTGCAGCCATCATCATGTCTGGGCTTGCCGTACTGCGCCCGTATTTGTTAAAATTGGCCATAGACGACTCCATCGTCCCAAAAGACGGAGAGGGCTTTATGAAATACATCATTCTCATGGTGGTGGTGTTGCTGCTGGAGGTGGTTTTTCAGTTCGCCTTTATTTTTTATGCCAACTGGCTGGGCCAAGGAGTGATCCGCGATTTGCGGCAGAAGCTGTTTCGGCTTATGATCAGTTTCAGGATGAAATACTTCGATAAGAGCGCGGTGGGCCGACTCACCACCCGGGCGGTGAACGATGTGGAAACAATTTCCAGTATTTTCAGTGAGGGATTGTTTATGATTATCAGCGACCTGCTGAAAATGGTTGTCATCGCCGGATTTATGCTTACCCAGAGCTGGAGGCTTTCTTTGATTGTTTTTATTGTTCTTCCATTTATTTTGTATGCCACCCGAGTTTTTCAAAAGGCGATGAAGGTGGCTTTTGAGGATGTGCGGAATCAAGTGGCCAATTTAAATTCCTTTGTGCAGGAACGGATAACGGGAATGAAAATCGTACAGATTTTTACCCGGGAAAATACGGAATATGAAGAATTTAAGGAAATAAACAAGAGCCACAGAAAGGCCTGGATCAAAACCGTGTGGTACAACTCCATTTTCTTTCCCATTGCGGAAATGACGGGAGCGGTGGCCACCGGTCTGGTGGTGTGGTACGGCGGCCTGAACGTAATTGGTGGGGGAGTGGTTACCCTGGGGATTATCACTGCCTTTATCCAGTTTGCCGAGATGCTCTTTAGGCCGTTGCGGCAGATTGCCGACAAATTCAACACCCTTCAAATGGGAATGGTGGCTGCCAACAGGGTTTTTGGCATCCTCGATACCAAATCGCATATTGCCGACACGGGCACAATAGACTATACCAGCACGAGGGGGGCCATAGAATTCAAGGAAGTGTATTTTGGTTACAATCCCGGCGAGCCGGTGATAAAGGGGATTTCCTTTAAAGCCAATCCTGGGGAAACCGTCGCCATCGTGGGAGCCACAGGAGCGGGAAAAAGTACCATCATCAATCTATTGAGCAGGTTTTATGAAATAGATAAAGGCGAAATCCTCATCGACGGGATAAATATTAAGGAATACACCCTGTCTTCCCTTCGCAACCAAATAGCCGTGGTGCTCCAGGATGTATTTTTGTTTGCAGACTCTATTTTGAAGAACATCACGCTGGGCAATCCCGGTATTTCTGAAGAGGAAGTGGCCGCGGCAGCAAAGGAGATTGGCGTGGACAAGTTTATACAATCCTTGCCCGGCGGGTACCATTACAACGTAAAGGAACGCGGAAGCATGTTGTCTTCGGGCCAACGGCAGTTGATTTCCTTTTTGCGCGCCTATGTAAGCAAGCCGAGCATTTTGGTCTTGGATGAGGCCACTTCCTCGGTTGATACCTATTCCGAAGAAATGATACAGTTGGCCACAGACAAGATAACCAAGGACAGAACATCAATTGTTATTGCCCATAGGCTGGCCACCATAAAAAAAGCAGATAAAATAATAGTAATGGATGCAGGAAAAATAGTGGAAGAAGGCACCCACAGGGAGCTCTTAAAAATCGAAAACGGTTTTTACCGCAACCTTTACGAAGTTCAGTTTATGAAGGAGGAAGCAGTTTAAAAATCACTATTTTTCTGAGGAGAAACAAGACCGCTGGCGCTGCAAGAACAAGGAACCAAGAACCAAGAAGCCTCTGTGACTTGAGGCGTTGGACGTTAGGCATAGAATAATGTTGTACGTTATTGGATTACTTCAACTACAGGCTCCTTCCCCTTATGAGTGTTTTAAATTTTTAAACCGAAGAAACATAAGGAGGAAGGTGGCGGCGGAAAGGGATAAGAAGGTTTGTGCTTTGCTTTTTTGATTTTTGATTTACACATTGGTTACGCCATAGCCAAAGTAGAGCATTGCAGTGGAAGCTTCTTGGGCTTGAATAAATTCATCCAAACCTCCGCTTATTGCCAAAATCATTACAATTGCCACTACCACCACGATATAGATAGGAATCAACAAGGCGAGAAAATAGACGGTTTTGATGGTGAGCTGAAGCATGGAGAGTTGAAAAATCCGCTTTAAGGCGTACGCGTAATAAACAAATTGAAAGCCCAGGGAAACCGTGGTTACATACTTAAAGAGCACTGGGTTCCAAATTGTGGCAAAAAAGAGAATAAAGGTTAAAATGGAAATTTCTGCATAGGCATAGAGGTTAAGGATAAGATGCTCGGCAAAATTGTATTTTCGTTTGTTAAAGAAAACAATCCACGATAACAACGCAAAAACCGGGACCATGGCGAAAAACAATAGGGAGTGGTATTCAAAAGCGGTTTGTTGTATCTCTTTGGCGGCCCGAACCTGAGGCTCACTTTCTCCCTGCAAATAAAAGGTCTGTTCCAGCGCATCTGGAAAAAACTTAAAAAGGCTAAAAAAGAAAATTCCGGAAATGGTAAGAGCAATGGCCACAAATCCGTAGGGATTCATATATTTTTTGCGGACCCCAGTGATATAGCCTGATATTACATTTTCAGGACATCGAAGCAAGTCCACGAAGGTTCGTAACGGACGGTTTCCCTCCCAGCTAAAAAACGTTTCGTTGAATTCGCGGAAAAGGGAACGCAGGGTGAGCCTTTTATCAATCACTTGCGCCCCGCATTGTGAACAGTATTGCGCGTGTTCTGCCAAAGAAGTGTTCAATTTTTACAGCCCATAATCCGAACTTGTATCAGCTCAAATCCTTCTTCAGTAATTTGAGCAATTCATCCGTATTTTCAAAGCGAACGAATTCGCCATCCTTTAAATAGGAAATCTGTCCATTTTCTTCCGAAACGACCAAGGAAAGGGCATCGGTCTTTTCCGTAATCCCCAGGGCGGCCCGATGCCGTAGACCAAAGCGCAGGGGAATATTGCGGTCGTTTGAGACGGGAAGAATAACACGCGTGGCGGTTATCTTGTTTTCCTCAATTATCAAAGCTCCATCGTGCAACGGACTGTTTTTGAAAAAGATACTTTCGATGATGGGTTGATTTACTTCCACATTCATCTTGTCTCCTGAATTTTTTACAAAATCTAAGCTGTTGTTGCGCTGGATAACAATCAAGGCTCCGGTATTGGAGGCCGACATTTTTTTGCAGGCAGCAACAATGGCTTCTATGTTGGTCTTGGGTCCCTTGTCTGCTCCCAAAAACCGGAATTTTTTTAATATTCGTTTGCGGGCATTGAAATTGGTAGAGCCCAACATCAGAAGAAATTTTCGTATTTCGGGTTGAAAAACCACCACCAAAGCAAACATTCCCACGCCTAAAAACCCTCCCAGGATTTTGCTCAACAGCTCCATCTCGAGCAACTGGGTTACCACATAAATTACGTACACAATGATAATGCCCACCAAAATGTTGATGGCCACAGTGCCCTTCACCAAATTGTACAGGTAATACAAGAGCGAAGCTACCAGTACAATATCAACAATGTCTAAAATGCGTATATCGAGAAAATCCAAGCCTGTCAGTTTTTGTAAATGTAAATTAAAAAATTATACGTCACCCGATTTGAAATGCAGCTTTTGGATCAGTTTTACGCATTCCACCGCCTCCTTTACATCGTGCACCCTTAAAATGTGCGCTCCTTTTTGCAGGGCAATGGCGTGCAGGGCCGTCGTTCCGTTTAGCGCGTCTTGTGCAGTACTGTCTAGCGACTTGTAGATAAAAGATTTGCGTGAAATTCCCACTAGTAGCGGAACTTCCAGATGATGGAACAGTTCCAGGTTTTGAAGCATTTCAAAACTTTGTTCCCTGTTTTTGGCAAAGCCGAAACCGGGATCTATAATAATGTCGTCCATGCCCGCCGCCCGTGCCTTGGCAATACCAAGTGAAAGGAATTTTATCACTTCCTGTGTTACATTTTCATATTGGTTGAGTTTTGCCATGGTCTGTGGCGTTCCTCGCATGTGCATGGCAATATAAGGCACTTTCAGCTTTCCCACGGTCTCGAGCATACCACTGTCCAAGGTGCCGGCGGAAATGTCGTTTACCATGGCCGCCCCGGCAGCAACTGCCTCCCGGGCCACTCTACTTCTAAAGGTGTCGATCGATATTATGGCCGAAGGAAACTCTTTCAGAATAAGTTCAATGGCATGGGTAACCCGGGAAATTTCCTCGTTTTCCGAAACATTGTCGGCACCGCGCCTACTGCTATAACCGCCTATATCGAGAAAATCGGCACCCTCAGCCAACATTTTTTTGGCCAGGCGCAAAATGCTCTCCGGAGCAAAACTTTTTCCGCCGTCATAGAATGAATCGGGAGTAATGTTGATAATGCCCATTACCTTGGGCAGGGAAAGATCTATTAGGTGGCCGTGGCAATTAAGAGTGTGCAATTTTTTAAATTGATTTATTTAAGCGAAATTTACGCAAAATCTTTAGACTTCATCCATGAAGGACACTTCAAACCAATACAATGACCAGATAGAAAAGTGCAGGTCGCTGTTTGTTAGCAAGATGCACGACTATGGCAGTGCCTGGCGTATTCTGCGATTGCCTTCCCTCACCGATCAAATATTTATCAAGGCCCAGCGCATTCGCGGCCTTCAGGAAAACGGGGAGCGGAAAATTGCCGAGGATGAAACCAGCGAATTTATTGGGATAGTGAATTATTCCCTTATGGCCCTTATCCAATTGGAAAAGGGAATCGCCGAACAGCCCGATCTTTCAGTGGAGGAAGCTACGCAACTGTACGACGAACAAGTGGCCGTGGCCAAGCAACTAATGCAGGACAAAAATCACGATTACGGCGAAGCGTGGCGCGATATGCGTATAAGCTCGCTTACCGATTTGATCCTTCAAAAGGTGCTTCGCGTAAAGCAAATTGAAAACAACAGGGGCAAGACCTTGGTATCTGAAGGCGTAGGCGCAAATTATCAGGATATGGTCAATTACGCCGTCTTTGCCCTAATTCACCTGGAAGAGCTGGCAACTTCCACCCAGGAGAAAAATCCTTCAGAAAATGAATAGAGCGCGACCCCTTATCATTGAAATCTTACAAAAAGAGGACCTAAGGGGAACCATTTCGCATTAAAAATTATATATGACATGCCCCATGACAAATTGTAATTCTGCCAAAGATGGTTTTATCGCTTTGTGGATGTTCATATCAAGCTCTTGCCGTCAGGGCAGGTCTTTCACTTTATCAAATACTTTTTTCAGATGAAAATATTAGTAGGAATCGCAAGAACGATAGTTGGAATTCTCTTTATATTCAGTGGGCTTATCAAACTCAACGATCCGATAGGGTTTTCTTTTAAATTACAGGATTATTTTGCCCCAGACGTCCTCGACTTGGGTTTCCTGGTGCCCTATGCCCTTTTGCTCGCAATTATCTTGGTGATTTTTGAAGTGCTCTTGGGGATATTCCTGCTCTTGGGATATGCCCGCCGTTTCACCCTCTGGGCCTTGCTCCTCATGATAGTCTTTTTCACTTTCCTCACCTTTTATTCGGCGTATTTCAACAAGGTCACGGACTGTGGCTGCTTTGGAGACGCCATCCCACTTACCCCTTGGGAATCCTTCGGAAAAGATGTTGTTCTCTTGGTTCTCATCCTTATTTTATTCTTCGGAAGAAAATATATCACACCCTTTTTTACGCGAAATATAAGAAGCATCTTGGTCTTTGCTTCCCTGGTGGGTTGTTTGGCAATTGCCTATTACGTACTGCAGCATTTGCCCATCATCGATTTCCGTCCGTATAAGATTGGCGCGAATATTAAGGAAGGAATGTCGGTACCGGAAGATGCGCCCCAGCCCATTTTTGAATACCGATGGAAATTCAACGTAAATGGGGAGGAAAAAATAATTGTCAATCACGGCGAATATCCCAGTGTGGATGGTGAGTTTGTAGATGTGGACACCAAAATGATCCAGGAGGGATATACTCCTCCCATCCACGATTTTACCATGGAGTGCGATGGAGAAGATTACACATCTGAATTTTTGGATGAGGAAAATTTGATCGTCGTGGTGGCCTACAGTCTTCTGAATACCGAGAAAGACGGATATATCCCAATCAAGGAAGTTACCGACAAGGCCCTGAAAAACGGGTACACGGTTATTGGTCTTTCTGCGTCATCGCAGGAGGAAACCGACCAACTGACGGAAAACTATAAGTTGAATTTTAAATTTTACTTCTGCGACGAAACCACGTTAAAGACAATCGTAAGAAGTAATCCCGGCATATTGGAACTCGATAGGGGCACAATCAAACAGAAACTGCATTGGAACGATGCGATGAAACTGCAATTGCCCGAAGTGAAAAATGCCAAACCCCATTTGGATCTTTCCATGAAACACCGTTTGGACAGTATTGCCGTCCTTGACCAGAAATACCGAAGGCTGATGCAGGAGGAATCGCTGGAATCGCGGGCAGAACTGGGAAAAAAGATGGGGATGAGCGAGGCGGAATACAGTGGCGACCTATGGAAAATGCAAGCGGTGATAGACAGCGTGAATTTAATTTATGTAGAAACAATCCTCAATTCGGAAGGGTATCCGGGAAAGTCAAAAGTAGGGGAGCCAACCAATACCGCAGCATGGTACGTGCTGCAGCACAATCCGGATAAAATAGGAAAATACCTTCCCATGGTCAAGGAAGCGGGCCGAAACGGGGAAATTCCCATGCGGCTGGTGGCCATGATGGAGGACAGGTATTTAATGAACCAAAATCAACCCCAGATATATGGCACCCAAGGCCGAATGCAGGATGGCGAAAAATTTATCTGGCCCATCGAAAATCCGGAAAGCGTAAACCAGCGAAGAGAGAAAGCAGGTTTTGATACTACCGTGGAGGAATACGCCAAGGAGCTCTTTGGGGAGGACTTTGAATACAGGGAATTGAGTATGGATCAAATCAATTAACCATCGTGGCGATTTATGTGCTTAAGAAAATAGGATATGCTCTTTTAACATTATTTGGGGTGGTAACCGTTATTTTCTTTTTGTTTGCCATCCTTCCCGGCGATCCGGCACGGATGATGCTCGGCCAGAATGAAACGGCGGAACAGTTGGCAGTGGTTAAAAAGAAATACGGTTTTGACCAGCCCGTGGCGGTGCAATACCTACAATATTTAAACGATCTGTCGCCCCTTTCTTATCACAGCGACAATCCGGAGGATTACACCTACTTATCCCCCGGAAAATATTCGGCTACTCCTTTGTTCTCCCTTGCTGGGGGGACTGTGGTGATCAAAGTGCCCTATTTGCGCGAATCCTTTCAAAAAAATGGAAAAGAGGTGAGCGAGGTAATTGCCGAGACCCTGCCCAATACATTTGTTTTGGCTGTTTCCGCAATTGCCATAGCCATGGCCATAGGGATTCTGCTGGGCATAATTTCGGTTGTATTTAAAAACGGGCCGATCGACAGGGCGATCCAGTTTATCAGTACCTTGGGCATGAGCGTTCCTTCCTTTTTCAGTGCCATTATCTTTGCCTGGATATTTGGATTTCTGCTGCATGAGTACACCCATCTAAACATGACCGGAAGCCTATATGCCGTTGATGATTTTGGCAACGGAAAATTCATCCAGTGGAAAAACCTTATTTTACCGGCCATTGTCTTGGGAATACGCCCGCTGGCAGTGGTAAGCCAGCTAATGCGCAATAGTTTGTTGGAAGTGTTGGATCAGGACTACATAAGAACGGCAAGGGCAAAAGGACTTTCCTTTTATCAAATAATACGGAGGCACGCATTGAAAAATTCCCTAAACCCTGTGGTCACCGCCGTTTCGGGATGGTTTGCTTCCATGCTCGCCGGGGCGGTCTTTGTGGAATACATTTTCGGATGGAATGGTTTGGGAAAGGAAATTGTCAATGCATTGAACACCCTGGATTTGCCCGTGATTATGGGGGCCGTGTTGGTCATTGCCACGCTCTTTATTATCATTAATATTTTGGTTGATATTATTTACGGCTGGCTCGATCCAAAAATAAGTCGGCAGTAATATCCCGACCGTAAAACTAAAGATGAACAAGATTTTTATACAGTAATACCCAAAGATATGAGAAGAAAAATTGTTGCAGGTAATTGGAAAATGAATAAGAATTTGGCTGAAACGGAAGAGTTTTTGGGTCAACTCAAAGAACAGGTATTTCCCGAAGATGTCACTGTATTGGTGGCTCCGGCCTTTACCAATCTAAACCACGCCTTCCGCTCGCTGCGGGAGCATCCGGTGGGGGTGCTGGCGCAGAATATGCACCAAAGCGGGGAAGGGGCATTTACAGGTGAAATCTCGGCAGATATGCTTAAAAGTGTAGGCGTAAACTCGGTGATTCTTGGCCATAGTGAGCGGAGAGCCGATTTTAATGAAGACAACGCCGTGCTTTCGGAAAAGGTAGATACGGCCTTGGAAAACGAAATGGAAATCATATTTTGCGTAGGGGAGGAAATAGGCGAAAGGAATAACCACACCCATTTCGATTTTGTAAAAAATCAGCTCGTGGAAAGCCTCTTTCATATTTCCCCGCAATCGTGGAAACAAATTACCATTGCCTACGAGCCCGTTTGGGCCATTGGCACGGGAAAAACGGCTTCCGCGGCCCAAGTGCAGGAAATGCATCAATTTATAAGGAAGTGTATTGCCGAAAATTATTCCCAGTCTATTGCAGATGAGGTTTCCATACTCTACGGTGGCAGTGTAAAGCCGGAAAACGCCGCGGAAATATTTTCGCAAAGTGATGTGGATGGTGGACTTATTGGCGGAGCTTCCCTGAAGATAGACAGCTTTATGAAAATTATCAATGCCTTTGGATAATAACGTTCAAAAAGAAAAGGTTAAGAATTTCGTGCCCATTTATTTCACTTGCCATGGATTATGTAGAATACAATTTTAGTATCGAGCCCTTACAGCCAGCTTCCGAGATTCTCATTGCCGAACTGGCACAAGTGGGTTTTGAAAGTTTCGTGGAAACCGAAACAGGAATATTGGCTTACATTCAAAAGGATGTGTGGAAGGAGTCGGTTCTTCAGGGAATCGATATTCTGGGCTCCCCCGACTTCAAAATCCAATTTCAGCATAAAATAATAAAACAGGTAAATTGGAATTCGGAATGGGAAAAAAACTTCTCTCCCATTGAAGTAGATGGCATTTGTACGGTTCGGGCGCCCTTTCATCCGGATACCGACTTTAAGTACGACATCGTAATTGAGCCGAAGATGTCGTTTGGTACCGGCCATCATGAAACCACTTTTATGATGCTGCAATATATTTTGGAGGGCGATTTTAAGGATGCGCGTGTATTGGATATGGGCTGTGGGACAGCAGTATTGGCTATTTTGGCCGAGATGCGCGGGGCATCTGCCATAGATGCCATAGACATAGATCCCTGGTGCTTTGAGAATTCCATGGAAAACGTGGAGCGCAACAATTGCCAAAACATCAGTGTCTATCTTGGCGATGCGTCTATGCTGGGAAAGGCGGATTACAATGTGATCATTGCCAACATCAACAGAAATATTCTGTTGCAGGACCTGCCGGTATACGGCAAATGTCTAAAAAAAGGCGGCACCTTGTTTCTCAGTGGTTTTTATAAAGAGGATTTGCCAGTTATTATGGAAACTTGCAATAATCTAGGTCTCTCTTTCGTTGGGAATAAGGAAAAAAACAAATGGATCGCTGCCCAATTTTCCAAATAGGAATTTTTTTAGCAGACTTATTTTTGGAATTTCCCTTTGTTTTTCAGAATTTTATAATATTATGAGTACCAGAGAAAAAATACAGGAAGACATTTCCGTAGCCGAAAAAGAAACAGGTCAAAATGAAATAGTGCTCTATAACGATGACGTAAACACTTTTGATCATGTTATCACCACCCTTATCTATGCCTGCGAACACACTCCCGAACAGGCGGAGCAATGCTCCATTATAGTGCACTACAAAGGAAAATGCACGGTAAAGACGGGCGAATTTGATGAGCTGAAGCCACGCTGTACCATGCTTTTGGATGCCGGTTTGAGCGCGGAGATTGTCTAAGCCACTCAAATAAAAAGCGGAAACAATCGCGGCACAGACCAGAATCGCCAAAAACCACAATTATAAAACCTGCCGAGAGGCGGCTTTCTTTATTGGCCTGAAGCACAAAAAATCCTTTTCCTGCTCGTTGACCAATAAATATGCGAAATCCATAACTACCGCGCTCCCTTTTCGCCGATTTCCGACTTTAGAAAAATAAAAAAAGCCCGACTTCAAAAGAAGACAGGCTTTTCGCTTAAAGTGACCTCGCCAGGATTCAAACCTGGAACCTTCTGAGCCGTAATCAGATGCGCTATTCAGTTGCGCCACGAGGCCGAAATTTCAATATTTCACCGCAATCTTTTCGCTGTGGAATTGCCTTGGTAATTCACACCGTATTGCGAGGGTGCAAATATATTTCTTTTTAAATTGCAGGACAAATTAAAGTTTGGAAAAAATGGATATTACCGAATATATTAGGAGCATCGCAGACTTCCCCAAGGCGGGAATTCATTTTCGCGATATAACACCCCTTCTTGAGAATCCTCAGGCTACCCAAATATGTCTGCAGCATCTGGTGGAGATGATCGAGGGTCAAAAAATAGACAAGGTGGTGGGAATTGAGTCGCGTGGATTTTTCTTCGGAATCCTTTTGGCCCAGAAATTAAATGTGGGCTTTGTGCCCATTCGCAAGCCGGGAAAACTGCCTTACCACACCCTAAAAGAACCCTATGAGCTGGAATATGGAATGGATTCATTGGAAATCCACGAAGATGCCGTTGTCCCGGGCGATCTGGTCTTGCTTCACGATGATGTGCTCGCCACTGGAGGCACTGCCCGCGCGGCATGCAACCTCATCGAAAAACTGGGAGGCATCATTGTACAATGTAACTTTTTGATGGAAATCCAGGACCTCAAGGGTATCAACAAGCTCAAGAAACATCCGGTAAGCTCTTTACTGAAATACTAGTCCAAGGCATTTTTGGTTACCCAAAGCTTATAAGCAAATAAGGCCATCTGTAGCTTTGATGCTTTTTCAAGATCCACATTTTCCTTGGTGAAACTTGGCAGAATCTTTTTATTCACTTTTGCGAGAAACTTAAAGAAAGACCGCTTCATGACGTTTGGTTTTTTCTGAAATGGACCACAATGACCATTTGATACTATATTAAGGAGCGATTTTTTTGGAAAATCACTTTGGCCCTACCGTAAAATGAAAAGTCCCATTTCACAAGCCGTTGCTATTGACAATGCTAATCCTTGCTCTTCATAATTGAATTATTGGCATCGGCGCCTAGGAGAATTTCCTTGATGGCAGCTTTGCCATTGCCGAAATTGGAAGTGGAAACCGAACCGTTACGGTTGTCAATGGTTATGGTCAAAGCGGTCAATTCGCCCTGGCTATTGCGCTGTGCATTTTCAAATAGAACGGTAATGCCATTTGCATCATAGTTGGCTTGTATTTCCTCCAATTCCTCGGGAGTGGTGTCCTTGCCCAAAGTATAGATTTTTCCCGAAAAACGCTGGAGAGCCCGCTCCTCATTGTTCTTTCTAAGGCTGTCCATTCTCCTCCGCATTTTGTTCTCCATTGCGTTTTGTCGCTCATGCATTCTCTTCTGCCGCTCTTCCATCCGCTTTTCCATTTTTGCCCGTCTTTCGGTCATTATCTGGTGATGATCTTCTGTGTTGCCCGAATTTTGAATTCTATGGCCGCTTCCCTGGGAGATGACCGCCCGGTTGGCGCCGCCATCGCTGCGCACTACCAGCCGTTGCCCTTCCGAAACAATGACAATATCGTTGATGGGCTGTTGGCTGCTTACGCTGTAATTGCCCGAATTGTTGTTCGCATCCCTATACTTTATGGAGATGCCGATTATTTCATGGTTGTCGTTGTATTGCAGATTGTCGTAAGCAAAATAAAATCCCTCGGCTTTCATTTGGTCTTCTATTTTCTTGAGCTCGGCTTCAGTGGTGTTTTTGGTGATTACAATCTTAATGTCGTTTTTCATCACAGTATGTTTTTCTGATTTTGCCAAAGAGCCCTCTTCGCCGGTCATGGCGATGGCCGAAAAGGTGAAGAAAAATGCCAGAAAGGACAAAGTGGGCAGCAACGGATAGACAATTGTTTTCATAAAAAGGTTTTTTAACGATAGTATAAGTTAAAATGCAGGAAAAGAAAAGGTTCTATTTGGGACGGGGCTATCAAATATAACAAATTTCTTGTCGCATTTAGTATCTTCGCCTTCCAAATTATTTTTATGGATTATCTCTTTGTGTTCTTGGGTATGGTATTGTTGGTCGTGGGCGGGGAGTTTTTGGTGCGCTCCTCGGTGGCCCTTTCTTTTAAGCTGAAACTTTCCAAAATGGTTATCGGTCTTACCGTGGTTTCCTTTGCTACCTCGGCCCCGGAATTATTGGTGAGCTTACAGGCCGCCTTGCAAGGCCATTCCGATATCGCCCTGGGCAATGTTATCGGCTCAAACATAGCCAACATCGGATTGGTCCTGGGAATAACCGCGATTATTTCCCCATTGGGAATAGACCGCGGATTTTACCGTCTGAACTGGCCTGTGATGATGCTGCTATCCGTTGCCCTTTATTTTATCCTGAAGAGCGGCGCGCAAATTGACAGAATGGAAGGCATTGCTCTTTTGCTGATATTGGTAGTTTATCTGTGGATTTTAATAAAGCGGGCAAAATACGAGGGCAAGACCACTCCCGTGGATGAAAATATTGACGAAGGTCTTTCCTTGGCTTCCAATTTCAAGGTGGTTATTTGGTTAGTGATTGGCGGTGGCGCTCTGTTTTTCGGCAGTGAATTTTTGGTAAGGGGGGCAGTGGGCATGGCAAAAGACTTCGGGGTAAGCGAGCGGATTATAGCCATAACCATGATCGCGGTGGGCACGAGTATTCCGGAATTGGCCGCTTCGGTAATCGCCGCCCTAAAAAAAGAGAGGGCCATCTCTTTAGGCAATCTAATTGGATCAAACATTTTCAATATCTCTTCCGTCCTCGGCATCACAGCCCTTATCCAACCTATTGCGGTAAAAAGCCAACAGGTGCTCTCCAGCGATATATTCTGGATGATCGGGTTTGCGGCAATTCTTCTTCCCCTTGCCTTTTTGCCACGGCCTATGTTTATCGGTAGAAAAAGGGGAATCCTCCTTATGGCAGCTTACTGCGTCTTTATTGGGTTGACTATTTTAAACTAGGTGTTATTTCATGATACCCCTAAAAATTTAGGGGCGTTTTTATTAATAAGCATATTTTAATATAAATTGGCATTAAAAAAGAGGGGGTGCTTTTGATTTTTATTTATTTTTGTCGCACAAACAAAAAACCCTTATATGTCCACACTGCGATTTTATGCCGTTAAAAAAAGTTTAGACCGAGCTCCTATTCCTGTTTCGGAAGAGGAAAGACGTTCAGAAATTTATGGGAAGAATGTCTTTAACGAAGATGCCATGCGCCAATATCTTACCCGCGATTCCTTCAAAAGCGTAATGAGCGCCATTGAAAAGGGTACAAAGATAGATCGCGATCTGGCCGATCATATTTCCACAGGAATGAAAGAGTGGGCCATTACAAAAGGCGCCACCCATTACACCCACTGGTTCCAGCCCCTTACCGGAGCCACCGCCGAAAAGCACGATGCCTTTTTCGAAACCTTGGAAAATGGCCATGCCATTGAGAAATTTGGGGGCACCCAATTGGTACAACAGGAGCCGGATGCATCGAGTTTTCCCAGTGGCGGTATCCGCAATACTTTCGAAACCCGTGGATATACCGCTTGGGATCCAACGTCTCCCTCCTTTATATATGGTTCTACGCTGTGTATTCCCACTGTTTTTGTTTCCTATACCGGAGAAGCACTTGATTATAAGACACCCCTTCTTCGCTCCCTTCAAGCTGTGGACCAAGCGGCCACGGCCGTTGCCAAATATTTTGACAAAAGCGTGACCAAAGTAATCGCCACCCTGGGATGGGAACAGGAATACTTTTTGGTCGATAGCGCCTTGGCTGCCTCCCGACCCGATATTGCACTTGCCGGCCGCACGCTTTTGGGCCATACCGCGGCCAAAGGGCAACAATTGGACGATCATTATTTTGGGTCCATTCCCGCGCGCGTGCTCAATTTTATGAGACATTTGGAAAAAGAGTGTATGCTCTTGGGAATCCCGGTAAAAACCCGCCACAATGAGGTAGCTCCAAACCAATTTGAACTGGCTCCTATCTTTGAGGAAACCAACTTGGCTGTGGACCATAACTCGCTTTTGATGGACCTGATGCAGAAAATTGCCGAAAAGCATCACTTTAAGGTGTTGTTTCACGAAAAACCCTTTGCTGGTGTAAACGGAAGCGGCAAGCACAACAACTGGTCCCTGGCCACCAATACGGGGGTCAACCTCTTGGGGCCTAGCTCCACGCCGACAAAAAACCTGCAATTTCTCACCTTCTTTATCAATACCATCAAGGCGGTAAACGATCATGAAGAGCTGTTGAGAGCCTGTATTGCCAGTGCGAGCAACGACCACCGCTTAGGGGCAAATGAGGCGCCGCCAGCGATTATGTCGGTATTTATAGGGTCGCAGCTAACCGCTGTTTTGGACGAGCTTGAAAAGGTGACTTCCGGAAAGCTTTCTCCCCAGGAGAAAACTGATCTAAAACTCAATGTAGTAGGAAAGATTCCAGAAATTCTGTTGGACAACACCGATAGAAACCGCACCTCCCCATTTGCCTTTACCGGTAACAAATTTGAATTTAGGGCGGTGGGATCCACTGCCAATTGTGCCAGCCCCATGACCGTTCTCAATGCCATTGTCGCCAAGCAGTTAAGAGATTTCAAATCGCAGGTGGACGGATTGGTTTCCGGAAAGAAGATGAAGAAGGACGATGCCATTTTCAACGTGCTGCGCGAATACATCAAGGATTCAAAGAGAATCCGGTTTGAAGGCGACGGCTATGGCGAAGCATGGGAAAAGGAGGCCAAGAAACGGGGGTTGAGCAATTATAAATCCACTCCGGAAGCTCTAAAGGCCAAGATTTCAAAAAAATCGATTGAAGTGTTTGAGGAGATGAAGATTATGAGCAGGGTAGAGGTGGAGGCACGTCATGAGATAGACCTGGAGGAATACGCCATGCGTATCCAGATTGAAGGTCGGGTTCTTGGAGACATTGCCCGCAACCATATAATTCCCACCGGCATTCAATATCAAAATATCCTCTTGGACAATGTACAGGGCCTAAAAAATATCTATGGTCCCGAATTTGAAAATTTCGCCAGGGAGCAGATGCAGTTGATCGAGCAGATAAGCGGTCACATTTCAAAAATAAACAAGGGCATTACCGAAATGATTGAGGCCCGGAAAAAGGCCAATAAAATTGAAAGTCCGGAAAAAAGGGCCTTTGCCTATTGCGATACGGTAAAACCGTTTTTCCAAGTTATTCGTTATCACTGCGATAAGCTCGAATTGCTGATAGATGATGAGCTATGGCCCCTGACTAAATACCGCGAGCTGCTTTTTACCAAATAACGGTTTAACCGGGCAGAAAAATAATTCAGTCTAACGGTATCCAAGCTACCCAAAAAAGAGAATGACTTAGCAAATGGTTTTTAATTGAAAGAGGTGCGGACAACCGGAATATGGCTCCGCACTTTTTTTGTTTTTCCATCCCAGATTCGAAGGGTTTTTGTTAAATTATTGATGTTAAGTGGGTTATTAATAATTAAAATGAAAAATTAACAAGATTTTAACAGTGATCAAAAATTGACTAAATTTTACTTTTTATCGTTTATTTGGATAGTTTGATAAGGTTTTAAATAGCCAAAATGGGGTCTATTGCTAAAATTTTTTACAAAGGTTCCGGTTCAATTATACTCTCATACAAGGAGGATATTGCGTGCTAATTTTTTTTGTCGCACCTTTGATATGTTTTCAAATCAATCCCCAGCAATTGTCATCCCCATAAAAAGACAATTGGAAAACAACAAACCTTTCCCCTTAGTTTAGCTTATTGATATTAAGTACATTGGTGTAATTGGCCGGTACTGATAATGCTTATGCGAAAAGCACATCCTCACACGCTTTTCAACATATTTAAGCAGTATCACCAAGATTGATGTTTCCTCACGCTTTTTTTCCTCACGCTTTTTCCTCACGCTTTTTTTTTCTCACGCTTTTTTTCCTTACGCTTTTTTTTCCTCACACTTTTTCCTCACACTTTTTCCTCACATTTTTAGTTTCAGAGCTCCAATATTTTGATGATGGTGCTCCCCGAAAGCGAATATTTTTTTAACCAAATATTAATCTTTAAACTATTTAATTATGAAGAAAGTGATTTTTTGCGCCATGGCGCTAATGATGGGAACCATGCTGTTTGCACAGCATATGCCGACTCCACCAACTGCTCCGGCTACTGTTCCAAACAGTTCGCCCAATCCGTTGGCCAACACAGGTAAGTCCATCCAAAATGGTAACGGACAGATGGTATCCGTGCAACAAGTGGGAACCAAGAACTCGGCCAAGTCCACCCAAGATGACGGCACCGGCACCGGAGGCAACTTGGCTTTTATCAAGCAAATAGGGGCAGTACAGCCAGGGATCAGCGGAGAAGCTAACGCTGCCGAAGTTGAACAGCATGGCAGTGCCAACCAATCTACCCAAATCCAAGAGGGAGATAGAAACGAGGCCTTGACCCAACAAGGTATGAACAACGCCGCCAGCTCGGGCAACAAAGCTTATACCCAACAAGGTACAAATGAGCAGGCAGAAGACAATAAGGTACAGGTAGTTCAGGACGGTATGGGTAACCAGGCCAGAACCAAACAAACCTATGACAATAACGAAGCGTTGACTGTTCAAAATGGAGATGGAAACAGAGCAAATATTCGTCAAATAGCTTCTCCTGAAAACTCTGATGGACACCTAGCCGAGGTAAATCAAGAGGGAGATGACAACCAGGGACTGGTACACCAAAGTGGTAGCGGGGGAGAAAACGCAGCCACATCTTGGCAAAGAGGGGATGGTAACTCTACCGTGCAAATCCAAGTAAATACTTCTTCAGCCGGAAATCAGAACAACGCCTATGTTTCACAGGGGGATGGGTATTTTACTGGTGGATTAATAGTATCCAATCTTTACTGGAGCGGTTTGGACGTGGTGGATGACATTGATAATGGATCTTTGAACTCTGGTTCTATCGATGCCATTGCCCGCCAAGAGCAGACCGGAACCAATAACGTTGCCGGTGTTTATCAAATGGGAGAGGCCAATCAATCGTACCAGAAACAAACAGGGGATGACAACCGAGGCTTAATCGTACAAAATGCCTATGGCAACCCAAATGGAGAATCCAATAGGGCCCGCCAAGTTCAAAACGGAAGTGACAACGATGCCGGGATTGCCCAAAATGGTTCCGACCATAAAGCGTATCAAACCCAGAATGGGGCTCATAACCTAGCACTATCAACCCAAAGAGGGCATGACAACTGGGCCAACATCAACCAGGTTGGCGACAACAACTGGGCCACTACCGCCCAAAGAGGTCAATGCAACCAAGCACTTGTCAATCAATACGACGGACAGAGCTATAGTGTTGAGCAAAACCTCAATGGTGGATTGCCAGGAGGGCATAACGTGGCCCACATCCTTCAGCAAGGTCCCGGTGGTGCCAATGTAGGAGTGAAGTATTGCGATGTTCCCGATGTTGATCCAGGAGACTTTACACCCATCGATGATTTAAATATGGCAGCTCCCTGTCCAGGCTGCGGTATTTAGTCATTGTTTCTTTAATAGTTTTAAAAGAGAGGAAGGGCCCAATTATTGGCCCTTCTTTTTGTATATGTAATTCCCTTTCTCTGGTCAACCCACATTTAGGCTTTATTGCTATAAAGTTAGTTCCCTGTGGAATCTTGTTGACATCCTTCTCAATGCTGACCCAATATTCCAGCCTTACTCCATTCGGATGTACGTGAAGATGTCAAAGTACAAGATGGTCACGGCGCAAAAAAGAAGTTTGATCTCATTGCCCAAAAACTCTTTTGTATGTGGCACACTTATCCGTTGTATCTCCTCTTGTTGATGTTGTACAGTTTATCCAGATAGCAATATACCTTCTCGAATTTAATATCCTCATCAAAATAAGACCCGAGGTGATCCACGGAGGCTGATTTGCTCATTGGCTGGCTTAAACGCGCTATAAGGAGATACTTTGGTGTTCGATCATCCAGTGTGTCAAAACCTATGCGGTCATAACCCTGGCTGCGATACCCATTTTTTGCCCTTTTTATATAACCGGTCTATTTCATAAACATCAAAACTGCTGCCAATCGTTTTTGCCATACGATATTCACCACTGCTTTTATCAATAATCTGAATGCTGATAACTCTGCTCGGATTTTTATTTTCACACACAAACACAAATCAAATATAGCATTTTTTAAGCCCGGGGCACCCAAACAGAGAAACACAAATTTATAAAAACCACCTATCAGTTAGTCAGTAAATTTCTGAAAATTGAGTGTCGAATAAAAAGACGATTCTCTTCACAGTTGAGCATCGTCCCCAATTTTTATTTTATTATTGGCTGCGGATGTCACAATGTCGAAGTCAGGAAAAAAATCCGGAAAAGCTAGCTTCTCCGGATTTTTTTAAGTTGAATTGATCCCGCCTAACCCAAGAAAGGGTAGCGGTAATCTGTTGGGGAAACAAATGTTTCCTTCACCATTCTGGGCGATACCCAACGGTAGAGGTTCAGCTTGCTACCCGCCTTGTCGTTGGTTCCGCTGGCACGTGCCCCGCCAAAAGGCTGTTGGCCTACTACGGCTCCGGTGGGCTTGTCGTTGATATAAAAGTTTCCTGCGGCATTTTCCAAAATTTGCACTGCTTGTTCCAAGGCATATCGATCTTCACTGAATACCGCACCGGTCAAGGCGTATTCACTGGTTTCATCTACCAGATGTAGGGTTTCTTCCCATTTGTTGTCATCAAAGACATAAATGGTCAACACCGGTCCAAAGAGTTCGGTGCACATCGTGGTGTACTTGGGATCCTTGGTCAAAATAACCGTAGGTTCAATAAAATATCCCTTGCTTTTGTCGTATTCGCCGCCGGCAAGAATCTCTACATCTTTGTCTTTCTTGGCCTGCTCTATATAATTGGCCAATTTGTCGAAGGCACTTTCGTTGATCACGGCAGTAATGAAATTGCCCATATCCTCCGGAGATCCCATTTTGAAGGATTTGATGTCGTCTAGAAGATGTTCCTTTACGTCCTCCCAGATAGAATTGGAAATATAGCAACGGCTGGCCGCACTACACTTTTGACCCTGAAATTCGAAGGCACCTCTGGACATGGCAGTGGCCACTTGTTTTGCATCGGAGCTTTTATGTGCCACGATAAAGTCTTTTCCACCGGTTTCACCGACAATTCGCGGATACGTCTTGTAATTTTTGATGTTGTCGCCAATTTTTTTCCAAATTCCTTGGAATACGCCTGTTGATCCGGTAAAGTGGACTCCGGCAAAATTGGGATTGTCAATCAGGATATCTGAAATCATGACAGGATCGCCCATCACCATATTGATAACTCCCGCAGGAACGCCGGCTTCCCGAAATACGTCCATAATAACCTTGGCAGAATATACTTGTGTGTTGCTCGGTTTCCAGATCACCACATTGCCCATAAGAGCGGCACTGGCAGGAAGATTTCCTGCAATAGCGGTAAAGTTAAAAGGAGTAATGGCATAGATAAATCCTTCCAAGGGTCGATATTCCAACCGGTTCCAGGCTCCCGAGGTAGATTCGGGCTGCTCGGCGTATATTTCGGTCATGTACTGAACATTGAACCTTAAGAAATCAATCAATTCACAGGCCGAATCAATTTCAGCCTGATAAATATTCTTTGACTGCCCAAGCATGGTGGCGGCATTGATCTTGGCCCTATACGGGCCCGCGATCAATTCCGCGGCGCGGAGAAAAATTCCCGCGCGCTGTTGCCACGGCATGGCAGCCCACTTTTTTCTCGCTTCCAGAGCCGATTGGATGGCCTCTTCAATATTTTTTTCGGTGGCTTTATAATAGGTGCCCAACACATGCTTATGGTCGTGGGGCGGTGACATGGTGGCGGTTTCCTTGGTTTTCACCTCTTTTCCGTTGATGAACAAGGGTACTTCAACTTTGCTGTTGTACATTTCCTTGTACATATCGAGTACCTCTTTTCGCTCTGGTGAACCCGGAGCATAGCTCTTTATCGGTTCGTTAACGGCGACAGGCACTTCAAAAAATCCATTTCCCATAACTGTTTTTGTTTATAATTTATAAGAGCGCAAAGGTACGAAATTTTTGTGCGCCAATGTTGGGTGATTGCCCTCAAAAACGTATGGGATTTCCGTTCCGAAATTTTTGAAAATTCCATCTAATATTTTTTAGTCCTTGGGGAACCGGACATTTTTTTCTAAATTGACCGTTTCTCCCAAGAGCGCATCTTATGTGTACCGTTACATTTCTTCCTTTGCCACACGATAATTTTATCCTTACTTCCAACCGCGATGAAGCTCCCCGACGCCAAACCCTTATGCCAACCCGGTATTTTGAAATGGAGCAATGGCTTTGGTATCCTAAAGATATGGTTGCGGGTGGCACCTGGATTGGCATAAGTGGAAGGAAACGTGCCGTCACCCTTATGAACGGTGCCTTTGAGGCGCATAAGCGGCTGCCTGAATACGCCAAGAGCAGGGGACAGGTGGTAAAGGAATTTCTCACCGCGCAAAATCTTGAGCCTTTTATAGAAAAGTATGATTTTACCCACATAGAGCCCTTTACGACCATTATCGTGGACTACAGCGAAGAGGTGCGGCTTTTGGTTGCGGTGTGGGATGGGAATCGTCTGTATATGGACGAGCCGCTGCCCAAACCCCACATTTGGTCTTCCTCGCCCCTTTACCCTTCCGCTCTGAGGGAAAAACGCCAAAAGTGGTTTTCCGAATTTGTTCAAGCGCATCCACACCATTCTTCAAAAGAGATACTGCAATTTCACAATTCCGCAGGGGAAGGCGACCCCTCTAGCAATTTGATTATGGACAGGGGAGCGGTGCGCACCAAAAGTATCACGCAAATTTCCGGTGCGGATAAGACTATTTCAATGTATTATAAGGATATTCATAATCTACAGGAAAAACACATAACCATTGAAAAAGATTCGGGAATGGAAATGCCTTAGCTAAGGGAAAAGCCCGCGTGTAGATTGAACAGGGGAATGGGAACGGAAAATTTTCTTTCGGTGGTGAGGTTTACCATATTATAATGGCCGCGCATCGATCCGTGGGGGGAGGACAAAATGCATCCGCTGGTATAGGAATGCTGCTGCCCCGGCAATAATACCGGTTGCTGTCCCACCACGCCTTCACCTTGTACAATCTCGGGGATATTCAAGGAATCTTTTATCTCCCAGTATCGGGAAGTGAGCTGTACGGGATGTTTGCCTTGGTTTTCAATGGTGATGTTATAGGAAAAAGCATAATTAACCTTGCGACCTTTCAAGAAAGAACCTTCATAGCCGGTAACGACCGAAATTTTAATTCCCTGGGTAAGTTGCTCTATCATACTTAATAAATTGCCAGACTCGCGGCAACAAATAATCCCATTGCCACAAAAAAGCTTATTCCAAAAAGAAAACTGAAAATTACAAATTTTATCATTGTCATAAAAGTCCCTTGCCCGTAAAATCGTTTTAAGGCCAAATAGAAATACACCGGTCCGATAATCCCGAAGAAAATTGAAACCAATACACTGTTTCCCATCAGATAATCGGGAAGCAGTAACAGTAGCAGCACGAGGAACACAAAGCTGAAGATGTGAAAGATAAAAATGAGGTGTTCCATATAAGAATGCCGGCCCTTGGAATATAGCAGCCAGAAAAAAAGGGCGAAGAAAGGAGCGAAGAAAAAGAAGAAAAACGGAATTTTTCCGGAAATATAATCCTTAAAATCTTGGGGACGGTCCAAGATGTGTTGTAGGGCAGCCGCTCGGGTATACAACCATTTGTTTTTGAGGTTGACCGGATGCTGCAAACTTTTTAAGGCTTGGGTGGCCGTTTGCTCTTTATTCTTTGCTTGGTAGGCGAAATACAAAGAGGCCCGGTTGGACAAACCCTTGAAAAAAGACATGGATTGCAACCTCTCTTCGGAAAAATACATGGGGAGCCCCCGTTTAACAGCCTCAAGAGAATCGCTCTGCGACACAAAAACATCTTTTGAAAGACCTTCGACAAGGGTTGCAGAGGAAGACTGGTTGGATGGACTGAATTCCATATTGATTGGCTCTTCTTCGGAAGTACCCAGAAAGCTCAAAAAACCTTGTAGCAGAAAATAGATTATGGATACGCTGAGATAAAATCGAAAGGGATTGGCGTATTTCAGCCGTTGCCCTCTTACGTAATTCTGCGAAATAACCCCTGGACGAAACAACAGATCCTTCAAGGTATTCCGCAGGCGAGAATCGTAAACGAGAATACTGCTGAGGAATTCCGCAAAGTAATCTTTGGCAGAAAGATGCTTGGTGCTGTTCAATTGAGAGCAATGGGGGCAATAAATATCGCTCCTGTCTAAGGGATGCCCGCAATTAAGGCATTGCTCTCCTCGGTATTGCAACGCCTTGCGATGGGAGGAAAGCGAGTTTTTTCGCCACTTCATGAGCACTAAAGTAGGAAGAAATCCGGAAATCCAAAGTAAAAAATAAAATCAAATTCCCGTAGAAGAGGTTTTGCCCATCTTTTAAATGGAAGGCAAAGATATTGGCCACGTCAATTGTTGTTGATATTGGTAGAATTGGCAAATCCGGTTCCGATTATCCGGTCGTAACGGGCTCCCAGGTCGCGAAAGTACACCACCACGGTATAGTCGTTTTCCGTTTGCCAAAAATCGCCGCTTACAGCCCCTGGATCGATGCTTCCATCTCGGTTTACCACTACATATTTGTAGTTGTAAAAACCTTGTTTGAAAAGCCGACTGTTTTTAAAACTGTCGCTCTTGGGGTCGTATTTCATATAAGTGCTGCCATCAATGGTCCAATTGTTGAAATTTCCGTACAAATGGATTTCCTTGCCGTCGAGATCGTCAAAATACTGAAGGCTGAAATGCATTCGAACATATTCCGCTTCAATATTTTGGTTTTGGGCATCGACATTTCGCACCACAAAATTGCCGTTGATGTCTGGATTATAGGTATACGGCCGGTTGTAGCGGGCAATGTCTGTAAATAAATAGTTTTCGTATAAATCGGTCAGGCTTACCGAACGTATTCCATTGGTTGCCGAGCGTACATCCTTGTTGTCAAAGGCCAGAAATTCATTCCCCCCTCCAAAGGAAGCTTCTTTGTCATATTTATAAATCAGCTCGTTTCCCATAGTATATTGGGGAACGAGATTGGTGATGGCGGTTTTCAGGTTGCTGTTTTGCAATACAAGTGTCTTTACCGTTTCCTTCGGATTTATCAAAAGCAGGTTGGGAGAGCTTATGCTGAATTGCACTACCTGTTTTTCATTGATATATTTAAGGTCTCGAGCCCGTTTAATTTCCACCCCTACCGAAGCAAGGTTTTCCACCACCAGAAACTTGCGTGTAAACACAAGATCGCCATCGCTGTTGAAAATGCTGAGAAGATAGTTGCCGCTCTTTAAGATGGCCCGCGTATCCCTATTGGGAATAGTAAGCTTATAGTGGGAATAAATTTGAAGGGTGTTCAGGGAATTTTCATATTCGGAAATCCTCACATCGTCAAAGCCATCCAGATATTCGCTTTTTGAAAGATCGCTGGGAGCCCAATTGAAATCGTGGTGGGTGATGGTGTAATAAAAATCCTCCTCCTGTCCGTTGAGGGCGTCAAAGGAAAGCTGCAGCCGCTCGCCCAAACGAATGATGGGAAGTTGGCTTAGGTCTGTTGCACCTTTAAACTGTACGGTACTGATATAGGAGGGTTCTATTTTTTCCCTAATCTGGCCAAAAGAGGAAACGGCTACCAGGAAGGAAAAAAGAAAGGTCAAGGTTGTTTTGCGCATGCCAAGGTGTTTTACAGATGGCTAAGATAAACAAAAATTGTGCCTTGGGTAAAAACACGACTCGGTTAGGATGTGATGCAACTTGAATTTGAGGTCAAATTGATAAAAAGCTAAGGTCGCATTGCGACAACCGCTATCGTTTAATTTTTTGAGAAAGCATTGATTTTTTTGCGCATACCGGAAAACGGGACACAGTAGGGCGGCTTTTGACATTCCTGATATTTTTGGATATTGGATACTCATTGCCGAAGATTTACACATACACCCATTTAAAATACCAAAAAGTCTGCTTTTAACATATAAAATTATACCCTTTTCTTGTGCGATGGTGGTTTTAATTTATAAATTTGCACGCCCTCGTTTCGGCCAAGAGTGATTGGGGAAATTGGGGTATTAAAAAGGCATTATTAATATCCATAAGTATGTCCACAGACATTAAGATTAAAAAAGGTCTTACCATCAACCTCGTGGGGGAAGCAGAAAAAGTACTTTCCAGTGCGCCCCGCTCTCGAACCTTCGCTATCCGACCCTCCGATTTCCATTTGATTATTCCTAAAATGATCATTAAGGAAGGAGCCAAGGTGCAGGCAGGGGAAACCATTTTCTACTCCAAGGCCAATGAAAAGATTAAATTTGTATCGCCCGTAAGCGGCACCTTGGTCAAAATAGAAAGAGGAGCCAAACGCGTGATTACCGAGCTTCTGATTGAGGCAGATCCACAGGATTCGTATGTGGATTTCGGCGTTTTAAGTCCCGACAGTTCCAGTGCGGAAGCCATCAAGGCGCGTCTGCTGGAGTCTGGGTGTTGGCCCTTTATCATGCAGCGGCCCTATGCCGTAATTGCCGATACCGAGGTGGTGCCACGCGACATTTTTATTTCTGCCCTCAACACAGCTCCCTTGGCCAGTGATCTTGATTTCTCCCTTCGCGGAAAGGAAAAAGAGTTGCAGGCTGCCGTTTCGGCCTTGGCCAAATTGACAAAGGGACAAGTGCATGTGGGAATAGGAAACAGCAACGATTCTCCATTTTCTGGGCTTAGGGACATCGTTCTCCACCGGGTATCGGGTCCGCATCCCGCCGGAAATGTCGGTACACAAATCAATAAGATAAAACCGGTAAACAGAAATGAAACGGTTTGGACCATTTCCGCTGCCGATTTGGTCATTATAGGTGAATTGCTGTTAACCGGTAAATTTAACGCCGATAGGGTAATAGCCCTTGCAGGTTCTGAAGTGAAGACTCCAAAATATTACAAAACACGAATAGGGGCTGAAGTGAGCACCTTTTTATACGACTCTGGGCTGAAGGAGGAAAACTGCCGGGTCATCAGCGGCACGGTTTTAACAGGTACAACCATTTCCCCCAAAGGACATTTGGGCTATTACAGCGATACGGTTTCCGTAATTCCTGAAGGTGACGATTATGAATTGTTCGGGTGGAACAAACCGGTTTTTGATAAAATTTCCACTACCCGGGCCTTGACCTTCTCTTGGTTGAATCCGAATAAAAAATACGATTTGGACACCAATACCAACGGTGAACACCGCGCCTTTGTAGTAACGGGCAATTACGAGGAAGTTTTTCCCTTAGACATGTATCCGTTGCAGATGTTAAAGGCTTGTATGGTAAAGGATCTGGACCAAATGGAGGCATTGGGAATGTTTGAAGTAGCTCCCGAAGATTTTGCCTTAACCGAATTTGTCTGCGTAAGCAAGCAGCCCCATCAACAAATCATCAGGAACGGTCTTGATTTAATGTATAAAGAAATAGGATAACCGCTATGGGATTGAAACAGAATTTACATAAGCTAAAGGAAAAATACGCAGGCACGAAAATGGCACCTGCCTTTAATGCCCTGCATACCTTTTTGTACACCCCTAATGAAACCACTCATTCGGGTTCGCATATCCGTGCTGCGGACGATTTGAAGAGAACCATGAATACGGTAATTCTCGCTCTTGTTCCGTGTTTGATCTTCGGTATCTTCAATGCGGGATACGAACACTATGCCGCTATCGACAATTCGTTGCGTGCCGCTCCCCTTCAAAACTTCTTTACGTGGGACAACTTGGTCATGGGATTATGGACCGTGCTTCCGTTGGTAATCGTTTCCTACGGAGTAGGTCTTGCCGTGGAGTTTGTCTTTGCCGTTATCAACAAACACGAGGTTGAGGAAGGGTATTTGGTAACCGGAATGTTGGTGCCACTTATTGTTCCCATCGATATTCCTCTATGGATGCTTGCCGTGGCGGTAATCTTCGGGGTTGTTATAGGAAAGGAAGTGTTTGGCGGAACGGGAATGAATATTTTGAATCCTGCTCTTACCATTCGTGCCTTTTTGTTTTTTGCCTACCCCACTTGGATGAGTGGCGATAAGGTTTGGGTTCACGGTGCACGTGCCATGACCGGCCAGCCCGATGCCATTTCCGGAGAGACGATCTTGGGAAGTTTGGCCCAGAACCACGATGTAATATACAGTGTTTCCGATATGTTCTGGGGCTTTATCCCGGGCTCGGTGGGCGAGACATCCACCTTCTTGATCCTGCTCGGCGGCCTCTTCCTCATTTTTACCAAAGTGGGAAGTTGGCGCATCATGCTATCCGCCGTCTTGGGTGCCTTGGCAATGGGATTGATCTTTAATGGCGTGGTCAATGCCGGATGGATCCAGCCCGGAAGCAACTTTTTCAGTTTGATGAACGAAACGTTTTGGCATCATCTGCTTATTGGAGGTCTGGCATTTGGAATTGTCTATATGGCCACCGATCCCGTTACGGCAGCACAGACCAATAAGGGAAAATGGTATTACGGCTTTCTCATCGGGTTTATTTCGGTGCTCATTAGGGTTTTCAACCCGGCATATCCAGAGGGGGTAATGTTGGCCATCTTGCTGATGAACGTCTTTGCGCCTACTATAGATCACTATGTAGTGCGGGGGAATATTAAAAAGAGAATGAAACGAATAAAAGTTAAAACTGCTTAGAAATGGCAAAATTTACCGATAAAAATTCATATACCATCCTGTTTGCAGTGATCATGGTGTTGGTCGTGGGCAGCCTTTTGGCAGGGATTGCTCAAGGACTCAGCGGCAAGATTTCTGAAAACGAACGGTTCGAAAAACAACAGAACATCCTATATGCCATGGGTGTAAACAACAATGAGGGCACCAGTGACGTGAGCTTTATTCCCGCCAATGAGGTGGAGGAGGCTTTTAATACCTATATCACCCATCAGTTGGTGATTCAGGGAGATTCTATTACCGAAGATCCCAATGCCTATCTTATCGACATAAAGCACGAAGAGACCCTAGCCAAAAAGAACAAGGATTACCAAAGAAGGCTTCCCTTGTTTATTGGAGAAAAGGATGGAAAAGAACTCTATATCATTCCCATGCGCGGCAAAGGATTATGGGATGCCATTTGGGGTTTTGTAGCAGTGGACAAGGATTTTGTCGTGCAAGGAGTTTTCTTTGACCACAAAGGAGAAACCCCTGGTCTGGGAGCCAACATTAAAGAACGGTTCTTTATGGACAAATTCAAGGGAGAGGAAATCATGGATGGCGACGTGTTCAAGGGAATAGAAGTTGCCAAGGGAAACAATGACCCTTCCAATGAAAGAAAGAGCGACCAGAAAATTGATGCGCTTGCCGGTGCCACTATTACCGGCGATGGCGTAACAGCCATGATCAAAAAGGATGTTTCTCTCTATATTCCCTATTTGAAAAAATTAAACAAAGAACAATAGTATGGCACTTTTATCGAGAAAAGACAGCAGATTGATATTAGATCCCTTGGCGGATAACAACCCAATCACCATCCAGGTTTTGGGTATATGTTCTGCCTTGGCAATTACGGCTCAATTAAAGGCATCCATTGTTATGGCCTTGTCGGTTTTGGCAGTGATGGCAATGGGGAATGTGGTTATTTCGCTAATGCGGAACATCATCCCAGGGAAAATCCGGATTATTGTTCAATTGGTTGTGGTAGCCGCTTTGGTTATTATGGTAGATCAGGTTTTAAAGGCCTTTGCCTATGAACTGAGCAAGCAATTGTCGGTTTTCGTGGGACTTATCATTACAAACTGTATTATCATGGGGCGTTTTGAGGCTTTTGCTTTGGGGAACAATCCTTGGCGATCCTTTTTGGACGGCATAGGAAACGCAGCGGGATATGGACTTATTTTGGTAATAGTAGGGTTCTTTAGAGAACTGCTCGGTTCGGGAACCTTGCTGGGGTATAAGGTTCTTGGCGATCCCATAGAAAAAACGGGGTTGTATGCCTTGGGATATGAAAACAACGGATTTATGTTGCTCTCCCCCATGGCCCTTATTGTCATAGGAATTATCATCTGGGTACAACGCTCCAGAAACAGAACTTTAATTGAGGAAGAATAGAAGAGGATTTGGCAGTATGGCCAGGGAGAAGAAATCCCGTGTTTAATACCGCATTCTAAATACTGAAAAATGGAACACGTAGAGTTATTTTTTAAATCGATATTTATTGACAACATGATCTTTGCCACATTCCTTGGAATGTGCTCATATCTGGCCGTGTCTAAAAAAGTTACCACCGCCGTTGGTTTGGGAGCTGCCGTTATCTTTGTATTGACGGTTACAGTACCCATCAACTGGCTCTTGGACCAGTATATTCTCAAAGATGGCGCCTTGGCGTGGTTAGGACCGGAATATGCCGGCTACAATCTGGGCTTTTTATCTTTTATCCTCTTTATCGCCACCATCGCAACCATGGTACAATTGGTGGAAATAGTGGTTGAGAAATTTTCTCCGGGCCTTTATAACTCCCTGGGAATCTTCCTTCCTTTGATTGCGGTAAACTGTGCCATCCTTGGGGGGTCTTTGTTTATGCAATCGCGTGAGATACCCACCTTGGGCCTCGCCCTAAACTACGGATTTAGTTCTGGGATTGGTTGGTTTTTGGCAATTTTGGCCATTGCCGCCATTCGGGAAAAAATTAGATATTCCAATGTTCCCGGGCCGTTAAGAGGATTGGGAATAACCTTTATCATTACCGGATTGATGGCCATTGGCTTTATGAGTTTTGGAGGCATGTTGACCGGCGGCGATGAAAGTGCTCCTTCCTTAGATTCAGATCCGACTAATTTAGGGCAGACCGAGCAAATTAATACCGAGAATCCGGAAAGTGCAGAAACCGTGGAAACGACAACCTCGGTATCCGTGTCGGATGTACAAACCTTAACCAAGCAATAGTATGTTTTTAGAAATTAGCACATTGGGAGTAATAGCGGTAACCGTAATATCCCTATTGGTTCTTACACTTTTGTTGGTGGCCTTGCTGCTATTTACCAAGGAAAAACTTTCTCCTTCAGGACCTGTAAAAATCACTATTAACGACGAAAAAGTTCTTGAAGTGGAGAGTGGGGGCACCCTTTTGTCCACTTTGGGAAGCGAAAAGATTTTTCTCCCTTCCGCATGTGGAGGAGGGGGTACCTGTATCCAGTGCGAATGCCACGTTCTTGAGGGCGGCGGTGAAGCCCTTCCTACCGAAACGCCCCATTTCACCAGAAAGGAATTAAAAGATGGCGTGCGCTTGGCCTGTCAAGTTAAGGTGAAGCAGGATATGGTCATTACCATTCCGGAAGAAGTCTTCGGAATAAAAAAATGGGAAGCTACCGTAGTGCGCAATTACAACGTGGCCTCCTTTATCAAGGAATTTGTGGTGGAAATTCCCGAAGACATGAACTATAAGGCCGGTGGCTACATCCAGATTGAAATCCCTCCCTGCGAGGTGAAGTTCGAAAATATGGATATCACGGCCCACCCAGATGAACACGAAAGACCAGACAAGTTTCAGGATGAGTGGGATAAATTTAAACTGTGGCCCTTGGTGATGAAAAATACCGAGATTGTGGAGAGAGCCTATTCCATGGCTTCCTATCCTGCAGAAGGAAGGGAAATCATGCTCAACGTGCGGATTGCCACCCCACCATTTGACCGTGCCAAAGGAGGCTGGATGAACGTTAACCCCGGAATCGCTTCTTCCTATATTTTCAATTGTAAGAAAGGGGATAAGGTGATCATATCCGGGCCTTACGGCGAATTCTTTATCAACCCGTCCAATGCCGAAATGCTCTATGTGGGCGGCGGGGCAGGAATGGCTCCCATGCGCTCGCATCTCTATCACCTCTTCAAAACCCTTAAAACCGACAGAAAGGTTACCTTCTGGTACGGAGGAAGATCGAAAAGAGAGTTGTTCTATCTGGACCACTTCCAAGAACTGGCCGACGAATTTCCGAACTTTAAGTTCTATCTCGCGCTTTCGGAACCCCTTCCCGAGGACAACTGGAAAGTAAAAAAAGATATAAATGACGAAGAGGGCGATGGTTTTGTTGGGTTTATCCACCAAGTGGTAATAGACCAATATCTAAACCATCACGAAACCCCTGAAGATATAGAACTCTATTTCTGCGGACCGCCCTTGATGAACCAGGCAGTGCAGAAAATGGGCGAAGACTTTGGTATTCCCGATGAAAATATTCGCTTTGATGATTTTGGAGGGTAACTTTCCTCCTCCCAAAAACCGCTCCTTAGCCTGGGGCGGTTTTTTTTTGAAGCCCATTAAATCTAAGCTACCTATTGTTTAATTTTGCAATCTATGGGTGAAAAACTGAACAAACAGGAATTGCACAACCTGGCAATGAACATTGTGGGAAAACTGCTGGAAACCGAGGGCTACGAGTTTTTAGGGGTCAATTCTAAACTGAAGCTCGATCCGCAATTTGTGGTGCTGAAGGACAAACAGATTTCCTTTGTGGTGGTGCGGGCAGTTTCCTATCCCCAAGACCCGAATGCATACGATCCGGAATTGATGCGAATCGTCAAGGAGCATGCCGCGAAATTTGATGCCGAAACTTACTATGCCGGCGTGGGCCTGGGCCATGGATTGGACTATGGGAAACCGGTTATTAAAAATGAAGATTATACTCTGGTCTACAACGGACTTCAAAAGATATGATGCGGTTTTTCTTTTATATACTTAGTCTTTTATTGGTCACTGCCTGTAACGACAATAGCTCCCGGCTTCAGTATGTGGAAGGGGAGGCTTTTGGCACTACCTATCATATTCAGTACTATGGAACTTCCCAGGAGAGTATCAAAAGGGGCATAGATTCGGTTATTGCAAGAGTGAATCATTCTTTAAGCACCTATATTGCCGATAGCGATATATCACGAATCAATCGGGGAGATTCCACCGTGGTGGTAGATTCGCTTTTTCGGGAGGTCTTTGAAATTTCGAAGGAAGTGTACCAGAAAACGGGAGGATATTTTGATCCTACCATTGGGGTATTACGCAATGCCTACGGCTTTGGCGATGTAAGGCCACTTCAGGTAATGGACAGCACCACCCTGGATTCTTTGATGCAATATGTAGGTTTTCAAAAAGTGAAATTAAAGGAGAACAACACCGTGCATAAGGAATTGCCGCAGATTTATTTTGATTTTAACGCGGTGGCCAAGGGCTCGGGAATAGACTTTATTGGTCGTTATCTCGAGATGAAGGGGATTTCTGATTATCTGATTGAATTGGGCGGCGAAATTCTCGCAAAAGGGGAAAACCTCGATAAACAGCAGGAATGGGTTGTTGGAGTGGAAACCCCGGAATCTAAAATTGAAGACCGCAGTTTTGAGGCAACGGTAAAATTGAAGGATGAGGGAATGGCCTCCTCGGGAAATTATAGAAAATTCAGAATAGACTCCCTTACCGGAAAAAAATACGTCCACACCTTAAATCCATTGACAGGCTCGGCGGAAATGAGCGATGTTACCAGTGCCACCGTCATTGCCCCCACCTGTGGGGAGGCCGATGCCTATGCCACTTCCTTTATGGCACTCGGGCTGGAGAAGTCTAAGCAATTGCTGCAAGAGCTTTCCACAATTGAGGCCTATCTCACTTTTGTCGATTCCGTGGGGGAACACGGAACCTATATAACTCCGGGATTCAGAAATGCGATGGCAGAATAAGTAAATGGTGTGGATTCTGGATTCCCGATAGTTTTTAGTGCAAAATTCTCTCTCCCGGAATTTACTTTCGTTTTATTGTTATCCAGGATTTATCATATCCAATGGCTGACAATATTTTTTCTTTGTCCAGTTTTTCAGGTTGTCTAATGCTCAAAATTAGTGTTTGTTCAGGAACTTTTTCGATAATAGTGAATTGCGACCCATGAGGTTGCCACACAAATCGCTTATCTTTTGTGCCTTTGACAAAACCTTCTAAATTTCCTCGTTTATTCCATGCAAACTCAAAAAGCTCAGGGTCATATCGAATGGTCTCAAATTCAAAAACTGCAACTTGGGATAAATCGTTTGATTTTACAAGCACGACCGTCCGAAGATGTTTGTATTTTTCTCGTATGGCTGAAACCCGTTCATTCCAGATTTCTAGAATTTGTTCGCCAATCAAACTTGGATCCGCGTTTGTGTCGATTATGCCTCCATAAGAATAAATTGGGGAGTTACGACCTGAAATAAGACGAACCTTCTTGAGATTTAAAAAGTCGTTCAAGTTTGATTTTACCGTTTTTGCTCCCCACGCTGTGTTTCCCATTACAATATCATCCAAACCTACATTGGATGGTTTCCATTCTGCTCCTATGCAGAGGGCAAAAATCTGCTCCCATTCGCCGCCCTGCAAATCGGCTCGGCCTTTACTTGCCAATAGATAAACAATTTCCTGGCCGAGAATATAAGGGAAGTTGGGGTTAAAATGATTTAACGGATAAGCGGGAACAGATTTGTTTACGGTTCTTAATCTTGGAGATTCACGTTTTGCCATTAACTCGGATTGTATTTTAAGTTATATTCCCTCAAAACCATCGATGGGTCCAAGCTAGTAGCCACATAAGGCAAAAGTTTTAAAGCCACTGCTTTGATCATGTTTACCGGAACTGCGTTTCCCGCCTGTTTTTTTGCCTGTGCATCACTCACGACTATTTTATACCAATCTGGAAAACCCTGAAGTCGGAACATTTCTCTCGGAGTTAATCGCCGCTCGCCATTGACAAGAAGGTAATTATGGGAAGCACCAGAACGCAATGCACAGGAATATGGATATGAACAAATGTTTCCTGCTTTGTTCTCATGCCAGATGGAAGGATAAAAGGATGACTGATGCCTCTCTTTTCTTTTTTGTTTTATATGGTCTGAAGCAAAATATTTAGGATCAACCCTTTTTTCCAAAATTTCAGTAAGTGGTTTATATGGTTTGACCGGATTTGGGAAAGTGAACATTATAGGCTCACGGTGTCCAACGATAACCACTCTTTCACGTTTTTGTGGCAATCCGTAATCCAACGCATTTAAAACACTGTACTGAACATGGTAGCCTAAATCTTTCAACGATTTAATTATCACCTTGAGCGTCTTGCCTTTATCGTGTCCTACCAGCTGTTTTACATTCTCTAAAATAAAGGCCTTAGGTTTCTTTTCATTAATAATCCTAGCAATATCAAAGAACAACGTTCCTCGGGTGTCATTAAGGCCTTTCATTTGACCGATGATACTGAAAGGTTGACAGGGAAATCCAGCAAACAAAATGTCATGGTCGGGGATTTGTTTCTCGTCAATCTGAGTTATGTCGCCAAGCGGTTTTTCTCCAAAATTAACGGCGTAACTTTCTTGTGCATATTTGTCAATATCAGAGGAAAAGACACATTCTGAATGAATATTGTTTTCTTCACATGCTTCCTCAAACGCAATACGGAAACCTCCGATACCGCAAAAAAGATCTATGAATTTAAGTTTTTCTTTATACATATTTGTAAAGATAAATATATCTCGCCATCAATGCGATTTTTGACAGATGTAGATAGAGATTTTCCACATCACCGCTTTAACGTAAAATGCCCCCTGTACTTCGGCCGGTTTTCTATTTGAATGGTAAACCAGTAATCACTGCTGGGCATTTTGGTGCCATTAGAATCCTTGCCATCCCATCCCTTGGAAATTGGGGAAACTTGTTTTAAAAACTTTCCGAAGCGATCATAGATTCTTACTTGGGCCTTGGGAAATTCGTTCAAGCCCACAATATGCCAAACATCGTGATAGCCATCGTTGTTGGGGGTAAAGTATCTGGGATAATCCAAGACCAAAAACTCTTGCGAAATCACACCACAGCCGTTTTTATCCCGCACATGCACCGTATGATAGCCATTTGATAGCCCCGTAAAAAAGTTTTCATCCTGAAATTGAAAATAGTTGTCAATGGCAAACTCATAGTCGCCGGGGCCTTCCACCATCACCATAACCGAATTGTTTTTTCCGTTAAAATCGTGTACTTCCACAAGAGTAATGGTGGCAATATTGGAAGCGGTAACCACAGTGGAAACCGAATTGCTGCAACCGGAGCCGTTGGTGACCGTTACGCTATAGGTTCCGGGGCTATCTACATAAATGGTGTTTGTGTTTCTGCCCTCTTCTCCCGTATCCCATCGGTAATATCTAAAACCCGACTGTACCGAAATGGGCAATTTTTCTGTGGCATTAAGGCAGTAAATATATCCATCTTGCTCAAAAACGGGAACGGGAAGCGGATTTACCCGTATGCTGAACTGCGTAAAATCAGTGCATTCGGAAGCAATAGCTGTAAAGCTTACATAAATAGTTTGTGGGTTTTGCGTATTCTGAAAAATTCCGGAAAGGGGATTGCTTCGGTTGTCCCTATCCTCTTCCGAAGCGAAATACAGAATTTCAAAATCCACGGGAGCTCGACCATCGAGAATTTCCACACTTTTTTCGTTAAGATCAATTCTTATTTTTTCGTCGAAGTCATCATCACAAGCTATTACGTCTGAAGGCCGGCCGGCAGGTTCGAAAAATATGGTATAGCCCTGAAAGGAAGTAACGCTAAAACAGTCGGGATTTGCTTGGGAGGAAACGCGGACAAATACCGTACGCGGTGTTTCGGTAAATACTACGGTAGTTCCCAAGGGCGCCCGGTTGTTGTTTGCGTCTTCTTCGGAATCGTAATAGCTAAAAACATATCCTTGTGGATCTGCAATTACTTCGGGAATAATGTTGTCCAGCAGATATTCTTCCGAAGAGGAATGGCTGCACAGGATCACATCCTCGGGTTGCATAAGCTCTGGATTGCCAATTTCAAGTTCAAAGGTGGTAATGTCAAAACATCCGCTATCGCTCGTTACCCGGGCATAAATGGTTTGAGGGTTGGAGGTATTGCGATAGGGGTTGGGAAGTGGATTGTCGCCAATACTGGCATCATTCAGACTTTCGTGATAGGTTACCGTAACATCGGTTTGACTGCCCTTGATGATTGCAGTTTGCGATTCCAGATTAAAGTCGGTTTGCCCATCAAAAACCCCATCGGTATCGCATTGAAGCAAATTGTTGGGTCTGTTGGCCTCCACGGGATTGGGCAAGGCGGCTGTTCCCGTATAAAAAATACTCAAGGGGCCAGAGCCTTCCGCACGGTCCACCAGCAGATAATATACCTCTCCGGCCAGTGCATCTATATACTTCAAATACCCATTGCCATCCTCTCCGGGTCCTTCTTCGGTGTCGGTTTCGGTCATGTTTAAGCCAGTGTCTGCCGGTACGCCCGCCTGCTGGGGATTGGTACTGGAGCATCGAATGGCGTGACCGAGGTTTGTACAGTCCACGTTGGGACCGAAAATGGCAAAGTCGTAGTCGTCAAGGCCGTTATCGGGAATCAAATCAAAAGTAAAGGTGCCCGAGGTTACAAATTCAAATTTAAACCAGAGTCGGTGATGGTCAAAAGTATAGCAATTGGGCGGATAATTGCCCGGAAGGGAAAATTCGTCAAAGCCTATACCATTGGGTTCTATCCCCAAGCTGGAGTCGCCGCAAATGATAATTGCATTTTCGCAATCGCGCGGATTGCTCTGCGCATGCGCAATTATGCTAGCAAAGAGAAAGATTATGGTTAGGTAGAGTTTCATCATTGCATTTAAGAGAGTTCAATATAGAATTTATTTTTTACAAACCGGAATCAATTCTCCTTTGGGCAGTCGATATTTTTCCAATTCTTCCTCAGAAAACCGTTGGGTATAGTCTTCGGCGGTAACTTTGAATCCTATGGATTCCAATTTTTTAAAATAGTCCATACCATATACCCGCACGTGGTCGTATTGCCCGAAAATTCGCGTGCGCTCTTCGCGATCGGTAATGCTGTCGTCGGAAAAAGTGGTGCTAAGATCAGCCTTGTAGGGCACTTGTAGAATAGCCGTGCCACCGGGTTTCAAGACGCGATAAATTTCCTTCATCGCTTGGGTATCATTGGGAATGTGCTCCAAAACATGATTGCAGATAATAAAATCAAACTGGTCGTCCTTAAAGGGAAGATCGCAGATATCGGCCTTAACATCGGCAATAGGGGAATTGAGGTCCGTAGTGGTGTAATCCAAATTTTCCATTTTTCTGAAGCGCTTGTAGAAAGCCTGTTCAGGAGCAAAATGAAGGACCTTCAAAGACTGGGTGAAAAAGGAAGTTTCATTTTTAAGGTACAGCCAAAGCAACCGATGGCGCTCCAGGGAAAGGGTTCCGGGAGAAAGTACATTTTCGCGGACAGCAGTATATCCGTAGGGTAGGAATTTTTTATACGAATGACCGTCAATGGGATCGGTGTATTTTCCCCCTCTTAGGAAAAAGGCCAGAATCGGGCGGCCAATAAGGCTTAACCTTATAAGAAGCGGCCGGGGGACGATATTTAGTATTGTCTTGAAGATAAGTTTTTAGCAAGGCTTACCGAAATAAAAATAGCGATAAATGAAACGGTATTATTGCTTTTTTACCAGATCTTTGCGGAATTCATCCTCTTCATCGCTTTCAATTCCCAAGGCTTCGTAGATATAGTCGAAGGTGGATAGCAATTGTGGTTTGCCGTTGACCAGGGCAACATCGTGTTCAAAATGTGCACTGGGCTGGCCGTCAAGGGTTACAATGGTCCATCCGTCGTTTAACTGTTTCACCTTATGGGTGCCCAAATTGATCATCGGTTCTATGGCAACGGTCATCCCTTCAATAAATTTTTTGCCGCGACCGCGTTTGCCGTAATTGGGCATTTCCGGATCCTCGTGCATTTTTCTTCCCAGTCCGTGCCCCACCAATTCACGCACCACGCCATAACCATGGCCTTCGCAAAAGGTTTGAATGGCGTATCCCACATCACCTACACGATTTCCATTCTTGAATTCCCGGATTCCCCTATAGAGCGATTCCTTGGTAACTTCGAGCAATTTGATTATTTCCGGAGCAACGGTGCCTACCTGAAAAGTGTAGGCATGGTCGCCATAAAAACCATTTTTTATCGCTCCGCAATCTATGGCTACTATGTCGCCATCCTTTAAGGGAATATCGGTGGGCAAGCCGTGTACCACCGCTTCGTTTACGCTGGTGAGCAGGGTTGAGGGACAGTCGTAAAGACCCAGAAAACCCGGAATGGCTCCTTGTTCGCGGATATATTCTTCGGCCATCCTGTTGAGTTGATTGGTGGTGATCCCAGGTTTTACTTCCTTTGCCAGCATGCCCAACGTACGGGACACTACCAATGCGCTTTCCCGCATCAGCTCAATTTCTTCTGGATTCTTGGTTATTATCATGTGTTTATCTTAAAAAGGAGAGCCAACTTTTTCTTTTGTTTTTGCTCTCTAATTTCGAAATCCCTTCCTCTCCTACCAAATGGCGGTAAATTTCGCCCCAGTCGGGCATTCCCCCAAAGTTGCGGTCGTCGATAAAAAGATCGGCATGTATCTTTCTACTGTGGGAAGGATCAAATTCCTCCTCGGGAAAACTCTTGTTTACGGCGTAAAATTCTATTCCCTGTTGGCGGCAGAATTCTTCGGCCTCGGCAAGGGCAGTTCCCTTTCTGTAGGTCCAAAGAATCAACCGATGCCCGCGATCTTGTAACTTCTTTAGCGTGTCAAAGGCAAAGATGATGGGACGTCCTATTTTCGGATATCGATCTTCCACTATGGTTCCGTCAAAGTCAACCGCTATGGTCAAAGTATCCTTTATCATCTCTCATTTTTCACTGGGCAAAATTACAAAGAAATCTCGCTATGCCAAGGCTTATTCAGAATAAGGATTTTTGTAATCCTTCCCGCTGAGGATATCGTACATATCGCGTTCCACGGTGTAAATGCTGTATTCCACAATGCGGCCCAGTTCTTTGCCATCCCTGTAAAAGATGATGGTGGGAACCTGAATAATATTTCTTCCATCTTCATAACCTTGTGGCGTGGTTTTTTCTTCGGAAACGGCAAACACTGCCAAATGCGATTCGTCATAACCCAGTTGGTCCAGAATTTTGTAAAGATGTGGCACATCACGATGGCTGTCTTCGCACCAGGTGCCCATGAACAAGGTGATATCCACATCCGCGATCAGGGGTTTTAATTTTTCCATTATCTCCGGGTCGGGAGAATAGTCGGCATATCCCGGAGCAAACCATTCCTCAAAGGCTGGGTCTTGCAAACCTTTTCTATTGGTCTTGCCCAGGAGCATGATGGAATTTTCATAAGGCACGCTTTTATTCATTTCTGCCGAGGTTTCTTCTGTAGTCTCGGCGGAAGGGGCGGGCGCATTTTTTCTTTCCTTGGAGGAATTGCATCCCCAGACGGAAAGAATAGCAAGGATTAAAATAGATCGGATCATGAATGTTGATGTTTAAACGGTCTTACTGTTTTTGAAACAGATTTTTTTGCTTGTTTTACTTTAGTGTTTCCTGTAACCAGTCGAAAAATTGACGTTGCCAAACCATGGCGTTCTGCGGTTGCAGTACCCAATGGTTTTCTTCGGGAAGGTAGAGCAGTTTGCTTTTTATTCCCTGTAGTTGGGCTGCTTGAAAGGCTCCCAAGCCCTGTTCAATGGGAACTCGGTAATCTTTGCCACCTTGAATGATCATGATGGGGGTGTCCCAATTTTGCACATAGTTTACCGGGTTGAATTCGTTATAGGCTTTTTGGGCAATTTTGTTCTCTTTGTCCCAATACGGACCGCCCATATCGTGGTTTACGAAAAACAACTCCTCAGTGGTGCCATACATTGCCCGGGTGTCAAAAACCCCGTCGTGGGCGATAAAGGTTTTAAAACGTCCATCGTGGTTTCCAGCGAGCCAAAATACCGAATAACCTCCAAAACTAGCTCCAATGGCGCCCAAGCGATCTTTATCTACGTAAGGTTCCTTGGCAACGGCATCAATGGCATCAAGATAGTCCTGCATGGCTCCGCCGCCCCAATCGGTGCTGATGGCTTCGTTCCACTTTACGCCATGGCCGGGCATTCCCCTTCTGTTGGGCGCTACGATGATATATCCCTGTGAGGCCATTAATTGAAAATTCCACCGGAAGGAATAAAACTGTGAAAGGGGCGATTGCGGGCCTCCCTGTGCGTATAAAAGAGTGGGATACTTTTTATTTTTATCAAAATTTGGTGGCAGGATTACCCATACCAACATGTTCTTGCCGTCCTTGGTTGTAACCGTGCGCTTTTCCACTTGGGGAAGGGCCAAGCTGTTGTACAAATCGCTGTTGATTTGTGTAAGGGTACGGAAAACCTGCTTTTTTGGATTGAAGGAAAACAATTCGGTAGCATGGTTCATATCGGTACGGGTAACGATAAGATTTCCATTGCTCTCGCCTACAATACTGGTAACGTCAAACTGTCCTCTGGACAATTGCTCCACCAATGGGCTCTTTCGGGTTTTCCCCGGATAATCCACTTTAAAAATCTGTACCGTGCCATCAACCGGAGCGGTAAAATAAATATCCTTCGCGTTTTTGGCCCAGATAAAACCGTTTACCGTGCCATCCCATTGGGCGGTAAGGTTTTGTTTAACGCCGTCTTCCAAGACCACGATATCGTTTTTGTCTGCCTCATATCCTTCGGTTTTCATCTGTAGCCAAGCCAGAGCTCCCTTGTTTGAAAAGGAAGGATTGGTGTCATATCCCTTATTGTCCACCGTAATGTTTTCGGTTTTTCGGGTCTCGAGGTTGTAGCGGTAAATATCGGTGTTGGTACTGATGGCATATTCAGTGCCTGCCAGTTTTTTGCTTACATAATAGATATTTTCTCCCTTGGGCCCCCAAATATAATCCTCATCGCCGCCAAAGGGCTCTTGGGGCACATAGTACGGTTGACCGGGAGTAATGTCGGTTTCGGCCCCTGTCTCCAAATTTTTATAGAAAAGATGATTATAGTTGCCGTCGTTGTACTTGTCCCAATGTCTGTAATCCAGGCTGGTGAAAACATAGGCATCGCTCTTGGGAAGATCGCTGTAGATATCCTTTCCCAAAATGTCCTGCACATGGACGGGTTTGTGCAGCAATTGGTATTTTCCGTTGGGGGAGATGTTTTTGTTAGCGACATTGACTTCTTCTTCTTTTATTTCGGTATAGTTGCCGCCGCTTACGGGCATTTTGTAGTATTTGGTAAAAAATCCATTGTCGGCTACACTGGGGGTTACCACTTTAAAGAAAACTTGGTCGCCGTCGGGTGATATTCCCATTGCCCCCACGCGTTTTACATGCCAGAGCAGTTCAGGGGTCATTGTCTTTTGCGCATACAACAAACCGGCACATAAAAAGGCCAGAAGAAAGGATATCTTTTTCATAAAAAACGATTTTTGAAGAGTTGCAAATGTACTTAAAAAATGGATGGCAGGTAACATCGCACCACTACCCATTCAGAAGGACCTTAATCCCTTCATCTTTTTAAATTCTTATAAGAAAATGCTCAGAAATAAAAATTGTAACCGTAAGTAGTTTCAGAAGAAGGGGAAAGTGATACGACGGTCTATAAAATATATGATCGCTACAATCAACGGCAATCTTTAATTACGTGTATCTTTGCACATTCTTTCAGAATAGATTAAACCATTTTTTCAGGACCCTTGTTATGCGCACAAAAACACTTAAAAAGAACAAGATAAACGTAGTAACCCTTGGCTGCTCAAAAAACGTATATGACAGCGAAGTGCTCATGGGCCAGCTTCGCGCCAGCAATAAAGAGGTTGTGCACGAGGAGGAAGGCAATGTCGTGGTTATCAATACCTGTGGATTTATCAACAATGCCAAGGAGGAAAGTGTAAATACTATCTTGGAATATGTGCAAAAAAAGGAAGAGGGATTGGTGGACAAGGTCTTTGTTACCGGATGTCTTTCCGAAAGGTATAAGCCAGACCTTCAGAAAGAAATTCCCAATGTGGACGAGTATTTTGGTACTACGGAACTCCCCGGTCTGTTAAAGGCTTTGGGGGCAGATTATAAACACGAATTGATTGGCGAGCGCATTACCACCACTCCTAAAAACTATGCGTACTTTAAGATTGCCGAGGGATGTGACAGACCGTGTTCCTTCTGCGCTATTCCCATTATGCGCGGGAAGCATCGCAGCACCCCCATGGAGGATTTGGTGACGGAGGCGGAAAAATTGGCGGCAAAGGGGGTTAAGGAATTGATCCTTATTGCCCAGGACCTTACCTATTATGGGCTCGACCTTTATAAAAAGCGCAACCTTGCCGAGTTGCTAAGGAAATTGGCCAAGGTGGATGGCATAGAATGGATACGCATGCACTATGCTTTTCCCACCGGCTTTCCCATGGATGTTTTGGAGGTGATGCGCACGGAGCCCAAGGTCTGCAATTATTTGGATATTCCGCTACAGCATATTTCAGACTCCATATTAAAATCCATGCGGCGCGGGACCACCCAGGCCAAGACGACAAAACTACTGCAGGAATTTAGGGCCGCCGTTCCCGAAATGGCTATCCGCACCACCTTGATTGTCGGGTATCCGGGCGAAACGGAGGAAGATTTTGAGCTTTTGAAAAATTGGGTGAAAGAAATGCGCTTTGAGCGTTTGGGCTGCTTTACCTATAGCCATGAGGAAAATACCCATGCCTACAATTTGGAGGACGATGTGCCGGAAGAGGTAAAAATGGAACGTGCCAATGAAATCATGGCCATACAGTCGCAGATTTCGTGGGAACTGAACCAAGCCAAAATTGGGAAGGAATTCAAAGTGGTTATTGATAGAAAGGAGGGCAGTTACTTTGTGGGCAGAACCGAATACGACAGTCCCGATGTGGACAATGAGGTACTCATCAATGCCGAAGAGGGCTATCTGCGCACGGGGGAGTTTTGCAATGTCAAGATAACTGCCGCGGAAGATTTTGATCTTTATGCTGAAGTGGTTTAGGAATAAAGAACCAGGAACCAGAAATCATGTACGTTTTTTCTCCACGAACCCAAAAGATTCTGTTGGAGGATTGACGTCCGTAGCGGTTGCTTGCCCTGGGGATGAGGGCATCGGGGGAGAGTGTGGAAAAAATTTATAACTTATCCGTTACGGTCTTTTAAAGAAAGCTAAATTTAAAAAGCAAAAAAGAATTTTTCAATAGACAATGAGTATTCGGCAGGTTTGAATTAGAATTCGGTAACTCTCTTGCATTTATGTTTTCAAAATTAACAAGAAGAAAGCTTATTAGAAAAATATGCTCATATAATAAGTGATGAGAAATGCCCGTAATACTGTATAAAAGTTTTTAATGTGAAGTTGGAGCCATGTCCGTTTTCAGAGGTGTTATTTATTGTGCTAAAAGGTAGGATAATTACAGCTTTGATACCAACAGTTCGGCCACGTTTAGGGCTTTGGCTTTATTGGAGGCGGCATTGGCAGAAGTGCGCGCGTGTACGTGCATCAAATTTCCGTTGTAGAGGAAGGTAAGCTGGGTCTTTTTTTCGTCCCAAGTTGCCATTTCACCTATACCGGTTATTTCCTCGCCATCCTTGTAATAGGAAACAGCAGTGTTGTAATTGTCGGGGGTCATGTCCGTAACCCACACAATACTCATTTCGGCGGTATAATCGGCCATATGTCCTTTCATCACTTCATAGGGCCAGGTAATGGATTTCCACTTGTAATAACAGCTAGGGTAGGTGGTGTTTTTTTCTTCCATGGAAGTTTGGGCTTCTTCTGGAATGGATAGGGCTTGTTTTATTTCCAAATGGGAGAGGAGGGTACAGGGATTCTGTTCGGTTTGTTGGGCGGAGGCAGGTTCCACTTTTTCCCGGATGGCATCTTCCGAATTTGATTTTTCCGAATTTTTACAGGCAATTGTAAAAATAAATACGGTAAATAGAAGCAAGAATTTTCTCATGGCTTTTTGATTTAAATGGGATAGTTTGTTATTCGTTAAAGGCTCTCCTGGCATGAAGAATTGAATTCAGAAAAAATTACCTTCTGTTCTTGTTTTGTTTGGTGCGAATGTATTCCCATGAGTGTGGAGCTACAACCCCAAATGAGTATTAGGGGGAGTTCAGTTAGAATTTGGGGAACAGGAAGAGGTTTTTTCCCATACTTTTTGGTGGAATTACTATTGCGCTACTTCATTGACACAACATAAAAGAGGCTGCCTGGGTAGGGACAGCCTCTTTACTATTTTAGTTTAAGGTGATTTACCATCGGGTGCAAAAATTGCTCAAGATTGAACCACGTTAAAGGTATTTTTTGGCATCAATAGTTTTTGCTATTGGGTGCCGATGATAATCACATTGATTTAATCATGACACATATAACCGCCGCTCACGTTTATCAGAGTATTGTTGCTCTCGGTAAGATTAGGATTTGTGGGGTTGTATTTTGTAAACAATGCGCAGGCATCTATATCCTTAAATGTGGTGTTTGTAACGCTCAACACAGGATCGACCCACATTTCAATGGCGCCCCCGGCTCCAGCTCCACCCGCATACTCTATCAACACGTGCTCTAATTTATTTTGAACGGAGGTCGATCTGCGAAATGAAAGCGAATGCCAAGCTCCTGGAGCCTTGGTTACGCCTGTAAAAGTGATGGGGTTTGAGGGGGTCCCTACTGCAATCAGGGCACTTCCATCATTGAATAACTTGTCCATTTCCATTCCCTTTGTGTCTTCAAACTCCATTACAAGCCCTGGCTCCAGGGTTAAAGTGGTGCCGCCAACTATTACCAAGTCTGCAGCCATTCGGTAGGGTACGGCCAGGTTTTTCCACGTATGTGCGCCTCCATCTTCTAAATAACCTGCAGCTATTCGGATAACATCAGAGGTATTTCCGGTGAAATTTCCACCCGAAATATTTGCTGCGACATTGGGTTCTACATATAGCGGGATGTCGCAACCTGTTACGGTTGTGTTGTTTATTTCTAGGTTATAATTATAAGCAGTGGCTGCTATTCCGTTTTTTAAACCGTTTTTCACCGTTACATGGTTCAATCTAAAATAGGTATCTGCGGCCAAAATTAAACTGGCCGGTTCGCTGTTGCTCGTTAAGCCACCGTCTCCGGCGTTTTCAAGAGTTACATATTCAAAGCGGTTTTTTATTTTCTCGCTAAAGGAAAGAATTCCTTTCCAAGCTCCTTTAATGGCTGCTGCCGAGGTAAAGGTTATGGGGTTATTCTGGGTACCTACCGCACTTATGGAGCCCTGCTCCCTGATTTTCATTCCGGCGGCATCGGAAAATTGAATGACCACTCCCGGTTCAATAACCAAGTCGACTTCAACAGAAACCACGCAGTCTATGATGTAATCTACACCGTCATTTACGTTGTTGAGCAGTAATACCGGATTGGGATTGCCGGTTTGAAAGGCATCACAGGCCAAGATGACCGGAGGCAGGTCGCCCTGCGGATCGGGATCTCCTTCGTCGTCTGAACTACAGCCGGTGAAGGCAAGACCAATAAGCAGTAAAAATAATAGGGATTTGAATTGTGTTTGGATAATTTTCATTCTTAAGGTTTTAAAGTTATATGACGCAATGGAGGCATAGGTTAAAAAATAGATTTGCTCCACAGTCAATGATGGCGAATGTAAAGTTATTGCATTGGAGAGCCAAGAGGCAATGAGTATGTGGGGGAGTTGAGTGAGAATTTGGGGATTATCGGACTGGTTTATCGCTTTTTTTAAAAATTCTCCCGGTAATATGTGGCGAAACTGGGGAGATAAAAAAAACAGGTGTGATTTAAATGGTTTTTCTGACTTTGTTCCAAATTGAAAAAACCCGACAGTTTTTTGGTGAAAAAATGCCGGGTTTCGAGAGTCTAAACTATATTGTTTTAAACCACTCCTGAAATTTTTCGCCTAAAACAGGTGCTGGTTTTCTTTCTCCGTTTATTGCGCTTATCAAGGCCATTACCCATAAAACAATTATTAGGATTCCCCCCAGCATGCTTATGAGCCAGCCAATAAACGGAATATAACTTAATATGCTAAATGCGATGCCGGTTAAACCTAAGCCAAGCGACTGTCGGATGTGGTAAGAGGCAAAAGGATTTTTCTTCTCGTTATTCATTATAAACGCCGCGAGCAATCCAAAAATAGTGAGGTAGGCGACAATTGCGGTCGTTTTTCCTTCTTCTACTGTTGTGTTTATTTCGGATGTAAACTCTTTTTCTGTTTTATTTTCCATTTCGATAGTGAGATTAAATTACCGCAACTCCTCTTTTTTGACCGCATGCGTTTTCGGTTATCTGCTGATTACTACGTTGTCCAATCCTCCTTTGTCGGGGCCGTGTTCAAATTCGCCTCTAATGACAAATTCCGTTACATTTGATAAAACTTCTTTCATGTCTGTCTCGGTGGCGACCACCCCCGAGTCATAATGGCCTTTGAACCAGCCGTTGCCGGTGCTTATCGGAATGGCATAGGGAGTCCAGTTGCTGCCGGGGTAATCTTCTGGTCTGTGGACATAGGTGATGATTTTGTCGCCATTGCGAAACACTATATCTGCCTCTTGCCGTTGATCGGACATGTCGCTGACTTGAAATTGACTGTATTTAAGAAATGCACCATAGTAATTTGTTTTGTCTCCAGAATATGATTCGGGAGCCATAAAATACCACCAACCGCCAGTAACGTCATCTTCGGCGTAGATATATCCTCCGGTTAGTCCACCATCAGGGGAATAGGAAGGTTCTACATAACCCCCCTGGGCATCGCCAACGATTTTCCAGCCTTCCGCATCATTTTCAAATAAGCTGGATACGATGGGGCCATCGGGAGGCGTAGGAGACTCATCATCGCTGCTGCAGGCAATGAATAAAACTAGGATTCCAACGATCATGATAAATTTCTGTGTTTTCATTTTTTGTTTTTTTGATAATAGATTGATAATTAATTCAAAATTATTTCTCCAATGCCTTAGGCGCAATGGGGAATGAGTATTGGTTGTTAAAATCTTTGTATTTGGAGGATTTCGGTTAGAATTTGGTAATCTTTTGCAATTAATTTTTTACTACGTATCCAACCATTCTTTGATCTTCGTCGATAACGATTTCTACAATAAATTTTGGGCAATGCGTTTTTCCATAGCCTGGTGACAAAAGTTATCCTTCTGTATTCTTTTCGTGCGGCAGATACATCATTTTATGGAAATACTTATCGCTTAAACTTTTAGTCTACAATTTTCCCAATATATCGTTCACCTCATATCCGTCCAGGTTGAAATACTTGGGATCTGAAGACTTTTCAAATTTGGTTATGTCCATCTGCATGCTGGGAGTGCTACGGTTTTTTTCGTACTGCACCATGCGCACCATCATTCCCTGGGGGAAATTTTCATTCGGGGTTATTTCCGGATTTTCCGCAGCAAGGGTGGAGAAATCCTTTATCTGTCCGCCAAATAGATGATTGCCGCTCAAATCGATATTGATGTCCTTGGTAACCCAGACATCCATTTTTGTCTTTTCCTCCGGATTGGTGTAGATGTACTTTTCGCTATTGTAGCCGTTTATGTTTTTTTTCTCCCCGGTTCGTTCCCACTGCCCGGTGTCTTCTTCCATATCATCGAAGTTTTGGGCCATTTTTTCTGCCATTTTCTGGAAATTGATCATCGGCATTTTCATGGCCGTTTTTTCCTTTTCGTTGATCATATAGGTGGCAGCACCTTTATAATCAAAGAGCATTCTGGTTTCGTCCTTGTCTCCTTCATTCATGATCATGCATTCGCCCGTTTCGCCGAAGACCATCTTGGTATTGTTGGTGTCGTCTACCTTGCCATTCTTTTTAAATGACTGCATCTGCATTACCAAGGTTGCCTGCACGGGATTTTCCGGGATGGGATAGCGGGTGTCGTTTTCGTAGGTAATGTCTTCCAGGGCTTTTTTGCCTTTCTCCCGTTGGGGTTCGGCATGCTTCTCCCGCATATCCTCTTCCACCTTGTTTTGGATTTTTCTCTTGATCCAGCCACGCTGTCCCTGGGCGGGAAGGGTGCAGCAAAATAAGGCCACGATACACAGGGTAAATAAAATATTGTTTTTCATAATTTAGGATTTTTAAAATGTGTTCAAGACCCATGATTCAATAAACCCTCTTGTCTAAGGTCAAGGGATTGAATAGGGTAGGACTAAATTATGAAATCCATTTGCGAAGTGTTACCCCCAATTAGTATTTGGCAGGGTTCACTGAGAATTTGGCAATTTTAGGTAGGAGTTCATGCTATTTTAGGCGAAGCATCGATTTTAAGATGTCGTTTATCTGTTCCGATTTCTGGCGGGAAACGGGTATTTCGGCATCATCGGCCATTATGAGGCTGCCACCGTCCTGCCGCATGATTCCCTTTACAAATTGTGGATTGATAAGGTGCGATTGATGTACCCTAATAAATCCGTAGTTGGCAAGAATTTCGCTTAATTCTTTTAGGGTTCGGCTTATCAATACCTTGTGGTTGTCCTTGCAGTAAACGTTGGTATAGTTGCTGTCTGACTGGCACCGTACCACATTTTTAATTTCCACAATTTGATAGCCCATGCCGGTAGGTAAAGCCATCTGGGTGCACTCCTCAGCATTATTTTGATAGTGCTTTTGGAAGAGGCGCCATTGTTCCTCGGTGGTTTTTTTTCTTCTTTTTTCCCAATTTGATAAGGCCTGGACAATGCTTTTTTCTGTGATGGGTTTTAAAAGATAGTTGATGGCGCTGTAATTAAAGGCTTTGATGGCGTATTGATCGTAGGCGGTGGTGAAAATAACATCAAAATCGATGGGCAAAAGCTCGTCCAAAACGGCAAATCCGTTAAGGTGCGGCATTTCAATATCGAGAAACAACAAATCTGGTGGGTTGTTTTTTATAAATTCCACTCCCTGCACCGGATTGGTGAAGATGCCCGTTATTTCATAATCGGAATGTACTTTCTTGATCAGGTTCTCCAACACACTTGTGCAGTGTATCTCGTCGTCGATAATAATAATTTTGGTCATATTGTTTAATTGGTATAGGTTAAGGTAATTCTCGTGCCCAATGCCCTTCCGTTTTCCTCCAGATCTGTTATTTGAAGGCGTATGGAAGGAGCGTTTAGGTAATTATAGAGAGCCAATCGCTCTCGTGTTATTTCCAATCCCCTCGATTTGTGAAGGGATCGTATTTTCCGGCTGGCCTTTCTGCCAATTCCATTATCCTCCATGATAATCTTGAGCCCTTCGGAATCCGTGTCAAAAACGACAAGGAGTTTTCTATCGGCTTTCTCACTAGGGGTCAGGCCGTGCCAAATGGCGTTTTCTGCAAAAGGCTGCAGCAAGAGCGGAGGGATGTCGTATTGTGAAAGTTTTCCCCTATCGGTGACAATGATGGAGTAATCAAAATTTTCGCCAATTCGACTTTTTTCCAAGTTAAGGTACAATTCCAAGATTTCCAACTCCTCTGCCACGGAAACGATTTCGCGGTTGCTGTTTTGCAAGATGCCGCGCAAGAGAGAGGAGAAATCGTCAAAATAACCCATGGCTTCGTCGTTTCTTGAAGTCATCAGCATGTGCTTGATGGCGTTAAGGCTGTTAAAGAGAAAGTGCGGGTTCATTTGCGAGCGCAGGGCCAGCATTTCCATCGATTTCAATTTATGGGTAAAGTCTTCTTTTATTTTTGCTTCCTTTTCCTTTTCTATCTGGGTGTATAGCTGAATAAGCTCTTCGGTCTTTTGATTTACTTTTTGGTCCAGTTCCTTGTTCATTTTTTCCTGGAGCATTCGGTTCTTTTGGTATTGATTGATCAAGGCGGTGTTTGCCATGTCTTTTTCCCTTTGAAGAAGGAGGACGTTTTCGCCCAAAGCCAAAGAAAAACAGAATACTTCGCCCAAAAGCCCAAGCTGGAAGACAATATTGGGGGCGGCCACAAAATTGAAAAAATGGCCGGGAACAAAATGCAATCCGTTTAAGCCGATATAAGAAGCCAGGACCGCTCCCACAAAAAAGAAGGACTGCCCAACGATAAAGTAATTGATCAGCGGATGTTTTACTTTATAGATTATCCAAAAAATCAATATAAAATTCACCGGCAGAATAATCAGCCTCACGATAAGGAAAATATAGCCTCCCATTTCCATATCGGCCAGGAAATAGGTAAACAGAAACCGAAAAAGGGCATAGACAAAGCAGGAGATGCCCAGAATATACAGGATTTTCGCAAGAAGGCTGTCGTAATGTTTTATGGTAAGCAAGTTCAAAATAAAGAGAACGTAAAATCCGATAAAGACAAATTGCAGGGGTTCCCGCAGGGCATTGGAGAACAGGGGAAATTGTGAAAATACATTTCCCATGGGTGCCGAAGTATCGCTAAGGACTTCGATACCATAGATGATTTGGAATAACAGATATCCCAAATAATAGAGATAGAGTTTGCGAGGGACCCGAATCCAGAAAACCAGGGCAAAACAGAAAATGGTGGTCAGGGCGGCGATATAAAAATACAGAAATCCTATGGATTGCGATTCTGCCTGATTGATCTCCCTCCCCACCTGTAGCGCTTTCACTTCCGAAAGCAACCTGGGAAAATGCGGAAGTGGAGCATAAGTGGTGCGGGCGAGTTTGGCATAAAGGGTATCAGTGGCAAAAGGACTTACCTTTATTTTGGTCATTTCCCATTCTTCCTTGTTGCTGCGGTTAGAAAAGGGAACCATTAAACCGTTTTTATGGACTTCCATTTCCTGCTTGTGTTTTTGAAAGAGGGTAACAAAAGATTCCGATACATAAAAATAGGTGGAAACAGTATCGGGTGAAGAATTTTGCAGGACAAACCGCAACCACACCGCCGTGTGGGGGTTGGTTACAAAAGTGGAGTCATAATTCCGCCACGGTCCGGTTTGCACCTGTTCTAAAGAGGAATCAAAATCCGCCCGTTGGGCCAATACCCGGGGGTTCCCAAGAAAGGCTATTTCGTGGGAAAGGGAATCGACCGATATCTGTGCGGCAGCCTCTAATCCCCACAGGGAGTAAATCAGTATGAGCAGGTAAAATTTCATCGGTTAGCTAAAGTACTATACTCCAGGAAAAATTTTGGCTCCATTTAGAATTCGGTGGTTTCCACTTAGTATTTGGTAACTTTTTTTTAACATTTTGTTATAAATAAGTTTTTTCGACAAGTAATCGAAAAATTGAAAAGTCGGAGAATTGGGAATATGAAAGATAAATCAAAAATACTGTTTCCGCCATTTTGAATTTATCGAAAACATTCTATTCGCGATATCCTCATAAAGGGGAAGAAAACTTTTGATTATTTAAAGTCACCAAGCAAAAATGGCGATTCACCACAACCAATTATTTTGAAGAAACACGAAAAGAGAGGTAACCTACCAAATACTCATTCAAGTCCGTCAAATACTCATTGGGGGTTTTAAACCGTTTTCTCCCGTAATACTTTTGGCTTCGATTAGTGATCACTGACTGAAATCCCCAATTGATCTGCAAAGTGATTTATTAATTTTTTAAACCTAAAAGTATGAAAAGAGTATTTACAATTTTGTTTTGCACCGTCGCTGTCCTTAGTGGATATTCACAGAGTGACAACTTTGGCATTGAAAGAAATAATCTGGAACAGAGTCCTGAATTAAGGGCACTCTACCAGCAAGCGCGCCACCTGGAAAATTCGGGAACGGCAGCCGAAATCAACGCCAATCGATTGGCCATAAAAGCCGCGTGGCAGGAAATAGATTCGGAAATTGCGGCGAGTTATAAGCCGCTGGAAGAGGCCGCGGTCCCAGTTGCTGCCGAAGCAGAAGTATTTACCGAAGCTCCCCGTTCCCCGGAAGATTGGGATTCTGATATGTTAATCCATGACGGTTTTATAGACGGCTTGGATATGATCACCACCCGAAGCGGGGATATTTACATAGCGGGATTCGAAAATTTTACCGGAAGTGGAGATGATTCCACTTTATATGTGTACCGTTCTACCGATGATGGTGTGAGTTTTCAGCTTTTTAAATCCGTGATTTATTACGACACGGAGCTTTACTCGATTAAACTGGCTGCCATCACCGGAAATGGGGATGAGTACCTTTTGGCATTTACCAACTATGAAACCTCATTGTTTGTGACCAGAATAAATATGGCTACAGGTGATTTTGAAATGCAGGGAATTAAGAACGGGGTAATATCCTTTGGAGTAGATGCCAATTATCCTAACGATACTTCCGCGATTCGGGTTATGGTTGCTTATCAGGTGGAAGATACGAATTGTTCCACAGGCGGAACAGTATTTTCTGCAAGAAGCACTGCTGGAAGCTATGGTTTTGACTACGTAGATGAACATCAAATCATCGGGTGTGGAAAACAAGTGGATTTGGCCTATGGCCTGAATGGTAGCACCTATTTGGTATTTGTAGGAGGAAACTCAAAAAGTCTAAAAGCTACTGCCAATTCCAATTATAATGATCCCGGAAGCTGGGAAAACGATGAAACCGTTGAAAATGGCTCAGATAGGGAATCGCTTAATCCCACTATTGCCGCGGCGAGAAAGCAATTTGCCCAAGACAATGTGATTATTTGGACATCACAACGCGATGCGGGAACAACCGATCACTACGATGGCAAAGGTTACAAAAGGGTCAATGGTGCTTCCTATGTATCTTTTGTAGATTTCGGTGCCGGCGGGGTTGGAGACTGGAGTATTAGTGCTACCGACAGTTTTGTCCGGCAGGAGGCAACGGCCGGTTTTGAAACCATTAGAACTTCATACGTAAGATACAACATTGCTGGAAGCGATAACAGTACCAATAGATCGCTTACCTATAACGGTACAGACTTTGACACCTTTGAGCCCGTAGCCGATCCGGACAAAGATGTGTGGGCCGGTTTTCCTTCCGCTATTGCGGAAACCTCTGATGGACTCCCCTGCGTTGCCTTCTCCGTAGTTGATAGGTCAGTGGGGTTTCCCTATGGCCACAGCATTTATTTTGATCGTAAATCTGATGTGGTTGGCGTGGAAGACAATATAATCGAAGGTTTGGCATTTTATCCCAACCCAGCTCACGAACTGATAAACCTTTCGGCCCACAATGCTATTGAGGATGTAGTTTTCTACTCCTTACTGGGGCAGGAGGTGCTTCGGGTTTCGCCAGACGGGCAAAAAACCGCTGTCGACGTTTCGTCACTTGCCCAAGGTGTATACGTTATGAAAGTGGGGGTAAATGGCCAAACCGCTTCATATAAAATTATCAAGGAATAAATCGGTAATTCAGTAGAACAATTGTTTGACTAGTGTTGATAAGACAGGGACCTGCCCAAAACAGGTCCTTGTCTTTTTCTATTTCCACCTGTTTTTAATAAGATGCAATCTCTTCAACCGGTGCTTTTCCCTGAGGGATAAGGGCGGTGGATTTCATGGTTTCACTATCTTTGGTAAAAACCGAGAATATGACCAATTCGCAGCGATTTAAGTTTCCCAAAACCGTTCTCTTTGGAATTACTTTCCTTTATATAGTGCTTATGCTGGCTACTTATTTTTTGTTTTACAAAGAACCGGTAATGGAATGTGCCAAAAATATGCTGATGGCCCAAGGCATAGCTTTGGTGGCCCAGATAATTTTAAATTACATCAACTACCATTCAAATAAGAAAATAGTGGTCCTCGCCACCCTATTTATCAGTGCCATGCTTTTTATGGGAGCGTTATCCGGGTTTTTCAACCTTACCCTTATGTGCGAACTGTATGGTTTTTAGTTGAAAAATCCAGTATCGACCAGGGAAGAATCAAACCGTCCCGATTGCTATTGGTACTACACCAACCAGGAGACCTCACGGATTTGTAACTGAACAACAATTTTAAAAAATGAAAAAGCTCCTTGTCATAGGCCAAACATTTCCCGAGCCCGGCACCACCGCTGCTGGCGCCCGGATGCTGCAGTTGCTTCAGTTGATGGCCGATGATGGATTTGCTATCACCTTTGCCAGTACCGCGACGGCGACCGAAAACTCGGCACCTTTAAAAACGATGGGAATTTCAACAGTACCCATTATCCTGAACGACTCTAGTTTTGATTTTTTTGTAAAAAAATTGAATCCTACCATGGTGCTCTTTGACCGATTTATTTGCGAAGAGCAATTTGGATGGCGAATCGCAGAACAATGTCCGCATGCACTGCGCATTTTAGATACCGAAGACTTGCATTTTTTGAGAAAGGCTAGGGAAGAGGCCGTAAAGACAGGTAAGAAAATTTCAGATGCAAATCTATACTCCGAAACGACCAAGAGGGAACTTGCCAGCATCCTGAGAAGTGACCTGAGCCTGATTATTTCGGAATATGAAATGCAGCTCTTACAGCACAAATTCGGCATTTCGGGCCACCTCTTGCACTACTTGCCCTTCTTGGTAGAAAATTCAGCCCTGCCTCAAAATTCGTTTGCTTTGCGAAAGAATTTTCTTGCCATTGGCAACCTCCTCCATGCCCCCAATATAGATTCGGTCCGACAGTTGAAAGAGATTTGGCCCCAGATAAGGCGGCGACTACCAGATGCCCAATTGCACGTATATGGGGCTTATGCTCCCCAACACATACGGCAGCTTCACAACAAGAAAGAGGGATTTATGATCATGGGCCGTGCGGAGAATTTGGAAGTAACGCTAGGGCAGTACCGTCTGCAATTGGCCCCTTTGCGTTTTGGGGCAGGGCTCAAGGGCAAACTGGTCGATGCCATGCGCTGCGGATTGCCTTCCATTACTACGGAAGTGGGGGCAGAAGGTCTTGGTGGCACCCACACCTTTGGCGGGAATGTCGCTTCTTCTTTTCCCGAGTTCGTGCAGGCCGCTGTTGAAATGTATTCCGATGAAAACCAATGGCAACGGGCACAAGCTAAGGGGTATCTTTTGGTGGAAAATCGTTTCCGAAGAGAAAATTTTTTGGAAGAATTCAAAGAGAAAATCAACTGTCTGGTCACCGACCTTGGCAAGCATCGCGAAAATAATTTTATCGGGCAGATCCTTCAGCATCAAAGTCTTCAGGCTTCAAAATACCTGTCGAAGTGGATAGAGGCAAAGAACCGAATTTCGCCAAATGCCTCACCGGTGTGCTTTGCCAACAGTGAGGAAGTAAGGGATGAGTATCGGGAATAAACCCGTTGTTGTTCCCATTCCGCGTGTATTTCGAACTACAAACCGGTCTTTTTTTTGCTTCGGTTATTTTAAGAAAATCAAGATAGTCCATAGGAGAACCAATTTGATGAATGGGAGGATAGTTTAGCTAATCCTTATGCTCTTTCCCTAATGGCTTCGGTGGGGAAAAATAAATAATTGTAGTGATATGTAATATTTACTGTGGATATTTGTTTGCTCATTAAATAGGATTGCGAAGAACAATAGCAAAAGAAGAAATGGTGAAGAAAGGTTTAAAGGCAAGTGCCCTGGTATTGGCGGTTATCTTTGCTGTCCTTCTTATTTACAGCAATTATACCATAAGAAGAGCCAGTGGTGGGAAAACCTATTCCAATACCTCGCAAATAGAAAAAAACAAGGTAGGCCTGCTGCTGGGCACATCAAAATACTACAAGGGCGGGGGCATCAACCTGTATTTCCGCTATAGAATGGAGGCGGCCGTGGCTCTTTTCAATGCCGGGAAGATTGATTACATCCTGGTAAGTGGGGACAATAGTTCCATGAGCTATAACGAACCCATCACCATCAAAAAAGAATTGATAAAACGCGGTATTCCGGAGGAGGTAATCTATTTGGATTATGCGGGTTTCCGCACCTTGGATTCGGTGGTGCGGGCGAGCGAAATCTTTGGCCAAAAGGACATTACCATTATCTCCCAACGCTTTCACAACGAACGTGCCATTTACATTGCAGAGAATTGGGGAATCCGTGCGGTGGGCTTTAATGCGCGCGACGTTCAGGGTTCGGACGGATTCAAGATCCAGGTGCGGGAATACTTTGCCCGCACCAAGGCCTTTCTCGATGTGATGTTCCACGTAGAGCCAAAATTTTATGGCGAAGCAATCCCTATCGGAAAAACATGATCATGCCTATTTTATAAAAAACTTTATTTTAAAATGGAATAGCGCCGAACTTCGGGAAGCGTGGAAACAGTTTCCCTGAAAAAAAAGTAAAGGAAGCGGAATAAGTTTCCTTAAATTTGAAGCCAACTGAACCTCGTCCATGTCGATTACAAAACTGAATCCTCTAAAAAGAAAGATTTTCAACTTTTTTACGGGCTCCCTGAAAAATTCGAAAAATCTGGATCAATTGAAAACTCTGCCACGGGACGCAAAGATCAAGGTTTTGATTTCGCGGCCAAACCATCGATTGGGCAATCAGCTCTTGTTGAGCCCCTTGATACAGGAGGTAAAATCACAGTTTCCCAACAGCACCGTCCATTTAGTGGTCAACGGCGGTCTTTCGCCTATATTATTCGCGGGGTTTCCCTTTGTGGATCAAATTATCGGTCTGCCCAAGAAACCGTTAAAGAATATTTTCACCTATATAGGTCGTTGTGTTGAGCTCTTGTACAACAAATATGACCTTGCCGTTGCTGGTTGTGAAAATTCAAATTCCAGCAAAATATTTGTCAAATTGTCCAGGTCCAAGTTTAAAATATACGATTCCGGTGGTCGCACGGAAAACAGACCAGAACATATAGCCCAACAACCCATTTATAATTTAAGGACGTATGTAACCAATTCTGACGGCGAACCACTTATTACTTACCCAAAATTATCGGTGGGGCTTACTCCTGAAGAAATAGAAAAAGGCAGAATGGTCTTGGAGCGACTTTTTGAAAACGAAAAAAAGACCATCGCTATTTTCACCTTCGCCACAGGGGCAAAGTGCCATAGCAAGGAATGGTGGAGGCAATTTTACGAAGAATTGAAAAAGGCACTTCCCCACTACAATATTCTGGAAATCCTGCCGATGGAGAACGTGTCGCAAATCGATTTTGAGAGTGTGCATTATTACAGTAGGGACCTTCGGGAAATTCCGGCTGTTATTGAAAACACAGCTCTCTTTATCGGTGCCGATTGTGGAATGATGCACCTGGCGGCGGCGACAAATACCACTACCTTGGGGTTGTTCAATAGGGGCAAATCGGATGTTTATGGACCTTATGGCGATAAGAATGGAGTGATTCTCACCGATTCCGTAACTATTGAAGAGCTTGTACAGAAGATAAAGAGGCTTACCGCGGAAGATTCCGTGGGACCGCCTCCAATTGCATGAGAATTTTCATCTTCTGTAGTTTAAAAAGGAGGTAAAAGAGTTTCTTTTCCTGTTCTTTCATCACTAAATTCTGTATTCTTGCAATACAAGATTCTTAGGAGGATTACTTTGGAAAAAAACAGTAGAAAAGAACATCGGAAGGGTCTTCCGAATGAAAGAAAAGTTGAAAACCAAGATGTAACTGCAAAAACCCCTGGCCCAAAGGAAGGGAAAGCCATCCCCGAGGTCAAAAACGCAACCAAAGACTCTTTTATTGAGCGGTGGAAAAGCCATCGATTTTGGCTGGTTCGCGGCCTGTATTTCTTTTTGGCTTCCGTCTGGACCGTGGTAATGGTTATCGGAGGTTTTATCGCGTGGTTGATTTCCTTATTGTTTATATGAAAACCCGACTCTCTCTGCCATACCTGCACTTTTCGGTTCTTTTGTTTTTTGCGGTTTTCCTCATGGTGCAGGTGCTCAAGATTTATTCCTGCTCCCGTCCGGAATGGGTCTTCCATCATCTGAATGATTTTTTGGCCATTCCCATTGTCGCCACCGTTTGCCTTCATGGGGTATGGCTGGTAAAGAACAACACGGCCATCCGCCTGAGTCTTTTTACCTTGTTTAGCCTGGCCGCTCTGTTTTCCGTGTTTTTTGAATATTATCTTCCCACGCAGTCTTTCCGCTACACCGGAGATTTTTTGGATGTGATTTGTTATTTTGCCGGTGCCCTGGTTTTTTACCTTCTCCAGAAGTTGAATTAGGTCATTTCCGGTGCTTTTTTCCCTTTTTCAACGTATTTGTCTTCCCTCTCTTTTAGCCTAATTTCCAGTATTTTTCAGTAATTTTGCACCCCAATGAAAAAGAATTTATGAATTTTAAAATTGTTTCGGATTTTGCCCCCCAGGGCGATCAGCCACAAGCGATAAAAGCGTTGGTGGACGGATTGAATTCCGATGAAAAATATCAGACCCTCTTGGGGGTCACCGGTTCGGGAAAGACCTTCACCATAGCAAATGTGGTGGAGCAGGTACAGAAACCCACCTTGGTTTTGGCCCACAACAAGACCTTGGCCGCCCAGTTGTATTCTGAATTCAAAAACCTGTTTCCGGAGAATGCAGTGGAATACTTTGTTTCCTACTATGATTATTACCAGCCGGAGGCCTTTATTCCCAGTAGTGGCACCTATATTGAAAAGGATCTGTCCATCAACGAGGAAATTGAAAAAATGCGATTGAGCACCACTTCCTCCTTGCTCTCGGGACGAAGGGATGTTCTGGTGGTATCGTCGGTTTCTTGTCTTTACGGTATAGGAAACCCAGTGGAATTTCAGAAAAACGTGATCAGCCTGGAACAGGGACAGATTATTTCCAGAACCAAATTGCTTCACCGTTTGGTTCAGAGCCTGTACGCGCGCACCGAAATGGAATTCAACCACGGGAATTTCCGGATCAAGGGCGATACGGTGGATATTTTCCCAGGATATGCCGATGATGCCTATAGAATCCACTTTTTTGGAGATGAAATTGAGGAGATTGAAGTCTTTGATCCGTTAAACAACAATATCAAGGCGAAATACGACCGACTCAATATCTATCCCGCCAATATGTTTGTTACCTCTCCGGATGTGTTGCAGGGCGCAATAAGGGAAATTCAGGACGATCTGGTAAAACAGGTGGAATACTTTCACGATATTGGCAAGCATTTGGAAGCAAAGCGACTGGACGAACGGACAAATTTTGATTTGGAAATGATTCGCGAACTGGGGTACTGTAGTGGGATAGAAAACTATTCCCGCTATTTGGACCGTCGTCTGCCCGGTACTCGGCCATTCTGTCTTTTGGATTATTTTCCCAAGGACTACCTTATGGTGGTCGATGAGAGTCACGTGACCATACCTCAGGTTGGTGCCATGTATGGGGGAGACCGCTCCCGCAAAGAGAATTTGGTGGAATACGGGTTTCGACTTCCCGCCGCCATGGACAACCGGCCCTTAAAGGCCGAGGAATTTGAGGCCTTGCAAAATCAGGTTATTTACGTTAGTGCCACTCCCGCGGATTATGAGCTGGAGAAGAGCGGAGGGGTGTATGTGGAACAGATAATCAGGCCGACAGGGCTGTTGGATCCTCCTATTGAAGTGCGACCAAGCCTAAACCAGATCGACGATCTATTGGAGGAGATTCAATTGCGGGTGGAAAAGGACGAGCGGGTGTTGGTGACCACCCTTACCAAACGTATGGCAGAAGAGTTGACGAAATATTTGACCCGAGTGCAAATTCGCTGCCGCTATATCCACAGCGATGTGGATACTTTGGAAAGAGTGGAGATAATGCAGGATTTACGGCTGGGACTGTTTGATGTTTTGGTAGGAGTAAACCTGCTGCGGGAGGGGTTGGATCTACCGGAAGTGTCCCTGGTCGCCATTCTCGATGCGGACAAGGAGGGCTTTTTGCGCAGCAACCGTTCCCTGACGCAGACGGTGGGAAGGGCGGCGCGGAATCTCAATGGAAAAGCGATTATGTATGCGGACAAGATTACCCAGAGCATGCAGGCAACCATTGATGGCACCGAATACAGAAGAGCCAAGCAGATAGCCTATAATCAGGCCCATGGCATCAGTCCCACCGCAATCAAAAAATCATTTGACAATGCCCTCGCCAAATCAAAACAAGCGGCATATACTTTTGAGAACGCAGAAACCCTTGCTGCGGAATTGGAGGTGGAGTATTTGACCAAGCCACAGATTGAGAAAAAAATCCGCGACACGCGCAAAGCGATGGAGAAGGCTGCCAAGGACCTTGACTTTATGATGGCAGCAAAACTACGCGACAAGATCAAAACCTTTCAGAAACAGTTGGAGGAGGCGTAGGGAATATCGAATAAGGGAATATCAAATTCTGTACAGAACGGAGACGAGAGTCTAGGGTCTCATTAGATTAAGAGTTCTCTTTATTTCAAAATTGACCGTTGAGCATTGAACATTGACCATTGAAAACTTTACGATGTTGTTAACTTACCTCATAGCGCCTATTTTGTATTTTACCATTTCTATGGTATCAATTGACAGCACGGATATAACCAACAAAACAATTCCGGAGAGCATAAAGAAGGAGACACTGGAGGCCCTTTCCTTTTTTCCGGAGCTAAAGGATACCTCCATTGAATTTAAATTCAAGGACAACATCAAAAAGTCCACTATGCAGGCGCAGCCGCGTTTTGCCAGTTTTTTTAAGCCGAAGCAGGACCGGGAATACGTTATCCTTATCAGCAGAAAAATCCAGATTGAAGGGGAGCAGTTCACCATGGCCGATATCCCTTCCGATGTAAAGGTTGGATGGATTGGGCATGAGCTGGGCCATATCATGGATTACCACGACCGAACAAACGTGGGTTTGATAATTTTGGGAATTAAATATCTTTTTTCCTCTGCGAGCATAAAAAAAGTGGAACGAACGGCCGATACCTACGCCATCGCCCATGGGATGGGGGATTACATTCTAAAGACCAAAAATTTTATCTTGGACAACGCCAATCTTTCCCAACGCTATAAGGACCGAATTCGCCGGCTGTACATTTCACCCGAAGAAGTGATGGAGCTTATCAACGAAAACAAAGTGGAGCAAGAGCCGGAAATCATGGAAATGGAAGATTAGTTTTTTCCCGTTTCTTTCTTTGCAAAGGCTTCCCATTGTGCAAATTTTTCCTCGTCCATAACCTTTTCCATTTTCACCTGCCCGCCTTTCTTTTTGTTTTTGGCATTCCATTCGTGAAAAACGTTGGGAGAAACCAGGCTTACCTTTACACCCTTTAATGCCTTGGAACGGGCCACGGCATAGTTTTTATTGGCCTTTTTCAACGAGTCGTCCAATGCCTTTGCGATTTCCTTGCTGTCTTTTTTGCTGTTGGTACCCAAATACCAATGATGGTAAAATTCCCCATTGATTTTTACGGCCGCCAAGGTGAATTCGGGAATTTGAATATCAAATTTTTCCTCCATTTCCCGTAGGGCCACTTCCATTTTATTGACCGACAATTGCGAGCCCACTACGTTTAAAAAGAATTTTGTGCGTCCGGTAATTTTAATTTCCGCGCGTTCCACATCGGTAAAGGCGATGGTATCGCCAATGAGGTAGCGCCATGCCCCAGAAACGGTGCTGATGATCAAAACGTAGTCCACGTTTTCCTCTACCTCGGCAAGGGTCAGTGCGGGAGCATCTTGTACCAGGGAGCCGTCATCTTTTATGTATTCGGGTTTAAAGGGAACAAATTCAAAATATATTCCGTTGTCGGTAACCAATTTCATCGAGGTGGTGTCGGGCCTATTTTGAAAGGCGAGAAATCCTTCCGATGCCAAATAGGTATCGATAATTATGATAGGGTGTGCCAGCAGTTGGTTGAAACTTTTTTCATAGGGCTGAAAGGCCACCCCTCCCGTGGTATACGCCTGAAGATTGGGCCAAATATCGTGTATGGTTTCCACGCGGTGATACTCGATTACCTTTTTAAGCATGAGTTCCATCCAAGAAGGAATCCCGCTAAGGGCACCTATGTCCCATTCCTTGGCCCGTTTGGCAATGGTCTCCACCTTTTGGTCCCAATCTTCCATCAAGGCAATCTCCTCGCCGGGTTTATAGAATCCCCGAAACCAAAAGGGGATGTTGCTGGCACTGATGCCGCTGATCTCGCCTTCGAGGAATTGGTCCTGTTCCTCGAGATTGGTGCTACTGCCCAACATCATGATTTCCTTTTCGAAAAAATCGGATGGCACCTCAAAATTGGCCAGAGCTCCCACTTGTTTGATGCCGGTGGTACGGATAGCTTCCACCATGTCATCGGTAACGGGAATGCGCTTTGATTTTTTTCCGGTGGTGCCACTGCTTCTGGCAAAATAGGTGGGTTTCCCTGGCCAACTGATATCTTCCAGGCCTTCCTGCGTCTTGCTCCACCATTCCTCTTCCATTTGATGATAATCAAAATACGGCACCTTCTCGGCAAAGGCCTCTTGAATGTTATCCGCCTCCAGGATTTTTGCAAATCCGTAGTACTTGCCAAAGGCTGTATCCTTTGCTTTTTCCAATAGATCGACAAGGACCTCACGCTGTGATTCCACGGGCGATTTTTCTGAAACAAGGGCACCGCGAAGATCGATTGCGGCCTTGATGATTGAGCCGAGTATTGCCATAGAGTAAGTTTTTGCTGAAACTACAATTTTTGAAAAAAAGGCAAGTCGCGTTTAATTGAATTTTAACCTTTTTCATTAAAGCGTATCTTTACAAAAAAAAATCTGAATTGCCCGAGAAAGAAAGAAGACCGCGGGCACTATGACCGGACAACAATGCAAAAAAATAATCCCATGAACCATCCCGATTCCGTTAGATTGAACAAGGCCATAAGCAGTACGGGATTTTGCTCCCGGCGTGAGGCCGATGCCCTTATAGAAAAAGGGCGGGTAACCATCAACGGTCAAAAAGCGGGATTGGGCGATAGGGTTATGCCCGATGACGAGGTACGGGTAAACGGAAAATTGCTCACGGAAAATGACAATCTTGTATACATCATGCTGAACAAGCCGGTGGGAATAACCTGTACCACCGATACCCGTTTTGATGACAATGTAGTGGACTTTGTAAACCATCCCGAACGGATCTTTCCTGTGGGCAGGTTGGACAAACCCAGCAATGGATTGCTTTTGCTTACCAATGATGGCGATATTGTCAACAAAATCCTCAGGGCAGGAAATAAGCACGAAAAAGAATACATAGTAAAAGTGGATCGGCCGGTAACGGATGATTTTGTGAAAAGAATGGGCTCGGGAATCCCTATTTTGGACACGGTTACCAAGCGATGTAAGGTGGAACGGATCAGCAGATTTGAATTCCGAATCGTTCTGGTTCAGGGTCTGAACAGACAGATAAGGCGAATGTGTGAGTATTTGGGATATGAGGTGGTGGCCCTTCAGCGAATTCGCATCATGAACCTGGAGCTGGGGAATCTTCCCCTTGGCCTGTGGCGGGACCTTACCAAAGACGAATTGCAAACATTGCGCGAATCGGTAAAAGACAGCGATGGGCTTCCGAAACCATTTCCGGGAAAAGAAAAGCTTAGCCGTGAAAAAAACGAAAATCCCACGCGATCCACAATGGGAAAAAGAAGGCGCAGGGATTGAATATTGGGAATAAAAAAACCGCGTACCGATTGAGTAGCACGCGGTCATTTCAACTAACTAACCAAATTAAATTTCAATTATGAAATCTCAACCATTTTCTTCAATTCTTTCTTTTCTTTTTTTGGAAGGGTGATCCTAAGAACCCCGTTTTCGTAATTCGCCTCTATCGAGTCAAATTCAATATTTTCAGGCAGTTTGAACACGCGTTCAAAACCATTGAAATCAAATTCCCTTTTTACGAATTTTGACGTTTCCGCAGAATCGTTATTTTCTTGTTTCTCTTCCTTTTTTGAAGACACCTTTAGGTGCTCTTCCTCCATTTCAATAGAGAAATTTTCCTTCTTCAAACCGGGAGCGGTGATTTCGATTACAAAATTCGGCAAATTTTCAATAATATTTACCGCCGGTCTGCTAAATGTTTCATAATTGTCCGGCCTATCTAATCGATTTTCAATAAAGAGATTCTCCAAAAGATCGGGCAACCAATTATATGTTGTGTTGACTGTTTTCATAGTAATATATTGTTATGTTTTCTTATTTTTTTCAATATAGAAGTCAAAAACAATTCCATAAAAAGGAAGCAGACAATTTGGCATCAGAAAAGCAAAATTGTATGCTAATTTGTCAATCCGGAGAGCAGAGATTTCATTTTACGAGGAAATTGGCTGTGAAATAGCATCCATTGTGCTATTTTTAGTGTTGTTAACTTCGGCCTATGAGAAAATTTCTTACCCGTTCTTTTGATTTCTTCAATACCATAGAGAGCAAGATTGCCTTTTACCCAACCTTGATGGCTTTTTCGGGGTTTTTGTTTGCCTTGTTGATGATGTACTTGGAACGTCACGGTATATCTCGGCAGGTTATGGATGTGATGCCGCAATTGATGGTGGAGGATGGCGACACGGCCCTTACGGTATTGAGTGCATGTTTGGGAGGCCTGATCAGTTTGATGGTTTTTAGTTTTTCCATGGTGATGTTGCTCTTGAGCCAGGCTTCCAACAATTATTCGCCCCGACTCTTGCCAGGACTAATCAGCGACAAGAGGCACCAGGTAATCCTGGGAATTTTTCTGTCGACTATTCTCTATATTATTTTCACTCTTTTTTCTATTGAGCCCAGTGAGAAAAAATATACCCTCCCGGGGGTGTCCGTCCTGTTGGGGATCTTTTTTACCATTGTCTGCCTGGTTGCCTTTATTTATTTTATCCATAATATTTCGCAAAGCATCCAGATAAACAACATTCTCGATAATATTTTTGTCTATGCCAGGGGCCGTTTGGAGAAGCTGGTAAAATCGCAAGAGGAAGTGGAGCAGTATTTTCCCAATACCCAGGACTGGCATGAGTATTCCGTAGGGCATAGCGGATATTTTCAGAATCTTTCCATAAACAATATTTTAAATCTTTGTTCGAAATATGAAACCAAGATATTTATTGTGGTGCCCAAAGGTCTGTTTGTGCTCTCCAACGCGGTCTTTCTCAAATCGGAAAAGAAACTGGACGATCAGATGTTGGATGCATTTATCTCCAATATCAGTTTTGCCAGGGGCGAATTGGTGGAGGACAATTACGTGCTGGCATTTAAGCAGATTTCAGAAATTGCCGTTAAGGCCATGTCTCCTGGTATCAACGATCCGGGGACTGCCATTAACGCCATTGACTACCTAACGGAGCTTTTTGCGTTGCGTATGCAAAAGCGGGATGAAGCCATTCTGGGTAAGGAAAATATAAATGTTTTGCGCGTTTCGGTAATAACCTTCAAGGAATTGCTTTATAATGTAATGGCTTCCCTTAGAACCTACTGCAAGCACGATCCCATTATGGTGCAAAAACTGGTGTGGATGCTCATGTATCTTCAAAGGCAACCGGCGGTCCAAGAGTCGTATAGGGAAGACATTAAGGTAGAATTGGAAACCCTGGTGCAACAGGCGGGGAAGCAATTGGATGCCCAGCGGGACCTTAAGGTTCTGCAGCTCGCTTCCGAACTCAATTATAATAAATTTTGAAAATATCCAACAGCTCTTCCGGTGGAAGGATCCCTTGGGGATATTTGTCCATTTTTCTTAAGATCTGTTCCGAAACTACCGGTCGGATTCCCATTTTAAGTCCAAAATTCTTTAGGACCACCAGTTCGTCTTTGTGGGTTTCGCCGTCAACGCGCATAACGAGCATCAATTTGTAGAAATGGGTGATGCGGTCCACTTCGGAATAAATAGGTTTGGAAGGTTGCGGATCTTTGAGCAATTTTGTCGTCTCCTCTGGAGAAATGCCCATTCGCGAGGCCAATTGTTTTATAAAGGCCACCTCGGCAGGAGCAATCTTTCCATCGGCCAGCACCATTTTGATCAGGTTGCTCAACAGTGATTTTGAATCCTTTTCCATACAGGTAGGTAACAAAAAAAGCCCTTCACAGATTAGGAAGGGCTTTATGTGTATTTCAACTATTTAAGAAAGCACTTCCTTTACCTTGTCTGCGGCTTCTTGAAATTCCACCGCGGAGTGTACGTCTAAGCCGCTGTTGTCAATAAGTTCCTTGGCAATATCGGCGTTGGTTCCCTGAAGCCTAACGATGATGGGTACATTGATGGTTCCCATATTTTTGTAGGCATCGACAATTCCCTGCGCTACACGGTCGCAACGAACGATTCCCCCAAAAATATTAATAAGGATGGCCTTGACATTGGGGTCTTTTAAAATCAGTTTAAAAGCGGCCTCTACTCTTTCGGCATCGGCAGTTCCTCCTACATCCAGAAAGTTTGCGGGCTCACCCCCGGCTTGTTTTATAAGGTCCATGGTAGCCATTGCCAGTCCGGCACCGTTTACCATGCAGCCAACGTTTCCGTCCAGATCCACATAGTTAAGACCTTTTTCCTTGGCTTCCACTTCCACGGGATTTTCTTCCCTTTTATCGCGCATTTCCATATAATCCTTATGGCGATAGAGAGCGTTGTCATCTAAACTCACTTTGGCATCCACGGCTATTATACGATCGTCACTGGTCTTTAGTACTGGATTGATTTCAAATAGCGAGCTGTCGCTTTCATTATACGCTTTGTAAAGGGCGCTGACGAATTTGGTCATCTCCTTAAAAGCTTTTCCACTAAGCCCCAGATTAAAGGCTATTCTCCGGGCCTGAAAGGGAAGTAATCCTACGGCGGGATCTATTTCTTCGGTAAAGATGAGGTGCGGGGTTTCCTCGGCAACGGTCTCTATGTCCATCCCTCCCTCTGTAGAGTACATGATCATATTTCTGCTTGTTCCGCGGTTGAGCAAAACGCTCATATAGTATTCTTCCGGTTCACTGTCACCAGGATAATATACGTCTTCAGCCACCAGCACTTGGTGCACTTTTTTCCCTTCCGCAGAAGTCTGGGGAGTCACCAGGTTCATTCCAATTATCTGGTTTGAAATATCCTTTACTTCATCCAGGGATTTGGCCAGTTTTACGCCTCCGCCTTTTCCGCGCCCCCCGGCGTGGACCTGGGCTTTGATTACATGCCAGCCCGTTCCGGTTTCCTCTGTAAGTTTTTTTGCGGCTTCTACGGCCTCATTGGGGGTTGTGGCAACAATTCCGCGTTGCACTTGCACGCCAAAACTGTTTAAGATTTCCTTTCCCTGATATTCGTGTAGATTCATAGTAGCTATTTTGATACTCGCCAATTCCTCGGCAAATGTGTTAATGGAGGACAAAAATAACAAATGTCCAAGGATTCTACTACCGTTTTTTAAACTTATGTCGTTGTAATCGGGAGGTGGCGGCAAAAGGGGAAGGGAGAGAAACCTGCAGAGACACGGAAGTTGAATCAATGCCTTTCTCCTGCGAAAGCGCTTACCTAATTTGGATAAACCAAGATTGAAATTCGAAATTAGTCTTGAAAATTAATTTTTTGAACAGGTGGTGAGCAGTGAGCGCATCTCGCTCCATTTTGGAAGTTATCACGACCGCTTCAAAGGTCTGATTCTTACATAATATTAAAAACTCGCATGAGATTTTTAAATATTATCAATTGTGAGGGGTTTTATTTAAAAAGAATCAATACATTTGCAGCTTATATAAATTTTTTTAATTAATTACAATGAACAAAGGAACAGTAAAATTCTTCAACGATACCAAAGGATTTGGTTTTATCACTGAAGAAGGAACCAACAAAGAACATTTTGTACACGTTTCAGGCCTAATCGACGAAGTTCGCGAGGGTGACGAAGTAGAATTTGATCTTCAAGAAGGCAAAAAAGGATTGAACGCGGTTAATGTAAGAGTACTTTAATATTCGTGATATTTTTTTAATCAAGGCCTCCCATTCGGGGGGCTTTTTTATTTCTATTCAGGATTGTCTGAGGAAAGAAACAAGACTACTTGCGCTACAAGAACCAAGAATCACGAATAAAAAGGTAAAGGTAAAAACTGAAGATATAATCACTCTTTTCTTTTGATTAACGCTTAAACACCATTCCAAATTTAGTCTCTACCAGAACTGGGTCTTTAAGAGGTTTTTTTTCATCTGTATTAAATAATGCTGATTTCCATTTTTTTTTTACAATATTGTCAAAATTTGATGACAAAATGTTTAGAAGGTCGATAGAAGATTAAGGTCGGTTTCAATTGTTTAACGCAATGGGAAAAAACCGATTGCATTTTTAACTAACTTCTAAATATTCGATCATGAAAAAAAATTATTTTCCACTTGTATTGCTCTCATTATTGTCTTTGGCAGTCTGGGGACAGAATGAAAGACCCGTGAGTGCCTCTGGTGTTATTTCACACGAGCCGTGGACAAACCCTGCAAACTTGGTGACCTGCGACGGAGTGCTCGCCGATTACGCCAATATTGTTGTCGATCCGGCTGGTGGCGTAACTTCACAGAATTTTGAGCCAAGCAATGATCACTATGACAGTCAGGCCGCAGACGATTTTGTCGCTCCGGGCTCTGGCCAATCTACCATTTGCCAGGTTGTTATATCTGGTTCCTTTAGCGCGGGAGGATTTGCCGCCGATCCCGGTAGCCAAATTTTACTGACGCTTTACGATGATGCAGGAGGAGTGCCCGGAACTATGATTTTTTCCGAAACTTTTCCTGCACCAACTGATGCCTCCTTTGTTTTGGAACCTACGGGGAGTCCTAATTTGATGGGCGGTACCACTTATTGGCTTAGTGTTCAGGCTACCCTGAATTTTTCCGTGGCGGGCCAATGGTTTTGGGACACTGCAATGGATGGCAATGGTTATATTTACGCATGGCAGAATCCCGGTGATGGATTTGGTTATGGGTGTGTCTCATGGACTCCGCACTCTGACTGTTCATTGGCCGGAGAGGCGGATTTAATGATGGAGATAAGCTTTAACGAGGCCCTTGGAATTGATTCCCTTTCCATGGAAAGTGCGATAGGGATTTTTCCGAACCCTGCCAAAAATGAATTTACCGTACGCTCTAATCTGCCGCTCGAGACACTGACAATTTTTGACGTCCGGGGACGCGTTGTTGGCAGCGCAGATTTGTTGAAGATGTCCATTGAGAAAGCCATCGATATTTCAGCCTTGGATGCAGGAATGTATTTGATTCAGATTTCCGGGAAAAAAGGCACCGTAGTTAAAAATTTGCTTAAGCAATAAGTATAAAAAAAGTCCGAAAAAAGCCTTCTGTCTTAATGAGAGAAGGCTTTTTTATCAGTAGGAAAGAAACAAGACTGCTTGCGCTACAACAGTCCGGAATCAAGAGCCAAGGCGCATTATTCAAGCGTAAAACACCGAAGAGATATTATCAAACATTTAAAAATTGACAACCTCGAGATATGGTTTTGTTACTGAACAAAATGAAATTTATTGTCGTATTTAAAAACTCTACCCACGGTCTTTATTGGCTTAATCCGTAAGTGATCATACGTTTTAATAAGACAACAATGGTCAGTACTATTTCTTTTTAGGTTTTTCGTGGGAGAGGGTAGATTTTGTCCTCACAAGTTGCACATTTCCTCTTTGGCAAGATGGAATTCAGAGATAATATCGTTTACTATCTGAGCGGCAGGTTTAATATCGTGGATCAATCCGGCTATCTGGCCAATTTCCAATTCGCCTTCTTCCAGATCGCCTTCGAACATTCCGCGTTTGGCCCGAGCCCGTCCTAAGTGTTGTATTAGTTCTTCCTTAGTAGGATTGGTGGTATAGAGCTGCATAACGCTCTCAAAGAATTTGTTTTTCAGCATTCTTACGGGTGCCAATTCTTTCAACGTAAGATGGGTGTCTCCTTCCTTGGCCTTGACTACTTCTTCTTTGAAGGCTCTGTGCGCCGAACTCTCTTCCGAAGCGACAAAGCGGCTTCCTACCTGTACTCCGTCGGCCCCCAGTACCATGGCAGCCAACATCCCGCGGCCGGTGGCAATTCCTCCGGCGGCAATCAAGGGGATTTGCAAATGCTCCTTGACCATGGGAATCAAGGTAAAAGTGGTGGTCTCCTCCCTACCGTTGTGCCCGCCGGCTTCAAAACCTTCGGCCACCACGGCATCAACGCCCGCTTCTTGAGCCTTTAAGGCAAATTTCACGCTGCTCACCACATGCACAACGGTTACTCCGTGTTCTTTCAGCTTAGAGGTATATGTTTTAGGATTTCCTGCGGAAGTAAATACAATTTTAACCCCTTCTTCCATAATTATATCCATTATCTTATCGATATCGGGATAGAGCATGGGCACGTTTACCCCAAAAGGTTTGTCCGTGGCATTTTTGCATTTAACAATATGTTCGCGAAGAACTTCAGGATACATGGAACCTGCCCCTAATAGTCCCAATCCTCCCGAATTGGCTACGGCACTGGCCAAACCCCACCCACTGTTCCAGATCATGCCGGCCTGGACCAATGGATATTTGATCTTAAAAAGTTCGGTAATTTTATTTTGCACTACTCCTTGATAATTTTGAAACTGGTGGTTTTGTTGTTCGCGGAAATGGAAGCGATATACATACCCGATGGGAGATCTGCAACCTTTACTCGATTGCGGGTGGGTGTAATCTGTTTTTCCATAATTTTTCGGCCCAAGACGTCATAGAGGACAAAAGTGGCGTTTAATTGGTCCTGCGGAAAGGAAATATTGATTTCATCAATAACCGGGTTGGGGTAAAGCGCAAATAAAGTTTCCCGCATTTGTTCTTCGGTGTCCAAGAGCAACAGCGCATTTAAAGCCTCGGCAAAATCGGGAATTCCATACCCCATCAGATTGGTGGGATTGTCGTAAAGGCTGGCAGATTCGCGGATAACCTGCATGACCACCTCATTTTTTAAATGGGGGGCAGCTTGCCAAAGGGAAGCTACTGCACCGGCCATTATGGGAGAACTAAAGGAGGTCCCATTGGCAGAACTCACCGCGCCAAACCTGTTTACAATGGCAGCTTTAAAACCTTGGGCCATAACATCGGGTTTTACCCTGCCGTCATAGGTAGGGCCGTAAGAACTGAAGTACACATAATCACCTTCACTGTCCACCGCCCCTACGGTAAAGGCACCCGGAGCATCCCCCGGGGTTCCTACAAATCCAAAGCCGTCGCCTTCATTTCCTGCGCTGGTGACATTTATCATTCCCTTGTCGAAGCCATGGTTGGCACCGCGTGCGGCAATGGTAGTCTGCCCATCCAGATCGGGATATTGATGCGAGTAGGTAGGATTGTCATAGGCCTGGTAGCCCAAGCTGGTATTGGTCACGTACACTCCCAAACTATCTGCCCGTTCCAACGCTTCTACCCAATAGGCTTCTTCCACCGGCGTTTCAGACTCACTGTCTTCGGTGATAAAAAGATAGTATGATGCTTTTGGAGCCGTGCCTACAAAGGCGAATTCTGGAATAGGATTTTCTATGATTGCAGCGGCATCGCTAAAAGTTGAAGCCCCGTGGCTTCCGGTGCCATTTAAGGTTGCTTCCCGGAACACAAAATCGTAATAGCCCAATAACCTTCCTTCGCTGCGCACGTGGGCATATGCGGGATTGGTCAACACTCCAGGATATCCGTTGTCCATAAAAGCAACCGTAACACCTTCACCATTATAATCCTGCTCGTGGAGATAATCCGCTCCTATCATTTCGGTCTGGTTGGCGGCCGCTCCGTAATTGTAAACCACGCGATGCTGGTTTTCCATTTCAAATTTATCGCGTGGCGTTTTCTGTGGAAAGGAACGGTTCAAGTTGCTGTCCATAAATTCAATATCTGAGACAAAAGACAAGTTCTGCAGCCCATTTATTGCCGATTCGCTGCCGCGGACATAAACCGCATTCAGCCATTTGGATTTTGCCAGGACCGTAACGCCGGGAGTGCCTGCCACCGTGGCCTTATAGTTTTCATTCAAGGGCACATCACGTTCGTCAATGGGCGTTCCTTGAGCATATTTGCGATCAAGGGCCGCCTGTGATAAAATGGTGATGGGATTGGCCAGGGAGGCGGCAACATTTTCCTTGTCGGTAAAAAATACCAATGCATCTTCTTGGGCAAAGCCCAATTTCATGCAAAACAATAGGGGGAGCAGTAAGATTTTTTTCATTGAGTGATTTTAAGAAATTACGCCACTGCCCAATAACTCGGGGCCATTGTACCAAGCGACAAACTGGCCTTCGGTAATAGCAGACTGTGGTCTTTCAAAGATAATATAAAGTCCGGAAAAAGTGCGGTGTAGCACAGCTTTTTCAAGAGGCTGTCTATAACGGATACGCGCTTCCACTTCCATTTTTTCGCCTTCAACCAAGGCTAGGTCTTCCCGAATCCAATGGATTTCGGCCTCTTTAACAAATAGACCACGGCGATAAAGTCCAGGATGCGACTTTCCCTGTCCGGTGTAAATAATGTTGTTCTCTACATCGGTGTCAATAACAAACAGAGGTTCCTTGGTCCCTCCCACGGCCAATCCCTTTCGTTGCCCTTTGGTGAAGAAATGGGCGCCTGAATGCTTTCCCACAATTTTTCCGTCCTTTGGGGAGTAATCAGGCTTGGCAGAAAGAAACTCCCATTCTTCCTCTTCTGAGGCAAATTGGGGAGTGGGGCGGCCATAGGAAGGAAAATCTCCGGCAATTTCTATAATATCTCCTTCTTTGGGCGCAAGTTTCTGCTGAAGGAACTCCGGAAGACGAACTTTTCCAATAAAACACAAGCCTTGTGAATCGCGTTTTTCTGCGGTAATAAGATTCTGCTCGGCGGCAATTTTCCTTACTTCCGATTTTACCAATTCCCCAATTGGGAAAAGGGTTTTGGACAACTGCTCCTGCGACAGTTGGCAGAGAAAATACGATTGGTCTTTGTTTGGATCTGCTCCGGCGAGCAACTGATAGATGGTTTTTCCGTCCTTTTCCATGGTTCCTTTTCTGCAATAGTGGCCTGTAGCCACATAATCCGCGCCCAAGCTGAGGGCAATTTTCAGGAACACGTCGAACTTTATTTCGCGGTTGCAGAGCACATCGGGGTTGGGAGTGCGGCCCATCTGATATTCGCGGAACATATAGTCAACGATCCGCTCTTTGTATTCTTCGCTCAGATCGACTGTTTGAAAGGGAATGCCAAGTTTTTCGGCAACGAGCATGGCGTCGTTGCTGTCTTCCAGCCAAGGACATTCATTGGAGATAGTCACAGAATCGTCGTGCCAGTTCTTCATAAAAAGACCGACAACCTCATATCCCTGCTCTTTCAAAAGATAGGCGGCCACACTGGAATCGACACCGCCACTCAAACCGACGACTACTCTTTTTTTCATTTTCAATGCTGCTTATTACTTGTTCACTTTTGGAAAGGTTTCTTCCATCACCAATTTTCCGTCTTGGTAATACTTCCACTGGCCGTATTTTTTGCCGTTTTTGTACCTTCCTTCGATTACCGGATTGCCATGGGCATCATAGTAGGTAGCCGGGCCGTGGAGTTCGCCGTTATGGTACACCAATTTTTTTATCAGGACGCCTTGTGGCGAATAATAATGGTTGGCACCTTCCTTTACGCCCATAACATAATCAATTTCTTCGGTTATCTGCCCATTGGGGTAATAGGTGACCATTTTTCCGTTCAATTGACCCTTGCTGTAATTTTCGCGGGCCATGACCTGATTGGATTCTTTGTGATAATATACCCATGTTCCTATCCGCTCTTTGCCTTTCATCATTCCCTCGCTGACCAACTTGCCTTTTGGGGTGAAATACTTTACCTGGGCCCGATCATCGTTTTTATTGAATTTCTTGATAACCGCAGGCTGATCTTTGCAATCTTCGCAATAATATTTAAATTCCCCAATTTCCTTTCCGTGCAAAAACTGTCCCCGATAACGCAGTTGGGATGTTTCGGGATAGAATTTTTCCCACGTACCATGGCGCTTTCCCTCAGTGTCATACTGATTCGTTTTTTCTTGGGAATACACATTCATGCCTCCGACAACACTTCCGAAGAAAAATATAAAAAGAATATATTTTATGGCACTGCCCACTTCTCTTAAAGTTTATGGTGAATTAGTAGCTCCTTTCCCTACCGATCGGTAACCACCAAGGAATCCATTTAAGACGGGTACCGAAATTTTTAGATACCAATGGTTGTTCTTAAGCCCCCATCTACACGGTGATCTACCGGAGACCCCTCCGCTGAAAAGGTTCAAAAACCTTACCAACTTTATTGCTAACGCTTTCCGCTATTTTTCTGTTGCTCGGCCTGCTCCATCATTTCGGCCATTTTGCGCTGAAATTTATTCTGTTTTCTCGGCTTGGCCTTCTTTACCTGGATTTTCGCGTGGATTTTTTCCTCGTCGATGATAAAGTTTTTTATCACGAGCATAATACCAATGGTAATAAGGTTTGAAACGAAATAATAGAGCGAAAGGCCACTGGCGTAGTTGTTGAAGAAAACCAACATAAACAATGGCGAAAGATACATGATAAACTTCATGTTTGGCATTCCCGGCTGCTGTTGCTGTTGCATGCTCTGGCCGGTGGTCATCATCATATACACGAAGATGGCTATAGAGGCCAAAATAGGAAACAGGCTTACGTGGTCGCCGTAGAAGGGAATATGGAAAGGCAGTTCGGCAATGGTGTCATAGCTGGAGAGATCGTCTGCCCATAAAAAGCTTTTCTGGCGCAAGTCAAAGGCAGAGGGAAAGAACGTAAACAGGGCGTAGAACACGGGAATCTGCAACAGTGCCGGCAGACAACCTTTTAACGGGCTAGCCCCTGCGGAGGTTTGTAGCTTCATGGTCTCCTGCTGGATCTTCATTTTGTTGTCTTTGTACTTTTCCTTAATGGCATCCATTTCGGGTTTGAGGACCTTCATCTTGGCTTGGGCCAGGTACTGTTTATACTGAACCGGGGAAAGCAGTAGTTTAATCAGAATGGTCAATACGATAATGGCAATACCCGCCGGAAGGAAATCGGTAAGAAATCCGAAAAGCGGAATGATGATGTATTTGTTGATTACGCCAAAAATTCCCCATCCCAGGGGCATGGCCTCATCGAGATTGCGATCGTACTTTTTGAATATCTGATAGTCCGAGGGGCCGTAATACATGTTCATGTTGTACGACAAGGCATTGCCCTTGGGTTCCAACAGCATTTTTGCGCCGTACTGTTTTGTGAAGGTAGTGTCCACTTCCTCATCTTTAACCAGATCGACGGAGGAGAGGGCCACCTCCTTAAAGGGCGTGTCCGTAAGCAACAGGGAGCTGAAGAAATGCTGGCGGAAATTCATCCAGGTTACGTCCTTTTCCAGCTCGGTGTCTTCGCCGGAAGGAGAAAGTTTTGAATGCTTTTCGTTTTCGTATTCATAGGTTAGCCGGCTATACCTGTTTTCATAGGAAATGCTTTTGGCATGCCGATATCCCTTGAGCCTCCAATCCAGATACATGGGTTGTGAAGTGTTCAATATCCCCTCCAAACCTTGGCTGTTGATGCTGAAATCCATCATGTATTCCCCCGGGTGGAGCACGTATCTGTATTCGATAAAACCAGTGGGGGAGGTCCTGAGCTTCATGGAGAGCACCTGGTCTTGGCCATCGGTGGTCAAGGTGGGTTGAAAATAAAGTTCTTCCGTGTTCAAGGTGCGGTTCTCTGCGGAAAACTGGAGATTGAGAGAGGCGTTTCCGTCTTTGATAAGATATATAGGTACGGAATCGTATTTGGTGAAATTTTTAAGCCGCGCTTCGGAAATATAACCTCCTTTATTGCTCACTTTCAAATAGAGAACGTCATTTTCCAGAACGGTTTCGGCATCGGTGGCCGACGGAAGGGTGGCGGAATAGGCAAAGGATCCCAACCGGTTCTTTAACTGCTCCAGGGCCAGGGAATCTCCTGCCACACCGGTGTTCAGTGAATCGACGGCATTGGTGTATTCTATGTTTTCATCCAAAGCTGTTTCATCTGCCGCGGGCTGTTTTGCGGCTGCTTCGGTTCTGGCTTTCTCCTGTAGCTCTTCTTCCGTGGGCTGGTTTATATACAACATCCAAATAAGGATGCCACCAATCAATACAAAGCCAATGAGGGAATTAAAGTCGAATTTTTTTTGTTCCATATTCTGTCGCGAATCTTGCGCGATCCATTTTTAAATAAATCTCCTGATCGTGCGACCAGGATGCGGGTTTATCTAATATTAAACTGCTATCTTTTAATTTTCACCTGTTTGAAACTTCAAACCCATGGTGATAAACTTATTTTTTTTGAGGCAAATGAGGCACTTGCAACAATCCCGCCCTTAGTGCGATTGCGACAAAATGTCTTGCTTGTTTTGTTTTGCGTGCTCGTTTACCGCTTTTACAAAAGCTACAAACAAAGGGTGTGGGTTTGCTACCGTACTCTTGTACTCGGGGTGATATTGAACTCCTATAAACCACGGATGGTCGGGAATTTCAATGATCTCCACCAAACCGGTATCGGGATTTATGCCCGTGGCAACCATCCCGGCTTCCTCCAGTTGTTCCAAATACTTGTTGTTAAGCTCGTATCGATGTCTGTGACGTTCCTCTATTACATCGGTTTTATAGATTTTTCTGGCCAGACTTCCTTTTTTCAACTCGCACTTCCAAGAGCCCAAACGCATGGTGCCGCCCATATCGGTAATATTCTTTTGGTCTTCCATTATGCTTATCACCGGATCTTCTGTCTGGCTGTCCATTTCGGTACTGTTGGCATTTTTAAGTTTTAGCACATTCCGTGCAAATTCTATAACCGCCATTTGCATTCCCAGGCAAATTCCCAAAAAGGGAAGATTGTTTTCGCGGGCGTATTTTACTGCCGCCACCTTTCCTTCAATACCACGCTCTCCAAATCCGGGTGCGACGAGGATGCCATCGAGTTTTGAAAGTTTTTTGCCTATGGTCCGGGCATTGATATGCTCGGAATGAATATATTCCAATTGCACCCTTACCTCATTTTCCGCGCCTGCATGGATAAACGATTCCAAAATGGATTTATAGCTGTCCTGCAATTCCACATATTTTCCTATCAGCCCAATTCGCACTTCGGTTTTGGGATTTTTATGGCGTTCCAAGAATTTGTTCCACCTTTTCAGATCGGGTTTTTTGGAGCTCTTTAAGTTAAGTTTCTGAAGGGTTACCGTATCCAGCCCTTCCTCCAGCATCATGTTGGGCACATCGTAAATGGTAGAGGCATCGATGGATTGAATTACGGCCTCTTCCTTCACGTTGCAAAACAAGGCCAACTTTCTTCTCAAATCTTCGGAAAGCTCGTGTTCTGTCCTGCACACCAAAATATCGGCACGGATTCCGCTTTCCATCAGGGTTTTTACGGAGTGTTGGGTAGGTTTGGTCTTCAATTCGCCTGCAGCGGAGAGATAGGGAACCAAGGTGAGATGGATAACCAAGGCATTGTCATCGCCCATTTCCCATTTCATTTGGCGCACGGCCTCAATATAAGGGAGTGATTCAATATCGCCCACGGTACCGCCAATTTCGGTAATTATAATATCGTAGTCGCCGGTTTTCCCCAGTAACTGTACGCGTTCCTTTATTTCGTTGGTGATATGGGGCACTACCTGCACCGTTTTGCCCAGAAATTCACCGCGGCGCTCCTTTTCAATAACACTCTGGTAAATTCGGCCCGTGGTAACATTGTTGGCCTGTGAGGTGTTTAAGTTTAAAAAGCGTTCATAGTGGCCCAGGTCCAGATCGGTTTCTGCCCCATCTTCGGTAACGTAACATTCGCCGTGCTCGTATGGATTGAGAGTGCCGGGATCGACATTTATATAGGGATCCAATTTTTGGATGGTCACCCGATAGCCTCTGGCCTGGAGAAGTTTTGCAAGGGATGCTGCAATGATTCCCTTTCCAAGGGATGATGAAACCCCGCCCGTAACGAAGATGTATTTTGTATTGCCCATAAGTAGCTGTGCTGAAAATTTCTATACGGGATGCAAAGGTACATTTTTTATTGCGGAAAGGGGAAAGGATATTGGTTATTTGTCATGCTCAACAAACTGCCGGAATTTTAAAATAATCAAGGACGTTTTGCCCCTATCCACAAAGCATTGGTGCCATTGACCTTTAAAAAGGTTGAGCTGTTGAAATCACTGCCAAAGTGAGTGTTGATCTTCTGCAGGATTTCCGATTCTTTTTTCAGATTGACCCCTGCGTTGAATATTACCATGCCTGGGGAATCGGTCAATTCTGAAATGTTTTGACAAAATTCCGATTCGTAAAATTGTGCCGGTACCTTTAGGCCGAGAAACAAATCGATAATGATGAGTTGAAATTTTTTCCGTTGTGCTGATAGTCCACTTACCGCTTTTTGTGTGAAGAGCAAAGCGTCCTCTGCTACGATCTCTAGATTGTCCGATGGGGAAATTCCAAATTCATCTCGTGCCAAACGGATGATAGCGGGGTCTATTTCCACGGCCACTATTTTATCATGGTATTCAAATGATTCCCTCAGCGATTTGATGATGCTTCCTCCGCCCATGCCCAGGAGTAGCGCATTGTGCACGGCCGATAAATCTACTTTGGTCAGTCCGAATTCCAGTATTTTCTGAAGAGATCCGTAGGAATAATTGGCGTCTTCGGTGTCAAGAAGTTTTTTTCCGTTAAAATAAGTCACTTCCAGGGTGCCGTTTATTTCCGAAGAAAATCGGCGGGTATTGGGCCAGAGATAACTGAAGATTTTTTTCATGCCAACAACGTTCTTTTGCACTTGAATTTGTTCCTGCGGGACGGCCAACTATTTTTTGATCAGTTTTTGAACTAGGCCTTCCAGCCCATTCAGTTTTAGCTCGTACATTTCCTGCATCATCCGCCCCAGCTTTCCCTCGGGGAATCCTTTTTGTTTGAACCAAACAAAGTAATATTCCGGAATATTTGCCAAGTAGTAGCCCTCGTATTTTCCGAAGGGCATTTTATAATTTGCCAATTCCACCAAATGGTTGGGATCTGGGTCTCCGGTGAATTTCATTTCATTTCCAGTCATTGTATTTCTGCAATTGTTGGGCGATATAATTCTCCCAGAACCGTTCTTTTTTTTCATTTCGCGAATGGTCTGTTTCTGCGTCGAACTTCCGTTGCATGGCTTTTCTTTGCTTTTCCACCTGAAGGTATATGCCCTCGATTTCCCTTTTTACGTTTTTGGAAAACTTTTTTTCCGAAAGGCGTTTCCGAAGAATTCGGGCGTGTAGTTCTGAAATGTCGAAATGTCCCTGCTCATGTCGAAGTATTTCCGGGGAAACCTCTTTAGGGAGATACCAGGATTTTTGAGGATTGAAAAAACTCTCTACGCTAAAATCCACACTTACCGTATTGTGGGCCAAGGTATAGGAATATCCAAAATTGAGTCCGGTGTTGGTGCTGGCTACGAAGCTGGGATGGGAAATGGGAGTGCCCTTAAAATCGCTCCATTGCAGCTTCCTGTCCTCTTTCCAAACAAGTTTGCCGTTATCGGGCTGGGGAAAGAGCAAAAGAAACAGGGTGATAAAAATACTGGTTTTCATCGGGATAAGATATGGCGAATTGGCGTGAAATGCAATATTATAGGATGCATCCCTAGTGAGGGTAGTCCCAGATCATTGAATACATCGTGCGGAAAGAATCACCCCCAATTAAAAACGATATCCTTTTCCACGTCGGGATGCAGGCTTTGCATGACAGGACAGGTCCTGCCGGTGTTTTCTAAAATCTTTTGCGACCTTTGGTCTATTCCGGACGGAAAGTGGAGAACGACCTCAATTTTGGAAATCCGCCTTGGATTGGCGGCCATAGTTTTGGTGACCTCTGCGGTGGTGCCATCCATGTTCACTCCCATTTCCCTGGCCTTGATGCCCATAACGGTTATCATACAGTTAGCCAGTCCCGTGGCAACGGTGTCGGTAGGAGAAAAGGCCTGGCCCTTGCCGTTGTTGTCGGTGGGAGCATCGGTAATGTATTTCATCCCCGATTTTAAATGCTCGTTTTCGGTACGCAGGTTTCCCAGGTAGGTTACTTTGGCAGTGCTCATTTTACCACATCAAATTTTAGGTCGTTGTTGTATTTTAAGATATAGGCAGCCTGGTTGCAATATCCTGCCTTGTCATTTTTTTCGTAACGGAATTTATTCTCCAGATAGACCGTTTCGTTTTCCGGAAGAATGGCGTCGTAGATATCATTGTCTGAAGCCAACCGCAACAGCACGTCGTAGGTGACATCAAATCCGCGGATGGCGTATCTGTTGGGCATTACCCCGTATTTGTTTTTATAGCTTATAACAAACGGATCTTGAACATCGTCTGCCAGGCTTCGGTTTACGGAGGGGAAGGTAAAGTTGAGTTTTGCCAGGCGCGTACTGGAAACCTCGTGCCACTCGTAAGCATCGTTTTTGTTGAGGGTAAAAAGCCGAATCTTGTAATTGGCGGGCATGGCAGCCAGTACGTTCACCACGCTGCTTACCAATACTGGATTGTCCGCTTGCAGGATTACCCAGTTTTCCATTCCCTCGGTTGCCACTTGCGAAATATCGGCAGCTCTAATATAGTCGCCTCGCGGCGAAATAGCTTGCGCTGAGGGCAGGGCGGCTTGAATTTTTTGTCGTTGCCCCTGGTTCTTGGAGTCTGCAATGACAATAACATTTTTGCCGGCAGCATGTTCCCGAAGGTACTGCAACATGAGTTTCTCCAATACCGAATTGGTGGGCAGCGTTTGAAACAGGTTGGGTTCCATTTCCATGTCACGGTTGCTCAAAGGGGAAAACACCGGAATTTTCTTGCTGCGCAGCATTGCCGAGGTCTTCTCAACATTGCGTTGTAGCAATGGGCCTATAACGGCATCCACATTGCGAAAATCCTCGCTGGAGATGATAGAGGCTATCTTGTCGTCGCTTTTTTCTGTGTCAAAGACGTTTAAGGTTACCGAAATTCCATGGTCTTTGGCAAATTCTGCGGCCATTAGTGCACCGCTATAAAAGTCCAGGGCTACCCGTAAGGTGGGGTCTTTTTTTAACAATTCCTGGTCGTTTTGGGTGGAATCACTGGCCCCCCGCATAAGACGAAAAGGAAGCATCAATGCTACCTGCTTCATTCGTCGGTTTTCTATTCTCTTTTCCAGATCTACCACCGAAATTTCTTCGGAAGAGGCAGTGCTCTTTTCCTTGGGTATTTTCAAAAGCATACCGTCTTTCAATCCGTCTTTGGCATACGGATTCAAGGCGACAATCTCTTCCTCGGAAAGGCCAAACTTCACCTTTAGCCTGTAAAAACCTTCCTTGGGTTTTACTTCGTAATATTGAAAGTTTTCGGTGTCGATTTCTCCCGAATCCATTACTTTTTTATCAGGCACCACTAAGGTTGTTCCCACTTTTAATTCCTCGTCCAACTGCGGGTTTAAATCGTTTAATTCGGCTAGGGAAATTCCGTATTTTCGGGCGATTCCATATTTGGTGTCCTTCGCCTTTACGGTGTACTGCTCTGTCCCCGGAGGTGGGCCAATAATTATGTTTTTCATCCCATCGGGTTTGGCTCCCGCCGGAATCAATATGGTTTCCCCTTTTTTCAGTCCCCGTGAATAGAGTTCTTTGTTTAGTTTTTTTATATCGTCTACGCTTACGTGGTACATTTTGGCAATGCCGTACAAGGTTTCTTTTTTGCGTACCTTGTGCTCCTGTAAATTGGAATCTCCAGGGGCGGCACTTGTGCCCTTTGCCGGCAGAATGAGGACGCTGTTGGTCTTCAGCCCATTTTTGGAATCGGGGTTGAGGTTATAGATCACATCTTCCGAAATATTTTGATCCTGGGCGATACTGTAAACAGTTTCTCCCTGTTTTACGGAATAACTCTTATAGGAAGGTTGGGCGGTAGATCCACAGCTTATTGCAAAAAAACAGATTGCGGAGCAATAGGTGAAGAGCTTCAACATAAAAATAATTCGGGTTACAGATTTTTCGGCCATAATATTTTTTCTATTCCCACTCAATGGTGGCTGGCGGTTTTGAGCTTATGTCATAAACTACTCTATTAACGCCTTTTACTCGGTTTATTATATGATTGCTCATTTCCTGTAGGAATTCATAGGGCAAATTAACCCAATCTGCGGTCATTCCATCTGTAGATTCCACTGCGCGCAAGGCGACCACTTTTTCATAGGTTCGTTCGTCCCCCATTACTCCCACACTGTTTATGGGCAGTAAAATGGCACCGGCCTGCCAAACCTTGTCGTATAGGTTCCATCGTTTTAGGCCGTTGATAAAAATGGAATCCACTTCCTGCAAAATACGAACTTTTTCGGCAGTAATCTCTCCGAGGATGCGAATGGCCAGACCGGGACCGGGAAATGGATGTCTTCCGAGCAATTCGGGAGCAATTCCCAATTCTTTTCCTACGCGGCGCACTTCATCCTTAAAAAGCATTCGCAGCGGTTCCACGATTTTCAGTTTCATAAAATCGGGTAGCCCACCTACGTTATGGTGACTTTTTATGGTTACCGAAGGCCCGGCGACGGAGACGCTTTCAATGACATCGGGATAAATGGTACCCTGTGCCAACCAATCCACATCGGTTACCTGGTGTGCCTCGTCGTCAAAGACTTCAATAAAGGCCTTGCCTATGGCCTTTCGCTTGCGCTCAGGGTCTGTTTCGTTTTTAAGGGCGTTCAGAAAACGTTGGGATGCATCGACTCCCTTTACGTTTAACCCCATATCTTTATATTGGTGCAGCACGTCTTCAAATTCCCCTTTGCGCAACAATCCGTGGTTGACGAAAATACAATACAGGTTCTTGCCAATTGCTTTGTGCAAAAGGGTAGCGGCCACGGTAGAATCAACACCGCCGCTTAGCCCGAGAACCACCTTGTCATCGCCTATTTGTTCTTTTAAGGCATAAACGGTGGTCTCTACAAAAGCGGCAGGGGTCCAGCTCTGTTCCACCCCAGCGATTTTTACGAGAAAATTTTCCAGTAGCTGTTTGCCGTGGGTAGTGTGATACACCTCGGGGTGGAATTGGATTCCGTAGGTTTCCTCCCCCTTAAAACGATAGGCCGCATTTGGCACCTCGGGCGTGCTGGCCAGGCGTATGGCATTGTCGGGAAGGGTTTCAATGGTGTCGCCATGGCTCATCCAAACCTGTGAATCTTCAGGAATATCCTTAAAGAAAATTTCTTCTGAATTTATTTTGTGGAGTTTGGCCCGGCCGTACTCCCTAAGATTGGCGGGCTCTACGCTCCCTCCATTGAACTGCGCCATATATTGGGCACCATAGCAGACCCCAAGAAGAGGTTTATGGCCCCGGATCCTTGACAGATCGGGATGGGGAGCATCCTCGGCGCGAACCGAAAACGGACTGCCGGAAAGAATAACCGCCTTAAAGGGGTCGAGATTTTCGGGAATTTTGTTGTAAGGGTGGATCTCGCAGTAAATGTTCAGTTCCCTCACGCGTCTGGCGATAAGTTGGGTGTACTGCGAACCAAAATCTAAAATGAGGACATTATTTTGCATAGGCAAAAATACTTTTTTAATTATGATTTGAAAATCCAAAATCCAAAATTTTGGAAAGGGCGGGAAACTACGGTTGTGGATAGGAGCGAACGGTGGTTGGTCTGAAATATGGTCTGGGTTTCATTTGCATATTGGGTCTATTTTATTTCGAATGCAATTTTACCTTCAAATTCAGATTCAGATTCAGATTCAGATTCAATTTCAACTTCAATTCCTGTCCCCAACCTCAACTCTCGCCCCTTCAGAATGGGCCCCGTATTCCGGGGCGTACATACTTTGAATGTTGGAAATGCCATTGGAGAAACTTCCAATATTGTTCGCTCGGACGTCATACTCCAAGACGTAACTGCCTTTCCTGAGGCGATCGAAGAAGAAATGGGTGGCGGCGTCGCGAGTGCTTTGATAATACCTTATGCCATCTACCGATTTATAGCCCGATAGCACTTCGGCAGGCTCGAATCCGGCCGCTCGCATATCTTTTAAGTGGATAAACTCCATATTTTCATTGGAGGAAACAATTAACCTTACGGTCACTAAGTCTCCCAGTTTTATGGGGTTTTCATTGTTGATTTCCAGGAGTTGTGGTCCTTCCCTGGTGTTTTTCTTTATATAAAGGTGTTTTTTAATCTGCAATGGACTTTCCTGAGAGGAAAGTATTTTATCCGAATCTTCAAAATATTGCCAAAAATATCCCCCGAATCCAGGCACTTCAGAATTATTTTCTATGGTTATCTCGGCAAGCTCGGGCTTGATTTCTTTCTCATTAAAAGTGATATTGAAATATCCTGAATTCACTTCTTTTTTGGCCGCAGCAATCTTTTGATCCAATAGCATCTGATCTGCCATTATAATTTCCGTTTGCGGTTGGATTTGCGACCAATTTTTGCCGCTGCGCAGTAGGGCATCTATAGCTTCCGAAGTTGATTTGGTAGAAGACCAATGACGTGTCTGTTTGTTTTTCAGCAACCATACCTTCATCGCTTCCACCGATTCCCAATCGCGGTCTATTTCGGCAAAAACATTTATTAGGAGAGCTTGGGTTTCTACAGGGGCATTGTACCAATAGTAGCCCGAGGTGTTTTCCAACCAATACATTCCCCAATCCTCATTGTTTGATGACGTCTGCCTTAAATGCTCCACAATGGCCCTTGCTGTTTTTGCTTCGTCGAAACGATATAAAATGATAGCGGACAAGGCTTTATCGTATATTGACTTTTCCAGCCAATCATTTTTGATCTCCTTGATTAATTTTCCAATTTCGGTTTTCAAGGAATCGGACGGAATATGGGTCTTGGAATAAAAACTCCGTACGTAGAGATAGTGTAGGTCCTGATGTGAACGTTTCATTTTCTCGAATTCACGTCTCTCGTCGTCCTTTCTCATTAGGAATTTTGAATCGATAAAAGGAACGGCTTTATTGACGATGGAAATATAGTGGACGTTGGTAGTGTCCCGCATTTTCATTTTTCCGAAACCGGCAAGAATATGTCGGGTAATAAACTCATTTTCCTCGCCACCTTCAAACCACGGAAAGCCGCCTGAAGAAAGTTGCTGGGTTTTTAATTTTTTCAAAGTGTTTTTTTGTCCTTCGGCCAATTTCTGGAGATCCATTAAAACAGCCAAACGGGCTTTTTTTTCCTCTTCGGACATTTTGTCCAATACCCAAGGAGTCTCTGCCAAGAGTAAGGAAAAAAGCTCCTCGTTTTGCTCTACTTTAGATTCTTTGTCGAGTTCTATATCTTTTAGATAGTCGGCGATCTTCGGATTTGACCCGAGAATCTTTTCGGCCAAATTGTTGGCATAATACCGCGCGAATACCTGTTCGGAACAATCGTGTTCATATTCCAGCAGATAAGGGAGGGCTTGTATGGCCAACCAAACGGGATTAGAGGTATACTCCAAAACCAACTGATGGTTTTTCAAGGTGGAGGAGGTGTTGGTCTTTAAATTTTCCAAATTATAGGTTTTCGAGCTCAAAGGTTTAAGCCAAAGCGGAATACTCTCCGTAACCAAAATCCGATTGGTGAGCACCGGAATGATATTCTCTTCTCCATCTGAAAACTCGCCAGATTTTGCTTGGATGCGATATTGAATTCCCGATATGCCTTCTGGGATTTTTAATTTCCAAGTAAGGACAGTATTTTCTTTACCTTTTAGTTGAAACGGCTCGTGCTGGTGCTCACCATCCAATAAAACGGATAAAGGCTCCATTGTTTCGGCATCAAAGAGGTTAAGAACTGCTGTGCCCGATTTTGCTTCTGCCGTAAGGTTACTGATTCGTGCCGTAATCCAAATACTGTCTTTCTCTCTAAAAAACCTCGGCATATTTGGCGCAACCATTAAATCAGACTGGGTGATGGCAAAGTTTTCGAGATAGCCCGATTCTGCTTTTTTGGTATGGGCAAAAACCCGTAGTTTCCACTGGGTAAGAGCTTCAGGTGTGGTAAAGCTGAAGCTGATATTCCCCTTACGGTCTGTACGAAGCTGAGGTTCAAAAAATGCCGTTTCATTGAAATTCTTGCGGGTTTGCACTTCATTCAGTTCTTCCAAAGCGCTTTTGGTAGAAATAACAATCACTCCGTTTGCGGCCGCGGCACCATAAATGGCAACTCCTTCTTCAGCGGTAAGAATCGATACATTGGCGACGTCATCCGCTTCAATTTTGGCAAGTTTTAGAATATCCTTATCCTGAAAACTGATGTCAGATCCTTCCGTAGTCATAGGAACACCATCAATAATAATCAGGATTTTTCCCTGTTCAAAAGATAGGGAACCCGCTCCCCGAATTCTTATCATTGAACCAGTACCTGGTTTTCCCGAAGCGGGAGAAACAAGCACGCCGGCGGTCTTTCCTTGTAAAAGCTCCTCGTGACTCACTTTTACCACAGCAGAGGACTGTACGGTTCGTTGGGTGGCAGAATATCCCGTGACCACCACTTCCTCCAAGGCGCTGCCCGTTTCCAAGGATATGTCATATTGATTGGATCCTACTTTTATGATCTGAGGATCGAAGCCTACATAAGAAAATTCCAATTCCTCTCCTAGAGCAACTTCAATGGAATAATAGCCGTCAAAATCGGTCTGGGTTCCTCTGGAGGTTCCTTTTACCACCACGTTGACGCCGGGCAAAGGCAATCCTGTGTCATCGGTTACCATTCCGGAAACAATGGAAGCATTGGAAGGAGTAGGAGAAATTTGATTCTTTTTTTCGGTGTATAACCTTCCCGGATTGACAAAATCAAATCCGAACCAGAAAAGATCCACAAAATTTGGAGTAAATCGAAATTTCGGCGGATCGGGGTTTAAGTATTTTAAATTGTTATAAGATTTTTCGTTGGCCAGATTGGAGATCGAGGAGTAAAATCTATTTCCATAATAGTTGTAGAGATCCAGACCTTCCCAATTTTTTGAGTAAAACTGATCCAGGGAACTGTCGTACATTGACGCCAATACTTCTGCATCTATGGGTTTATTTCCATGAAGAATTTTAAAACTCCAGGTCTGCTCACTTCCCGGTTCCAATTTGTTTCTGAATCTTTCCATTTCAATTTCAAGTTCACCGGGCTTTTCTTTACTCAAGGAGAGCGATTCCACAAAATTTGCATTCTCAAAGTAGGTTTGAAACTGAAGGATTAAATCTTCCGATCGTTTTTTATCGATAGGAATTATTACAGTAGCAATGCCATTTTCCAAAAGAAATTGTTCTATAGCGAAAGAAGCTGATTCTGGTGAAGAAACATTTAAGAACAGTTTTTTTATGGGCGATTGTATCTGGACCCTAACAAATCCGTCCTTAAACGGATTTTGGTTTAGCTGGGTCAAAGTGAGTATTTTATCTGAAACAATTTCTTTTCCCCTGACCAACTTAAAGGACGACTCGGACTCTATTAAATGGTTTTTGCTGTCGTAGGCTGAAAAAACAGCAACATAATTCCCACCTTCTCTGTCCCTTAGAAAATCCAGCGACACTTCTTTTTCTCCGTCAATGGATATTTCTTCGGAATAGATTAACTCTCCCTGATCATTTTTGCTTTCAGTGCCATATTCTTCGTAAGGAAAAAGAGCTTCAAATGCCTCTTTGGTAAATCCCGGAATTTCCGGTGTGGGAAAAATCCGATCTTTTATTTTTTCACTCAAATCTGATTTAAAATAAACTTTTAGCTCTCCTGCCGTTGATGAAGGGTTTCCATTGAGATCGGTGCTTTTTAAGGTAAGAATATTTTTTGCATCGGAATTTATACTGTGTGGAATTTCAGAAGACAGAACCAAGTCGTGATATCCCAATTTTATAGTAGTTTCCGCGATTTGGGTTTCTCCCCTTGAATCGGTAACGTCTACATAAATGGTGTAATAAAAAATGGGAAGACTTTTTGGATCCAAACCTGTCTCTGGAATAGCATCAAATTCAATACTAAAGCTGCCGTCTGCTGCCGAAGTAATCTCTCCCTCTTTTATGATATCCGTTTTATGGGAGAAATATAAGTTTCTATAATCTGGGTATGATTTTCTTTCTACCCTATATTTAATCATAGATCCACCCAGTGCTACACCTGAAAAGGAAGCAGCCTTTCCGGAAACCGCGACCTTTTCGTTGATGGTAAAACTATTCTTGAGCGAATCAAATTCTACTTTAAAGGTGGGGCGTTTGTATTCTTCAACTTTAAAGGAAAGCCCCTCGTATTCCAAATCTGCATAATCCCAAAACATATGTTCGTCCCGCCACTTTCTGTAATAAGGATCTTTTTCAAAATCATCCGGTTCATCAGCTTCAATGTAATAGGTGCCGGTGATTCCATTTTTAGGAATCATAAAATCGAAAGTAAAGGTCCCAAACTCATTGGTCTTCACGTTCAGCTCTTTAATGGAATTTCCTTTGGGATCGGATACTTCTATGGCAATGGTTAAATTTGGTACCACCGATTTCACATTCTTCTTATTCTGTATGGCAATACCTTTTATATATGCTTTTTGTCCCGGCCGGTAAATTGAGCGATCCATTAAAAATCTGATCACTGCCGGAAAATCTTCGTCGTCGTTATACGAGTTATTGGCATAGCGGAATCGTTTATAAAATCCCACCACGAGTGAATCTTCGTTCTTAGTTGCTGTTATTGTAGTTTGACTACGGGCATTGGACTTCCATTTTTTTCTCTTAAGCTTGGCCAAGCCACTGGCCTTTGTTTTGGAAGTCTGTTCATCAAGATTAATGGTCGATTTTTTAATAGGAACGCCCCATTTCCTATTTACCACTTGAAAATAATCACTGTTTTTTCCGTCTTTCTGAAGAAGAGCCAGGTTCGAGACGGTGAAATAGGTGTAATTTTTATGGGCTCCGCTTTTGGAAGATTTCTCTCCAGCATCAAAATGCACTAAATACGTGCCTTTGGGAAGGGATGGCAATAAAATTTCGGTGGTATATGAAAAGTAATCTTCTTTTTTGGGAAGCGAGTAATCTTTGGATAGAGCGGGACTGGCATTTTCAATAATATCCAAAGCCGATTCTTTTGTTATTTGAAAAGGGAAATCGGCAGGCACAGAATAAAAATCCAGCGTAAATTTTTCAATATTCTTGAATTCGACGAAGGCCCGAGCATTTTGATTTTCGTACACGAATCTTTCCATTTGTACGGAAAGCGATTTCTCCTTAATTTTCTCCTTTAGTAAAAAAGCTTCTTTATAGGTATTTGTCCGGCTGTTCCCCTTTAAAAGTGAATCCAAAACAGCAATCGCCTTTCGGTTATATTCCGGATGCTCTGTTTTTGAAGCGAGTTGCGAATACAGAATAGCTTCCTTTAATTGCACTTTTTGAGCTACCAATGTGTCTTTTATACTTTTGGAAAATGTGTCCAAAGACAATAGGTATTCCTCCGTGTCCTTAAAAATTCTATTTTCAAAAAACTCCATTCTTTGAAAAGTGAGATCTTCATCCTCCGTGTTTTCCTGTTCCAGTTCTTGATAAAGTTGACTAATGGTTCTGAGGGGACGATTTTTCACCTCGCTGAAATCCAGGCTCAAAAATTTGGTGCTATTTCCCATCAAAAAGGATTTGTTTTCCCGACATACAGGATCCACTTCTTTATAGGAATCTAGATTTCTGGAATAAAGACCTATATATTTTTGAAGAAGAAATTCATATACGTTCTTGTGTTTTAATCTCTCCGACGAATCAAATTCCAGGATAAGTTCCAACTGGGCAAGCGGCTCTTTTTTTAGAACAGTCTTATGGTGCAAGAGATGATTTTTGGTAGCATCGATGGCTCTCTCAAATTGGGGTCTTGTCCACGTGGTAAAATCATCATCACTGTTTTCAACAGGGGTTCTTCTTTCTATGGAAAAATTGTTTTTTTGAAAATAGCTTTGCAAACAATCGGCATAGATAAATTTAAGGACACTCTTGTAGGGCTCATTGACAAGCTGAATGTCTGCCCGAAGATTATCAAAAATTTTTTGTTGTGCATCTTCTTCCAGAACCTGCATAAACTTGGAGCGGAAAAAGAAAGATTTTACAATCTGCAAATCGTTATCATTCTGCTTGGCCGCAAAATAGATATCTTCTGTTCCCTTAAGAGCGTCTTTTATATGTCCTTGTTGCTGGTGTTCGATAACAGATTGCCACTCGTTTTCAAAATTCTGGGCGCTTAATCCGAAGGAGAGAAGGAGAATAAAAAAGAAGTGAAATTTTTTATGCATTAACTAGGTAGGTTTAAAAGTTCAAGATATGATTTTTTGATAAAAAATGTTAGGATTTTCTTGAATAGGCCAAGTAGTGTCCCCGCGAGCACAGTCGAGAGACCAACTTTAACTTCAACTTCAAATTCAATTTCAGTTTCCCCTTCCTTTTCCCTAATTTTAAACCTCCATAAAAACACCCTTCCAATGACCCACAATCCCGACGTGCACCGTCAATTTGCCGCTTATTTTGAAAATCCTTCCCTTTCCCCGTTTCTATATCTGCTATCCAAGCGTTTTAGCGAAGGCCATATCTGTCTGGATTTGGAGGATATCGATATTGAAGAACTGAAGGAAGCCGGATTTGGCAAAGTGGAATTACAGGTGCTTTCGGGTAATAGCGTGGTGGGAGGCGAAGAGGATTTTCAACCCTTCATCCTCTGGAAAAACAAGCTGTATATGCAGCGCTATTTTTTTTATGAATCGGTAGTTTATGAGCAAGTTATCAGCTTGATAAATAGCGAAAAAGAGGAGCGGGCAACCAGGGAAAAGGAGTTGTTGGATTTAAAGGATACCATAACCCATCTTTTCCCCGCAGACAACTTGGGAAAACCGGATTGGCAAATGGTGGCTGCCATTTCGACCGTTTTGAACAGATTCAACATTATCACCGGTGGCCCGGGAACGGGCAAAACCACTACCGTTGCCAAAATCCTGGCTCTCTTGCTTCGGCTGGACCCCGACACAAAAATTGCCCTTGCGGCTCCCACCGGAAAGGCAGCGGCGCGAATGGCAGAATCTCTTAAGGCCACCGCCCAAAAACCCGAACTCAATCTGGATGCGGCAACAAAAGAGGTTTTCTCAAAATTGGAGCCTTCAACCCTTCACCGCCTTTTGGGCGCAAAACCGAATAAAATATATTTTAAACACGGTAACGAGAATACCCTTCCTCACGATTTGATTATCGTGGACGAATCTTCAATGATTGACGTGGCCCTTTTTGCCAAATTGCTCGAGGCTATCAAGCCAACTGCAAGCGTGATTTTTTTGGGTGATAAGGACCAATTGGCGTCGGTGGAGGCGGGGAGCTTGTTCGGCGATTTGTGTACGGCCCAAAGCGAATTGAACCTTTTCAATCACAACCGGGCCAAGTTTATTAATGATTTGATGCCTCCCGGGAAAACTCCCTTGTCTGAGGAGAATATCCAGGCCAATAATCACCCATTGTTTCAACATATCATCGAGCTGCAGCACAGCTATCGCTTTGCCGCCGGAGGAAATATCGGCATTTTTAGTCGAGCGATTATCGATAATGACGTTGCGACCATAAAAAGTTTCTTTGATAATCACGTTCCCGATATTGCCTTGGATTCAGAATATAAAGCTAATACGCTAACCTCCTTTGCCAAAGCGTATCGAGATTATATTTTGGAACCGGATATTAAAACCGCTCTTCAAAAACTGAACAATCTTCGCGTGCTTTGCGCGACACGGGAGGGGGAACAAGGGGTCTATAAAACCAATCAACATATTGAGAGGTATCTACAATCCAAAGACCTTATCTCTGTTTCGGCCACTTTTTACGAGCATCGTCCTGTGATGGTTACCGGGAACAATTACGAACTCGGACTTTTCAATGGCGATATCGGCATTGTAAGAAAGGATGAAACCGGAAAACTGCGCGTGTACTTTGAAGATGCCGACGGCAATTTAAGAGGCATACAGCCTGCATTTGTCACCGCTTCGGAAACGGTTTTTGCGATGACCATCCATAAAAGCCAAGGGTCTGAATTTGATAATGTGCTGGTGCGCCTGCCCGATTACGGCGAAAATGCCATCCTTACCCGCGAACTGCTATACACTGCCGTAACCCGGGCCAAAAAGAAGGTCATTGTTCAAGCAAGTGAGGAAGTGATTTTGGAAACCTGCGAACGCCGCGTGAAAAGAGGTTCGGGAATTGCTCAAAGATTTGAAGCCTAATCAATAATAATATTAGAAAAAAAATGCCCATCCAACTTGGAATTTCCAATGCTTTAAAGAGTCTGGTCGAACAACTTGCCACAGCCTTAAGTCGGCAGAAATCTGTGTTTCAGCCGGTGTATATCGTTACCCAAACGGCGGGAATGAATATTTGGCTAAAACAGCAATTGGCCCAAAAACTAGGGATTGCCGCCAATATCCAATTCCTAAAACCCAATGATGCCATTCATCTTCTCTTTAAAAAATTGTCGGGCAGATATTTGTTCCAGTCCATTTCTGCCCACGATTTGAACTGGTTGATTTTTGATATTCTCGATGAAAGGGAATTCAAATCGCAATTCCCCAAAATATCTGAATATTACAATCAGGAGGGGCTGGAAGGGGAGATAAAACGAATGGCCCTTGCCGAAAAGATTGCCGACCTTTTTGACCAGTATCAGGTGTATCGCGCTCCTGAAATGGACCGATGGAACACGGGGGAAAATTGGGATAGTTTAAAAGGAGTTCCCAATGAAAGCGATGAAGCCTGGCAAAAGTACATTTGGAACCGAGCACGCGAAATGGCCCAAGATAAATTTTCGGACAAAACCTACATCGGAAAGCATATCCTGGAGGAATTGGAAAAACCCGATTCCGTAGAAAAACTCAAAAATGAAGTGCCCGCGCTCTACTTTTTCGGCCTGAGCCTTATCACCGAATATCACCTTCAGATTATTTACGAGGTTTCAAAACACATAAAAGTTGCCTTTCTATTTCAAAATCCGGCACCTTGGAAATATTGGTATGAGGACCGTTCCGAAAAAATTGTCGACTTCCTAAAGCATATCGGCAAATATGAAAGTTATGAAGAAGCCGAAGGAAATCCGCTGCTCACCAGTTGGGGCCGCCTTACCCAAAACACTTTTAAAATGTTCTTTAAGGACGATGATACACTGAATGCTTTAGAGGATTACGGTGTAACAGAGCCGGGCACCGATTCGCTTCTGCATCAGGTGCAGCGCAGCATTTTCAACAATGAAAAGGATGAAATCCATTTTTCGTCGGAAAAACTTTCGGATAACAGCATCACCATCAATTCCTGTTACAGCCCAACCCGCGAAGTGGAGGTGCTTTACAATTATCTGGTGCACCTCATTGACCAAAAGAATGAAATCCTTTCCGCGCGCGATATTATCGTAATGGTTTCTGACATCGATTTGTACGGTTCCTATATCAAAGCGGTTTTTGACAATGCGCCTTATAAGTTCAACTACACCATCGCCGATGAAAGCTATGTGGTTTCAGATACCATATCCAATGCATTGCATTCCATCTTATCGCTGGGCGAAGGGCAATTCACTTCGGAAAAAGTCATCGGTCTTTTGGATTTTAGCGCTATCAGAAAGCGGTTTCAGATAAATAATTTGGACAGCATCCGCCGTGCTGTGGATGCGGCGAATATCCGCTTCGGATTTAGTGGCAATCGGGAAGACGATACCCATTATGTGAGTTGGGAATATGGGCTAAAGCGAATTATGTACGGCCTGTGTATGCACGAAGATAAGGAAAAGGAATACGGTAACGGCCCTACCGGTTTTTATCCCATAGATATTGTGGAAGGTTTTGATATGTTCAATATCGTGCGCTTTGTGCATTTTGTGCGCATTTTGAAACAGAATATCAAGAGCAGGGGCAAGGCCAGAAATATCGCGGACTGGGTGAAATATGCGGAGGAAACGCTTTTCACCTTTATTGGCGAAATTGACGAAAATCCGGATGAGGATTTTATTGAACTGCGAAAACAGTTGGAACAATACAATCGGGCCGACAGTTTTTATGACAAAAATGTGGCCTACGAGGTTTTTAAATACAACTTCCTGCCTACGCTCACCAATGCCCGCCAAACCGGCAATTTTGCTTCCTATGGCATCACTTTCTGCTCCCTGATTCCAATGCGGAGCATTCCGTTTAAGGTGGTGGCACTGTTGGGGATGGATTTGGATAAATTTCCACGGCAGAACCGTCCGGTGAGTTTTGATTTGATTGAAAAGAAAAAACAGACCGGCGACCGCGATATCAAGGAAAACGACAAGCAGTTGTTTTTGGACACCCTGCTTTCTGCCGAAAGATATTTCTACCTCAGTTATGTAGGTCAAAGTTCAAAGGACAATGAACCTATTCCGCCCTCGGCTTTGGTGGACGAGCTGGTGGATTTTATTGCCACCCGCTCTGCCGATGCCGATGCCGTTCGGCAAAGTTTTATCCAAAAGCATCCGCTGCACGGGTTTAGCAAGAAGTACAATACCCGGGAAAAACCACGGCTTTATTCTTACTTGTTGGACACAACTTCCGAAGAAGCCAAGCCTTTGGGCGAGAAAAAGGAGCAGGATTTCAACTTTGATGAAATCGATATTTCGGGTTTGATTTCCTTTCTTCGGAATCCTGCCAAAGGATATTATCAACGGGTACTAAATTGTTATTACGACGATGACGAAGTGGGATTGGAAGAAGTGGAAAAATTTCATTTGAACCATTTGGAACGATGGAATTTTAAGGACAAGTATATAGGAGGTACTGAAAAAATAACGGAGCAGTATATTGATAAAATGCGAAAAACGGGACAACTTCCGCTGAAAAATATGGCAACCATTGAAATGGATGCCGTACTCGAGGAAATGCGTGCCGCTATGGAAGCTTATACCGAGTGCTGTGGCGATAATGAGGAAATAAAAGTTGAGGTGAACCTGAAAATCAACAATACCCTCCTCACGGGAAAAATACCCGGTTGCTTTGGCCAAAATCTCGTTCGATATTCGGTTTCCTCCAAATGTGATGATAGAAAATTGGCCGCATTCATTGAGTATATCGTTTTGGCGGCCCAGGGTGAAATGAAGAGGCTGCACTTTGTGGATAAACTCGGCGGAGTATTCCTGGCCAATGAAATTTCGCAAAATGAAGCACGGGAAATACTTTCTGAATTGGTGGAATTTTACATTTTTGGACACAGGGAATTACTTCCCTTTCATTTTGATTTTGTTCCCAAGACCACGAAAAATCTTCGGGAATTTTACGAATCAAAATTGGGGTCTTATTTAATTGTAGACCAAAACAATCAATATCCGGATATTTATGTGCAGAAAGCCATTCGCGCAGGCGAATTTTCCAAAGAAGGCAAGTTTGAAATCTATGAGAACCTGCTGAATTGTTTCACCGACATTGTCAACAACCGATTTGAGAAATTATAAAGATGACCACACCCGAAAATTTTGACGTTACCAAAGTTCCCTTAGAAGGAAAAAACCTAATTGAGGCCAGTGCGGGCACGGGGAAAACCTATTCCGTGGCCGTAATGGTCTTGCGGTTGATTTTGGAAAAGGAAATCCGCATCAATCAGATTTTGATGGTCACTTTTACCAAGGCTGCCGTGGCCGAACTGGAGGAGCGTATCCGCCGATTTGTCCGTTTTGCCCAACGTTATGCCGATGGGGAGGACATTGCCGATGCTTCCATTAAAAACATAGTAGATTCCGCGGCCCGAGAAAAGGGGATGGGCTATGTGCAGGAAAAATTGAAATCGGCCGTCATCAATCTCGACGAGACCGCCGTGCTTACCATCCACAGTTTTTGCCAGCAGACACTTACGGAATTCGCTTTTGAGACCAATCAACTTTTTAACGCCGAAATGCTTTCAGATTTGAACCCGGTCTTGGAGGAGGCTACTCAAAGATTTTGGCGGGAGAAAATTACGGGAATGGATAAAAATCTCCTCTCCCGGATGCTCAATCACGGTTTGTCCATTGCCTCGATTATGGACGTGGTAAAAAATCATTTGGATGGAAAGCTGTTTCATTCCTATGATAAGGATACGGTATATAATCTCGATAGTGAAAAACAGTTGGCATTGCTGAAAGCCATTGAGGCTTGCAGTGCCGAAGGAAATTTGCATCGGGAAAAATTGACAGGGGAAATTCGCAACCGAAAAGAGGAATTACGGGAGAAAGCAGGTTCAAATAGTTATGCCCGAAAGTCATTTCTTCCGTATGTGGACCATCCGGAGGCATTTCTTGACGTGTTGATAAGCAAAAAGGATGTGGGCTATGTAGGAAAACTGTACGCTGATTTTCTGGATTCCGTGGAAATTATTGTTTCTTCCGAAGAAGCGGCTGCCGAGCAATGCAAAGCCTGCCTGAACCATATTTATAATTTCGCCCTTCAGGAAATCATTCCGGAAGTAGACCGAAAGAAAACGCAATTTAACCAGATGACGTTTGATGACGTCATCACCAAATTGTACTTCGCCCTACACAGGGAAAATGCAGGTCTGGCCAAACGGAAGTTGCAACAGGATTTAATTAGCCAATTGCAATGGAAGTACAAGGCCGTGTTTATCGACGAGTTTCAGGATACCGATGCCTTGCAATATGCCATTTTCCAAAAGGCATTTGAAAAGCACACCATTCTTTTTTTTATCGGCGACCCAAAGCAATCTATTTATGCCTGGCGGAAAGCCGATATTGAAACTTATTTTGAAGCTCGGCGCAATGTGGACCGTCAATATTCAATGCAGACAAATTATCGCTCCTCCAAAAATTTGGTGGCCGCATTGAACCATTTCTTTTTGCCGGAACAAGGTTTTGATACTTTTTATTACAAATCAGATTCGGAAAATGGGAAGGAATCTGCTATTGAATATATACCGGTAACCACTCCGGATGGGTCCAAAAAAGGCGAAATGGCAAAGGGAGGCGAAACCGTGGTTCCCGTGAGTGTATATAGGGATAACAACAAATCAAATATTCGGGACCAAGTGGTCAAACAGATTTCTGAATTGTTGAACAATCCTGAATTCACGATAAAGGATAGAAGGATAAAACCTTCAGATATCGGAATTTTGGCTCGGTCCAACGCCGAGGCACGCGATATAAAAGCTGCTTTGTCCAGGGTAAATATTCCGGCAGTAACCGTTACCGATAGCAAGGTCTTGCAGTCGATGGAAGCCCAGGAAATGGTCTTTGTATTGGATGCCATTCTCCACCATTCGCGGACCAAAGTGAATCGGGTGCTCACTACTTCGTTTATAAACTGGACGCCCGATGAAATTTTAAGATTGGATGAAGACATCATCATCGAACGCTTTAGAAACTATCTTCTGAAATGGCAGCAAAGCGGCATCTACGCAGCGCTGACCGATTTTATCCACGGTTTTAATATCCAGCAATACATGCTTGCTGCCCATACCGAAAATGGGGAGCGCATCATTACCAATCTCTACCATTTGATGGAAGTGCTTTACCGCACGGAAAACCGCCAGCATTTTGGCCCGGCTGAACTTTTGGATTGGCTTAAAATCAACCGAAATAAACCCGAAAGCAGTGATGATGAAATGATTCAAAGGGTAGAATCTGATGAGGAAGCCGTTCGTATTGTCACCATTCACCGCAGTAAAGGTCTGGAATATAATATTGTTATAGCGCCCAGTTTGGATTTTACCATTCGAACCAAAGCACAGGACAAGGATAAAATAATCGGCATCCGCAATGCCGACGGGAAATACGTAAGTTTAAAACGAAGCGAGGCCAATGATGGGATGGAGCAGCTCTATGTGCTACAAAGCGAACAGGAAAACCGCAGATTGCTCTATGTGGCGCTGACACGGGCGGTCTATAAATGTTTTGTCTATCGCAATGAATACCATAAATCGTCTTCTCTTAAAACCTTTTTGGATGCCATCAATTTTGAAGAAACCCGGGCACTTATTGAAGAAATCGCCCCTTTGGAAACACAGCCACTAGCCTACCGACCGAAAAAGGAGAGCGGGCAACTTATATTACAGGCACAAAATTTCCAATTGGCACATAAAAACTGGACCCGGACAAGTTACAGTGGCCTGGCTGCCGAAACCGAATATATTGTCAGGGAAAACTACATTTTAAAAGCTGATGAATACGATGATTTCGTGTTTAGGGAATTGACAAAGGGCGCCAAGACCGGAAATTTTATCCATCATATTTTTGAAAATATCGACTTTGCCGATTCTGAACGATGGGAATTTGCCATAGAGCGCGCCATTGGCAGATTTGTTCCCGATAAAAAAGAAGCTTATCCACAAAAAATAGAAGCTTTTCTGAAACAGGTTTTACAAACCAACATCCCTGCCGGAGAAGATAAATTCCAGCTATCTGAAGTTCCCCACAACCAGCTTCTCCACGAAATGGAATTTGATTTCCCGATGGAACTGTTTTCCGTTAAAACCCTCGAAACCTTGATGGATGAAGGTATTACAATTAAAAATCCCGAAGATTTTCCCCAGCAAATAGAAGGTATAATGACCGGGTTTGTGGACTTGTTCTTTATGCACAACGGGAAATATTATGTATTGGACTGGAAAACAAATTACTTGGGCCCCAAGTTGGAAGATTACTCCCCCCAGGCCGTGGCCCAAGCAATGACGGACAACAACTACCATTTGCAATACCTCATTTATTCCTATGCCGTGAAACTTTACCTCGAACACCGTCTTGGGAAATCCTTTGATTATGAAAGGGATTTCGGCGGTGCTATTTATGTTTTTGTAAGGGGAATGCGGCAAGAAAGCGACACCGGGATTTTCTTTTCCAAACCTACGGTGGGGCAGATGCAGGTGATGGAGAGGGCTTTTGGAAATTGGACTTGAACTTTAATTTGAAGGTGAATTGGCAAACTGTCAAGTTGAGTCTACCTTCCTCTGCGTCCTCAGCGCAAAATGCTGCGGGCTCTGCGTGAAATTACTAACCACAAGCCACCGGGTCTGCACGGAATTCGCCAGGAACAAGATTTTTTGTCTTTGTGACTTTTGTGCCTTCTTCGTGCTCTTTGTGGTAAAAAATCTCCATAGACCACTTTCAGCCCTAAAACAAGAATTCTTTATCTTTGATTTAAATATCAGAACATTATGGAAATTACTTTAAAAATAAACAAACGTACCAAGGCCGGCCGTGCCTTTTTGGCGGTGCTGGATGTTTTCGTCAAAGACAGTAAAGGAGTAGAAGTGATTTCCTCAGATTCAAAAGTTTCTGAACCGGAAAGTCCCTACGATCCTGAATTTGTAAAAATGGTCAAGGAAGCTGCGGCCAGCAAGGAGTGGTACGAAATTGATTCCGAAGACGTATGGGGAAGTTTAGGGTTAGAGTAACAAAAAATGCTCGAGAGCAAATAAAAAAACACCGTAAATCTGGGGATAAATCTTCTGTTCGTAATATTGAGAAAATACTCATTGAACTTACCATTCATCCCGAAACAGGTACGGGTAAACCGGAACGTTTAAAACACCAACTTTCCGGTTATTGGTCACGCCGCATCAACCATAAGGATTGGATGATATATTCCATCGACAATAATACTGTTACGGTGGAGGTGGTATCGGCAATGGGGCATTATTAAATGGTAGTTCCATAAATACACCCTTAAACTTAACTGTCTTATCCTGTCAAAGAAGTCAATTTTCATTCTCTTCTCGGTCCTCCCGCTAAAATAAGCGGGAACACCTACTGACCTGCATCAGGTGTTAATATCTATTAATAGCTTAGATTGCCACATTAATTGCAAAGAATCGCGAAATTCAAATGAAATTGACATACAAAAAATTGTAAATGTCTGAAGTCGCTCTTGCCCCTTTTAAAAAACAACTTATGGAAAAGAAAAGAACTTCCCGGCATATTCTGGCAGAGAATACTACAGTGGATTTGCTGATTGTAGGCTCGGGAACCGGAATAGCAACGGCTTTGGCCGCCAACGAAAAAAATCTAAAATGTTTGATTGTCGAAAAAACCGAATATGTGGGGGGATCCACCGCGCTGTCGGGTGGTGCCTTTTGGATTCCTGCCAATCCTGTGCTTATCGAAAATGGTTCAACTGACACGCTGGAAAAAGCTGAGACCTATCTCCAAGCTTTAGTGGGAAATGATTCGCCTTCAGAGCGTTGGAAAAATTTTCTGAAACACGGAGCTGCCACAGTGGAAATGCTGCGGCGTACAACGCCGATGAAGTTTTTCTGGGCAAAGGGATATTCCGATTATCACCCAGAAGTGCCCGGAGGTGATGCCCATGGAAGAACTTGCGAGTGCAAACCCTTTGATCTAAAAGTATTGGGGGATGAGATTTCGCGATTTAGGCCGGGACTTATGGCCTCATCCATGCCCATGCCGGTAACGGGATACGATTATAAGTGGATGAACCTGATGATGCGCAAGCCGTTAAAAGCTTTCCCCATTATTTTCAAAAGACTTTTTCAAGGCGTTGGCGGCAAGTTAATCGGTAAGAATTTGGTAGCCGGTGGCCAGGCTATTTCGGCCGGATTATTTGCCGGTGCTATAAACAACAATATTCCCATAGCGACCCAAACAAAATTGGTCGAGATTTTGATGGATGGCGAAAGAGTGGTGGGTGCAATTGTGGAGCACGAAGGGAAAAAAGTGGAAATCAACGTCACACGAGGAGTAGTATTGGCGGCAGGTGGCTTTGACCATAATATGCCCATGCGACAAAAATATCAATCTAAATCTTTAGGAAATTACAGTTTTGGTGCAGAAGGAAATACCGGGGATGCCATTCTTCTCGGGCAGAAAATTGGTGCGGAAATAGATTTAATGAAAGAATCTTGGTGGTTTCCGGCCATTTCTCCCTTAAAAAAAGGAGAAAAACCAATGGTGCTTTTGGCCGAACGTTCCTTGCCAGGAAGTTTTATGGTCAATGCCACAGGAAAGAGATTTATCAATGAAGCCAAGGATTATATGAGTTTTGGTCAAAAACTCTTGGCAGATGAAAAAGCAGGAACACCTATTGGCGATATGTGGTTGGTATTCGACCAAACCTATCGAAATAGCTATATTCTTGGTGGATCCGTTTTCCCGAGAGCTAAGTTGCCTCAAGAATGGTATGCTGCGGGCATCGCTTTTTCGGCTGATTCTGCCGAAGATATCGCAAGGTTGACAGATTTGCCGGAAAAGAATTTTACGGAATCTTTTGCCCGGTTCAATACCCTTGCGAACACGGGGAAAGATGAAGATTTCCAAAGGGGGGAGAGTGCATATGATCGGTATTATGGAGATCCCACTGTTAAACCAAATCCCAATCTACGACCGCTAAAGGGAAAATTATATGCCGTAAAAGTGGTGCTTTCCGATCTGGGAACTTGTGGTGGATTGGTAGCCGACGAATACGGCCGGGTTTTAAAGGAAAATAAATCACCCATTGAAGGCCTGTATGCAGTAGGCAACACCGCTGCCAATATTTTTGGAAGAGTCTACCCCGGTGCTGGCGGTACCATCTGCCAAGGTTTGGTATATGGGCACATTGTAGCGGAACACGCAGCGGCCGAGGTGCCTGTGGGGGCTTAGTTAAAATAGAATTTTGGTTGGAGGTGCGGTTGTTTGCGTCTCTACCCAATCCTCACCCTCGCATCTACCGCAGTAATTGCCTCTTGGGTGCCCAGTAGCGGGTTGATATCCATTTCAATAATTTCTGGTGCAGCCTCAACCAACGCTGAAAGTTTTTGGATGATTTCCACAAAAATTGCTTCATTGGCTCCTTTCTTCCCTCTGGTGCCTTGGATCAATTTGTAACCCCTAAGGGACTGCACCATTTTTTCCGCTTCGTGTTTGGAAATCGGACTTAACCCAGCAGAAACATCGTTGAGGACCTCAATAAAAATCCCGCCGAGGCCACAGAGGATGGTGTGGTTGAATCCAGGTTCTTTTATTACGCCTACAAATAATTCAAGACCCGCCAATTGCGGCTGCACCATAACAGCGGTAGCCGAATCAATTTTCATCAGTTGGTCGAAGGTACTTGCGGCCTCATCTGGGTTTGCGATATTGAGGATCACTCCCTGTGCGTCTGATTTATGGAGGGGACCCACGACTTTCATTACGATTGGGAAATCGATATTTTCAATTGATTCCAATAATTTTTCTTTTGAGTTTTCCACAATTTCCCGAACTCTTGGAATGCCCGCCGCATCCAATAATTCCGTGACTGTTCTTGGCGAAAGATATCCAGAAGTGGAACCATCAATAATCTCACGGATTTTCGAAGCATTTATTTCCGGAAGCTCTATATCCATTTTTTGTGGCGGCGGGGTATTGTACACCTGCGCCAAGGCTTTTCCCAAAACCACCTCGTCCGGGAAGTGGATATGGCCTTTTCTTAAAAAGGATTGGATCTCTCTTTGGGCATTAATAACAGAAGGCAGAACGGGAAAAATAGGTTTATCGCAAATTTCCAGTTTTACGCTTAATACGTTATACACATTTTCAACATCGAATAAGCCGGCGCTGCCAAAAACCACCACCATAGCGTCGATATTGTCAAACTTGTGTTCGCAATAGTCAATAATGATTCCCAACTGTTCTGCCGTACCCGTAGCTAGAAAATCAATAGGGTTGGCCACTGAGGAGCCTGGATATAAAAACGATTTCAACTTATCTGCATCCGGCCCGGAAATTTCGGGAACTTTTAGCCCTCCTTTTGAAAGTTGGTCGGCCAACATTACTGCGGAGCCTCCGGCGTGGGTGATAATGGCCATGTTTTTCCCTTTCAGTTTTTTATAATTAAAAATAGCGGCCACGCTCAGCAATTGTTCGCGGCTGCTGCAATACACGATTCCCGCTTTTCTGAACAGGGCGCGTACGGTCATATCGCTACTGGCAATGGCCCCCGTATGCGAGGTGGCTGCCCGGCTTCCTTCTTCTGTACTTCCTGCCTTGATTGCCGCAATCTTGGCTCCTTTTTTTATCAGGGAAGTGGCGTGTTTCAACAGTTTCTGTGGATCGTGGACCGTTTCCAGATAAAGCAGTTTTACCAGCGGATCCTTTTTGGGGTCGAAATGCAGATCCATATATTCCAAAATATTCTCTACCGTTGTCTGGGCGGCATTTCCGGTAGAAAATACATTGGCAAAGGAGACGCCCAAGGCCATTCCCGCTTCCATAATAAAAACAGCCGTGGCACCAGAACCTGAAATTAAATCGCATCCTTTTGGGTTGAAGGGTGGAACAGGAGCGGTAAAAACACCTTTGTAAGTTTCGGTAATAACCCCGATGCAGTTTGGGCCTATCAAACAACCTTTTGCATTATTGACGGTTTTCGTGATTTCCCTTTCCCATTGCTTTCCCTGTTCATCGCCTTCCCCAAAACCTGCGGAAATAATAATAAAAGCTTTGGTGTTTTTTTCTTCGGCCAAGATTTGAATGGTGGCAGGACAATATTTGGCGGCAATGGCGAGAATAGCGAGGTCAGTATTCGGAATTTCTTCAACGGTGGAATAGCTTTTAATACCCTGAATTTTCTCTTCCTTCGGATTTACTGCATACAATGGCCCGTTAAATCCTCCAGCGAGAAGGTTTTTGAGCATATTCCCCCCTGGTTTTTTGATGTCGTTGGAAGCACCGATTACTACAATGCTTTTAGGTTGAAGAAGTTGTTTGTTGACCATGTCTTTAATTGAAATAAAAGATATAAAGGTACGGATTTTGGGAAAAGTGGAGGTATGATATTGGTCATAATGAGTGGGCTTTTTAAAACGAAATGCGAAACCAAACTTCCTTCTAAATTGTTGGTTTTCCATCAAATTTTATAAAAAAGATGGGGAATTTTTAGTTGAACTCCTCCGGAGTTCTGGGAGAAAGTGGTTCTTGAGACCCCCAATAGCACCTTCATTTCATTCGGATGTATTGGGGAGTTATCGATATTTAACCCTTTCGGGGTTGTCCCGCAGAACTGGGGATTATCGATATGTTCCTCCTTCGGGGTTGTAGGATATAAACGAAAAAGAACTCCGAAGTGGGTCCAACTGATTTTCGTGCTGACAATTTCATAACGCTTTCAAAACCGCATACCTCGGATCCTGAATAATCGCCAGCCGCTCCATTTGCGAGACTTCAATGGTAATGCAGTCAAGCTCATCCACTACCTTTCCCGTGATGGCATACACACCGTTTCCGCGAAATCGATATTGCCGGGCCACAGGCGGAAAATGTACGGTATCGATAAAATGGCCGTCGCGATCGATAAAATTTCCGAAGAACATTGTATCGCCACGACTGGTACGGGTTTTCTTTACCGTGACCAGATATCCCTCCACGGTGACCACCTTTCCCGTGTACTGCGGTAGATGTACTGCCCGCAGGAGATTGTGGGAGGGCTCCAGCAACAGATCAAAGGGATTGCACAAGGTGAATCCCAGTAATTCCATTTCATCAAAGGCATCTTCCAAAGCAGTATGGGGCAGGGTAGGGGTTTTGTAATTTACCGTGGGTGCTTTAAATAAGGTGTACACATTTTCCTCAAAACTTATCTTGTTGATTTTCATATACGCTTCCCAAAGCAATTCGCGTTTGTTTCTCTTTGTAAACCGAAATGCATTGATCTTTATAAGGATGGTTATCTGTTCCATTCCAATGGAAACCCGATCCAAGAAATCGTCCAAACTGGTAAAATCGCCCTGACGGGTGCGCTCCCAGACTATTTTGTCGATCAATTTTGATTCCAGCGATTGTAAAAAAGCAAATCCTATATAAATATCCTTGTCGTCAATTACGGTTTCGGCACGGCTGCGGTTGATGCAAGGTGCCAGAATGTTCCCCCCCTGCATCCGCGCCTCGTGCACATAGAGCTCCACGTTGTAAAATCCGCCGCCATTGTTAAGGGTGGCAACCATATACTCCAAGGGAAAATGCGCTTTGAGAAAAAGACTTTGATAGCTCTCCACGGCGTAAGAAGCGGAATGTCCCTTGGCAAAAGCATATCCGGCAAAGCTTTCTATCTGCCGCCACACGTCGGCAGTAAAGTCTTCCGACCGTCCCGCATTTTTGCAATTTTCAAAAAACCGGTCCTTGACCTTTTGAAATTCCTCGCGCGAACGGTATTTGCCACTCATCCCTCGCCGCAGCATATCGGCCTCGCCCAGGCTGAGGCCCCCAAAATGATGGGCCACCTTGATCACGTCTTCCTGATAGACCATCACCCCAAAAGTTTCGGGCATAATGTCTAACAGTACCGGATGAGCTTCCTTGCGTCTTTCGGGAAAGCGATAGCGCAGCACATATTCGCGCATCATTCCACTTTTGGCCACGCCGGGGCGAATGACGGAGCTGGCCGCCACCAATCCCAGATAATCATCCACCTGCAGCTTTCGCATCAACATCCGCATTGCCGGCGATTCCACATAAAAACAGCCGATCGCTTCGGCATTTCGCAGCAGCGTTTTTATCTTTTCGTCTTTTTTGAAACGTTTGATGTCGTGGATGTCGATAGGAGGAAGACCGGGATTGTTATAACGCACTATTTCCACGCCATCCTTTATTTTTCCTAATCCCCGCTGACTGAGGATGTCAAATTTATACAGACTGATATCTTCTGCAATTACCATATCAAATTGGGCCGTGGCAAAACCTTTGGGCGGCATATAAGTGGCCGTAAAATAATGGATGGGTCTTTCGGAAATCAGGATCCCGCCCGCGTGGATTCCGAGATAATTTGGAAACCCTTCAATATATTTCCCATAAATAACCACCAACTGCGACAATTTGTCCAGGGATTCAAATTGGTAGTCTCCGCTTGAAAGCTTGTCTATTTCCTCTTTGGGAAGACCAAAAACCTTTCCCAATTCCCGGACAGAAGCCTTGTATTTGAAGGTATTGTAGACTGCGATAAGGGAGGTGTTTTTGAATTTCCCAAAAATAAATTCCATAACATCATCCCGATCCTGCCACGAAAAATCAATGTCGAAATCCGGTGGATTGGTACGGTATAGATTGATAAAGCGTTCAAAATACAGATCGAGCTCCACCGGATCCACGTCGGTTATACGAAGCAGATAGGCAATAATACTGTTGGCGCCACTGCCCCTGCCCACGTAGAAATAGCCTTTGCTGCGGGCGTATTTCAATATTTTCCAATTGATGAGAAAGTAGGAAACAAATCCCTTTTCGCGAATGATGGCCAGTTCTTTTTCCATGCGGTTCATCACCCGCTCCCCCGGACGTTTATAGCGATAGGGAATTCCGTCATAAGCCAATTTCTTTAACAATCTGAAGTCCAGATCCTCGTTGGCGGTGTAGGATTGTTGGTTGTTTGAACGCTTTTTTGAAAAGTCGAAATGGACAGAGCAGCGCTGTAATAAATTTTCGGTATTCTCAATGAGTAGGGGAAATTCACTAAATGTTTTCTTTAATTTCTCTTCGGAAATAAACACGTCTTTTTCACTCCCCTGTTCCGAAAGAGGCAATTTGCTCAGCAGCGTATTGTTGTCGATTGCGCGGAGCAGCCGGTGGGTGTTGAAATCCTTTTTGGTTTCAAAGGAAGCCGTATGCAAGATGACCAATTTCTTCTGTCGGTCTTTCCAAGGTGAAAATTTCAAGCGGTTGATATCCTCGATCTTTACGCCCAGAAATTCGTTTTCAAGAAGTGTTTCTCCCTCAAAGGAAGCAAACGGATAAATGGTATAAGTATCTGAAAGCTGTTCTGCTCGGGAGGGAATTTGCACATCCTTTTCTGCTTGCCGATGCAGAAATTCCGACAAATATTCATTGATGTTCTGAAAGCCATTATTGTTTTTTGCCAGCATCACAAACTGTTGTCGTGCTCCATTCCTGAAATCTACGCCTACAATGGGTTTTATTCCATAGTCTGAAGCCAATCGCATAAACTCCAGGGTTGCCGAAGTGGAGTTGATATCGGTAAGGGCAATTGTCTTATGCCTTGCATGTTGCGCAAGGGAAAGCAGCCGTTGGGTGGAAAAGGTGCCGTAACGAAGGCTGTAATAGGTATGGCAGTTTAAAAGCATATTGGAAATACTCCAAAATTAAGGAATAATTCCAATATTGAGATTTTAAAAGAGTATTTTTTCATCTATTTCAAATCGATTTTTATGGAACCTTATGGTTCAAAGATTATTTTTCTTCGGATATGTTTTCAATTATTTATGGACTAACTTCATCCTACAAATAATTTTAAATTTCTGTATTATGAAAGCTCCCGAGAAAGACCCGGACAAGAAACCCACAGAGGTGCCAGACATTGAAGAACCCAATCAGAATCCAATACCCACGGCACCCGAGGAAGTACCCGAGGATCCCGAACCCGAGGAAAATCCCGCAAAAAAGGCTCCGGTGGAAGTGCCGGAAAAGCAGCCTAAGGAAAGGCCGCCTATAGAAGAACCCAAAACGCGGCCCGATTTGCCAACCGAGTAGCTGGGTACGGTTACTGAATTCTCTTTATTCCAAGCTTCCCTAAGAATATTGAAGTGGGTATTTCGTATTCACGGGGACTACCTTTCCTATTTCTGCCATCCTGTCATAAACCCTTCACTGGCATAATCCTTGACTTAAACACCTCGACAAACAAAATTTACCATACTATCAAGACTCCCGTCATTAGGGGCAGAGAACAAAAATAATAACACTAAAAACAAAAAAGATGAGTAAAATAATCGGAATCGACTTAGGAACAACCAACTCCTGCGTTGCCGTAATGGAAGGTAGCGAGCCGGTGGTTATTCCAAATGCCGAAGGAAAAAGAACTACGCCTTCCGTAATCGCATTTGTGGACGGTGGCGAAATCAAGGTTGGGGACCCCGCCAAACGACAGGCAGTGACCAACCCCACCAAGACCATAAGCTCCATTAAGCGCTTTATGGGAAACAAATATTCCGAATCAAAGAGCGAGGCGGAACATGCAGCGTACAAAGTGGTAAAGGGCGATAACGATACTGCCCGCGTGGAAATTGACGGCCGCAAATATACGCCGCAGGAACTCAGTGCGATGATTCTCCAAAAGATGAAAAAAACCGCCGAGGATTATCTGGGGCAGGAAGTAAACAGGGCGGTAATTACCGTTCCGGCATACTTTAACGACAGTCAGCGCCACGCCACCAAGGAGGCGGGCGAAATAGCTGGATTGAAAGTAGAAAGAATTATTAACGAGCCAACGGCCGCGGCCCTTGCCTATGGTTTGGACAAAAAGGGGAAGGACCAGAAGATTGTGGTCTTCGACTTTGGTGGTGGTACCCACGACGTGAGTATCCTGGAGTTGGGAGATGGCGTTTTTGAAGTACTTGCCACCGACGGTGATACCCACTTGGGTGGTGACGACGTGGACCAGAAAATCATCAATTGGCTGGCCGACGAATTTAAAAAAGAAGAGGACTTTGATCTTAAGAAAGACCCAATGGCCCTTCAACGTTTGAAGGAAGCTGCCGAAAAGGCAAAAATCGAGCTTTCTTCATCCACACAGACAGAAATCAACCTGCCTTATATCACGGCCACCGCTACCGGCCCTAAGCACTTGGTAAAGACCTTGACCCGTGCGAAGTTTGAGCAGTTGATCGACGATTTAGTGAAAAAGACAATGAAGCCTTGCGAGACAGCGATGAAAGCCGCCGGTCTTAGCAAAAGCGATATAGATGAGGTGATCCTTGTAGGTGGTTCTACCCGAATTCCCGCAGTACAGGAAGCAGTGGAAAAATTCTTCGGAAAAAAACCACACAAAGGTGTAAACCCCGATGAGGTAGTTGCAATTGGCGCTGCCATTCAAGGTGGTGTGTTGACAGGAGACGTGAAAGACGTGTTGCTTCTGGACGTGACCCCTCTTTCTCTAGGAATTGAAACCATGGGCGGGGTGATGACCAAATTGATCGAAGCCAATACCACAATTCCTACCAAGAAAAGTCAGATATTCTCTACCGCGGCAGACAATCAGCCCAGTGTTGAGATACACGTTCTGCAAGGAGAGCGCCCAATGGCCAACGACAACAAGACCATAGGTCGTTTTCACTTAGACGGAATTCCACCCGCACAACGAGGGGTGCCACAGATTGAGGTTACCTTTGATATTGATGCCAATGGCATCATCAAAGTTAGCGCTACCGACAAGGCAACCGGAAAATCGCAGGACATAAGGATTGAAGCTTCTTCCGGTCTAACCGAAGAGGAAATCAAAAAGATGAAGGCCGATGCCGAAGCAAATGCCGAAAGCGACAAGGCTGCCAAGGAGAAAGTGGACAAGCTAAACGAGGCCGATGCAATGATCTTCCAAACCGAAAAGCAACTGAAAGAATTCGGCGACAAATTATCTGATGATAAAAAGAAACCGATTGAAGACGCTTTGGAAGAATTGAAAAAGGCGCACCAGTCACAAGACGTTGGACAAATACAACCTGCGCTGGATAAAATAAACGAAGCTTGGAAAACTGCTTCCGAGGAAATGTACAAAGCCCAGGCAGACCAGCAAGGTGCTCCCACCGGTGATGCCGGAGACGCGGGTGCCCAACAGGGAAGCACAGGCGGCGGCTCTGAAAACAGCGATGTTGAAGACGTTGACTTTGAAGAGGTGAAATAAACCTTCTTCAGTGTATATAAATTGAAAAACCGTGACCATTTAGGTCGCGGTTTTTTATTTGCAAATGTCTTAACCTATAGGCATCCATTGTCTGCGAGACAATAAATCTGAAAGTCAAAAGAGGAAAAAGATCCATTTCCAATCTACCTTCGGTATTTCTTCCGGCTATAAATAAAAAAGGGCGGTCTTTTGGACCGCCCGTTTAAAAGCTTTGTTTTAACCAAATATTAAGCTTTACGGTAAAGGCCGTAGGTGGGGACTACCTGCCTCTACACGGGGCCAATGTAAACAAATTTCATTAAATAACAATGCATTTTAACGATAAAAGTTGTTTTTAATCCTGTTTCAGAGTTTTTAGTGTTGGTAAGAACCGTTAAGGAATGGTACGGTTAAAAAAAACGGTCCAAATTAATGGACCGCAGGGGAAGTGAGGATTAGAATTAGCAGTACTGTTATTCTTCCTCCCGCTCTACCGCAATAATGTTGGGGACAGTGTCGGAAGGGGAGGAGTCCTGGTCTAGAATTAGGGTGGCCGAATTGGCCAACAATATCACGGAGAATTCCGTGGGATTGCTAAAATTGTTTTTGGCCACCATCAATTCCCTTAAATTGGGAGAGGAAGCCAATTGCGAGGGAAGGGCGCCAAAAAGTTGATTGTCGAAAAGGTTGAACACCTCAATACTTTTCAAATTTCCCAAACTGTTGGGCACGGTGCCGGTCAATTGGTTGCTGCTCAAATGCAGTTCGCGAAGATTCGATAGACCTCCAATTTCCGAAGGAATGTTTCCTTCCAAATCTGCCCCGTTGATGGCCAAAATCTCCAAATTTTGAAGTTTCCCCAATTCCGCTGGGATTTCTCCGGAAATTCTATTGAACGACAACTCCAATTTTTTAAGGTGTTCTAAATTTCCTAAGGAGGCCGGCAACCTTCCCACTAGGTTGTTAAACAGCAAACTTATTTCAGTTACACGGTCGTTCTCTACGGTTACGCCCTGCCAGGCGGAAACCTCACTGGCCAGATCCCAGGGCCGGTTCCATTCTGAACCGTTGGTAGCATTGTACAAATCCAGAAGCACCTGCCGGTCTTGTAGGTTAATTTGAGCTGCCGCAAAATAAGAGGAAAGAACGCAGAGGCAGCTAAGAATAATTGTTTTCATGACTTGGGGCCTTAAAATTGTCAAGTAAAAAAACAAAATAGCTGGTTAATGCACAAATATTTTCGATAAAGTGCACAATATTTTTACATTTCTCGGGAAATCCTTAAAAGAAATTCTTTGTTTACCTCGTGTACCCCCTCAAAAACCTTTATCTGCAAGCGATCTTTGAAGAGCTGGTTTCCCTTTAACTGTTCCTCCGTTTTCCGGGCTTCGGTTATATAGGGATCCTTATTGCCGTACACATAGATAACCTGGGTCTGGGAAGGGAGAAAGTCGAAATCGGCAGATTCCAATTCCCGTGGTATTCCGCCGGAGTGGAGAAGCAGGGTACGGCATTCGATTTTTCGTGATGCCACCCACCTGCAGGCCACCGATACTCCTTGGGAATAACCCATTACAATCAAGTTGGGTATTTGGTCTATATTTTCTTTTTTATAAACCGCATCAATATAACGCAGGATGTTTTCGGTTTCCACACGGGTGTTCTCCCGGGTTAACCACGAGGCCCCAACATGCTTAAACTGTTTGTCCTGATAGTATTTGGACGGGGCTTGCAGGGCGATGACATAATTTTCCTCCGGATTCAAATGGGCAAAATAGCGGATAAAATATTTGCTTAAATATCCCATTCCGTGAAAGACCATCCACACGTTTTTGGTCGTTGTACATATTTCATTCAGGGTGGAATAGCTGTTGGTGGTGCGATAAGAAACCTCTTTTTCCGTACTCATTATTATGTATCTGATTTTGTACTTTTACAAATGTAAACCAATATGATGGAGAAGGACAAAAAAGAAATTCTGGAAGCCTGCAACCTGATGTGCAAAAACACCTTAATGGAAACACTCAATATGGAGTTTATTGACGTAGGCGACGATTTTCTCGTGGCACGCATGCCGGTGACCCCGGCGGTACATCAACCCGATGGGGTGCTGCACGGCGGAGCATCGGTGGCGCTGGCCGAGAGCGTGGGAAGCGCAGGTGCCTTTGTGTTTTTAAATTCTCGCGACATTGTAATCCGCGGGATTGAAATTGCCGCCAACCACGTGAGAAGCGTACGGGAAGGATATGTCTTTGCCCATGCAACTATTCTGCATAAAGGCCGGACCACCCAGCTTTGGCAAATAAGGATATCAGACGAAAGCGATCGATTGGTGTCCATGGTAAAACTGACCACTCTTACCTTACCCAAGAAGTAACCAATGGATTTTCCCTCCCTACTCGATAAGATCGCCCTTCAATTCCGAAGAAAACTGCCCTTTGCCGTATATTCATTTCCTTCGGAACACAGAGTCCACGCGTATTTTCAGAAGTCTGAACCTAGAAAACCAACTGCCGGGTTCCCTGCCGATGGATTTGTCTTTGCACCTTTTCAGAATGAATTGCCTCTTTTGCAGTTGGCAGCAGAGGACTGTGAGATTTTTGAAGTGGCCTTTTCCTCCGCCTCCCTGGAAGAGGGAACGGTGGCAATTCCGGAGGAACCAGGGGAGGAAGAACGATATCTGGCTCTGCTGCGGCAGACGATTGAAAAAATAACCTCTGGGGAAGCCGAAAAAATTGTCATATCCAGAAAGAAGAAGTGGGAATTAAAAAATTTCGAAATTACAACCTTGGTCCAAAGGATATTTGCTTCGCAATCCGCGGCATTTCGATATCTCTGGTTTCACCCGGAAAGTGCCCTGTGGGCCGGTGCCACTCCGGAAATTCTGGTAGATGTGCAAAACGGAGACTTTAAAACCATGGCCCTGGCCGGAACAAAACCTCTTAGCAATAAAGATGTAGAGTGGGGCGGAAAGGAACGGGAGGAGCAGCAAATGGTCACCGATGCCATTCTGCGCGACCTCAAAGGTTTGGTGCGGAAGGTACGGTGTTCTCCCGTACATACCCATAGGGCGGGCAGTCTGTTGCACTTGCGCACCGACATTCAGGGGGAATTAAATTCCCGAGCTACTGGCTTGATGGAACTTGCCGAGGCTCTTCACCCCACCCCTGCGGTTTGCGGATGGCCAAAGACGATTGCCAGAAATTTTATCGTGAAAAACGAAGGATATAAACGGGAATTTTATACCGGTTTTTTGGGGCCCCTCCATGATCGAGGAAATTCCGCCACCCTGATGGTCAACCTTAGATGTCTGAAAATACATCACGGCCATGCCAATATTTACGTAGGAGGTGGTATAACGGCAGATTCTGTGCCGGTGGAGGAATGGGTGGAAACCCAAAACAAGATGCAGACCATGCTCCAAGTATTGCGCCCAATGCTGTAAATTCCTTATTGTCTTTGTACCTTTGCCATCCATGAAATTTTCCGATAAGATTCTCTCCCAGACCGTGGTGAAATTATGTGCCGACAAGGGCATAAACCACATTGTTATCTCTCCAGGTTCGCGAAATGCCCCTCTTACAATCGGGTTTGGCGAAAGCAGTGATTTTCGGTGCTTCAGTATTGTTGATGAGCGTTCCGCCGCTTTTTTCGCCTTGGGGATGGCCCAGCAACTGCAGGCTCCTGTGGCCGTGGTCTGCACCTCTGGGTCGGCACTGCTCAATTATTATCCCGCGGTGGCCGAGGCTTTTTACAGCGATGTTCCGTTGGTGGTGATTTCTGCCGACAGGCCCGCGGACTATATCGACATTGGGGACGGGCAGACCATCAGACAAGAAAATGTTTTCGCAAACCACATACTGTACAGTGCCAATTGCAAGGAGGGGAAGGCCTTTCAGACAGACAATGAAACCTTGATAAATGTAGCCTTAAATTCGGCCATCGAATTTAAAGGACCGGTGCATATCAATATTCCCTTTTCCGAACCCTTATATCGCACAACGGCGGAAAATTTGGTTGTGCCGCAAAATGTGGGTTCCCAAGAGCCAAAATTTGATTGCGACATAGATCTGCAACCCTATGCCGCAGAATGGAATGGGAGCAAGAAGAAAATGATCCTCGTAGGCACCCTTCCGCCGGATAGCATCCCGGCCCGATTGCTGGATCAATTGGCGGCAGACCCGAGTGTGTTGATTTTAACCGAATGCACTTCCAATCTTTTCCACGACAGAACGGTACATTCGATAGACCAATTGATAGCCCCTTTGACCCATTTGGATTTTGAGCGCTTACAACCGGACATACTTCTCACGTTTGGTGGAATGGTGGTTTCCAAAAAAATAAAATCATTTCTTCGGAATTTTCCCCCGCGTGCTCATTGGCATGTCGATATCAAGAAAGCCTACGACACATATTTTGTGCTGAAGGAACATTTTAAATGTGAAATCAATTCATTTTTAAAGGATTTTCTTCCGCTTACCACACAAAATGACAGTTCTTATAGAAATTCTTGGCTGGAAACAAAACAATATCGGCGCATGCGCCATTCGGAATACTTAGATGAAATCCCGTATTCCGATTTTATGGTTTTTTCTGAAATTTTTTCCAAAATGCCACCTGATCTTTTGTTGCAGCTCAGCAACAGCGCCACCATTCGCTATGCCCAGCTATTCGATGTTCCGGCCTCCACCCAAATATTCTGTAATCGGGGAACCAGCGGTATTGATGGCAGTACCAGCACGGCAGTAGGGGCATCGGTTATCTCTTCCCGGCCCACGTTGTTGTTGACCGGAGACCTCAGTTTTTTGTATGACAGCAATGGCCTGTGGAACAATTATATTCCCCACAATTTTAAGATAATTGTAATCAATAACGGTGGGGGGGGGATTTTCAGAATTCTGCCCGGGGAGAAGGATTCTCCTTTGTTTGATAGATTTTTTGAAACCAAACACCATTTGAATGCCGAATATTTGGCCAAAATGTTTGGCTTTACCTACAATTCCATTTCCGCTGCAGATGAACTTAAGCCGGGGCTGGATTCTTTTTTCAATTCTGCGGAAGGGCCCAGCCTACTTGAGATTTTTACACCTTCCACTATCAACGACCAAGTGCTTCAGGAGTATTTCAGGTTTATCTCATAGATGATCTTTCGTCCAGATCATGGCCTGCAACAGGTTATCGAAGATGTGAAATGGTTTTTTGCAAAATTTTGCTTCGAGAATGGCGTTGCGTCGGGTCATTTCAGAATAAGAAACAATTGCAAACGCTTTCAAGCTGGAAATTTTGTTGAGATATTTATAATCCAAAGGTTTTACCGCATACGATTGGGTGCGATTGGAAATATAACCCCAGGGCTTGGGGCCCAAAACCTTCAATTGGTTAAGGAGCTGCGAAAAACACGGATTATAGGAAACCACTTGCCCCTCCCTGGCCTCGAACACCACGATATTGGTATAGAGGTACATGATCCCCAGCTCATTCTGGCGGAAATCCGTCAGTTGGTATTCGGAGGGGAGCGTATATTGGATCATTTTGGGCATGACAATGTGAAATTACGGCAAATGGAAATAATTCATATACGTAGTGCTCCTACTTTTTTTCGTGAGAAATACAGTAACTTTGCCCTCTATGATAAAAATTGGTGAATTCAATACCTTGACAATTCTTCGAGAGACCGATCCCGGGCTCTATCTGGGCGAGGAGGAAGGAAATGTGGTCCTTCTGCCACATAAATACAAACCCGAGGAATACGCCATTGGCGATTCGCTTTCGGTTTTTGTTTATCTGGATAACGAAGAACGGCCCATAGCCACCACCTTGGAGCCATTCTTAACCCTCAACTCCTTTGGATATCTGCACTGCAGCGACGTAACAAAATATGGTGCTTTTATGGACTGGGGACTGGAAAAGCAATTATTTGTGCCCTTTAAGGAGCAAGCGCGGCCCATGAAGGTAGGAAGTTGGTATATTGTCTATTTATACTTGGATGAAAAAACCAATCGATTGGTGGGTTCCAGCAAGACCAACCGGTTTCTATCCAATGAAAATCTCACGGTGAAACCTTTTGAGGAAGTGTCTATCCTGGTAACCCATATAACGGAAAAAGGGGCCAATGTTATTATCAATGGCATTCACAAGGGTTTGATATATATTGAAGATATTTTTGAGGATATCAGAAGTGGCGACCGAATTAAGGGATTTATCAAAAATATTCGGGAAGACAATAAAATCGATGTGGTTTTGCAAGCACCAGGATACCGAAGTATTGAGCCCAACGCTAATTACATTCGGGAGGAACTGGAAGCCGCCGGAGGATTTCTGCCCCTTCACGACAAATCTGACCCCCAGGAAATCAAAAACCAATTGGGGATGAGCAAGAAAAGTTTTAAAAAAGCTATTGGAACCTTATATAAGGACAAGCAAATTGTTATAAAGGATGACGGTATTGAGCTGATTTAGGTGAAAAACCTCAAATTCACGTTCTCCCATCAATAATAGCTGCGCCCTACGCGATAGGGCGCACACCTGACTTCCTAATTTTAACACCCAAAATCAAAAAGTTCATCTAAGAGCTTATGTTCTGGTGTCAATAGGAGCGTTTTTATTATTTTTTCTTTTGTCGTTGGCGTAATGATTTCTATCTGATAAATACTCTGTAAAATCTCGATGACTTTCTCTGGGGATAAGGAGGACTTCTTTTC